>Ga0209281_1000099_pt1 | contig 225337 bp, 175 predicted proteins | sample MedtruBG_FD_187514 | JGI IMG/M metagenome (GOLD analysis project Ga0209281, IMG submission 187514) | Root nodule microbial communities of legume samples collected from California, USA - Medicago truncatula BG (SPAdes) (version 2) | ecosystem: Host-associated > Plants > Roots > Nodule | place...
CCTCAATTGAAATAGTCTAGCTATAGGTGGAAAAACTAATCCACAGCGTCTTATGTTAAGTATAATAAAAATTATTAAGAAAGGAAAAGTATAATGAATTTTTACTACATGTTCATTATACAAGGTGGAAGAATGGAATGGTTAAGAAGATTTATGTATGGAAGATATGGCGGAGATAATTTATCAAGAGCATTGCTTATGATATCTTTTATATTATTATTGGGAACAAACTTATTGCCAAGAGATTTAATGTGGCTAGTAATTATAGCGTATATTCCAGCACTATTATGTATTTATAGAATTTTTTCAAGAAACATATATAAGCGTCAGCAAGAGAACTATAAATATTTAAAAATAAGAAATTCAGCAATGGCTTGGTCTAAACGTAAGATGACTATGACAAAGGATTTAAAGACTCATAAATATTTTACATGTCCAAACTGCAGGCAAAAATTGCGTGTGCCAAGAAAACAAGGAAAGATTTCTGTAATATGTCCAAAGTGTAGGAGTTCATTTAAAGGTAAATCATGATATATACAATACTAATTTTGGAGAAAATAATATTTTATAAAAAATATTAGTAAAATAAAGAAAAATATAATAGAAATTGAATAAAGGGGCCTTCCATAATATATACTTGTTGTATTATATTATGGGAGGTTTTTGGTTTATGGTTCCATGCAAAGAATGGATAGGAATTTTGTCTAATAAGTGAGATGAAAAATCTTTTATATGGGCATAATAAATCCACTAGTGCATTTATATGTCTAAAGAGAAAACTATATGGTACGATACTTAAAATATGGTATAATTAAGTTATTAAATAAAAGTAATTTATTACAGCATATTAATTTACGTAGTACAAGCTTTCTTTTAAAAAGAACATTATTTTCAAAAATCATTACATAATCTAGCAAAAGAAAGCCACATTACCTTAAGTAACTTGCTAAGGCATAAGGCTGTAAATTAATATGATAATATAAATAACAGGATATGACCGATTTTTTACTTTCAATTTAGGAGGGCGACAATTAATGAAAAAAAAGAAAAACAGGTTTATTGCTTTGTTGATTGCATTTACGAGCATAATATCATTTTTACCTGCTAGTTTTATTGGTCAAGCAGCTAATGCAGCAACTATAGGCGCAGATGCTAAAACAATACAAGTAAGTGGTGATGGTGCAACTCTTACACCTAGAACAAGCGGTACTGAAGTAATTTATTCCACTGCAAGTGTAACAAGTAAATTTGCAATAACACTTAATGCAAGTGATATAGTAAAAGACACTCAAACACTTGTGGATAGCGCGTTGCAAGATAATAAGCCTACAAGTGGCATTACAGCTAAAAAAGTTGAAATAATATCTATAAATGGAACAAAATGGAATACATCTGATGGTTATGCTATATTACATGATCAAATGGGAATAGATGTTGTAACATATAGCAATCCAAGTAGTTCAAGTTCAGAAAGAGTAGGTGTAACAATATCTAACTTGCCATTTGGTGTTAACAGAGTAGAATATAAAATAACAATTACTACTGTTGATGTAAAATATACACCAGCGTATACTGATTCTGGAGATCATTCAAAAGATACACCTGAAGATGCAAAACTTCAAACTCCTGTTGATACAGTGTATGATAGTGATAATATAACAATAGAACATGGAACTCAGTACGTTGTTGGTAAAATAGATAAAATGACTTTTAATGCTTACGTAGGAGATTCTACAGTTTTTAATCCAGATACAGGAGAAGTCTTAGATACTAAATTAAGTCAAAATAACGGAGTACCGTTCTTATATTCAACTTTAACGGCACCAGACAAAAGTATGCCTCTAAGATATACTTTTGATGTACCTGATTCGACCTCAACTTTGAAATACAGCATGCAGTTTGGGTCCACAATGTCATTAACAGGTGCAAAGGTATATAAAAATGGAAAGCCAGCGGCGGAGGGGTCGGAATATAAGATTGATGGTCATACGTTAAATGGTAGTTTGGAAAGACTAGGAACATCAGATTTAATTGTTGTTAAATTAAGTGATACGCAAGATAATATCCAAAAAGTCTATTCTATAGAAATTAAATACAATAATTTAAACTCCGATTCTGACTATAGTTTAAAAGATGCAGGGATAACAAAAGCTGATTATAACAACGATGCAAGTGTGTTAGCATACATAGGAAAAAAATTTGATGTTACAACTGATAGCACTAGTGGATTTAAGATATTTAGTGGGAAAATAAATATAGATCCAAGAGCAAGGCTAATAAGCATAGATCCCACTCTAATAAAAAGCAAGGATACGGTTGCATATTCTGTAACTAATAGATATGTAGACTCCACGGGTACTACTAGAGTTGCAAAATCTGAGCTTAAAAATGGTAAACAGTATATTGACTTCATGGCTGGAGCGACAAAGAATACGATCCAGATTGATGTATATGCAGGAAAAGATGGGAATATAACAGATTCGTCAAAAATATTAGCAAGATATCTTTTAGATGTAAACAAATTATCAGGAAGCGCTTTTAGCATGGATTTAGCTTTCGATGGCGATAATAATACTGATAATACTTATTTGACTCAGCCAGGTGTAAAAGAAAATATTATAGATAAATTTACGACTTCAAGACGTACTTACGATTTGTATACGAAGAATTCAGACCTAGTAAATGTTGAATTTACAGGTGCAAGAAGTGATAAAAATGAATATATAAGAGTTTGGCTTTCAGATAGTATAAATGGTACTAATTTAGTAGAAGCAACTGCTTCTTCTAATAATGAATTAGATAGTAGTAATATAAGAAGTAAGAGTCTTAATGTAGCACTAAATAAAGCGCAAAAAATTGTAGTTCAAGCATATTATGATGATTTTACTAAATCTACTACTGGTGCAGCAGTTTATCAGAGTCAGCCTTTAGGTGATAAGTATGTATTCTATTTACCTAATAATTATGATAATAGCAATCCAACGCCGGGAGAAGACTCAAACGAGGCTACACTAAATTCTTTAAAGATTAAAGGATATAGTTTGACTGATATCAATGGAAATCAAGGGTTTTCAAGTGAAACATATGACTATACAACAACTGTGGCAAAAGAAGATACAACTGAAAAAATAACAGTTGTACCTCAAGATACAAGTGTAAAATCAATAGTTGGAACTATCGATGGAAGAGATGAAACTTATGATTTTGTATCAGGAGAAGCTTCTGAAATCACTTTAAATGAAAGTGGCAGAACTACACTTAAAATAGTTGTAACTGCTCAAGATGGTACTACAAGTAAAACTTATACAATTGTAATTAAAAACAATACTAAAGGTAGCGAAGCTAGTTTAAAGAATGTAATACTTAACACAGGAGATTATGCGTTTGATCCTAAGACGGATGTTACTAAGGTTCGTGTTGATCAAAATATAAAAAGCATACAAGTAACACCAGTTGCAGAAGATTCAAAATCGACAATAACTGTTGATGGTGAAGATTATGCAGGTGCTCCGATAACTGTAAGTCTTAAAGGATCACAAAAAACTGAAATTCAAATAGAAGTAACATCAGAGGATGGAACTGAAAGTAAGACTTATACTTTAGAGGTAAATAGAGTAGATGTTGCTGATTGGGATAATAATGGCGATGATGGGGACCAATATGATGATGATCAATTCTATGATGAATACAATGATTGTTGGGTAGATTTAAGCAAGTATGAACAATGGGGCACTGTAAATGGTAAACCTGCTTACTTTGATAAGAAAGGAAGACAAGTTAAAGATGCTTGGATATCTACTGGTGGTAAATATTATTATTTAAATAACTTAGGATATAGAGCGTCAGGTTGGAAAGTCGATGATAAAACTGGACAAACTTATTATTTAGATCCAACTACAGGGGAAATGAGAAAAGAGTGGATGAACTTAAATAATAGCTGGTACTATTTAGGACAAAATGGTGTAATGAAAAAAGGCTGGTTATACTCAAATGGAAAATGGTACTACTTTACACCAAATGGACAAATGGTTGTGAATCAAACTATGTACGTAGATGGTAAAGTATATAACTTTGGACAAGATGGAGCTGTTAAGTTCTAAAATATAAAAATAGCCGAAAGAAATGGAATTCTATTGCTCGGTTGCTAGAGAAAATGGCTGAGAATTTCTGACGTTAAAAGTTGCACCCATTTATGCTTGCTCCTGAGGTAAAACTCAGGACAAGCGTAAATGGAACAACTTTTAATGAAGAAATATCTTCAGCCATTTTCTCAATGCAACGCTGCGCAAAAGAATGCCATTTCTTTCTGGTTATATAGATATTTTAAGGTACTTTTGTTTAATTTATTTGATTGTATCCATAACTTATTGAATGCCTATAATGGAATATATTTTATTTCGTGTGTCTTATTGTTATTGACATCCATAATTTTCAGGAATATAATTAATTATAGTTCAAAATTCGAACAGTGGATGGATAGTAGTATTAAAAAAGGGGAGTCAAGTATAATATGTTAGAGGATAGAATAGAGATTTTAAAAACTTTAAATGATAACTTTAATATCAATCAAAGAGAATTAGCTAAGAGGACCAATATATCTTTGGGAAAAGTTAATGCTGTTTTAAAAGAATTTACCATAGATGGATTTATAGATAGAATAACAAATAATAGAGGAACTTTATATAAAGTGACTGAAAAAGGCATGAAGTTTTTAGAAGAAAATATAGCTTCAGCTAAAAGTACAAGATTAAAGCTTCATGAAGGGGAAAGAAAAGTAGTAAAACAAGCAGTAATACTTGCAGCTGGTAGAGCAGAAGAGTTTGGAAAACCTGTAGGTATGCTTGAAATTGAGGATTTGAAATTAATTGATAGAACTTTAAGTATATTAAAGGAAAATGGAATAACTAAAACTGTTATAGTGACAGGATATGAAAGTAAGTACTATGAAGAGTGTTTTGGAAACAGCAAAAATATTGTTTTAGTAAAAAGTGATACATATAAATGGACAGGTACAATGCATTCATTATCTTTAGCTAAGGATTACATTGATGATGATTTCTTACTTATAGAAAATGATTTGATTTTTGAAAAGAGGGCTATAAAAGAATTGGTGGAAAGTCAAAATAGAGACTGTATACTATTTACCAATGAAAGTGGATCAGGTGATGAGGCTTTTGTTGAAATAAGAGACAATCACTTATTTAAAATGTCTAAGGATATTCATCAATTTAACAGAATTGATGGAGAAATGATTGGACTTACTAAGATTTCTTATAAATTATATACAATGATGCTTGAAGAATTCAAGGGAAATGTCAATCCTTATTTAAATTATGAATATGTATTATTAGATGTTGCTAGAAATTACAATATAGGATTTGTTAAGATAGATGATCTTGCTTGGGGAGATGCAGATAGTGCAAAGGAATATGAAAAGATAAAAAACTATCTTTATCCAACAATAAGAAGAAGAGAACTTAGCTATGAAATTAATAGTATTAAGTCTATTGTCAAAGAGTCGTTAAAAGTAAATGATGAAGATATTACTGAAGTTGTTCCAGCAGGTGGAATGACGAATAAAAACTATAAAATATCTGTAAAAGAGAACAAATATATTTTAAGAGTTGCAGGGGTTGGAACAGAACAAATGATTAATAGAAGCACAGAAATGTTCAATTCTGCAATTGCTTCTGAAAAAGGTTATAATGTAGAAGTACCTTATTTTAATCTTGAAACCGGAGTTAAAATATCTAAGTTTATAGAGAATGCAGAGACTTTAACTCATAGAAGTATTAAAAAAGAAGAAAACTTAAAGCAGGTTACAGCTATTTTAAGAGACTTACATGAATGTACAGATTTTCATATGGACAATGAATTTAATATGTTTAGAGAACTTGAAAAATATGAAAATATCCTAAGAAAAGATAATGGAACTTTCTTTGACGATTATGATGAAGTAAGAGAAAAGGTAATGGCCCTTGAAGAAGAATTGAAAGTTTGTAATAGAGTATTTGTACCTTCACATAATGACTTAGTTTCTGAGAACTTGGTTAAAGATACTGAAGGCAGAATTTATTTAATTGACTGGGAATATAGTGGAATTAATGATGATATGTGGGACTTAGCAGCTCTTTCTCTAGAAAATGAATTCTCAGAAGATGATATTGAGTTAATGTTTAGATTATATTTTAAAGGAAAAGAAGCTGATAATGATTCAAGAAGAAGACTTTTAATTCACCAAATATGTCAAGACTTTTTATGGGCGGTATGGACTTTAATCAAGGAAGCTGAAGGCGATGATTTTGGGACTTACGGAATAGATAGATACAATAGAGCTAAGGAATATTTAAAGAAACTTTAGGGATAGATAACCGACATGTACCTTGGGCTTATGAAATAACTTACCGAAAGGAAGTAGACTCTGTTATTTCGGTTGCTATAGAATATTGCTGAGGATTTCTAGCATTAGAAGTGGCACCATTCCTGCATGTTCCCGAGACAGGCTCGTGACAAGCAGAAATGAAACAACTTCTAATGGAGAAATCCAGCAGTAATATTCTAAATGCAACACTGCATAAAAGAGTCTACTTCTTTTCTGGTATATAGTTTTTTTAAAGAATAACTTTGATTTATGCGTATAACCAGCCGAAAGAGAATGTGTTCTGTTGCTCGGTTTCTCAATGAAACACTGCGTAAAAGAGTGATTTCTATTTCTGATATGGAACATACTTAATAGTATAAATCAAACTTAAGATTGGTTTATCTAGGGGAAGCAGTCCCAATAAGAAGAGAACAATCTTTGAAAATTGGTTACAGTATTCAACAGGTAGCAAAATTATGCTATATTATCATTATTGACTATATATAATAAGATTGAGATTGTTTTATGAATAATTTCAATTAGCTGTGAGGAGAAGGTAAATATGAGAGCAATTTTAATGGCGGCAGGAATGGGTACTAGGCTTAGACCATTGACTGAAACTACTCCAAAATCTTTAATAGAAGTTAATGGAATGTCACTGCTTGAAAGACAGATTATAAACTTAAAAGAAATTGGAATTAATGAAATAATAGTGTTAACAGGTTATTTACATGAGAAGTTTGACGAATTAGTTGATAAGTATAATTTAATAAAAGTAATTAATGATAAGTATGATGTTTATAACAATATTTATACTATGTATTTAGTTAGGCAATACCTTGAAGATTCATTTGTTATAGATGCAGATAATTATATTACAAGAAACTTCTTGCCAAAGAGCAAACCAGCAACATCAGTGTATTATTCAGCCTGTAAGGAAAATATAGTAGACGAATGGATACTGAAATATGATGATAGAGGAAGAATATTTGGGGTTGATATTGGAAAAGAAGGCGATGAGCCAAGTTACATAATGTCAGGAGCATCTTTCTGGACGGCTAAAGATGGTGCACTTATATCTCAAAAAGTAGAAGAAGTGATAAATAAAGGGGATTTCAGAGATCTATATTGGGATAGTATCGCAGTAGACAATCTTGATAAAATGGATGTATACATTGAAAAAATAAATTCAAATGATATATTCGAAATAGATTCACTAGCTGATCTAGAATACTTAAAAAAGATACTTAAACTATAGATTTAAATAATATAAAACCGAAATAGAAGGTACTCTGTTACTCGGTTTCTAGAAAATACAACTGTGGAGCTATGAAACTCGACTTACTTGCGTTCGCTGAGTAGGTGCGATAGCCAAATCAAAGATTTGGATTCTCACTTAACAGTAGAAGTTGTACCATTCTTGCTTGTTCCTTAGGCAAGCTAATGACAAGCAAAAACGGGACAACTTCTACTGAAGAAATCCTACAATTATATTTTCAATGAAACACTGCGTAAAAGAGTACCTTCTATTTCTGGTATGAAGTATATTTTAAATTAAAACAAACCTGAATTATGTTTATTTGTGTGGAAAATGTGATAAAGTTCATTTTGACATTAAGATAATTAGAATTTAATGAGAAACTCTTCTTTCTGTGTTTTTCAGTAGTTTATTTCATATGCCTGTTCCACAAGAATATATAATCATCTTTTGGCTTGAATTGTGTTTAAGTGTAATAAATACTAAAGATACTTTAAGGTATAAACCTGATAAAAGCATTTGGGTTATAATATACACTACATTTTCTATATATCTTAACTAGAAGTAAGGAGTATGTTTTGTGGAGTGTTTCATTAGGAATTTTAATGGTTATGATTCTTGATTAGAAGTTGTCCAACTGTGCTAGTTCGAAGCTTGTCTTTGAAGCCAGCACAGTTGGACAACTTCTAATTTTAGAATCACCAATTAAAATTCCTTAGAAATCGGAATAAAACATACTCCTTATTTCGGTATGTTATATATATTGTTTTTAAATATGTTTGCTGTGATAATAGCTCTCTTTTTTTCGGTAATTAAGGTCTATAACTTTGTAATCGTTATTTTTGTTGAGCATATGTACCCTAGTTGAAGTGAGTTTTTTGAAAAAAGATACTTTTGGACTATGAGAGTTATTGTATAGAGTTAAAATTTTATAAGAGAGTTTAAGAAATCTTTTATGTATTTGTTTTTTAGTTCTAAGGTTTATGTTTTTCCAATTAATTTCATATAGGGTTTTAGAAAATGTAAGTGTATTATTGATACCTAAAAGGTTTAAGTTTTTCTTTAAGGTTTTTGTTATATAAGATAAACCGGCGCCAGGAGTGGTTGAAACAGCTAATCCAATTTTATTATGCATTGACAGATGATGAGTATTTATTAAGTGATGAGAAGAGAGAGTTTTTAAAAGCAGTTTCATTTCGTCACTAATATCACATGCGAATGCAGGAGAAGCAAAAATAATTAAATCCGAAGTGTTAAGTGATTTTGCAATAGAATCAATAATAGTTGTATTAGAGTAGACATTAAGATAATTTTCAGGGTAAAGATAATAATCATGATCAAAATAGTCTTGTGATAAAAAAAATTCATTAACTTTTATGTTGATATTAAGTCTAAGGTTATTTAGCAGCAATTGAACGCAGTTATATGTACCGGTTTTCCCCATACTTCCATAAATTACAGTTACATTCACAAATATCACCCTTTCATTATATAAACATCTTTGAATTCAGATATATGGTTTTCTAAAGAGGCACGTTCTTTATCAGTTATATTTTCAAATTTATAAAACAATAGAAAAACTGGGGAATAAAATTGAAGAGCCAAGGTATAGGGATCTTTTTTTATAAAAATATTATCATTCATAAGGATTTTAAAAATTCTTACTTGAAAATCTAAAATATCATCAATAAATATCTTATTATATAAATGCGCAATTTTTGAATTATTGTATTGCTCTATAGTAAGTAATCTTCTGAATTTAATCATATGCTCATCTTCTAAATAAAATTTAAATATAGATGTGCTTTTTTTAAAAAAGTTTTCTATAGACATTTGTTTTATTTTATCTGTTAAAAGCTCACTATTTTCAGCGAACTGTACATTATTAAAAAAGTTTGATACGCGATCTGAATATTTCTTTATTATAGTATCTAAAATATCTTGTTTATTTTTGAAATGATTATAAATAGAACTAGCCTTTATTCCAACAGCTTTTGCAATATCTCTAACAGAAATGGCATCAAAGCCTTTTATAGAAAAAAGATTAAGTGATTCATAAACTATTCTTTCCTTCGTATTCATAAAAACTCCTTATAAAAATAGCATTAACATTTATTTTGAGATTTTTAAATCGTGTATAAGAATATATTTCAAACACAATTTATTGAAAATACTTGATAGAGTTTGAAAAATACTGAATATATTTCCTATATTATTTTTTTGTTTCAAACTAACAATTGTTAGTTTGATTATACCCCATTTTAAGGAAAAAGTCCATTAAATTTCAAGATTTTACATGAATTTTGTATGCAAATTGACAATAAATACTATAGAATGTACAATTGTAAAAGTTAATTAGAATATATTTATGGAGGCTAAATAATGGCTAAATCAATTTCAAAAAATGCAATTTTTAAAGCGATGCTCAATTTATTCAATATAATTTTGCCTATACTCGTTATACCGCTGGTAACTAGATCTGTTGGAAAAGAATTATATGGATATATGGGATATGGAGATTCCTTAACAGCGTATTTTTTAATATTTGCGAGTTTTGGGATTTATCAGTATGGTTTAAGAGAAGTGAGTAAGGTTCGTGATGATAAAGTTAAACTGAGACAGACATTTACCAGTCTTTTTATCTTTACAAGCATTACAAATATAGTGGCATCAGCTGCTTATATGGGATTTGTAGCGATTTATTATAAAGATGAACCATATTTATATACATGTATAATTATGGGGTTTAACTTAGTGTTTAACCTTTTCTATGTTGAGTGGGTTAATGAAGCTCTTGAAAACTATGATTTCATTGCCATTAAAACTATGGTGGTTAGAATTGTATATTCAGCACTTATTTTGCTATTTGTAAGAGATCAGGAAGACTATTTATTCTATTTGTATTTGGTTGTAGGATTTAATTTCATAAATAACATAATAAGCTTTGTGTATGTAAAGAGAAAATTGAGTTTTGATTTTTCGAATTTAGAATTTCTTAGACATGTAAAGCCTATGCTTTATGTTGTAATTCTTTCTAACACAGGTGTTTTATATACTCAGCTTGATAAGATAATGTTGAAGGATAGTATAGGCGGGACTACAGCAGTTGGATATTATTATATGGCTCAAAGAATAATGACTATAATAAATACTCTTCTACTTACAGTTATTCAAGTAACTATGCCTAGATTATCAAATTATCTGGGAAATGAATCAAAAGGAGAATACTTAGTACTACTAAAGAGAGTAATAAAGATATATTTTCTATTTTTATTTCCAGCATCAGTGGGCCTTCTATGTCTTTCTAAAGAAGCAATATACATATTTGGAGGAGCAGAATTTCTAGCAGCGGTTCCAGTAATGATAGTATTTTCTATATATATGTTAAGTATTGGTGTTGAAGGAGTAATAGCCAATCAGATGATATACTTACATGGAAAAGAAAAAGATGATGCAATATTGGTACTTATTGGTGGAGTAATTAACCTGATATTTAATATGATTTTATTCTACACGGGCACCTTCGACATGGTAACAGCAATAACAACAACACTCATAGCGAATTTAATAGTAATAGGCTTAGAGTATAGATTAGTTAAGAAAGTAATCAAATTAGATATTAACTTATTTGCATTCGAGAACATGAAATATTTTTACTATTCACTTGTATTCATTCCAATAACTCTAGGAATAAAATATGTTGTATCAAATATAATAGTTGCATGTTTACTAGAAGTAGCAGCATGTGGAATTGTATACTTAGGTATACTTATACTCACTAAAGATCAAGTGTTTTTTGAATTAGCTGATAAGATATTTATAAAATTAAAGTTAAAAAGGTAAGTTAAGAATGACTTTAAATATTTTGAAAAATGTAAAGTGAATTAATTAAGATTTCAATATTTCACTCACAAGTATAGTTATAATAATAGCTAACTTGTGAGTGTATTTTTTTATTATCAACAATACATTAGTATATGAAATGTATGGATTTATGAACCAGAAGGTTGCTTATAGAAAGGTGATTTTACGACGGCTTTTTGATAGTTATATTCAATTAAGTAGATATATTTAAATTGTTGCTAATGAATTATTGACATATTATGGTAAAGGGTATATTGTATAATTAAACGCTTACATAATTAATATTTGGATTGTTACTGGTAAAGCAGGCGAGACCAATGGATAGTATTTGATTATAGTACTATCTATTAGTTTCGTCTTTTATTTTTATTAAAGGGGAAATAGTGTATAAAATTAACTTTAAGTAAAATAATTAATTTGTAAGATACGTTTGGAAAACTATGGTTAATATTTTTTATTAATAAATTAAATATGTGGTAGGGGGAATTTTTTATGAAGAGAAAAAAGATAATTGCTAATTTACTTTTATGTGCAGTGATTACGAGTCAGTTTATGTTTGCATCAGGAGTAAGAGCCGCAACAACAGGCATAACTAAGTATGCAGAAAAAGAAATTACAGATGGAACAACCACGTATATGTTAGTAACCAATCCTAGTGATGGAAAGACTCTGGGGTACTCAAAAACTTCAGGAGTTAAGCTAATTGAAGAAACAGATGGAAATTATACTTATGCATTTAAAGATATGAATAAGAATGGAAAATTGGATGAATGGGAAGATTGGAGATTAGATACTGATACAAGAGCAAAAGATTTAGCAAAAAATTTATCAGTAAATGAAATAGCAGGACTTATGCTTTTCAGTGCTCACGAAAGAAATATAGAGGCAGGTTTAACAGATGCTCAGAAGAAATATCTTTCTGAAGATAACTTAAGAGCGGTGTTAAATGCCGGAAGTAATAATACAGAAGCAGCTGTAAAATGGAATAATCAAATGCAGGCTTATGTTGAGAGTCTGTCTTGTCCAATTCCGGTAAACTTTAGTTCTGATCCACGTAGTACAGCGGGATCAGGGGATCAATATTCTGCCATGATTTCAGGAAAAGATGTTTCTTTATGGCCATCTAATCTTGGACTAGCAGCTACATTCGATACAGATATAATGTATAAATTTGCAAAAGATGTATCAGCAGAGTATAGAGCAATGGGGATATCGACAGCTTTAGGGCCACAAATTGATTTGGCAACAGAACCAAGGTGGTTACGTGTTTCAGGAACTTTTGGAGAAGATGCTAAACTTGCAACTGAAATGACTCAAGCTTACGTAGACGGATCTCAATCAACATATGATAAAGATGGAAATGATTTAGGATGGGGAAAGGATTCTATTAATTGTATGATTAAGCATTGGCCAGGGGATGGACCAGGGGAAGCAGGACGTGAGTCTCATATGATGAGTGGAAAATATGCTGTTTATCCAGGAAATAATTTTGATGAACATTTAAAACCTTTCACTGAAGGTGGATTGAAACTTAAAGGAAAAACAGGTTCAGCAATAGCTGTAATGGATTCATACTCTATTGGACTAGATGGAAAAGGAAATCCTATAGGAGGTCAAGCGGTAGGAAGTGCTTATAATAAAGAAAAAATGAGTATACTTCGCGATACAAATAAATTCGATGGAGTTGTTTGTACAGACTGGGGAGTAACAGCAACGCCGCCTACGTCTATTGGAAATGGTTTTGGTATGGCGTGGGGAAAAGAAAATGAAACAGTTGAACAGCGCCATTACGATATACTTATGAATGGGGTAGATATGTTTGGTGGAAACAATAATTCAGAACCTGTTATTGAAGCGTATAATATGATGGCTAAGAATTATGGCGAGAATTGGGCGCGCAGCCGTTTTGAACAATCAGCAGTTCGTCTTTTAAAACTTATGCTTAATCCAGGTTTATTTGAAAATCCATATCTTGATCTTAGTAACTCACTAAGTATAGTAGGAAGTAAGGAAAAGAAAGAAGATGGATATAATACACAACTTAGTTCAGTAGTCATGCTTAAAAATTCAAATAATATCATTAAGGCGGCAGATGGTTCAGCTAAGAATAAGAAAGTTTATATTCCGATGACATATACAAAAGCAATTAAGAGTGCATTTGGTACATCTGAAGCTGGATGGAGCCAGACAATGACAATGGATATAGCTAAAAATTATTTTAAAGAAGTTGTTACTGATACTCCTGTTAAAAAGGCAGAAGGAAATATAACTGGATATCAAGCTCCGGATCTCTCAGATGTCGATTTGGTTATAATTGGAATGAGTAGTCCTAATAATGGAACAAACTTTTCATATGCAGGACTTACTACAGATGAGAATGGAAATAAGAAATTCTATCCACTTTCACTTCAATATTCAACTTATGTAGCTACGTCTGGACGTGATGTTTCAATAGGCGGAGATATACTTACTGATGGAACTAAAGAAAATCGTTCATATAACGGTAACTCATCAAATATTTATAACTCTTATGACCTTATAGCTATGTTAAATGCTAAAGCAGCAGTTGAAAAAACAGGAAGGCATATTCCTGTTATAGCTGCAGTAAAAGCTAGTAATGCTCTTTGCTTTGGAGAATTTGAGCAATTTTGTGATGGTATAGTAGTTGGATTTTCTGTAAGTGATGCTGCATTATTAGATGTTATTACAGGTAAATTTGAACCAAAAGGGCTACTTCCAATTCAAATGCCTAAAAACATGGAAACAGTTGAGAAGCAACTTGAAGATGTTCCGTTAGATATGGAATGTTACACTGACAATGATGGAAATGTTTATGACTTTGCTTTTGGGCTTAATTATAGTGGCGTTATAAATGATGATAGGGTAGCAAAATATAAGCATATTAATAATAACTAAATTATAGTGATGAAATTTATATAATAAAGAAAAACATTAGCGCTATTAATATTTCTGGAATATGAAAATATTAGTAGTGTTAATTTTTTATAAAGAAAAATGGTTCATTTATGAAAAATAATATTTTTTTGAGTGAACGTATTGTTATGAACATTGAACAATGATAATATAAGTGTGTTCACAAAATGAACTTTGAAAATTTGAACGAAATTATGTCAAGTTTACTATATAAAAGATAATTATATGTGAAAAGACAAATAATATTTTATTAAAAGTTCAAATTAGTAAATTTATTTGTATAAGGAGTTTGAAATTATTAATGTTAAGGAATAAGTAATTTATAGCAAGGGGGATTATTAATATGGAAAATAGTAAAAATAATTATAGGGTTGGAGTGTTGGCCGGTATAGGTTCAGCAGTGACATGGGGAATAGATACTGTTTTAGTGGCATTAGTACTTGCCATGAGTCCATTTTCATCAGAAGGTGCAGTAATTTTAGCTCCAATTATAACAGCATGTTTTCATGATGTATTTTCAACAGCATGGACATTTATATATCTTGTATTAACAAGGCAATTAAAGCCATTAGCTAAAGCTATGAAAACTAGGAGTGGAATGGTTGTTGTACTAGCAGCAATTATGGGTGGACCAGTTGGAATGACAGGGTATGTGATGGCAATTCAATCTATTGGAGCATCTTATACAGCTATAATATCATCATTATATCCGGCATTTGGAGCGGTTTTAGCGTATCTAATACTTAAGGAGAAGATTGGTAAAAAGGGATGGGCAGGATTATTTGTTGCGATTTTAGGAATATTATTAATCGGATATTCACCAAATGAATCTGGAGTTAATATTGTTGGTTTTATATGGGCTATAGTGTGTGTGATAGGATGGGGAAGTGAATCGGTTATATGCGCAATTGGAATGAAAGATGATGAAGTATCTGCAGAGTCTGCTCTTCAAATAAGACAATTAACATCAGGTATTGTTTATGCTGCTTTAATAGTTCCTATGATTGGCGGAATGGGATTAAGCCTAGAAGCGTTAAGATCAAATTCGGTTTGGTGGCTTATAGCAGTTGCTTTAGCAGGAACAGCATCATATTTATTCTATTATCAATCAATTGATAAAATTGGGGCAACAAAAGCTATGGGATTGAATTCAACAAATACTGTTTTTGCAATAATCTTTGATGTAATAATAAATGGAACTCAATTAAGTTTAAAAACAATTATATGCAGTTTAATGGTAATGGGGGGAGTTTACTTTGTAGCTAAAGCATCTGCTGAAGCAGAAGAAACAGAAATTCCAACGCTTGTAGAAGCTGAATAAAATTTAAGATTATATTATGAAGTTGAAAAGTATTAAATAGGCTGATTCATATAGCTTGTTTAGTACTTTTCTTATTTTTTAGAAAATTATAATAAAGTCAATTTGCGGGTAACATTTAAAAGTATTAGAAACACATAGTCTGCGAAGCGGATTTTCTTAAGATTAATATTAAAATTCTATTGAGTGATTTAATGAGAGGATAATGAAATTATATTATTAAGGTAAAATTTAGATAATTATGTAGAATAATATTTTTTTGCATAAATATATTGCCATGAACATTGAACAATGTTAATATTAAAGTGTTCACAAAATGAACTGAACGAAATTATGTTTAATCTACTGTATAGTAATTTTACTTAGGAGTAATATAAAAATAATAGTTTATTTAATAAAAATAATGATTCGATTAAAATGAATTAGTAGAGGTTATTGAAATCAGAAAATAAGGAATTATATTTAAGGGGGAATTTTTCAATGGTAAATACTATAGCTAATGAAGCTGCAGTTGCTGCAAAAAAGAAATTATCAGCACAATTTTTTAAAAAAGGTATCACAATCGCTTTATTCTCAGGTCTTATGTATGGATTTTATTCAGCATTCTTGACTTTGGGGATGACTAAGGGAGTTTGGAGTGATTGGTATGGAGCTAACTCAGCTGGTTTATCAGCGTTTGCTGTTACATATTTACTCGGCGCACTTGGCAGCGCGGTAAATGATACTTGCAGTGCTGTTTGGGCAATTATTTATGCAAGCGTTAAAGGCAAGTTTGGAGACTTCTTAAGATGTATTAATACTACTCCAGGCCGTATGATGATGTTGGCGGCTCTTATAGGAGGACCTATTTCTAGCACAGCTTATGTTGTTGGTCTTCAGATGGCGGGTTCAGTAGTTATTCCTATCACTGCTCTTTGTCCAGCTATTGGTGCTATTTTAGGTAGAATTTTATTTAAACAAGAATTAAATAAACGTATGATGCTAGGTATTGCCATCTGTGTTGGTGCTAGTTTTATGATAGGAAGTACAAGCGTTGGCGGTGATGCACCAGAAGGGATGTTATTAGGTATTATTATTGCTTTTATAGCCGCTCTTGGGTGGGGCTTTGAAGGTTGTGTAGCTGGTTATGGTACAGCTATGATTGACTCAGAGATTGGTATTACTATTCGTCAAGCGATTGCAGGTCTTTCAAACTTAATTATTTTACTTCCAACTTTGGGGATGATGACGGGTGGCGTTAATATTTCAACAGATCTTACTATTCAAGCATTTACAAGCAGTCCCGCTATGATTTGGTTAGCTATAAGCGGTCTTTGCGCATTCGTTTCATATATGATGTGGTATAAGGGAAATAGTATGTGTGGTGCAGCACTTGGTATGGCATGTAATGGCACATACTCATTCTGGGGACCATTCTGCTGCTGGATAGTACTTGGTGTATTCGCCGGTATAGACGGGTGGTCATTACCTCCAATAGCTTGGGGTGCAGCTGTATTAATGGTAGTTGGTATATTAGTAATTGCAATGAATCCGTTGGATTTATTCAGAAAAAAGGAGGAAAAATAGTATGAAACCACTTAATTATGCTATTTTGAAATATTTCACAAAAGTTAATGAGGCTTGCGCAGAAGATGTTATTGAAGCTTTAAAAGGTGACTATGGAAAATACAAAGCTCTTAAAAGAGATGCTGTAATTTCAGCTTTAATGACAGCTGAAGCTAATGGGCTACTTGAAGAAACAAGATTTGAAATGGATGAGATGGAAAATTTAAGAGTTTACTACCATGCAAATGAAGAAGGCACGGCAACAATTAATAAATATATTAAAGATTAATTATATATGTTGCCAATGAAGGTATTGTGAAGAACTTAAAGTGAAGGGATAACCAACCGAAAGAGAATACATATATGTTCCGCAGGACTGCGAAATTTTTCAATGCCTGATTCACATATATGTATTCTCTTTCTTTGTTTTGCTATCACTTTAAGTATTTCACATATACATATCAAAGAATATATGAGTATTGTATTATAAATATATAAAATCTATGAAAAGTTTTTAATATTCATTCATTAAAAGTATTGTAACCAGAGAAATATAAAAATACTTGCATAAATATATCACTAGTTTAAGCTTACTATTAAACAAACACATATATTCCTTTTTGGTTGCCTAGAAGTTAACTTTAAATAACCTCTTAATGCAAGTATTTTTATATTTTGGATGCTTCACTTTAAGTTTTGGGTATTTTTAAGTATTTGTTGAAATTTCGTCATATACTGATATACTTAATTATGTAAATAAATATAAAATGATTATAATTATTTGTAAAAATATAAATAATTTGTCTGTTGATGAGGTGAGGAAATGAATATAAGAAAAAAGTTCATTATTTTCTCTATTTTGTGGGGAATAATCCCTGTTATTATTTCGACAAGTATATGTATTTCAAACTTCAATGATAAAAGTATAGAAATGATTAAGCAAAATGTAGCGACACTTACAAGTGATCAATCAACACATTTAGAATCTTTTTTTAATGAAAATATTAGTGCCCTTAATACAGATGCTAATATTCCGATGGTTAAAGATTTGTTAATTGATTCAAATAGTGGATCAGGTAAACAAAATCATAATGATAATGAAAAAGTATTAGGTAATATCTTTAATGATACAAAAAAAGAACGATTTTATATGAGTGTAGAGTTACTTATTAACAAAAATGAAGAAATTGTTGCATCATCGGATAGCAGATATATTAATGAAAAGCTAATCCTTTCTGGTGAAGAAATAAAAAGACTGCAAAATGATGAAGTAGTTATTACTGATATTATAGAAAGAAAAGAACTTAATAACGGGGTTAAAAGTGCCATAGTTGCAAGCCCTATATTTTTTAGAAATGAATATCAAGGAGCAATAGCTAGTGTAATAAACATGAATTATTTTGAGAAACTTGTAAACGAAATACATTTTTTTGAGACTGGAAAAATACTTGTTATGGATACAAAAGGTGTAATTGCAGCAAGTAATAGTGTATACATAAGAGGGAGTATAGATAAAATTGATGTATCTGGTAATTTATATGAGAAGTTTTCAAGTATAGATTTAAAAGAAAATTCAAGTGGAATTATTGAATACAATATAGATAGAATTGAAAAGATAGGTTATTACTCTAAAATTGGTAGTACCGGATGGGTAGTACTTAGTGGAGTAGAATGGAATGAATTTAAGACTCCTATAAATAAAAGCATAGAGAACATAACTGTAGCATTATTTTTTATCGTGTTACTTATAATAACTTCTTATACATTTACAGTTAATTATTTTTCTAAACCTATATACAAATTGTTAGGTGTAATAAGAAAGATAAAACAAGGTGATCTTAAAGATAGGTTTGTATATAATGAAGATAATGAGTTTGGAGAAATAGCTACAGCTTTCAATGATTTGATAGATACAATAGAGAAGAACAAAAAAAATATAGAAGAAAAGAATAGAGATTTGCAGTCCTTAACCTCTAATATTCCGGGTGGAGTTTATCGTTTTAGAATAGATAATGGAGAATACTTATTAGATTTTGCAAGCAGTGGTTGCTTAAGTCTCTTGGGATATAAAAAGAATGAATTTAAGGAAATTTCAAGTAGGAAACTAATTGAATTTATTTATGAAGATGATATTGAAAGAATTACAAAAGAGATGCGGAAACAATTAATAAAAAGCAGCAGATATAATATAGAATATAGGATAAAACGAAGAGATGGAAGAATTATATGGGTGCTAGATAATGGACAAATAGTAAGGGATAGAGAAGGAAGATTATTTAGTTACAGTGTTGTAATAAATATAACTGAATCTAAAATTATGCAAGATAAACTTAGGTTAAGTGAAGAGCGTTACGGAATAATTATGTCTCAAACAGAGGATATAATATTTGAATGGAATATTACTGAAGACACAGTATACTTCTCTGAAAATTGGAACAAAAAATTTGGATATGAGTCAGTTAGTACTAATATAAGTGAAAATATATATAAAACCAATTTCATTCATAAAAATGATATTAGAAAATTAGGAAAAATGTTAAATGACATTATATACGGTGATACCTATAAGGAAACTGAAATCAGGATTAGGAAAAATGAAGATGAATATATTTGGTGCAAAATAAGAATAACTGCAATGTTTGATGAGGATGGGAATATTTTTAAGGCTATAGGTATAATAATTGACATTGATAAAGAAAAAAAGGAAGCAGAAGAATTGCTATATAAGGCACAAAGAGATAGTTTAACAGGTTTATACAATAAAGGAACTTCACAAAGTATAATAGAAGATTATATAATGAATGAGGGAAAAGGTGTAAATGGGGCGTTGTTTGTTATTGATCTTGATAACTTTAAAGCTGTTAATGACAATTTAGGTCATTTAGCTGGAGACATTGTATTAACTGAAATCGCAAAGATTATTTCAAAAGTATTTCACGAAAATTCAATTGTAGGAAGAATAGGTGGAGATGAGTTTGTTATATTCTTAAAAGATGTGGATTCAGAAGGAGTCATTCAAAAAAAAGCGAAGGAATTACTTAGTGGTTTCAAAAATACTTCCACTGAAGAAATACTAGAATATAATGTGTCAGGAAGTATAGGGATATCTAAGTATCCAGAGCATGGTGAGTCTTATAAAGAACTTTTTATAAGTGCAGATAAAGCAACGTATTCGGCAAAGAACAATGGCAAGGGAAGATATTGTATCTTCAATGATAATTAAATTAACAATATGCGATGAGAATAATGTATTTTTAGATTAGAAAAGACCATGTTAGATAAAATGAAAATTATTTTATCTAACATGGTCTTTGGTTTTTATGGTATCCTTTATAAATTAAAAAAGAAATCAGATGTTGAGATGTTAAAAGAAGTAGATAGCTCTAATGTAGAAACTAAATCTAAAACAGAAGAAAATTTACCTAATATTGAGAAAAGAATTGTAGTGATAGACCCTGGACATTCGTCTCAAGGAAATAGTGGAATGGAGAAACAGTCACCGGATTCTGATGTAATGAAAATTAAAGATCCTGGTGGAGCTCAGGGAATAGCTTCTGGAACACCGGAATATGTAGTTGTGATGAGCGTATCATTAAAGTTAAAAGCTCTTTTAGAACAGCGTGGCATTACAGTTATTATGACTAAAACGGCAGATTCTGAAAGTCCGGGAAACATAGAAAGAGCTGAGACCGGAAATATTAATTTGTTCGGTTACTAGAGAAAACATCTATAGATTTCTGCCAGTAAAAGTTGTACCCACTCCTGCGTGCTCCTGAGGTAAAGCTCATTACAATCAGAAATGGAACAACTTTTACTTAAGAAATCCCATAGATATTTTCTCAATGTAACACTCCACAAAAGAATACCTTTTCTTTCTGGTGCAGGATGTATTTCAAAGTATAAATCAAACTATTAATTAGGTTATCTATATAGGGGCGAAATCGAAGTTAAACAGAACTTAATTGCGAAGAGATATATGTTTATTCCATAGAATTATGAAAATATCACGGAAAGCACCAAGAAAAAAGGGATAAATTTTGTCTATAACTATATAAGTGGTTTCTTGTTAGTTAAACATGGTTTTTGATATTATTGAATCTATAAGAGTTGTAATTAGGGTTTGCTTAGCAAATCCTGATCTAATGTAAAAAGTAAAAATAATATAGTTTTTAATGGAAAGCTCCTTAGCTATTTCCCATAATTATTTATATAAATACTATAATTATATATGTTTCAATTTTTTTCATAAAGCCTTAATATTTTAGTGAAAACGTTATATATTTGCATGGTTGATACTACAGACAAATTAAACTATTAAGGAATGGGTGATTTTATGAGAAAATTGAAAAGCACAATTATACTGATGAACGTATTAATTGTAGGTGATGAGGCATTAACCAATACTAGAAATATATACGAAGACAGAGAAAAAATGATAATAAGCGCTATAAATGATGGGTCAGTGGTAGAAGAAGTTTCAAAGATGGTAGAAGCTATATCGTCTATAGCTGAAGAAACAAATCTGCTAGCATTAAATGCTGCGATAGAAGCAGCTAGAGCAGGTGAACATGGTAAAGGCTTTGCTGTAGTATCGGAGGAAGTTAGAAAGCTTGCTGAGCAGTCAGCGAATTCAGCTTCGTCTATTCAAAGTACTGTTACAAAAGTTCAAGGAGCTTTCAAGAAGCTTTCTGACAACAGTAATGAGGTTCTAAAATTTATCAACACAGATGTTACAAAACAATTTAATGAATTTATGGCATCTAGTGAGTTTTATTATGGCAATGCTAAGGAAATCAGTAGAATATCAGAAGATATTGCAGCAATGTCAGAACAATTAAATACATTAGCCCAAGAGATAAATGCAATGGTTAATGTTATGGCATCTAACTCAGAAAAAGCAACAGAGGATTCTTCTACAATATTTGAGGGTATAACAGAGACAACTGAAAGTATGTCAGAAATTGCTATAACGATTAATAAGCAAGTACAGCTTGCGCAAAATCTTAATGAATTGCTTGAAGAATTTAAAATATAAATCTATATAATTTTAGTTTGGGAAATCGATGTAGATAGCCAACATGCAACTTATCGAAATTATATAGCTAATTAATTCTTAACAATTAAGAGATTCCATAGATTAGCTATTAGGAGAATATAAACGTATTATTTATTTAAAGGAGATATATAAGGATGGTAAATAAAAGAAGTAAGGCTTATTCTTGCTGGTTAAGTCATTTAGAAATTAAAAACAGTAATTATAAAGAATTTCTTGGGAATATAATAGCTTTTCATAAAAACGAAATTTTGGATTCTGCATTGTCTGAACTTAGAAGAGCACTTGAGCAGAGTAGTGATATAAGAATGACACAGAAGGTATATGAGAGAGAGGAGGATATTAGTGACGGCAAATATATAAAGTTAATTAAAGAAGCAGATGAAAATTTGTTTAGTGAAGGATATAAAATAAAACATGAAATTCTTTCGGAGAAAAAACAGATGATTACTATTTCGGCTAAAGACGATAGTGGTATTCTTTATGGCGTATTTACTCTATTACGTTTATTTGAACAAAATAAGCAGATTGAAGGGATTGAAATTATAGATAATCCAAAGAAAAGTATAAGGGTGGTAAACCACTGGGATAATATTGATGGAACTATTGAACGTGGTTTCGCAGGCAGTTCTATTTTATTTGAAAGCTGCAGAAATAAGGATATTATGAAAGAAGTAATGGATGCAATAGGAGGTATTACAGCAACCAGCGAAGCTCTAAGGAAAGCCTTTAATGATGATTATAAGGTTGCAGAGGATTTAGGAAGAATTAATGATTATGCAAGGCTGCTTTCTTCAGTTGGCATAAACGGAGTAGTAATTAATAATACAAATGTGCATAGAGTAGAAACATATCTTATAGACGATAAAATAAACATTGTTAAGGTAATAAGTGAGATATTAGGCAGATGGGGCATAAAAACTTACCTTAGCATAAATTTTGCTGCACCAATTACCCTTGGAGACTTACAAACTTCAGATCCATTAGATGAGAGCGTAAAGGAATGGTGGAAGAAGAAAGCTCAATTTATATACAGTGTAATTCCGAATTTAGGAGGGGTTATGGTAAAAGCCGATTCAGAAGGAAGACCAGGACCTTTTACCTATGGACGTAATCATGCAGATGGTGCCAATATGCTTGCAAGTGCCTTAGCACCGTATGGAGGAATACTAATATGGAGATGTTTTGTATATAACTGCAGACAGGACTGGAGAGACCATACAATTGACAGAGCTAAGGCAGCATATGATTGTTTTACGCCATTAGATGGACAATTTTTAAATAATGTATATTTGCAAATTAAAAATGGCCCGATGGATTTCCAAGTTAGAGAACCGATATCACCATTATTCGGAGCAATGGGTAACACTAATAAATTAATGGAGTTTCAAATAACGCAGGAATATACAGGACAGCAAAAACATGTATGTTTCTTAGTTCCTTGGTGGAAAGAGATATTGAATACTCCAACTTACGCAGCATCAAATAAAGAAGAAGGTAATGACGAGGAAGTTTCAAGCTTATTATCAGATGATGATATAGGAAGCTTAGGCAGAGTGGCTAAAAGAATTGATGGAATTGCTGCAATAGTTAATGTGGGAAGTGATGAAAATTGGACAGGTCATTTCCTAGCTCAAGCCAATCTGTATGGGTATGGCCGTCTTGCATGGAATAGCAAAATTAGCAGTGAAGAAATTGTAGAGGAATGGATCAAACTTACTTTTGGAGATAACCCATTAATTATGAAAAACATTAGTGAAATACTATTAAAGTCTTGGGAAACCTATGAAAAATATACCTCACCACTCGGCATAGGATGGATGGTATCACCAGGACATCATTATGGACCAGATATAGATGGATATGAATTTTCTCCTTGGGGAACGTATCATAGAGCAGATTGTAAAGGTATTGGAATTGATCGTACTTTGGAGAGTGGAACAGGCTATGCAGGCCAATATAATGAACCTCTTAAGGATATATACAACAATTTAGAAACCTGTCCAGATGAGTTATTGTTATTTTTCCATCATGTTCCATATACACATGTGCTAGCATTGGGGAAAGCTGTAATACAACATATTTATGATACTCATTTTGAAGGTTTAGAAGAAGTAGAAAATTATATTGAAAAGTGGAAGGAGCTAGAAGGAATCATAGATATGAATATATACAATCAGGTATTTGAGCGCCTTTATATACAGCTAGATAGTGCAAGAGATTGGAGAGATCAAATCAATACGTATTTCTATAGAATGTCTGGAATAGAAGATCAAAAAGGTAGAAAAATATACTAAATTCTATAATCTATAATTTTTAGTATTTTTTATATAGTTTGTTAGGTTGTTGGTACTATCTAGGAATGATAAACTTTATTTGTAAACAAAAAACGTTTACAGGAAATGTATAACACAAAATGTATAATGTGAAAAAAAGTAGGGGGAAATGTAAATGAGAAAAACCAAATTAATTGTAAGTATCCTTTTATCAGGAACTTTAGCATTAGGTCTTCTTGCAGGATGTGGAAGTAAAACTACTGAAACAAGCACTGCAGCATCAAGTGATGGCAAAGTTAAAGAATTCACAGCATTTTTTGCAACAGCAGGGCAAGAACTTCCAGATAACAATAGGCTTAAAAAAGTTATTTCTGAAAAAATAGGAGCTAAAGTAAATGAACAGTGGCTTACTGGACAAACTGCTAAAGAAAGAATAGGTGTAATGGTTGCAGGTGGTGAATATTCTGACTTCATAGATGGTGGAGATGCAACACAAGCATTAGTAGATGCGGGTGCTCTTATTCCATTAGAAGATAAAATTGATAAATACCCTAATATTAAAAACTTCTTAACTCCTGCTCAGTGGGAAGCATTAAGGAAAGATGATGGACATATCTACTATATACAACAATTTGGAAATATAAAAAATAAAGATACAACAACACAATTTAATGATGAAGCATTCTGGATTCAAAAAGATGTATTAGCATGGGCTAATTTCCCTAAAATCACAACAGTTGACCAATATTTTGATTTAATTGAAAAGTATAAAGCTGCTAATCCACAAATAGATGGACAACCAACTATAGGTTTTGAAATTTTAAGTGATGACTGGAGATATTTCTGTTTAGAAAATCCTCCTCAATTTGTAGCTGGATATCCTAACGATGGAAAAGCGATTATAGATAAAGCTACATTAACAGCTCATAACTATAATACAATTCCAGAAGCACAAAAGTATTACAAGAAGATAAATGAAGAATATAGTAAAGGAATCGTTGATCCAGAAACTTTTACAGCAAAATATGATCAATATATTGCAAAACTTTCTTCTGGAGCAGTGCTTGGAATGATTGACCAACATTGGCAATTCCAAGATGCTGAATTAGCATTAAAGACAAGAAATTTAGATCAAAGGACTTGGGTACCATTACCTTTAACTCTTGATCCAAATGTAAAACCAAATTATAGAATGAAACCAGCATTTAATTCAGGCAGCGGCTTAGGAATTTCAGTTAGCTGTAAAGATGTAGACGGCGCATTAAAAGTTATTAATGATTTACTATCAGAAGATGTATTAAAACTAAGATACTGGGGAGAAAAAGATAAGGACTATTTAGTAGATGATAAAGGTGTTTTCTATAGAAATGAAGAACAAAGAGAAAATTTCAGAAACAAAGATTGGCAAAATGCTAATTTGAGTATGTACAAATACTTCCCTCAATATTCTGCAGGTTACTATTCAGATGGAGTTAATACTATATTGTCAGAACAACAAGAAGGTGAGTTTAATGCTACTTTAAGAGATATAGATAAGAAAGTTCTAAATGCATATGGCTGTAAGAGATGGACAGACTTCCTGGATGAATCACCTGAAGAAAATGATCCTTGGTACCCAATTTATTCAGCATGTAACGCATGGTCAGCAGATCAACCAGAAGCAATGGCAATGCAAAAGATGGACGATATTAAGAAGCAATGGCTTCCTAAGGTTATAATGACTAGTCCAGATAAATTTGATGCTGCTTGGAACGAATATCAAAGCGCACTTACAACTCAAGTTAACTTGAAGGTGTATGAAGATGCACTTACTAAAGAAGTTAAGAAGAGAGTAGATATGTATAATAAAGCAAAAAAATAGATATAAAGGTAAGAACAAGGGATCTTTTTTAGGTCCCTATTCTTTAAAATTTATCACACAGGTAAAAGGAGGCAGAACATGGAATTAGAAGTAAAGAATATTGAAGCGAATGCAGAAATAAAAAGAAAAAAGAATTTATTAGAAAAAATGAAGAAACAGAAAGCCTTAATTATAATGTCAATTCCGTTTATTATATACACATTAGTATTTAACTACGCACCTCTTATAGGATGGGTAATGGCATTTCAAAGATTTAAGCCTGGAAAAGCTTTATTTAATCAAACTTGGGTTGGCTTTGAGCAATTTAAGATATTATTTTCAGATCCAACATTCTTAGGCGTTGTGAGAAATACTCTATGTATGAGTCTAATTAATTTAACTTTAGGTTTTATTTGTTCCATTGGCTTTGCTTTACTATTAAATGAAGTAAGGTTAATGCTAGCTAAAAAATTTGTGCAAACAATCTCTTATTTACCTCATTTTCTTTCATGGATAATTGTAACAGGAATTGTTGCAGATGTTCTCGCAACAGATACAGGAATTATTAATACAGTTTTAGTTGGATTACATATTATAGATGCGCCTATAAATTTTTTCGCTGAAACTAAGTATTTTTGGGGAATCGTAGGACTTACAAATGTTTGGAAAGAAGTGGGTTGGGGAAGTATTATTTACCTTGCAGCTATTACTGCTATCAATCCTGATTTATATGAAGCGGCAGAGATTGACGGAGCAGGAAGATTTAAGAAAATGTTATATGTTACATTACCTGGAATCAAATCAACAATATTTATACTACTTATAATGAACATTGGAAATATTGTTAATGCAGGTTTTGAAGTGCAATACTTACTCGGAAATGGTCTTATTCAAAATGTATCACAAACAATAGATATATTTGTATTAAGATATGGTATTGGTTTAAATAACTATTCACTAGCTACTGCAGCAGGTATATTCAAGAGCGTAATAAGTATAGTTTTAATATACCTAGCAAATAGTTTTGCAAAAAGAGCCGGTGAAGAAAGGTTATTTTAAAGGAGGAGTATTAATGGCAGGTTTAAGAAAGAGAAGCAAGAGTGATATTATTTTTGACAGCATTATAGGAATATTCATGGTAGCATTTGTAATTGTTACTTTATATCCTATTTTAAATACATTAGCTATTTCATTTAATGATGGTATTGATACAGTACGTGGTGGGATTTATTTATGGCCAAGAGTATTTACTATGAAAAATTATCAAACAGTATTTAATAATCAGAACTTAGTACAAGGTGCATTTATATCTGTTTCAAGAACTGTAATTGGGACAGTACTTCATGTGTTTTTAACAGCAATGCTAGCATATATACTAAGCAGAAAAGAGTTTTTATTTAGGAAACAAGTTTCAATATTTTATGTACTAACGATGTATGTTAGTGGTGGAATGATTCCAATCTATGTTCTAATGAAATATTTACATTTAACTAACAACTTCCTAGTGTATGTCTTACCAGGTTTACTTAGTGCATTTAATATGATTGTAATTAGAACTTTTATAAATGGTTTACCAGACAGTCTAGTTGAGTCAGCGAAAATTGATGGCGCAGGAGAATTTAGAATTTTTATTCAAATTATATTGCCTTTATGTAAGCCAGTACTTGCAACAGTAGCACTATTCGTAGCTGTAGATCAATGGAATGCATGGTTTGATGCGATGCTTTATAATTCACAAAATATAAATTTAACAACTCTGCAATATGAGCTTATGAAATTATTATCCTCTGCAATGCAACAAGGTGGATCAGGTACAGCAGAGTTAGCCAAAAATGCAGGTAATATGGTTACACCAAAATCTATTCGTGCAGCTGCCACAATTATAACAGCTCTGCCAATCGTTTGCTTATATCCATTCTTACAAAGATATTTTGTATCAGGACTTACTATTGGAGGAGTAAAAGAATAAAGGAGACTATACTTATGAGTGCTTATGAAACAAATTCCTATCATAATGTCTTTAAAGAATATGGATATTCTGATAAGGAAATCGAGAAAAGATTAAATGATATATATAAGACTATTTTTTATGGAAATGAATCGGAAAGGTTATATCATCCTGTTGGGAATGATATGGCATACTTCGTTGATACAGGTAACAATGATGCTAGAACAGAAGGTATGTCTTATGCCATGATGATGTGTGTTCAAAGGAATATGAAAGAAGAATTCAATCGATTATGGAAATGGGCAAAAACTTATATGTATATGGATGAGGGTTTAAATAAAGGTTATTTTGCATGGTCTGTTAAGCTGAGTGGAGAGAAGAATTCTTATGGGCCTGCACCTGATGGAGAAGAGTATTTTGCAATGGCACTATTTTTCGCAGCAAATAGGTGGGGTGATGGAGAAGGGATTTCTAATTATTCAAAAGAGGCAAGAGAACTTCTTCATGAATGTGTCCATAAAGGAGAAAAAGGGCCAGGGGATCCAATGTGGGAACCAAGAAACAAATTAATAAAGTTTGTTCCAAATCTTGATTTTACTGATCCTTCATATCATTTACCACATTTTTATGAATTATTTTCTCTTTGGTGCAATGAAGAAGATCGTGAATTTTGGAAAGATGCAGCGCAGTGTAGTAGAGAATATCTAAAGAAAGCTTGTCATCCTATTACAGGTTTGGCACCAGAGTATTCTAAGTATGATGGAGTACCTTGCGATGCACCTTGGGCCAGGGAGTATCATGAAAGATATTATAGTGATGCGTATAGAGTACCAGCTAACTTAGGTTTATCTTATGAATGGTTTGAAAATTCAGAGTGGGAATGTGAGTGTGCAGATAAAATTCAAACCTTTTTCTGCGAAACAGTTAAAGGTAAGGCAGATTTAATTTATGAAGTAGATGGGACAATTATAGAAGAAAAAGCCCTTCATCCAGTAGCTATAATAGCAACTAATGCAATGGCATCTTTAGCTAGTAAAGGAAAGTATAGAAAAGAATGCGTTGATTTATTCTGGAATACACCACTGAGGACAGGTGAAAGAAGATATTATGATAATTGTTTGTACTTATTTGCTTTCTTAGCATTAAGCGGAAATTATAGAATTTGGAAGTAGAGGGAAATAGAAATGAATAAAATAAAAAATCCAATTTTGTCAGGATTCTATCCAGATCCATCAATATGTGCAGTAGGAGAAGACTTTTATTTAGTTACATCTACATTTGCGTATTTTCCAGGAGTCCCAATCTTTCATAGTAAGGATTTAGTTAGCTGGGAGCAGATTGGAAATGTACTTACTAGAGAATCACAACTAAATTTAGAGGGAGCAGGTCATTCTCAGGGAATATTTGCACCTACCTTACGTTATAACAATGGAATTTATTATTTAATTACAACAAATATCTCTCACGGAGGGAACTTTATTGTAACCGCGGAAAAGCCTGAAGGACCATGGTCTGACCCATATTGGTTAGAAGGAGCAATTGGCATTGATCCAAGCCTATTCTTTGATGATGATGGAAAGGCATATTATATAGGGACAAGACCAAATCCAGAAGGTGTACGCTACAATGGAGATTGGGAAGTCTGGATTCAAGAATTAGATTTGAATAATATGTGCCTTGTAGGTGATAGCCATAAAATCTGGAAAGGTGCACTGAGGGATGTAATATGGCCTGAAGGTCCTCATCTTTATAAGAAAGATGACTATTATTATTTAATGATAGCAGAAGGAGGAACTGGTCCTGAGCACTGCGTTACTATTGCAAGAAGTACATCTATTTACGGAAAGTATGAAGGGTGTCCGCGTAATCCTATAATTACGCATAGACATTTAGGAAAAAGTTATCCAATAAAGCATGTTGGACATGGAGACTTAGTTAAAACACAAGATGATAAGTGGTTTATGGTAATGTTAGCAAGTAGAACCTGCGATGGATATTGTAACACTGGAAGAGAAACTTTTTTAGCTAAAGTTACATGGGAAGAGGGATGGCCAGTAGCTAATCCAGGGTCAGGAATATTAGAATTAGAGCAAGAGCATGAACTATTAGCATATGAAGTAGAACCTAAGAACTCTTGTTATCATTTCTATGGAAAAGAGTTAGATAATACTTGGATATTTTTAAGAAATCCGAGTAAAAATTTATATTCACTAACAGAAAAAGAAGGTTGTCTGCGCCTACACCTGAAAGAACAGTCTTTAAAAGATTTAGATAATCCTGCTTATGTAGGGATTAGACAAAAAGAGTATCATTATATTGTATCTACTATGATGGAATTCAATCCGAATAATGAAAATGAAAGTGCAGGAATAGCTATAGTTCAGAGCAATGAATATCATATTAGGTATGAATGTACCAAGAGAAATGGAAGAGAAGTATTACAAATTATAGAGTGCACTAATGGCAAAGATATATTAATTAATGAAGTTGAAATAAATTCTAATAAACTTTGTTTGAAAATGGTAAGCAAAGAGCAGAAATTAGATTTATATTATGGAATAGATGGTAGTAGCTATAAATTATTACAAAAGGATGTTAGCACTAAAAATTTAAGCACAGAAGTAGCAGGCGGATTTGTAGGATGTACAATTGGAATGTATGCAAGTAGTAATGGAAAAATCACTAATAATTATGCAGATTTCTACTGGTTTGAGTATAAATAATATACAATAAGAGAGGAGGATCTAATATGAGAAATAATCCCATTATTTGGGCTGACTATCCAGATCCGGATATAATACGAGTAGATGATACTTATTACATGATTACTACAACAATGCATTTTATGCCAGGAGGCGTTATACTACGTTCCTACGATCTTATTAATTGGGAAGTGGCAACCTATGTATATGAAGCTTTAGATGATACGCCAGATCAGAAATTAGAAGGTGAAAAACACATCTATGGAAAGGGTATGTGGGCTGCCTCCCTTCGCTATCATAAGGATAGATTTTATGTATGCTTTGTAGCAAATGATACGCAAAAGACATATCTGTTTACAGCTACTGATATAGCTGGACCTTGGAAAAGGCAAATAATAGAAGGATTCTATCATGATTGTTCATTACTATTTGATGATGACAGAGTTTATATCATTTATGGTAACACCGAGATTTACCTCACAGAATTAAATGAAGAGCTTTCAGGTCCTAGACCAGGTGGAATAAATAGAATAATTGTAAGAGATACACAAGATTTTGACCTTGGGTATGAAGGCGCGCATTTCTATAAAATTAATGGAAAGTATTATGCATTTTTCATTCATATATTAAAATCTGAACACCATCGAAGAACTCAAGCATGCTTTGTAGCGGATTCTCTAGAGGGTGAATTTGTTGGAGGAGAGGTTTTTGATGATGATATGGGATATTTTAATTCAGGTGTAGCGCAAGGAGGAATAGTGGATACTCCAGATGGCACCTGGTATTCAATGTTATTCCAAGATCATGGTGCTGTTGGCCGCATACCTGTTCTTGTGCCGCTGCGCTTTGAAAATGACTTTCCTGTATTTGATAAAAAAGCTCCTGAATATATTGATATTCCGAGTACGCGACCAGATTATGAATATAAGCCGCTTGTTGGAGATGATGATTTTATCTATAAACCGGATGAAAATCATGAGGTTCAACTAAAAGATATATGGCAGTGGAATCATATACCATCAAATTATTTGTGGTCAGTAACAGAAAAGCTAGGAACATATCGTATCCATTCAGAAAAAATAAGTCCGAATTTAAATTATGCAGTAAATACACTCACACAACGTGCCGTGGGACCTGTGTGTGAAGCCATTGTAAATTTAGATGGTAGTGAGCTTAAAAATGGTGATTATGCTGGTTTATGCTTCTTGATAAGTTCATACGGATTGATTGCACTTACCAAAGAAGACGATGAATATTATTTAGTAATGTTAGCAAGAGAAACTGATGACAAAACTATCTTTGGGAATTTGATAGATAATGAGTCTGGAATTGAATATGCAAGGATTTCTATAAAGGAAAGAAAAGTTACGCTTAAGGCATATGGCTGTTTCGTAGATAATAAAGACGAGTGTGAATTTTATTATCAAGATGGAGAAGAATGGATTAAATTAGGTATCACACATAACATGGTATGGAAAATGGATCAGTTTGTAGGGTGTCGTGTTGGCCTATTCCTATTTTCCACGAAAGAAATTGGTGGAACTGCTGAATTTTCACAGTTTAGATATACTATTTTAAAATAAAAGGAAACCATTTATTAAGTAGTATTTCTGGAAATTTTTAATCAAATAGGTGCTTTTGTATAGGGATGTAGAGGATATATTATACTAGAACCCTAAATTATTGCTTAACCATATTTAGTATTATATTATAGAATAAGAAGAAATAGTTAAATAAAAAAGAGGTAATCTCATGAAAAAATTTGATATACTAAATAACTATAGCATTAGATCAAAATTATTAATAATGTATCTTTTTTGTGTTTTAGTTCCTATGATTATAACGAATTCAATATTTTATATAACTATAAAAAATAGCGAAGAAAAAGAGCAGAGAATAAGTATGGAGCATGCTATTGATAGGGTTAAATATAATTTGGATGCGGTATTTGATGACTGTGTACTAGTATCAGATCATTTGTATAAAGATATGACTTTAAATGATTTTATAACTAAAAGATATGATAATCTACTTGCCTATTATGACAGATATATTTTTTTACTACAGAACAATGTAATAAAGTACTACTATGGTCCACAACATGTATATCAGGTTACAATTTTTACAGACAATAATACAATAAGCGACAGTGATAATTTTGTAAAGTTGACACCTAAAATACGTGATAGTGAGTGGTACAAGCAGTTTCGAAATAATAAAGAGGCTATGACTTTGTCTGTATTTTATGATAAGGATAAAAAATCTTCTATAAACAACATGGCCAGAACAATTAGTATTATTAGAAAATTGGATAATTTTGATAGGACCCATGAGAATATTCTAAGAATAGATGTTGATTATAATGTGATATTAAACAGTATTTTAAATGAAAAAATGGAGGAAAATTTATATATAGGTAATAAAGATTTTGTACTATTTTCTAATCAAAAGTCTGGTGTAGGAGCAGATGAATTTGATTCTATAGATTCTATAAAAGAAGAGAAGGTCAAATTAAACGATTTCTATAAGTTTAAGATGTCAAAGGAAAAGTGGAACATAATTATTACGGAAAAAGAAGTTAATACTTTCTCAAGAATAATAGAAAAAAAAGATGTATTTATTGGATTAGTAATATTGAATTTATTATTACCAACTATAATTATAGCTTTGATTTCGCATTCAATTGGTAATAGAACAACTTTACTTAATATATATCTAAGAAAAGTAGAAAATGAAGAATTTTCGACAATAGAAGAATACGAATATGGTAAAGATGAGATAGGTAAATTAATTCGAAGTTATAACATGATGGTTTTAAGGATTAAGGAATTAATAGAAGTAGTATTTAAGAGAGATGTAGAAAAGCAGCGACTTGAACTTGCAAAGAAGCAAGCAGAATTAAAAGCGCTTCAAAGCCAGGTAAATCCTCATTTTATGTTTAATACTCTTGAAAGTATTCGTATGAGAAGTTTAATTAAAGGGGAAGTTGAGACTGCTGAAATAATTGAAAATTTATCAGCATTACTGCGAAAAACAATAAATTGGGGAGAAGATAATATAACCATTGAAGATGAAATGCGTTTTGTAGAAAATTATCTTCAGATTCAAAAATATCGTTTTGGTGATAAGCTATCATATAGCTTTTATGTAATGGAAAAATGTAAGAATATAAGGATTCCAAAGCTGTCTATTCTAAGCTTTGTTGAAAATGCCTGCGTTCATGGAATTGAAGAGGTTTCTCATAATGCAAGTATTAATGTAGCTATATTTAAATATGATAGTAATTTAATTATAGAAATTTCAGATACAGGAATTGGAATGGATGAAGAGAAACTTAGTTCGATTAGAGAAAAACTTAATAATGCGGAAATAGACACTCTAAATAATAGTAAAAGTACAGGAGTTCTTAATACTTATATGCGTCTACAAATGTATTGCAATAATAATATGAAATTTGAAATAGAAAGTAAATTAGGAGAAGGTACAGAAGTCACCATACAGATTTGTCTTGATGAACTAAAGTTAAACAATCATGCAGGTAAGGAAAATGAAAATATTAATTGCTAATATTAGGGGGAGATTTATGATTAAAGTTTTAATAGTAGATGATGAACCATTTATTAGGCAAGGCTTAAAGATTTTAATTGAATGGGAGCAATATGGTTACGAAGTTGTTGGTGAGGCTGCAAATGGTATTGAAGCAATTAGGGAGTTAGAAGCAAAAGATATTGATTTAATAATTGCAGATATAAAAATGCCTGAAATGAATGGACTTGAATTAATTGAATATGTACGTGGTAATATGTTAAACGAAGTGAAGTTTATTGTGCTAAGTGGTTATTACGAGTTTGAATATGCTAAAAAGGCAATAAAATGTAATGTAACTGACTATATTTTAAAACCAATCAATAAGGAAGAACTAATTAAGGTTTTGAGTGCATTTAAGGAAGAATATATTAAACAGGAACAACAAAATACAGCACAAAAAGTAAAAGATAAAGTCATATACGATAAGTACTTAAATGAAATTGTATATGGTAGATGTAATGCTTCTAACTTGGAACACATCAAAAGGTATCAAAAATTTTCGCCTGAATTAAGATATATGATTATTGAAATTAATTATTGTGGCTCTGATGGACCAAGTATACCAGAAGGTGAAAAAAGAGAACAACAGCAATTATTTTATCAAAATATGATTGAGTGGCTAGGAGAAAATCATTACAACGTAATTATTGATGTGGGGAAATCTAGAGAATGTTATGATATTGGATTTATTTATGATAAAAGGTTAGCTAAAGAAAAAGGAATGAGTGAAAATGAATATATATTAAACTTTAAAACATATATGAAGCAAGCGCAAAAATACGATTTCTTTATCTATATAGGACAGAAAGTTAATAGTATTGAAGAAATAACGTTATCGTATAAATCAGCAACTGTAGCTAAGTTATTTTCTGACTTTTCAATTGAAAATAACATCGCATATTATGATGAAATGGCTAAGAAAAAAGAACTTAGCTGTAATGCAGGAAAACAGTACATGGATTATTTAATTCACGAAATTGAAGATAATAATCAGGAAGAAATCATAAAGTGTGTTGATAAAATTTATGCAAGTTTTAGAGAATACAAGATAAATTTAGATATTATAAAAATTAATATAAATTATTTGTTATGTAACTTAATTAATATTGCAAAGGAATTAGATTCTGAAGTTGATCAAGAAGAAGTAATGCAGTATATAAGTTCTGTTTCTTTTGAACAAATGATAAGTAGAGGAAGTGCAAATCATTTAAAGGACTTTTCTTTAGTATTTGCAGAATATTTAAGTCAATTAAGGCAAAGCTCATTTCAAGGCATTCTAAATCAAATTGATAAAGAAATTTCAGAACATTACATGGAGAAGTTAAGTTTAAAATATTTGAGTGAAAAATATTATATTAATAGTGCATATTTGGGCCAAATCTTTAAGAAGCAATATAATGTATCATTTAAAGATTATTTAAATGCATATAGAATTGAAAAGGCTGCAGAATTGCTTAAACGAAGTGATGATAAGATTTATAAAATTGCAGAAAAGGTTGGATATAACAATACTGATTACTTTATAAATAAATTTGTTCAATTAAAAGAAAAGACACCTCTGCAATACAGAAAGCAATTCTGCTGCAGATGATTAGTGGTAACTTAAAATTATGATATAACTTACCGAAATTACAAATATTTTTGCTCCGAAAAACTATAAAAATATCGCTGAAGGTTCTAAGCAGCAGGTTGTATCCATTTCAGTTTGCTCCAAAGACAAGCTTTTGACAAACTAAAATGGAACAACCTACAGCTAAGAACCTTTAACAGCTCATTTTTAAATGCTTTCTTCACAAAAATATTTATAATTTCTAGTGAAGATATATGCTCAGAGTTTTAGAAAATTAGTAAATATATTTATCTAATAAGTCTAAATTTTAAGTTCCATATCTATAGGAGGATGTGATTAACCAAATTCTCACATTTGATAAGTCTTTATAAATCAATAGATTGGACGTTGGATTTTCCATATCTTGATTCAAAAATAAGACTTTATTACATCTTCCTATAAATCATGCTTTGGTTTACGCTAGCATATAAAAAGAACATAATTAGTTGATAGCAGGCACAAAAATATATTCAATTTCTAGGTAAGATACCCACTAATAATTTAACGAATATATAATTAATAAGGTGAAAGAATTGAATAGGAGTGATATTTATGGCAAGTATATTTTTAAGGTTCCCTGAAGGTAGAGCTAAGGCTCTTACTTTGAGTTATGATGATGGAGTAGAACAGGATGTTCGTTTAATTGAGATTATGAATAAGTATGGATTAAAAGGAACTTTTAATTTAAATAGTGGGGTGTATGCAGAGGACGGGACGGTTTATCCAGAAGGGCAAATTCATCGTAGAATGACTGAGAAGCAGGTTATGGAAGTTTATAAAAATTCTGGTCAGGAAGTGGCAGTTCACTCGTTAACACATCCATTTCTTGAACAATTACCAACAAATCTTGTTGTGAAAGAGATAATGAAGGATAGAGAGAATCTTGAAAAACAGTTTAATACAATTGTGCGTGGAATGGCATATCCTTATGGCACCTTTGATGATGAAGTCGTTAAAGCTCTTGAATGTTGTGGAATAGTATATGCAAGAACAGTAATTTCAACTAATGACTTTAGGATACCAAAGGATTGGATGAGATTAACTGCAACCTGCCATCATAGGTCACCAGAACTTGAAAGCTTAACAAAAAAGTTTGTTGAAGATAAAGTAACTAGTGCACCGTATTTATTTTATCTGTGGGGACATAGCTATGAATTTGAAGCAGACGATAATTGGAATGTTATTGAGAATTTTGGTAAATATGTAGGTGGACGAGAAGATATTTGGTATGCAACAAACATAGAAATTTATGAGTATATTGAGGCCTATAATAGATTAATATTCAACGCTGATGGCAAAAAGGTAAGGAATCCATCAAGTATGAAAATATGGTTTGAATATGATGAAAAGATTATTGAAATTGAAGGTGGAGAGCTAAAAGAATTATAGAAATCAAAAGTTGCACTAAAGATTGTTTGGTGCAATTTTTGTTTGAAGTAAATAGTTTATATAAGTTAAATTAGTTCAAGAAATAGGTATTATTATTTTAAGAGGAGGAATAGGAAATATGAGTAATAGCTCACAATTAGGACCAAAAGCGCCCAAAGATCCGCAAGAAAAACGCAGTGGTTTTTATATAATGATAGATAAGATTATAGAGGCTACTGCACGATTAGGGGAAAAATCTTCACAGGAAATTTATTTGGATGAAGGAAGATTAGCCTTTAACGCTCAATTTGTTGGGGGAGTTGAGGATGAAAATATTCTTACATTACTAAAAGAATATGATGGGTTTCATAAACTGGTTTACAGCATTGGAGTATCTGTAAAAGCATCTGAAGACACAGGGAATATTGATTTTGTATTTCATAACTATGGAAAAGTGGACAGATATGGAGGTGGAACTCAAATTAAATTGCCTTGTAAAAAGGATGGATCTGAGGTAATCCTTAAGATTGAAGATTACGAGTGGTCAAAGGATGATGATGTTGTGGGGAAAATAGCCTTTGAATTTGAAAAAACAGGACTAATAGCAGAGGCAACAGTAAAGGTTTATTTGAATGAAGGTTATGAGGTACCGGAAATTGAAATAGATCCACCAGTGGAATTTGAAAGTGATAAGTATAATTCAATGATTTCAAAATCCCTTTTAAATATTGGGAATAACAGAAGGATCAAAGCAGCCATGGATAAGGCAAAAAGAGGAGAAGATGTAACTATTGCTTATATAGGAGGGTCTATAACTCAAGGAGCTGGAGCTAAACCGATTCACACAGGATGCTATGCTTATAAATCTTATGAAAAATTTAAAGAGCTTTTTGGAAATAATGAAGGAGATAATATTAATTTTATAAAAGCAGGAATAGGTGGAACACCTTCCGAGCTAGGCATGATAAGATATGATAGAGATGTTCTTAGGGATGGAAAGATAAAGCCAGACATTGTAGTTGTTGAATTTGCAGTAAATGATGAAGGAGATGAGACAAGAGGGATATGTTACGAAAGTTTGATTCTGAGAATACTTTCAAGTGAAAATAAGCCGTCAGTAATTTTATTATTTAGTGTATTCGCTAATGATTGGAATCTGCAGGAGAGACTTTCACCTGTTGGAAAGCTTTATGACTTGCCTATGGTAAGTATATCTGATGCTGTAGTTGAACAATTCAAACTTACTAAAGAAGAAGGAAATATTATAACCAAGAGACAGTTTTTCTATGATATTTATCATCCTACAAGTGATGGACATTCAATAATGTCAGATTGCCTTGCATACTTATTTGAACAAACTGCAAATAGTTCTTTGGATGAGAAAGAGGTTTCATTAGATAAAGAACCAGTTATAGGCAACTCTTTTGTAGGGATGCACCTTATTGATAAGAAGGACAATGAATGTGGTGTAGTAATAGAACAGGGAAGTTTTAAAGAAACAGATGAAGAGCTTCAGTATGTGGAAATGGATGATAATCCATTCGCAACTCCTGTATTTCCATATAATTGGATGCATACGTCCGAATCAGGAAATGAAAGCTTCCGTTTGACAGTTAAAAGCAGGAGTTTAGTACTAGTGTTTAAAGATTCAGGAAGGATGGATTTTGGTAGGGCAGACGTGTACGTGGATGGAAATCTTGTGCTAACAGCAGATCCAAAAGCAGTAGGATGGACACACTGTAATGCAGTTATCTTATACCAGGAGCAATTCAGCAGGAAACATTATGTAGAAATAAAGATGGCAGATGATAGTCTAGATAAGTATTTTACTATTCTTGGATTCGGATATAATTAGATCGTTTTAACCTTGTTAATGATGCAATTTATCTGATCCTCAACATTCGATTAAAGAACGGGAGAGGTATTAATATACATTAAAAAAGAGCTGTTGCACTGAATTAGTGCTTAGCTTTTTTTGTGTAAAAATTTATGATTAAAAAATGAACTAACGATTGAAAAAGTATAATTATTAATGTTTTTAATATAATTTGTTAGGTTTTTTAATTTTCTATTAGTGGTAAATTTTAAGGAGACATGTTTTTAATAAAATTAGTAGTTTAATATCAATGAATAAAATTTATTGATATTGTATTAATTTCAGCAGGACAAGGGATTGCAAAGCCTGATGTTAGATTTGTAAGAAAGAATGTCGCTTATTGTTAAGATGTGAAAATAAAATGAATTTTATTACTGGGAATTTATTAAATAAGTTAGGATAAGATGATTCACTGAAAAATATTACTATATCAACACTATTTTTAGATTAGAAATATAAGAAATACTAATAAATTCTTCAATTATGAAGGGAGCAAGACAAGGAGTATGAAAAACATAACAATTGCAGCGGCAGGAAAAGCAGCAGCCCTATATATAGATTCAAAAGGAAAAGATTATAAAGGTTTAAAGCTTGTTGCAAATTCCTTTGCAGAAGATGTTAATTTAGTTACTGGAGTGACTCCAACGGTAGTAACAGATGTCAGAGAATTAAAGAAAACAGTAGTTATTGCAGGCTCAATAGGAAATAACGAAATAATTGATTCGTTAATTACTAAAGCAATACTAGATGTATCTTCAATAAAGGACAAGCGTGAATGCTATAAGACACAGGTTGTTGAAAAGCCCATTGAAGGTGTTGATACAGCTATTGTTATTGTAGGAAGCGATAAGAGAGGAACAATTTACGGTATTTATCGTATTTCAGAATTAATTGGGGTAAGTCCATGGGTTTATTTTGCAGATGTTATGCCAACAAAGAAATCTGAATTAATCTTTTCAGAAAATGAGTTAACTATTACTTCTAAAGAACCATCTGTAAAATATAGAGGCTTTTTCTTAAATGATGAATGGCCATCTTTAGGATCATGGGTAACTAATGCATTTGGAGATTTTAATGAAGAATTTTATGATAATGTATTCCAGCTGATTTTGAGATTAAAGGGAAACTTTATATGGCCAGCTATGTGGAGTGCTGTATTTAGTGAAAATGGTAAAAGCTATTCTTTAGCTAATGCAGAGCTTGCTGATGCATATGGTATTGTAATGGGTACATCTCATCATGAGCCAATGTTTAGAGCAGGTGAAGAATGGAAGAATATTAATGGTCAGTATGGTACAAACCCAGCATGGGATTTTTTCAGCAATGCAGATGCTATAACAAAGTTTTGGGAAGATGGATTAAAACGAAATAAGCATCTTGAAAGTCTCATTACTATGGGGATGAGAGGAGAACAAGACTCAGCATTAAAAGGCTCTGAAGAAGAAAACATCGAACTTTTAAAGGATATTATCAGAACACAGAAGCGTTTGATAAAGGAACAAGCTCTTGAGGATGCACCTCAGGTTCTTACTATATATAAGGAAGTAGAAAAATATTGGTACGGAACAGATAATGCAGAGGGACTAAGAACTTGGGACATTCTAGACGATGTGACAATTATGCTTGCAGATGACAACTTTGCCAATGTTAGAACACTTCCAACAGAAACAGAACAAAACCGTAAAGCTGGCTGGGGTATGTATTACCATTTTGATTATCATGGAGGTCCACGTTCTTATGAATGGGTAAATACAACTCCACTTGAAAAAGTATGGGAACAGATGACTATGGCTTATGATTACGGTGTACGCGATATATGGATAGTGAATACTGGAGATTTAAAACCAAATGAATTTCCGGTTTCATACTTCTTAGATTTGGCCTATGACTTTGAAACTTGGGGTGTTAATGGAAGGAATAAGACTACGGAATATACAAAGAAGTGGACTGGGCAGCAATTTGGAAATGCTAGAAGCAAAGATGTATTAGATGGGATTGAGAGTATATTAACAGGCTATACTAAAATGAGCGGGTGTAGAAAACCTGAGGTCACTTTTCCTGATACATATAGCTATATAAATTATAACGAAGCACAAAGAGTGCTGGAAAAAGCAATTGATTTAGAGAACAAATCTAAGAAATATTACGATGAGATGCCAGAAGCTTATAAGGATGCATATTACCAGTTGGTATATTATCCTGCGGCAGCATCTGCAAATGTTATTAAAATGCAAATATATGCAGGGTTAAATAATCTGTATTATAAACGAAATAGTGCTCTTGCAAATTTATATGCTGAATTGGTAGAAGAATGTAAAGTAAAAGATATTGAAATGCAGGCTTATTATAATGACAATATGTCTAATGGAAAGTGGAAGGGAATGATGAGCTCTCCTCATATAGGATATATGAAATGGAGCCCTGATAATTGGACATATCCAGAGGTTTACAACATTTCACTAAAAGATGGGAGTGTTATGATTGTAGATGTACAAGGAACTGAAGAAGCATACTGTTCTGGTACAGCAGTTCTGCCAGCCTTTACGAACTTGGGTAAAGAGAGCTATTCTATTGTTATCAGTAATGGAGGAAGCACAAAATTTGATTATAAAATTGAAACAAGTGCAGATTGGATAAAGTTAAATAATAAACAAGGAACCATATCTGATGGAATAAAAATTAATGTTTCAATAGATTGGAATAATGTATCCAAAACATCAGGTGGTTTCATAATTATTTCGGGTGCAGGGAAAACAGTAAAGGTAAACGTTACTGCTGAAGTTATCGATATTGCTGGGTTACCAGATATGACCTTTGTTGAGACACATGATGTGGTTTCTATTGAAGCAGAGCATGTAACGGATAATGTTGCAAAATCTAATGTGGAATGGAAGGTACTTGAAAATTATGGACGTACTTTGTCATCAATGAAGATGTTCCCCACAACTATGTCCTTTGAAAAAGCAGAAGATGCATCATATTTGGAATATAGATTAAGGGTAAATGAGGATGCAGAATATATTCTAACAACCTATGTTGCACCGACCAATAATCTATCTAAAAGGATTAGATTAAAATATGCTGTAGCTTTTGATGATGAAACACCAACTATAGCAGATGTTCTGTCAAAGGATTTTATTGCCGGAGATTACGATAATGACATCTGGTGTAATTCAGTTTTAGAAAATATCCATATAAGTGCTACTACTCATAAATTAACTAAAGGAATACACACACTCCGATTCTATGGATTAGATGCAGGATTAGTATTGCAAAAGCTGGTTTTATCAAAAGGAGAACTTCCAAATTCATTTTTTGGACCAGAAGAGAGTTTTTATTATACAGGAATTATTAAAATAGAATCAGAACGGTTAATAGTATAGGAGGATTTATGATGAAAGAATTTTATGATAAACCAATTTATGCAGTTACAAATTATATTATTGGATTTTGTTTAAGCAGTATCTACTTAGCTATTTGTAATATACTTCTTATACTATTTTTTATTTTAACTGCAATATTCCCGGATAATTTTAGTTTATTTCTTTTATTTATCTGTTTAATTCCATTAGGGCCGTCTTTAGGAGCATTATATAGTACTATAGGCAAGATAATTCGTGAAAGAGATATATATTTTCCTTCAGTTTTTTGGAATTCATATAAGAAGAATTTTTTATCTAACCTTGGGCTTTGGATCACTGAGCTTATTCTTATTACAATATTTTTTATTGATTTCAAATATTTTTATGTGAATATGCCTCAAACGGGTATACATATAATTATTGCTTTGCTTATAGTAATATTGCTGGTTGTAGGATTATATGCCTTTTCTATAAACTCTAGATTTGAGCTTAAATTAAAAGATTTATTGATCCTATCACTATACTTTATGATTAAAAAGTTTCCAACAACGATATTAAAAATTATTGTTCTCGCTTTAATATATTATCTACTAAAATCAGTTTCAATTGTATTTCTAATTTTTGTACCGAGCATAATTTGTATTATCTTTACTTACTATGATAAAGATATTTTTGTAGAAATAGAAAATAAGTTTAGATCGCATTCTCAAAATCCTTTAATCTAGCTGAAATCAAACCCATGACAAGGAATTTACTGTTATGGGTTATTTTATTGCTATCTAAAAATATAAAGAAACGAGTTATTATTACATAAATTAAATCGATACAAACTAAGAAGTATTTACAACAAACTAAAAAAGCGATAATATAAAAGTGTATTAGACTCTTATAAAAGAATATTAAGATTGTTACTGGTAAAGCAGGCGAGACTAATAATTAGCATAGTAGTATTATAACTATGCATAGGGTCTCGCTTTATATTTTTTTAGGCTTAATTACTATATGTGAATACAATTAGAGTTAATAAGGGGGAATTAGCGAGATGAAAAGAATTGATTTGATTCTTACAAAGCTAAGAGAAACAAAGGATTCGCTTCCAAATGGAGTCTCAGCATTAGAGATTGCGGAAGAATTAAATCTTAGTAGGGCAAATGTAAGTAATGATTTAAATAAATTAGTAAGTGAAGGAAAAGCAGTGAAGGTAAAGGGGAAGCCAACATTGTTTATTGCAATAGATGAGGAAAACGTTGTCTTAAATGTATCAATTATAAATAAGTTTTCAGAAGCCAACCCTAGTTTATATACAGCAGTAGAACAAGCGAAGGCTGCAATATTATATCCACCAAATGGAATGAATATATTATTGCTTGGAGAAACAGGAGTTGGTAAATCAACTTTTGCAGGATTAATATATAAATATGCTATTGAAATGAATATGAAACCTAAGGATAGTCCGTTTATAACCTTCAATTGTGCAGATTACGCAAATAACCCTCAATTATTACTTGGACAATTATTTGGAGTAAAAAAAGGTGCATATACAGGTGCCGATTTTGATAAAGCTGGTTTATTGGAGAAGGCTGATGGAGGGATTTTATTTCTTGATGAAGTTCATAGATTGCCAGCAGAAGGTCAAGAGATGTTTTTCACATTTATGGATAGAGGGGTATATAGAAGACTTGGTGAAACAGAAAGTGAAAGAAGTGCGAGTGTTCTAATAATAACTGCTACTACAGAAGATCCAAACACTACATTGTTAAAAACATTTACTCGAAGAATCCCTATGGTAATAACAATACCGGCATTGAAAAATAGAGGAATGGAAGAACGATTTAACCTTATAAAACAATTTATGATTGAGGAGTCAGGTAGACTTGGAAAAAGTATTAAAGTATCTATAAACTCTATTAAAGCGTTTTTGTCGTATAATTGTGAGAATAATGTAGGGCAGCTAAGATCTGATATACAATTAGCTTGTGCTAAAGCATATGCTGATTTTTTATCAAATAGAAAAGATGCCATAAAGATCAATAGTATAGACTTACCACCATATATAAGGGAAGGTTTATATAAAGAAATAGAGCATAGGCAATTGTGGAATAAGTTAATTGATATAAATAAGAGATATCTAATATTTGATAAGGATGAAGATAGAGAGGTATTTGAAGAAGAAACTAATGATAGTAATATTTATGAAATGTTAGATTTAAGGACAAATGAACTTAAGGCAAAAGGAATAAAAGGTAAGTCCCTTGAGGATGAAATAGAAAAAGATATAGAGGACTACTTTAAGAAGTATATCAATGATTTTAGTACTAAAGTTGATATGACAAATATAAAAAATATTGTAGAAGAAGATGTTATGAATATAATAGAAGAGATTATTATATTCTGCGAAGAGGAATTAGGGATAAAGTTAGATAAAAAAATCAGTTATGGGTTAGCAGTTCATATTAGTAATTCAATAGATAGAATAAGAAGAAATAAGAAAATTGTTAATCCAAAATTAAGCAGTATTAGAGAAGAGTATAAAAAAGAATTCAACGTGGCCTTAGATGCATTAAAGATGATAGAAAGAGCAATTGATATAAGCATGCCAATTGATGAAGCTGGTTTTATAGCTATGTTCTTAAGTTATAATTATAGAAATTTAAAATATACTCAAAATGATGTGAAAGTAATAATAATTGCTCATGGCGTAAGTACAGCAACCTCAATGGCTGAGGCTGTCAATAGCTTACTCGGAACAGAAAATACTGCAGGTATTAATGCACCTATAGAGGAAAAGCCAGAGAAGATATTAGAAAAAACTATAGAATATGTTAGGGAACAAAGAATTAAATCAGATATATTATTCTTAGTAGATATGGGTTCACTTACGACTTTTGGAAAAGAAGTAGAAAAAATATTTAATATAAAAACTAGGACAATACCATTAGTCAGTACTCTACATGCTTTAGAAGCAACAAGAAAATCAATGATGGGGTATTCTTTAGATGAAATATATAGAGAAACACTAGATGTCAACAGTTTATATGATGATAATGTTTCGGATGTAGATTATGAGGAAAATGAAAAAGATAAAAAGTTAGCAATCGTTACAGTATGCACAACTGGTGAAGGCGGGGCTAAGACAATTAAGGGAATGCTTGAACGAAATTTAACTTTTGATAAAAAGGTAATAGAAATTGTTCCAATAAATTTCATAGGAAAAGAGAATGTATATGAAAGAATAGAAAAGTTAAGGAAAAAATATGAGATTATTTGTTTTGTTGGACCTTTTGAGTTAGATGTAAATAGCCCGCAGTTTGCGTTAGATGATATTATAGATGGGCATTGTGCTAAGGATATTCAAAATCTTATTGATGCTGAAGAAACCTATATAAAAATGGAGGAAACTTTAGAGCGTGACCTAAAGAATGTTGATGGAATAATGGTGCTTAAGAGCATAAAGAAATTCAATAGAACTGTTGCTGAGGAATTAAAAGTTAACATAAAAACTAATATGCTAATTGGAATCACTCTGCACATGGCTTGTGTTATAGATAGATATAAAGAAAATAAAATTACATTAGATTTTGAAGGAAAAGAAGATTATATTAAAGACAACTGTAACTTATATAAAATAGTAAAAAATGCATGTGCACCTATAAATACTAAGTATTCAATTAATATTTCAGATGATGAAATATGCTATTTAATGACGTTCTTTAATTCTAACAAATAAATATATGACTTGCCGAAAGGGATTAGACTCTGTTATTTCGGTTGCTATAGAATATCGCAGTAGATTTCTATCATTAGAAGTTGCACCATTCCTGCATGCTCCCACGACAAGCGTGTGACAAGCAGAAATGGAACAACTTCTGATGAAGAAATCTTACAGCAATATTCTAAATGCAACACTGCATAAAAGAGTCTAATCCCTTTCTGGTATATATATATTTAACAGAATACCCTTTCTTTCGACGAGTTATATGCATAAATAAAACACATTGGTCATTTGTTTCGAAAAACTTTTTGAAAAGTAAAACACATTGAAATGCTTTTCTGAGAGCTTTTTTGTGCTATAAAATGGCTTAAATACTAAGACAGGGACTGTTATGAAAGTTTTTTGTTTTTAATTAGAAACTTGGCACGCTTATTGCTTTATATATAAGCATAAGAGAAACAAAACAAAATTAAAATGTTATCAAATAAAAAAATCTTTAGTTGAAATGAGGAGTTAAAATGGAAGAATTAGAATTAGCAATAATGAATATTATAATCAACGCTGGAGATTGCAAGAATCACGCTTATATGGCTCTTAATAATGTAAATGAAGGAAATTATGAAGAAGCTGATAAAGAACTGGAATTAGCAAATGACGCATTAGCTAAAGCACATGATGGTCAAACGATGTTTCTTCATAAAGAAGCAAATGGTGAAAAAATTGATATGTCAGTTTTATTCGTACATGCGCAGGATCACTTAATGACAGCAATAACAGAAAAGAATTTAATAGAACAGATAATAGAATTAAGAAAAGTTGTAAATACTTTAATTAAGAAATAAAAAAATTATAAATAAAATTTATTTAAATTATAATAAAAGTATTATTTTATTAAATAAGATGCATTCGAGGAGGAATAAATTATGATGAAAATTAGATTATTTTGCGCAGCAGGAATGTCAACAAGCCTTTTGGTTAACAAAATGAAAGAAGCAGCTAAGACTAAAGGAATTGAAGTAGATATTGAAGCTTTCCCAGAAGGACAAATGGATAAAAATCTAGATGGTGTAAACGTTGCATTATTAGGTCCACAAGTTGGATATACACTTGGAAAAGCAAAAAAAATATGTGAACCACTAGGAATTCCAGTAGATGTTATACCAATGGTTGATTATGGAATGATGAATGGAGCAAAAGTATTAGATTTTGCACTAAAACTAGCAGGTAAATAGGAAATCAATTGCATAAGGGAAACATAAGATAAAAATATTCATTATCATGAACTATATATTCATAACGATATGTATTGAATTAATATGAAAAGTTCCATGTAGTTATTTAAGAGAATAGTTAATCTACATGGGAACTTCTAACTAAAAGATAAACAATAATAATAAATCTGACAAATTTATTACTATATATTCTGGTTATTATATTTTATATTTATTTAACTATTAAGGAGGAATTATTATGTCAATAGGAAATACCTTAAATGAAAAGGTTATACCAGCAGTCATGAAATTTGTCAACCTAAAAGGTGTTATAGCATTAAAAGATGGTATTTTATTTACATTACCTTTTATCATGGTAGGATCAGTATTCTTATTACTTGCACAAATACCATATCAACCATTTAATGACTGGATGGCGAGTCAACTAGGAGCAGGATGGACAGAACCATTATTTCAAGCTTATGGAGCAACGTTTTCTATAATTGCATTCATTGCAGCGATAGGTATAGCATATACTTATGCTAAAAATGAAGGACATGAACCATTATCTGCAGGAATAATATCTTTTGTAGTATTTTTATTGACAACTAACTCTTACGTAATGACTAAGGGTGGAGAAAAAGTAAGCGATGTTATTGGTAAAGAATTTGCTGGTGGAAAAGGTATGGTTACAGCAATTATTATCGGTTTAATCGTAGGTGCAGTATATTCATGGTTTATGGAAAAGAAAATTACAATTAAAATGCCTGCAGGTGTACCTCAAGGTGTTGCAAATTCATTTGCATCATTAATACCAGCAGCAGTTATAGTACTTGGTGCTACAATCCTTTACACAGTTCTTAAATACGGAATGAATACAACATTTATTGAATTAATATACAAATTAATACAAACACCTCTTCAAGGAATGACAGATTCTTTAGGTGGAGTTTTAGTTATGACATTTGTAATTCCTTTCTTATGGTGGTTTGGGGTTCATGGATCATCAATCATAAGTGGGGTAATGACAGGAATCTTAACATCAAATGCAATGGAAAATCAAGCTATACTTAACAGCGGAAAAGATCTTACAGTAGCAAACGGTGGACATATAGTAACACAACAATTTTTAGATAATATGGTTGGTATGACAGGTTCAGGGGTAACAATAGGACTTGTATTATGTATGCTATTATTTGCTAAGTCAGCACAAAGTAAAGAACTAGGTAAATTAGCAATAGTACCAGGAGCATTTAATATAAATGAACCAGTTACATTTGGAACACCAATAGTAATGAATCCGTTTATGGCAATACCGTTCATAGCTACTCCAATGGCTACAGGGTTAGTTACTTATTTCGCAATGTCTACAGGATTAGTTCCATTATTTAGTGGAGTATTAGTTCCATGGACAACACCACCAGTAATCTCAGGACTTATCCTAGGTGGATGGAGAATGGCTTTATTACAACTTGTGATTATGGTGATGTCATTTGTAATCTACTTCCCATTCTTTAAGAAGCAAGATGCTATAAACTTTAAGAATGAACAGGCAGCTCAAAATTCATAGAATTACAAAAATTAATTAATTAAGCGTATCCTTTTTAATAAATAATTAATAAACCCAATATTTCTAATGTATATATGCAATGGAATGTTGGGTTTATTATCATGTTAAGAAGAATAATAAAAATAACGAAATATTAAAGAAGAGTAGTAATAAAGGTGTAGGAAGATCAGTTATGAAGGCCATATATGGACCTAAGGGATTCATTCAAATAAGAAAAATATATTATAAACTATCTCAAATATAAGAAAATAATGATCGTTGCAAGAAAGTTTGGATAATACATCAAAGGAATCACTAATATTAGATTTGAATTGGCAAATACATCTAAATTATATAAAATAAAAACAGATACAAATAAAATAATAAAATCTTTTTTAGAGTAAGGAGACAAAGATGGATGAGAAGTATAGAAGAATTTTAATGACAGTATTCGGGGTTTTAATATCTGGTTTTAGCGTGGGAATGTTTAATTTCTCTGCATTCGGGATGGATCCTTTTCAAGTATTTGCACATGGCATCTGGAGCCATATACCAATAGGTTATGGAGTTTTTTATTCAATATTAAATTTAATTATGCTTATTTTTATATTTATAATTGATAGACATAAGATTGGACTTGGTACAGTAATTAATATTTTCATATTAGGATATGTTGTGGAGTTTTCATCTTGGTTATTTCAGGCATGGATTTCAAGCCCAACAATTGGTATTAAAATAGTATTCTTATTTACTGGAATTATTATTATGTGTTTTGGTTCTTCCTTATATTTTACGGGTGATTTAGGAGTATCTACTTATGATGCAGTGGCTCTTATTTTATCAGAACGGAAAGTAGCTCGTTTTCAGTATTGCAGAATTGTATCGGATTTTGTTTGTGCAGTTATCGGTTTTTCATTTGGCGCCACTGTAGGATTAGGAACAATTTTTACAGCATTCTTTATGGGGCCTATTATTGAAATGTTTAATAAAAAGGTAGCAATTCCTATTCGGTATGGAAAGACGAAAGTAAATTATGAGAATGAGAATGCCAGTAGTAAAATATAGTTTTTAAATTAATTCCAGATATTTTCTTGTGTTAACAGTTGAGGATATCTGGAATATTTATTTTTAGCCTAGGTATTTGTAAAACAACTTGTTTTATAAAAAAACAAATGACTAAAAAGTAGGATGTGTCACTAAAATCCAAAAAGTAAGGTATTTAATTTTTATTTGTGATATCTTTTAGGTAAAGGGTTACTTCAATAATATAACCGATTGGGTAATCCTACAGACCCTCATTTAAAATCGTTCTCAGAGGGCATTCAAATATATGTGATTATAATATTAAAATTTAAACTATGATAAAAATAAGGGAGGAAATAAGGCTATGAAAAAAGATAAAATCAAAATAGTTACTATTGGTGGAGGATCAAGTTATACTCCTGAATTAATTGAAGGTTTTATAAAAAGAAAAGATGAACTTCCTATTAAAGAAATATGGCTTGTTGATATTGAAGATGGAAAAGAAAAATTAGAGATAGTTGGAGCCATGGCACAAAGAATGGTTAAGGCAGCAGGCTTAGATTGGGAAGTAAATTTGACTTTAGATAGAAGAAAAGCACTTAAAGATGCAGACTTTGTATCAACTCAATTTAGAGTAGGTCTTTTAGATGCAAGAATAAAAGATGAAAGAATTCCTTTAAGTCATGGAATGATTGGACAAGAAACTAATGGTGCTGGTGGTATGTTTAAAGCTTTTAGAACAATTCCAGTAATATTAGACATAATAGATGATATGAGAGAATTATGCCCTAATGCATGGCTTGTTAATTTTACAAATCCATCAGGTATGGTAACAGAAGCTGCAATTAAATATGGTGGATGGGATAGAACAGTTGGATTATGTAATGTTCCAATTAACTGTATAGAAGATGATGCTAAGAAGATTGGCGTTCCTTCAAGTGAATTATTCTTTAAGTTTGCAGGATTAAATCATTTCCATTGGCATAGGGTATGGGATAAATCAGGAAATGAAAGAACAGCAGAAGTAATTGAAAAATTGTACAACCCAGCATTAGCAGAGGAAAAAAAGGACGCAGGAGTTGCAAATATAAAAGATATTAAGTTTAATTATGAGCAAGTTAAAGATTTAGGAATCTTACCATGTCCATATCATAGATATTATTATGTTACAGATGACATGCTACAAGAAGAACTTGAAAGTTTCTCAAAAGGAGAAACTAGAGCAGAGGTTGTAAAGAGAACCGAAGCAGAATTATTTGAATTATATAAAGATCCAAAACTTGATTATAAACCAGAACAATTAACTAAGAGGGGCGGAACTCACTATAGTGATGCTGCATGTGAATTGATTGCTTCAATTTATAATGATAAGAGAACAAATATGGTAGTTAGCACAAAGAATAATGGAGCACTAGAAGATCTTCCATATGACTCTATAGTAGAAGTTTCAAGTATAATTACATCTCATGGACCAGAACCAATTAATTTTGGGAAATTTGATCCAGCTCCAAGAGGGATGGTTCAAATAATGAAGGGAATGGAAGAAACAACAATTTCGGCAGCAGTTACAGGAAATTACGATAAAGCACTTCATGCATTTACTATAAATCCATTAGTTCCAAGTGGAAAAATTGCTAAAGTGGTATTAGACGAAATGTTAGTAGCACATAAAAAACACTTGCCTCAATTTAAGGATGTAATAGAAAAATTAGAAGATAAATAGGAAAGACTAATAATATATGATATTTGGGGTATCTTATAAAGGAAATATAAATTATTCCTTTTAAGATATCATGTGATTAGATTTGATTTAGGTGGGGGTAGTCCCCACTTAAATTTTAATAAAGTTTATGATAAGGATGTTTATAATTTTTAGAAATAGAAATAATATCACATATTTTGATGTATGTTTCACTATTAGTAGTTGCGAACCAGATAAAAATAAAGACTAACAGTATAGAAGTAGTACAAGTTATAGGAGGAATAGAATGTTAAAAAATAAATTTCAAGGTTTACCAAAGGATTTTTTATGGGGAGGAGCAACGGCTGCAAACCAATTTGAAGGTGGATATAGAGAAGGCGGAAAGGGTCTTAGTACTTCAGATGTTATGACTGGTGGTACCCATACTACTCCAAGAAGAATAACACCAGAATTAGAAGAAGGAACGTATTATCCAAGTCATGAAGCAATAGATTTTTATCATCATTATAAAGAAGATATTAAATTATTTGGAGAAATGGGATTTAAGACTTTTAGATTATCAATAAATTGGAGCAGAATTTTCCCAAATGGTGATGATGCGACTCCAAATGAAGAAGGTTTAAAATTCTATGATGATGTTTTTGCAGAATTAAAAAAATACAATATTGAACCACTAGTTACAATCTCCCATTATGAAACTCCGTTTGGATTAACTAAAAAATACAACGGATGGGCTGGTAGAGAAGTTATTGAGTGCTATGTTAGATATTGCGAAACTATATTTAAAAGATATAAGGACGTTGTAAAATACTGGCTTACATTTAATGAAATTAACTGCTTAACAATGCCATTTGGTGCATTCATGGGTGGCGGAATATTATTAAATGATGGTGGTGAGCTTGCCTTTGATAAAGAAACTGATGATAGCAAACAAATAAGATTCCAAGCACTTCATCACCAATTCATTGCAAGTGCAAAGGCTGTTAAATTAGGACATGAAATTAACAAAGATTTCAAAATAGGATGTATGATTGCATATATGACAACATATCCATATACATGTAATCCAGAAGATGTATTCTTAGCTCAAGAAAGAGATAATTTAAATAATTTCTTATGTTCTGATGTCCAAGTAAGAGGAGCATATCCAGGTTTTGCAAAGAGATTCTTTAGAGAGAATAATATTGAAATAAAGATGGAAGAAAATGATGAGCAAATTTTAAAAGAAGGCTGCGTAGATTTCTATACATTTAGTTACTACATGTCAAACTGTTCAAGCACAGATTCAAATTTAGAAAAAACTTCTGGAAATATACTTGGAGGTGTAAAGAATCCATACCTTAAAGCAAGTGATTGGGGATGGCAGATTGACCCTAAGGGATTAAGATGGACATTAAATAATATCCACAATAGATATCAAATTCCACTAATGGTTGTGGAAAATGGATTAGGTGCTGTGGATGAAGCTCTTGCAGACGGTTCAATTAACGATGATTATAGAATTGACTACTTAAGAGAACATATAAAAGAAATGAAAGAAGCAGTTAATGATGGAGTGGATTTAATAGGGTATACTCCATGGGGATGTATAGATTTAGTAAGTGCATCAACAGGTGAAATGAAAAAGAGATATGGCTTCATTTATGTAAATAAAGATAATGATGGAAATGGAGATTTAAGTAGATCAAGAAAGAAGAGCTTCTACTGGTATAAAAAAGTAATAGAGACTAATGGAGAAGAACTTTAATATAAATATAGAACTTACCGAAATAAGGAGAATGTTTTATTCCGGTTTCTAAAGAATTTTGATAGGTGATTCTAGGATTAGAAGTTGTACCCAAAATGCTAGCCTCAAAAGCGAGTTATGAACTAGCATATTTGGAACAACTTCTAATCAAGAATCACAACTATCAAAATTCATTATGAAACACCCCACAAAACATTATCCTTATTTCTAGTTAGTATATATTTTAAAAGTGCAATTCAAATTTATATTTAGGTAATATACATAGATAATATAGTTAGAAACTATTTAATGAAGAATCTTACAGCTATATTCTAAGTCCAATACTGCAGAAAAGAATCTAATCCCTTTCTAGTCTCGTGTGAATTTAAAAGTATATATCTATTTTGTATATCTAGATATGTGATGCGGGGATTAGATTAAAGTAAATTATTTGTTAAAAATATAAAAAGAAATTTGAAAGAGATAAAGAGGTATAAAAATGATAAAACTTATTGCATCTGATATGGATGGAACATTACTTGATAAAAATAATGATATATCAGAAGAAAACCTAAAAGCTATAAAAGAAGCTGAAAAAGAGGGAATACATTTTGCAATTGCCAGTGGAAGAATGTATGAAGATATTAAACCGTTTCTTGATAAATATAATTTAAAGTGTGAATGCATAGTATTAAATGGTGCAGAGTATAGAGATAAAGAGGGAAATGTATTAGAAGGAATCTACGTAGACAAAAGTAAGATCAAAGATATTTTGAAGATAATAGAGAAAGATAGAGTTAATGTTGAAATATATACGGATAAAGGAATATATACTAATAATTCTAGAGAAGAAGCATTAGAAGGCGGTATGTTTATGGTTAATTATTTTCATTCAGAAGTGACAAACCATGAAGAAATACTTAAGTTGGCAAAAGAAGAGCATCATTATCCAATTTTAAATTATATTGATAATATAGATGAATTTTTAGATAAAGACATTAAAATAGGAAAAATTGAGGTTTATGATAAGTGTATAGATAAGGTTGGTGAATTAAGGGAAAAGCTTAAAACCATAGATGGGTTAGCAGTTGCATCAAGTGTTCCGTTTAATATTGAAATAAATCATATAGAAGCCCAAAAAGGAATTATATTAGCTAAGGTAGTAGAAAAGATGGGAATACAAAAAGAAGATGTTGCTGTAATTGGAGATGGTTTAAATGATTATTCCATGTTTGCTGAATTCCCTATATCTTTTGCTATGGGAAATGCAGTTCCAGAAATAAAAGAGACAGCAAAGTATATAACTGATACAAATTATAATTCAGGGGTTGCAAAAGCTATAAACAAAATATTAAAGGAGTATAAGGTTAATTAAAGGCTAGAAATAATAAAATTCTAGCCTTATTTTATTTGTATAATATATTTGATGTGCTGAGAGGCTGAAAGATAATATCATAATTGAGATAAATTTAATGTGATTAGAAATAAAAGTGTTTATTTAATTTTGGTTTTAGAATTTATAAACAACTACTACACTGGTTATAATATAAAAGCTAAGAGTAAAATACTTATGTGAAAAAATAATTGATTTTAGTATATAATAAAATTACATACGGTTTTATGAGAATATATATTGTATAACAAGTTAGTGTAAATATGGAGGAATTAATATATGATAAAGCTTATTGCATCAGATATGGATGGGACATTACTTAATAATAATCACAAGATATCTAAGGAAAATTTAGAAGCCATAAAAAAAGCGCAAGAAATGGGAGTTAAATTTGCAATTTCAACTGGTAGAATGTATGAAGATGTTAAACCACTACTTGATGAGTGCAATTTAAGATGTCAATGCATAGTTCTAAATGGTGGGGAATATATAGATGAAGATGGAAATGTATTAGAAGGTATTTACATTGGAAAAGAAGAAGCAAGAGAAATTATAAATATGATAATTAAAGAAAAAATTGTGGCTGAAATTTATACGGATAAAGGATTATACACAGTTAATGATAAAGAAGAAGCGTTAACAGAAGTTGCATATAGAATAATAGCATTTGATCCAGAAACAAGTTATGATGAGGCAGTAAAAATTGCTAGAAATCATCCGCACTTTGTTAACTTAAATTACATTGAGAATATAGATGGATTTTTAAACAGCGATGTGAAAATTGGAAAGTTTGTAGCCTTTTATAATGATGAAGAAACGACAGGTAAAGTGAAAGAAAAGCTGGAATCAATTGAGGGACTTGCTATTTCCTCAACTTTTACTAAAAACATAGAAATAAATAACAAAGAGGCGCAAAAAGGACTTATACTAGCAAAAGTTGCAAAAAAAATGAAGATAAAAAGAGAAGAAGTTATGGTTCTTGGGGATAGTTTTAATGATTATTCTATGTTTACAGAGTTTACGGAATCATTTGCAATGGAGAATGCAATTCCACAAATAAAAGAAGCAGCTAAATATATAACTGATACGAATGATAATGCTGGAGTGGCTAAAGCTATTTATAGAGCATTAAATATAGATAAATAACTAGCTTAGATTTATGAAGTAAATTACATAAAGAAATGGTATTCTGTTGATTGGTTTCAAGAGAGTATCATTTTTTTATGTTGTTATATATTTTAAAGTTTAAATAAAAATTTTGGATGGTTTACCAGTAGTCAGATTAGTCGTCAGTCAGTATAAACTTTTGCTTAAAATGCATAATAGAATTATTAGAGAAATAATTTGGAGGCTTCAGATGAAAAAAATTAAGAAAAGAGTAATTGCAACTATAGCTATAATTATATTAACTATGATATTAGCAAATAACTCAAATAAGGTTAAAGGTATTAGTATAGATAACTCTTCAAAAACTCTTGTTAAAATAGGGGTGTTTGCAAAAGATCTTACTGATGATTATCTTATTTTTCTTCGCCAAAATTTCGAAAATATCCAAGAAAAGAATCCAGGAAAAGTTATATTCACTTTTTATGATGCTAAATTTAATCAAGCGACACAAGATACGGATATTGAAAATAGTATTAATTTTCAACTATCCAACAAGCGGGAATAAAGACAGAGGAGCTTGCATCAACAATTTTAAATTGGAACACTGAAACGGCTCGAACCACTATTGAATCATTGTTTTTAAAATATGGTGATAGAATAGAGGTAATAATTTAAAATGATGATTCTATGGCAATTGGTGCTGTTTCAGCATTACAAAAATATGGATATAACAATGGAAATAAATCAAAAACAATTCTAGTTGTCGGGGTAGATGCAATTCCTGAAGCTCGTGAATTAATATCAAAGGGATTCATGTTAGGATCTCTGCTACAGGATCCGATTGATATGGTTAATGCTATTTATACCATAGGATTAAATTTAGTTTATGGTAGAAACCCAGTTGAAGGGACACCATATAGCTTAGATGAAACAGGAGCAGCTGTTCGGATTCCGTTTCAAGATTATAGGGGACCAATGTATAAGTAAAAAACACCATGTTTCAAAAAAAAACAAATGACTAAAAACTATAGCATGTTTTAAAATCAGAAAATAGTATAAAAATATGCTTATTATGTGGTATATTAAATTCATAGGAATGAATATTATATGAAGTAATGAATGGTATGAGAGCGTAATTAAAGCTAATAGAGAAGAGATATAATGCAATCAGATAATATAAGGAGGAAAACACAATGGCATTTCCAAAGGATTTTTTATGGGGCGGAGCTGTTGCGGCTCATCAATTAGAAGGCGGATGGAATGAAGGTGGTAAAGGACCAAGTACTGCTGACGTTATGACTGCAGGAGCACATGGAGTTCCAAGGCAGATTACAGATGGAGTAATTGAAGGGCTTAATTACCCAAATCATGAGGCAATTGATTTCTACCACAGATATAAAGGTGATATAAAATTATTTGCAGAAATGGGCTTTAAATGTTTTAGAACATCAATTGCATGGTCTAGAATATTTCCAAATGGTGATGAACTTGAGCCAAACGAAGAAGGATTAAAATTCTATGATGATATGTTTGATGAAATGCTTAAATATGGAATTGAACCAGTAATCACATTATCACACTTTGAGATTCCTTATGGAATAGTTAAAAACTATGGTGGCTGGAGAAGTCGTAAGGTTATTGATTTTTTTGTTAGATATGCTACAACAGTTATGGAACGTTATAAAAGCAAAGTTAAGTATTGGATGACTTTTAATGAAATAAATAATCAAACAGAAACTGAATATGATTTATTCGCATTTACTTGTTCGGGAATAGTATTTAAAGAAGGTGAAAATAGAGCAGAAGTGACGTATCAAGCTGTACATCATGAGCTTGTAGCAAGTGCTTTAGTTGTAAAAAAGGGGCATGAAATAAATCCGGATTTTAAAATTGGATGCATGCTTGCATATGTACCAGTTTATCCATACTCTTGTAACCCAGATGATATGATGCTTTCTATAGAAGCAATGCATGATAGATATGTTTTTGGAGATGTTCATTGTAGAGGATATTACCCAAGTTATGCTCTTAAGGATTGGGCAAGAAAAGGATACAATATTAAGATGGAAGAAGGAGATGCTGAAATCTTAAGAGAAGGTTGCGTTGATTATATTGGATTTAGCTATTATATGTCAGCAGCAGTAAAAGCTGATAACGAAGATGCTGGAGATGGTATGTCTGGATATTCAAAAGCTGTGAAAAATCCATACGTAAAAGCAAGTGATTGGGGATGGCAGATAGACCACGTTGGTTTACGATATGCTTTAAACTCATTATATGAGCGCTACCAAAAACCTCTATTCATTGTTGAAAATGGATTTGGCGCAATTGATATAAAAGAAGAAGATGGTTCATGTAATGATGACTATAGAATTGATTATCTAGGTGCACATATTGAAGAAATGAAAAAAGCAGTTGAAATCGATGGTGTTGATCTAATTGGGTATACGCCTTGGGGATGCATTGACTTAGTATCTTTCGGAACAGGTGAAATGAAAAAACGTTATGGATTCATCTTTGTTGATAAAGATAATGACGGAAATGGAACTCTAGAGAGAAGCAAGAAGAAATCATTTTACTGGTATAAAAAAGTTATAGAAACTAATGGAGAAGAATTATAACTAAAAAGTAAAAAAATAATAGCTCATAACTAACATTAAAATATATGAAGAATTCCAAAATAAAATTAAATTTTATTTTGGAATTTCTTTTATATACACTAAATTATACATAAAAATACAGAACAGTTATCAAGGGATAGTGAAAATTCATTAGCAGTTACTGAAGAGCAATTAGCCGTAATAGATGAAGTTAGCAATCAATCATCTTACTTTAGAAGAAATGGCTGTTACTTTAAATGATACGGTTAAGAAATTTGTAATATAAATTGGAGTTTAATCATCATATACACTTAAAAATCATGTGCAAATAAGTTATACTTAAAATAAGCAGATGTGATGAAAGAAGAGGTTGATTATTTATGTTTAATTATGAAATTATCCAAAGTTTTAACGATATAGAATTATCACTATATAGATACATAATGAAAAATATTGAGAAAGTATCTTATATGAGGATTAGAGAGTTAGCAGATGAGGCACATGTATCGACTACGACTATTTTAAGATTTTGCAAAAAAGTTAACTGCGAAGGATACTCAGAATTTAAGATAAAGTTAAAAATGCATGTTGAGAGAAATGAATTTGAAAAAGTAAATAATGATACTTCTATAATAGTAGATTTTTTTAAAAAATTAGATAACAGCGAATTAGATAAGAAATTAAACATACTTTGTGACAATATAAAGCAAGCTAGTAACATTATATTTGTAGGATCAGGAACATCTGGGATTTTGTGCAAATATGCGGCAAGATATTTTTCATCAATAGGCAAATTTGCTATGTATATTGATGACCCTTATTTCCCAAGAAACTCCAAGTTTTATGAAGATTCAATTATTATAGCAATATCAGTTTCGGGAGAAACTCAATCAGTTATTGAGCATATAAGCAACCTAAAAAGAGAGAATAGTACAGTTGTAAGTATAACTAATAGCGAGAATTGCACTATAGCAAAAATATCTGATTTGAATATTTCATATTACATACAACAAGAAAAACTAGGAATCAGCGATATAACTACTCAAATACCTGTGCTATATATTATAGAAAGCATGGGAAAAAGACTACATAATAAATTTATATAGCTAAACAAAATAAAGGTATTGCGAAGAATCTGAAATATAAAAATACTTGCATCAAGAGGTTATTTTAAGTTTACTTCCAAACAATCGAAAGGGACTCTATGTGTTTGCTTCGGTTCTTGGAAGATTTTCTTGGGTGATTCTACGATTATAAGTTGCCACCAAAGAGCTTGCTTCAAAGACTGCGTCTTTGAACAAGCAACTTTGGAACAACTTATAATCTAGAATCACAGCCAACAAAATCTTCTAATGAACACTGCGCAAAAACATAGAGTCCCTTTCTAGTTTAGTGGTAAGTTTAAGATAAGGTTATATTAATGCAAGTGTTTTTATATTTTTCCGGTTAGCAATAGTGATACCTTTAATGAATGATATTTATAGATTTCAATATAATATTCATATAATTTTTAGGTGAATATATGGTCAAATACTTAAAGTAACAGGAAAACAAAGAAATAGAATACATATATTTTTCACAGTCCTGAGAAACATATATATATTCTATTTCGGTTGTTCATTGCCTCATTTTAAGTATTTTACAATGCCTTTAATGTAGGTTCAGTATTAAGTAATAGATTCATTAAATAGCAAACCTCATCATCTGATATATCAATTTTGTACTTAGCACATATAAAAGATAATTTCTCTTTAATTATATTATATAAATTTATGTTCTCAGCTATATAACTATCTTTTTCAGGATAATTCGCTTGATTGTCTTCATTTCTTAATCTACCTACAACAAATGATAAGTGAAGTATAATACCAACAGTATTTTCATCTGGTAGCTTAATTGAAAGTATGTCTTGTAGTGTATTTAAGAAATAGGTAACATCACGATACAGTTCAACACTGTCTATATTATATATATTTTCCTTTATGATTCTTGGAATATTAATCATAGTTGTTTTAGAATCTATTGCAGCCTGTAGTTCTTTTAGTACATCCATATTAAACACTTCATACATTGTGTATTGTTTTAATGGGGAGTCTACAGGGAATGAGGATACTATAAATAATATCTCATTTTGCTGCTGAAGATTAATTATCTTTTGCTTAAAGTATTTTTTATCTAAACAATTTAAACACACAATTTCAAAGTAATCCTTATTAATTCTAAGGTTGCTAAGTAAGAAGTTTTTAATTGCAATTGCAGCACCTTCACCAGTCAGACAAGCTGTTACTATTAAAATTTTATCTGAGTCTTCAGAAGTAGTGTTTATATTTTTATGCATTTCTACATAAGAATTTACCATTAAGACATCATTATAAATTTCATCTAAAGATGATCCAATAAGTGCTTTTCTTGCAGCTTCTAATACATGGAGAGTTGAAACAAGAGAAATTACTTTAATATCAACTTGGAATTCTTTTTTTATTACATCTGCAAAGGTTGTTAAAGAGCCCATATCAACTAGCAATAAATAGCCAGCTGAAGTTGGATTGTCTTGAATACCAATTCTTAGTTTTTCTAATACTTTTGATGGAGCAACATCTATCGGAGCATTTATTGGGATTATATAGTTTTCTCCGAGTAGTCTGTTAGAAACATCAGCCATGGAAGTTGCAGTAGATTCTCCATGAGCAATTAGAATAACTTTTACCTTATCTTGAGATGTATCATTAAAGGTATTGTCTGGTATTAGAAATAGTGTTAAATATCCAGCTTCATCTATTGGGATTGATTTATTAATAGTGTTTTCTATAATTTCTTTTACTTCAAGTGCAACATTAAACTCTGCAGGATAAAGCTCTTTTATTTTATTTAAATTAGTGTTTATTATTATTTTGTCACTGTTTATTCTGTTAATTAGTGTGTTAATATGCAAGGCAAAAGCAGTGTATAAATTACTATCAAACTCTACAGGAAGCTTTCGAGTTACATGACTTACTATGCTGTCAATACACTTTAATATATCTTCATCAATAATGGTTAATAAGTTTTGCTTGCTTGTTTCCTCGGATACTTCTGAATTATTTTTGCTAAAATGTTTTGCTATATCCTTTTCGAGAATATTTTCAATATCAATATCTGAGATTTCTAAAGATTTTAGCTTTTCAAGTTTACTTTCTATAAAGTTATAGATTGTATTATCTCCATTGTTAAATATAGTGTTTGTATCTTCGGTAGAGCCATTGAATCTAAAATATTCAATTTCTTCACTCATAAGCTTATTCCATAAAACTCTATGTTCCTTCTCTTTGTAAAGACCTTCTTTAATATAATGAGGCAAAGCTTTACTATGGATTCTTACGTCACGCCTTATATTTGTTAGAAATTCAGAATATGCTTTTGCACAAAGCAGCTGAACATCACTCTTTAATTGACCTATATTATTAGGGCAATCATAAGAAAGTAGAGCTCTTAGAGAGTTTAATGATACGTAGATTTCTTTATTTAAACGAATGCTTTCATATTTAAAGAAACTCTTAATTAAGAATAATCTTTCATCTAAAGTCCTTTCCTTAAGGGAAGGAATATTAATAACAAGAGGAATTCTTCTGGTAAAAGTGTTTAGTAAAGCAGAATTTGGATCTTCAGTTGTAGCTGAAATTATTAATACATCAGATTTTCTGGTTTCAGAATCACCAATACGTCTGAAAGTACCTGTATCTAAAAATATAAAGAGAGCTTCCTGTCCTTCAGGAGGCAATCTGTGAATTTCATCTAAGAATAAAATCCCACCATTAGCTTCTTCGATTAAGCCAACCTTATCTGATTCGGCTCCAGTATAAGCACCTTTTTTTACTCCAAAAAGTTGAGATGTTAAAAGTTGAGGATTATTAGTATAATCTGCACAGTTAAACACTATAAAAGGAGAAGTTTCTGTTTTAACTTTCATTTCTAAAGCATAATTGTGCATAAGAGAAGCGAACATAGATTTACCGACACCTGTCCCACCTAATATCAAACAATTCATACCTTTTGGGGGATATAGTATAGCAGCTTTAGCTTGTTCAACAGAATCCTTAAGTGAAATATTGTTCTTGGCTAATAAATCTAATTGAGACTCATTATTTTGTATTTTATTTTCTGAAAGAAAGAATAATACGGGCCTTCCAGTTGATTTATATAATTTACCTTCTTTGCATAGCTCGTTTAATTCATGACTTAAATTTGCTCTAGTCATATTAACTAGTGGTGCTAGTGTTTTAGTATCTATACCTTCTTGGCAATTTAATTGTAGAAGTTTTTGATAAACTAAATCTTTTTTAGCCATTACATATCCTCCTAATATAATATTAAAATATATTTATTTAAAATTAATAAGATCTGATGCCTTTTTTGCAAGTAATACAGAAAATTTTATTCTAGTGTTCAAACGTTAATTTTATAGTGTTTAATCATAGTTTGATGAACTGTTAAACACTACATATAATTATAAAACACTAATTGGAATTAGTAAACACATATCTTAAAAATAATAAAGCGTATATTTTTATTTATTAAAATGACATATCTTTTAATTTGATAGATACTGGCTTATCACTTGAAAAAGTGCTGATATATCAAGGGTATAAGGAAAATTGTTAATTATTTATGGGTAAAAATTAAATAAAAAGTTTAAAAATTTTATAGTGTTTGGCACGGAGATTGCTTTATATATTGGCATACAGCAATAAAGCATAAATTGGAGGAGTAGAAATGGATCAATTAGAAATGGCAATAATGAATATTATAATCAATGCAGGAGATTGCAAGAATCATGCTTATATGGCGCTAGGATTAGTGAATGAAGGAAAATATGAAGAAGCTGAAAAGGAAATGCAATTAGCTAATGATGCATTGGCAAAAGCACATGACTCACAAACAGAAATGCTTCAAAAAGAAGCTGCGGGAGAAAAAGTAGAATTATCAATATTGTTTGTTCATGCACAAGATCATTTAATGACATCTATAACAGAAAAGAATTTAATTGAACAAATTATAGAGTTAAGAAAAGTTGTAAACACTTTAGTCAAATAATATTTAAAAAACTATAAGAATTACGTAATACAAACTACACATGTAAATATAATGAAAATACTAATACGATAAATATATTTTTTAAATAAACACAAAATTATAAATATATATTCAAATTATGTAATTTAAATTAATAAGGAGGAAAAAAATATGATTACAATCAAATTATTCTGTGCGTCAGGAATGTCAACAAGTGTTTTAGTTAACAAGATGAAGGAAGCTGCTAAGGCAAAAGGTGTTGATGCAGAAATTGTAGCATTTCCAGAAGCTCAAATGGACAGACATTTAGATAGTATGGATGTTGCATTACTTGGACCACAAGTTGGATATACTTTAGGGAAGGCAAAAGGTATTTGTGAACCACACGGAATTCCAGTAGAAGTAATTCCTATGGTTGACTATGGAATGATGAATGGAGCTAAAGTATTAGATTTAGCATTAAGCTTAATTAAGAAATAATAAAACAGTTTATTTGCTTCAAATAGCTTAGTATTAACGCAATATGTTAATACTAATATGGTGAAAAGGATATCAATTTTAGATATTATCTCACTAAAATTATATAAAGTGAAAATCATATCAATAATAAAAGATATGCAAACTGAAATGGTTTGTGTTTAAAGTGATCATGGAAATTTAAAAAGGTAATAATAGCAAATTTATATTTGTAATTATTCATATTATAATCATAATTTAATTATAAGGGGGATATTATTATGTCATTCAATCAAACATTGAACGAAAAAGTAGTTCCAGTGGTAATGAAATTCGTTAATCTTAAAGGCGTTCAAGCCCTAAAAGATGGTATGATGTTTACTCTACCATTAAATATTATCGGGTCTATTTTCTTATTAATTGCTTGTTTCCCAGTAAAAGCATTTACAGATGCAATGGCTGGAGCTTTTGGACCAGCGTGGAATGATCCACTATTTAAATTACAAGGTTCAACAATGAATATCATGGCAATAGTAGCTGTTATGGGTATGACTTATATCTATTGTAAAAATGAAGGGGTTGAAGCCTTTTCACCAGCAGTAATTGCTCTAAGTGTATTCTTAACTATTACTAATAACTTTGTTATGTTTACTCCAGAAGGAGCCAAAGATGCGATTCAAGTAGGTGGAGTTATTCCTTCATCTTGGATTGGTGGTCAAGGTATGATTACTGCAATTATCGTAAGTTTAGTTGTTTCATATGTTTACTCTGCAATGGTAAAGAGAAATATCACAATCAAAATGCCAGAAGGGGTTCCACAAGGAGTTGTTAATGCATTCTCAGCATTAATTCCAGCAACTGTTATCTTTATAGGAGCAACTGTTGTATATGCAATATGTAAGTTTGGATTTAATACATCGTTTGTAGAAATTATCTATAAAGTTGTTCAAACACCATTACAAGCTGCATCAGATTCTCTTCCAGGAGCTATACTTATTTCTTTTGCTGTACCATTCTTATGGTTCTTCGGTATCCATGGAGGTGCTACAGTTGGAGGTATGGTAGGAAGCTTATTAACTGCTAATACTGCAGCTAATGCTCAATTACAAGCAGCTGGAACTTTAGATCTTGCTCACGGAGCTCATATAGTAACTCAACAATTCTATGATAACTTTATCAACTTAACAGGTAGTGGTCAAACACTTGGATTTACAATATTATTAGTTCTATTTGCTAGATCTGCTCAATACAAACAATTAGGTAAATTAGCACTTCCTGCTAACTTATTTAATATTAATGAACCAATATTATTCGGTGTTCCAGTAGTAATGAACCCAATCATGGGTGTACCATTTATACTTATTCCAGTATTAAATGCAGTATTACTTTATATGGCAATTGCAACAGGTATACTTGCACCAATGGGTGGAGCATTACCACCTTGGACAGTTCCAACTGTGATTTCAGGATTTATAATTGGTGGTCCTAGCTATGCTATAGCACAATTTGTATTCTTAATAGTTTCTACTGCTATTTACTTCCCATTCTTCAAAAAAGCAGATGCTATGGCTTATGCAGATGAGTTAGCAGCTCAAAAACATGGAGAAAGTGTAAATGCTTAATCAAAACTAGTTAGCCCTTTTATTAACAATTTAAAATATATTTAAACTAAAGATTTCAATCAATCAGAAAATACCTGGCTTTTATATAAATGCTAGGTATTTTTTTAAAAAAATTTTCTTGAAAATAATGTTTCCATTAACAAAAGCAAGTTTTATAATTTTCGGTCTAATAAGCGTTGTAACATATTATAAATGAAAAAAGTTTAAATAATATTTAAACTGTCTTAAATTTAGATGAATTTCTAAGGAGAGACAGTTTTTTTGTGGTATAATTAAACAAGATTTTGTTGAATTAATATATATTATATAATTTTGGTTAGTTTGTTGCATAACTCTAATTTATGTGCTAGATACTTATATGTTAATTAGTTGGCATATTATTTTATTTAATGTGCTCATAATTTGAAAGGAAGGACTAAATATGGATTTTAAGGTTAGTGTTATTGTTCCGGTTTATAAAGTTAGAGACAGAATTTTAAGAACGTTAGATTGTTTAAAAGCACAAACCCTTAAAGAATTTGAAGTTTTATTTATTGATGATGGATCTCCAGATGATAGTAGTGAGTTAGCCAATAATTATTTAAAAGATTCACATGTTATCTATAAAATAATAAAAAAGGAAAATGGCGGGGTCAGTTCAGCTAGAAATTTAGGAATTGATGAGGCAAAAGGAGAATATATTCAATTCTTAGATTCAGATGATTATATAGATAAAGACATGCTTAAGGATTTATACAATGCAGCATCTAAGGCAAATAGCGATGTCATTTATTCTGGATATGTGTTTGAAGAAAGTAACAGAAAGGAAATTTCTAATAATATAGATAGCTTAAAAGAAGGCGAATTTACTGGAAAAGAAGCTGCTCTTGGACTTATATATGGGATTTCACATACTCATATAATGGCTAATTTGTTTAAACGTTCGCTTTTAACAGAGAACAATATAAAGTTTGATGAAAATAGAAAATTTGCAGAAGATATAGCCTTTGAAATTAAAGCCTATGCTCATGCCCAAAAAGTATATTGTGTGAAAAAGATATATTCACATTATGTTAAATGGGGAGAATCTGTTACAAATAATGTGTCTATAGATTTTTTAGATATATACTATTCTAACATTGAAACTCTAGATTACATTAAGGTTAGAATTAAGGATAAAAATTTAGAAAAAGCAATGATTCAAAGTAGAATACCAGCGGCAATAGTTAATATAGTTGCTGCATTTACAAGTAAAAAAGAACTACGGGAAGAAATGTATAAATTCATTAAAGATCCTGATGTAAGAAATTATTTAGGTAAATATAGAATGTATAGATTAGAAAAGGATAGACTAAAGTATTTTATCTTAAGTAAAATGATTTTATGTAAACCTAGCATGATTGAAAAATACTATGGAAAGAGATCTTAACTCAATTTAAAGATATTGTGTATTACATCAGGTGAAATGTGGAACAACTTCCCATTAAGATATGCAGCAGCTTATTTTTCAATGCCTGCTCCACATATATGTATTCTATTTCTTTGTATCTCATTCACTTTAAGTGTTATACAATTATCTGACACAGATAATTGGAAATGTACATTTATAAAGGTATTTTTATATTTCGGTGCTTAACAACATGCTACAATTATGTATTGATAAATGAAAGGAATTTAAGTAATGAAAGAAGATAATTTTACATATAAAAGAGAAGATTATGAAGATTTATCTTTGAGAGATGCTCAAATGATTATGGTTGATATTTTGGAAGAAGTTCATAAATTATGTGAAAAACGTGGACTCAAATATTTCCTAGATGCAGGAACTTTGATAGGTGCTGTTAGACATAAAGGATTTATTCCTTGGGATGATGATGTTGATATTGGTATGCTGAGAGAAGATTTTAATAAGTTTTTAGAAATAGCTAAAAGGGAACTTCCGAAACATTTATTTCTGCAGACTTTTGAAACTGATGAATATTATGATGTTTATCCTGTGCCATGCAAGATTAGGTACAATGATACAATGTTTTTAGAAGAAGGTGCAAAAGAAAACTATAAAATGCACAATGGTGTTTACATAGATATATTTCCTTATGACAGTTTGCCTAAGCATAATCTTATATATAAGATTCAGCGCGCACTTAGCTTTAATATTTTAAAGAGTTATAAAAGACTTAGAGATATACCAGAGAAACTAAGCTTTAAAAATAAGATAACCTTCTCTTTTTACAAATTGGTTGTTAAGATGTTTCCTAATAGAAGAAGATTAAAATTCTTTGATTTTTTAGTTAAGTGGAATGATCCTAAATCGGAATATATGGGATATGGTGTTGATACTTATTGGAGTGAATATGTATATAAAAAATCTGACTACTTTGATTTGGTTAAGTTAGAGTTTGAAGGAAAGTTTTTTTATGCTCCAAAAAATTATCATTCTGTTTTGACTCAATTGTATGGAGATTATATGATAATGCCAAAAGAAGAGGATAGAGTATGGCATGCGAAAGAAATTAAAAAGTTAAAAAAATAGAATTATGAATTTTTACTTAAGAAAAATGACTAATTATTGCATATAGCAAGCAATGTTAGTATAATTCAAAGAGAATATATATTTAAATAGTTAGTAAATAAAATCGTGTTTAGAATTTGTTTAGACATTATTTTTTTAGGTGTGTTATTATAAAAACTTAAGGCAAAGATATAGTGAAAATTTAGCGAAGGTAGTGAAAAAATTTGGTGAATGTATCTATAATTACTCCTGTTTATAATGTAGAAAGATGCATTGAGAAGACAATAAATTCAATTATAAATCAAAGTTCTAAAGATTTTGAACTTTTACTTATAGACGATGGTTCTGAAGATCAAAGTATTGAAATGGCAGTAAACTTACTTATAAACTCAGATGTGAATTATAGAATCATAAAACAAAAAAATGGTGGAGTCAGTGTTGCAAGAAATAAAGGAATAGATGAGTCAGAAGGAGAGTACGTTTGCTTCTTAGATTCTGATGATTATATTCATAAGGATTATATTAAGCTTATGTATGAGAAAGCATCATCTTGCAATTGTGATTTGGTTTTTTGCGATTATGTTCAAGTTGATTCTAAAGATAAGGTACTGGTTGAAAGTACTACTAGATTTTTAGAAAGTTACGTAAGTGGAAAAGAAGGGGCATTAAAGCAGTTAAATTGTGATATTACTATTGGAATGGGGAGTGCACTATATAGAACTTCTGTAATAAAAGAAAATAGACTATATTTTGATAGTAATAGAAAGTATGCTGAAGATGTTGTATTCACAGTTAAAGCGTTACTTAAGATGAATAGGATTATTTCCCTTAATGAAGCTTTAATGTTTTATGTAAGATGGGATTCATCGGTTACTAATTCAGTTTCTTTAAGACATCTTGATTGCTATTATTCATATGTTGACTTATTAAAGTATTTGGATTCTCAAGGTGAAGTTAAAGAAATAAGGAAATTTTTGATTGAATATAAAATTCCATATGCAATTTCTCATGTTTTTTCTATTTTATCAAAAGATAAGAGGTTTCATGAGCATCTTTTTAATTTCTTAAATAAGAATGAGGTTAAAGATTATTTGAGAGCTTATAAAATTCAAAAACTTAATAAAAATTATATCAGATATTCAATTCAATGCAAGGGAATACTGTATTTCCCTAATATTTTACTAAGAATTTTTAGTAACAGAGTTTAAGATTTTAGTAAGGCACATTAGATTTGTTATTTTCTTTCATGTGCCTAAAATCTTTCCAGATTGGAGGAAAGTTAAATTGAGAAGTTGGAAGACATTAATGATTATGTTAATTGATTTATTTATGGTTAATATGGCATACCTTTTTTCCATAAATATAATAACACAAAGCGGCGCATTTACAGAAATTGCAAAGATATATACTAATGATTGTATAGCTTTGAGTTTAATTTATTTAGTATGTTTTTATTTATTTAAAATGTATGACAGTCTATGGCATCTGACTGGTACGGATGAATTTCTGCTCGGTGTTGGAGGAAATATTCTAGCAGGTGTGTTATCAATTGGTTATACTAGAATACTTGGAAATACTATTCCTTTAAACGTTTCAGTAGTAGGAATACTGTTAAGTATTTTTTTTGTATTAGGATATAGAATTCTTTACAGAGTTTATAGAAGAACTCTTTTGTACATACCATTTAAGTATTCATCAGATCAAAGAAGAGTAATGATAGTGGGGGCAGGTTCTGCAGGGACTATGATTATTAATGAGATGATGGCAAGAAGAGAACTAAAATACAATCCTATAGTTCTTATAGATGATGATAAGAATAAGCTTGGAAAGAGGATATCAGGTGTTAAAATTGAAGGTAACAGACACGATATACCATTTATTGCTGGAGAGCAGGAAATTGATTTAATTGTAATTGCTATTCCATCTCTTGATGCAAGAAACAAGGCTGAAATAATTGAAATATGTAAAAATACTAACTGTAAACTGCAAATAATACCTGGAATGTATGAAATATTAAGTGGAGATGCAACAGTTAGTAGAATTAAGGACGTAGATTTAGAAGATTTACTTGGAAGAGATCCTATTCAATTAGATAATAAGGGGATTTCAGATTACATAGAAGGAAAAACTATATTAGTCACTGGAGGAGGAGGCTCTATTGGTTCTGAACTTTGCAGGCAAATAGCAGTATACAATCCTAAAAGGCTAATAATATTTGATATTTATGAGAATAATGTATATGATATTCAAAATGAACTTAGGGAAGAGTTTCCAGACATTAACCTTACTGTATTAATAGGCTCAGTTAGAGATAGAAAAAGACTACATGAGATATTCACTAGGTATAAGGTTAATGTAGTATTCCACGCGGCGGCGCATAAGCATGTGCCTTTAATGGAAGATAGTCCGAAAGAAGCAATAAAGAATAATGTATTTGGAACACTGAATTTAGCACTAGAGGCTAATGAAGCCGGAGTTGAGAGATTTGTTATGATCTCAACAGATAAAGCTGTTAATCCAACAAACATTATGGGAGCAACAAAGAGATTGTGCGAAATGATAATCCAGGCTATGGATAAGCAATCAAAAACAGAATTTGTTGCAGTTAGATTTGGTAACGTACTTGGAAGTAATGGTTCAGTAATACCACTATTTAAAAGGCAGATTGCTAATGGAGGTCCAGTAACTGTAACTCATAAGAAAATCATTAGATACTTTATGCTGATTCCAGAGGCTGCTCAATTAGTACTTCAGGCAGGTGCCTTTGCAAAAGGCGGAGAAATATTCGTTTTAGACATGGGAAAACCAGTGAAGATTTATGACTTAGCATGCGATTTAATAAGGCTTTCAGGTCTTGAACCCAATAAAGATATAAAGATTGTATTTACTGGACTAAGACCAGGAGAAAAATTATTTGAAGAACTTTTAATGAGTGAAGAGGGTTTAGAAAACACAGTTCATAATAAGATATATGTAGGAAAACCTACTTTTGAAGATATGCACAGCTTGACAACTAAACTTGAACAACTACAAAATTTATTAGAGCTTAATGATATAGGAGAAATTAAGCACCAAATGCAAAAAATTGTGCCAACATATCATTATAAGAATCAAGATGAAGTGGCGGCAGAGAATGCAGATAAGGAGTAGTTATGACGAAAGAAGACATAATTAGAAACAGTGTTTTGGCAATAGTATTTGCTATCAGCGGATTTTTAGGGATTGCAAGTGGAAATTATTTAATAACTGCGATGTATATATTGACGGTGGCAGGAGCAGTAATTTTTGTACTTAGAGATAAGGATTTATATAGCATACTCTATGCTGTACTTCTTGTATCTGCATTTTATGACTATTCTTTATACGTTCCCGGGATTGAGAATGTATATATGTTTCACATAGTTTTAGGTGCTTTTTCACTTTTGTCATTATACAAAGCATTTAAGGATAGAGATGTCTTAATGACATTAGATAAAAAGGTTTTAGCAATATATGTGATTTGGTTTGTTTATGCATGTGTTAGTATCACATGGGCTTTAAACAGGAGTTTATCTATTAAATATATAGCAATATATTTAATGATGTTTGCATTTATTGTTGATATGATGATTTATAACATAAATAGTGAGAGAATCAAAAAGACGATTAATTTATTATTATTTTTAATTTCCCTAGTAATTATTATTGGAATAGTAGAGGTTCTTTTAGGACAACAGTTACCTATAAAGCACTACTATGACAGCTTTAGAGAGAGTTTGCCACAATGGCAGATTAACACTGTTGAAGCAAGACCAATAGTATTTTCATTTAATACTAATAATTTAACAGCTACATTAGCAATAATGGCACCAATTTGTTTATTTGCAATCTACAAGTTTCAGAATATATTTGCTAAAGTATGGTTTACATTAGTCTCTTGTATCGCGTTCTCATTAGTTGTTGTAACTACATCAAGAACAGGATTTTTTGCATTTTTATTTGGAGTTGCAGTATTTATAATTTATTCAATATTCAGTGTAAAAAATTTAGGAATGAAGCAAATGATTTTTCCAATCATATTAGTAGCAGGATTTGTATTAGCGTATAACTATAGTTATTTACTATTACATATAAAGCCAGTAGATGGCAGCGAAAATTTATCAACTAGTCTATCAGGCAAACTACAATCGCTAGAAGGATTTACTGAAGGGGAGATAACTTCAGAAGGGTCTGCATTGCATAGAATGGAAATTATAAAGACTGTAGTAAATGGTGTGATAAAAGATAAAAAATATCAAGGCTTTAGTGTTGGTAATGTTGAGCAGCTTTTAAAAGAGAGAGGAAATACTGGATCAGTATATAGTCCTCATGCGTATCCAATTGAAATCCTAGGTGATTTTGGATTGCCTGGTATAGCGTTATACGGAATATACTATTTATATCTTCTTATAGGAAATTTAATTATAGGAATAAAGAAAAAGAGTGTTATGTGTTTTGCAGCAGTTGCCGGACTAATAGCATTTGCACCTGCAAGTTTTGGTCCTAGTTCAATTACATATGTCTTTTCATATTGGATATTGATGGGATTTGCAGTAGCTTGCATGCAAGCCTATAGAAAATGGGATAATGGATTTAAGCCATCATCTTCAATGAAAGAATATAGAATGATATAGTGAAATGCTTAAAGTGAAGCAATAAACAACCGAAATAGAATACATATATGTTCCTCAGGACTATGAAAAATCTCACTGGGCATACCTAAATAAGAAAGTTGCACCCATTTCAGCCTGCTCCTACGACAAGCGCAGGACAGGCAAAAATGGAACAACTTCTTATTAAGGAATGCCAGCAGCTTATTTTTCAATGCCTGCTCCACATATATGTATTCTATTTCTTTGTTTTGCTGTTATTTAGATATTTCACAGATACCGGTCTAAGATTATGTATATATTATGCTAAAAGGATGTAATAAACTATATTAAAGATTGTAAATACCATTCATTAAAAGTATTACTAATCATAGAAATATAAAAATACTTGCATTAATATATGCTTATTTTAAATTTACTACTATACTAGAAAGGGACTATATGTTTTTGCGCAGTGTTCATTCGAAGATTTTGTTAGCTGTGATTCTAGATTATAAGTTGTTCCAAAGTTGCTTGTTCAAAAGCGTAGTCTTTGAAGCAAGCACTTTGGGGGCAACTTATAATCGTAGAATCACCCAATAGAATCTTCCAAGAACCGAAGCAAACACATATAGTCCCTTTCGATTGTTTAGAAGTAACTTTAAGGTACCGAAAAACTGCAAGTATTTTTATATTTCGGGTCCTTTATAATACTTTTATTTTAAGTAGTCTTCAATAATTTGAGTAATAATTGAAGAGGAATCTCCATTTCCGAAAGCAGAAGCAGGAGTACCAGTTGGATTAAAGTTTTCTATTGCGTCCATGATCTTATTTGAATCACTTCCTACGATAACATTCCATCCATTATTAACAGTTTCAACCCATTCAGTTTCATCTCTCATAGTTATACATGGTTTCTTCAAGAAGTAAGCTTCTTTTTGAACTCCGCCGCTATCTGTAACTATTTTTAGAGAATTTTCTTGTAGTGAAAGCATATCTAAATATCCGACAGGATCTATGATATTAATATTTTCTCCAACATGTAAGTTATATTCTTCAATAAATTTTTTTGTTCTTGGGTGAAGAGGAAGTAATATTCTTTTTCCAGAATCACTTAGAGCTTTTATTATTGAAGTTAATCGTTCTATGCTATTTGTATTTTCAGCACGATGTATTGTTGAAAGTATATAGCTGTTAGGAGCCATATCTAGTCTTTCAAGAATAGTTGATACTTGTTTAGCTCTCTTCTTGAAAAGATTAACAGCATCATACATAACATCCCCAACATTGTGAACGCCTTTTGTGATATTTTCATTTTTTAAGTTATTTACAGCAGTTAAAGTTGGTGTAAATAATAAATCAGAAATATGATCGGTTAATATTCTATTCTGTTCTTCAGGCATAGTTTTGTTAAAGCTTCTAAGACCTGCTTCAACGTGAGCAACCGGGATCAGTAATTTACTAGCACAAAGACTTCCAGCAAGAGTTGAATTTGTATCTCCATAAACTAAAACTATATCCGGTTTTTCTTTTAAATATATTTCTTCAAGAGCTATCAACATACTGCCGGTTTGATGGCCATGATTTGATGAACCAATACTCAGATTATAGTCAGGCTTTGGAATTCCAAGCTCTTCAAAAAATATATCAGACATGTTATTGTCATAATGTTGTCCTGTATGTACTAAAATTTCACTATTTTCATTTCTTCTTATCTTGTTTGATACTGTTGCAGCTTTAATAAACTGTGGTCTAGCTCCAATAACAGTTAGTACTTTCATGTACTATTCCTCCTTAAATTTAAAAAAGTTATTTAAATAATTATAATACTTGTTCTATATACGTTAAAGCATTTAGCTAAAATACAGTATTATTTTAGCATATTATATGTATTAATCATACACCTGTAATTTATATGTAATAATTAATGAAGAGATAATTAAACATGCGCCATTAGATAAGTTCGACTTGAAAAATTGTATATATAGATTTAAATTTGAAAATGTGGATTTTAAATTAAGGTAATTTTAAGGTTCTTTTTTTTAAGGAAACTCGACTCACATTCGTTCGCTGAGTAAGTTCGGTTACCAAAATCGTAGAGATATTTATACTGAAATTTTGAAAATATAAAAAATAATATTTAAAAGGTGATTTTAAGGTTCTTTTTTCAAAGGAAACTCGACTCGCATACGCTCGCTGAGTAAGTTCGGCTAGCAAAATCATAGATTTTGAGTCTCACTTATGTTATAATCTATAAAGTTAATTAGCATTATAATGTAAAAAAGGAGTAAATTAAGATGAATATCTTACTTATAAATCACTATGCAGGGTCTGATTATCATGGGATGGAATTTAGACCTTATTATATGGCTAGGGAATGGGTTAATATGGGGCACAATGTAACTATACTTGCAGCTGACTTTTCTCATTTAAGAAAAAAGAACCCAGAGATAAAAGAGAATATTCAAGAAGAAATAATAGATGGAATTACATATGTATGGGTTAAAACCCCTGAATACCATGGAAATGGCGTTGGAAGAATTAAAAATATATCAACGTTTATGTATAAATTAAGAATGAACTATAAAAATATTGCAGATAAGTATAAACCTAATGCAGTTATAGCATCTTCTACTTATCCTTTAGATATTTATCCAGCTCATAGGATAGCAAAAAGAGCTAAGGCTAAGCTGTTCTTTGAAATACATGATTTATGGCCATTGACGCCAATGGAAATAGGGGGATATTCTAAGAATAACCCTGCTATAGTTATACTTCAAAGAGCTGAAGATTTTGCATTTAAATACAGTGATAAGATTATTTCAATTTTGCCAAATGCAGATAGACATATGAAAGATAGGGGATTTAGCACACATAATTATGTTCATGTTCCTAATGGAATAATTGTTGGGGAAAAGAAAAAGGCTCCTATGGAAAAGACAATCGAAAGACTGCAGGAATTAAAAGAGCAAGGATATTTTTTAGTTGGATACACAGGTAATCATTCACCGGCTAATGTATTGGATACTATGATTGATGCAGCTAAAATAACAAAGGATGAAAAGATAAAGTATGTATTAGTTGGAAATGGTAATGTAAAAAATCAGCTAATAGAATATGCAAAAGCAAATAACGTAGATAATGTAGAATTTTTAGAACCAGTATTAAAAGATAATATGGACAATGTACTTGAGTTATTAGATATATGTTATATAGGTTTAAAAAAGCAAAACTTATTTAATTACGGAGTAAGTCCTAACAAGTTATTTGATTATATGATGGCAGGAAGGCCTGTAATATATGCAGTAGAGGCTTCAAATGATCCAGTCAAAGATTCAGATTGCGGAATTACGGTGCCAGCAGAAAATCCAGAGGCTGTGGTTAATGCTGTTATGGAAATTAAAGATTTGGGTGAAGAAGAAAAAAATAGAATGGGGCAAAATGGTAAGGATTATGTATTAGAGAATCACACTTATCATGGATTAGCAGTTAAGTTCTTAGATGCGTTAAAATAATGGGCACAAACTTATATTTTTTAGGTTAAATTGATTAAAAAGGCTTAAAAAAGTTAATATAATATGTATGTTTTTAAATAATTTTTAGGAGTAGATATATGAATAAATTTAACAAGGTAGTTAAAAGAATATTTGATCTAGTTTGTTCTACTTTAGGGCTTATAGTATTAAGTCCAGTATTTATTTTTATTTCAATAAGGATAAAATCCGGATCTGATGGCCCAATATTTTTTAAACAAATTAGAGTTGGTGAAAGAAGTAAAGAATTTGAAATTCTTAAATTTAGAACTATGGTTGTAGATGCTGAAAAATTAGGAAGGCAGATTACTGTCGGAAATGATAGCAGAATCACTAAAATTGGAGCATTTTTGAGAAAATATAAGCTTGATGAGCTGCCACAGCTAATAAATGTCTTTAAAGGAGATATGAGCCTAGTTGGACCAAGGCCAGAAGTGCCAAGATATGTTAAACTATATAATGAAGAACAAAGAAAAGTTTTGGAAGTTAAGCCAGGAATAACTGATTTAGCATCTATTAGATACAGAGATGAGAATGAGTTACTTGGAGAAGCAGAGAATCCAGATGAATTTTACATAAATACAATTATGCCGGATAAATTGGCATTAAACTTAGAGTATATAAGACGAAATAACATATTTTTAGATATTTATATAATACTCAAAACAATAATTAAATGTCTTTAATTAAGGTGAACTGATAATTTAGATTTTTACTCGAGCGTATAGGGTTATAAAATATAAGAAAAGAAGGTTGAAAAGCATTATGAAAAAATTGAAATTTGCTATTATAGGTTGTGGAAGAATTTCTTATAAGCATATTGAAGCTTTAGCAAAAAATACTGAGGAATCAGAATTAGTTGCAACTTGTGATGTGGCTTTAGAAAAGGCTGAAGCGAAGAAATTAGAGTATATTGAAAAAACTGGAGCTTCTAAGGACTCGATTCACGCTTATTCTGACTATAAAGAAATGTTGGAAAAAGAAGATATTGATGTAGTAACAATAGCTACAGAAAGTGGATATCATGCTGAAATTGCTATTTATTCTATGAAAAAAGGAGCAAGTGCATTGGTTGAGAAACCGATGGCTATGTCTATTGACGATGCTAATGAAATGATTAAAGTGGCTGAAGAAAATAATGTAAAACTTGCAGTGTGTCATCAAAATAGATTTAATAAGCCTATACAAAAACTAAGAGAAGCTATTGAAAATAATAAGTTTGGAAAATTAGTCAATGGTACAGCGAGAATACTTTGGAATAGAAACATGGGCTATTATGAACAAGCTCCTTGGAGAGGAACATGGGCACTTGATGGCGGTACGCTTATGAATCAATGTATACACAATATTGATTTACTTCAATGGATGATGGGTGGAGAAATTGAACGAGTGTATGCAGAATGTGATACGTATTTAAGAGATATTGAAGCAGAAGATTTTGGTGCAGTAATAATAAGATTTAAAAATGGTGCTATCGGAATCGTTGAAGGATCAGCTTGTGTTTACCCTAAAAATTTAGAAGAAACTTTAAGTATTTTTGGTGAAACTGGGGCAGTATCTATAGGTGGTCTTGCAGTAAATGAGCTTGAAACATGGAGATTTGATGACGAAGATGAGGAAGAGGTTAAACAATCAGTAAATGTTAAAATAGATAATGTTTACGGGGAAGGGCATACGCCTTTATTTAAGGATGTAATTGATGCTATAAACGATAATAGAGAGCCTTTAATATCAGGTGAAGAAGGAAAAAAAGCGATATCTATAATACTTGCGGCATATAAATCAAGAAAGACAGGAATACCAGTTAAATTTCCTCTAACAGATTTTAAGACACTAGATATGAAAAACATTTAGGAAACTCGACTCATTTCACTCGCTGAGTAAGTTCGAGAATCCAAATATTAAAAGAAGGAAGTTAAATTGCACTTGCAATTTAACTAAGCTCGAGAATCCAAATTGAAATTTGGACTCTCGCTTATCTCACTTAAAGGAAGAAAATAATCTTTATAATGAGGATGATTAAAATCTAATAAAGATAAATTTATATATTAATGCAAATTCACATATAATAAATAAGGATTTAAGGTATTTAGGTAAAATATATAAGTTGAGAGGATGATATGAGATGAAAGTAAAGAAGGCTATTATACCTGCAGCAGGACTTGGAACAAGATTCTTGCCAGCAACTAAAGCCCAACCAAAGGAGATGCTTCCAGTAGTTGATAAACCAACAATTCAATATATTGTTGAAGAGGCAATTGCATCAGGAATAGAAGAAATTTTAATTATTACTGGTAGAAATAAAAAGTCTATAGAGGATCACTTTGACAAATCAATAGAATTAGAATTGGAATTGGAGAAGTCGGGAAAGTCGGAGCTGCTTGAGCTAGTTAGAGATATTTCTGATATGGTTGATATACACTACATAAGGCAAAAAGAACCAAGAGGGTTAGGTCATGCGATTCATTGTGCTAAAACATTTGTTGGTAATGAACCTTTCGCTGTTTTATTAGGTGATGATGTAGTGGATAGTGAAACTCCAACATTAAAACAACTAATAGATTGTTATAGTGAGTATAAAACTACTATTTTAGGAGTTCAAACTGTAGCACAGGAGAATGTTTCTAAGTATGGTATTGTAGATGGAATTCACATAGAAGATAGAGTATATAAAGTTAAAGATTTAGTAGAAAAGCCGAGTATTGAGGAAGCACCAAGTAATGTAGCAATACTTGGAAGATATATTATAACACCAGAAATATTTAATATATTAGAAAATACTAAGCCAGGAAAAGGTGGAGAAATTCAATTAACTGATGCATTAAAGACTTTAATTAGTAAAGAAGCAATGTATGCGTATAATTTTGAAGGTAAGAGATATGATGTTGGAGATAAATTAGGATTCTTACAAGCAACTATAGAATTTGCTTTAAAGAAAGATGAATTAAGAAACGAATTTATTAATTATTTAAACACCAAGCCTTGGGAACAAATATAGTAAAGATTTAAAGCTGTTTTGATATAAAGCATGTATTCCTGAGTTTGTTATATAATTAGATTATGGAGGCCAAAGTTTTATGAAAATATGCTATTTAGCAGATATTAATAGTGCTCATACTCATAAATGGTTAAATTATTTTGTTCATAAAGGATATGATATTCATGTTATATCCCTAGGAAAGGGTGAATATGAAGGTGTTACTGTATACTCTTTAGACGTGCAAGATAATGTAATGAAAAAAAATTCAGATAAGGGCAAGTTAGCGTATTTAAAAAAAATAAGAAGAGTAAGATCGTTAATAAAAGAAATTAACCCTGATATAGTTCATGCGCACTATGCAAGTAGTTATGGATTACTAGGAGCTATAGCAAATTATCATCCATACATAATTTCAGTATGGGGTAGCGATGTTTATGATTTTCCGGTTAAATCTCCTATACATAAATTTATAATAAAATATAACTTGAAGAAAGCGGATTATATTTTGTCAACAAGTAAGGTTATGAAGATAGAAACTCAAAAGTATACAAACAAACCTATACAGGTAACTCCTTTTGGTGTTGATATTAATAAGTTTATTCCTAATAAAGTTGAAAAAGAAGAAATCGTTATAGGAACGATTAAGACTTTAGAAGAGAAGTATGGAATAAAATATTTAGTAAAGGCATTTAAGGAGATTAAGGAAAGAAACAAAGATTTGAAACTTAAACTCAGGATAGGTGGGAAAGGCAGTCAGGAAGATTATTTAAAAGAATTAGCGAAAGAGCTTTCTATAGATAAGGATGTTGACTTCCTAGGGTTCGTAAAACCAAATGATGTAATAGAGGAATTTCAAAATTTTGATGTAGCAGTTTTTCCTTCAACCCTTGATAGCGAAAGTTTTGGAGTGGCAGCAGTTGAGGCAGAAGCTTGTGGAACGCCAGTTGTTGTAACAGATGTAGGTGGATTGATGGAGTCAACTAAACCTAACGTAACAAGTTTAGTTGTTAAAAAGAACTCTGTAGAGGATTTAGCAGAAAAAATAGAAACTTTAGTTAGAGATACGAATCTAAGAATAACAATGGGAATAAATGCAAGAAAATTTGTTGAAGAGAATTATAGCCTGGAAGATAATTTTAACAATGTAGATGAGATTTATAGAAACATAGTTAGGGATATTTAACTCATATTCAAAAAATAACAAGTCAAACGAATTTGTGACTTGTTATTTTATTTCATACATTTCTGCTTAGGTAAATAAATTTTGAATTGTTCTTCATAGGGAGTTATACAAAATCTGCAAAGCAGATTTTGTTTCAATATTAATAATGATTAGTATACTTTTGAATTATAAATTTTATACCAAAGGTAACTAGCGAAATTATTAATATTACATTTAATATCGAATTACCAAATTGTATAAACAGTACACATATGAATAAAAATATGAATAGGCTTAATAGCCATTGTATATATCTCATTATTTTATCTCCTTGTAAAAATTTGATTTATCATTGTTATTGTAACCTAAATTATAAAATCAAATTCATAAAATATAAGTATGATTGTATACATACATTTGAAAAGTTGAGAAAAAATTCATATAATAATATAGTTAACATTAATAAATACCATATCAAATTGTATTCAATTATTTTATTAATTGTAGTATAATTGATATAAGTATAAAATAATTACGAGGTGTTTATGGTTAGAGGATGGTGGGAATAGATGCAGGATTATGAGAAACTATATAATTCTTTAAGAACAGAGTATGAAACCTATCAAAAATTTTCAGAACAACATATTCAAGAACTAAATGAAAAAAACGTCAAGTTAGAAAAAAGCATAGATTCTTTATCTAATATTATAGAAGTAAGTAAATACATAAACACTTTTTTCAGCAGTGATAACTTAATATCAATGATTAATGATATGATTCTTGGAATATTAGGAGTCACATATTCAACTATATTTTTAATTGAAAATGGAGAATTAACTATAAAAGCAAGTAATATTGAAGATATGAATATAAACTTAACATCTAAAGAGTTTACGTATATAAATCAGGGTGAAGAATTTTTAATAAATTCAAAGAAGCCGCTAAAACAGACCGGAGAGCATAAAGTAGACATACATTCTATTATGGGATCACCAATCAAAGTTAGAGAGAAATTTATTGGATACATAATAGTGGAACATAATTTATATAAATTTATGACCACAGAATTAAAGCTTTTTCTTAGATCCATAGCAAATCAGATTGCAATTGCCATAGAAAACTCTTTATTGTATAAAGAGTTAGAACAATTAAATCAAAAAGATTCACTTCTTGGAATATATAATAGAAAGTTTTTTTATGAACGCATAGAAAAAAAAGAAATTAATAAAGAAAACGATAAATTTGCTATAGTGATGATAGATATAGATAATTTTAAAAAGATAAATGATACATATGGACATCAATTTGGGGATAAAGTATTGATTAATACTACAAATATTGTTAAGGATGGTATAGATAAAAGTGACATATTTGCTAGATATGGCGGAGAAGAATTTATTTTATATATTCCAAGTTTTACAAATGAGGATGTTGTATATAATAAAATAGAGTCAATAAGGCGTACGCTTGAAAAGAGTCAAGTCTATTTTAACGGTGAATCTAAATCTGTAACAGCTAGTTTTGGAATTTCATTCTTTCCTCTAAATGGCACAGATTTGAATGAACTTATAAATAAAGCAGATGATTTACTATATAAAGCTAAGAAAACTGGTAAAAATAGAGTATTGAGCGGAAACATATTTAAAATTTAATAATAATATATAAAGCAAGCTTATTTTAATTTAATAAGACTGCTTTTTTATTCTTATATGGAATATATGTTTAATAAAAGTTCATAATCATAATAAATTTAATTACTCAACAAGGAGGATTATATATGGATAGTAAAAAGTTACTATCTTTGATAAAGCGGGAAGAGGGTACCAAGTTAGATTTTAAGCTTAAACTAGAACTTTTTTATGAGACAGGAAAAAAAGAATTAACTAAGGATATATGTGCAATAGCCAATTCAAGCGGTGGAAGAGGATATATAGTAGTTGGTATTGAAGATAAAACAAAAAAAATAATAGGACTTAAAAATGAAGATTTATTTAAAGAAGAACAAATACAACAAATTGTTTCTACAAGGTGTGAGCCACCTATACCTATAGAAGTAGATTTTCTTGAAATTAAAGATAAAAAAATCGGAGTAATATCAATCTATGATGGAGGTCAAAAGCCTTATCAGGTTAGGGAAAACGGCGCTTTCTATATAAGAAGAGGTTCTACAACAGATGTAATGAGAAAGCAAGAATTAATAACATTATTTGAAGAAAATTTAAGTTTAACTATGGAGACGTGTCCTTTAATAAAAAGTAACGTTGATATTCTAAACATGGAATTGGTTAATAAATATTTTGATAAAAAGGGTATGAAAATTAATGAGGAAAATAGAAGATTTCTATTACTAAGTGCAGGAATAGCATTTGAGAGCAAAGAAGGATCTCCTTTAAAGTGTACTTATGGAGGATTACTCGTATTTTCGGATGAGAATTATATATATATCCCAAATAACATGATAAAAATTGTCAACAAATTGAATGATGATAATGGCGAATTACACATAATTCAGGGTAATCTTTTATCAATGGTTGATAAAGCGGAAGAGAAAATTAAAGAAATTTTGCCAAAGAGCTACCCAATTCAGGCGATTGTTGAAGCTATAAAAAACGCAATTCTTTACAGAGAATATTTTGATTTAAACAAGATAATTGAAATAGTTATAGATAAAAATAAGATTATAGTATCAAGTCCAGGTGAATTCATAGATGAAAACATAAAAGGTCAGAGAACAAATTATAATAAGAGAAATATCTGGCTTTATGAAAAACTAATTTCTATAGATGAAGAAAAGAGATTCTTAAACAGCGGAAGAGGTTTTACAATAATTAAGAATGCTTTTAAAGGAAAAGGTAAAGTTAAATTTATTAACTCCAGAGCGGAGCACTGCTTCAAGGTAATCTTACCAGGCCCATCAGCACTTAACAATTAATATATGTATCTAATGAAGGTGTTGTTAAGAACTTAAAGTGAAGCAATGACCAACCGAAAAAGAATACATATATGTTCCGCAGGTCTATGAAAAATTTCGCTGAGCATATCTAAGAGGAAAGTTGTACCCATGTCTGCATGTTCCTGCGACCAAGCGCATGACAAGCAGACATGGAACAACTTCCCACTAAGATATGCAGCAGCCTATTTTTCAATGCCTGCTTCACATATATGTATTCTTTTTCTTTGTTTTGCTACCACTTTAAGTATTTCACAGATACCTACCTAAAGATTATACCTATGTTGTAATATAAGTATATGAACTGTATTAAAGAGTGCAAATATTATTCATCAAAGGTATTGATAATCCAAGAAATATAAAAATGCTTGCTTAAATAATGTTTTACCTTAAATTTATACTAAACAAAGAAATGGAATAGATATTTTTGCGCAGTGTTCATTAGAAGATTTTGCTGGCTGTGATTCTAGATTATAAGTTGTTCCAAATGTGCTTGTTCAAGGCTCAGTCCTTGAAGCAAGCACTTTGGGTACAACTTATAATCTTAGAAGAACCCAGCAAAATCTTCGAGGAACCGAAGCAAACACATCTATTCAATTTCGGTTATTTGGCAGTAAACTTAAATTTGCCCCATGCTACAAGCATTTTTATATTTCGGATGCTTAGCAATACCTTTACATGAAGAAATGTTGCCAAAATTTATTGTTAAGGATATACTATAATAAGTGATTTAAAAAACAAGATGTTTTAAATAAATTCGTTTACAGAAATAACTTATTTTATCGTAATAAGTTATTTTTAATAAGAAGATTTTTAGGAGGTACTATAATGGCAAGCGTATTAGATGAGCTATTAGAAAGAGGATACATAAAACAGTTTACTCATGAAGAAGAAACAAGAAAGTTATTAGAAAATGAGAAGATAACTTTTTATATAGGCTTTGACCCAACAGCTGATAGTTTACACGTTGGTCACTTCATAGCAATGATGTTTATGGCACATATGCAAAGAGCAGGACATAGACCAATAGCTTTAATTGGTGGTGGAACTGCTATGGTTGGAGATCCAAGTGGTAAGACTGATATGAGAAAAATGCTTACAAAAGAAGATATTCAGCATAATGTTGATTCTATCAAGAAGCAAATGGAGAAATTTATAGATTTCACAGATGGTAAGGCAATATTAGCAAATAATGCTGATTGGTTATTAAATCTTAACTATGTTGATTTCTTAAGAGAAGTAGGGGTTCATTTCTCAGTAAACAGAATGTTAAGTGCTGAATGTTTTAAACAGAGATTAGAAAAAGGATTATCATTCTTAGAATTTAACTATATGTTAATGCAAGGATATGACTTCTATGAATTAAATCAAAAGTATAACTGTAAAATGCAGCTTGGTGGAGACGACCAATGGTCTAATATGATAGCTGGAGTTGAACTTGTAAGAAGAAAAGCTCAAGGCGAAGCTATGGCTATGACTTGTACTTTATTAACTAACAGTCAAGGGCAAAAGATGGGTAAAACTGTTGGAGGAGCATTATGGCTAGATCCAGAAAAAACTTCACCATATGATTTCTATCAATATTGGAGAAATGTAGATGATGCAGATGTTGAAAAATGTTTAGCGTTATTAACATTCGTACCAATGGATGAAGTAAGAAGACTTGGAAGCTTAGAAGGTGCTGAAATAAATAATGCAAAGAAAGTACTTGCATATGAAATAACTAAACTAGTTCATGGTGAAGAAGAAGCTAAAAAAGCAGAAGAAGCTGCAACAGCACTATTTGCAGGTGGAGCTGATATGTCAAATGTACCAACAGTGACTATTACTGAAGAAGAAATTGGTCTTCCAATATTAGATATCATGGCAAACACTAAAATTGTTCCATCTAAAAAAGAAGGTAGAAGATTAATTGAGCAAGGTGGATTATCTATCAATGGAATTAAGGTTGAAGATATGGCTAGAACTTTAAACGAAGATGATTTCCAAGATGGTGCTGTTTTAATTAAAAGAGGTAAGAAAAATTATAATAAGATAGAAGTTAAATAGTAGATTATCAATAATTAAATCCGCAATAACACTTAATGTGAGTATTATTGTGGATTTTTTTATATTTATATACTTTTACTGTGGATTAAATTTAAAGTCATTTAATTATGTGCTGATTTTTACTATCATTGTGTATCGCAAAAAATTATCCTATTAATTAGAAAGACAAGTGATTTTAATCAATTAGTAATAAATGTGTCTTTGTGATATAGTTCATGGAGCAGAATCAGTTGAGGAAATTGGCAATATAACAGCTAATGCATATATAACATTTAGGGATGCAGTATTAAAGTTAAAACCTATAACAGATTATAACTTAGATTATAGCAACATTGATGAAGTTGGAAATTCAGTAGTAAACGAACCATTTGCAGGGTTATGTCCTGTACCGGTTACTAAGGAAAAAGTAAATGCTATGTTAAAAGAAGTTTTAGATTTATAGTTAACTTAACAACTAGTAGCTAAAAGTTAATTTTAATATCTGTGTTAAAAATAGATACAAATAAAGAAATTAGATTATCGATGCGTAATGTAGGTAGTCTAATTTCTTTTTATTACTGGATAATTTGAGTTTATATTATTTATTATTTGGAGGAAAAAAATTTAGGCACATGAAAATAAATAACAAGTCTAAAGTTGCCATGGATATTTTTCATCAGACAAGGAGTCAAATTGCCCTCATAGCGGGCCTATTAGGTCAATTTGCCGACGCAGGATGATGGGAAATAGCCTGGCAAATGGACTTGTTATTTTTTTGAATGTGCCTTATCTTAAATTAGAGATTTAGTTCCGATTTTTACAATTTTAATTAATATGAATGGAGTAATATAATACTCAAGAAAGGCAAAGAGGTCTAGTTTCAATGAAGAAATTAGACCTCTTTTTTTATAAATATATTTTAGGAGGTAAAAGTACTATGAGCGAAACAAAAATAGATTTTTTATATTTAAATGAAGAGGATATGATTAAAGCGGGAGTTAAGGAAATGGCTGGCTGTGTAGAAGCTATGGAAGAAATGTTTAAGTTATTAAAGATTGGTGATTATCGTATGGGAGGGCCTAATGGAAATTCACATGGTGTAATGATGACTTTCCCTACTGAATCTCCATTCCCTAACATGCCTACAGATGGCCCAGACAGAAGATTTATGGCAATGCCTGCATACTTAGGTGGTAATTTTGATATGGCTGGTATGAAATGGTATGGTTCAAATGTAGAGAATAAGAGCAAAGGTCTTCCAAGATCAATACTTATGCTTACCTTAAATGATAAGGATACAGGTGCTCCTATTTCATATATGTCGGCTAATATCTTAAGTGCTTATAGAACCGGTGCAGTTCCTGGTGTAGGAGTAAAATATTTTGCTAAAGAAGATTCTAAAGTTGTTGGTATCATTGGGCCTGGTGTTATGAGTAAGACAGCATTTGCAGCGACAATAGCTGTTAGATCAGGAATTGAAACAGTTAAGATTAAGGGAAGAAGCAAAAAGTCAATTGATGGATTTATTAAGTATCTTAACGAGGATTACCCTGAAATTAAAGATATTATAGTTGTGGATACAATAGAAGATGCTGTTAGAGATTGTGACATTGTACACATTGCTACATCAAGCCCGACTGGTGACGTTAATGAATATCCATATATAAGTGAAGAATGGATTAAGCCAGGTGCAATACTATGTTGTCCAGCAGCAGCTAGATTTGATGATGACTTTATTTTAAATAGAGCAAGAACTGTTACTGATAATATTGAGTTATATGAAGCTTGGGCAGAGGAAATGGAATTCCCAGCATATAATTCTATTCCAATTCCAGCAGTACATTGTATGGATTTAATTAAAGAAGGAAAGATGACAAAAGACAAAATAGATGATCTTGGTGATGTATTAATTGGCAAGGTACCAGTGCATCGAAAGGAAGATGAGATTATTATCTACTCAGTTGGAGGTATGCCAATAGAAGATGTTGCTTGGGGCACTATAGTTTATAGAAATGCTGTTGAAAAAGGAATTGGAACTAAGTTAAATCTTTGGGATGAGCCTCAGTTGGCATAAGTTTAATTATTCGATTTGGAAGGAGAGTTTTATATATGAGAATTACAGAACATCCAATTTTGGGTGAAACTAATAACGGACGTTTAGTAACTTTTGATTTTGATGGAAAAGTCTTTGAAGGTTATGAAGGAGAACCAATAGCAGCTGCATTAAGGGCAGCTGGTGTATTGGTACATAGACATACAAAAAAAGGATCACCAAGAGGTATATTCTGTGCTATTGGAAGATGTACAGACTGCGTTATGGTAGTAGATGGTAAGCCAAATGTAAGAACTTGTGTAACTCCTCTTGTTGAAGGCATGAAAGTTCAAACACAATATGGTGTTTCTGCTAAAAAAGAAGATTAGATTTGAAAGTATTTTTAGGAAAGGATAGGTATTCGTATGAAAAGATATGATTGTATTGTCGTTGGTGCAGGACCAGCAGGACTTTCAGCAGCGATAGAAGCAGCAAAAAGAGGGCTAAAAGTTGTTGTATTTGATGAAAATTCTAAACCAGGTGGACAATTATTTAAACAAATACACAAGTTTTTTGGTTCAAAAGAACATAGAGCAAAAGTAAGAGGTTTTAAAATAGGAGAAGAACTTTTAAAGGAAGCAAATGAGGCTGGAGTTGAAGTTGTTTTAAATGCTATAGTAATTGGTCTATATTTGGACAAAGAAGTTACTGTAAATATAAATGATGAGGTTATTCATTATAAGGCAGATGCAGTTATTGTTGCAACAGGTGCATCTGAAAATATGGTTACCTTTGATGGATGGACTCTTCCAGGAGTTATAGGCGCAGGGGCAGCACAAACAATGATGAACCTTCATGGAGTAAAACCAGGAAATAAAATACTTATGCTTGGAAGTGGAAATGTTGGTGTGGTTGTAGGGTACCAACTTATACAATCAGGCTGTGAAGTGGTCGCAATTGTAGATGCAGCACCTAAGATTGGCGGATATGGTGTTCATGCTGCAAAGGTAGCTAGATGTGGAGTTCCATTCTATTTATCCCACACAATAATTAAGGCTGAAGGAGAGGAATGTGTAACAGGAGTTACTATTGGTGAGGTTGATAGTAAGTGGCAAATAATACCGGGAACGGAAAAACATTTTGACGTCGACACTATATGTCTTGCAGTAGGTCTTTCTCCTATGTCTCAGCTTACTAAAATGGCAGGTTGTGAGATGGAGGAAAATCCTAAGAAGGGTGGATTTGTTCCTGTTTGTGATGAATATGGTGAAACATCTATTAATGGAATATTTGCGGCAGGAGATGTTTCAGGAATTGAGGAAGCGAGTTCAGCTATGATAGAAGGAAGAATTGCAGGGGTAGCAGCTTCTTACAGACTAGGGTTTATTGGAGAAGAGGAATTAAAAGAAAAAACAGCAGAATTAGAACAAGCATTATCTAGTTTAAGACAAGGTATGTTTGGTCCAGAAAGTAAGGGAAAAGATATTGAGACAACAGAAGAAGGTTTTGATGTTTCGAAGAACCTTCTTAAGAAGGGATATTTAACTGATGAGGAAGTTACAAAATATCCAGGAGTAAAATCTATGAAAGGAATTCACCCAGTAATAGAATGTTCACAAAATATTCCTTGTAATCCATGTCAAGATGCGTGTCCAAAGAAATGCATAAAGATTGGAGCTAAAATTACATCTCTTCCAGTTGTTGATGAAAAGTCAGAATGTATTGGATGTGGAATGTGTGTAGCATCATGTTCAGGGCAATCAATATTCCTTGTAAATGATGATTATGAAGAAGGTTATACTGCAGTAACACTTCCTTATGAGTTCTTACCATTACCAGAAAAAGGGATGAAGGGAATTGGTTTAGATAGAAGTGGAAAGGAAGCATGTGAAGTAGAAGTTATAGATATTAAATCAGTTAAAGCCTTTGACCACACTAATTTATTAACAATAAAGGTTCCAAGTGAAATGGGAATGAAAGTAAGATTCTTTAAGCAAGCATAGGAGGTAGGATTATGAGTAAAGTAAATGACAGATCAAGAGATATAGGTGAATTCATGGTGCAAGCTGATGATGATATGATAATCTGCCGCTGCGAAGAAATTACAAAGGGCGAGATTAGAAAAGCAGTACATGATGGAATGTTTACTATCACTGAAATAAGAAGATATCTAAGAACAAGTATGGGACTTTGTCAAGGTCAAACTTGTGGGAAATTGGTTAAGGGGATTGTTGCAAGAGAATTAGGTGTATCACCTTTAGAGTTAGAGCCAGCAGAGTCACGTGCACCTATGAGACCTATAGAAATGAAAGTTTTTGGAAATGAAAGAACAGGAGGGAAATAACATGAAAAATTGCGCTGATGTAATAATTATTGGAAGTGGTGTAATAGGAAATGCTGCAGCATACTACTTATCAAAAAAAGGGCATTCTGTTATTGTCCTTGATAAAAGTGATAGCATTGGAGATGGGGGGTCAACAAGAAATGGTGGAGGAGTTCGTCAATCAGGACGTGATAAAAGAGAGCTTCCACTAGCTATGTATGGAATAAAAAATCTTTGGCCTACTTTATCTGAAGAATTAGGAGTAGATGTTGAATATTACCAAGATGGCAACTTAAGACTTGGCAAGACTGTAGAACATATGAAGATACTAACAAACCTTGCAAAGAACGCACAAGACTGTGGTTTGGATGTAAATATAATTTCAGGTGATGAAGCAAGGGAAATTAACCCATATCTTTCGGAAGAAGTTATTGGTGCAAGCTGGTGTCCTACTGATGGACATGCCAATCCTTTAATAACAACTTTAGCCTATTATCATAAAGCAAGACAATTAGGAGCTCGTTTCATAACAGGGGAAGAAGTTGTTGAAATAAAGAAAGTAAAAGGTAAAGCAAGGCAAGTAGTAACTAAAAATAATGTGTACGAAGGAGAACAGATTATTCTTGCGGCAGGTTATGAAAGCCGTAAAATTGCAGCTACTGTCGGAATTGATGTTCCTATGAACAAGGTTCTATTAGAAGTTCTTGTTACAGAAGCTCAGCCGGCAATGTTCTATCAGATGTTAGGTACTGCAGCAGCAGATTTCTATGGACATCAAAGTAAACATGGATCATTTGTTTTCGGTGGTTCATCTGGTCATGAAGCTTATAACAAAGATAATGGAAGTCCAACTACATCTAGTATTACAGCATCATGTATTTGCAGAGGGATAATGAAATACTTTCCAGTACTTGAAGATGCAAAAATTGTTCGTACTTGGTCAGGTTGGATAGATGAATGTGTAGATCACGTACCGGTTTTAAGTTTTGTAGAAGAAGTTCCAGGACTTATACTTGCATGTGCATTCTCAGGACACGGGTTCGGAATATCTCCAACTGTAGGTATGATTTTATCGGAGATGGCGGAAGGAGTTGAAACAACTCTTGATATAAGTGCCTTCCGTTATGATAGATTTAAGGCAAAAATATAGAACTGTAGTTTATATAGATAAACAACTTCAATTTAGACTTATGTGGTAGCAACCGAAAGAACGGGGACTCTGTTGTTTCGGTTTCTAGAGAATTAGGCTGTGGATTTCTATCAGCAGAAGTTGTACCCATTTCTGCATGCTCCTTTGACAAGCACAAATGGAACAACTTCTTCTGAAGAAATCCTACAACCTAATTCTCAATGAAACACTGCACAAAAGAGTCCCATTCTTTCTGGTATAGGATATATTTCACATCTTAATTTTATTTATAGTTTGTTTATCTATAATAAGCAATATGAAGAACAAAATTCAGAAAAAGGAGAATTTATATGGAATTAAATAGAGTAAATTATTCATCTGGGGCACCTATGGAAGAAAAAACTGGATACTCAAGAATGGTTAAGGTTGGACCCTTTGTTTATATTGGGGGAACTACATCAGTACAACCTGATAGTACAGTATATGGAGAAGGAAGCGCTTACGAACAAACGAAATATATTCTTGAAAAATTAGTTAAATTGCTAGAGAAATCAGGTTCAAAAAAAGAAGAAGTTGTAAGAATAAAAGGATATGCAACTGATATGAAATATGCACCTGAAATTGCGAAAGCTTATTCAGAAATTTTTCATGATATTAGGCCGCTTTTCACAGTTGTTGGTACTCCTATGCTTAATCGACCTTCTCAATTAGTAGAGATTGAAATGGATGCAGTTATTGGAACAACCTTGCATCAAGAACCTTAGGTAGCTCATTTTCTGGTGTCTGTTTCACATAAATTTATTTGATTTTTGGTGTGGGTATTCACTTAATTCAAGTCAACATAAATATACGGTTAGTTATTAGTGAAGACTGTAAATTGTTTAGCATACACAACCATTAATAAATATATGTTCAACTTCTATAAAATAAGATATAGTTAATATAATATAATTAAGTTTGGTCATTAATAAGAGAAGAAGTGGAGGAGAATTTATGAGTGAAGGATCAAAAGATCTGATTATTAGTCCAAAGCAACCATATTTTGTGATGGTCACATCACACTACTATAAGGCGGTAGTAATGAATTATGGCATTTCTCATTTTTACTGCTTTCAGAAAGATGATATAATGAAAAATTCTTTTATTGCTGTACCAGATGGATGCATTGATATTCTATTTTGCTGCGATGACAAGGATCCATATGCCCATGTATGTGGAACAGTTCTCCGTCCAACTTTAACTCATAATAATCAAAATAAATATTTTTTTGGAGTAAGATTTTTACCAGGAAGTCCTTTTAAATTTAAAAATGTTACTATGTCTGATTTGGTGGAACAAGAAATTCCGCTTTTGGAAGTTATGGAAGATAAGGAGTTGTTTGAGAAAATTACTTCTACTAAAGATTTTAATTATCAGATAAAAATTTTTATGGATAAATATTTAAAGCTATATGAATATTCGCAGACAACAAGTAGATATAAAGATTTAAAGAAATTTATGATGAATAACATAATGCATACTGCAGGAAAGATTAAAGTTAATGAACTTGCAGATGCAACAGGATATTCAGCCAGATATATTAATAAGACATTTTCACAAGAATTTGGATTATCACCAAAAGTATTTTGCAAATTAATGAGATTTCAATATCTTTTGAGTACTTTAAATGATTTTGATAAAGATATGTCTGATTCGAATCTAGCACAAATTTCTACGGATTTGGGATATTATGACCAATCTCACATGATTAAAGATTTTTACGAGTTTACCAATACGACACCTAAGAAATATATCAATTCATTACAAGAGACTGAATATAAAAAAAGAATAGTTATTGTATGAAAAGAGTTCCGATTTTTCCTATTTATTAATTTGTATATATTATAAAATTATCTTAAGCTACAACGACGTAGAGAAACAATAATAATGTTGTTTCCGTCTTTGTGGCTTTATTATTTGAATTCCATAGATATTAAAATCTATATTATACTTAATTCCATAAAATAAGAATAAGCTGCAAAGGTGTAGAAAAATAGCAATAGCGTTTTTTATCCTTGCAGCTATTTTTACGTTCAAATTTAATATGGAATTTGGAAATATACATAATCGCATATGTAAATTACTTAAAAATTATATTTAGGAGGAATGCTAAATGAATGAAAATAAAAACAGTATTGAAACAATGGGATATAAACAAGAACTTAAACGTACATTGAAAGTGAAGGATTTGGTTATATTTGGAATGATATCCATGTCTCCTCAAGCATGTATGATTCTATTTGGAAACATGACTCAAGCGTCACAAGGGCATAGTGTGTTAGCATATTTAACGGGATTTATCGCAATGCTTTTTACTGCTCTTAGCTATGGAAAAATGGTTCAAGCTTTTCCGGTTGCAGGGTCTACTTATAGTTATACACAAAAATCTATTAATTCTAAACTGGGATTCATATCAGGATGGTTAATGCTTTTAGATTATGTCTTTATACCATTAGTATTAATTGTGGTAAGTGGAAACTTTTCTTCAGCACTTATACCTGAAGTTCCCTTTTGGGCTTGGATAATAATATATACAGCAATAGTTACAGGTATAAACTTAGTTGGAGTAGAAGTAGCGGCAAAGGCGAATTATATAATAACTGGAATCATGATTTTAGGAATAATATCTTTTATAATAGCGGCAATAAAATATGTTTCAGGAGAAAGCATATCATCTACAGCATTAGTCGAAGCTTTATATAACTCAAAGAATTTTAGCTTTAATTCAGTAATAGGGGCATCATCATTAGCAGTTGTATCATATTTTGGATTTGATGCTATAAGTACAATGACAGAAGAAGCAGCAGTATCAACAAAAAAGGTCGGATACTCAATTGTAATTTCATGTGTTATTCAAACTATAATATTTGTGTCTGTAGTTTATTTTGCAACTTTAGTTACCCCTGATTATTCATCTATTAAAGATGTAGATGTAGCATTTTTTGAGATAGCTTTAACCGTAGGAGGATCAGCGTTTCAAACATTTATAACTCTTATAATAATAACTACAGGACTCGCAACAGCACTTGCAGGTCAGATTGCTGCAAGCCGTTTATTGTTTGGAATGGGAAGAGACAAATTGATACCGGAAAAAATTTTTGCACATTTAAGTCCCAAACATAAAACTCCTACGTATAGTATATTATTTATGAGTATCATAATTGTTATATGTGCACTTACATTAAGCTTTACAGTAATCAATGAAATTGTAACTTTTGGAGGATTATTTGGATTCATATGCGTAAATATATCTGTTGTAGTTCACTGTTTCTTTAGAAACAAAGATAGAAAAATAATTGGAAATCTTATTTCACCAATTTTAGGTGCAATTATATGCTTTTATATTTGGATAAACTTAAGTTCAGTTGCTAAGATAGTTGGTTTTACATGGATGGCAATTGGTGTTGTATATTTGAGTATAAGAATACTAATTTCAAAAGACTTTAAAGTATTATTAGAAAATGTGGAAGTTAATGCATAATAATATATAATACCCATTAAAAAATGTTGACAAATTAAAATTATAAATATAAAATGAATTTAAATTAGAATACAGTAAAGCTTTGAAGAGAAAGAGTAGAATTAGTAGCGTTTTAAAGAGAGTTCCCGGTTGGTGAGAGGGGCAAAACAAATTGATTTGAATACATCTCTGAGCAGCACTCCGAAAGATAACACCCAGTAGGCAGATGTCGTAAGTTGCACACGTTACAGTGCTAGAGTATAACCAAAAATAATTTTTGGCGTACTTGAAGAGGTTGTTATTGTGAAGTAACGATAAATTAAGGTGGTAACACGTGAGTAATGCTTTCGTCCTTTTATTAGGACGAGGGCTTTTTTGTTTTGTACAAAAATATTACTTACTAAGATATTGTCCATGATTCTTACTTTAGCTAAATAATTATAAAGGCGCCAATAATTATTTAGATTAATTAAGATCTCATTATAAAGACAAAAAATCAGAAAATATAAGCAAAAATTATAGGAGGATAATTAGAATGATTAATATAGATGAACAAATTAAAATAATAATGAAAGGTGTAGATGAAATAATAGGGTTAGATTTTTTAAAGGAAAAGTTAATAAAATCTAATGAAAATAATAAAACTTTAATTGTTAAACTCGGATTAGATCCCAGTGCACCGGATATACATTTAGGTCACACAGTTGTGCTTAGAAAAATGAAACAATTGCAGGATTTAGGACACAAGGTAATTATAATTATAGGGGATTTTACTGGGAAAATAGGTGATCCTACTGGTAAAGCAAAAGGTAGAAAGGCACTTACTACAGAGCAAGTTCTTGAAAATGCTAAAACTTATGAAGAACAGATATTTAAAGTGTTAGATAAAGATAAAACTGAAGTAAGATTTAATAGCGAATGGTTATCTAAATTAACTTTTGAAGAAACAATTAAGCTTGCATCTACAATGACTGTTGCAAGAATGCTGGAAAGGGAAGAATTTAAAAAGAGATATGAAAATCAAGTACCAATTTCAGTTCATGAATTTTTCTATCCATTAATGCAAGGATATGATTCAGTGGCAATACATGCAGATATAGAGCTTGGAGGAACTGATCAAAGATTTAATGTCCTTATGGGAAGAATGCTTCAGAAAGAATATGGTCAGGAACCACAAGCTACAATATTTATGCCATTACTTGAAGGCCTCGATGGAAAAGAAAAAATGAGCAAAAGCCTTAGAAATTATATTGGGATTGATGAAAAACCTGAGGTTATGTACGAGAAAGCAATGACAATACCTGATAAATTAATAATAAAGTACTTTAACTTAGTTACAGATATTCATCCAGATGAAATTGAAAAGCTAGAAAAAGACTTAAAAGATGAAAAAACAAATCCAAGAGATATAAAGATGAATCTGGCAAAAGAAATAGTGAAATTATATCATGTAGAAAATGAAGCTGAAAAAGCTGAAGAAAGATTTAAAACAATATTTCAAAAAGGTCATATTCCTAAAGATATAGAGACTATTATCATTGAAGGAGAAAATTTTGATATTGGAGAAATTTTAGTACTAAATGGCTTGGTGAAAAGCAAAAATGAATTAAGAAGGCTGGTTTCCCAAGGCGGAATCAAGATAAATAATGTTAAAGTAGATAAATTAGAAGATATAAAAATAAAAAATAAAATAATAATTCAAATCGGAAAGAAAAAATTTGTGCGATTAAATTATGAAAATTAACTAAGTAAAGTTTTTGTGTAATAAGATAATTTAATATTTATAAAGCTAAAGGCACTAAACATTAAAGTTACAATGTTTAGTGCTATTTTTATTCACCAGATTAGAATTGTAAATGAAGTAGTTAAAGTAAACAGTTGCTCTAGGTTTCAGAAGTATTTTTAAATCAATTGTGTATCTACCAGTACTATTAAGAGTTTGCATTAAGTCAAAAACATACCATATTTGTGTCAATATATATACTTAAATGAAAACGTTTGGTTTGTTACAATTGTTATTGTAAATGATATCAAAAGTTAACTTTTATATTAAGTTTATATAAAAATATAAGTTAGAAACTTCGGGAGGGATTAGAGTGAGCAGAGTTAAACACATTTATAGTAGTGGGAAAACTTACTGGCAAGAGGGACAGATACAGAATGCAGAATATGAAGATACATTAGAAATAATAAATGAAACAAAACAAACTGTGAAAGGCTTTGGTGGCTGTTTTAATGAAATTAGCTGGAATATTTTAGAAAAAATAGATAAGAATAAGAAAAAAGAAATTCTAGATAATTTATTTACAGAAAAAGGTTTGAATTTTAATATAGGACGTTTACCAATAGGGGCTAGTGATTATGCGTTAGCATGGCATAGCTATGATGAGACAGATGGAGATTACGAACTGAAAGAGTTTTCAATAAAAAGAGATGAAGAATATTTATTACCATATTTAAAAGAAGCATTAAATCGTAAACCTGAAATGTCGCTCTTTGCTTCACCTTGGAGCCCGCCAACATGGATGAAAACCAAAAAAGCATATAACTTTGGAACCTTACTTTGGGAAGAGAAGAATCTACAAGCTTATGCAAATTACTTTGTAAAGTATATAGAAGAGTATAAAAAAGCTGGGATAAAAATCGAACAAATCCATATTCAAAATGAACCTCATGCTGATCAAAAATTTCCATCATGTATGTGGACAGGTAAAGAAATGAGAGATTTTATAAAAAATTATCTTGGGCCAGTGTTTGAGGAAAAGGGAATAGATGCAGAAATTTGGCTTGGGACAATTAATGGTCCATTTGTAGATTTTCAAATTCCAGGTTATGGAGCACCGTTTTCTGAGTTTTATGACCAATGTGCAAATACAGTGCTATCTGATAAAGAAGCAAGAAAGTATATAGCAGGAGCAGGATTTCAATGGGGAGGAAAACATATAATTGAGCAAGTAGCATTAAGCTATCCTGAAATAAGACTTATGCAGACTGAAAATGAATGTGGAGATGGTAAAAACACATGGACACATGCAGAATATGTTTTTGGACTTTTATGGCATTATTTCACTCACAATGTTGAAAGTTATGTTTATTGGAATATGGTTCTTCCCAAAGGGGGAGTAAGTACTTGGGGCTGGGAACAAAACACAATGATAACAATTGATCCAGAAACAAAAGAAGTGATCTATGAACCAGAATTTTATGTGATGAAACATTTCTCTCATTTTGTAAAACCAGGAGCAAAGAGAATAGTAACTAAAGGGCACTGGACTTCAAATTCTATCGTTTTTGAAAATCCTGATGGTGAAATTGTTGCTGTTGTTGGCAATGCAATGGATAATGATAGGGAATTTACATTTAAGTGTAATGGTACAAGTTTTTCAACTGCAATAAAAGCACATTCAGTTAATACTTTTTATATTCAAAAGTAATAAAAGTCGTAAATTTAGGAGGAGAAAAAATGGTAGCAGAAGTCTCAAATCAAATTGTAAACAATAAAATTGGATTTAAAGAAAAAATATCATATGCCTGTGGAGATGCTGCTAATAATGTAGTATTTGGATCTATGGGAGCTTTTTTAACATTTTATTATACAGATGTAATTAAGCTTAATGCATTGACTATAGGTACAATTATGTTAATTTCTCGTGTATTAGATGGATTTATTGATATTGTTATGGGGATTTTAATAGATAAGACAAAATCAAAATATGGTAAAGCTAGACCTTGGCTTTTAAGAATGAGTATACCTTTTGCTATATCAGCTGTTTTGATGTTCTCAGTTCCTGATATGAGTCAATATTGGCAGTATGTGTATGTTTTTGTAACTTATAATATTGTTAATATAATTTATACATCTATAAATCTTCCTTATGGTGTTCTTACTTCATTAATGACTCAAGATCAATATGAACGTTCAGTTATAACTATATTTAGAATGATATTTTCAGTAATTGCAAATATCGGTATTAGCATGTTGACTTTACCTGTGGTTGGAATGTTTGGAAATGACAGAAAGGCTTGGTCATTAACGTATGCACTATTTGGCGTAGTAGCTGTAGTTCTTTTCCTTATTACTTTCTTTAACACAAAGGAAAGAGTGGGTGATACAGATGAGGTTAAGAAAGAGGTTCCTGTTAAAGTCGGAGTAAAGGCATTATTTAAGAATAAGTATTGGGGAATTTGTACTATTACGGGATTAATAGGTGGTATTAATTTAACAATTATGCTTGGAGTAAATATATATTATGCTCAATGTGTTTTGGGAAATCCAGGATTAGTTGGATTATTGACATTTGGAATTATGATTCCAGCTCTAGTTGGTTTCTTTTTATTAGCTCCTTTTGTTAAGAAATTTGGAAAGCGTAATGTTGTGCTGGCAGGACTTATAATTATGGCAGCAGGATTTTTAATAACATTGCTTGCTCCAACAAATTTAACGATTGTAATGGCGGGAGCCATTTTGAGAGGAATAGGATTTACTCCAGTGCAAGGTTTAGGTTTTGCAATGCTTGCTGATACAGTTGAGTATGGTGAGTGGAAAGCAGGAGTAAGAACAGAAGGGTTAATTTATAGTGCACAAAGCTTTGGTGGAAAAGCTGGCGCTGGATTTGGAAGCGGTATAATAGGATGGGTTTTAGGTGCAGGTGGATACGTGGGTGGTGCAGCAGTACAATCTGCTTCTGCAATAGTTGCAATTAAAGCATTATTCATTTTTATACCATTAGCATGTATAGCAGCTATGTTTCTATGTTTTATTCCTTACAAACTTGATAACGAATATTCACAAATATTGGAAGATCTTAAAGCTAGAAAAATCACTAATTCCTAAATGTTATTAATGTATTTATAGTAAAGATATTAAAAAACAAGATTACTAAAATAATTTTAAATATTATTTTAGTAATTTTGTTTTTTTATTTAAATATACTGCAAAAAGAAAATATAAATATAAGCCAATGACTTAAAACTTATTATGATTTAAAAATTGTTACTTAGAGTTTTTTAGATTAGTTTCTGATGCTAATCTTCTAAGTTCACTTGGAGTATGTTCATAAGTATCTTTAAATAATTTCATAAACATTTTATAGTTTGTGAAGCCATTTTTTTCAATAAGTTCGGAAATACTAGAATCTGTATTAGTTAAATCTCTATAAAAATGTTCTAGTCGTACACTATTTAAATATTTTATAAAAGTTATCCCCATATATTTTTTGAAAAACCTTGAGAAATATTCAGAATTTAATCCGGCTTGAGCCGATATGTCATCTAAACTTAAGCATTCTGCGTAATGTATCTCTACATATTTAGTTATCAAATCCAACCTATCCAAATAACGAACTGTTTTCTGGATGCTCAGCTTTGAAAGAGAAGTACTGAATTTATTTATTAAAATATATAATAGATCAAAAATCAAACTATTGATTTTTAATTTATAACCAAGAGATTTGTTTTTATAAATTTCCGAAAAGGATTTTAATAAATGTTTAATTTCTTCAATATAAATTGTATTTTCAGGTTTTTGGATATAAGAATTACATTCAAAATGGATATTATGAATATCAGCTATATTATCTTCTAAAAACTTATATGGAATCTGCAAAAGTATACCTGTATTACTCTCTTTATGAGCTGTCAAATGAATATCCCTTGGACTTATTATTATTAGTTCATCTTCGTTAATTAAATACATAGAGTTATTTATTTCAACTTCAAGATTTCCTTCTAAAATATAAATGATTTCTAAATTACTATGCCAGTGCTTTGGATAAACAAGTGGTGGAACCAGCAGGTTATGATAATAAACACTGATATCTTCATTTGTTTTAACTAATTCATGTTTAAACTCCATAAAATCACCTTCAATTCTTTAATTTGAGTAAATTAACAATTTGTTCACAACTAGAAAAAACAAAAAACTACCTTAAATTAGTCAAAAAAGTTACTAATTTATTAGAGAAAAAATTGATATAATCTACTCAACCAGTGAAAAGGTTGTCAACAATCATAAATAAATTATATTATAAACTAAGAATCTATGCAATGAAAGGATGTGTAGTTAAGGTATTGGGAGTAAATAACTATAAAAAATTTATCTCAAAAATATATTAGAGATTTCTTATATAAATAGGAGGAGAAAATGGATAAAATTTATATAAAACATGAAGAAAATACCAATATAATTAGTTCAGAACTTCATGGACATTTTATTGAGTTTTTAGGTGGATGTCTGCAAGATGGAATTTGGGTTGGAGAGGACTCTGCAATTCCAAATTACAATGGTTTTAGAAAGGATGCTGTTGATGCACTTAAAAAATTAGGGGTGCCAGTTCTCAGGTGGCCAGGAGGTTGCTATGCAGACAAATATCACTGGAGAGATGGTATAGGTACTAGAAAAGACCGCCCAGTAACCTACAATGAAAATTTCAATACTTTTGAGTTGGAAAATAATCAGTTTGGTACTCATGAATTCATGGAACTCTGCGAAATGATTGGAGCAGAACCGTGGTTAAATGTTAACATGCTTACTGGAACTGTTGCCGAAGCTGCTGAATGGTTTGAGTACTGCAATCGTGAGGAAGAAACTTCCCTTACTAAAGAACGTACTGCAAATGGCAGCAAAAAACCATTTGATGTTAAATATTGGGGAATTGGAAATGAATCTTGGGCTGGTGGTGGAATGTATACACCTCAAAGCTATATGGTAGATTATCGTAAATTCGCTACAGGTATGCCGACTTTCAACAAAGTTGGTCCAAATGGCTTAGAAGGATCAGATATGAAATTCATAGCCGTTGGTCCTGATGGAAATAAACGGGAGGAAAGAGTACAGTGGACCAAACAGTTTTTTGACACTTTTGGTGAGTTTAGACAGCCTAAGTTAGATGCTATTGACCTTCATTTTTACAATTGGAACATTAAAAATCCAGAGGATAAAGTCTTATCCTTTGATGAAAATGGCTGGTATAGTGTTATAAGTGGTTCAATGGAAATCGAAGAAGTTATTAAAGAACAGTATAAGCTTGTTAAGGAAGGGTTAAAGAAAATTAAAAGACCAGTTGATGACTATTTTTATCAAGAACCACACTGTGATTTATATATTGGAGAGTGGGGTAACTGGCATAGGGAGGCGTTTTTTACAAAACCTGCACTTTACCAACAATGCACTATTCGTGATGCATTGACTACTGCAATTACTCTTGATATATTCCATAAAAACTGTGATGTTTTAAAATTAGCTTGCGTAGCACAGACCATCAATGTACTTAATTCTATCATTTTGACTGAAGGAGAAACTATTATTCTGACACCAAACTATTATGTTTTTGAAATGTATAAAGTTCACAGAGATGCAGTTAGAATGTCTTGTGAAACAGATACTTCAGCTGTTTATGAAAAGGATGGTATTACTGTAAATGGTACTTATAGTTTTGCATCTGAAAAAGATGGAATTATCAGCGTGAATATAATCAATACAGATATGGAAAATTCTCGAGATATAGAGCTATCTTTTGAGGATGCTGTTATTTATAAAGAAGGTACTCTACTTAATAGTGATTTTGTTATGGATTATAATTCTAAAGAACATCCAGTAAGTGTTATATCAAAGAAAGCTAACAAACCATCTGGTGCAGGCAACACTTGGAAGATAACTGTTCCTTCAGCATCCATAAGTGTATATCGCTTTACAAAATAAGGTTTTAGTCACAATCAAAAAATGATAGACTAGTATGCACGCCTGTTTCGCATCATACAGCATTGGTAAATTTAGCTAATAGGCCAGCTATGAGCTAAATTTACTGACGTTGTCTATACTGATTTGGGGATACACCATATACTTTTTTGAAGGTTCTTATAAAGTGTGTATCATTTTCATATCCTATAGTATCGCTAATATCACGAATTCTCAAATCTGTTGAGGATAAAAGCTCAATAGCTTTATTCAGTTTTAGCGTTCGAATCATTTCTTTAAAAGTATGACCGGTAGTATTTTTTATAAGTTTACTTAAATAAGGTATTGAAAAATGAAATTCTTCTGCCAAATCTTCTAAAGTTACATTTTTATAGTTACCTTGTATATAGGCAAGTATTGATGCAAGATTTTTATTAGTTTTCTGCAATTCTTGTGGCAATTCTACCTTATTAATGTCATCTCTTAGCAAATTTGCAAAGAGTATCATTATAAGGTTATCCAAGATTTTATTAGAATATTTTTTATTTTCTATATCTTCAATAATAATATCACAAAGAATTTTTTTTACTACAGGGTTGTTGTTTGTACGAAATATAATATAGTTATTGTAATTGTTGGTATATAAAATTTTTGTAAAGAAAGAAGAGAGAATATTCTCATCACTAAGTACTTCTAAAAAAGTATCATTAAAAGTACTTCTTCTTATTAAGAAGTTTATTACAATTGTATCATTAAAAATTCCAACCGAATGTTCCACATTAGGTGGTAAGATGTATATATCGCCTTCGTTGAAAGTAATCTCATCTCCAGAAATTTTTTGTTTGAAATTTCCAGAATACACGTAACTCATTTCAAAAAAACTATGTTGATGAACAAATTCAGGAGTATATCTATAGTGTTTTAAAGCTATGACATTGTGATTTTTCTTTTCAAGGAAAAGAGGATCTTCTGGCATGAAAGAAGGATCGAGTCCATGATCAATTCCAGGAATTAGAAGACGCATTTTCTTTATATAATCAACATCTAGATTTTCCATAAAGGCGTTATAGGTATCTAGATTTTGTTTGGCTATGTAAAAATCTTTGTAATACAACTCGTCTTCAGTATATTCTCTTAACAGTTTATCCAATTCATCTATGTTCATTTTTTCACCGCCAATTACTTATAAATTATTATGTAAAAACTATAATACTTAGATTAAATAATGTCAATTGAATTAATTAAGTTTTGTTAGTAAAAGTCAGAAAATGTGGAGTAATAGTGCAAAAATATACATTTTAAAGCTTTACAGAATATAGGTTTTATACTGATTATAAAAATAACTTATAGTTATAGATTAAAAAATGTCAGTTAGACTGATTAAGTTATGTTATTGGTTTATATCCAAATTTGAAATATTATAAGTATATAGTAATTGATTAAGAAACATATTGAGCTCAGTTTGTAATCGATAACTTCATATTATTTAATTAATAAATATGATTTTATAGGAGGATAAAGATGGATATAAATGCAAATGTAAATGTTAATAATTCAGAGAACATTTCAGATAACAAAGTAGGCATAGGTGAAAAAATATCATATGGGTTTGGAAATTTAGCAGGAAACCTTTTATTAACCACCGCAAACACGTTTATAAGTTTTTTCTATACAGATATTGCAGGAATAGCAGTAGCAACTGTTGGCTTTATTTTACTAGCAGGAAGAATTCTTGATGGAATTGCAGATTTAACAATGGGTGCAATTGTTGATAAAACGAAAACTAAACATGGAAAAGCTCGTCCGTGGCTTTTATGGTTAGCTATACCGTATGCTGTTTCATTAGTTCTTATGTTTACAGCACCAAATTTGAGTAGCAACGGTAAAATTGTTTATGCATTTATCACTTATATTTTTGCAATGCTTATGTTTACAGGAACAGCTACTCCATATAATGTTCTAAGTGCTTTAGTAAGTCAAGATGCAAATGTGAGATCACAATTAAGTTCATATAGAAGTATGTTTGGTTTTTTAGGTGCATTAATACTTAGCGTAATTACGATGCCTTTGGTAAAGAGTTTTGGTGATGGACAAAAGGGCTGGCTTATTCTAGCAATTGTATATGGTATAGCATCTGCGGTATTATATTTTTTCTGTTTTAAGAATACAAAAGAAAGAGTATCTGCGTCAGTAGAAGATGCTAGATTTTCTTTAAAAGATGGATTAAAGACATTATTTAGAAACAAATATTGGGCAATTATTGTTGCTAGTATTGTAATTATATTTATATCTGCAGGACTCGGTGGAGTGAATGTTTATTATGCTCAATATGTACTTGGAAATCCAAATTTAGTTGGAGTAATCGGAACAGCATCGTTTTTACCTATAATAGCTGGATCATTTCTGGCTGCACCTATCCTTACGAAGTTTGGAAAGCGAAATACTGCTTTAGGTGGAATTATATTAACAATAGTTGGATCAATACCTATGGTTTTAGCACCAACTAACATAACAATGATTATAGTTGGTTTAGTTATTAAAGGTTTAGGTTCAGCAGGATTTCTAGTTGCGGCGTTTGCTATGCTTGGTGATACAGTAGAGTATGGTCAATGGAAACATGGTATTCGTATTGAAGGATTAACTTTTGCAGCAGAAGGTTTTGCAGAAAAGATAGGTACAGGTCTCGGGGGAGCAGTATTAGGTGCAATTTTAGGAATTGGAGGGTATATTGGCGGACAAGCAACTCAAAGTGCTACGGCGATTTTTGCCATGAAAGTTTCATTTGCGTATGCCCCAATAGTTGCATCAATACTTACAGCAGTATTACTTTATTTTTATGATTTAGATAAAATATATCCTAAAATTGTTGCTGAGTTAAAAGAAAGAAATAAATAATCAATATATATAAACGTTTAAGTTTTTTAAACAATTTGTGAGTATTTAGATTAGGCATTAGGTTATTTTTATCTATGCCTAATTATACATTATATAAGGCACAATCAATGTAGTATTATATAAGAATGGAGGCGAGAATATGGTTAGTCTGAAAACTGAAGGTCACGTGAATCCAATAGGAATTGATAGGAAGAAGCCTGAGTTTAGCTGGATAATTTTTTCTGATGACGTAGGTGTTATGCAGGTATCATACCAGATTATAGTGAAGAAAGAGGAAGGAAGCATTGTGTGGGATTCTGGAGAAGTTTTTTCCGATGATGCAATTGAAATTCCGTATGGAGGAAAGGCTCTTGAAGCATGTACAAGATATCTGATTGAATTGTCTGTAACAGACAATCATGGAAATAGTCATAAGATAAACGGTGCATTTTTTGAAACAGGATTGATGTTAGAAGATGAAAAATCACTGGGAAATGGTGCTAAATGGATTGGAGCAGATGAGTTGACTCTAGATGCAGTTTCAGCATGCTATTTTGATCTGAGAATGGATATGACTTTAACCGAGGGGGCCAAAAAAGCAGGTATTGTTTTTGGGGCTAACGATTTTAGATTGAAAAACAAGAACTTCAATATATGGGGCAAGTCAGAGGCTCTGAACTATTTTAAATATGAAGTAGATGTTGAGAATCTTCTAAATGGTACAAGTGATACTGCTATGCTAAATATCTATGTGGTAGGTATGCCGTTTTTTGGAAAAAGCATTGAAAATGATTCTGATGAAGCTGATTATTCAGTTAAGATTCCGAATACTGTGATTTCTAAGAAAAATGTTCACGAAAAGATGAGTATTTTTATTGATACATTAAGTAATGTTAATCAAGTTACCTGTAAAATAAATGGAATTGTAGTTGATGAAAAGCGCCAGCTTAATCCACTTGGAAACACCCATGACTATAATACTTTTCCTAATCTTAATGAAATTGGTTTTAGTGTACCAGCTGATGAGACAGCGATTTTCGAGAACATTACAATTAATAATCCGGGTCCTTATAGTGACGGCATTCTTTTTAGCGAAAAAATTGGTGCAACCTATAATATCTTTAGGAATCTTGAAGGTGTTACTGTTAAAGAAGATGGTAAGATTATCGTAGGCAGCAACGAAGACATTTTGGTGTATGCAGATCCATCTTATGGAAGTGCACCTATGCTTAGAACTGAGTTTAAAGCTGAAAAAGAAATTGAAAAAGCAAGACTTTACGTTTCAGCTCATGGAATTTATGAGATGTGGATTAATAGAGAGAAAATCAGTGATCATTGGTTCAATCCAGGTAATTCAGAGTACCGTGAACGAATTGCTTACCATACCTACGATGTAAAAGAAATATTAAAGAGCAAAGAGAAGAATGTAATTTCAGTGCAACTGGCGGAAGGATGGTGGAGTGGTTATCAGACTTTCATTGTTGATAATTATAATTTTTATGGTGACCGTCAAGGGTTAATGGCAAAATTGGTCATTCAATATACTGATAAGAGTGTGAAAACAATTGTAACTAACGAAAATGATTGGTCTTACTATGGTAATGGACCAGTTGAATATGGCTCTTTTTTTCAAGGGGAACGCTATAATGCCAATAAAGAGGTACCAGGGTGGATGTCCGTCGGCTTTGATGAGAACAGTTGGAGAAGAGCGGTTGAGATACAGACAGAATGGGGATTTAACAATTATACTTTCATGACGAGATTAGATTATCCTATTCGAGTTATCAATACTATCAGTGCTAAAAGTGTTCAAAAAACCAGTGAACATAAAGATTTTAGTGGAAACTATTCATACATTTATGATATGAGCGAAAATGTACTTGGAGTTTCTCACATTGAAATTCCAGCAGGTATACTAAAAGCTGGTCAACAATTGATTATTCGTTATGCTGAGATTCTTTATCCAAGTCAGCTCAAAGAATATCAGGAATCAGGAATTGCTAACATGATGATGGTCGAAAATTATCGTGCAGCTATGTCTACAGACTTTTATACAGCTAAAAATAGCGAAGCCGTTGTAATTGAACCTCATAGAACTTACCATGGTTTTCGTTTTATTGAGATAACTGGACTTAGCGAACCTCTTCCAGTGGAAGCAGTTAAAACATGTATTTTATCATCTATAAAATTATCTTCAACGTATGAATCTTCAAATCCATTAGTAAATCGACTATTTAAAAATGTTCAGAATTCACAAAACAGTAATTTCATTTCTCTTCCTACAGATTGCCCACAAAGAAATGAACGTTTAGGATGGACTGGAGATGCACAGGTATTTTCAATGGCAGCATCATATAATGCAGATGTTTATAATTTTTATCGTCAGTGGCTATTTACATTAAGGGATGATCAATTTAAGACAGGAGCATTGCCAGTGTTTGCGCCAAGTTATTCTCAGGTTTATCCAGATATTGCTGTACTTGATGCAAATTCATTCTTCAGTGGTGTTTCTTGGGATGCAGCAATTGTCTTGATTCCATATAATCTCTATAAACAGTACGGTAAAAAAGAAATCATCCGTGAGAACATAGGAGCAATTGATAAATATCTCAACTATCTTATGGTAAACCACATGATTGTGGGGGATAAAGTTTATTCAAGCCTTACAAGTAAAGCTGGTATTCTCGGTGATTGGTTAAGCATTGAAATAACTGATCATACATTGATTAATAATGCAGTTTATGCTTATTTATTAGAAACCTCATCAAAATTGGCAGAAATCATTGGAGATAATGAGCTGGCTAAAAAGTATAAAAGAGCATATAAAATAACAAAGGCTCAGTGGAATGAACTATACGTCGATGAAAATGGTCGAACAAGAGATCTTGAAGGAAAATTGCAAGATACACAAGCATCCTATGCAACTCCTCTTAGATATGGCGTCTTTAATGAGGCAAATGAGAAGAAAGCATCTATACATTATAAAGAAACTGTTAAGAGGACATTAACAGAAAAAGGTAATTATACTATTAAAACAGGATTCTCAGGTACACCAAACCTTGTACCAACATTATCAAAGTATGGATATATAGAAGAGGCTTATAAGTTATTTGAATCAACGGAATATGCTTCATGGCTATATCCAGTTGTAAATGGTGCCACTTCTATTTGGGAGCGTTGGAATTCCTATACTGTTGATGGTGGATTTAATGGAAATAATTCTATGAATTCATTTAACCATTTTTCATTAGGTGCTATTTATGAATGGATGATGGGTTATCAACTAGGAATTATGCATTATGAAGAAAAGCCAGGATATAAGCATTTTATTTTGCAGCCTCAAATGGGTGGAAAGATGACTTATGCTAAGGGAAGTTTTGAATCACCATATGGACAAATTTACAGTGGATGGGCAAAAAGTGAAGGAAGTTTATGGGACACTTATGAAGTTAAAATACCGGCTAATACAACAGCAGATTTATATTTACCTATTGAAGAAGAATTTGAAGGTGAGATTTCTGATGCAGGAATTATCTATAGAGGGATAACTAATTATTACAATATAAAAGTAGTCCATTTTGAATTAGCTTCGGGTAATTTTATTTTTAGAAAATCAAAAGAGGGGATTAAAGTTCAACTAAGTTAACATAATTAATTAAAAGTTTAAAGCTATGGAGTAATTTCCATAGCTTTTTTTAATTTAATAGTAAGGTTAAGTATTTATGCTTTTATGAATGAATAAAAATGGATTCGATATATTGACAAAATATAAAAACATAAATATAATAAAAACATAGTTATATTTTATTCAATTTAATTTTGGAAAACAATATTTTGCAATTCTAAAAGATATGAGTTAAGAACAAATATCATAAAATAAGATTATGATTTAAAGAAGCTTTTTTACAGTTATTGATTGAATAAAATTATATTTAAAAAAATCATAATTTAGTTTAGTTTTAAATAAAAAAAGTAAGCATGAATTAATACTCACTTATAAAAGGGCTTGAAATAAAAGTTTGTATAAAGATGAAAAAAAGTAAATAAACTTATAATATAAAGGAGAAATGAAAATGATATATGATTTTAAGGCTAAAGAAGTAAATGGTACTGAAGTTTCAATGGAAAATTACAAAGGAAAAGTATTATTAATAGTTAATACTGCAACAGGATGTGGATATACACCACAATATGAAGGATTACAAAAAATATATGAAAAATACAAAGATAAAGGATTTGAAATACTAGATTTTCCATGTAATCAGTTTTTTGAACAGGCACCAGGAAGTGATGAAGAAATAGTGAATTTCTGTCAGCTAAAGTATAATACAACATTTAAGACATTTTCAAAAATTGATGTAAATGGAGAAAATGCAAATGAGTTATATAAATATTTAAGAAAACAGGCACCAAAAGCTGCAGAAGACGAAGCATCAGAAGGGCTTTATAATCTACTTAAAGGACATGGATTTACTACAGAGGGTGATGAAATCAAATGGAATTTCACTAAATTTCTTATAGATAAAGAAGGTAATGTTGTTGAAAGGTTTGCTCCAACATATGAACCAGAAAAAATAGGAGAAAAAATTGAAGAATTACTTGAAAAATAGTTTCTAAAGAAAAAATTATAATTAGTACAAAAATGTTTCTGATTTCTAGTATATGTATCCACATAAAGATTTAGTAAATATGTTTATTTAATTAGTCAAATATTTAAATTGGATATATATCAATGAAAGAACTTTAAATTAAAACTACCTCTATAAAAAAACAGTATATAATTTGAATTTAATTTTTATGTATAAACTGATGATAAAACTAAAGGCTAAAAGCGGATATATCTAGCTTTTAGCCTTTAATTATCAAAAGTAAGTTAAGAAAAATTTTTGAAGAGTTATAAAGAGAGCTGATGCAGATGACTAAAATCAGCCAAGGAGTTTTGAATAACATAATAAATTGATAATATGCTATGGAGAAGATAAGAATGAATAATGAATTTAATCTATCAGAATATATAAGTCAAGGAATCGAAAAAATGGTCAATAATATTTTGAGGTCATCGATCAAAAATCCAAAGGAAACTGTTTTTATGATGAAATATTTGTTGGCGACTAAAGACGCTAAAAATAAAAGAGAAGTTTTGGAAAGAGAAAATGAACATATACCTCCATTTATAATGGCGAGTGTTTCTACAGATTGTAATTTACACTGCACAGGATGTTATGCAAGGGCTAATAAATCATGTGGAGATAATTTAAAAGAGAATGAGATAACAGAAGAGCGATGGAACACTATTTTTAATGAAGCAAAAGAACTAGGAGTTTCTTTTGTTTTACTTTTAGGTGGGGAACCGTTAATTAGAAAAGATGTTATAGAGAAAGCTGCATCAGTAAAAGAGATAGTTTTTCCTATTTTCACTAATGGTACTATGATCAGCAAAGAGTATATAAATTTATTTGATAAAAATAGAAATCTCGTACCTATGTTAAGTATTGAAGGAAATAGAAAACAGACAGATACTAGAAGAGGAATAGGTACCTATAATGTACTGATGGATAGTATGGATAGTTTAAGCAAAAGGGGAATCTTATATGGGGGATCTGTAACAGTTACAACTGAAAATATTGAGATTGTTACTAGTGGTGAATTTGTAGAGAAGCTTTATAATAAAGGAGCTAGAGTGTTAGTTTTTGTGGAATATGTACCCGTGGCTAAAAATACAAGAAAACTTGCACCTACAGATAAAGAACGATTTATACTTGAAGAAAAGATAAAAGATCTAAGAAGAGAATTTAAAGAGATAATATTCTTAACATTTCCGGGTGATGAAAAATACGCAGGAGGATGTTTAGCAGCAGGTAGAGGATTCTTCCATATTAACGCTAGTGGAGGTGCAGAGCCATGTCCATTTTCACCATACTCAGATGTTAATTTAAAGGAATATAGTTTAAGAGAAGCATTGAAATCTCAACTATTTAGGAAACTTAAAGAAAATGAAATGTTGCTTGGAAACCATGATGGAGGTTGTCTTTTATTTGAAGAGGATGAAAAAGTTAAAGAATTATTAGAATCATAGCTAGTTGCTGATTTTCAGAACATACACAAAATTATTAAAGATGAAAAAATGCATGCTGAAATTTCAAGAAGTTTTATAAATAAATAGATGAATAAAAAAACACGAATCCCTCTTTATAGTAGGAAGTTAAGATAATAGAACTTGTACTATAAAGGGGGATTCTAATTCACTTGGGTAATTTTTATCTTCTTAAAAAATATTCTCCTTTGTTAAAAGAAAGCCTAACTCTGTATTTTAAAGTAATAGACAGAAATAAGGATTTATTGTGTTAATATTTCGGATTTCTTATGTTAGACTCTAATACTCGTTTTCGCATTTCGCTTGGAGTACATCCATAAGTATCCTTAAATAATTTCATGAACATTTTATAATTTGTAAAGCCATTTTTTTCAATGAGTTCAGTAACACTATAATCAGTGTTTATTAAATCAGTATAAAAATGTTCTAACCTTACACTATTTAAATACTTCAAAAAAGTTGTACCCATATATTTTTTAAAGAACCTTGAAAAATATTCAGGATTTAATCCAGCTTGAGCTGATATATCATCGAGGCTTATACATTCAGTATAGTGTTTCTTCACATACTTTGTTATTAATTCTAGCCTGTCTAAGTAACGAACAGTTTTTTGCATATTTAATTTGGGTAAAGAAGTACTAAATTTATTTACTAAAATAAATAATAAATCATAAATTAAACTATTAATTTTAAGTTTATAACCTAGAGGTTTATTTTTATAAATTTCTGCGAAAGACTTCAATAATATTTTTATATCATCCTGGTAAGTAATATATTGAATATCTTTCATATAAGGATTGCACTCAAAATGAATATTTTGAACAGCTTCTATGTTATCTTCCAAAAGTTCATATGGGATTTGTAAAAGTATTGATGTATTACTAAGCTTATGAGCTGTTGAGTGAATATCTCTAGGGCTTATTACAATCAATTGATCTTTTTCAATTAAATATTCAGAATTATTTATGTCTACTTCAAGATAGCCATCTAGAATATAAATAATTTCCATATGATTATGCCAGTGTTTGGGAATGATTCTAGCATTATCAGTCATATTAGCAAACATAACACTAATATCTTCATTTGGTTTAACTAATTCATGTTTAAATTCCATAAAAACACCTACAATCTTATTATTTGAATAGTTATAGCAACTTAATAAGTTAATAAATAAAACAAAAAACAACCTAATTTAGGTCAATAATATTACTAATTAATAAAATAAAAAATTGATATAATTTATTCAAACAAGTGAAAAGGTTTAACAAAATTGTGATTGATTAAATTTTATTATAATTAAAAACTCTGTGCAACTAAAATTTTAAAAAAGTGTAAATTAGAGGGAGTGTGCGATAAGTTATGGATAAATTACTTTTTGGAGTAGCGTATTATGATGAATACATGCCATACGATAGGCTAGATGAAGATATTAAAATGATGAAAGCAGCTAATATTAATGTTGTAAGAATAGCTGAATCAACCTGGAGTAGTGTAGAACCGCAAAATGGGGAATTTGATTTTAAACATATAGATAGAGTAATTGATGCAATGGAGGAAGCAGGGATCAGTGTTATTATTGGAACACCTACTTATGCAATCCCAACATGGCTTGTAAAAGAATATACTGATGTATTGGCAGTTACAAAGAATGGCCAAGGTCTTTACGGTGCGAGACAAAATATGGATATAACAAATCCAACTTATCTTTTTTATGCTGAAAGAGTTATAAGAAAAATTATGGAAAGGGTAAGTATGAGAAGAGGTGTCATAGGATACCAACTCGATAATGAAACTAAGCATTATGATACAGCAGGTCTTAATGTACAACACTTATTTATCAAATATTTAAAGAATAAGTTTCCTAATATAAATGAATTAAATTATGAATTTGGATTATCTTATTGGAGCAATAGAATTAACTCTTGGGAAGACTTTCCTAATGTTCTTGGAACTATAAATGGAAGTCTTGGAGCAGAATTTGAAAAATTCCAAAGAACTCTAGTAAATAAATTTTTAAGCTGGCAGGCTGATATTGTGAATGAGTATAAAAGGGAGGATCAATTTGTTACACAAAATTTTGATTTTGAATGGAGATGGCACTCTTATGGAGTTCAGCCTAAAGTTAATCATTTTGAAGCAGCAAAATGTTTAACTATCGCAGGAGTTGATATATATCATCCTACTCAAGATTATTTAACAGGAACTGAAATTTCCTTCGGTGGAGATATAACTAGATCTCTTAAAAATGATAATTATCTTGTTTTAGAAACAGAAGCCCAAGGCTTTGAACATTGGGTACCTTATGATGGACAACTTAGACTGCAGGCCTTTAGTCATATTGCTTCTGGAGCAAATTCAGTTATGTATTGGCATTGGCATTCTATTCATAATTCTCTTGAAACCTATTGGAAAGGCCTTTTAAGCCATGATCTTAAAGCAAATCCTACATATGACGAAGCAAAGATTATTGGAGACGAATTTAATAGATTTGGAGATAAGCTTGTAAATTTAAAGAAGAAAAATGATGTGGCTATTCTTGTAAGTAATGAAGCCTTAACAGCAATTGAATGGTTTAGTTTTACATTGGATTTTAAATATAACGATGTTGTTAGATGGGTATACGATGAACTATATAAAATGAATGTAGGCTGTGATTTTATTTATCCTGATTCTAAAGATATAGAAAAATATAAATTAATCGTAGTTCCAGCACTATATTCAGCACCTGATGATTTATTAAATAAGTTAAATTCATATGTTAAAAATGGTGGTAATTTAGTTGTTACATTTAAGAGCGCCTTTACAAATGAATATGTAAAAGTTAGTCATAATGACCAGCCTAATATAATAAATGAGTGTCTTGGAGTTACGTATAATCAATTTACAAAGCCTAATAATGTCTCTCTAAAAGGATATAATTTTAACTTATCAGATGGAGAAAATGAAATATCACATTGGATGGAATTACTGAAAGCGACAACAGCTGAGACTCTTGTATATTATGATCATCCAAATTGGGGAAAATATTCGGCTATAACAAAGAACCACTATGGAGATGGAATTGCTACTTATATAGGATGCTTTACAAATAAAGCTATTTTAAAGGAAGTTTTAGTTCAGGCATTAAAAGAATCTAATTTATATGGAGAAGAGCAACAATACAATTTTCCTATTATAATCAAATCAGGATATAACTCAGATAATAAGAAGATTGTATATTATTTTAACTATTCTTATGAAAAACAAACAATAAAATATATTCATAATGATGGAGTTGAGTTAACTAAAAATACTGCAATTAAAAAAGATGACAAGGTATTACTAAATCCTTGGGATTTAATAATTGTAGAGGAAAGCATAGTGCAGAAATATTATAGATAAGCTAGTCGTATATTATTAAAAATATATTGGCCCCAAAAAGTAAGAGCGTAAGTTTTATAATTTGAATTCTGAACTTTATAAGTGGGTGTTTGCTATATGCGCTTATTTACTATATTAAAAAGGGTAAGTTATTTTGGTTAAGTTATGTCATTGGAGTGGACGTAAATTTAAGCTATCATAAAAATATCATTAAACCTATAAAATAAAAGATAAATTTTAATATAAGCATGTGTTAAGGAGTTTAAAAATGAAATATTTAGTTTTAGATATTGGGGGCAGTGCTATTAAGTACGCACTTATTACAAAAGAATTAGACTTCATTGAAAAAGGAAATACGCCAACACCTATGGATTGCATTGAGAGTTTTATTGAAACAGCTGGTAAGATATATGATAAATATAAGGATGAAATAGAAGGAATGGCTATAAGCATGCCTGGAGTATTAGATAGTGAAAAAGGTTATACTTATACAGGAGGTTCTTTAACTTATAATAATGGCAAAGAAATTGTGAAGATATTACAAGAGAGATGTCCAACAAAGATAACAATAGAAAACGATGGAAAATGTGCTGCGCTTGCAGAAGTTTGGAAAGGAAGCTTAAAAGATTATAATGATGGAGTAGTTATTGTTCTAGGAACTGGAGTAGGTGGAGGAATAGTTAAAGATAGAAAACTACATAAGGGTAAAAACTTTTTTGCAGGAGAGTTCAGTTTTATATCTACAGATGTTAATAATACTCAAAAGATTGAAAATTGGTGGGGATTTGTAAGTGGCTCTAAAGCATTAATAGATGCAGTTGCAAAATCAAAAAACATACCTGGAGAAGAATTAGATGGATATAAAGTATTTGATTATGCAAATAATAAAGATGAAGATGTTCTTAAAGTTTTAGATGATTTTACTTATAAATTGGCAGTTCAAATTTTCAATTTAAGTTGTGTTTTGGATTCAGAGATATTTGCAATTGGCGGAGGTATAAGCAGCCAGGATATATTGCTAGAGTATATTCAAAAGAATGTAGATAAATATCATAAAAACCTTCAAAATTTTAATGGAATTAATTTTTATCTTCCAAAACCAAAAGTGGTTAGATGCAAATTCAGAAATGATGCTAATCTAATAGGTGCTTTATATAATTTTATAAATAATAATTAAGAATATGAATTTATGATTATAAATTAAATATAAAAAACTATAATTAATAAGAATCTTAATAATTACTTAAGATAAAAATATAAATAGCATCAATTATAAAATTTAGGAGGAATAGTTATGTTAATTAAGTTTCCAGAAGGATTTTTATGGGGAGGAGCCACAGCAGCTAATCAATGTGAAGGTGCATATAATGAGGATGGTAAGGGTCTATCTACTCAAGATATAATGCCAAAAGGCATAATGGGACCTATAACTGATGAACCAACAGAGGATAATATGAAACTTATAGGTATTGATTTTTATCATAGATATAAGGAAGATATTAAATTGTTTGCTGAAATGGGCTTCAAAACTTTTAGATTATCAATTGCATGGTCAAGAATATTTCCTAATGGTGATGATAAAGAGCCAAACGAAAAAGGCTTACAGTTTTACGATAATGTATTTGATGAGTTAGCTAAGTATGGAATTGAACCTCTAGTGACAATTTCACACTATGAAACACCGTTAGCACTTGCAAAGAATTACGATGGATGGGTTAATAGAAAGCTTATAGGATTCTTTGAAAACTATGTAAGAACAATATTCACTAGATACAAATATAAGGTAAAATACTGGCTTACTTTTAATGAAATAAATTCAGCAATTCATGCTCCATATATGAGTGCAGGAATATGGACGCCAAAGGAAAAATTAAGTAAACAAGACTTATATCAAGCTATGCATCATGAGTTAGTTGCAAGTGCGCTAGCAGTTAAAGTGGGCCACGAAATAAATCCTGATTTTAAAATAGGCTGTATGATTCTTGGAGTACCCAATTATCCATTAACACCAATGCCAAGTGACGTGCTTAAAGCAATGGAGAAGGATAGAGAAAATCTTTTCTTTGCAGATATCCATGCAAGAGGAGAATATCCCAAATATATGAATAGATTCTTTAAAGAAAATAACATAGAAATTAAAATGGAACCTGGTGATAAAGAAATATTAAAACATACAGTAGATTTCATTTCCTTTAGTTATTACGTAAGTGCATGCGCAACAGCAGATCCAGAAAAGAATAAAGCAGGAGCAGGTAACCTTATTTTTGGAGTACCAAATCCATATTTAAAAGCTTCAGAATGGGGATGGCAAATAGATCCTGAAGGATTGAGATATACATTAAATCTTTTATATGATAGATATCAAAAACCATTATTTATAGTTGAAAATGGGTTAGGTGCAATTGATGAATTAATAACTGATGAAAACGGAAATAAGACTGTAAATGATAATTATAGAATTGCTTATTTAAATGATCATTTAGTTCAAGTAGCAGAGGCTATTGAAGATGGTGTTGAACTCATGGGATACACAACTTGGGGATGCATAGATTTAGTAAGTGCATCAACCGCTGAACTTAAGAAAAGATATGGCTTTATTTATGTAGATAGAAATGATGATGGATCAGGAACTTTAGAAAGATATAAGAAAAAGAGTTTTTATTGGTATAAAGAAGTAATAGCCACAAATGGAGCATTTTTAAAGAAATAAAGTTAAAGGCTACAATAGGATTTCTACTGTAGCCTTAATTTTATTTTTTAATATTCATTCTTATGTCAGAATTTATATATATTTAAAATAACACAATTGAATATAGGGGGGAATGAGAACTTAAAGTATGATTAACCATATATCCTAATCATGCTATTTATTCAAAACGAGGTTTTACTTAACTGTTACGATTACACGCTGATAACGCTTTAAATTGAATTTACCATCATCTTTAACTTCAGCAATAATATGAATTGTATCTCCTGATTTTGCATCCTTTGGTACAATAAATGTAGTTGTATCAGTAGTGCTTCCGTATAATGCAAGATTATTTACAATTTCACCCTGTGCAAGATTACGTGTAACATTTAATAATAGATTTGCGCCTGGAATTTTATTTTCAATTACTTGATTTTTGACTACCTTAGACTCATCATAAGTATCAGCCTCAGCATATCGCCACCATTTGAAAGTAACATTATTTCCATCTGGATCTCTAGCAATGGCATGTAAAGTAACCTGTTCTCCTGGAGTTGCGGTCAAATTAAATCCTTCTTTGACAGTCACAGTTGGAGCATGATTTGCTTCACTATATGTTTTTGCAACAGCCCAATTAGCTCTTGCAGCAAAATCATTTTGAATATCATCAAACCAACGCATTAGAGAATATTCTGCCTCGTATTGATTTGTGTCGGGATCATAGTCTAAAACATTATTCTGTGATAACTTATTGTTAGTTACTCCAAATCTGCCGCCCCAGCCTCCATAGGTTGGATCTTCTAAACTTCTTAAACCATTATTAATTAAGTATAGGAATGATGGTGAATCGCCTTCAGATATAAAGTCATATTTACTATATTGAGGATTTTTTTGAAGATATGCATCAGTTCCTCTTTGTTCCTCATCTAATTCCCCTTTGATATAATTACCATCACCCATTAATGCATATTTACTAAGTAAATCTCCGTGTCCTGATTTAATATTCGGATACATCCAGCTTCCTTGTAGTAATGAATTTACTTTATCTGTATGATATTTCCATGCATATGCAAAGTGCCAGAAATTGCTTCTATCATTGATAATTTGAATATTTGGCCAATTTTTTGCAATATAATTATTATAGCTGTCATCTTGATTTAAAATAATGTAAATTACAAGCTTTTCGCTTATTTTCTTTTGAATTGCTTCCCATTGACTTGTATTTTTATATTGTTCTTCAATAGATTTTAAAGCACGTGCTGTTGTATTAGTACCACCCCATGTTTGAACATATAGCTTTCTATCATCATCGTCTAGGAAAAGTTTCTTTAGTAATTCTGATCCTTCTGTAATCTCGTCCATTTCTCCAACGTTTTTAATGTTTCCAACCTTAGTTATACTTCTTAAATAATCTGGTGTTGGATATTCGTCAGCATGAATTTTTAAATTTGGATATGCTTTTTCGTAGGCGTTAATATAATCTTGAACCCATTGAGTCCCTGTCCAACGATATGGCTTTATTCCTGCTTTTTCATCACCAGCATAATGGTAAGTAGAACTTGTTAAAACGACACCAGCTAAATCAAATTCATTTGAGTAAAGAAGAGCTCGGATAAATGAATTCATATCATCTACTTCACCATCTGTTGTAATAACGGTACGAGCTTTTTGGGTAGTAGTTGTTGTAACACTATTATTTGTTTCGGCAGCTTGAGCTACTTGTCCTTTTTGAAAAATAGCAAATGTACCAGCAAAAAAGGTTAATGCTAATACCATTGACAATAATGAATATTTTTTGTGTCTTTTGATCATTTTTATACCCCCTATATTAAAGTTTTTATTAAAAATATTCTCCTAACTTTACATTTATTTTTGAAGCTAAAGAGAAGATATTTTACTATTAAAAAAGACCTAAATATATCCAAAATGTTAAAAACTTTTAGATATATTTAGGTCTCGCCTGCAAATTCAGTAACAATCCTAAGACATTCTAATATTTAATTTTAAAGTAAATATTATTAAATGTGTGACTGCAATCGGTTACTTTGTATTAATATATTAGCATGCAAATTTTTACATGTCAACGTAATGTTTGGATAATAATAGCTGAGTTTTTAAAAATTATATAAAATGTTATTAAAACCAAAATATAATTTTTTCAAATTAGTGATTATATAATATAAAAGTGCATACTTCCTTTGGAATAGTTATCTATAAATAAATTTAAATAAAGCCCCTTGACATTATATAAAAATAATAATATTATTGATTCATAACTTAAACGTTTTTAAATTTTAGGATTGTTACTGACTAGATCAGGCAAAACCTTAATCAATGAGAAGAGATATACTTTACCTCTTTTGATTGATTAAGGTTTTTATATTTTCAACTTATAATATAGGATAAAATATTGGATTGTTACTGGTAAAGCAGGCGAGACCAAATATGGATAGAATATATTTCTATCTATATTAGGTCTCGTTTTTTTATAAAAAAATATATAAAAGGAGAAAAAAGAATATGAAATATGAAAAATTGGCAAAAGACATTATAAAAAATGTTGGTGGCAAGGAAAATGTTAATAGCTTAACTCATTGTGTTACGCGTTTACGTTTTAAATTAAAAGATGAAAATAAAGCAAATACTGACGTTTTGAAAAATATGGATGGTGTTGTAACTGTTATCCAAAGCGGAGGGCAATATCAAGTAGTTATTGGTAATCATGTACCAGATGTTTATGCCGATGTTGCGCAAATAGGTGGATTTCAAGCAGCTTCTTCTGAAGCTTCAGAAGAAAAAATGAGCCCGCTTAATAAATTTATAGACACTGTTTCAGGTGTATTTACTCCAATTTTAGGTGTATTATGTGCAACTGGTATGATAAAGGGATTTAATGCATTATTTGTAGCATTACATATACTTAATGCTACTGATGGGACTTATCAATTATTAAATGCAACAGGAGATTGTTTATTTAATTTCTTTCCAATATTCTTAGGTTACACAGCAGCTAGTAAATTTAAAGGAAACAAATTTATTGGTATGGCAATAGGTGCAGCGCTTGTATATCCAACATTAACAGGAATAACAGCAGCTCCTAATCAACCATTGTATACATTGTTTGCAGGGACATTAATTGAATCTCCAGTTTATATAACTTTCTTAGGGATTCCAGTTATATTGATGAGCTATGCATCAAGCGTTATTCCAATAATTTTAGCTGCATTTGTAGGAGCTAAAATAGAAAATGGATTTAAGAAGGTAATACCAGACGTAGTAAAAACATTCTTAGTACCATTCTGTACACTATTAGTTATTGTTCCATTAACATTTATAGTTATAGGACCTGTTGCTACTTGGTTAGGAAAATTACTTGGAGCATTGACTCTTGCTATCTATAACTTAAGTCCGATTATTGCAGGTTTATTTATAGGAGCATTTTGGCAAGTATTTGTTATATTTGGATTACACTGGGGACTTGTTCCTATAATGATAAACAATTTATCCGTATATGGATATGATCCAGTTATTGCATTAATGTTTGGAGCTTCTTTTGCACAAACAGGTGTAGTTGGTGCGATTTTACTTAAAGCAAAAAATAAGAAATTAAAATCATTATGTATACCAGCATTTATTTCGGGAATTTTTGGTGTTACAGAACCAGCTATATATGGTATTACATTACCACGTAAAAAGCCATTTATCTTAAGCTGTATCGGTGGAGCCGTAGGTGGTGCTGTTTTAGGAATTATGGGAAGTAAACTATATATTTTTGGTGGTATGGGAGTTTTCGGTATACCAAGTTATATTGGACCAAATGGTGTGGATAGTGGATTCTATGGTGCAATTAGTTGTGTATTAGCAAGTTTCTTGATAGGATTTTTATTAATGTTTTTTACAAAACTTGAAGATGATCAAGCAGCTGAAACAATTAAAGAAGAAAATCCTTTAGTAAAACAAGAAATATTAGTAAGTCCATTAAAGGGCGATGTTAAGCCTCTAGCAGAAGTAAATGATGCGGCATTTTCAACAGGGGCACTTGGAAAAGGTATAGCTATAGAACCTAAAGAAGGTAAAGTGGTTGCACCAGTAGATGGAATATTAACAACATTCTTTCCAACAGGTCATGCGTTAGGAATTACAAGTGACAATGGAGCTGAGATATTAATACATGTCGGCATGGATACGGTTCAATTAGAAGGAAAATACTTTATTCCTAAAGCAAAACAAGGAGATGTTGTTAAAGCTGGAGATGTATTATTAGAATTTGATATTGAAGCTATACAAGCAGAAGGGTATTCTTTAATAACACCAGTAATAGTTACTAACTCAGATAGCTATTTGGATGTTATTGAAACCGATAAAAAAGTCATTAACCATAATGAAGATTTACTTACAGTAATGATATAAAGATTTCAGACATAAGGTGAAATTTACCTTATGTCTGGATTTTCATAAACGCAAGCTATTATGCTATTGTTTAAATAATTTAAATTATGTATTGGGACGACTTGTATAGCTAAATATATAGTGGTAATGTCATAGTAATTATGAAATTTAGGAGGAATGATTATGTCAATTAAGTTTCCAGAAGGATTTTTATGGGGCGGAGCTACAGCAGCTAATCAATGTGAAGGAGCGTATAATAAGGATGGCAAGGGTTTATCTACTCAAGATATAATGCCAAAAGGCATAATGGGGCCTATAACAGATGAACCTACAGAAGACAATATGAAGCTTATAGGTATTGATTTTTATCATAGATATAAGGAAGATATTAAATTATTTGCTGAAATGGGCTTTAAGACATTTAGATTATCAATTGCATGGTCAAGAATATTCCCGAATGGCGATGATAAAGAGCCAAACGAAAAAGGCTTACAGTTTTACGATAATGTATTTGATGAATTAGCTAAATATGGTATTGAGCCTTTAGTTACGATCTCACATTATGAAACACCTCTTGCACTTGCAAAGAATTATGATGGATGGACTAATAGAAAGCTTATAGGATTCTTTGAAAACTATGTAAGAACAATATTTACTAGATATAAAGATAAGGTAAAATATTGGTTAACATTTAATGAAATAAATTCAGCAATTCATGCTCCTTATATGAGTGCTGGTATATGGACACCAAAAGAAAAATTAAGTAAACAAGATTTATACCAAGCTATGCATCATGAATTAGTTGCAAGTGCATTAGCAGTAAAAATAGGTCATGAAATAAATCCAGATTTTAAGATAGGCTGCATGATTCTTGGAGTACCAAACTATCCATTAACTCCAATGCCAAGTGATGTGCTTAAAGCAATGGAGAAGGATAGAGAAAATCTTTTCTTTGCAGATATCCATGCAAGGGGAGAATATCCAAAATATATGAATAGATTCTTTAAAGAAAATAACATAGAAATAAAAATGGAACCTGGTGATAAAGAAATATTAAAACATACAGTAGATTTCATTTCTTTTAGTTATTATGTAAGTGCATGCGCAACTGCTGATCCAGAAAAGAATAAAGCAGGAGCAGGTAACCTTATTTTTGGGGTACCAAATCCATATTTAAAAGCTTCAGAATGGGGATGGCAGATAGATCCAGAAGGATTGAGATATACATTAAATCTTTTATATGATAGATACCAAAAACCATTATTTATAGTTGAAAATGGATTAGGCGCAGTTGATGAATTAATAACTGATGAGAATGGTAATAAAACTGTAAATGATGATTATAGAATTGCTTATTTAAAAGATCACTTGGTTCAAGTAGCAGAAGCTATTGAGGATGGTGTTGACCTTATGGGATATACAACCTGGGGTTGCATAGATTTAGTTAGTGCATCAACAGCTGAGCTAAAAAAGAGATATGGCTTTATATATGTGGATAGACATGATGACGGAAGTGGAACTTTAGAAAGGTATAAGAAAAAGAGTTTCTATTGGTATAAAGAAGTCATAGCTACAAATGGAGCCAGCTTGAAAAAATAATATAAATGCATTAGAAGATTATAATAACTGTTTTTATAGAAGAAAAAGTATATAGAAAATATAGAAAGTGAGAGCAATTAGCAAAATATTATTTAGCTAAATTGTTCTTGCTTTTTTATTATATTATTTCTAAGTAAATTTAAGAGATTATCAATAAACATTAAAAAGTTAATATAGTAACTTAATAATTTTAAGTGGAACTACATAGAAAAATAACTAAAAAAAATCAGTGGATAAAAAGATTGACATAAGAGGTAAATCTCAATATAATAATTGATAATGAGTATCAATGTTAAGAGAAAAGAGAATTCAATAATTCCTGTAATGATCTTAGAAGGGATACAATATCATCACAAGAATATACTACAACTCTTAGAGGTCAAATAATTAAGTGAATAGCCATATTAAAGCATCAGATGCTTTAATTCAAATCTAAAAGTTTCCCAATAATATTTTTTTAAGAGAATAAATTTTATACTAATAAGATAAAAGGAGAATAAAAATGAGTGAAATTAAAGTCGTGACAAACATACTGCAAACAAATGAGGAGATAACGGCAAAAAATAAGAAAATGCTAGATGAAAAGGGAATTTTCGTAGTCAATCTTATGAGCTCACCAGGATCAGGAAAAACTTCAATTCTTGAAAAGATGATTTCAAAATTAAAGGATGAAATTAATATTGCAGTTATAGAAGGTGATATATACACTACAAAAGATGCAGAAAGAATTGAGGCTCAAGGAGTTCCAGTTGTACAAATAAATACTGGTGGGGCTTGTCATCTTGATGGAGAAATGATTAAGGGGGCACTAAATTCATTAGATTTAGAAGCCATAGATTTATTAGTTATCGAAAATGTTGGGAATTTAGTTTGCCCTGCAGAGTTTGAGATTGGAGAAGATATAAAGGTATCTGTATTAAGTACTACAGAAGGTAATGATAAGCCTTTAAAATATCCGTTAATGTTTGAAAAAAGTGGAGTAGTAATTTTAAATAAAACTGATCTTATAGAATTTACAAATTTCAATAAAGAAGAGTTTTATGAAGATATAAAATCTTTAAATGCAAATGCTTTAATATTTGAAACTTCATGTACAAAGGATGAGGGAGTAAATGAAATATGTAAATGGGTCAGAGAAAAAGTAGAAAATAAAAGAAATTCATAAATTGAGGAGTGAATAATATGCCAAGTTTAGGTTTTCCAGAATTGATATTAATTTTAGTTATTGCTTTGATTATATTTGGTCCAGGTAAGTTGCCTTCTGTTGGTGCATCTATTGGAAAAGCATTAAATGAATTTAAAAAAGCTTCAAGAGAACTGACTAAGGATGATGTGGATGAGAAAATAAGCCAAGAAGAAAAAGCAGTTAAATAGTGTTTTGAGGTATTGAAATGATTAATAGTGAACAAATCGTTGGCGCTGTACAAGTACTTAATAAATATAGAACGGAGATAGTAAGGCAAGTTATTTTATTAATCCTTATAATGATAGTGGTTTATTTTAGTTCCGGGTATGTAATAAATATTTTGACTAAACCATTAAATGATCTTCCACTATTTTTTCTTACACCTATGGAAGGTGTTATGGTAAAAATGAAAATAGCCATTGTAGGTGGAATAATATTATTTGTTCCTTTGGTTACATATAGAATTATATTTCTTGCTTCATCTAAAATATCTGCAAAAAATAGGAGAATGCTTTACTTCTTAATAATCCCTTTTGCAATTATAGCTTTTATGGGAGGAGTAGTATTTACATATATCTTCGTTCTTCCTACTGCCATTGATTTTTTACTTAGCAGTGGAAATGAATTTATGAGTGCAACAATAAGCGGCGGCAGCTATTTTTCCTTTGTTACTATATTTCTTGTGGCAATAGGTGCAGTATTTGAATTACCACTCGTATTTGTAGTACTTGCGAAATTTGGAATTGTTACCTATAAATTTCTTTCTGAAAAAAGAAAAATGTCTATTTTAATTATTTCTATAGCAGCTGCAATAATTACCCCAACACCAGATATATTTTCTATGATAATTGTAGCTTTACCTATGGTGGTATTGTATGAAATAAGCATATGGTGGATTTTTATTCTTGAAAAAAGTAACAATGCACAATCAAAAAAATAACAAGTCCATCTGCTAGCCTATTTTCCATCATACTGCGTCGGCAGGTTGCACTAATAGGCTCGCTATGAGCACAACCAGCCTTCTTGTCTGATGAAAAATATTCATCGCATATGGTGCTTGTTATTTTATTTCATGTGCATAAAAAGAAAACTTATTTAGTAAATTAAACTGGAGAGTGTGAGTTTGAACGAAAAGGAAATAGCAGTAACTGAGCATTTAGAAGAATTGAGAAAAAGAATAATGATTTCATTAGTTTCAATAACAGTTGCTTCAACAATTGCCTATAGCAAAATTATACTTTTAATTGAATTTATGATGAAGCCTTTAAAAGGTTTGAATCTAGAACTAGTATTTTTCTCGCTGACAGAAGGATTTATAACTCGATTTAAATTAGCAGTACTTGTAGGTATAGTTTGTATGAGTCCTATAATATTTTATGAAATTATAGCGTTCATAATACCAGGTTTAAAGAAGAAAGAAAAAGTGTTTCTATATTGCAGTATATTTTTTTTATGCCTATTTTTCGTTTCAGGGATATTATTTGGCTATATTATTCTTTTGCCTTATGTATTAAATTTTTTAATGAATTATAGTCAAAGTTATTTGAATCCGATTTTATCAGGAAGTATGTACTTAGGTTTTATAGGTGCTTTTTGTTTGGTCATAGGATTTATATTTATCATTCCTTTACTATTGCTAGTATTAGGAGTGGTTGGAATTATAAATTCTAAGATTTTGAGGAAAAGCAGAAGATATATGATATTAGGACTTGCAACAATTGAACTTAGCTTTATTCCAGCGACGGATATGCTTACTTTTTTTGTTGTTATTTTGCCTGTTGTAGTAATTTATGAAATAGCGATATGGATTATATATCTTATTGAAAAAAGAAAAATGAAAAAGCTTGATTTAGAATAGGAGGGAAAGAAATGTGTCTTGCAGTTCCAGGAAAGGTTATAGAAATAAACGATACAAAGGCTTCCATTGAGGTTGGAAATGTGAAAAGAGAAGTTTATGTTCAGCTCGTACCAGAAGTTAAGTTAGGAGATTATGTTCTTGTACATGCTGGCTGTGCTATTGAAATTGTAGATGAAGAAGAGGCTTTGAAGACTCTTGAGATGCTAAAGGAGTTTGCAGAAGATGAAATTTGTTGAGGAGTTTAGAAATGAAGAATTAGCTAAGAGTCTTGTGAAGAAATTGCAAGGGTTTACTGATGTAAATGTAAATATAATGGAGGTATGTGGGACTCATACTATGTCTATATTCAGATATGGTATAAGAAGTATATTGCCTAAGAATATAAATCTAATATCTGGACCTGGATGTCCGGTATGTGTTACCCCTCAAAGTTATATGGATGCAGCACTTGAATTAGCTTCTAGGAAAGATGTAATAATAGCTACTTTTGGAGATATGATGAGGGTTCCAGGAAAAAAGGGTTCTTTGCTTAAGAAAAAAGCTGATGGAGGAGATGTAAGAATCGTTTATTCACCAATGGATTCTATAACAATTGCACAAAATAATCCTAGTAAAAAAGTTATTTTCTTGTCTGTGGGTTTTGAAACTACGACGCCAATGACAGCACTTACTGCTATGGAAGCAAAGAAGAAAAATGTGGGGAATTTATTATTTTTAACAGCTCATAAAATAGTTCCTCCAGCAATGGAGGCTCTTGTTCAAGATAAAGAGTTAAAACTTGATGGATTTTTGCTGCCTGGACATGTAAGCGCTATAATAGGCACTAAGCCTTATGAATTTTTAAGTGAAAAGCATGGGATTCCAGCTGTAGTTACAGGGTTTGAACCAACTGATATACTGCAGGGAATAAATACTTTGATTAATATGATTTATAAAAAGGAACATAAAATAACAAACGAGTATAAGAGAATTGTTAGAGCTGATGGAAATGCTGTTGCAATACAATACCTAGATAAAGTATTTGATGTAGTTGATACTAGATGGAGAGGAATCGGGCTAATACCTGGCAGTGGATATATCTTTAACAGGAATTTTGAAGAATTTGATGCTTTAAAGCATTTTGAAATTGATTATGAAGAGTATGATGGAAGCCCTGGATGTAGATGTGGAGAAATACTTAAAGGAAAAATAACACCACTTCAATGTCCTCTATTTAAAAAAGCATGTACACCAGAAAACCCTATTGGTTCTTGTATGGTTTCTTCAGAAGGTACTTGCGCGGCTTTCTGTAGATATCACAGTGCATAAGATACAATGAATAAAATAATAGAACAATATATATGCTGTCTATTATTTTATTCATTGTGCCAAAAATATAAATCAAGAGTGGAGGTAAATTTGTAGATGAGTGACAAGATATTATTAAGTCATGGAAGTGGTGGCAAACAAACTAATAGCTTAATTAGTGAATTGTTTCTTAAATATTTTAATAATTCTATAATTAGCGAAATGAACGATGCAGCACAGCTTACCTTAGAAGGTAATAAGATTGCCTTTACTACAGACTCTTTTGTTGTAAATCCAATCTTTTTTAATGGAGGAAACATAGGAAAACTCGCAGTTTGTGGAACTATTAATGATATTGCAGTAAGTGGAGCTAAACCTTTATTCTTAAGCAGTGCTTTTATCATAGAAGAAGGTTTTGAAAAGGACAAGCTCGAAGAAATAGTAAAAGCTATGGCAGAAGAGGCGGAGAAAGCAGGAGTTAAAATTGTAGCAGGTGATACAAAAGTAGTTGAAAAGGGAAGCGCAGATGGGATATTTATAAATACCACTGGTATTGGAACTATTAGAGATAATGTAGATATCAAGGCATCAAATGCCATGCCAGGAGATGTAGTAATAGTTAATGGGACTCTTGGTGACCATGGAATAACAATTATGTGCGAAAGAAATGGACTAGGTTTTGATGGAGATATTAAGAGTGATTGTGCATCTTTAAATGGATTAATAGAATCAATGCTGGAAGTTTGTCCTAACATACATGTATTAAGAGATGCTACTAGGGGAGGCGTAGCAGCAGTTTTAAATGAAATAGCGGAAGTAAGCAACGTTTCAATTAAGCTGAGTGAAAAGAGTATACCTGTAAGAGATGAAATTTTAGGAGTATGCGAATTTTTAGGATTAGATCCTCTTTACATCGCTAATGAAGGAAAACTTTGTGCATTTGTGCCTGAAGAATATGCAGACGAGGTTCTAGAGATAATGAAAAAGCATCCCTTAGGTACTGATTCTTCTATAATAGGGAAAGTAGTTGAAAGCGGTAGTAACAAAGTTTATATTGATACAGTAGTAGGAGGACAGAGAATTGTTGATATGCCTTCGGGGCAGCAGCTCCCTAGAATCTGTTAGTTAAAAAACATGAGATATTCATAAGTAAAGGAGAATGAAAAAATGCATATGGCAGATGCTTTGATTTCTCCAGCAGTTGGAGGAGCAATGCTTGCAGCAACAGCTGGAGTTTATACATATTCGGTAAGAAAAATAAAAACTGAATTAGATAATAAAAAAATACCTTTAATGGGAGTAATGGGGGCCTTCGTATTTGCGGCTCAAATGATTAATTTTTCCATTCCAGGTACTGGCTCTAGTGGTCATATTGGAGGAGGATTACTACTTTCAATTATACTTGGGCCTTACGCAGCATTTTTAACGATGGCTTCAATACTTTTAATTCAAGCACTTTTCTTTGCAGATGGAGGATTACTAGCTTATGGAGCTAATGTTTTTAACCTTGGATTTTATACATGTTTTATAGCGTATCCTTTAATTTATAAGTTTCTTACTAGAAGGAGCAATTCACCTAAAAGAATCTTTATTGCATCGACAGCCGCAGCAGTTTTTGGATTGCAGGCGGGAGCTTTTAGTATTGTAATTGAAACTCTTCTTTCTGGAAGAAGTGAATTACCTTTTACCACATTCCTTCTTTTAATGCAGCCAATTCATCTTGTAATTGGAATTGTGGAAGGTCTTTTGACAGGAGCAGTTGTTTCTTTTGTGCTGAATTCGAGTCCAGAAGTGATTGAAAAAGGTGAGGCATTAGGAAATATTTCAGTTAAAAAAGTTCTTATGAGCACTATAATAGCTATTTTCTTAATAGGAGGAATTTTTTCTTGGTTTGCGTCTAGTAATCCAGATGGGTTAGAGTGGTCAATAGCTAAAGTAACTGGCCAGACTGAGTTGAAAACACAAGATAGTATTTACTCAGAATTATCTCAAATACAGAGCAAGATTGCTGTTTTTCCTGATTATAGTTTTAAAGAGTCAAAAGAAACGCAAAAAGAAGAGAAAGATTTAACAGAAATATCACCAAACAGAGTTAATGTTGGAACAAGCATCTCAGGAATTCTAGGTGGAATTGTTACGTTGATAATAGCCGGAGGAACTGGAGTTATTTTAAGTATATTTAAAAATAAGAAAGAAAAGATGCCTATAAGATAACAGAGTAACTGAAAAATATATCTAATATTTATTATAAGGATTGATTTAATATATGGAGAGTATAAACAATTCAATTTATAATTTACGTTTTCTTGATGAAACAGCTTATAAAAAGTCATTAATTCATAGTATAAACCCTGTTGCAAAATTGTTTGTTACTTTATTATATTCGATGATTGTAATATCTTTTGATAAATATAATATTTCAGGAGTAATACCATTTGTTTTTTATCCTATTATTATTTTTGTATTATCAGGTGTGCCTTACTTACCAGTACTCAAGAGAATGTTTGTTGCAATGCCATTTGTTCTTGGAGTAGGCATACTTAATCCAATTTTTGATGCAAAAATATATATAGAAATATTAGGTATTGGTATCTCGGGTGGATGTATTTCTTTTGTTTCATTAATAATAAAATCTGGGTTGACTATTTTAGCAGGATTATTATTAATAGCTACTACTAAGGCTCATGAAATAGCTTGGGCACTTAGGAAAATAGGAGTACCCAAAATCTTTGTTATTCAATTTCTTTTAACATATAGATATATTTTCATACTTTCAGAAGAGGTATTAAAAATAATAAAGGCCTATAACTTAAGATCTCCTTTTAGAAGTAAGGTGACTCTTAAAGTATCAGGATCTCTTTTAGGACAAATGCTTATGAGATCTATTGATAGGGCAAATAGGGTATATAATGCAATGATATTAAGAGGCTTTAATGGTGAATATTTTTATAATCATAAAAATAAGCTATTAATTGCATCGATCATATATTTCTTTTTATGGACAATATTTATTATAATTTTAAGGTTTGTTAATATTTCTGAATTAGTAGGTAATCTTTTAATGGGGGTGCTTAAATGAGTCATCATTTTGTGGAGTGTAAAGATATATATTACTCATATCCAGATGGGAAAAAAGCTATTAATGGAATTAATTTTAGGATAAATCATGGGGAATCAGTTGGTATAGTTGGAGCAAATGGAGCAGGTAAATCAACTCTTTTAAATTTGTTATTTGGAATAGTGACACCAATTAAAGGTAGGATTAACATCGGGGATATTCCAATGACTAAAAAAACACTACCAATTATTCGTCAAAGGATGGGATTGGTATTTCAAGATGTAGATAATCAACTGTTCATGCCATCAGTCTATGATGATGTAGCTTTTGGTCCTAGAAATTACAAATTTGATGAAGATGAAGTAAAAAGAAGAGTTTTAAAAGCACTTGAGACTGTAGGATGCATGCATCTTAAAGATAAGCCTCCATATAGACTTTCTGGAGGAGAAAAAAGATCAGTAGCAATAGCAACAGTGTTATCCATGGAACCTGATATTCTTGTTATGGATGAGCCTACTGCAGAGTTAGACCCAAAATCAAGAAGAAATTTAATGAAACTTTTAAAGGAGTTTAATCACACAAGGATTATTACTACCCATGATATGGATATGGTTTGGGAAACTTGTGAGAGAACAATCATAATTAAGGATGGCACCATTATTGCTGACGGATTAACGAAAGAAATTTTATGTAATAAAAAATTACTAGAGAGTAGTTCCTTAGAGATGCCTTTATGTATTCAAAATTAACAATATTTAATGAACAATTTCTTGTAATAGTGTAGATTAATAAGTCTTTACGAATTATACAATGAGTAGAAGATTATCGGTATTAGTGTAAAATGAAAAAAATTTTAAGCCATGTAGAAGAATAAGTATTACACAATAATGGATGATTTATAAATAATTTTAGGTAAGTGAGTTGAAGTTAAGTGCATGAAGTTTCAATTATAAATAGTGTTATTGATATAGCATTAGAAAAAGCCCATGAAAATAAATTAAAAAACATCAATAAAATAATTTTAAAAATAGGAGATTTTTCTGGTGTCATGAAAGATTCTCTCATGTTTGCATTTCAGAGTGCTTCAAAAGAAACCGCATTAGATAATACAGAGTTAATAATTGAAAGAGTTAAAGCAACAGGAGAGTGTAGCAATTGTAATATTATATTTGAAATTGAGCATTTTAATAAACTATGCCCAAAGTGCAATGAATTTTGTTGCAATATCTTAACAGGGCATGAATTGTATATTGATACAATAGATGGAGACGAATAGGGTCACAGAAATATAACATAAATTAGGAGGAATAAAAATATGCCAAGTTTAGGATTTCCTGAATTAATTTTAATTTTAGTAATAGCCTTAATTATATTTGGACCAGGTAAATTACCATCAGTCGGTTCAGCAATAGGAAAGTCATTAAGTGAGTTTAAAAAATCATCTAGAGAATTAATTAATGATGAACCAATCAACAAAGATGAAAAAATATAAACCTAATGTTAATGAAAAATAATTTAGAGATAAAATTGTACATGCCGTTAGACTGCTTAATAAATATATTCAAAAGAAAGCAGCTGAAGAATACGCTAAATTATATATTTATATTGGTAGTCAATATGAATATATTTTTTAAATATATTTAACTGATAATGAATATCGGTATTATCTATAAGAAGGAGGGTACAATGTGTTTTTCAAAAAGAAAATGAAAAACTTATCAACAGCATTTATAATGTTTATTTACATTATAACATTCTTGCTTCCGAGCAAACTGGCGCTTGCAGAATTAATAACTACACCAGTTATTAATTTAGTTGGAGATTCCACAGTATATGTAGCAGCTGGATCTAATTATATAGAACCGGGAGTAACAATCACAGATGATAAAGATACTGGATTGACTGCAAAGGTGACATATACTAAGGATGGAACTGCAATTTCTTACATTAGTCCATTTGAAGAAGGAACTTATACAGTTCACTATAATGTTACAGATTCAGATACAAATGCAGCGAATGAAGTCACAAGAACTGTAATAGTGCAAACTATAGACGAGCGTTCTATAGATGATAATTACAAAGTTCATGGCTATGAGACTAATTTAGGATTCAGTCTTCTAAGTGATGAAGAGACTGAGAATTTATTAGAAGGAGCCATAACAACCCCAGCGGCAGTAAGAATTACAAGGGAAGATGATATTCTGACTGCTAAAATAATAAAAGAAAATGAAAAGGAATTTACTACAAGTGCTGCAATAACATATGAGTGGTACGTAAATGATCAATTAGTACAGGAAGGAACTGAGTATACTTACGCAATAACTAATGCTGATAATGGCAAGAATATTGTAGTAAAAGTTGAACAATATAATTTAGAATCAGAACCTTTTTATATTGATGAAGATGGATCACAAGTAGCAGTACCAGTAGCAGTTAAAATTGAAAGGGAAGATGATACCCTAACAGCTGAATTAGTGAAGGAAGACAAAAGCAAATTTACTACAAGTGCTCAGGTAACGTATGAGTGGTATAGAGAAGATGAATTAATTAAGGAAGGTATTGAAGATACTTATAATATATCTGATGAAGATATAGGAAATAGTATCATAGTTAAAGTAGAACAATATGACTTAGAATCAGAACCTTTCTATATTGATGAAGATGAGCCACAAGTAACAACGCCGGCAGCAATATCAGTAAAAATTAAAGGAACTGAGAAAGTTGGTTATACTTTAACTGGTGAACTTATACTAGAAGATGGAAATGAGTTTACTACAGGTTCAGCCGTAACTTATGAATGGTATAGGTTATCTAGTGCAAATTCTGAAAATGATGAATTAGTAGGAGATAATAAAACTTATAAATTAGTTAGTCGAGACCAAAATAAATATATTAAGTTAGTGGTTTCTTATGAAGATGAAATTTATGAAGCTATTACTTCAAAGATTAGAAAGAGATCATCTAGCAGTAGCTCAAGTTCATCATCAAGTAGTAACTCAAGTTCATCAACAAACAACAATTCAAGCACTACAGAAAATAATCAAGTTCCAACGACAAATAACAATGAACCTCTATTAGCAGAAGGATGGAATTTTAATTCTAAGGAATGGAGATTTATCAAGAATGGACAAGTTATTAATGGTTGGAATCAAATAGATGGTTATTGGTATCTAATGGATCCAACTGGTGTTATGCTAACAGGCTGGCAGCAAATGAATGGTACTTGGTATCTATTGAAGAGTGATGGAGCTATGGCAACAGGTTGGCAGCAAGTAAATGGTACTTGGTATCTATTAAAGAACAATGGGGCTATGGTAACGGGCTGGCAACAAATAAATGGTATTTGGTATCTATTGAAGGATGATGGAGCCATGGCAATAGGTTGGCACCAAGTGAATGGCACTTGGTATTTATTTAATAACAATGGAGCACTAACAACATATTAACAATTATGAAGCAGTATTTTAAGCTATATTTGTCTATTTATGGATCATATGATAATAAATATAGTAACTTAAGGTCTTTAGTTGAAATTCAAAGGAATAAAATACTGTCTTAAAAAGAATAAAGAAACTCAAACAGCTTGCCTGAAATGTTATCAGGCAAGCTTAAAAATAGAAAATATTAGGGATTTTTGATTTTTTAAAAAGGAGGGTAATGCAATATGAAAATGACAAGAAGAGATTTCCTAAAGTGGATGATAGCGTCCGGTGTAGCTTTAGGAATGGGAAAGATGGACATTGCTAAGGCAGAGAGTATTTTAGATACTATAAAATTTGTACCAGTAATTTGGCTGCAGGCAGCAGGTTGTTCAGGATGTACTATTGCCTTTTTAGACATGGTAGAAAATGAAGTAGATACAGTTTATACAGTAGAAGACCTTTTAGTTAATAAAATAGATTTAAAATATCACAGCACTTTGATGACTGCAGCTGCATCTGAGTGTATGGAGATACTTGATTCTGAATATAAGGAAAATGGCTACATACTTGTAGTTGAAGGGGGAATCCCAACAGGACAAAATGGAGCTTATTGTGTAATTGGAGAAAGAGATGGTACTTCATTAACAGCTTTGCAAGCATTAAAAGATTTTGCGGTAAATGCCAGCAGCATAATTTCAATAGGAACTTGTTCTGCGTACAGAGGAGTTTCAGGAGCAGGAGATAATGTTACATCAGTTAAAGCTGTAGATGAAATTCTTACTGAATATGCTAGTAAAATAATAAATTTACCTGGTTGTCCAGTACAACCTTATATTATTGGTGGTACTATAGCTAAGTTGTTAGCAGGTGAAACTTTAGCTTTGGATACGAAGAAAAGGCCAACAGCTTTTTATGCAGCGAGTAATCTTCATACACGTGCAGATAGTGTTACTGGAAAGGCAAATTGTCCATTAAGGTCACAACAATCAGTTAAAGCAAGTACACTTGGAACTTGTGGAAGATGCTTTGAAAATATGGGATGTAGAGGAAGGGATAGCGAAACAAAAGTTACTTGTTATTCAAAATTATGGACAACAGATTGGACATGCAAAAAAGGCTGTTTTGGAGCAGGTAGTATGTGCATAGGATGTTCTAGTCCGAATTTCCCATTTACTACAGCTGGTGCGTCTAGTAGTATATATAATTTTAAATCACCAACGTATACAACAACATAAAGTAGGAATAGTTAAAAAGTACTGTATATTTATAGATTATTAAGAACTATAACAAATTGAAAAGAGGATGGGATGTTATGGCAACAATTAAACTTGATCCTGTTACTAGACTAGAAGGACACATGAAAGTAGAAGTTGAGATAGATGATCACAATAAAGTTATCGAAGCACGAAGTACAGGAAATATGTTTAGAGGCTTCGAAGCAATGCTTAAGAATAGAGATCCAAGAGATGCAGTGCATTTCACTCAGAGAATATGTGGATTATGCCCTGTATCTCATGGAATGGCTGCGGTTAAAGCCATAGAGGCTTCTAAGGGTTTTACTCCTTCAAAGCAAGCTGTATTGATGAGAAATTTAATTCAAGGTGGTAATTTTGTATCAGATCACATACTTCACTTTTATCATTTATCACTTCTAGATTACGTTAAGGGTCCGGATAAATCACCTTGGCAGAGTGGTTTTAATACTGACATGAGATTTTCTAAAGCAGAAAGTAGTAAGATTTTTGATAATTACGTTAAAGCTTTAGATATAAGACGTAAAGCCCACCAAATGGTTGCATTATTTGCCGGAAGAATTCCGCATGTACGATCTATAATGCCTGGTGGAATAACAAAAGTACCTACTGCAGATGAAATTAATGAATATAAAAGTTTTCTCTCAGAAGTAAAAAACTTCGTGAATAATCAATATTACGAAGATGTGCAAAAGGTAGCATCGGTTTATAAAGATTATTTTAAAATAGGTAAAGGCTATGGAAATTTAATTTCATTTGGCGTATTTCCAGTAGATTCTGATGGAAATACAAAAGATTTATTTAGAAGTGGAAGATATACTGATGGAGAATTATTAAATGTTGATCTTACAAAAATTAAGGAATCAACAAAATATTCTTGGTATGAAGGAAATGCTTCATTAAGTATAAATTCGGAAGGTACAAATCCTGATATTAATAAGGCTGATGCATACTCATGGGTAAAAGCGACAAGATACGTAGATATACCTCATGAAGCAGGCCCGATTGCGAGAATGTGGATTAATGGAGATTATAAGAATGGTATATCAGTTATGGACAGACATGTAGCTAAGATGCTTGAAGCTAAAAAATTAGTTAATGCATTGTCTATATGGATTGATAACTTAAAGTCTTATCCTGCAAATCCGGATGGAGCTACAACAGGATCAGCATATAGAACTGATTTATACGATCCTAAAATGCATAGTTTTAGCTATATAAATTCAGGAGAAGGAGTAGGGACTACTGAAGCCCCAAGAGGTGCGCTGCTTCATTATGTCAAGTATGATATAGATCCTAGTAAAACTACTCAAAGTATAATTAAGAACTATCAAGTTATAACTCCTACATGCTGGAATGCATCACCTCGAGACAATAAAGGGAAAAGAGGACCTTTAGAGGAAGCATTAATAGGTGTAACTATTAATGATGTAAATAATCCAGTTGAGTTAATGAGAATTGTGCATTCATTTGACCCTTGTACTGCTTGCGCTGTTCATATAATGACTCCGGATAAGTCTGTAGATAAGAGCTTCATTGTTTCTACACCTAATCCTAATGGTATAATCTGATGGGCATAACTACCATTTTAGGAATTGGAAATTTATTATTAAAAGATGATGGGATAGGAGTTCATTTAATAGAGCATCTTAAAGAGTTGGAATTTGAGAATACTTATAACGTAGAATTAATAGATGGAGGTACTTGCATTCCAAATCTTTTAGATGTGTTTATGAAAAATGGAAGAATTATAGTTTTAGATAGTATAAAAGGTGGATATGCACCAGGTACAATCTACAAACTTACTCCAGAAGAGCTTGGAACCTGCATAAAAGAAACTACTTCTCTTCATGATGTACAGGTACTTGATATTATGAGAGATGCTAGTCTTTTGGGATTTGTTCCTGAAGTAGTTATAATAGGTGTAGAACCAGAAGAAATTACTTTTGATTTAGATTTATCTCCTATAGTAAAAAGTACTATTCCTAGAATCATTGAAATTATTACTGAAGAATTAAAATGATACTATAAAGGAATTGTAAATTACCTAAAGTGAAGTGTGAATAACACAAATAGAATACACATATGTTTCGGTAGCTTATTTTTCAATGCATGCTCCACATATATGTATTCTATTTCTTTATTTTGCGATCACTTTAATTTCTTTTATTTTCATTTGATTTTATTTTTGCATCTGCAATTACAAGTTGACCTAAAGCTATTCCACCATCATTTGTAGGAATTATGCTATGAGTATATACATCAAAACCTTCTTTTTCCAAAGCAGTTATAATACCTATGAAAATATAGTTGTTTTGAAATACACCTCCACTTAAAGCAACATCATTTATACCATGAAATTCTCTCAATCTTTTGCATATGTCAACTGAAAAAGAAATCACAGTATTATGAAAACGCTGAGAGATTATATTTTTTGAAACTCCTATTTTTAAATCATTGACTATGTCATTAATAATGGCAATAGTATCAACAATTAATTCATTATCTTTATTTAGTATTTTATAAGTATAAGAAGTAGTATCATTATAATTTTCACTAGTACTAATCAATGACTCAAGTTCCATGGAAGCCTGACCTTCATAGGTTATTTTATGGCAGAGATCAATAATTGAAGATACGGCATCAAAAAATCTTCCCATGCTAGACGTTTCAATGCAATTAATATTGTTATCTATCATTTTAATAAGTATATCTGCTTTATTACCATAGAAAGCTCTAATATAGGCACTATCTTTAGGCAGACTATGATAGAGATACGCTGCCCCCATTCTCCAAGGCTCTAATATTGCAGTATCACCTCCAGGCATCTCAATATAATCTAAATGAGCTAAACGGGTGAAATTTTCATGATCGCATATTAGGAATTCGCTACCCCATATTTTCTCGTCTGTGCCATAACCAGTTCCATCAAAAGATAAACCAATCACTTTGCTAGAAAGTTTGTTTTCAACCATGCAGCTAACTATATGAGCATGGTGATGCTGTACTTGTATTAACTCAGCACCGCAAGACTGAGCATATTGAGTAGAATAATAACTTGGATGCATATCTGCAGCAATATATTCAGGGGCAAAGGAGAAAATATTTTTTAGATGCTTGATGTTAGTTTTATAATGTTCATAGGTTTCTAAGTTCTCAAGATCTCCATTATGGGGACTAAGAAATAGAAAGTTATCCTTAGAAATACAAGTAGTATTTTTCATATTAGAGCCACAGGCAAGTATAGGTGCGGAAGTTCTAAATGTTACAGGTTCAGGGGCATAACCCCGAGCTCTCCTTATTACTCTTTCATGACCTAGAACTACTTTTGAAACAGAATCATCTACAGGGATAAAAATATCTCTATCATGCATAAGAAAGTAGTCTACAAGATCCTCTAAGTGTTCGGCAGCAGTGTCATTTACATATTCTAAAGGAAGCCCGTGAACATTAGCACTTGTCATTACAAGTACATTTAAATCCTTTAAAAATAAAAGTTCATGTAATGGAGTAAATGGTAACATAACTCCAAGAGTGCTTTGATTTGGAGCTAAGGTTTCTGGCAAACTGTAATTATCTAACTTACTCAAAAGCACTATAGGTTTTCGTATTCCTGATAAAAGTTCTTCTTCCTTATTATTTAGAGTGCAATATTTTTTTACAGTGTTAATATTCTTCATCATAACGGCAAATGGCTTATCTGGACGGTGTTTTCTTTTTCTTAAAAGGTCTACAGCATTAGAATTTTCTCCATCGCATACTAAGTGAAAACCTGTTAGACCTTTGATTGCAAATATAAAGCCTTCTTTTAACTTTTTCTGAGTCCAGTTCATTATTTTTTCATTAATATTAACTTTATTATATGTTGAATCAAAACTATCGGATGCCTCTTGGGTATCAATAACATTTGTCAAAGGAATGTCCACTCCTTTGCTATCAGTTAAATAAATATGAGGACCACAACTATTGCAGGCATTTGGTTGTGCATGAAATCTTCTATTTAATGGATTATCATATTCTTCTTCACAATCAGAGCACATTTTAAATTTTTTCATAGTAGTTTTATTCCTATCGTAAGGCAGCTGCTTAATAATAGAGTACCTTGGCCCGCAATTAGTGCAATTAGTAAAGGGGTAATAATATCTTTTATTATTAGGATCTAATATATCGTCTCTACAATCCTTACAAGTAGCAATATCAGGGGAGATAAGAGTTATCTTATTTACATTTTCTATGCTTTCTTTTATTCCAAAATTATTAAAGTTACAAGGATTTTTTTCAACTACATTTATATTTTCCACCCGAGAAAGAGGAGGAGGATTAACTTGTAATTCATTTAAAAACTTATCTAAATTATCATCATAACCTTCTATGTCAATAAAAACTCCTTCAGAAGTATTATTAACCCACCCTTTTAAATTGTTTGAAGCAGCGATATTATATACAAAAGGCCTAAAGCCAACACCTTGAACTATCCCTTCAACCTTTATAAATAATCTTTTTATCTTCATGTAAAAACTCCTATTATTATGTTATTGTGCTATACATCATGTTTTTGATGAATAATTAACTAGAAATTAGAGAATAAATAAAGTAACTTTCTCGTAACTTTTCACCTTGTAATATATTTTAGGATTATATGATTTATAATAAAATAATATCTTTATTATAAACTATATTTATGTTAAACAGTACACCCAATCAAAGATAATGGCTAGGCCTTGTGAAATATTTCATTAGGAAGTGGAGTAAAAGTAATCAGTATTACTGATAATCAATCATAAGTTTGATTATACTTTAAAATATGTTCAATACTAGAAAGAGAAGGTACTCTTTTACGAAGTGTTGCATTGAAAAAATAACTATAGGTATTTCTTCAGTAAAAGTTGTTCCAGTCCTGCTTGTCATTAGCTTGTCTAAGGAACAAGCAGAACTGGTGCAACTTTTACTGTTAGAAAGCCATAGTTATTTTTTTTAGCAACCGAGTAACAGAGTACCTTCTCTTTCGGTTATTTATCAATATCTATATAGTAAATATTTTTTACAGTCACACATTATTTAAAAAGGTCATGTTATATGCATTTCTAAATTGTTTTGGAGTTAGATTTTCATATTTCTTGAATAATTTAAGAAAATATTTTTCATCTACAAAACCTAATTCATGGGCGATTTCCTTTATGTTTAAATTTGAGTTGCACAAAAGCTGTTTAGCGTTAGACACTCTTAAATAATTTATATATTCCTGCATGCTCATCCCCATTCTTTTTTTAAAGTAACGTGCTAAGTATTCCTTTGAAAAATTATACTCATAAGCCACATTTTGCAATGATATGTTTTTAGTTATATGAATCTTTATCCACTGTAAAATTTGAGGCAGAATATCCTCTTCCTGAGTAATTTTTGTAATAGAAGTTTTGAAATTTAATATAACCTGCTCAGTAATTTCTATTAGTAGAGAGGTAAGAATATAGTTTACGCTTTGATTAGTGTAGTAGGTAGATTGGGACAAGTGAAGTAATTGACGAAATAGTACGTTAGTCCTATCTAAATTCAAATTTCTTGAAAGAGTTGGTATTAGTATACTTGAATTTAAGCCATTAAAATAGGGATTATTTCGAGCAATTGATATTTCGGACATAGCGTCAGTATAATTATACATTGTATAAGGGTCATTGCAATAAAAATGAGCCCAGTAAAAAGATGTTCCTTTATCAGAGTAATCATAGCCTCTATGTTTACGTCCAGGTTCAAGTAATAAAAGCTCACCTTCTTTTAATTCATATTTTTCATCATCCTGTTCTATATACATGGTTCCTTTATTCATTATAATAATCTCAAAATTATCTATAATCCTCTCCATATGTAGCCATTTACTATCGGCAGTGAAATTTCCACAGATGGAAAAAGATAAAGGAGAATCAATATTAGTTTTAAGGTATTTCATTGGTTAATATTCGCCACCTTTTGTTAATATAGTCTACCGACAAGGATATTGTTTTGTGCCATACTTATATTGTACAGAGCAATGAGAAATAAGTAAATGCAATATATTACACTTTTATAGGGAAAGGAATAGATAAGTTTATGGAAAAAATACGATTACTAAATGGTTTATTCAAGGAGTCACAAAATAAGGGAAAAGAATACCTAGAATATTTAGATGTTGATAGACTTTTAGCACCTTGTCATGAAGCAATAGGTAAAATACCGAAAAAGCCACGCTATGGTGGATGGGAAGCAATGAAAATTAGTGGACATTCGCTAGGCCATTTTTTATCAGCTTTATCAGCTATGTATGTTGCTGAAAAGGATGAAAAACTAAAGGAAAAGCTTGATTACGTAGTATCAGAGCTTGCATATCTTCAAAGTTTAGACGATAAAGGGTATGTAAGTGGATTTCCAAGGGAATGTTTTGATAAAGTCTTTAGCGGAGATTTTAATGTTACTAGATTTGAGCTAGGGGACAGCTGGGTTCCATGGTACAGTATTCATAAGATTTTTGCAGGACTTATTGATGCATATGTTCTTACTGGCAATGAACAAGCTCTTGAAGTGGTAAAAAAACTTTCTGATTGGGCTAAAAAGGGAACAGATAATTTAACAGAAGAGCAATTTGATAAAATGCTTTATTGTGAACATGGCGGTATGTGTGAAGCTATGGCAAATATTTATGAAATCACTAAGAATAAGGATTACTTAGAATTATCAAAAAGATTTTATCATAAGGAAACATTAGCTCCATTAACAAAATTACAAGATGAACTTGAAGGTAAGCATGCAAATACCCAAATTCCAAAGGTAATTGGAGCGGCAAGGCTTTATGAGATTTTAGGTGATGAAGAATATAAAGAAGCAGCTAAATTTTTCTGGGATGCTGTTACTAAGAGCCGTTCATATGCTATAGGTGGTAATAGTAGAGATGAACATTTTGGAAAAACAAATACTGAAAAATTAGGGGTCACCACAGCCGAAACTTGTAATACTTATAATATGTTAAAGCTTACAGAGCATTTACATGCATGGGAGCATAATTCAGACTATATGGATTACTATGAGAATGCACTATATAACCATATACTTGCATCACAAGATCCGGAGACAGGAATGAAAACTTATTTTGTTTCAACTCAGCCAGGGCATTTTAAGATTTATTGCTCACCTGATAATTCGTTTTGGTGCTGCACAGGTACTGGTATGGAGAATCCAGGAAGATATATAAGAAATATTTATTATAGGGATAAAGATAACCTATTTGTTAATCTTTTCATAGCTTCAGAACTTCAATTAGATGATAAAGGAATAATGTTAAGGCAAGAAACAAAATTCCCAGAAACAGATAAAACAAAGATTATATTTGAACAAGCAGAAGAAAAATTTATGACCATAAATATAAGAGTACCATATTGGGTAAATGGAGAAGTTAAGGTTGTTGTAAATGGAAAAGAAGAATATTCAAAAGCAGACAGGGGATATATAGCTTTAGAAGGCAATTGGAGAAAAGGCGATATTATAGATGTTACTCTTCCAATGAATATACATGTTTATAAATCTAAAGAAGATTCACATAAAATTGCATTCATGTATGGACCTCTTGTTCTTGCAGGAGCCCTTGGACGCGAGAACTTCCCAGAAACGGATATTTTAGAAGATCATTTAAAATTAAATCACTATCCGGGAATTGTAGTTCCAAAACTAGTAACAGATAATTCAAAACTTGAAGAGTGTATTAAACCGGTTGAAAATTCTATATTAACTTTCGAAACAGAAGCAATAGGGGAGCCAGGAAAGGTAAAATGCACACTAATTCCGTTTTATAAACTACATCATCAAAGATATACAATTTATTGGACAAAGATGACTAGTGAAGAATATAAGCAAAATGAATTAACGAGTATCGATTATCAAGAAAAGTTAGACAAAATAACTATAGATTTAGTTAATCCAAATGAACAGCAGCCAGAAATAGAACATAAGATGAAGTCTGATAATTCACATTCTGACTACTCCAGTGAAGCTGGAAAGGGTTGGCGTGAAGTTATAAATGAAGGATATTTCAGTTATGAAATGAATGTTGATTCTGATAATGAAGTGTATCTAGCTGTAACTTATTGGGGAAGTGATAAAGAATGCTTTATTGATGGTCAAAGATGTGTAAGAGAATTTAATATTTTTGTTGATGATAATTTAATTGCAGAAGAATTATTAAATGAGAGTAAACCTTATGCATTATTTGATAAGTTTTATAAAATACCTAAGGAATTAACTAGTGGTAAACCAAAAGTTGTGGTGAAATTTACTTCAACTAAAGACAAAATTGCAGGAAGAGTGTTTGGAGTGAGAATCACAACAGAAAGATTGCATAACTAAATATATTTATCACACAGCATCAGTTGAAAATACTTTATATATTAAGAGGGGAAGTATTCTTTCATCTGTAAAGGCAAGGAACATACCTGTAGAACAATTAAAGCTAGAACCGAGAAATGCCGCAAAAAATTTTCAAGACTAATTTGAGTATCTAATGTTGTCTTGTGGGAAATGTCATGAGGATAATAGAATTGTTTCTGACAGCTTTAGTTAGGAAATAAATAAAAGGGTTTGAATTGAGAAGAATTATTAAATTTAGATATAAATAAGGTTGTTAAGCATAAAGTTTTTAACTTGGCTGTTTTGACAACTTTATTTTTAGATAAGTTAAAGTAGAGGTGATAAATATTGAGAGTAGTTATAGTAGATGATGAACCAAGACATAGGAAAGGACTAGCAAATCTTATTAGTAAATTAAGGCCAGACTATGAAATAGAGCAATTTAAAAATGGGGACGAGGCATTGGGGTTTGTAAAAGATAATAAGGTAGAAATTGTAATTACAGATGTAGAAATGCCTATTATGACTGGGCTGGAATTTTTGAAAGAATATAAAGGAATAGGTCATAGTTGTAAAGTAATAATCTTAAGCGGTTATCCGAATTTTACGTATGCCCAAAATGCTATAAGTTTAGGTGCTTTTGATTATGTACTTAAGCCAGTTGACGAAGATATAGTAGAAGAGATGTTAGCTAAGGCAGAAAAAAGCATTAAAGAAGAAGAAGAAATTAAGAAAAGAGAAATGCAGCTTTTAGATAATTTAAATAACACTATGGAAGTTTACTTAGAACGGGAGTTTAACAGATGGGTAAAAGGAGAGCTTGCTAAACACAAGTTAGAATTAATTAAAAAATATATAAATGACAATGATGCGGGGTGGATAGTAGTTACAAGAATAAATAATAAAAAAATATACGATAATTTTGAAGAAAATGAAGAAGAAATTTTAAAGAATATTAAAGAAGTAATCACAGAAACAGCAAAATCTTATGGGGAATCTATGTCATTTTATTTAAGTGATAATAAGAATATCCTAGCAACTATAATTAGAGATAATGGAGAAATTAGAAATATATTTAACTTTTATGATTTTAATAATTTACTTAAGCTTATTAAAGAAAAATATTGCCTGAATATATCTATAGGGATAAGCAGCAAATGTAGCAATATTCTATATGAAGTTAAAGAATTCTTTAATGAGGCTATGGATGCTTTATTATTAAAATTTTATTTTAAAGATTACAATGTTCTAAGTTTATCAAGTGAAAAGAAAATTAAAAAGAATGCCATAATAATTAATTCTAAATATGAAGAAAAGCTTAGTGATTCTATTTATAGGGATAACAGGATTGGCGCAATCACGTTAATAGATGAGGTTTTTAATAAGTCTATGAAAGATGGGTATTTGGAGCCAAAAGAAATAAAGGATATTATAATAAGACTATTTATTAATCTCATTAAAGAAGTTGAAAGTTTTATGACTGAAGATACTTATAATGAAATCATAAATGATGTTATCAACATTATAAACGAATGTGAAAACATAGAAGAGCTAAAGAAAAATTGTAATTTAATCGTAATAAAAATAATAAGTCTTTTTCAAAGATGGAAGAAGGATAAAAATACAATTATCTTTGACAAGTATTTAAAGTATATCGAAGAAAATTATAGGTATGATATTTCATTAGAAAGTGTATCTGAAAAATTTCATTTTAATCCTTGTTACTTTAGCACCATGTTTAAAGAGAAAGTTGGAATGACCTTTGTGAAATATTTGTTGAAACTAAGAATGCAAAAGGCATGTGAGTTGTTATTAAAAAGTGATAAAAAAGTATATGAAATATCAGCCTTAGTTGGTTATAAGGAAGCTAAGTATTTTAATAGAGTTTTCAAAAATGAAATGAAAGTATCTCCAGATGAATATAGAAGAATGAATTCTACTAAGAGACATAGAGAACTTATATGAAATTCAGTATAAATAAAATTATTAACTCTATTAATAATATAAGGCTGAAAAATAAATTAAATACTACTTACATTGTACTGATAATAGTTCCAATAGTAATTATGAGTATTTTTTATTATAAGATAAGTTCAGATATTGTTATAGAAAATGCTGAGGAAAGCTCTTTAAAGGTAGTTAAAAACAATAATAACTTAATAAATTTAAAGTTCAATAAAATTTTAGAAAGTTCAGACGCAATAACTTTAGATACTGATTTATATGAAATCGTTAATAATCAGAAAAAAAGTAACTACAGTTCTTTTGAATTAGTTTCTTTAGATAAGAAAATAAATAATATATTATACAAATATTTTAATTATTCAGATGTTTATTCGGATCATATAATTACAAGTTATTATAATTTTGGAAGCAGTAAGATACCTATACCTAATAACTATTTTTATATATCTGAATTATATAAGATTGCAAGGGTTTCAGATGGGACATTAACGTGGGTACCGACGTATAAGTTTACAGATATATATAAGCAAAATGAGTTAGACGATACAAGTTTAGAATACAGATACTTATTTTCTGCTGTGAAAATAATTAATAATCTAAATCGAGATAGTATAAGATTTGACCAACTAAATAAAGATGATAAAAAGCCTCTACTTATAATAAATTTCAAGCCAAATCTATTCAGTGAGGTTTTTGAAAGTAGTAATCAGTACAATGGAGCAAAGAACTATGTGTTATCAAAGCAAGGAAACGTGGTATATAGTACTGATATGTCTGATTTGGCTACAGTAGAAAATCCAGAATGGTTGCAGGAAATAGTGAAAGATAAGAGTGGAAAAATGATAAAAGATGTAGATGGAAAGAAAGCGATAGTATGCTTTGATACCATGGAATCTACAGGATGGATTTCTGTATCTATAATACCAATTAAATCTATTTTAGAGGGACTAAATAATATAAGATATTTTATAATCCTTTTTGGATGTATATTAGTAATTTTATCATCAATATGTGCAAACTTTATATCAGAGTCCATAACGAGGCCGATAGACAAATTATTAGTCGCTATCAAAAAGATGGGACAAGGTAACTTTCATACACAGGTGGAAGTAAAAAGGAATGATGAGATAGGAAATCTTATTAACAAATTCAATGAAATGGATAATAAAATTTTAAATTTGATTGAAGAAAACTATATTAGAAGAATAAGAGAAAAGGAAGCTACTATTATGTCCTTAAATATTCAACTGAATCCACACTTTCTGTATAATACATTAAATATAATTAATTGGATTGCAATTGAAAAAGATGAAAAAGAAATAAGTAAAATGATAGTTAATCTTTCTAGCATGTTACAATATACAGCTCATAATAATGAAGAAATTTCTGATTTTAAAACGGATTTAGAATGGTTAAAAAAATATATTTTTATAATGCAAAACAGATTTGAAGATAAGTTCAAGGTTTACTATGATATAGACGAAGAAATGGATTTATATAAAGTTCCAAAACTATTCCTTCAGCCTTTTGTAGAGAATTCTATTATTCATGGGTTTGAGGCTATGGATAATGGAGGGGTTTTAAAGATAAGGGGAAGAGTAAAAAAACTAAATGCCTGCTTTATAATTGAGGATAACGGAAAAGGTATGAGTAAAGAAAAAATACAAGAGATTATGGCAAAAAGTACGAAGAAGATTGGGATAAGTAATGTTAATAGTAGATTACAGTTAATGTATGGAACAGAATATGGAGTCCATATTAAGTCTGAAGTAGATAGAGGAACTAAAATAATAATAAAATTACCCCTAAAGGAAAAGACCTAAAAAAAGTATACCAATCCAATAATGTTAGAATTTAACACATAAACGTTTTCAAATATAATTTATTTATAGATAAACAACATGCTTAACTTACCGAAACTATAAATATTTTTGTTCCGAAAAACTATGAAAATATTTATGATTTCTGGTGAAGATATACTCTTAAAGTTTTAGTAAATTTATAAATATGTTTATTTAATAAATTCAGTAACAATTTTAGGCATCTTTATCTATAAAATTTAATACCTTTTGGGGGAGATAATAAATGAATATTAAAAAAATAATCACTTCAATTATATCAGTTACTTTAATTACTAGTGCATTAGTCGGGTGCGGTGGAAGTAGTACGAGCACATCGGCTGCAAATGGTGATGTTGTAACACTAACTTATACAACTTGGGGAAGTCCCGATGAACTTAAAGCTCAGACTAAGGCGGTAGAAGAGTTTGAAAAGAAAAATCCAAATATAAAAGTTAATCTTCAGCATATACCTACAGATTATGATACTAAATTAGCAACTATGGTAGCTGGAAATACGGCGCCTGATGTAGCACTTATGTATAAAACCACAGCATTGTCTTGGGCAGACCAAGGAAAGATTAAAAACATATCACCACTTTTGGATAAAGATACTGAGATAAATAAAGATACTTATATTGATGGTTCGTTTATACACACAGATAAAGATAAAATAATAGGAATAACACCTTGCCAGGAAGTTTTCGGCTTATATTATAACATAGATGCATTTAAAGAAGCAGGAGTAGATTTGCCGCCAACTAAAGCAGAAAATGCTTGGACTTGGGATCAGTTTGTTGAAGTATGTAAGAAATTAACTATAGATCAAAATGGAAAGAATGCTACTCAGGATGGGTTTGATCCAGATAATATTAAACAATTCGGTATCAACATGCCATCTGCATTTTGGCAAACATTTTTAAATCTTAATGATGTTAAATATGTTAGCGAAGATGGAAAGAAATCAAATTTAACAAATCCAACTGTTGTTGATACAGTTCAAAAATTAGCAGATCTATCTGTAAAGTATCATGTAGCACCATCACCAGCACAGTCTAAAACATTACCAGCACCAGCAACTGCTCTTCAATCAAGAAAAATTGCTATGGATTGGGATGGACAATGGGTACAGCTTGACTTAGGAAATGCTAAGGTAAATTATGATGTCGGTGTACTTCCTAAGATGAAGAATAATAAGACTACATTATTTGGTGAAGTTATGTGTGTATTTGAAAGCACTAAACATCCAGATGAGGCTTGGAAATTATTAAAATGGATGACTTCTGGGGAAGGTACAAAAGACTTAATTACTAGTGGATTATGGATGCCAACAGTAAAATCGTGGTATACAGATCCTAAGTTAATTGAATCATGGGTTGTAAAGCCTGGACATCCAGATGGATACAAGGATGCAATATTAAATCAAGCACTTAATAACAGCGTTCCTGATTGTGGTTACTATATAAAGAATTCTGTAAAAATAAGCTCCATAATAGGACCAGATCTTGATCAAGTTTGGAGTGGAGAAAAAACAGCAGAGGAAGCATTGAGGGAAGTAGAACCTGACGTGGTACCAGAACTTCAAGGGGTTTATACTAGCAAATAAAGAAAGAATGGGCTGTGATAAAATAATTTGTGTATACTTATTCATTACTTAATAAAACTTGAGTGATCATAAATTTATTTTAGGCAGCCATTATTTAAATTGTAAAGAGGTGATAATTTATGGCAAGTGCTAGTATAAAAACTACAGCAAATACTGATGTAATATCAGAAGTTAATAGTAAAATGTCTAAAGAGAAGAGAAATATCATTTATGGATTATTATTTGCATCTCCAGTAATATTAGGTTTTATAATTTTTGTACTTGGACCTATGATAGCAAGCGGATATTTTAGTTTAACAGATTATAATATAGCTGGTAGTCCAAAGTGGATAGGTTTTGATAATTATGAAAAGTTATTTAGTGGTAAAGATCCGTTTTTTTATAAATCTTTATTAGTCACAGCTATCTATGTATTTTTAAGTGTACCAATTCAAATTATAGTTGCTTTACTTATTGCTATGCTTTTGAATAAGGATGTTAAAGGGAAGGGGATATTTAGAACTATATTTTATCTTCCAACAATTGTACCAATAGCAGCATCTTCAATGGTTTGGATATGGCTTATGGATCCTGATTTGGGTTTGTTTAATACTATATTAAGAGCTGTAGGATTACCAACATCTAAATGGATATTTGATGAAAAAACTGTTATTCCATCATTAATAATAATGAGTTTATGGACTATTGGAACTACAGTAATTATATTTTTAGCGGGACTTCAAGGAGTGCCAAAGCAATTATATGAAGCGGTTGATATAGATGGTGGAAATGTATTTCATAAATTTATTAATATCACTATTCCTATGATTACACCGACACTGTTTTTTAACCTTGTTATGGGATTCATTAATGGATTTCAAGTATTCATTCAAGCATATATTATGACATCAGGCGGACCTAATAACGCAAGTTTATTTTTTACATTCTATTTATATAAAGAGGCTTTTACTAACTTTAGAATGGGAAATGCCTGTGCCCTTGCGTGGATACTATTCATAATAATATCTATATTTACACTTATAATTTTTAGAACATCTAAGTGGGTTTATTATGAAGGAGATGATAAATAATGAGGAATAAAAAAAGAACAATTTCAAAGGCAGCAACATATGCAGCTTTAGTGTTAATATCAATTATATGCTTAGGCCCATTTTACTGGATGATTAGAAGTTCGTTTATGGATATGTCACAGATATTTACAATGCCTCCAGTATGGTTTCCGAGTCCAATAAGGTTTAGTAATTATAGTGAAGCACTAACTATGCTTCCCTTTGCAAAATACTTTATTAATACATTGATAATTGTCGTATTATCCGTGTCAGGTACAGTAATAACAAGTTCTTTATGTGCTTATAGTTTTTCAAGAATAAGTTGGAAAGGACGGGATAAGGTATTTGGAATTTTACTAACAGCAATGATGATACCATTTGCAGTTACACTTATACCAACTTTTATCGGATGGCAAAGACTGGGATTTGTTAATACCTTTGCTCCATTAGTAGTTCCAGCCTGGTTTGGTGGAGGAGTTTTTAATGTATTTTTATTAAGACAATTTTTTAAAACAATTCCAAAGGAGCTAGATGAAGCAGCACTAATAGATGGAGCGGGGCACTTTACTATATATTCTAAAATAATATTGCCATTAAGTAAGCCCTCTTTAATAGTAGTCGGATTATTTTCTTTCATGGCATCTTGGAATGACTTTTTAGGGCCATTAGTATATTTAAATGATGGTGATAAATTCACGCTTTCCCTTGGGTTAATGCAGTTTCAAGGCATGTATTCAGCCCAATGGCAATATATGATGGCAGCAGCATCAGTTGTTGTAATTCCAACAGTTATTATTTTCTTCATGGGACAAAAATATTTCATAGAGGGTATATCAATGACAGGAATGAAAGGATGAATTTGCCCTAGAGGAGGATATTGATTATGAAAAAGAAACCTCTTGCCATAGTATTAAGTTCCTTGATTATTTTAAGTTCAAGCGGAATTCTTATTTTAAAGTCAAGTAGAATTATTGGCAAGCCTACTGTTCCAAATGCAACCCTGACTGTAGATTGCGGAGATACATTAAGGGAAGTAACACATTGTGCAAGTGGATCATTATATGGAGTCACTGAGAAACTTCCTGCTGATATTACAAATTTGGTTGAACCTCTTAAACCGAGTGTTTTTACTAATCCAGCTTTAGCAGGTCCAAAATATCAACAGCCAATTGGAGCAGCTATACCAACTGCTGGAAGGCTTACTAATACAACTGGAAAAGTTATGATTAGATTAGCTGATGTATTTCCTAAATGGCCATATTCATTTACGAATATGGATGATTGGCTAAGCAAAGTTACTACTGTAATAAACCAAAAAAAAGATTCGGGTGATTCTAATTTTTACGGTTATGAGATATGGAATGAGCCATGTTATACGTGGACAAGTACTAAAATGAATTTTAATGATATGTGGCTTGAAACTTATAAATTGATACGCAAGTTGGATCCACCAGCTCAGATTATAGGTCCTTCTGAGGGATACTATGATCATGATAAGATGAATACATTCCTTAATTTTTGTAAAGCTAATGACTGTCTTCCAGACGTAATCTGTTGGCATGAACTTGGGGCAAACGGTGTAGGTATTGAGGGAGTTTCTAAAGATATTAAGGATTTTAGGGAATTGGAAAGTAAGCTTGAAATACCAGAAATGAGAATTTCAATAAATGAGTATTGTGATTCTGATCACTATGCAGAAGGGCAGCCAGGATCATCAGCACGTTATATAGCAAAATTTGAACGTTATAAAGTTGATTCGGCTTGTATCTCATGGTGGTGGACAAATGCTCCAGGCAGATTAGGAAGTCTTCTTGTATCAAATGCAGAAAAGGGTGCTGGATGGTGGTTTTATAAATGGTATGGTGATATGACAGGTAATATGGTTAATGTAATACCCTTAGATGAGGATAGTGATAAGGTAGATGGTTTTGCATGTATTGATTCGGATGCTAAATATATAAGCACAGTTTTAGGTGGGAAGAATGATGGAACTATTAATGTTACTATGAAAAATATTCCGAATTTCATCGGAACAACTGCAAATGTTAAGATAGAAAAAGTGGATTGGATAAGTAAAGATCTTCCCGTAACTGGTACAAGCACAATTTCAGAAAGTAATTATACTGTATCCAAGGACACTATCAATATATCAATACAAAATGCTAACAGCACTAGTGGATATCGTGTTTATGTAACTCCTGCCATAAGTTAACAAATAATAAAGAGATAAAGTATAAAGTAATAGTTTCAGAAAGTTGAATTCTTAGGAGTGTAGAGTTAAATATAACATTTCCTAAAGAAGGTTCATCAAAAAATATAAGAGCTGCTTAATAATAATATCTATTCTTAAGTAGCTCAAATTTTATTCGCAAAATTATAAAAATAAAATGTTAGATAATAAGTTATTACACAAATAACTAATCCTATTCTTATTCAGGAGTATAAAATGGTTCATACGTTAAAGTATTTAATTTATCTGTAAAAATAATTATTAATTATCCGCAAAAGTTCAGTAATCCCTTCATTTATATCAGATATTTTAGAGCTTCCAACACTTATCTTCAAAATATCATTGCTCAAATAATCTCTTAAATAGTTTTTTCCCATACCAGAAATAAGAATATTTTTTTTGATACATTCTTTAACCAACCAATCAATATTAAGTTTATCTAAAAATTCAATACATCCGTAAAATCCAGTGTCAGGAATGTGCCATTTTATATTTGGGATATCAAATTTTTGAGATGCATTTTTTAACGTTGCCATTCTTTCACTATATATTGTTTTTATTCGATTTCGATTTGCTTTAAACATCCCACTCTTAATATAGATATCTAAAGCACCTTGAGATAATACAGAAGTATTTAGATCCATCCATCTCTTATATTCTTCAAAAGTGTTCCTTAATGCTTTAGGAAGAACTACAGCAGCAACTCTAAGACCAGGAAGTAGAACTTTTGAAAAACTTTTTATATAGGCAACTCTAGAGGAAACATCATAGTAATACATTGGAAAAGCATTATTTTTATTTTCTAACTCACTAAGATAATCATCTTCTATTATATAAACATCGTACTTTTCAGCTAATTTTACTATTTGTTTTTTTTCCTCAGTTGTATAGCTTATTCCAAGAGGATTACTAAAACGCGGGATTGTATAAAAACATTTTATATTGCCATAAGCAAACTTTTTTTCAAGCTCCACTAAATTCAATCCATTAAAGTTTCTTTCAATTCCAACAACAGAAGTTTTAGTGGTTTCTAGAGCTTTTAATGTACCATGATAAGTTGGCTGCTCTACAAGAACATTGCTCTTTCCATTTGGAAATGGCATACTACAAAGTATATTAATTGCTTGCTGAGAACCAGAAGTTATAAATATATTATCTGTTGAACAGAATATTTGATAGTCCTCAAAATAGTTCTTTAACGTATCAATTAACTCAGGCAGTCCTTTTGGAGCTGAATAATTAAAAAGAGTAGCTTTATGTATTTCTATAGCTTGGTTTAAGCAATGTTGAAATTCCTCATAGGCTAATGTACTTTCATCAGGAGAGCCAGTTGAAAAATCTATAATTTCTTTTTCCTTCTCTATATGCAGTTCTTTTTTATCAACTAAATAATATCCACTTTGTGGTATTGAATAGAGAATATGATCTTTTTGAAGTTTATCATAAGCATGCACAACAGTTTGCTTGCTACAGGTAAATCTATAGGATAATTCTCTAATGGTGGGCATTTTCTCACCATGTTTTATACTTCCTTTATTAATTTCAGTATTAATGAAATTAACTATGTCACTATATTTACTCATATATCTCCCTTTGTACTAGTACAATATGTTTTTTTACAAATTGAACAAGTATATTTTATAATTTACAATTTAATTGTACCACAACCATATTATGCAAGGGAGAGAAATGTTATGTTTATAATAGTTTTAGAATATGAGAAGCAAATAGAGGAGGTCATAAATCATTTAGATGACCATAATACTTTTTTGAAAAAATATTATGACTTAAATAAATTTATATGTTCAGGAAGACAAGAACCAAGAGTAGGTGGAGTAATACTATGTAATGGTAGGGATAAGGAGGAAATAAACTCAATAATTAAAGAAGATCCTTTCTACAAAAATGAAATTGCCAAATACAAGATTATAGAGTTTATACCATCTAAATATGTAGATGGTTTTAGAGAATTTACAATATAAAGTAAAAGACTAAAAGGGGTTAGGAGGCTCAAAATGATAAGAAAAATGGAACTTAAGGATATTGAAGAAATAAAAGAAATAGATAGTTTATGTTTTAAAATTGATACTAAAAGAACAACAGAGGGAATACGTGGATATATGCAGGCAAGTAATAATTCAAGTATTGTATATGAAATAGATGATAAGGTTGCAGGATTTAACTTCATACATATTTGGGGAGCCTTTGGTTGGTTTGGCCCTCTTGGAGTTCATCCTGAATATCAGGGAAAAGGTATCGGAAAAGCTTTAATAAATGAAACAATAAGAATTTTAAAAGAAGAGTATAAGGTATCAACAATAGGCCTTAATACAATGCCTGAATCTCAATATAACGTAGGGTTCTATATTGGATTAGATTTTACACCACTTAAACTTTCACTAGGTCTAAAAAAGGAAATTACTTCTTTAGCAGTAAAGCGATATGTTTCTTCGAATAAGATTAATGTTAACGAGATAGACATAATTAATGAAAAGAATTATTTAACTATAGAAGAAAATTTAAAATCTTTATCAAATGGTATATGCAGTAATTTTGATCTGACTTCTGAGCTTCGATTTATAAGGGAAGAAGCTTTCGGAACTATCTTTACATTAGAAACTAATGAGAAGATTCATGGAATTGTAATGTGCTACACGAAAGCAATAAGGGGAGTTTTATCTAAAAATTTACAAATAAAACTAGCAATTATAGATAATCAGATAGATTATAAAGAGGCATTAGATGTTACTATGGATTTCTGTACCAAGTATGCTCAAGAGATTAATTATGAATGCATATCTATAGATTGCAATACTTATAACTCGGAAATTTGCAATTATCTGATGGTAAAGCATAAATTCAAAATAGAAAAAACTCAAGTTATGATGCTTATGGGAGAAGTTAATCCATTTGAAAGTGAAAAAGTATTATTATTGACACGTTTAGCTGGATAGAAGTCGCAAGAAGATTTCTTGCTGAAAAAAATCATATATCAGATGGATGTAGATACGTTCATATTGCAATAAAAAGTTAGAGTAGTATAAGTTACTCTAACTTTTTGCATCCACTTTAAGAATTTAAGCTTTGAGAATTCTCGTATTCATTTCGTAATTGTTCCATTGGATCATCTTGTGCTGGATACCAGCCTTTATTTACAGCTATATCTGATAATTCAAAGTGTTCAGTTACAGCTTTATCTAATTGTCCTCTTAACATTTCTCTTAATTCTGGATTAACAGCTTCTGCTGCTGAAGCGGATAAAGAAGTTACAGCAAATTTAGAATCTTTAAGCATATCTATAACTATATCTTTATCAGTTAGAGCTGTATCATCATTTCCTAATAACTTATCTAAAAAAGATATAAGAAGTACCTCCTTTTTCTATTGCATATTTAATTTATTTTCTATAAAAGTTTGCATTGAATTTATGTTATCTTTTTTACTATCTAAACATCTTTCCATAAAAGATTTTAATTCGTCATCTTCTACAATAGGCATGCTAGCTTGTATTTTTTTTACGCCTATAACATTAGTATCCATTAATTCTCTTAATTCAAGCATTTCGTGTGGAGCTAAGCCGACATTATTAGAATTATTATTGTTCATGATTTCACCTCCGAATTTAAAATACGAATTTATTTAAAATAAAAATTTATCAAGAATTACATTGAACCCACAGAGCTTATAGAATTTATGTTTGACAATTCTTGTTGAAGTTGTTGCTGTGGATCTTGTTGTGAATTATACCAGCCTTTATTCATTGCTATATCAGATAACCTATAATGGGAGTTGACGCAAGCACTTAATTGACCTTTAAGTGTGTCACGTAGTCCTGGATTAGTTGTTTCTGTTAAAACCTTTGCCAAAGTTGTTATTGTTGCCTTTGAACTTGATATAAGGTCTAAAGCAATATCTTTCTCTGTTAATGTGTTTTTATCATTGCTGTTATGATTATTCGTTGTCATGAAATTCTCTCCTTTCTATATGAATTTAATTTCTTAGGATAATGCGGTTTGTATGTTTTGTAGAGAAGCTTTCTTAGCATTTAGTGAATCTTGCATATAATTTTTCAACTCAGTATCTTTAACCATGCTAATGCTTGCAGAAATTTTTTTAATACCTAACATTTCTTGGATTATAAGTTCTCTTACTTCAATAGCTTCATGTTGTGCTAATTTAGTATTCATATAATCACCTCCTAACTGTAATAGTATTTCACTCATAAGTACATTAATGTGTAGAAAATAAAACTATTAATAAAAATTAAATAACATAAAATCTAAAAAGAAAATCAAAAATAATGGTGTGTTTTAGATAGTATTTTTACATTTTTTATTCTATATATTTCTAAATGAAATATATAGTTTCTTATTTTCAATTTTATATATAAGATGTTTGTACATAATAATTATAGTTTTGCAAATAATAAAAAGGAAAAGTGCTTATGGTAAGTGCACTTAAAATAAAAACAAAGGAGAGATGAAATCATGAAAAACAAACCAGATGATAGAACAGATAATGTGGATAGAATCCAATATAACATTGATAGAACCATTTTAAACTGTGAACTTGCAGATGAAATGATAGCAAAAACAGACGACCCTAAAATGAAGCAAGCTCTGGAGGATAAGAATGAGAGAAGATTAGAGTCCCTTCAAGCTATGAGGGAAGAGATAAGAGACGAAGCTTTAGATCAGAAAAAGGGATACAAATAAAAAAAAATAATTGAAAAATCGAGTTTCACTTTATAGCATTTAACAAAGTATTAAATAATTTTGCAGTATTGTACTTTAAACTACGAAATGAAAAATTAATATATAAAATCACTTGTGATATCACCTGTATTTCACAAGTGATTTTTATTTTGAATCATATGATGAATATCTTAAGTTTAAATTAACATACTAGATAATGGGAAAATAATTAATATTCTATAAGAGAGAAAAGATTTTAACTTATTGCGAAATTATTTCTTGTAACTATACTATAAGTATCATATAATATTATCGCCAGTATATCCCTAAATTCTACAAAATTTTTGAATTTTGTAGTAAAAAAAGTATTGATTTTTTAATTATTTTATGGTTTAATTTTACAATCATAGGGAATATTGAAAACAAAAATTTAAGGAGGAAAAAGCGTGAGTTATAAATTATTAATAATAAATCCAGGTTCTACATCAACAAAAATTTCTGTATTTGAGGACGAAAAAGAGATATTTGGGGAAACTTTAAGACATTCTTCAGAAGAAATAGGTAAATTTAAGCACATTTCTGATCAACAAAACTTTAGAACGGAAGTCATACTGAAGATACTTAAAGATAATAATATAGATATAAAAGAGTTAGATGCAGTAGTTGGAAGAGGCGGACTTTTGAAACCAATCCTTAGTGGAACTTACAAAGTAAACGATACAATGTTAAAAGATTTAAAGGAAAGTGTTCAAGGTGAACATGCATCTAATCTTGGAGCAATAATAGCAAATGAAATTGCAAATTCTATTGGTAAATCAGCATTTATAGTAGATCCAGTAGTAGTAGATGAACTGGAAGAAATAGCAAGGTTATCAGGTATTCCAGAACTTCCTAGAAAGAGTATTTTTCATGCATTAAATCAAAAAGCAGTAGCAAAGAGATATGCAAAAGAAAATTCAAAAAATTACGAAGATGTAAATGTTATCGTAGCACATATGGGCGGAGGTGTTTCTGTAGGAGCGCATAGAAAAGGGAAAATAGTTGATGTAAATAATGCACTTGACGGTGAAGGCGCTTTTTCACCAGAAAGAAGTGGAGGAGTTCCATCAGGTGATTTAGCTAGAATGTGCTTTAGCGGAAAGTATACTCTTGAAGAAATCTTAAAAAAGATAACTGGAAAAGGTGGTTTTGTAGCTTATCTTGATACAAATGATGCAAGAGTAGTTGAAACGGCGGCTCTAGAAGGAGACCAAAAATCTAAGTTAATACATGATGCAATGGGATATCAAGTGTCAAAAGATATTGGTGCAGCAGCAGCGGTACTTAATGGTCAAGTAGATGCAATAATATTAACTGGTGGTATGGCTTATGGAAAGCCGATGGTTAATCTAATAAGTGAAAAAGTATCCTTTATAGCACCTATAGTGGTTTATCCAGGTGAAGATGAAATGCTTGCCTTAGCTCAAGGGGTTATTAGGGTATTAAATGGAGAAGAAGAATCTAGAAAATATAAATAATTTTCTTCAGTAATATTGTCACCTATAAAGGTGACAATATACTATATAAATTAATATCAAAAATTTAAAAGAATTTTACTAATCAAGCCTCTGTTTAAATAATACAGAAATCCTGCAGCAAATCTTGCAATCTATCCAGTAAGAGAATACATATACTATTTACATCAATATTATTAACTTAAAATAAAAGATTTAGAATTTCTACAAACCATAATCATATGATGGTTTAAATCAGTGAAATCGGTAAATTTCCTGAGGTTAGTAAGAATCTATTTAGCATAATCATTATTAAATAAATTGTGAAAAATTAACTTATTATGAATACAAGATAACTTATATATAGGATTAATTACATAACTACTAATAAAATTGAAAACATTATATTTGATGGAAGAATTGGGGCGTTTTAAATTTATTTAATTCCGCTGCTATTTATAGTACACTATGAATATAAAAAGTAGAGAATTACATGAAATTAGCTATTAAAAAAGTTAATTTATACTCTTCTTATACGATAAATATATTAAGAGTATGCTTAGGCAATAGTTAGTAGGGGAGAAGATGATATGCCAGGAATTTGGAATATAAATAATGGGTATAATGTAAACACGAAGAAAATTTCTAGCAAGTTAACTTTTGAGGTAGGGGAACGCTTTACGGGAAGAGTGGTTGCAAAAGGAGACGGGAAAGATGTTTCAATAAGGCTAGCAGATGGATGGCAATTTATAGCTGAAATCGAAGAAAATATTAATTTAGATGATCTAAAATTAATAAAATTTCAAGTAGACGGATTTGAAAATGGAAAATTGAAGCTTAAGCTTGTTAAAGGCGCTGGAAGTGAAGAGACTACTGAAGATGAAAATTTTCGAGAAATTATTGAAAAAGAAGGTCTTTCTAAAGAAGATATTGACCTTCTAAAGAATATGGTGAAACATAATATTGCTCTTACTAGAGAAAATATAAATCAAATAAGAGGATTGATTCAATTTAATGGAAAGATGAGTGATAATCCGAAGGAAATGGAGGCCTTTATTCAAACTTATCTTCAAAGTAAGAATATACCGGCTGGTAGTGCTGAAGGCCAAGCTGTAAGGGAGATGTTAACAAAATTTTTAAATGAATTTAAAAATATGACATCGGATGATATACTTACATTTATAGAGAATAACTTAGATTTTTCTGAAGAAAATATAATTAGTTTCAATAAATTATTTAAAGGAGATTCTTCAATAGAGGAAATTCTTAAAAAGATAAGCAATTCTTTAAGTTCTCTAGAAATTTTAGAAAATGCATCAGAAAATGATATTGAAACTATATTTAGAAATAAAATTGTAAACAAGGAAGCTGAATTAACTAAAAATCCTATAGATTCAACTACAGCTTTAGCATCAAAAATATATAATGAAAATGATCCGATGACTAAGAAGATAAATGTACTAGATGTACTAAAAACGTTAGCAGGAAGTGAAGATAGCGAATTAAATATTGTTCAGAAAAATGCTGTAAAGGAAAGTACGATTACTAATACTGAAAAGGTAGAGCTTTCTGAATCTCTAGCTAAAAAGTTAGAGGATAAAGAAATAGTGAAGTTAATAAAAGATACTATTGGAGAGAGTATTGCTGCAAATGATGGACCTAAAACTCAAGCTGAACGACTTGTTGAGTCAACAGCTAAACATAAATTAGAGTTATTGTTGAGTAATATAGACGGGGAGAAAGTTGAACTTACAGATAGTGAATTTAGAGATTTTACTAAATTAATAAATGATAAAAATATAGGAAAAGAAGTTACTAGTGAAAATATAGTATATGATAAAAATAATATTCAGCCTAAAGAAGCATCAATAGGTACAAGTAAGGATCAAGTTGCAACTAAAGATAATTTTAACTTAGGAAAAATAAATGCTGGTGATTTATTTGAAAGAAGTAATATAGATAATAAAGAAGCAATAAAATCAGAAATGAAAGAAAAATTTGATAATGTAAGAGATATAGTTAAAAATATATTAGCGCAAACAGATTTAAAAGACTCCGGATATGAGAAGATTATGAATCTGGTTAAAAGTAATATTAACGAAATAAAGATGTTTAATTCTATTAGCAATGAATATTATTATTTAAATGTACCGATAACTGCAAACAATCAGGAATATCCTTGTAAGTTAATCATTAAGGATAATAGAAAAGATGGTAAGAAAATCGATACAACTAATGCTAAAATGGTTGTTAGTGTTAGAACAGTAAATTTGGGCGAAATAGATGGATATTTAACCTTAAGAGATAATAGGATTGATGTAAACTTGAAATGCGAGAGTGAATTTACATCTACCTTAAATAATAATAAATCAAAATTATCGGATGGATTATCAACTCTTGGATTATTTGTTAATATAAGTGTGTCGCCTAAAGATAAACCTGTAGATTTGGCTAGTTGTAGAAATTTCTTTAACGATTTGACTATTTCTACTATTGATATTAAGGTATAATTAGTATTAATATCTTAGTATATTTAATTTGACGAATTAGCTATTATGTGCAATGAAAGATTTTGAAATTATAATATTTTTTTTAAAGTCGCAAGGGATTTCATCTTAAATTGTACATTTTAATATATGTGAAATATTGATTAGGAGTGTACAAAATATGAATCAGAGGAAAAGAGCAGCAGCATTAAAATATGAATTTAATAGTGACGCTCCAATTGTTACAGCAGCTGGAATGGGGCATATTGCAGATAAAATAATAGAAAAAGCAACAGAAAATGAAGTACCAATTGTCTATAATAAGGAATTAACTGATTTATTATGCAATGTAGATGTTGGAGATGAAATTCCTACAGAATTATATGAAGCAGTAGCACATGTAATAGCTTTTCTTACGGATTTAGATAAGAAGAGATGATTTACATAGGGATAACAGAAAGGTGATAAACAAATGGCACTTTATACGATTTCAGATTTGCACTTAGGTTTTAATGTTGAGAAACCAATGGATATTTTTGGGGATAAGTGGAAAGATCATTGTGATAAATTAAAAGTAAATTGGATCAGCAAAATAACTGAAGAAGATATGGTGCTTATAGCTGGAGATATATCATGGTCTTTAAAAGAACAAGATAGCAAGTACGACTTAGATTGGATTAATGAATTGCCAGGGAAAAAGATTATAAGTAAGGGTAATCATGATTACTGGTGGGGAAGTATTTCAAAGCTAAATAAAAAATACGAAAATACTAAATTTCTTCAGAATAATTTTTATATTTATGAAGAATATGCTATATGCGGAACAAGAGGCTGGATGTGTCCAAGTGGAGAAAAGTATAGCGATAAGGATAAAAAAATATATGATAGAGAGCAAATACGATTAAAACTTTCTCTAGATGCAGCTAAGAAAAACGGTTTTGAGAAGATAATTGTAATGCTTCATTATCCTCCAACAAATGAAAAATTTGAGGAATCTGAATTTACTAAAATAATAAAAGAATATAATGTAGAAAAGGTTATATATGGACACTTACACGGCCCAGTATTACTTGGAAAAGTGTTAGATGGATATCTTGACGGTATTGAATACATATTGACCTCAGCAGATTATCTTGATTTTAATCCTAAAAGAATTCTTTAAACTGATAACATTATATAATTAATCTTTGGAGGGAAAGTTTTATGATTTATTCTTTAGAAAATGAAAAAATAAAAATTACCGCTGATACTCATGGAGGAGAATTACATTCTATAACTGGTAAAAAAGAGGGGACAGAATATCTTTGGAGTGCAGATCCAGAGTACTGGAGATATCATTCACCACACTTATTTCCAATAGTGGGGAACCTTAAAGATTCTAAGTATAGGATTGATGGCAAAGAATACGAACTGCAATCTCATGGGTTTGCTAGGATATCAGAGTTTACATTATTATCTCAAAGTAAAGATAGTATTACTTTTGAATTAAGATATTCTGATAAAACGCTAGAGATCTATCCTTATAAATTTTCGTTACAAGTTACATACACTCTTGAAGAAAATAGTGTGGTAGTAAGTTATAAAGTAATTAATTTAGATGATAAAGTAATTTATTTTTCATTAGGTGCTCATCCTGCATTTATGTGTCCAATTGAAAGAGACGAAGTTTTAGAAGACTATTATCTTAAATTTAACCAAATTGAAAATAGCTCAATTATGTGTTTTGATGAAAATGTACGCTTTACTCGTGATAAAAAAGCATATTTAATCAATAGTGATATAATTGAACTTAATAAAGAAGTTTTTAGAAATGATGCATTAGTTTTTGATGATTTAAAATCAGATAAAATTACAATTAAATCAAGAAATCATAATAAATCTATAGGAGTAGAATTTAAAGGCTTTCCATACATGGGCATATGGGCTCCATCAAAAGGTGCACCGTTCTTATGTATCGAACCTTGGTTTGGCCATGCAGATTATGGTGATTTTGTTGGAGAATTCAAAGAAAAGGAAGGTGTACTTCCATTAGAAATAGGGAAAGAATTTAACTGCAGCTACAAGATATCCGTAGAGGAATAGCAGTAAAGATTCTATTTTAAACACTTAGTAAAAGCTCGCGTATAATAAAGGCTATCTAATTATAGAAATTAGATAGCCTTTATTTTTATGTAGCAAACAGTAAAATTTGTTCTATAGTAGATTATTTATTGATTTGCTAATTTTACCTATAGCATTTTCTTGAGTATTAAGATCCACGGCAATTTCCTTAGATAAAGCTTCATGTTCTTCAAATGCAACACTAATGTTGTCAATTGTTGAAATAACATTATCTTTTGTTTCAGAAGCAGTAGTCAAATTTTCTATACAAGTATTGATTTCATCAGTAGCTTCCTCAATAGAAGATTTTATATTAGAGAAACTATCTTTAGCTTCTTCTAATGAATTGTGTTGAGTGACTAGAGCTGAATTACCAGAATTCATTGCATTGGATGCTTTTAAAATATCAACTTTAATTTCTTCTAATATGCTTGTAATACTTTGAACAGCAAGTTTAGAATTTTCAGCAAGTTTTCTAACTTCACCAGCAACAACTGAAAAACCTTTACCAGCTTCGCCGGCTCTTGCAGCCTCTATAGCTGCATTTAGAGATAATAGATTAGTTTGACTTGCTATTTGACTTATAGAATCAGTTATACTATTTACAGATTCAAGCTTTGATACTAAGGCATTAACAGTCGAAGTTGAAACAGTAAACGCATCTTCAAGGTCAGTTAACGATGTGTCTAAGTGGCCAATAGTGTTTAAGCCATTATCAGCTAATTTATCTGTATCTAATACTTTAATATGAACATTAGTAATGTTAATTGCTAAATCTTCCATATTTGATCTGAAATTAGATAACATATTTTTAGCATTGCGTATTTCTCTTGTTTGAGTTTCAGCAGAAGACACTAATGATGAAACTGATGACGTAATATCCTTAATAGAATTATCCATAGTCTCAACATTACCTTTTATGTCATTAATTTTACTTAAATCCTTTTCAATTATATTACTGCTATTATCTGTAGCTTGAGTAACTTGTGAAGTTTTGTTATCAGAAGCAGTTTTATTATTATTTTTGAAAATTCCCACGTTATATCCCCCTTAGTAATAAATTAAAAATATTTTTAATTGTTTGTATTCTTAATTAAATCTTTAGCAATCCTAGCCATTTCTTTAACCTTAGCAGAAGAGTTCGTGCTAACAATTGTTTTAGAGAACCATAATAATGCATCTTGAGAATTACCTAACTTTCTATTTAATTCACCAAGTAAATACATTAAAGAGTCTCTTTGCAACCCATAAATAGGAAAAAGTTCATTAGTATATGCAGTGTTAAAACCATCAAGAGCTTGTTTCAAGAAAAGGTTCTCTTGCTCATCATTATTAAGTAATCTATACATCCAAGCAATTTTTAGCGAAATCATACCTTTTGTACTATCTGGAAGACCAATAAGTACAGCGTTTAATAAGGCTAATTTATAGCGTTCAATTGCTAGTTTTTCGTCCAAAATAGCAGGGTATTCCCTTGGCTTCCATTTTGGAGTCACATTACTTAAAACAAGTTCTTTTTTATGAGATTTAATCTTTTCAAAGTCTGATTTCATTGCAGCATAACCACAAGAATTACATATTATAACATCATAAAAATATGGATCTACTACTGAATATCTAATAAAAAAATCTGAATCCTTGGAAATAATTCTCGGTGACTTAGATTTTACAGTTTTGGCTTTGAAATGCGAACCACAAACAGGACAAACTGCTTGTTTATCAAATAAATGATTTAGAATATTAGTATCGTTCATTTTAGTCACCCCATTAAAAGTACATAACTTAAAAAATATTTTTTGTATCCTCAATATAAATTATATCATATTAAATGAATTCATAAATAGGTTATGAAAATTTTTTAAGTACTTTATATATTATTATTTACACTAATTTTAAAGTTTTTGATATAATAGATAAGGACGATATTCAGGAATGAAGTTATTAAAGGGTGGTAGCAATGGCAATAAGTGATTGGAAGGTTTTTTTAATGCCTTACGAGCAAGCGGTAGATGAGCTTAAAGTTAAATTAAAATCAATTAGAAAAGAATATAGAAGAAAAAATGAATACTCACCTATAGAATTTGTAACTGGAAGAGTGAAGGAAGTTTCTAGTATGTTAGAAAAAGCTAACAAATTTGAAATTCCAATAGATAGAATAAGGTATGAACTTGAAGATATTGCAGGCATAAGGATAATGTGTCAGTTTGTTGATGATATAGATACTGTGGTAGAAATTTTAAGAGGACGGAAGGATATGCAGATTCTTTATGAGAAGGATTATGTAAGAAATGTTAAGGAAAGCGGCTATAGAAGTTACCACATGATAATAAAGTATCCAGTTAATATGGCAGAAGGTTTGGTGGAAATTTTAGCAGAATTTCAAATAAGAACACTGGCAATGAACTTTTGGGCAACAATAGAACATTCCTTAAATTATAAATATAAACAGCACATACCAGAACAATTAAAAGAGAAACTCAAGAGGTCAGCAGATGCAGCATTTAGATTAGATGAAGAAATGCTTGAGATTAAAGATGAAATAAAGGATGCTCAAAAACTATTTGAAGTTAAATCTCACCTAATCTCGAATATAATGAATTCACTATTGACTCTTATTTCATTAGGTAAAGAGGTAGAAGCATCTAGATATCAAAAGACATTAAACAAGTTGATTGAAGACGGTGAAGTTTGGGAATTAAATAGTTTATTATTTTCTGTTAAGAAAGAAATTGAAAGATATAAAGATTAATTAAAGCTATGTTTGATGGTTACTATCAGACATAGCTTTATATAGATAATTAGCCGAAGGGGAAAGTATTCTGTTGCTCGGTTGCTAGAGAAAATGATTATAGGATTTCTACCAGTAAAAAGTTGCACCAGTCCTGCTGGCTCCTTAGACAAGCTAATAACAAGCAAAACTGGAATAACTTTTACTGAAGAAATTGTATAGTCATTCTCTCAATGCAGCACTGCGCAAAGAATACTTTCTCTTTCTGCTATGAAGTATATTTCAAACTTACAGTATTATAATTAAACTTAAACAATTAATCTCTATATATTATCTGTTTTATATAAGCCTTATATAGTATATAATAATTAATATTAGGTAAATAAAATTACAAATAGAAAGTAAAGGAGAAATTATGAATAAGGAAGAAGTATTACTAAAATTAAAGAATCATCCTGAGTATATTCATGAGTTAGATGAAGTAAGTGAAGAATTACAATTATTTGTTGTGAAAAATAATGGCAACAATATAAGATATATAGAGAATCCTAGTAAAGAAGTTCAGAAACAGGCTATTAAGAGTACTCCTTTATGCGTTAAATATATTAAAAATCTTGATGAGGAAATTGGCATAATATGTGTTAGAAGCTTATGGAATTCCTTAGAATTGATAAATAATCCTAGTAAAAAAATTATTGAGGAAGCTATTAAAGCTAAGGGATGGGCCATACAGTTTTTAAAAGATCCTAGTGAGGAACTACAGCTTTTAGCAGTAAGCAAAGATTATGATGCAATCAAATATATAGAAAATCCTTCCGAAAAAGTTCAACTTGCAGCTATAGGAAACTATTATGGAGCTATTAGATTCATAAAAAATCCTAGTTTAACAGCTAAAGTAAAAGCAGTAAAGCTAAACGGTGAAGCCATTAATTATATTTCTAATTATGATTTAGATGATATAAAAGTATTCATTCATGAAAATATAAACGTAGTAAAGTATATTTATGAAAGTATTGATGTGGAGTTGGTAGTTGAGATTCTTCAAGAGAAAATTAGCGATGAAAATATCGAAAAAAAGTACATTGAGGATTTTATAGAGTTAGAGATTCTAGAAATGGATAAAATCAATTTCGTTAGAGAATTTGGAAGCAAAAATGCAAAAAAATTACTTGTAGATTATAAATTATCAATATAAGAACAGAAGGTGAGAATTTTGAATTATTCAGAATGTTTAAAGACAGTAGATTTAATAGTCACATCAAATGATGTTCCTTTAATTATAGGGGAAAGTGGAGTAGGAAAGACATCTTTAGTTAAGCGTATAGCAAGAGATAATGAATACTATTTAGTTACAATTGATGCTAATTTATTAAAAGAAGGAGAAATAGGCGGATTACCTGTAGTTGAGAATAGAGTTACAATATATGCTACCCATAGCAAATTAATTGAAATTGAAAAAGCTATAAAAGAAGATCAAAATAGAGATGTTATTCTATTTATAGATGAGTTAAATAGGTGTGATCATGCAGTTGCGCAAGAGCTCATGAACTTGATTTTGAATAGAGAAATTAACGGATATATATTGAGTGAAAGAGTAAAGGTAATAGCAGCAATGAATCCTTCTAATAAAAATGATGGGTTTCATAATAGCAAATATGATGTTGTAGATATGGATCCGGCTCAAGAAGATAGATTTGTTTGGGTAAAGCTTGATTCAGATATCAGGGAATGGATTAAATGGGGAATGAGCGAAGATGGAAATATAGACGAGCATATTATAGAATTTTTATCTACGTTTCCAGAATATCTACATATGTCAGAGTCAGAGGAAACAATAAAAGCTACTCCAAGAAGCTGGGAAAGGATATCTAAAGCATATAAAATATATTTAAACAACAAAGATAAATATCCGTTAGATATATTTTTAAATGTTGTAAAAGGAAACGTTGGAGTTAGTATAGCTAATGACTTTGCTAATTTTTTGGTTAACCTAAAGAAGCCTTTAATAAAAACAGAAGATATATTTAATAATGAAATCTTGGATTTTGATTTAAAGGAGAAAGTTGAAAAGGAAAATCATTCAAGACTATATATATTAGCGAAAAATTCATTAAGATATTTGGAAAGTGTTCCTATAGAAAAGAATTTTAGATTATTCTCAGAACTTTTAAATTTATATCCAAGAGATTTAAGGCTCGGAATAATGAAGGAAATTAAGAGAGATTATAAAGGTGGATTATATGAAAGACTGCTTGAAAATGATGAATTCATTGAGGCGTTTTTCAATATTTTTAGTCGATAAGAAAATGCAAAATCTTATAGAGATATAGATAAACACATTTCCATTCGTACTAAACCTTAAGTGTATAACTTTACTAGAAATAAGTAACGTATTGCTTGCAGTGTTTCATTGGAATTTTGATGGTAGTGATTCTTGACTAGAGGCTGTCTCACAATGCTTGTTCAACGCTTGTCGTTGAGCAAGCGTTGTGGGGACAACTTCTAGTCGTAGAATCATCCATTAAAAGTCCTAGAAACTTCGGTAAGAAGTTACCACATAAGTTTAAGTTACATGATGTTTATTTATATAGGGTTCCTAAATGAGAACTTAAAGTATGCTCAACCCAGAAATTGAATACATGTTTGTGAAATAGGCATTTGAAAATAGGCTGGTTAGGTTCTTAATGGCTGGTTGTTCCATTTACTGCCTGTCACAATGAAATTGGGAACATGCAGAAATGGTGCAACCAGCCATTTAGAACCTTTCAGCTTATTTTCATAGTCCTATGGAATAAACATGTATTCAATTTCGGTGAGTATGCACATAAGTTCCATTATCACTGAGGAACCCTATAGTAAAAGAGGTGAATAGTTTTTGGATTTTGAAGATAGAAGACAGCAGCTTTTAAAAGAGGCATATTTACTAGAAGAAAAAGTTAAATTAAATCACGATTATAGAAGAAATTTTTTTGAATTAATTGAAAATGTTATTTTATACTTATTACAAACTCAAGATGTTTTTTTTGGACAATTTATGCTCAGAGTGAGAAGAGATATAAGTATCAATTTAACAGTTCCAATTGCCACTATTCCTAGGCGCGACAGCTTTAACATGTACTTTAATCCATTTTTGTTCTTGGAATGCAGTAAGAAAGAAATGGCAGCTTTATTTAAACATGAGATATATCATATAATGAATTCTCATTTTGAAAGAGAAAAAAAATTAAAGAATAGATTTAGCAAAGAGGCAATTAATGTTGCTTTAGACATTTCAATTAATCAGTATATAAAAGATTTACCAGGTTCAAGTAAAAGGCTTAGTGCCGTAAATCTGGAGTATAATTTATTGCTTGAGGAAAATAGGAGTATTGAGGAATATGCTGAAGAAATATATAAGTCAATTAAATCTAGAATAAAAAAGGATAAAATAAGTAAAGATTTAGGACATGAGATAGATATAACAAAAGCCCACGATTTATGGGAAGAAATTGAAATAGGCGAAGAAGATATAAAAAATTTAACTAAGAAAACAGCTATAAGTGCTTATACAAAGAATACACCTAAGGGATTAGAGAATATAATTTTAGCATATAGTGAAACTGCTGAAATACCTTGGCAGGTGGTTTTAAAGAATATATTACCAACAGTAAAGTCAGGATATAAAAAAACTATAACAAGAAAAGATAGAAGACAGCCAGAAAGGCTGGACTTGCGAGGGAGATTACCTAAAAGTGAAACAGAATTAATTGTTGCAATTGATATAAGTGCTAGTATTAAAGATAATGATATGCATAAAATTTTGGTCGAAATACTATCAATAACTGCTAATGCAAAAAATAACATTACAATTATTGAGTGTGATAATGAAATTAGAAGTGTATACAAGCTTGCTAGTGAGAATGACATACGTAAAAGAGCTAGAAATAATGGCTCAACAAAATTCACCCCAGTATTTCAATATATTTTAGATAATAATTTAAGAGATTCAGTACTAATATATTTTACTGATGGAGTGGGGGAAAATGAACTGAGCGTTAAACCAATTAATAAAAAAATAATATGGGTTGTGTCTGGAAATGAAGAGTTATCTTTAAAGACTCCATATGGAGAGGTAAAAAGAATAAATACAGAAATAAAAGAAATCATTGAAGGTAATATAGGCTTGAAAATGATTAATGAAGCTATACATGATTGGGCTAGATAATAAATCTTAGAGAACAATATAGATATCCAACGAGTATTTGAATTATTAGATAAACATATTTACATAGTTGAGCTATTGTTTTTCGGGAAATAACTTTAAATATGCAAATATAAGCTTCTATGTTAAAATATATTATAGCAGAGGAGGTGTATTCTTGGTTAAAAGAATAAAAAATATAGATTATATAATGTTATTATCTGTACTTCTTGTAATAAGCTTAATATTTAATTTGTATACATTTTTTAAATTAAATAGTTATAAATATAAAATTGAACAGCAATCATATGCTAAAATAGAAGATTTTAAGCAAAGAAATGAAAGTAATATGGATATTTTATCTAAAAGTGTAGAAGAAAAAAGTATAAAAAATGAAGATTTATTAAAACTATATAAAAACTATGATGTTATGTCTAGTGACACAATGGAGCTTTGGCAGCAGTACGGCTCTTACATGCAAAATGCAATACCTCTGTTTTCTAAGAATATAAAGACTAAAAAAATAATGGAAAACGATATACACGGAAGAATAAAGGAATACATGTTATCTGTATTAAATAAAGAAATGAAAAATGAAAAAGACAAATTTATATTAGAAAGTGAAGATTTGGAATCCTTTAAATCTATGCACGAAATTTCTTCTAAATTATATGAATATTTTAATGATTTTAATGAAAAAACATTAAATGGAGTAACAGGGGAAGATAAGGAAAAGAAAGTTATAAAGGAACATTATTGGATAGATATGCTTGAAGGTGTATATGATATAAGCGATAGCTATGTAAATTTGCAGTGGAAGATAGAAGAAACAAAAAATACGAATTCATAAAGATTATATTTAAATACTATAAGAGTAGAAATCAAATTAAGTCCCATAAGGTATGTCCGTAAATAAGAAATGTAGAATAAATATATACATATTTATTCTACATATTATTATTTTAGTGGCATCCAGCACAAGAGCCGCCACATCCACCTTCTGGTGCGATAACAGGCTTAAGACTTAATCCATTGCCTTCATTTTCTTCAGAAGAAAGAATTATGAATCCACCGAATTGATCTACTAAAGTTTTTTCGAACATAAATGTAATATCATTTATTTTTTCCACTTCATCATCATCAGTAGCTTCTGAGACAGATATATTGAAAACTGGGCCACTACATGAATTACCAGCGAAATTTATTCTAATATTGAAGTCAGCTATTTTATTTTCTTCTAAAAAACCTTTAAATTCATTATATGCTTCTTCACTTATAGTAACATTTTTCATATAAACACCTACCTTAATAAAATATTCATTTAATGATATTTAATCATTAAAGTTAGTATAGCACATATATATTCAAATAAAAAGTTTATAATAACAGTTATATTATGTCTAATAATGTGATATTATATTATGGTTTATTAAATATATTAATTTAGCAAAAAGTATGGTAAAATTATACATATTATTTAATAATGCTAATGGAGTAAATGAAATCTTAGCTATAGATTTCAAGCCAAATATTAGAGGAAAGGGAATTAACTATGAAACCATATAATAAAAAATTTGTGTTCCAAGAGATAAAAAAATATGCTGAAATAATTAATCAAGGAACTTGTGGTGACTATAGGATAGTTAGAAATACCATGCTAGAACAAAGTCTAGAAGGATATATGTATGAGAATAAAGAAAAAGTTGATATAGATATAATTCAATTATATAAAAATGATACTAATTTGATGAAACTTACTCCTAAAGAGGTGGAAAGTTCATATGGGCCTATTTCTTTTGCATATGGAAGAGTTGGAATAGTTGGGCTTGGAATTGGATATATAGTTCAAGAGATAGCAAAGAAATCAAAAGTAGAAGAAGTCATTGTATATGAGATTAGTGAAGAAGTCATAAATTTATATAAGCAAAATTTTAAAGAGAATAAAAAAATTAAAATAATAAATGGTGATGCTTTTAAGGCTAAAAAAGAGGTATTTGATTTTTTTTACGTAGATATATATAGATACCAACTAACCTCACAAGTTGTAATGGATTATAAGCGTTTTAATGAATTACACGAGATTGAAGAATATGCATTTTGGGGATTAGAGCATTTTTTATTAAGCTGTAAATATGAAGATATAGTGTGGGTATATATACCAGAAAATTGGATTGCAATGAGTAAGAAAGCTTATGAAGCTCTTGACGCATCTGGATATCTAAAGAGTTATAAGCCTTTAGACGAAGAGAAAGTTAGGGCTATATTGTTAGAATTTAAAGAGATTTTAAATGAATAAGGATGACATAATAATAAATTGACAAAGCAAGGGGGATAAATTAATGATATTATCAGGAAAAGAGATCTTAAAAAATATAGGTAAAGATATAATAATTGAGCCATTTCATGAAAAGCGAATAAATCCTAATAGTTATAATTTATCTTTACATAATGAATTATTGATTTATGAAAATGACGTCTTAGATATGAAAGTGCCAAATAAGACGAAGAAATTAATTATTCCAGAGGAAGGTTTGCTATTAGAACCAGGAAAATTATACTTAGGCAGGACAAATGAGTTTACTAGTACAAGTAAATATGTTCCAATGCTTGAAGGGCGCTCTTCTACAGGGAGACTTGGGTTATTTATTCATGTAACAGCAGGATTTGGTGATATTGGATTTTCAGGATATTGGACATTAGAAATTTTCTGCGTTCAACCTATACGAATTTACCCTAATGTTGAAATATGCCAAATCTACTATCACGACATACATGGAGAATATGATTTATACGATAGCGGAAAATATCAAAATAATACGGGAATTCAGCCGAGTTTGATGTATAAGGATTTTGAAAGATAATTCTAGAATCACACGTACTAATCCTTAGATTAGGAGAAAGTGCAACTTTTAAAGTTATTGAGAAGAACTCAAAGTGCAGCAATAAACAACCGAAATAGAATACATATATGTTTCGCATGGCTGTGAAAAATTTCGCTGGGAATATCTAAATGGAAAGTTGCACCACTTCTGCATGCTCCTGCGGCAAGCGCATGACAAGCAAAAGTGGAACAACTTCCCATTTAGATATTCCGGTAGCTTATTTTTCAATGCATGACTCCACATATATGTATTCTATTTCTTTGTTTTGCTATTACTTTAACTATTTTATTTCGCAAGTATCTTTCAGAAGATTATATGCTGATTGTATTATTAAGTATATAAACTGTACTAAAGATTATAGATACTTGATTAAATGTATTAATAGCCTGAGAATTATAAAAATACTTGCATGAATATAATTTTACTTTAAGCTTGCTGCTAAGCAAAGAAAGTGGATATATGTTTTTACGCAGTGTTCATCAGAAGATTTTACTGGCTATGATTCTTAGAATATAAGTTGTTCCAAATGTGCTTGTTCAAGGCGTAGTCCTTGAACAAGCACTTTGGGCACAACTTATATTCTTGAAATCATCCAGCAAAATCTTCAAGGAACCGGAGTAAACACATATATTCACTTTCGGTTATTCGGTAGTAAACTTAAATTAACCTCTTTCTGCAAGTATTTTTATATTTCGGTGATACACAATACCTTTATATTCTATAATTTATAGCAATCATATGTTAGTTTATAGTTAAGAAATTCTATATATAGGCAACTCAATTACAAATAAGGCACCTAAATTTGAATTTTCGGCAGTGATTTTTCCATTCAATTTTTCAATTATATTTTTACTTATAGATAACCCAAGTCCGAAGTTTCCATTGGTTCCTTTATAAAATCTTTCAAATATATTAGGAAGTTCATTATTTTTGAAACCTGGGCCATCATCTAATATTATAAGTTTCACTTCTGATTTATCCGTAATTTGCAATTCCATTGAAACTATATTATCTGCATACCTTATACAATTACTGATAATGTTTGTAATTGCCCGAGACAGTTTTTCTTCATCTCCATATATTTCAACCATTTGTATTGGAAGATCTATTTTAAGTATTATATTATTTTTTTCGGCTAGTAAGTTCATTCTTTCAATACAATTATTAATTAAGTCATTAAAATTTAGGCCTCTATAGTTATAATTTTCCTCAATTGCATCAAGTCTAGATAGATACAACAAATCCTCTACTAAATTCGTCATTCGGTTTATTTCCGAAAGTATAATTGGGACAGCACTATCTATGTCAACAACATTGTATTTTATGCCTTCAGTATAGCTTTGGATTGACATAAGTGGAGTTCTAAACTCATGTGATGCATTTTGTAGAAAGGTTTTTTGAGCCTTATCATAAATTTCAAGTTTTTCAGACATAGTATTAATATTGTGTACGAAATCACGTAATTCATCATATACAGGAACTTCAATCTTTTTACCAAAGTTTCTCTCAGAAATATAACTTATATATTTATTAAGATGAGAAAAGGGTTCGGTTATTTTTTTTGACACACGGGAGGAAAAGATAACTGTTATTAATGCGGAAAAAATAACTATGAAAAAAAGAATACAATTTATTACTAATTGAAGTTGATTTATTTTTTCAACATTTGAATATATAATTATCCATCCTAAACCAAAAGAATTTTTATCAGATACTGGTTTAATAATAGCGATGTATTCAGTATCATATACATTAAGATTTACTTCTAATTGATCATTAATGTCTTTAGCTCCACTAATTTTGTTTATAATCTGTTCTGTAAGATCAATGTGGGTAGAGGTAGATCTATCCGGAAATGGATTAATTCTATTTTTATCTTTATCTAGTAAGATAAAATCAGAATTCAATAAGGAAAAGGGTTCCTTTAGCGAATGATCTAACATAAGATAATATCTGTAGGGATCAGTATCTTCTTTTTCATCAATATGTGGACCTTTATCGTACAAATCATTAGGAGGATGAGGCTGTGGTTTTTTGGGGAAGAAATCTGGACCATGCTGAAGTGCGGTTTGTTCAGCATTTGATGCGATTCTTTCTAATTGTTCAACAGTATCATTTTCCATGTACATTCGGATAGCAACATTAAATATTATTGTAGTTAATGTTATCAACATAAAAATTACAATAATATTATACTTAAATATTCTCCATTTTATTGTATCTCTTTTCATAATATCATCCAGTCTATATATGTATTTGAAATAAAAACTTGTAAATTTATGTCTTGTTATTTTTTAGGGTTTATTTATCGTGCACAGTAAAGCCAAACCCCCATACCGTGTGAATCTTCAACTCTGAATTCGCATCAGAAAGCTTTTTGCGTATTCTTTTTATCATGTCATCAGTGGCTCGAGTTTCTACTCTATTTTCAAATCCCCAAACTTTATCTAAAAGTTCACTTCGGCTGATGGCTCTATTTTTATTTTCTATAAGATAGTTAAGAAGTGATAGCTCCATTACTGTAAGCCCTAGGGGGGTACCGTTCACCTCAGCGTATTTTGTATCAAGGTTTATTAAAACATCTAATATTCTAATGATTTTGGTATTTGCCACAGGGGTCTTGTCTAAATCTATTCTTCTAAAAATACTATGAATTCTTGCAATAAGTTCTAAAGGGCTAAAAGGTTTTGTAAGATAATCATCACTACCTAACTTAAGGCCGGTTATTTTATCAAACTCTGTGTCTTTTGCTGAAACAATTATAATGGGTACACAGCTCTTATGTCTTATTAAGGAGCAAAGAGCATATCCATCTATTTCAGGCATCATGATATCTAATATAAGCATATCAGCTTGCCTTTCATTAAAAGCTTTAAGAATGGCATGTCCATCGGTAAAAGTTTCTACATCAAAACCCTCTTTTACGAGAAAAGATTTTATGATGTTACTAATATTTACTTCGTCGTCAGCAATGTATATAAGTTTCCTATTCATGAAATTAGTTCACCTCAAGATATATTCTACCATATAGTTCTCTTAAATATTATTTTAAATTTGTAGATGTATTTATTTGCCACAAATTTGCCACAAAGCTGCCACAGCGTTACGTTAGATTTTTGATGATTTATTCCGATGAAATATGTATAGGATAAAATAATTGCAGGGAAGCAGGTCGAAGGAGAGAATTATAGTATGAACACAATAAGTACTAATCAAAACAATATGGAGGTGTATCTTCAAAAAAGGATAGAAGAGGCAAGGGCTTTACAACAATCTAAATTGGAACAAAAGAAAAAACAAGAGGAAAATGATTATGTTTCAATAAGTCAGCAAGGATTTCAATCATTAGGGAATTCAGTACAAAATATAGCCAATAATAATCCTTTAGCTAGCTTAGTTGAGGCAGGAACTATTACCCAAGAACAAGCAGATGCTGTTCAAAGTGTATTTCAATCTAGAGGTAAAGAAATTCAAACGTCAGGAACATATGGTAATAAAACTAAACCTCAAAACCCTTTAGAAAGCTTAATAACTGCAGGAACAATAACACAAGATCAGGCAGATGCCATTAAAAGTACATTAGAAGAAACTATGAAAGCAAATAGACCAAGTAGAGGTATACCAACAAATACAACTCAAACAGATCCATTAGCTAGCTTAGTATCAGAAGGAACAATAACTCAGGATCAAGAGGATGCAGTTAAAAGCGCACTTGAAGAAGCAATTAATACAAGTAGGTCAAGTATAGATACATCAATAGGCAGCACTCAAACAGATCAATTAGATAGCCTAGTATCATCAGGAACAATAACTCAAGAGCAAGAGGACGCAATTAAAAGTGCACTTGAAGAAATGATGAGAACAAATAGGCCGGCAAGAGATACTTCATCGACGAGTGCCCAAACAAATCCATTAGATAGCTTGGTATCAGCAGGAACTATAACACAAGAACAAGAGGATGCAATTGAAGAAGCAATGAAAACAAATGGGCCAGCAAGAAATACTTCATCGACGAGTGCCCAAACGAGTCCATTAGACAGCTTAGTATCAGAAGGAACAATAACTCAAGATCAAGAAGATGCAATTAAGAGTGCATTTGAAGAAGCAATGAAATCTGCAAGATTTTAATAGTATTTAGGAGGAAAATTATGAGTATATCATCAGTATCATCAGTAGCAAACAATTCTTATGTAGGAACTACAAGTAATAACGATACAAGCTCTCTCGAAAAACAAAAGGCGAGCTTAGAAAAAGAATTAGCAGAAGTTAAGCAAAGTAAAGAGGATGAAAAGACAAAGCAATCAAAGATTTCACAATTAGAATCACAAATACAACAAATTGATTCACAAATTCAAGAAAAGAAAACTAACAAGACAAATCAAGCTTCTGGTAAACCACCAGAACCACCAAAAAAGCCAGAAGGATCAGACGATAATGTGACTAATTCAGTTCAAGCTAGCCAGGCTAATACCAGTAATATAATTGATACTTATGTTTAATAGTATAAAGTAATTCTTAGAATCATAAAATAATAAAAAGAAGGTGATAAATTTAAATCACCTTCTTTTTATTACATAAATTATAAGAAGTGAAATAAATGCTTCTTTAAATAAAGAGTTATAATTGAATACAAGGTATTTTTTACAATATTTGTGTTATTATAATTGAGGAATATAAATTTATATAAATAATACTTTAGTTTATATACTTGAATAAATTAATAAATGTATAAGGAGAGAGGAGAATGGGATACCCTAAAGATTTACTATCAACAAGAGCAGTAGTTAAGCCTGGTTTATGGGCAGTAATACCCAAAGAGGGACTTGTGAATAATGTAATACCTAATATAAAAGATTGTAAAGTTAGTATTGTGGCTTCGCCTAAGATGGGAGCAAGTTTTGTACAGTATGTTATAGAGGCTCAAATAGGAGGCGGGACGACATCACCTTTTGCAAAGGAAGATAAAATTGAAAGTTTTATTTACGTTGTAAATGGCAGTATAGAACTTATAGTAGGAAATGAAAAATATATACTAAATGATGGTGGATATGCCTTTGCACCTGAAGGAATTGGCATAAATTTCAAGAATATAGGAACAGGAGTTTCTAAAATTCTTCTATATAAACAGAAATATGTTAAGTACGAAGGGGTAGAAGCAAAAGTTATCATAGGGAATACGAATAACATTGAATATAGGATTTATGATAATATGTCAAATGTATTTATTAAGGATCTACTTCCAACAGATATTGGATTTGATATGAATATGCATATTTTATGCTTTAAGCCGGGAGGATGTCATCCGTTTGTTGAGACACATGTGCAAGAGCATGGTGCGTACATACTAAATGGAGAGGGAATGTATTTAATGGATGATAAATGGTTAGGAATAAAGAAAGAAGATTTCATGTGGTTTGGACCATATGTACCGCAATGTGCTTATGGAGTAGGAACAGAAGACTTTATCTATATATATTCAAAAGATTGTAATAGAGATGTATCTTTATAGATAACTAACTGGGAACTTAGACGTATGTGTAATTTACCGAAATAAGTAACATATTGTGTTTCGGTTTCTAGGAATTTTGATGGATGATTCTATGAATAGAGGTTGCACATACAATGCTTGCCTCAACGATAGGTATTGAACAAGCATTGTGGAACAATCTTTAGTCAAGAATCATTACCATCAAAATCCCAATGAAACACTGCAAACAATATGTCACTTATTTCTAGTAAAGTTATACGTAAAACTTAACAAATTTGGATGGTTACTCCAATTATAAATCTAATTCTTAAATTGGATATCTATAATTTAGAGTTTAAAATATGAATCAATATGAAAAAGGAGAATTGAGAAGATGAAATTAGTAATTTTAGAACCATTAGGTGTAAATAAAGATAAGTTATTAAGCATGACAAAGGATACTTTAGGGAATAAGGTAGACATAGTATATTATGATACAAGAGTAGAAGATACTGAAACTTTAATAGAAAGAAGTAAAGATGCAGATGCTGTAGTGCTTTCTAATCTTCCATATAAAAAAGAAGTAATAGAGCGTTGTCCTAATTTAAAAATGATATGTGTTGCATTTACAGGAGTAGATCATGTTGCTATGGATTACTGCAAAGAAAAAGATATTATGGTATGTAATTGTGCAGGGTATTCAACAGTTGCAGTTGCAGATTTAGTATTTGGAATGGTTATTTCTCTTTATAGAAATATTATACCTTGCGATAGAGTGACAAGAGAAGGTGAAACTAAAAATGGCCTTGTAGGATTTGAATTAGAAGGTAAGAAATTTGGAGTAATAGGAGTAGGCGCTATAGGGATGAGAACTGCAATGATTGCTAAGGCATTTGGTTGCGAAGTATATGCTTACAGCAGAACTAAAAAGGAGGTTGAAGGAATTCAATTTGTAGATATGGATACCTTGATGTCAATTTGCGATATTATATCACTTCATGTGCCACTAAATGAAAGTACTAAAGGATTAATTAACAGTGAAAAGTTATCTTTAATGAAGAAAAGTGCAATTTTAATTAATACTGCAAGAGGGCCTGTTGTAGATAGTTCGGCTCTTGCAGAAGCTTTAAACAGCGGAAAAATAGCAGGTGCAGGAGTAGACGTATTTGAAGTTGAACCACCAATACCGGTGGACCATGTACTATTTGGGGCTAAAAATTTAATTGTTACGCCTCATGTTGCTTTTGCAACAGTAGAAGCATTTGAAAAGAGAGCTGTTATTGTTTTTGATAATATTGAAAAGTGGTTAAAAGGTATTCCGCAAAATGTAATGTAATACTTTTTTATTTTAGAATTGTTTATAAAATTTTTAAAATTGCTTTAAGGGATTTTTAAAATTGGATTTTATAATGTACTCATAGAAGCGAGGAAACAAATTAAAGTATCTTCGAAAAATATTAGGAGGCGTTATAAATGAATAAAATTAAAGTATTACATGATGTATTCAAAACAATGAAGGATAAGGAAATATTTAAAGGAAACTTAAAATTAGAAGCGTCTAAAGGAGAAGTGAAAATATTATCCGTTTCTAATGAATTTGAAACCAATACTAAAAGTGGAGAAACAAAGGCTAAATTGAATTTAGATGTAGATGCTGAAGGTAAAAAAGTAAAACATGAAAGCAACTCAGAATTTAATATTAAGAATTGTCCGCATCATAAGTTTCATAGAGGAGCTCATATGCATCATCACGGACATGGAAATGGTCATGGTGGAATAAAAGCAGGACTTTCAAAAATTACATTAGTATTAAATCTATTAAACAATATACAAGTTGAAGAAAAAGAGGAAAAGTCCATTATATCTTTAGAGTTAAAAGAAGTGTTGAAAGAAATAAAAGGTATGCATAAGGACTTCCATAAAGGAATGGATGATGAAAAAAAATTGGAGTTTCACAAACAAATGCATGATGGGATAAATAAAGATTTCCATGAGCATCATAAATTTATAAAAGAGATATTATGTTCAGAACAAAGCGATGCTGTATTGAAAATATATGCAAATAAAAATAATGAAATTGAAAAAGTAGAAATTTCAGCTAAAGGTGAAAATACTATTAATGGTACTTTAGATCTAGTTTGGTAAATTAATAAGAATGAGATTAACCATTTACAGTATACACATTTCTGATGAATATGAGTGGAAAGCAGTAATAGAAATTTAAAGCACTATAGCTGTATATATAGAGTTAGGAGATAGTAAATGCCAAAGTATGTTATCTGTAATAATACTAGAAAATATAATGAATTAATTGAAGCTTTAAAAAATAGAGGAATTGAATTTGAGACAACATCTTGTGTTAATAAATGTTTTAAATGTCGCACTAGTGTGATGATTAAAGAAGATGATAAATATATATCTGCGATTACTGTTGAGAAGCTATTAAGGAAAATAAATATTTATTAATTTTATACCATATATAAATGGAACTATGGCTAAATTCATTAATGTATAAAAAAGGGTAACATCCATAAGAGGGATATGAATGTTGCTCTTTATCTATACAATAGGGTAAAATTTATGTTAAGTGTGTTTAAAATTTAAAGGTCTCTAAATAATTGATGTGAAAATTCAATTATTTAGAGATTTCAATTTATTAAAAGTTAATTTGTAATGTTATAATTATTGTAACAATTAAAATTTAGATTGAGGTGGTGATTAAGATTAGAAAATCTAGAAGAAAGCTTCATTTTAATAATAAGATAGATAAAGAACATCTCAGGTATTTTGAAAAGTTTTGTGAATTTAACAAACTGCGTAATGAATTACAGCATGAACATCACAAAATTCATCACAAAAAAATTAATGATCTTAATAAAATTCATAGGTATTTAAGATGGCTACGTCCTGTAGGAGGTTTAATAAGTCTATTTTTACTTTTTTTAATATTTAAGTTTGTTGGTGTACAGACTATCACCATATTCTTTGCAATAATTTTTGTTATTCATCAGATTTCTCATATATATATTACTCTGAGAATGGAAAAAAGAATTATGGAACCCTTAGAAAAGTTAAAAGATGGTGTGGATCAAATTGCTAAGGGAAATTATGATGTGAGAATTGATAATAATGTATGTAATGAAATAGGTGTCTTAATATATGATTTTAATAAAATGGCTGAAACTTTGAGTAAGGCGGAGAAAATACAACAGGAATACGAGGAAAATAGAAAGGAGCTTATAGCAAATATTTCACATGATTTAAAAACACCAATTACTTCAATCAATGGCTATATAGAGGCTTTAGTTGATGGTGTTGTTACTTCTCCTGACAAGGTAAATAATTATTTAAAAGTAATTTATAACAATACTACATATATAAACAATCTTATAGATGATTTATTTTTATTTTCTAAGCTAGATATGCAAAAATTAGATTTTAATTTTGAAAAGATTAAAATTAGAGCATTTATGGCAGATTTAATGGAAGAGTTTAATTTTGTACTTAAAGAGAAAAATATTGGATTTAAATTTCAAGATAATTTATTAGAAGAATTAGATGTTAATATAGATAGAAAAAGAATATATCAAGTCATTAGAAATATTATAGGAAATGCAATGAAATATGGACGTCAGCAGGAACAAGTTATTGAAGTTCAATTAGGTAACAATGACTTATATGTTAATATAGAAGTTAAAGATAATGGGCCTGGTATTCCACAAGATAAATTGCCTCATATATTTAATAGATTTTATCGTATTGATGCGGAACGAACTAAAGATTTCATGAGTACAGGACTAGGACTCGCAATAGCTAAAGAGATGGTAGAGGCCCATGATGGGAGAATTCATGTAAACAGCATTGTAGGGGAAGGTAGTAGCTTTATTATACAACTTCCTATAATGCGAAAGGAGAAGTAATATGAAACAAATACTGATTATTGAAGATGATATTAATATTGCAGAACTAGAAAAAGAATATCTTCAATTAAATGGATACAAAGTGGAAGTAATTCAAGATGGTACGCAAGGATTAAAAAAAGCACTTATGGGCATATATGATCTTATCATTGTTGATTTAATGCTTCCGGGCAAGGATGGATATACCATAGTAAAGGAAGTCAGAGATAAATATGAAATACCTATAATAATAGTATCAGCAAGAAGTGAGGATATTGATAAGATAAAAGGTTTGGGATTTGGAGCAGATGATTATTTAACTAAGCCTTTTAGTCCTGCTGAATTAGTTGCTAGGATAAAGTCGCACATAATAAGATATGAGCGACTATCTGGGAAGAAGATACAAACTAGCATTATAAGTTATAAATCTTTAGAGATAAGAACAGATTCTCATAAAGTTTTCGTAAATGGTAAGGAAGTTATTCTTACAACAAAGGAATATGAACTTCTCCTATTTTTAGCTAGTAATCCTAATATAGTTTTCACTAAAGACAAACTGTTTGATAATATATGGGGAGAAGAATATTTTGGGGATACGGCTACTGTTGCGGTTCACATACAGAAATTAAGAAAGAAGATTGAAAAAGACCCTGGAAATCCGGAATATATAGAGACTCTTTGGGGAACGGGATATAGGTTTAATTCTTGAATATTATGTATTTATATATTTTTATAAAAGTATCTAACTAGCGAGCTCAATTATTGTAATTGGTTACAATTTACAAATTAAATTTGTATAATTAAAATGGTTGTATATAGTATACAATCATTTTTTATTATGATTAAATCTTGTGAGGTGTGAAATGAGTAAAATAGTAGTTGCAGGGTTAGTTAATATAGAGACTACAGTAAGTATAAAGTCATTCCCTATTGAGTACACACCGATTGATTTTCCCTTCTTTGGAATTCAGTCTCGAGCTTCAGGCGTTGGATTTAATATTGGAAAAGCTTTAATAACTTTAGGAGATGAAGTTGTATTACTGTCTATGATAAGCAAAGATTCTTATGGAATGGTAGTGAAAACTGAACTAGAAAGCTGTGGAATTTGCACAAGTTATATTACAGAGAATCTTTCATCAACTCCACAAACAGTTGCGTTATTTGATAGTAGTGGAAAAAGAAAAATTTACTGTGATTTAAAAGAAATACAAGATTACTTATATGACGAAGAGATTTTTAAGAAGCTTATTGAAAATACTCCTATTGTCTGTTTGTGCAATATTAATTTTTCAAGAAAGTTATTAAAAATAGCAAAGGATAAAAATAAAATTATTGCAACGGATGTTCAAGTATTAGGAGATATAAATGATGCCTATAATTCCGATTATATGAAATATGCTAATATACTATTTTTGAGTAACGAAAATATAAAAGGAACTGAAGAAGAGTTTGTAAAAGAAATAGCTAAAAAGTATAACAATGATATTATTGTAGTTGGTCTTGGGAGTGAAGGGGCTTTATTATATGTAAAAAAAGATAATTGCATAAAGAAATTTCCAGCTGTAAAAACCAGAGAGGTTGTAAATACAATTGGTGCGGGAGATTCATTATTTTCTTGTTTCATTCACTATTACGCAAAGAATGAAGACCCATATGAGGCTATAAAAAAAGCTATAGTTTTTGCATCTTATAAAATAGGAGTTGCAAGTGCAGCGGAAGGATTTCTTACCGAAGAAGAGCTAGAAAAAATATACACAGATAAAAAAAGCGCGAAGCGCAATTGAGAACTTGAGATAAAAAAAGCGCGAGGCGCAATTGAGAACTTGAGATAAAAAAAGCGCGAAGCGCAATTAAGATCAGTTCACCTATAAAAAAGCAGCTATGTTGCAACCAAGATCATTAAATAAAAAAAGAGTGCGAAGCACAATTAGGAACTTATTTAAGTACAATTGGGATAATTTCATATAAGAAAAATAAAAACTATATGTGTTCTAGTTATATATAATCAATTATGAAAGAAGGGTATAGAATTATGACAAATAAACAAATAGTTAGTGAGTTTTTCATCAAAGGATATAATGAAAATAATTATGATGCAGTTCAAAAATTGCTTTTAGAGGAATATTATGATCATAGTCCTGCGTCTGCTAGAAGTTCTCTAGATGCAATTAATGTATTAAAAATTGTTCAAAGTATTTTTCTAGATCTGAAGGTTGAAATTATTGATTTAATTGAAGAAAATAATAAAGTAGTGGGAAGATTTAAATTTAGTGCTACACATAGTACTGACTATATGGGAATAAAACCAACAAATAAAAGAATAGATTGGGAAGCAATTGAAATCTTTAGGATTGAGAAAGGAAAGATAGCTGAGTCATGGGGCTACTGGCCGGATGCTGAGATTAAAGAAAAGCTGATGAAATTGTCACAAGAATCTTAGTGATAATAAGTTGAAAGTTCTAAAGGTAGGATTAAATATAGAAGTAAATACTCAAATTGATATTATATAACAAATGCCGGAATTAAGCTGATTCCGGCATTATATTTTAGATTAATTTTAATTGTTTTTAGTGGCAATATATATTTTGGAGTAAATAAGATTTACGAAAGTTTTATTTAATAACTATATTAACAAGTCTTCCTTTAATTACAATTACTTTAACTATAGTTTTACCTTCAGTATTTTCTTTAATAGTTTCATTTTCTAAAGAAGCTGTTTTTATGCCTTCTTCATCTAAATTAGAAGCAACCATAATTTTAGCCTTTATTTTACCGTTGATTTGAATTGCAATTTCAACTTCATCTTTAACTAAAGCTGAAGGATCAAATTCAGGCCATTTTTCATTAAAGATTGTTGAGTTGTTTTCAAGTAGGCTCCATTGTTCTTCAGCAAAGTGAGGAGCAAATGGTGCAAGTAGTTTTACGAAATCAGTTATGGTTTCTTTCAAGAAGTTTGTATTTTTAACATTCTCTTGAGCATATTTATTAAGGGCATTTGTAAGCTCCATAAGTCTTGCTATTGCAGTGTTAAATTGCATTTTATCGCCATCTTCAGTAACACCATTTATTGCTGTATGCTTCCAGAAGTTTAGTTCTTTTTCCGCTGAGTCGATAGAATCTTTAGTATTTTCGTTTGAATCTATTATAGTTCGGCATGTTTCTAGAATTCTTTCAATTCTATCTACGAATTTACCAACAGATTTTATTCCGTCATCACTCCATGCTCCACCTTCAGTGTATCCAAATCCAAACATTAAGTACATTCTAAATACGTCAGCACCATATTCTTTGATGTAGTCATCAGGAGAAATTGTATTTCCCTTTGATTTACTCATCTTAAGTCCATCTGGTCCTAAAATTAATCCTTGGTGAGTTAAGCTTAAAAATGGTTCATCAAAGTTTAAGTATCCCATATCTCTTAAAGCCTTTGTTACAAATCTTGCATATAGTAAATGCATACAAGCATGTTCTGGTCCACCAACATATTTATCTACAGGAAGTATTTTATTGATCTTTTCAGGATCAAAAGGTGCATCTTCATTTTTATTATCTGCATATCTTAAATAGTAGAAAGATGAACATACAAAAGTATCTAAAGTATCGGCTTCTCTCTTTGCATGACCACCACAAACAGGACAAGTAGTATTTATAAATTCTTCAGACTTACTTAATGGTGATTTACCATCTGGAGTAAATTCAACATTGTAAGGAAGCTCTACTGGAAGATCCTTTTCAGGTACTGGAACTATTCCGCAATCATCACAGTATATAACTGGAATTGGAGCACCCCAATATCTTTGTCTTGAAACTAACCAGTCTCTTAGTCTGAAGTTCACCTTCATTGAACCTAATTTATCTTTTTCTAATTCTTCAACGATCTTTTTCTTAGCTTCATCAGTTGTTAATCCATCAAACTTACCTGAATTAACAAGTACTCCATATTCGCAGTATGGAAGCTCCGGATCAGTATTATCTTTATCAGTTATAACTCTTTCAATTGGTAGATTAAATTTTGTTGCAAAAGCAAAATCTCTTTCATCATGGGCAGGAACAGCCATAACGCATCCTGTACCATAAGTAGCCAATACATAATCAGAAATCCAAATAGGAACTTCTCTCCCATTGATAGGATTTATAGAATAAGACCCAGTGAATACACCTGTTTTTTCTCTTGAAACTGATTGCCTTTCAATTTCAGATTGTTTAGCTGCAGCTTCTTTATAGCTTTCTACTGCTTCTTTGTATTCTGGAAGAGTTAACTCATCAACTAATTTATTTTCTGGAGCTAGAACTACATAAGTAACACCATTTAAAGTATCAACTCTTGTTGTAAACACATCAAAATCTAAAATTGAATCTTTAACTTTAAAAGTAACTTGTGCACCATAAGATCTTCCAATCCAGTGCTTTTGCATAGATTTAGTTTTTTCGGGCCAATCTAAACCATCTAATTTATCTAGTAATTCATCACCATAATCAGTTATTTTAAAGAACCATTGAGTAAGATCTTTTTTCATAACTTCAGTACTGCATCTTTCACAAGTTCCTTCAACAACTTGCTCATTAGCTAGAACTGTATTACAAGATGGACACCAATTTACAGGAGCTTTTTTTCTATAAGCTAAACCTTTTTCATAAAGTTTTAGAAATAACCACTGTGTCCATTTATAATAATCAGGAAGACAAGTAACTACTTCATTTTCCCAGTTAAACATAGCTCCCATAGATTTTAATTGTTTTTCCATAGTTTCTATGTTCTTTAAAGTAGAATCTTGTGGGTGTATTCCAGTTTTTATTGCATAGTTTTCAGCTGGCAATCCAAATGCATCAAAGCCCATTGGTTGAAATACATTATAACCTTGCATTCTTTTAAGTCTTGCCCATGAATCAGTTGGACCATAGTTAAACCAGTGCCCTGCGTGAAGTTGAGCACCTGATGGATAAGAGAACATTTCTAAAGTATAGAGTTTTTTATCTAAATTTTCAGGATTAAATTTATAAACCTCATTTTCTTCCCAAAACTTTTGCCATTTTTCATCAATCTTAGTTCCGTAATTTGCCATTGTTATCCTCCTTAAATTTAACGTTATAAGTTAGCTGTTATGTATTAACTGTTAACTAAAAAAAGCCTCCGTCTCTAAACTAAAGAGACGAAAGCGCAATTTCCGTGGTACCACTCTTAATTAGAAGAAATAGAATAAATCAAATCTTCTCACTTAATATTTTAACGGTATTACCGTACTTGCTTTAACAAGTAAGCTCCTAGGCAAGTTCATAATAATATAACACTGTTTTGCACCTAAGACACAATCAAAAAATAATAAACCAGTATGCGCGCCTATTTTGCACCATACAGCGTCAGCAATTTAAGCTAATAGACCCACATGAGCATAAATTACTTCCTTGTCTGGTACAAAATATGCTTAGCATCTTTGGTCTATTATTTTTCGATTGTGTCTAACAACAGCTCTCTTATAGATATAATTATTACTAATACTCCTATTCATCGCATAATATAAAATTTTAATAACATTATATATTAAAAAATCTAAAGAAGTCAAGAAGTTGACTTAAAGGTAGTGATTTGATAAGTTAAATATCAAGCAAAGTTACGGGAATACTTAGTAATGTTTTTTATTAAATATTGGAATAATAACATTATGATATGTTAAATGTTAAAATGATTTATAAAGATTAAGTTGGATAAAAAGTAAATATTATCTTCCTAGAATTAGTTATTATGATAAAATACTTATAGTAGATATATGTGTATAATAAATTTTTTTAGATAGGAATGTAATTGATGAAATACCATATATAGATAAGAGTTTGATATAGAGGGAAGTGGATCTATATGAATATACTGTTAGGCTTGATAGTTATAATATTAGTGCTGAATATTATTTTTTCGTTATCACTAATTTTTATAGAGAGAAAAGACCCAACTACAACATGGGCGTGGCTTTTAATACTAATGATTTTACCAGGCCTTGGATTTATTATTTATATTTTGTTTGGACAGAACTTAAGTAGGCAAAAAATTTTTAAAGAGAAAATAAAGTTTGATGAGAAGAAGAGAAAAAAATTAAATGATAAATATAGTTTGAGTAATCATTGTCATGATGGTGGAGAAAAATTTGCTGATTTGAGAAGATTAAATTTTAACCATTCAGGTGTAAAATATACAACTAATAATAGAGTTAATGTTTATGTTAACGGGAAAGAAAAATTCAAACAGTTAATTGAAGATATAAAAAATGCCAAAAAGTTTATTCATGTAGAATATTATATTTTTAGAGGAGATACATTAGGTAAAAGGATAATTGATGAATTAACTAAAAAGGTTAAAAGCGGTTTAGAAGTTAGATTATTGGTAGATAGCATGGGATCACGTATGTTAACCAAAAAAGTACTTAAAGAATATATAGAGGCTGGCGGAAAGTTTTCATTATTCTTTCCGGGAATTTTGCCACATATAAATACCCGTATAAACTATAGAAATCACAGAAAGATAGTGGTGATTGATGGGAGATATGGATATGTTGGAGGATTTAATGTTGGTAAAGAATACATAAATGAGGATCCAGAGTTTGGATTTTGGAGAGATACGCATGTAAGAATTGAAGGGGAGGCAGTTAATGCTTTGAATGAAAGGTTCTTGCTTGATTGGGGGCATGCGTCAGGTGAAGAAATAAGTGACTACAATAGATATTCAGAAGCATTCAAGAAAGATTTAGGAGATGTGGGAATACAAATTGTAACTAGTGGTCCAGACCATAAAGAAGAGTATATTAGAAATTCTTATTTGAAACTAATCAATAATGCCAAAAAGAATTTATATATAGAGACACCTTACTTAATACCTGATTCTCCTATATTAGAAGCCCTAAAAATATCTGCTTTATCTGGGGTAGATGTTCAAATTATAATACCAGGAAAACCAGATCATTTCTTTATGCAATGGGCAGCAAGTTCTTACGTGGGCGAATTACTTGAAGCGGGTGTTAAAGTATATAGTTATCAAAATGGGTTTATCCATGCAAAGACAATAGTTGCAGACGGGACAGTGATGAGTATTGGGACTGCTAATTTGGATATTAGAAGTTTTAAGCTTAACTTCGAAGTAAATGCATTCATTTATGATGATAGAATTGCAGCAGCTGGTGAATTACAATTTATAGAAGATATTAGCTTTTCGGAAGAAATAACAAAGGAAATTTATGATGGGAGAAGTTTTTCTCTTAGAATTAAGGAATCTTTAATTAGGTTAGTTTCACCGATATTATAAAAATTAATTATAAGAGAATGGAGTATCATATGAAAAGTAAGGATAAATTTTATTATTCATTAACTACGTATATGAATTACGGAGTGATGAGTATAGTTACAACATTTTATGTGCCTTATTTAAATCAAATAATTGGATTATCATTAAGCGAAGTTGGGAATGTAGTGTCCATAGGAGCACTGTTTGCAATTCTTTCCCAACAATTCTTAGTCAATAAATTGTCATCAAGGAAAAATAAGAAACTATATATAATTATACACTTGTGTGCTTTAGTTGGAATGATAGTATTCCTAATGTTTGTTAATAAAGCTATTATATATTTTTATGCTGTTCTTTATGGAATTATAGTGCAAACTGTGGGAACTGTATATGAAATATATGTTGAAGAAATATCAGTAAATCATAATATAGAGTATTCTGAAATAAGGAAGTGGGGGTCAATTGGATTTGGCTGTGTAGTTTTATTAAGTGGTACTATAATTTTAAGATATGGTTTTAGGACTATGCATGTAATTGGAATTTTAATGACAGGCATAGTTATAGGTTTAATAGCCGTAAAATTTAAGAATAATAAATCGGATACAAATAAGAAGAAAGCAAGGCTAAGTGCTGTATTTAAAAATAAAAACTCAATAATTCTTGGAGTAATTAACATCTTGATTATTGGAACTTATACGGCAATAGAATTTGCATATTCAACTTATCTAATAAAGATAACTGGAAATGCAGATCTGGCTAACTCTATATATAGTAAGTCTATATTTTCAAGAGTTTTTGTTGAATTTATATCATTTATTCTTGTTGGAAAGTATTTAAAAGATAAAGATCCTAAAAAATATTTAATAATAGCTTTTCTTATAGGAACCATTAGAATATTGATGTTTTCAACATCATCTTTAGTTTTAGTTGTTTTAGGAGATCAATTGCACGGATTAATGTATGGATGTTATTTAACATTTCTATTTAAATATATTAGAGAAGTAGTTGATGAAGAATTAGTTGCAGGCACATTTTCTTTTGTAAGTGTATTAGGATCTGCAGGAGCTAATTTTATATATCCACGAATGTTTAGCACTATTCAAGAGAACTTTGGGTATACTCCTATGTATTTAGTTGGATTCTCAATAATGCTAGTATCAGCCTTAATTGCTATTAAAGTTCTTCCGGGGAAAAAGCAGTCTATTGGAGTTGTATAAATTAACAACTAATCTATAAATGAGATTTTTGTAAAATATATAGGATTTTGTATGAAAAAAGCTGCATGAATAGGGAAATATCCTGAATTCATGCAGTTTTTTTATAATGATTATGAATATAAGATTTATAATAATCATTTTTTAAGGCTATTATCAGAAATGAAATTAAATATCTGTAACTTTAATAATATCAAATCCCTTTTCCTCTAATATGCTTATCAATCGTTTTAATATTGAATTATTATTATAATTAAATTCAGGTATATTGTTATTTTCAGTTAGCGAAATAAAACTATTTTCTAAGGAAGGATGAAAAAATACACTTCCCATTTTATTTATATCAGTATTTTTAATTTCGGCTAAAGCAAGTTCTTCCTTTCCTATAGGAATATAATCAAGTGGAGTTGAAATGTAATATGAAGATTTATTGTAAGGACTAAGCTGAGGCTTTGTTAAATCAGCTTTATCTATACCATAATCATTAAATGGATAGTACAATATTTTAAAATACTTTTCAGCAATTTTATTCTGATCAGGGGTAACCTCATAATGTGGTGCTTCAAAAAAATTAATTGGTATATCTAAGTAAGATGCAGTTTCAAGAGCTTTTTCAATCTTTTCTTTAAATATTTCAGTTGAAGGTTGTGCCTTTCCAAACTCAAATCCAGTACCAGATTCTTCATTATCATTTTGATGTGTATAGCCATGAAGGCCAATTACACCATCATGTGTTGAAAAGTAGTCTAAGCTATATATCATTTCTGCCATTTCAAAATTATTTTTAGTTAATGGATTATTATCGATACCTTGATTAGGGATAACATATCTTGAAATCCATGCGATGTGATATGGCATTTTCTTTTGGAACATATAGTTTGCAATTATACGAAGTTTTTCAAAATATTCTTTCGAATAGTTCTGAGAATTTAGGCCAACATCCTCAAAACGTATAAATCCAACTTGATTTGTTTTGGACTTATATGGAATAATGTTTGTACTATTAAAGCCATCTATTTTACAATCAATTAACTTATTGTCTTTATCCCACCTAGTATAAAGATTAAGCATATTTGAAAAATCAGAAAAAGTTATATAGTAAATATCATTCTGATTTAACAATGTTTTTTTTATGGAAAATTCATTATTATCATGCCTAATGATATTGCTAGATAAATCAATTAAATAAGAAGTATCATTTATTTTTATATTTAATAAATTATCATTTTTATTCATTTCTCCCCCTAATTGATCAATTAATTCATTTAAGCATATGTAGTATCTATTTTTTTCTAAATATATTGGCATTTTAAGAGAAAGAATTTTACCATTCATTTTAAGTTTAATATTATCTTGAGTCATGTTAAAACTATTAAAGCTAGAATAGTTTGGACTGATTTTAATATTTAATCCAGATGAAACATCATTTTTAAGTTGTTTTGAGTAATCATCTTTCATTGAATTTTTATTACTACAGGTAATTAGAAAGAAGGTTGAAAATAACATACAAATATAAAATAGTATTCTCTTCATCATTTGTATACCTACCTTGTCCGTTAGAGTATATATTTATTATTTGTATTAAATCTTTTTTTATGAATATAATTTAAATTAAGTAATGGGATTAAAATTTATATTTTTACTAAAAATACATGATGTATATTTGATAATTTGTTAAAAATAATAATATATATTTATTATTTTTATTAAAAAAACCATGTATTGTTGTTTTGTAATTATTAAATAAATGTAAAAAATGAAAAGGTGTCAATTTGTATTGACAATTAAATATAGTTTGCTATAATGATTAAAAGATAAATTTTAAAAGAAAATTTTATATTAATATTCGTAAAAATAATTATTAATTTAGAAATGGAGAAAATCATGGAAAAGGATATTGTAAAATCAGTTATGCAAAAATTTTATAGCTTTTTTTATTTTACATTCTGGGGCTTTTATTTTAGCGCTGGCTATTTATTTTGCAGAAAACTGAATAATTCCTTTTTAATGAGTGTTTAATATTCATATAAATTTTTTAAGATTAGACAAATAATTATTGATATTTTATGGAACTCATTATACATGAGTTCCATTTTTTTACGCAAATAATTAAATATATGCAAGGGGGCAATATAAAATGGTAGTAATATTAAAGCAAAAAGCAAAGCAGGAAGAAATAGAAAGATTAACAAAACAACTTGAAGCAAAGGGAGTTTCAGTAAGTTTAGTGGTTGGATCAGATGTAAATATCTTAGGATTAGTTGGAGATACAAGTACAATAGATCCTTCAGTTATTGAAGCCAACGGAATAGTCGAAAGAGTTATGAAGGTACAGGAACCTTTCAAGAAGGCAAATAGAATGTTTCATCCAGAAGACACAATAGTAGATATTAATGGGGCTAAAATCGGCGGAAAGAAAATAGCGATGATTGCAGGACCGTGTTCGGTTGAAAGTGAAGAACAAATCACTGAGATAGCTAAAGAAGTTAAAGAAATCGGGGCAAACTTTTTAAGAGGCGGTGCATTTAAGCCAAGAACTTCACCATATGCGTTCCAAGGAATGAAATATGAAGGGTTAGAGCTTTTAAAGAAAGCAAGAGAAAGTACTGGATTACCAATAGTTACAGAGCTTATGTCACCGTATGATATAGAAACATTTGTGGATAATGTAGATGTAATTCAAGTTGGTGCCAGAAATATGCAGAACTTTGATTTACTTAAGGAACTTGGGAAAACAAATAAACCAATATTACTGAAGAGAGGTTTATCAGCAACTATAGAGGAATGGTTAATGTCAGCGGAATACATTATGGCTGGAGGAAATGAAAATGTAATTCTTTGTGAAAGAGGAATAAGAACCTTTGAAAATTACACAAGAAATACTTTAGATTTAAGTGCAGTGCCTGCAGTTAAAAAATTAAGTCACTTACCTATAGTAATTGATCCAAGTCACTCTGCAGGTAAGTACTGGATGGTTGAACCATTAGCAAAGGCTGCAGTTGCAGTTGGAGCAGACGGACTTATTATTGAAGTTCATAATGATCCAGCAAATGCATTATGTGATGGACCACAATCAATTAAGCCAAGTAAGTTCGCAAAACTTATGGAAGAATTAAAAGTTATTGCAGCTGCTGTTGGAAGAGAAATATAAATTTATATAATAAAGGGCAGTTGGCACTGACAATTATTCCTTATATAAAGTAAAAATAGTTATAACGTAATCTTAGTCATGATGCTAACTGTTTAATGAAAAGAGGAGTGTTGATAAATGGAAGATTTAGTTGTTGAACTTGGTGAAAGAAGTTATCCAATCATAATTAAAAAAGGATTAATTGATGAAGTGAATCTGGAAATCCAAAAAGTTTTTAAAGGTAAAAAGATATTTATACTAACTGATAAAAATGTAGGTTCTCATTATGGGGATAGGATAAAATCATGTTTAATTAACTCGGGATATGATGTTAAGCTAATGGAATTAGAGCCAGGTGAGGAAACTAAAGCGTTTAGTACCCTTCCTTCAATATATAATGAACTATTAGATTTTAAAATTACAAGAAGTGACTTAATAATAACTTTAGGGGGAGGAGTAATTGGAGATCTTGGAGGTTTTGTTGCATCAACTTTCTTAAGAGGTGTTGATTTCGTTCAAATGCCGACTTCATTGCTTGCTCAAGTTGATAGCAGCGTTGGTGGAAAGGTTGCAGTAGATTTAGAAAGAGGTAAAAATTTAGTAGGAAGTTTTTATCATCCTAAATTAGTTTTAATAGATCCAAAGGTACTTGAAACTTTAAGTGAAAGATTTTTCAGAGATGGAATGGCAGAAGTTATTAAGTATGGATGCATAAAGGATAAAGAATTCTTTTATTTTTTAAAAAGCATGAAAAATAAAGAAGAGGTTATGCACAATATAGAAAAGATTATCCACAGATGTTGCTTTATAAAAAAATGTGTTGTGGAAAATGATGAGAAAGATACTGGAGAAAGAATGTTGTTAAACTTTGGACATACGTTAGGCCATGCCATAGAAACATATTATAACTTTAAGAAGTTTACACACGGGGAAGCAGTAGCTATAGGAATGTATGAAATAAGTAAGATCGCGGAAAATAAAGGTTTAACTGATCAAGGCGTAAGTGAAGAGGTGAAAGATATATTGATGCAATATAATCTTCCTTATGAAGTTGAAATAGAAGAAAGCTCAGAAATTTTAGATACTATAGCTTTAGATAAGAAAAATATTGATAATGTTTTAAAGGTAGTATTATTAAAAGGCATTGGAGAATCATACTTAGAAAAGACTAATGTAGAATTTTTTAGTTAATGATGGATATGAAATAGGCTAGAATGCCGATGTGTTATTTTGTGTATATCTGAAGCAATGAATAAAGAAAAAGCGAGGTAAAGTAATGGGGAACTTAAAAATTTATCCTAGAAAATTAAGTGGAGAAGTTAAGATACCACCATCTAAGAGTATGGCACATAGAGCAGTAATTTGCGCAGCTCTCGGAAATGGTATTAGTAAGGTTACAAATATAGATTATTCTGACGATATTATTGCGACAATTGAAGCAATGTCATCATTGGGGGCTAAAATAACAAAAAAGGAAGATTACCTTGAGGTTTATGGAATTAACAGTCCAGAAAATATTGAAGCTAATTCAGTTAAAGATCAAAGAACTATAGATTGTAATGAATCAGGATCAACCCTTAGATTTTTAGTACCTATAGCAGCATTATTTGAGGGCGTTAACAGATTTGTTGGAAGAGGAAATTTAGGAAAGAGACCACTGGACACTTATTATAAAATTTTTGACGAACAAGGAATTAAATATTCTTATAAAGAGGGAATACTAGATTTAAAGACTGAAGGGAAATTAAAAGCTGGAGAATTCAAGATGGAAGGGAATATTAGCTCACAGTTTATAACAGGATTATTATTTACGCTTCCTCTTTTAGATGGAGATTCTAAGATTATAATTACTACAGAAATGGAGTCAAAAGGATATATTGATTTAACTTTAAGTGCTATTAAGGATTTTGGTGTAGAAATTATAAACAATAATTATGAAGAATTTATAATAAAGGGAAATCAGATATATAAGAGTATAGATTACAGAGTTGAAGGTGACTACTCACAAGCAGCATTCTTTTTCTGTGCTGATGCACTTTCAAATGATGTTGTTCTTAATGATTTAAAATTGGATTCTCTTCAAGGTGATAAGGAAGTAATTGATATATTAGAGAGAATGGGATTAAAATTAAATAGTAAGAATAATGGTTTAATTGGAAATGTCAGTGACAGTCTAAAAGCAACTTTAATTGATGGTTCTCAATGTCCAGATATAATCCCAGTAGTATCATTAGTTGCTGCATTAAGTGAGGGTACTACAGAAATAATAAATGCAGGAAGACTTAGAATTAAAGAATGTGACAGATTAGCCGCAGTAACTTCCGAACTTAATAAATTAGGTGCTAAAATTACAGAAAAAGAAGATGGATTGATAATTGAAGGAGTAAAGGAACTTAAAGGAAACGTTGAAGTTTGGAGTCATAAAGATCATAGAATAGCAATGACTATAGCTATAGCATCAACTATATGTAAAGAACCTATAATACTTAAAGACTACGAGTGTGTTTCAAAATCTTATCCTCAGTTTTGGGATGATTTCAAGAATTTAGGAGGTGTAACTGATGAGTGGAATGTGGGGGAATAAATTAAAGGTTTCTATCTTTGGTGAATCTCACGGAGTTGGGATAGGGATAACAATTGATGGGCTTCCTTCAGGAGTTGAGATTAATCTTGAAGAAGTCATGAAAGAGATGGCAAGACGTGCACCAGGAAAAAGCAATTTATCTACAGCGAGAAAAGAAGCAGATGCGCCAGAAATTTTAAGTGGATTTTTTGAGGGAAAGACTACTGGAACTCCTCTTTGTGCAGTAATAAGAAATGCAGATATGCGTTCGAAAGACTATGGAAAACTTAAAGATTTAATGAGACCAGGTCATGCGGACTATCCAGGATTTGTTAGATATAATGGATTTAATGACTATAGAGGTGGTGGATCTTTCTCGGGAAGAATTACTGCGCCACTAGTATTTGCTGGGGCTGTATGTAAGCAGGTATTAGAAAGTAAGGGAATTAATATAGGAGCTCATGTTAAGAGTATTGAAGATATTCAAGATAAGAGTTTCTATGATGTAGAATTAAGCAGAGAACTTTTAGCAGAATTAAAAACAAAGGAATTGCCACTTTTAATTTCAGAAAAAGAAGAAGAAATGAGAGATGCAATTCTGAAAGCAAAAAAAGAACAAGATTCTGTAGGTGGAACTATTGAATGTACTGTTCTAGGAATAAATCCGGGAATAGGAAATCCATTTTTTGATTCAGTTGAATCAACTCTAGCGCATTTAATGTTTTCTGTTCCAGCGGTTAAAGGGATAGAATTCGGAAAAGGCTTTGAAATGACTACACTTAGAGGTTCGAATTGTAATGATGAATACTATTATGAGGGAGAAAATGTTAAGACATATACCAATAATAATGGTGGGATTACAGGTGGAATAACTAATGGAATGCCAATACTATTTAAGGTTGGAATAAAGCCTACACCATCAATATCAAAGACTCAAAGAACAATAGATATTGCAGAAAAGAAAGAATCAGAGCTTGTTATTGAAGGACGTCATGATCCTTGCATCGTGCAAAGAGCTGTTCCGGTAATTGAAGCTGTAACAGCGATTGGAATACTTGATTTAGTACTTTAACAGCAAATAATTCACAATGCTAAGTGTGGACACTTAGAACCTTCATTATAAATGTTGTGTTAGTAATTATGAAATTTATATTAAAAAGCAAAGAGTGAATTTGAACTAGTTGAGTAAGGAGAATTAAAATGGCGGAAATAGATGATTATAGAAAGAAGATTGATGAAATAGATAAAGAGATAACCAGGCTTTTTGAAGAAAGAATGGATGTAGTTATTAAGGTTGGAGAATATAAAAAACAAAATAATTTACCTGTTTTTAATAAAGCTAGGGAAGATGAAGTTATTGCAAAGAATATAGAGTATCTTAATAATAAAGATTATGCTGAAGGATTAAAAGACTTTTTTGTTAATATTATGAATATTGCCAAAGATTTTGAAGATAAAAAATTAATAGAAGACACAAAAACTAAAACTGAATGCATATCAGAATTAGGAAATGAGAGAAGCAATATAAAAGTTGGATTTTATGGTGTTGCAGGATCATTTTCAGAAGAAGCAATGATTAAGCATTTTGGTAAAAAAGATGATTCTAAGGCATATGATGAATTTGAAGATGTATTCTTAGCAGTGAAAAATGGAGAAATTGATTATGGAGTTTTGCCAATAGAGAATTCCTCAACTGGTGCTATTTCACAGGTTTATGATCTTTTATATAAGTATGGGTTCTATATAGTTGGAGAAGAATGTATTAAGATAGATCAAAATTTAATTGGAATCCAAGGAACAAAATTAGAGAATGTTAAGGAAGTATATTCACACCCACAAGGCTTTGAACAAAGTACTGATTTCTTGAAGGGATATAGCTGTTGGAAGAAGATCCCGTTTCATAGTACTGCAGACAGCGTTAAACTTGTTAGTGATTTGCAAGATATGTCAAAGGTCGCTATTGCAAGTAAAAGAGCAGCTGATATATATAATTTAAGTATAATAAAAGAAAATATAAATAATAGAAGCGAAAATTCTACAAGATTTATAGTTATATCAAAAGAATTAGAATTAAACGAAGATTGCGATAAAGTAAGTGTTGTATTTTCTCTTGAACATAAGGCAGGTACTTTGTATAAATTATTAAGACATTTCGCAGAAAATAATATAAACATGATGAAAATCGAATCAAGACCTATGGAAAAAGGAGCTTGGAAATATTTTCTATACGTAGATTTTGATGGGAATCTAGAAGACGAACAAGTTAAAAAAGCATTAAACTTAATCGAACAAAGCAGTGCATACTTTAAACTTATTGGCGGATACAGAAAGTATACACCTTAGAAAAAGTGCGAAGCACAACCAAGATCATTTCACAGTAGAAAAAGTACGCATATATAAAAAAAGCACGAAGTGCAATTAAGATCATTTCACATATAAAAAGCGCGCACATATTGAAGGAGTGTGAAGCACAATCCGGAACTTATAAGTGCAATTAAGAAATTAGCAATTGAAACTAGTAACTTTTAACCTTATAGAAATTGAAATAGGAGTAAAAAGGGGGCATTAATTTGGAATTTTACGGACTAATAGGAGAGAAATTATCACATAGTCTTTCACCTAAAATTCATAATACGCTTTTCAAAGCTTTAGAAATAGAAGGGGCATATAAGCTTTTTGAAGTTGAAAAAGAAAATTTAGGCAAACTTATAGAATCAATAAAACTTCTTAGAATAAAAGGAGTTAATGTAACTATTCCTTATAAGCAAGATGTAATGGAATATTTAGATTTTATATCAGATGAAGCTAAAAAAATAGGGGCAGTAAATACTATTTGCTTAAAAGATAATAAGTTATATGGACACAATACAGATTACTATGGATTTGGAACAATTTTAAATAATAATGACATTGCTATAAGAGATAAAATTGCTATGGTTCTCGGAAATGGTGGAGCGGCTAAAGCTGTTATTACTTATCTTTTAGATCAAGGAATTAAAAAGATTTACTTAGTTTCAAGGAAAATTAAAGGTAATTCTGGATATGAAGATGGAAGAATAGAATACAGAACTTATGAAGAAATATCAGACATAAAAGGTGATGTTTTAATTAATACAACTCCGCTTGGCATGTATCCGCATATGGATGAAATTCCCGTTGATGAAGAGATAATAAAAAATTTTCATGCGTTAGTTGATATAATTTATAATCCAAAGGAAACAAAGTTTTTAAAAATAGGAAAAGTTCTAAATAAAAAAGTATGTGGTGGTATTGAAATGCTAGTAGGGCAAGCTATAAAGGCAGAAGAAATATGGCAGGGACATAAATTAGATAGAGAAGTGACTCAAGGTTTATATTCAATATTTGAAGATGAATTTAAGTAGGGGGCATATATGAAAAATAAAGTAGTATTCATTGGAATGCCTGGATGCGGTAAAAGCACAATTGGTAGATTGGTAAGCAAGGAATTAAATATTAAATTTGTTGATATGGATAAGTATATTGAGGATATGACATCTAAAACCATACCTGAGCTTTTTGAACTGGGAGAAGAGCATTTTAGAAATTTTGAATCTTTAGCCTGCAAGAAATTAGCGGAGGAGAATAATATTATAATTTCTTCTGGCGGTGGAGTAGTAAAAAGAAAAGAAAATATAGATGTATTAAAAGAAGAATCGTTCATTATTTTCGTTGATAGGCCGTTGGAAGATCTTTTAGGAGATATTGATATTTCGAAAAGACCTTTGCTTAAAGATGGCAGGGATAAGCTAGTTAGATTATATGAAGAGCGTTATGAATTATATAGAACATCAGCAGATGAAATAATTAAAAACGATAAAGAATTAAAGAATACAATTAATATAGTAAAAAAAGCTATAATATCTAATTTGAATATAGATTAAAGAAATGAAAAATTTATAGGAAAATCAGATTATATGATAATAAAATTTTAGACTATAAGATCAGCTATATACCGTATTTAATATGGTGAGTATATACATATGGAGCTTGAAAGGAGTGATTATTAATGAAGATTATGGTTATTAATGGACCAAACCTAAATATGGTTGGTGTAAGAGAAAAGGGCATATATGGCACGAAATCTTTTAGCGATATATGTGAATATATTAAAGAAGAGGGAAAAAAAAGAGGCCATGAGATAACATTATTCCAAAGCAATTGTGAAGGCGAAATAATTGATGAACTTCAGAAGGCATATTTTGAGAATTATGATGGAATAATTATAAATCCTGGAGCTTATACGCATTATAGTTATGCAATTCACGATGCAATAAAAGGAATTAATATAGATACAGTTGAAGTACATTTATCGAATGTACACGCAAGAGAAGAGTTTAGAACAAAATCTGTGACTGCACCAGCATGTATAGGGCAAATGTGTGGTTTTGGAGAACATGGATATGTATTAGCTATGAAGGCACTAGAATTGAAAAAAGTGTCGGAATAGTTTATATTATATATAGATAGACAATGTGAAATTTACATTCGGTCTCTCTAATTGTAGTACAGAAGTATAGTAGTAAAAAAGAAAAAATCAAAAATGAAAGTAGTACAGGAGGAAATTAAAATGATAATTATTATGAATCCAAAAGCAAGTGAAGAAGATGTAAGAAAGGTAAAAGCGGTAGTTGAGTCAAAAGGATTAGAAACTCATCTTTCTAAAGGTGACACATACTACATAGTAGGTGCTGTAGGAGATACTTCTATATTAGACCCTAAAAAATTGCAAGTACTTAAAGGTGTAGATAGAGTTATGAAGGTTCAAGAACCTTTTAAAAAAGCTAATAGAATATTCAAACCAGAAGATACAGTAGTTAATGTTGAGGGATCAGTAGTTGGTGGCGGAAGACTTGGAATAATGGCTGGACCATGCTCGGTAGAAAGTGAAGAGCAAATTGTTGAAATCGCTAAAAGAGTAAAAGTAGCTGGAGCTAACTTCTTAAGAGGAGGAGCTTTTAAACCCAGAACTTCACCATATAGTTTTCAAGGATTAGAACTTGAAGGATTAAAACTTTTAAAAACAGCTAAGCAAGAAACAGGGCTTCCAATAGTAACAGAGCTTATGTCAACAGATTACTTAGATAACTTCGTTGAAGAAGTTGATATGATTCAAATTGGTACTAGAAATGCGCAAAACTTTGACTTGTTAAAGCAAGTTGGTAAAACTAAAATACCAGTGCTATTAAAGAGGGGGATGGCATCAACTATAGAAGAATGGCTTATGTCAGCAGAATATATTATGGCAGGTGGAAATGAAAATGTAATTCTTTGTGAAAGAGGAGTAAGAACTTTTGAAACTATTACAAGAAATACATTAGATTTACAAGCTATTCCAGTAGTTAAGCGATTATCACATTTACCTATAATTGTTGATCCAAGTCATGCAGGAGGATACGCTTACTTAGTAGAACCGATGGCTAAAGCTGCAATTATGTCAGGTGCGGATGGACTTATGATAGAAGTTCATAATGATCCAGAAAATGCATTAAGTGATGGACAACAATCACTAACTCCAGATCAATTTGATGTGTTAATGAGCAAAGTTAAAGCAGTCGCAAAGATAGAAGATAAAGAAGTCTAATCTTAAATAAGGGAGCTATAAATATGAGAATAGTAGTTGTAGGTCTTGGAGTAATTGGAGGATCATTTACTATGGCTTTGAAAGAAGCAGGGTATGATGATGTTTATGGTATAGATATTAACAAAGAATCTTTAGAGAAGGCTAAGAAACTTGGATTAATAAAAGATGGCTACACAAATGGACAAGAAATAATTAAAAGTGCAGATTTTATAATTATCTCTTTATATCCAAGATTAGTTAAAAAGTTCATAATAGATAATAAAGATGATTTCAAAGATGGTGCAGTAATAACAGATGCCACTGGAATTAAAAAAATGTTTATTGAGGATATAGTAAATATATTACCTGAAAATATAGATTTTGTTTTTGGACATCCGATGGCAGGGAGAGAAAAAAAGGGAATAGACTTTGCTAGCAGCGCAGTTTTTAAAGGCGCAAATTATATTTTAACACCAGTAGCTAGAAATAAAGAAGAAAACTTAAACATGGTAGAGGATTTAGTCTATAAGATTGGATTCAAAAGAGTTAAGAGAATAACTCCAGAATATCATGATGAAATGATTGGTTATACAAGTCAGCTTCCCCATTCATTAGCTGTAGCATTAGTTAACAGTGATGTGGAAGGCAGAGAAACTGGAAGTTTCATCGGTGATAGTTACAGGGATTTAACGAGAATAGCTAATATAAATGAAGATCTTTGGAGTGAACTTTTCCTAGGAAATAAGGAGAATTTATTAAAAGGCATAGAAAATTTTGAAATTGAACTTGATAAAATAAAACATGCCATAGAGAATGATGATAAAGAAGCGCTAAAAGAAATCTTTATAAAGTCTACTAAGAGGCGTGAAAAATTATAATCTGAAGTTTAAATTAGAAACAGTAAATAATTTTGTATAAAAACAAAGTTATCTACTGTTTTTATATTTACAAGATTTAATGTTAAAGAATTTGCCACTTAATAAACTTTTTTGAAGCTTAACTTTACCACATATTATCTTTTACATATTGCCCCCACCAAGTGTAACTTGTCCAAGAATTAGTCATATCTAACCATGAATTTGCAGAATCGTTTCCTGACCAAGACCAAGCGATAAATCCAATTTTATTTTGTTTGCAATAACTTATTAAATGAGCAACATCTACTTTGCAACCTAGATTATTATTGCCATTGTTGTAGTTGTAACCAAATTCACCTACTATAATAGGGATGCCTTTATTCTTACAGTTGCTTAAAAATGAATCTATGTCTGAATTACTATTCCAAGAACCATACATGTGTATACTAAAAATAACGTTTTTATTAGTATTAGAATTGTAAACATCATTAGCATAATTTAGGATATCGCTGCTATCTTGTCCCCAGCCACCTGAATCGATTACAATAGTACCTGTATAACCTGCTGTACGTATTTTACTTATTGCATTTTTATATCCGTCTCTCCAAACAGTACTGTTAGCTGGGCCCCATTCGTTAGCGATATTTAACCAAGCTTTAGGATGATTGTACATTATAGATAATATACTGCTTTGAGTCCAATAACTCACACAAGTATCCAAAGAACTTGTAGTAGATCCACCAGTAGCATCGTGGAGTTCGACGATTGCTTTCAGACCTAAGTTATCACATTTAGTAAGAAAATCATTTAATCTGGAAGATGAACCACTTGTCTGCCAAACTAAACGAACAGTATTGAAACCGTCACTTTTAATTTTGTCAAGAGCGGAATATGATTGGCTATCATACCAAATTGCAGGAACATTTACGCCTCTTATCCATGAAGAATCCTCTGCTGCATTGGCATGTTGTGGTGATAAAATGGAAAAGAACAATAGAAGTAATAAAATAGATTTGTTTTTAAAGAATTTAGACATAACTTTACCTCCTTAAAAGTATATCGTTTACAGATTAAGTATAATAAGCTGTATTAAGGATGTCAATATGAGAAACTAAAAAAAATATAACGATAAGCTAAAATTATGCTTTGAATCATTAATAATTCAGGTACTATAAAAACTTCTTATTAGGAGATAAGGTAAATAAATATCAGATATTATTTTGATCTAGGAAAAATCAGTGAGAATCATAGTAGAGTTATAAAATTAACTTAAAAAGTATACAAAAATACTGAAAAATAAACTATTTTTACTTTAACATTGACGTAGATTAATAGAAGAATTAAACTAATGTTAAGAAAACGTTTAGGTGTAGAACCAGTAAGAAATTTATATATTGAAAAGCAAAGATTATAAATGAAATTACAATTAAAAACAGCAAAAATAATATATTAAATCTTGTAAGTATTTAAAAACAATGATATATTATATATATTCTTAAGATTAACGTTAACCTAAATAATAACTAAAAATTATAACCATATAAATAAACAAGGAGGCGTAATATGGCTGGTATTTCACTTAAAAATATAGAAAAAATTTACCCTGGCAATGTAACCGTTGTGAAGGGTTTGGATTTAGAAATTAATGATGGTGAATTTATTGTTCTTGTAGGACCATCTGGATGTGGTAAATCTACTACATTAAGAATGATAGCGGGATTAGAAGATATAAGCGGAGGAGAATTATATATTGGAGACAATTTAGTTAACGATGTTTCGCCTAAGGATAGAGATATTTCAATGGTATTTCAAAATTATGCATTATATCCTCATATGACTGTATATAAAAACATTGGATTTGGGCTAAATTTGCGAAAAGAAGATAAAAAATTAATAGATAAAAAGACTAGAGAAGTAGCTAAAATATTAGATATAGAGTATTTGCTTAATCGTAAGCCTAAGGAACTTTCAGGAGGGCAAAGACAACGTGTAGCTTTAGGACGAGCTATGGTTCGCGAACCTGCTGTCTTTCTTTTAGATGAGCCACTTTCAAACCTAGATGCAAAGCTTCGTGCTGAAATGAGAGGTGAGATAACTAAGCTTCATAGACGACTAGGTATTACGTTTGTTTATGTTACTCATGATCAGATAGAAGCAATGACAATGGGGGATAGAATTGTAGTCATGAAAGATGGTTACATACAACAAGTGGATAAGCCGATGGCACTGTATAATTCACCAGCAAATTTATTTGTTGCTGGATTTATCGGATCACCACAAATGAATTTTATAGATTCTACAATTGAAAAGAAAAATGGTCAGTACTATATTAAATTCAATGATTATAGTATTCCAATCCCTAAAGATAAGGGTGGAGAGGAAACTTTTGAATCATATATTGGGAAAAATATTATTCTCGGAATTAGACCGGAACATATCAGCATAGAAAAAGATTTCTTAGAAAAACATGAGGAAAGTACAATATATACTCAAGTAGCTCTTCAAGAGTTGATGGGAGCAGAGGTATACCTATATGTCAATTGTAATGATAAAAAGTTAACTGTTCGTGCATCGGCAGATACTATGGTAGAACCTGGAGATATGATTAAGATAGGAATTGATGAAGACAAAATGCATCTATTTGATAAAGAAACGGGAAAAACAATTTGTAATTGATTTAGTTAAAAAGAGTTATAGAGTACTTAAGCAAATCTAAAGATATATAGATTAGTTAATGTAGAATTTTCGTTACTGCCAATGATTTTGTTTTGGAAAATATCTTAGAAAGTTAATAAAGAATCTTTGGCAGTGTTGAATTTGTGGAATGAAATGCTGTTTTAACTATAACCGATACTTTAAGGTGAGGAATTTAACTTGGAGGTATACTATGAGATTATTTTTCTTTGATTACAATAAAGAAGGGGCTGGGGTTTCTAAAGACTCACCACCAAAAGAAGGGATAGCCTTATTTTGGGATATATTTGCACGTGAGTTTACAACACTGCTTAAACTAAACTTGCTGTTTATAGTTGGTTGTATTCCTATTATTACTATTGGCCCTGCAATTGGTGCTATGACATCAATAACGGTTAAAATGGTACAGGATAAACCTTCAGATTTGTTTTATGATTTTAAAGAGGCTTTTAAGAAAAATTGGAAAACATCATTTCTTATTTGGATTTTTGCAATTATATTTATGGTGCTTTTAGGAAAGTTGTTGGCTTTTTGTATTACAACAGAAGGAGTAATTTATAATATAGCAACTTCAATTATAATTATAGTAGGTATATTATTCTGCATTCTATTAATGTACATATATCCAATGAGTGCAAGTATTAATTTATCGTTAAGGATGATTATTAAAAACTCTCTCTTGCTAAGTATTCTATATATAAAATATTCTTTTATAACATTCATATTATGTATTGCTCTAATAGAAGCAAGTATTTTATTCTTCCCATTCACTATACCTGTTATTTTGTTTTTCACATTTTCTTTTTGTAGTTTTTTGAGCAGTTTCTGTGCCTGGAGCGGAATAAAGAAATATATCTTAAAAAGTGAGGAGTGAATATACAGTAGCAATCTAGAGTGGCAAAGATAAATCAAGTAAAAAAATAAGTAAATTTAGCTAAAAAACAAGTAAAATTATAATTAATATTATTGACAACGATTTAATTAAAGTATATACTAAAAATGGTTAAACGTTAACTTAAAATTTAAGAAAAGGGGTATGAAAAATGAAAATTCGTAAACAATTAGCAGTATTAATTGCTGGAGCATTAGCTGTTGGAACTCTAACAGGATGTGGAAGTAGTAGTACAAGCACATCAGGAAAAAGCGATGTAAAATCAGGTGGAACTCTTACAGTATTAACACATAGAACTGATATGGATGCAGTTTTCGCAAAATATAAAGAAGAATTTGAATCAAAACATTCTGGAGTTACAGTTAACTTTGAATCATTAAATGATTATCAAAATACAATGAATACTAGAATGGGAACAGAAGATTATGGTGACGTTTTAATGATGCCGGCTAATATCACTAAGAATCAATATAAAGATTTCTATGAACCAATGGGAACTGAGTCTGAACTTAAAGATAAATATGGTTTTCTTGATAATGCAAATGTAGATGGAACAATTTATGGTTTATCAACTGGAGCTAATGCTAACGGTTTTGTATACAATGAAAAGGTTTTGAAAGATGCTGGAATTACACAAGTTCCAACAACTCCGGAGGAATTTCAAGCAGCATTAAAAGCTATTAAAGAAAAGACATCTGCAGTTCCCTTATATACTAACTATGTAGCAGATTGGTCTTTAACTAACTGGACTAATGCACAATTTGTAAACATATCAGGTGACGTGGATTACCCAAATAAAGTAATTTATGATAAAAATGCATTTGGAAAAGGATCTCCGCTTTATACATCATTAAAGTTATTGAATGATGCAGTAGCTAGTAAGTATGTTGAAGAAGATCCAATGACATCAGATTGGGAAAAATCAAAACAAGATATGGCAGATAATAAAATTGGTATAATGGCTTTAGGTTCTTGGGCAATAGGTCAAATTCAAACTAAATCTCAAACTCCTGAAAACATTAAGTTTATGAGTGCACCTGTAAACCATGATGGTAAGCAAGTTATTCAAATTGCTTCAGATTACATGATGGGTGTAAATGTTCACAGTAAAAACAAAGATCTTGCAAAAGAATTTGTTAAATATTTCGTAGAAAAGTATCCAAATGATTCTAACATGATATCTTCTATTGTTGGTGCAAAGTTACCAGCTTACTTATCAGGATCTAAGGCAGAATTAGTTCAACAAAAGATGGGTACTACACAAAGTACGGTTGATTTAGATAAAGTACAAAAAGAATCATTAATTAACCTTAATGACAGTAAATGGGTTAAAACTGTAATAGAAATTGGATTAGGTAACGGTAAACAAAATTTTGATGAATATATGGCTTCATTAAATAAAAGCTGGAATACTGGAATAGACTCTATCGGTAAATAGTATTTTAATGTAGTTGTTTGATTGCAAAGAGGCGATATCAACTAAAAATATAGATATCGCCTTTTTAATTTAAGAGTAAAGGAGTGTTATTATGATAACAAAGGCTGAAAATGCTGCAGCAAATACTAAAAAGGTGATAACCAGCACTAGCAATTTAAAGAAAAGATTTAGTTTCTCTTCCTTACCTTATAAGAAACAAAAAATTATAATTTCTGCATTATTTTTAATGGTTCCAGTAGTGTTATTAGCAGTGTTCACATATTTGCCAGCAATAGCGATGGCAGGATATAGTTTTACAGATTGGGATGGTGTAAGTAAAACTAAGAATTTTGTGGGACTTAAAAATTATAAGACTATAGTTAGTGATATTAAATATTTTGAACCTTTATTTGTAAGTTTATATTATTTTGTTGCATCATTTGTTCAAATTGGATTAGGTATTGTAATTGCTTATTTAGTTTCTTTTGGGTGCAAATTTTCTAATTTATTTAAAGGTGTATACTTTTTTCCATCACTAATAAATAGTGTTGCAATAAGCTTTGTATTTATATTCTTTTTCCAACCTGACAGTACCTTAGATACTATTTTAAATGCTCTTGGTTTGGGTGGACTTATAAAGTATTGGCTACAAGATCCGGGCATGGTTAACATATCGTTAGCGTCTGTATCAGTATGGAGATTCATTGGATATAATATTGTAATGTTTTCGGCTGCAATGGCCTCGATTTCATCCGATGTTTTAGAAGCAGCAAGAGTGGATGGAGCTAACAAATTTCAACAACTTAGATATATAATCATACCAGGTATTTCAACGATTTTAGGATTACAATTGTTCTTAGCTCTAACAGGTGCGTTATCTGCATTTGAAACACCATACATTATGACAGCTGGTGGAAATGGAAGTATGACTTTCATAATTCAAACTGTACAATATGCATTCCAAAATCATAGAGTTGGACTTGCATCAGCAATGGCAATGGTATTATTGGCTATGTGCATTATTATTACTAGCATACAAAATATAGTTATGAAGAGGAAAGGATGATTAGAGCATGAGTAAAAGAAAGTTAAGTGGAAAAGAGATTGTTTATGAAACAATTAAATATTCAGTATTAATCTTTTTTGTACTAGTATTCATTATTCCTATCATAAGTGTATTCTTTACAGCCTTTAAAACGGGTGCGGAATATACTACAACTAATCCATTACAATTACCAAAGTCTTTTCTAAACTTTGAAAATTTCAAAACTGTATTTAATCAAGGTAATATGATTAATGGTTTTAAAAATACGTTAATTGTCTTAGTATTCTCACTACTAGGTTCTGTACTTACTGGATCTATGGCAGCGTATATTTTTAGCAGATTTAAAACAAAGTTTAGTAAATTTGTAAATGGAATGTTTTTAGTTGCAGTAATGATTCCAGGTATCGCAACACAAGTTGCAACATTCCAAATAGTATCTGGTTTAGGTTTATTTAATACTAGACTAGCACCAATTATATTGTATTGTGGTACAGACATAATGACGATTTATATATTCTTGCAATTCTTAGAGAATATCTCTGTGTCATTAGATGAATCTGCAATAATCGATGGAGCAAATTATTTTCAAATATTTTACAAGATTATTCTTCCACTACTTTCACCTGCTATTGTAACCGTGTTAATTACAAAAGGTGTTGGTGTTTATAATGACTTCTATACTCCATATTTATATACTCCAAAGGCAGAATTATTAACATTATCAACAACACTATTTAAGTTTAGAGGACCATATGGTGCTCATTGGGAAATAATAGCTGCAGGTATAGTTCTAATTATGATTCCAACATTCCTTGTATTCGTTACATTACAAAAGTATATTTATAGCGGATTAGTATCAGGATCAGTAAAAGAATAATTGAATAATATTTATAACAAAGTTAAGCAAATTAATAAAAGTAATAAAATATGTAGCAAGAAATACTCTTAAATTATGTATTTTCAAAAGTTATATAATTCGATGCATAAAATTAGTTATTTCTTAAGAAAGGTGAATTAATATGAGTAAAATTTTAGGCGAAAATCTAGCAAACATTCCGTGGCAAGAGAAACCAGCTAATTTTAATGGTCCAATATGGAGACATACTGAAAATCCTGTTATCGGAAGAAATCCAGTAGAAGGAGTAGCAAGAATCTTTAATAGCGCAGTTATGCCTTATGGAGATGAGTTTATTGGGGTATTCCGTGGCGAAACTATAAACGGAAGACCACATATATATTTAGGTCACAGTAAAGATGCTATCAATTGGAAATTTGAAAAAGAAAAAATAAAATTTGTAGATGAAGATGGCAATGATTATCAACCACTTTATGCATATGATCCAAGATTATTAAAAATCGAAGACACATATTATGTTATTTGGTGTGGAGATTTTGATGGTGCTGCAATTGGACTAGCTAAAACAACTGATTTTAAGACGTTTATAAGATTAGAAAATCCATTTTTACCATTTAACCGTAATGGAGTTTTATTCCCGAAGAAAATTGATGGGAAATTCCTTATGTTATCTAGACCAAGTGATAATGGGCATACTCCATTTGGCGATGTATTCTTAAGTAAAAGTCCTGATTTAAAATATTGGGGAGAACATAGAATTGTGATGCAAAAAGGTGGATCAGGATGGTGGCAGTCAATTAAAATTGGATGTGGGCCTGCACCAATTGAAACAGATGAAGGATGGTTAATGTTCTATCATGGTGTAACTGGAACATGCAACGGTTTGGTTTACTCTATGAGTGCAGCAATCTTAGATAAGGATTGTCCATCTAAAGTGTTATATAGAGCGGGAAGTATAATGTTAACACCAGAAGAATGGTATGAGGAACGTGGATTTGTATCAAATGTAGTGTTCCCATGCGCAGCATTAACTGATGCTGAAACGGGAAGAATTGCCATTTACTATGGTGCTGCAGATACGTATGTAGGCTTAGCGTATACTACTATTGATGAAACTGTTAAATTTATTAAAGAACATAATGAACTTGGAGCTATAGATGGTCAAGAAGGAAAATTATAATATTTTTTGTATTTTAACTAATCGTTAACTTTAGGATATAAAGTGAAAAAATAAAAAAATACAATTATTAAGCTGTATTTTAGCTAAAATTTAAAACTCTTTTGGAGTATATACTAATAGCGAAATACAGCTTTTTATTGTATAATATTAAGTAATAATCAGAACTAACCGTTTATTATACATAATTAAGTATAAGTGAAATTTTTTAAAATAAGATAAAATTTTAATTATCAATATAAATATTTTTTAAAAAACATTTTCGTTATATGAAATTATTAAATGGTATAAACCATTTAGTGGTTGTATTTTAAACATATATGTGTAATGTCACAAAATTTATTAAAAGGATTAGTTTAATAAAAGTATTGATATTTCTGATAATTTGGTATGTTATCATAGTTAATAAACAAGCATCTATGATGGTTAGTTTTACGTATAATAAGAAGGGAATGAATGATATGGCAAAAGCAATTAAACTTGCTGATATTGCTGAAGCTTTAAATGTAAGTAAAGTAACAGTTTCTAAAGCTCTATCTGATAAGGAAGGAGTTAGTGATGAATTAAGAGAAAAGATTAAAAAAGTTGCAGCTGAAATGGGATATCGTCAAAATTCTATTGCACGATCTCTAAGAGATGGTTATACCTATAACATAGGAGTCTTAATTCCTGAAGGATTTGTTGAAATGTATCATTCTTTCTATTGGGAATTATATCAAAATGTATTGAATGCATTAACTAAAAAATCATATTATGGGATTATGGAAATAATAAATAAGGATGATGAAAATAACAAGGTTGTTCCTAGAATGATACAAGACAGCAAGGTAGATGGGATCATTGTTATGGGAGAATTAAAAAAAGAATATATAGAGTACCTAAATACTCTTAATGATGTTCCTTTAGTAATGTTAGATACATATGATAAAAATAGTAGTTACGATACTGTGATTTCGGATAACTATTATGGAATGTATTTATTAACTGACTACTTGATTGAAATGGGGCATAGAAATATTGCTTTTGTGGGAAATCCACGTGCTACTAGCAGCATTCAAGATCGTTTTTTAGGTTTTACAAAAGCTCTGCTTGAAAATGGGATTGATTATTCTTCGAATAGCTATATTTCGGATAGAGAAATTGGTAAAAAAGAAATAAATTTTGAATTACCAGAGAAAATGCCAACTGCTTTTGCGTGTAATTGTGATTCGGTAGCATATATTCTGATTAAGAAGCTGCAAGATAAAGGATATAAAGTACCAGAGGATGTTTCAGTTGTTGGATTTGATAACTATTTAATTACAGAATTATCAGAACTAGGAATTACAACATTTGAAGTAGATATGAAAGCAATGGCGGAAACAGCTGTTGATGCTATAATAAAGAAAGTTCATAAAAGTGATTATAAACCGGCACGAAGAGTTATAAGTGGAAAAATAGTTATAAAAGATACTGTTAAAAAAATAGAAGAAAACTCATAAAATAGATTATCATGTTAGCATTAATTTCCTTATGAGTAAGTATGAGATAAATGAATATTAATTTTGTTATATTTATTCAGTAGATAGTTTTATGGTTAATTAAGACTATCTACTGTTTTTATATTTTATTTAGGCTTTAAGCTTAAATTGATCTATCATTATATTTAAAGTTTCAGCTTGGGCTGTTAGCTCTTGGCTAGAAGCCGCACTTTCTTCAGCTATCGCTGAGTTTGATTGAACAACATCGGATATTTTTAAAATACCATCATGTATTTGACTGATTGAATCAGCCTGATCCTTTGATACAGCTGTAATATTTGATATTATTCCAGAAACATTTTTCACACTAGTAACTAATTCTAGTAATGTTTCTGCAGTATTATTAGCTAAACTTTTACCCTGATTTACAGCATTAATAGAGTCATTTATAAGTAATGATGTTTGTTTCGCTGCATCTGCGCTTTGAAAAGACAATTTTCTTACTTCATCAGCTACCACTGAGAAGCCTTTACCTGCTTCACCTGCCCTTGCAGCTTCTATGGCTGCATTTAATGCAAGTAGATTAGTTTCTGTTGCTATATCAGTAATTGCTTTAATTATATTGTTTATATCTTTAGAGGATTTCTCTATATCATTCATGGCAGAAAGCATTTCGTTCATTTTGGTATTACTGTTTTGTATGTCTTTAACTAAATTCATAGTAATTGAATTCGTATTATCTGCATTGGTAACAGTAAGTTGAAGTTGTTCATGAAATTTTTCTATAGACGTAGATAATTCTTCAATAGAATTAGCCTGATCAGTTGCTCCTTCAGATATAACTTGCGAAGTGCTAGCTACTTGACTAGCTCCATTATTAACTTGTGTGGTTGCATCTTTAATTTCTGAGAATACATTGCTTAGAGATTGAACTATGTTATCAAGTGAGCTTTTTATTTGCACAAAATTTCCTTTATAATCCTCTACAATATGAATATCAAAATTTCTATTAGAAATGCTGCCTAAAACAGTAGATATTTCAGTTATATAATTTTTTAGGGTTGTAATCATTTGAGAGAAAGATGAAGCTAATGCACCTATTTCATCATTTGAAGATATATCTATTGAAACTTCAAGGTTGCCATTAGCCATTTCGCTTGCGACGTTTTTCATATGATCAATAGGGTTGCTTATTGATTTTGTAATATTTTTAGCTAAGAAAATACCAAGAATTAAAGAACCTATCATGCTTGCAATAACAATTGTTATACTAACAAATTTTAAAATATTTAACTTTGTGGAGAGTAAATTACATGTATCTATTTTAGTTTGCAATAATAGTGAAATATCAGCACTGATTTTATTCATCAAAACTGTCCCATCAGATTTGAAGATTTTTAGTCCGGATTCTTTATCATTTGCTAGACCTTTTACAACGACAGTAGTTCTAATTTGTTTATATGCTGCTAGATTAATTTTGATTCTGTTTAAGATCTCCTTTTCCTCATTTGAAGTTATAGATTTTGTAACGGTATTTAGTAATCCTTCAATTTCATCTAAAGATTTATTAAGAGAATTCTTAGCATCCTTTTGTTCGTTAGCATCAGTTAAAAATAAAGTATCTCTAACTAAAGAATTAGACTTTTCTATTTCAATTCCAAGCTTTCCTATATCACCTTGAGAAAAGCCGTAATTTATTAAAGCAGAATTATAATCACTGGTTGTTTTTTGTATAAATGTTAAACCTATTAACCCAGAAAAGATTCCGATAAATGATATTAACATAAAAGAGTAGAATAATTTTTTACGTATAGGTAAATTTTTAAATTGCTCTTTTATAAACTTTAACTTAAAGGATTTAATTTTTATTCGCTTAAATTTAGATAGATTTACTTTCCTTTCTTGTAGTTTTGTGCTTTTTACTATCATTTGTTTTGTCCCCCTTTATATTCACAGTATGATGCTATACTCAAGTGTTATGAAAGTTTAATGCCGTTCTTATTATAAATATATTATTAAGTTAGTTGATTAAAACAAGAGTTAACGTTTAGTTTATATAATAAATAATAACATAATTGTGTAAATAATTACAATATATCTTTAAAAAAAGTTATAGTTAATTATTTATTCTTTTTCTAAATTCAGATGGTGTAAAACCAGTATTTTTTTTAAAAATATTTATAAAATAACTAAGATTATTGAAGCCAACATCCATGCTGATTTCTAAGATTTTCTTATCACTATTTATTAGAAATTCTTGTGCTTTTGTTGTTCTATAGTAGTTAAGGTAATCAATAGGAGTTTTAAAAGTAAAAGCTTTAAAGGTACGGCAGAAATGTCCTTCGCTCATGTTAAGTTGCAGAGATAGCTCTTTTATTGTAAGGGGCTTATTATAATTAATGTGAATGTAGTTGAGAATATGTTTAAAGTTGTCTATCTTATTTGAACTATTAACATTTAATAACTCATTAGTATTTTTATAAGTAACCATGAGCATTATTTTTGAAAAAATCATATATAAATAAGATTTAGCGGCTAATTCAAAGTTACTTTCTCTATAATTTAGTGTAGATATTAATTCTAATAAAAAAGATCTTATCGTTATTTCATTGATGCTACTGCATTTTAAATGATGAGGCAAGTTTAGTTGATTATTTATTAATGGATTAATAAATTTAATTTGAATCGCATCACTACTTTTACTGCTTAACATATCACAATTAAAAGCCAACGATTTACATATACACAAATCACTAGAACTTTGGCTATAAGCAGAATGAAGTTCGCCAGATCCAATGATAATGATATCACCTTTATTTACTCCGTAAGTGGAATTTTCTATTTGGAATATTGCTTTTCCTGAAGTTATTAAAATAAACTCCATTTCATCATGCCAGTGGCAATTAAGCAGATTTGTTTTATTTCCAATTTTAATATCAGAACTATATAAGGGGAACATAGAATCACTAGAAGGGATAGTCTCTTTAAGAATATTTTTATTCATAAATAATACCTCTTTATTATAAATTTAATTTAATATCAAAATAGTGTTACTATTTGCTGAAATAATGCAAGTTTAAGTTTGTAAAAATCATTATACTTATATTAACAAAATTATTCAATTGTTATTTAAACGATTAGGTTAAAATATAATTAAATTAATTAAATATCTTGATTGGGAGGAAGATGGATGGAATTTAAAATAACAGAAGAAATGTTAAAAAGTTCATTAGTTAATAAAGGGGATATAAGTAGAATATTAAAGTTAATCAAAAAAACTCAAAGGGGAGAAGATTTAACAGTAGCATTTTTAGGTGGGTCTATAACTCAAGGCTGCAACTCAACAGTTCCGGAAAAATGTTATGTTGAATTAACTTATGCTTGGTTAAAAGGAAAATTTAATAAAGTAAATGTTAGGCATATAAATGCAGGAGTCGGGGCAACAGGATCTTTAATAGGGGTTCACAGAGTAGAAAAGCAGGTAATAAGTCAAAGCCCAGATATAGTTTTTGTTGATGCTGCCGTTAATGATGATGAAGATTATTCATGCAAAGTTGCTTACGAAAGCTTAATTAGAAAATTATTAACTAGTGAAAGTAAACCGGCAGTAGTAGAAGTATTTATGACAATGGATACAGGAATTAATGTTCAAGAACAGCAAATTGAAATAGGTAAGAGATATAATGTGCCAATGATAAGCTTTAGAGATGCTCTTAAGTGTGAGGTTGTGAAAAATAAAATGAAATTTGCTGACGTATTAACTGATGAAGTTCATCCAAATGATGATGGTCATTATATAATATCTCAATTACTTGTTAATTTTATTAATAATATTTATGAAAATGACTATAAGGGAGGAGATGATATAAAAAGCATAGATAATGTTTCAAATACTCCTTGTGTGTTTGAAGATAGATATGCTAATGGAACAATAGTTAATAATATTAATATTCAACCAAAAGAAATATTAGGATTCAGTAACTATGATGAAGGATTTCAAGTGTTTCAAAATGGATGGAAATATACTGGTGAAGAAAATAAAGACGGAAAACTAGTTTTTGAGTTAGAGGCGAGAAATATTATTTTACTATATAAAAAGAGTATTTCCATAAACTCGGGAAAAATCAATATAAGCGTAAATGGTAAGAACAAGGTATTTTTAGACACTTATTTTAAAGGTGGATGGGGAGATTATTCAGCAACAGAAATATTAGAATTGAATGATGAAGTTAAGAAATATAAGATTGAAATTGATGTAGTTAAAGAAAATATAGCTAGAGAAATAACTATTTTAGGAATTTTAGTATCATAAAGATAGAATATAAGGTATTACAGTTGCGTATGAAGGTGGCTGTAATGCCTTATTTTAGTTAAAGTGAAATAATTACTAATCTATAGGTAAACAATGCCCCACTTAAAATTGTGAAATGATTTATAGAAGCTATAAATATTTTTGTTATGAAAGCTATTAAAATATTTTATGGGAATATTTGCAGAATAGATTTGTTCTATTTTTAGTAAGTTGTGTTATATCGTGTTGATAGTTAAATTGATATAGTATATGTACATAAAAGTATAACTGAAAAAATAATAAGGTATTATTTTTCGAGGATTATAAGATTATATTGAGATAGTATTGCCAGAAAGATGTAAGGAAATATATTGTGAGACAACCGTTAATATCGTAATTTAAGACAGAACATTAAAGTATAAAACAACAGATACCATGAAAGCAGTGGCTTATTCTGGTCAAGTAGTAAAATAAATAAAATTTAAGGAGAGATTTTATGCCTATTAGTTTTAATGAAAAGAGTAAAATATTACATTTATACAATTACAAAACAAGTTATGTGATGCAGATAATTGATGAGGGATATTTAGCTCATAGATATTATGGGAAAAGAGTTAATAACTATGAATTAATTAATTCATCTAGTGCTGAAGAAACTAATTTAGATGTAATACCACAGGAATTTTCGGCATTTGGTTCAGGAGATTTTAGAACACCAAGTTATGAAATAGTTCTTGAGAATGGAGCTAGTACCAGCGAATTAAAATACGTAAAACATGAGATTATAACTGGTAAACCTAAAATGAATTATTTACCTGCAACTTATGTTAATAGTGAAGAGGAAGCTGAAACACTGGAAGTAACATTAAGTGATGATATTGCAGGTCTTACGATTATCTTATCTTATACTATTTACAACAGTTATAATGTGATAACTAGGTATGCTAAGTTTGTAAATAATAACTCTAATGGAGAGAAAGTAAATTTACGAAAAGCTTTAAGTTTTAGCATTGATTTAGAACATTCTAATCTTGATTTGTTGCAATTATCAGGTGCGTGGTGCCGTGAGAAGCACATTTATAAGAGAGCATTGGTACCAGGTATACAGTCTATAGATAGTAAGAAGGGTATAAGCAGTCACCAGCAGAATCCGTTCTTGGCTCTTTTAACAAAGAATGCAGATGAAGATAACGGTGAAGTATATGGTTTTAGCTTAGTATATAGTGGAAACTTTTTGGCAGAAGTAGAGGTTGATCAATTTAGCTGTACAAGAGTACAAATGGGAATAAATCCATTCGATTTCAATTGGGAATTAAATGCTGGGGAGATTTTTGAAACACCAGAAGTTGTTATGGTATATACCGATTTGGGATTGGGTGATATGTCAAGAACATATCATAAATTATATAGAGAAAGATTATGCCGGGGTAAATATCAGTTTGAAGAAAGACCAATACTTGTTAATAACTGGGAGGCTACCTATTTTGATTTTACAGCTGAAAAAATTGAAGAAATCGCTATGGCAGGGAAAGAACTTGGAATGGAGTTGTTTGTACTAGATGATGGCTGGTTTGGAAAAAGAGATTCGGATAACTGCTCTTTAGGTGATTGGGTGGTAGATAAAAGAAAATTGCCAGATGGATTAGATACTATTGTAAATAAGATTACCGATAAAGGTATCCGTTTTGGATTATGGTTTGAACCAGAAATGGTATCTCCTGATAGTGATTTATATCGCGCGCATCCCGACTGGTGTATTCATGTACCAAATAGAGAGCCAAAACAATCAAGAGCTCAGAGATCTCAACTTGTTCTTGATTTAAGTAGAGAAGATGTATGTGAGGAAATTATAAAAATGCTTACTAATATATTAGTAAGTGCACCTATATCTTATGTTAAGTGGGATATGAATAGGGGAATATCTGACTTAGGTTCAGCTAAGCTTCCTAGTAACAAGCAAAGAGAAATATCTCATAGATACTTGCTAGGTCTTTATTATATTCTCGAAACTATAACAAGTAAATTCCCAGAAGTATTATTTGAAAGTTGCGCTTCTGGGGGAGGGAGATTTGATCCGGGAATGTTGTATTATATGCCGCAAACTTGGACTAGTGATGATACAGATGCCATAGAAAGATTAAAAATCCAATATGGAACAAGTTTAGTATACCCAGCAAGTTCAATGGGTTCGCATATATCAGCATGCCCTAATCATCAAGTAGGAAGAACAACAAGTTTGGAGACTAGAGGTAATGTAGCTATGTCTGGAAATTTTGGGTACGAACTTGATTTGACAAAGTTCTCAGATGATGAAAAAGAAATAGTTAAAGCTCAAGTAGCTCACTATAAAGAAATACGTCATATTATTCAATACGGAGAATTTTATAGGATTTTAAGCCCGTTTGAGGGAAATGAAACGGCTTGGATTTATGTTACAGAAGATAAGACTGAAGCAGTTGCGTTTTATTTTAAAGGTTTAGAAGTGCCTAATAGGTTTCAAAGGAAAATAAGACTTAAGGGATTGAATCCAGAATATACTTATACAATTGAAGGTATTGATATTGTGGCAGGTGGAGATGAGTTGATGTACTCTGGAATTGACACTGTAGGAGTTACAGGAGATTTTTCATCTAGGTCGTGGACACTTAAGGCAATAATATAGAGTGATGCAGAAAATGTTAATATAAGAAATTTAAAGGCATTGTGAAAAACTTAAAGTCATGCGGTAAACAACTGAAATAGAATGCATATATGTATTCTATTTCTTTGTTTTGTTATTACTTTAAGTATTTCACAGATACCTAGACAAAGAGATTATATGTATGTTGTATTATTAAGAATATAAACTGTGCTAAAGACTATATAGATACTTCATTAAAGATATTTCAGCTTCTTCACAATACCTTTGCATTGTGCCGAATTCTAAACTGTTTTGGTGTTATACCTGTCTTTTTTTTGAAAGTTCTAATTAAATGACTACAATCAGCAAATCCCGTCTCTTGACTGATATAATTTAAATCAAAATTAGTAAATAATAATAAATCTTTAACTTTGCTTAGCCTTATAAATTCAATATAATCCTTACAGGATTGGCCATATAATTCGTGGAACTTTTTAGCAAAATACGAATAACTCATATGGCATTTTTCAGCAAGGTCTTCTACTTTGATTGATTCATGTGAATGCTCATCGATATATTGTAATATCGTATGTAATGAATCTGTATCATAAGGAGTCAAAACAATGTTATTTGTATCAAATCCATTTTTTCTCCATATTCTTAGTATTTCTATTAATAAAGATGAAATTAAAGATTGAAAGCGAATGTCATAACCATAATCTTTAGTTACGACTTCTTCAATACAACTATTAAACAAATTTTCGAGCGAGTTTTTGAATACTTTTGATGTAAGAAATATAGGGGCACAGGGATCGTCTATTGCACATTTAAAGATTGAACCTAATTTTGGAGTATAGTTACTATTTATATGAAGGTTGTTTATATCAAATTTAAGTACTCCATATTTTAAAGGTTCGCTTGAGGCTGAAAAAATTGAATGTACTGCTTGTGGATGGAATAAAATTAAATCTCCAGGTTCGAGAATATATTCTCTATTATTACAATTTATAAGTGAAGTTCCTTTAAGAATAAAAATAATTTCCATATAATAATGCCAGTGAGCCTTTATTGGGAAACCGCCATGCTTAGTGCCAGATAAAAAGGCTTCGTAGGGTGAAGTTAAAACATTGATTTCTTCAAATAAATAATTCATAATAGCCTCCATAAAATAGATTTGTTCTATTTTTAAACAATTGTATTATATCAGATAAAAAATGAAATTGGTATAGTATATGTAAACAGGGGCGCAATGAAAAAAATAATAGATCAGCATGTTTTGGTTTATTTAATATCATACTACGTCAGTTATTTCTTATATTAAATCTGCTGCAAACTAAATTTACCTTATCCTGCCTGGCGTATAGTAAAACTTCCTACAAGAGTTTAACAAAGATTTTAACTAAATAATAAGAAAAAGGTTAGCTTGTTTTAGGGTAAAATATGCATCACATTTTGGTCTGTTATTTTCTTCATTGCGCTTAACTAAAGAAAGGAATGGAATTTATGAAATTTATTAAAGGATTTACTTTTGCACCCTTTGCGAGAAATGGAAGCTATTTAAAAAAAGAAACATATAAGAGTTTAGATAATCTAAAAGAAAGGGTTGGAGTTAATTTTATAATACTTGTACCAAATGGACTGCAGGATACTCCTCAATCAGAAGAGATTTGTTATACTTCTAATTCTACTATTTCAGATACAGAATTAGAAGATATCATATATTATGCAAAGAATATTGGTCTTAGAGTAGCAATTAAGCCGACAGTTAATTGCAAAAACGGAACTTGGAGAGCTCATATCAATTTCTTTGATGAGGATGTTCATTGTGAGCCAAAATGGAGTAAATGGTTTGCTTCTTACACAGATTTTCAACTTCATTATGCTGGCATAGCTGAAAGAACAGGTTGTGAAATGTTTATTGCAGGCTGTGAAATGGTTATGGCAGAGCGTAGAGAAAATGAGTGGCGTAAACTTATTTCGGATATTAGAGAGGTTTACAATGGGATTGTATCCTATAATACTGATAAATATCAAGAACATAATGTTAAATGGTGGGATTGTGTAGATGTTATATCTTCAAGTGGTTATTATCCAATTAAGGATTGGGAAAAAGAACTAGACCGTATTGAAAAAGTAGTTAAGTACTTTGATAAGCCATTTTTCTTTGCAGAAGCTGGTTGTATGTCCACTAAAGGTTCTTCAGAAGTTCCAAATGATTGGAGCCTTGAAGGATGGATAGATTTAAATGAACAAGCAGAGTGGTACAGGGTTATGTTTGAATCTTCGCTAAAACGTGAGTGGGTATCTGGTTTTGTGATGTGGGATTGGGCGTGGAATCAATATTCGCTAAATAGAGCTGAAAATGATAAAGGTTATGATGTATATGGAAAACCAGCAGAAAAAGTTATAAAGAAGCATTATGATATGGTGGTGGAAAAGTGATAGGTGAAGAAAATAAAACAAATGATAAATTGGAACCAGACGAAGAAGCTCTTTTGAAAATTTTTAAACAGAATGAAAATAGTACTTTAAAAACTCTTGTTGGCATATATAAAGGGCATTACTTAAAGTTATTTCTCTCAATTATATTTTTCCTATTAAAAAGTTCTCCTGTATGGGTTCTGCCGGTTGTATCTGCGAACATTATAAATGCAGCAACTGATAAAGGTGATAATGCAGTTCATATAATTGTAATCAATATTATAATAATTCTTGTTATGGTACTGCAAAATATACCGACAAATTATGTGCATACAGTACTATATGCAAAAACTATTCGAAGTGTAGAAAGAGAACTTAGAAGTACTCTTGTAAAAAAACTTCAGCAGCTTTCTATTGCATATCATAATCAAATGCAATCAGGAAGATTACAGTCAAAGATTATGCGTGATGTTGAGCAGATTGAAAATCTATCATCTCAAGTTTTTATAACAATATTAAGTATTGTATTAAATATTGTTGCAGCTTTAGGAGTTGTTATTTTTAAGAGTTTTACAGTGTTTGTATTTTTTATTGCAACTATACCTGTAGCGGTACTTATTATAGTTGCTTTTGGAGGAAAGATAAAAAGGTATAATACAGACTATAGGAAGGAGATGGAAGAAACTTCGGTTCGTGTAATGGAAATGGTGGAATTAATTCCTGTTACAAGAGCTCATGCGTTAGAAAAGCAAGAAACAAAGAAAATAGATAGTCAGTTGGTGAATGTTGCTAAAAAAGGTTTGAAGTTAGATCTTATTCAGGCATATTTCTCATCTATAAGCTGGGTTTCATTTCAGGTGTTCCAAATAATTTGTCTTGGTTTTACAGGCTATATAGCATTAAAAGGAGATATTACAATTGGTGAAGTTGTATTATATCAAACTTATTTTGGATCCATAGTAGCACAGATCTCAGGTATTATTACACTATTACCGACTATTGCAAAAGGATTGGAATCTGTGGCTTCAATTGGAGATATATTACTTTCTGACGATGTAGAAAATAATCGTAAGAAAAAGAAGATTAAGGATGTGGAAGGGAAAATTACATTTAAGGATGTGGAATTTCAGTACAAAGATAGTAATGCTCCGATTTTAAAAAATCTAAATTTCTCTATAAAGCCAGGAGAAACAGTAGCCTTTGTAGGTGTTTCAGGAGCTGGAAAATCGACAATTCTAAATCTTGTAATTGGATTTTTCCAAGCCACAGGTGGACAAGTGTTGATTGATAATCAAGATATTAAAAGCATTAATCTTCAAAGTTATCGTTCCCATATTGCGGTTGTACCACAAAATGCAATATTATTTTCTGATACCATTCGGGAAAATATCCTTTATGGAATAAAAAACATTTCTGATCAGGAGCTAAGTAAAATAATTAAAGCTGCAAATTTGGAGGAGTTAATTGAATCGCTTCCAGATGGGTTAGATACGAGAATTACTGAACATGGAAGCAATCTATCTGGGGGACAACGTCAGAGGATATCAATTGCAAGGGCTTTTGTGAGAAACCCTAAAATATTGGTTCTTGATGAGGCAACATCTGCTTTAGATAGTGTTTCAGAAAAAAAGATACAAGAATCAATTGAAAGCTTAGTGAAAGATAGAACGACCTTAGTAGTTGCACATAGATTATCTACAATTAGAAATGCAGATAAGATTGCAGTTATAGGAAATGGTGGATTAGAAGAGTTTGCTACTTATGATGAACTAATGGAGAAAAAGGGCGAGTTCTATAAATTAAAGAAATTACAGATGTAATATAAAAGTGGTGAAGAGGGATTGCTAGAAATAAAAAGTAATTAGTAATCAGGGATAGTAAGTAAAAAATAAATATAATTTAAATTAGAATGAAGATTAAATAAAAATATAGTTTAAATATTGAAAACTTTGTGGGAGGAAAAATAATGAGAGAAAATGAAAAATTAAAAATATACCCGTTAGCAGATATTGGAAATTTAAAAGTTCATGGGAGAACGACTGGATGTCTTTCGCCACTAACAGTATTTTGGACAGGAAGTGGTATTGAGTTAAATGCGAAAGGTTCTGAACTTTGGGTTGAGGTAGAAGTTGGTTATGATATGTATGAACCTTGGATTAGTATAGTTGTTAATTCTGCTACTGTAAGCAGACAAATGTTAACTGCAGGAAGGTACTGGGTTTGTATATTTAGAGGCATGACGGAGCATGAAGTAAAAAATGTTAAAATTATAAGAGATGTTCAGGCCATGAATGGAGATCCAGAAAGTTATATGCAGATACATACAGTCAAATTTGATGGAGAATTTTTACCTATCGAAGAAAAAACGTATAAAATTGAATTTATCGGAGACAGCATTACATCAGGAGAAGGAGTAATAGGTGCTAAGAAAGAAGAAGATTGGATTTCTATGTGGTTTAGCGCAATAGATAATTATAGTACAATGACTGCGGAAGCCTTGAATGCAGAACATAGAATTATTTCTCAAAGTGGATGGGGAGTGCTTACAAGTTGGGATAACAATCCTCATTATAATATTCCACAGTATTATGAAAAAGTATGCGGGCTTCTTACTGGCGATATAAATGAATCGCTAGGAGCTTTCGAAGATAATGACTTTGAATCTTGGCAACCAGATGTTGTAGTAGTTAACCTTGGAACGAATGATGGAGGAGCCTTTACTTCGCCTGAATGGAAGGATGAAGTTACAGGAGAGACTCATAAACAAAGATTAAATGAGGATGGTACGTTTAATACGGAAGATTTAGAAGCTTTTGAAAAGGCGGCTTATAATTTTCTTGTTAAACTTAGAAAATGCAATAAAAATGCTAATATAGTATGGGTATATGGAATGTTAGGTATTCCGATGCTTCCGTCTATTTATCGTGCGGTAGATTCCTATATAAAAGATACAGGTGATAAAAACGTTTCTGTATTCCAGCTTCCAAATACAACAGAAGAAACAGTAGGATCAAGACAACACCCTGGAATTCTGTCTCATAAGAGAGCTGCAAAAGAGTTAACTGAATATTTAAAAGGAATTTTATAAAAATAAAGCATATATAACTTATATTGTGTTAGTTGGAATGTCTAATAGCATAATAATATTTAAGTCATTTCTTGTGTTAAGTGATTTTGGGAAAAATCATTATTAATGAGGGAATGGCTTTTTTATATAATTTTTATTTAGTTAATAACTTAAAATTAATACATAAATGTTATCATCATATGATTAGTTTTGGCTGTAAATATTTGAAAAGTTTGTAGTTTTTTTTTTTTTTTTTTAGAAAATAGTTATT
>Ga0209281_1000100_pt1 | contig 223560 bp, 211 predicted proteins | sample MedtruBG_FD_187514 | JGI IMG/M metagenome (GOLD analysis project Ga0209281, IMG submission 187514) | Root nodule microbial communities of legume samples collected from California, USA - Medicago truncatula BG (SPAdes) (version 2) | ecosystem: Host-associated > Plants > Roots > Nodule | place...
GACGTGGTTGCGTTACGTCATCGGCCATATACAGGACTGGCCGATGAACCGGGTCCGCGACCTGCTGCCATGGAAGGTCGATCTTACCCTTGCCTAAACGTCAATACGGTCTGAATGTGACGCTTACCACTGAGCTGCACGAAAGGTTTATGAAAAACACGAAACTGGTTGAACGTTTTCAGTTGCTGCATCGTCAGGCCAAATCGCCCGGCAACAGAGGCCGGAGTTTCTCCTGCCCGCAGTACATACGGGGTTGAAGATACCTGAAATAAATTGCTCTCTTTACCCATGGCAGAAATAACGGGCGCAAACGATAAAGAGAAAACCGAAAAGCATTGCAGAAACAGGCACAGTTTCGCCGTATTCTTCAGAGACACAGATGAAAATTGAGGGTTATTCATTTATATTAACTCACGGTCATAATTCGCTGCGAGAATCCAGTGGGCATGAGAAATCCGCAGCATCAATAAGCTGTTAAAGGAATTAATTCGTCAGGGCGCTGAACATCTGATGGTGATATAAAGCCAGGTCGCCCTGATGCTGACGAAAGAAATGCATCAGGTGGAATATCGTGCGTTGATTATGTGCGATACAAATCTGCCGTAAGGAAGAATAAACCGTCTTGGGTGAGGTATCCATTCGGAGTGAAATTTCATTGACACTCAGCCCCTGCATCATCAGTTCCATAATAATGGACTGCGTCATATTAAAGCGCTGACGATCCAGTCCATGATGATAAAATGACAACACCTCATTTATATTACTCTTAGCGGCAGACAGGCTCATCAGCAGTTTAATGAACGCCTGCTTTGTTATGCTGGTGCCACACACCCACGGGCAATATCTTTCGCTGCCTGTACAATTAGACAGGCGTTCATTAATAACAATGACATTCAGGTCATCATTCAACGTCTGAATATAGTTCAGGTATTCTTTCAGCCTGGCGGGCGTATCAAATGAAGCACTGTCCAGAATACAGAGGCTCTTCCATGGTGCAACAAAGTAATGTGTCGCCAGCTCCATAATACCCTGCTCAAGAAAGGCGTTGCTGGTGAAGATAAAAACAGCGCCGGATCCTGTATTCACGAATTTCAGCGCAGAACGATGGCCCTCCATGGCACTGACTTTACTGTCGTACATGATGACTGCCTCTCTGATGTCATTTCGGATAAGGCCGGCAAGCCGCTCTCCAAAACATAAACATTGAATGAACATCAGGATCGCGCAGAAATCACACATACAACACCATCAACTACTTAAACACCAAAAAACAGTCAAATGATTCACGGCATACAAAAAATGTATTATTTTAAATCAACAAAAAGGGTATTTTTAAATTTTAACACTTTCGCTAATCTGCGGTACAAACCAGCACTGGGGAGTAAAGATTCCTGATTAGCCAGGACCAAGGCAGTGTTTTGTTAACGGTTATCACCGATACGGGGCTGAAGATGTAACGCCGGTAAAGTTCTTCCGGAAGGTTATCGCCCGTCAGCACATGTTCGCTCACCGGCTTCAGTTCAATGACACCCTGTTGATTCCCGGAATACGCTGTCATCACCCGGGTGACGCGCTGGACGGTATAGGTGGCATCCGGCATACGAAACGAACCATTAATCGAGAGAAACCCTTGCTGCTTTTCGAGGTTCAACGTGTAGATCCCCCGAAATTCAGGCAAGGTCTGATTGTCACCAAAGACAGAATGGATCTGCCCGCTGCATTCCACCTGAGTCCCCTGGCGGGATTTAAGCATCAGCACTATACAAACGGCCAGTACGGCTAATAACAGGCTCAGAATAGCGATCACCGCTAATTTGTTTTTCCCGCTGAGTAGTAGGTGTTGTTGCATATATAGGATTCCTTCATCCAGCGGCAGTAAGCATAAAACTGTTTGGTTTCGTAAATATCATTAATCTCACTGATCCCGGGATGTTGTATATATTCAAGAATTTTGTCCTGGGTGTTACAGACCAGTCGGTTGTCCGCCCGGTACTCCTCTGCTTTACGCAGATAATACGAGGTCACGGAAGGCGACATATCGTCGTCAAGGACGTACACCGCACAGGACTTTACCGCGCCAATCCGGTGCCAGGGAATGTGTTCATTTTCCGTCAGCCAGACATACAGGCCGTAAACGAAAATGCCCAGACTAATGATCACCCCTATGCCGAGGAACCACCCCCGATGAAAATTAATGTTCTGCCGCCAGGCCGCCTCTGGCTCCTGCTCAGTCACGGCTTCAACGCTTGCTGTGAAGATAAATCCCTGCCTGGGTTTCGTGAGAAGTGTGTTATCGGCAATACCATAGCCGGACATAATTTTACGCAGCGAACTGACCTGTGTGGCCAGCGCGGTCCCGGAGGGGCTGAGATCATGAGATTCCCAGATGTGGTGAAAGATTTCTTCCCGGGTCACCAGACGGTTATTGTTAGCAATAAAGAAGCACAGCAGCCGGTAAGGAAGGGACGACAGTTCATGCTCGGTTGACTCCAGACCGGGCGTGGTCACGCCATCTTCAGTCACGACCATCTTTTTATCAATGAGATAGCGCATTTTGTATTGTCCCGGATCCAGTCATCAGTTTCAGCATAGTACACCCGTTCATGAAGGCTAAATGAAAAGTGCCCGCTCGCAGAGCAGTCCGTCTGACGGCGCGCTGAAGAAATGTCTTATTTACGGCCAGAAATGCCCCCGCGTTGATGGCAACTGCCCCACACTGCCCGTAAGGTTAACGCTTAAATAACCTTTACCGGATTTACTATGAACCACAAATCCATTATTGCGCTGGAATGTTTTTCGCTCGTTTCATGGTGCATTTTGCTGGCCTTCGCGGTGCACACCCTGGTGCACTTTGCATCGTTGCTGGCAAACGGGAGTGAACACATGCCGATCCCGCATGCCACTGTCGTAATTATGGCCTGTCTCCTCATTATTGTTGGCAGCTTTCGTTATCTGCTGGGTGCTGTCATAAAAAAAATCACCCTCAAAAAGGACAAAGAAAATTAACGACCCTGAGGGGTAAAGCAAATTTCCGGCATTTCGTTCGCCAGCAAACCGGCTTCCTGATCACATTTGATACACTGTTTCCTGCAATACAGGGCCCGTTGATATGCCCACCGGCGATTCTCATTGCTTTCGGCCAGACACATGGCATAAACCCACTGCTCCATCGCCTCACGCCATTTTTGTTTTTTTTCGAGAACGACAGCAATCTTACTGTTAAAGCGATAGCAATAACCTTCACTGAAACTTAACACTGCATGATTTGCCGTGTTTTTCACGTTAATAACATCCATAGATTTTGACTCTGGTATTGAGGGGGGTTAATACGATGCGTCCTGCGTGCGTTATTATACCGGGTGCAATTACGGCATTCTTCGGTAAAAGATATCCGAGTCATACGCCTCGACAATTTTATGACTGTGCTCATCGAGCAGGACATAGGTCCCATACATATATGACCAGCGCATACCGACGTCGGGTGCCGGTAGATGGCGTATCTTCCACTGCTTAATATTGTACTCCGGTGTGAAGTAGATATCGGGAGCCACATCGCCGATATGATATTTATGGTAATCAGATATAAATCCGGAAACCCGCCAGGCTGAATTATCCCGGGCAAGGGCAGGCGTTATCATCATAACAATCGCAATACTGCCGAGGCTTGTCACCGCCCCTGAAAAAAACTCACTGACCTTCACGCAACCACACCTCTTATTCATATCAATCATAAACAGACTGGCAGCCATAAAGACGCACTGTCTTACTTACAGGATAAGGCGTTATCCTGAAGTGCCGCCTCTGACAACATTGAACGCCAGGAGGTACCTGCATGGGTATTAAAACAGAGTTGTGTGCTGCATTTTTGAGAGCATTCTTCAATCCCTTACCGGGCCCTGTAGCACGGGCTAAGTTATCTCACGTGCCGGATACCTTATCCCGGGCGTCCAGCCATCTGATGAATGCGTTCCACGGCAAAGGCTTCGAGAAAAGATACCCCTGGCAGGCTATCTCGCCCTGCTGTCTGAGAAACGCCACCTGAACTTCTGTCTCCACCCCTTCCGCAATGATACCGGCCCCGATCCGTTTCGCGAGATCGACGATATTGCCAATGATGGCATTGCACAGCGCGTTATTCCCTATCCCGGACGTGAACATACGGTCAATCTTGATCAGCTCGACGGGCGTGTGGTGAAGCGTTTCCAGCGATGAATAGCCGGTGCCAAAATCATCCAGTGCAAACCTTACCCCCCGCAGCCTCAGCCGTTCCATATTGTGTCTGATCCTGTCATCACTGTTGATGATTTCACGCTCAGTGATTTCCAGCACCAGGCCGATATTGCTGCCGGCCCGGGTCAGGAAATAGTCCAGATCGACTTCGAGCTCAGGGGACGCCAGGTGACGGGCACTGATATTGATGCTGACATAGAAAGGTCTGTCGGTTTGATACGACATCACAAGCTGATCGGTGACATCGATAATCAGCTGACGCGTCAGCGGAAAAATCAGCCCGGTTTCTTCGGCCAGGGGAATAAATTGATCCGGAGGAATAAGTTCACCTTTATGCAGCCAGCGAACCAGCACCTCACAGCCGACAGGTGCAGCCGGATCCCCCCTGACGATAGGTTGATAATACGGATGCAGCTCACGATTTTTCATCGCAGATATAAGCAACTTCTCGGGGGTGCGCGGTCGCCCTGACCAGAGGAAGCTTAAGACCCCGGCCGCCGCCGACAGGCAGAAAAAAATCACCATCATCACGCGGCCGTTTTTCAGGAACACAGAAAAAAGAGTGGCGGTGTCAATGTCTGACGAAAGTCGGTATCCGTAAACTTTTGACTGCACCAGCGCACTTTGCTTATGGGGAAATGGCGATGAGTGCACAATGCCATCCTGCGCCATCCAGCCCTGTTCCGTCAGCAATGCCACGGGGGAGAGTTCTGATGCAGACTCCAGGATGCTGCGGATATAGTAACCGTCAGTGCTGGTATAGAGTCCATAGCCTTTCTCATGCAGATGAAACACGACAAAGGGGTGGCCCGGCAAAGATGGCGTACTGGCGGTCAGATACAGACTCCGCTCTTCCTTCCGTTCCGTACCGGGCGGGACTTCCCCCTGCAGGGAAGAGCAATATACCTCTCCCGACTTCGCCAGCTCGATATTCCCCACATTGGGGGTAATGGCCAGCTGGCGACGCAGCTCGTCAACTGTGGGGGAAGTACACGGTGAACCAATCAGCGAACGCATGGACTGTACCGACTGATTCACATGCGCCAACAGCGAGTCCATCTGATGTTGTGCCCGCGTCATGTTGTCATGCTGCTGGTTTTTAACCCAGTGAGCGGTCTGCAGATAAAGAAAGGTGGTCGTCCCGGCCAGGCTCACAAGAAACACCAGCACAGCCAGGACAATGCGATACATCATTTGAGAAGGGCGAGTTTTCATTGGAATTCAGTGATGTGTCTGGAATGTTACGGGAAGTGTGGCACATTTCTGTGAAATGGCCACGCTCGCTGATTTCAGGTACAGAAAACCCTGGAAACTTCGGTTCTGTCTTTTCGCCCCCCGTTTCACCGTCAGGACAACACTCAGTGACGTGGGTTTACCCCATACCGGGCTTTTCGAGAATACGTCTCCTGGTCTTTGAATAAAAAGGTGACTTTCATTCAGGATTTATTGGCATCATCACATACTGACGGGTATGCAAGGAGTGCCGCCCGTACGTAAGCCAGATCGTCCGCAGTATCCACACCTTTTCCCGGCAGCGCTTTCGCAACCGCGACATGTATCCTGTCGCCGTACCATAAAGCACGTAACTGCTCCAGCCTTTCAATCTGTTCCAGTGGGCCGGGCTCCCGATGAGCATAGCGACGAATGAATCCGGCCTGATAAGCGTAAATCCCGATGTGATGCAGAAACAGATGTCCGCCTGTCGGCATGGCGCTTTTCATCGCGTCATTACGCTCCCAGGGAATGGGGGCGCGGGAAAAATAGAGGGCAAAGCCTGCCCGGTTTGTCACCACTTTCACTGTATTGGGATCAAACGCGCGCTCCTTGTCCTTAGAGGGGGCTGCGAGCGTCGCCATATCGGCCTGCGTGGCCACCAGATTTTCTGCGACCTGTTGAATGTTCACCGATGGCATCATGGGTTCATCGCCCTGAACGTTAACGATTACCGTCTCATCACTAAAGCCGTATTTTTCTACCACCTCTGCCAGACGTTCAGTGCCAGAATGATGGTCAGCCCGCGTCATACACACCTCCCCCCCTGCGGCTTCAACAACCCGGGCGATCTCTTCACTATCTGTCGCAACAATAATGCGCTTAGCGCCAGATTCAGCTGCCCGTTCCAGAACATGAATGACCATCGATTTTCCGTTGATATCGTGTAACGGTTTACCTGGCAGTCGGGTCGATGCATAGCGAGCGGGGATAATCACGACAAAATCCATAGCGGACTCATTTCCTGAAGTCATTGAGGGGGATTTGCATATTGCCGCCGACGGCCAGACAAACTATGAAGAACAATTTTATCTTTGCAGCTGAGTTCTCACGCAAATAATAATCAACATTTTTAATCGCATTTAGGACAATTCTTTCATTTCAGACTGTCATTGCCCGTACCAACTTTTTTCCGATTGCATATCCCTTGATTAATTACAATCATCATATTTATACTCCACATACCGTTCGCAATATGCCGAGTATAAAATGGATACACTTAATGTCACTGAAGGAGAAAACATTTTGCAATCAAACAATTCATGATAAAAGCAACAGAAAAACCCTCACAACTCAGTGATACTCGAAAAAAAAATCACTCTGATTTTTTCATGAACTCACTGATATTTCAGAGGTGACTGTTGATGTTAATAATATGACAAATCATAATAACTTGGCTTAATTTAAATACTTTAACCCCCGGACAATGACGGTAAAAAGAGCCTGCCGAACATAAGTATTGGCGTGCATTATCCACAGCATTCTCATTCACCCTTTGTTTAATAGTCAGGGCTATGATGAGTGTTAATTTTCCCTGTTTAACGTTATGGAAAACTGCGCTATGCCGCCAGTAAAATTCACCTCCCGCCGCACGGTGCTGCTTTGCATCTTTGCGCTGACCATTGCCACTGTTTTACTGGCGGTATTTCTGCATAAGCCATCACAACCCGCCTACATTACGGCTCCGGTGCGCCTGGGCAGTATTGAAAATGCCGTACTGGCCACCGGTCGGCTGGACGCAGTTGAACGCGTCAATGTCGGCGCACAGGTTTCCGGCCAGGTAAAATCACTGAAAGTCAAAGTGGGTGACAAGGTGACCAAAGGACAATCTGTCGCCGAAATTGATGACCTGCTCCAGCGTAACGACCTGCGTACTGCAGAAGCCAGTCTGAATGAGATTAAAGCCGATATGCTCGCAAAACAGGCACAGCTTAAACAGGCTGAATCGAAATACAAACGCCAGCGCAGGATGCTCAGTGAAGAGGCCAGTTCTCAGGAAGACTACGAGGATGCGGAAACGACGCTTGCCACCTTGCGGGCGCAGATGCAGTCGCTTAATGCCCGACTGGTGCAGGCGCAAATCACCGTCGACAAGAAGAAAGTCGATTTGAGCTACACGCGCGTGGTTGCCCCGATGGACGGGATTGTCATTGCGGTTGTCACACAGCAGGGACAGACCGTGAACTCCACCCAGAGCGCACCCACCATCATCAAACTTGCCCGCCTTGACGTGATGACCATCAAGGCCCAGATCTCTGAAGCTGACATCACGCGTGTCAGACCGGGCCAGAAAGCCTGGTTCACTATCTTCTCAGAGCCTGAACATCGTTACGATGCCACACTGCGCACCGTTGAGCTGGCACCGGAATCGATAATGAAAGACGATTCACTGGCCAGCAACAGCACGTCCTCGGGGTCCGGAACGTCAAATGCATCCGTTTATTACAACGCACTCCTCGACGTTCCAAACGCCGGTAATCGCCTGCGCATTGCCATGACTGCCCAGGTCTCAATGGTGCTTGGCGAAGCAAAAAACACCCTCCTGATACCTGTCCAGGCGGTGCATAAAACAGCGGATAAAAAATCGCAGGTACAGGTGCTGACCCCAGACGGACATACTGAGGCGCGTGAAGTCAAAACCGGGATCACCAACAATGTTGATGTGCAGATCCTCTCCGGACTGAAGGCAGGTGAAACCGTTACGCTGTCTCAGCCAGAGGCCAAACCTGCCGAGGGAGTCTTCTTCCTGTGAAGGCAGTCATTGAACTAAAAGGTATCAACCGGACTTACTCAAACGGCAATCAGTCCCTCAGCGTACTGAAAGATATCAACCTGACTATCAGGGCCGGTGAAATGGTTGCCATCATCGGGGCTTCCGGCTCCGGTAAATCAACGCTGATGAATATTATGGGTTGCCTCGATGTACCTGACTGCGGCGACTACGTAATTGGTGGCCAGAATGCAGCGCAGCTGTCTGCTGACGCGCTGGCACAGATACGCCGGGAACACATTGGCTTTATCTTTCAGCGTTATCATCTTATGCCCGACCTCAGCGCACTGGGTAACGTGGAAATCCCGGCCATTTATGCCAACCGCCCCCGCGACCAGCGCCGTCTGCGGGCAGCCCAACTGCTGGCCCGACTGGGGCTGGAAGGGTGGGAGAACCACCGGCCAGGTCAACTGTCAGGTGGGCAGCAGCAACGCGTCAGTATTGCACGATCGCTTATCAACGGCGGGGAGATAATTCTGGCTGACGAACCCACCGGCGCGCTCGATTCGCAATCAGGTCAGGAAGTCCTGGCTATTCTCAGTGAGCTAAACCAGCGCGGCCATACCGTCGTTATCGTTACCCATGATATGAACGTCGCGAAACGTGCCCAGCGCGTCATAGAACTTCAGGACGGTGAAATCATTTCGGACAGCGGGCATAACCCGGGTACCGGGCAACCGTTTCCACAATCGCCCCGGGTGTTGCAGAAAGGCTGGCAGACTCTCCTGGATCGCACCCGTGAGTCGCTGCATATGGCGCTAAAATCGATGAATGTGCACCGCCTGCGCACCGCATTAACAATGACCGGTATCATTTTCGGGATTGCCGCCGTTGTCACCGTTGTCGCGCTGGGCGAAGGGGCCAAACAGCGAACGCTGGAAAACATCAAAGGGCTGGGGACCAATGTGGTCGCTATTTTCCCAGGTAGCGATTTCTTCGATGATGCCGCCGACAAAATCCGCACACTGGTCCCCGCCGACGCGGATGCCCTCGTACAGCAGAATTTTATCGAAAGCGTCACGCCGGAGATCTACGCTCAGGACACTATCCGCTTTCGCGGAAAATCAGCCACAGCCACCATCAACGGCGTCGGGCGGGACTATTTTCACGTGAACGGCATCGCAATTATTCAGGGTGCCACGTTTCGCGATGACCGTCATGCCCTGCAGGAAGTCATTATCAATGATAATGCCGTACACTCCCTTTTTGGCGATCCGGGTACCGACGCGCTGGGCCAGATTGTTTTTCTCGGATCCGTTCCGGCCCGGGTAATTGGTGTGGCAAAAAGTAACCGTGATTATCCCCCTAACCGAATCGCAGTCTGGATGCCCTGGAGTACCGTCATGTACCGCATGGTGGGAAAACCGACATTGAGTAGCATCAGCGTTCGACTGCGGGACGACGTCACGAGTGAGGCAGCGGTCAGCGCCATTACGCAGTTGCTGACTCAGCGTCATGGGGTAAAAGATTTTATGCTGTTCAACCGTGACCAGTTCCGAAAATCGGTTGAACACACGTCCATGACACTCAGCCTGCTGATCCTGATGGTCGCCTCAATCGCCCTGATTATCGGTAGCCTGGGAGTAATGAATATCATGCTGGTTTCCGTGACGGAACGCACCCACGAGATTGGCGTGCGCATGGCGGTGGGGGCGAGACGAAGCGACATTATGCAGCAGTTTATGACAGAGGCTGTGCTGGTCTGCCTGACCGGCGGTGCACTGGGTATTGCCCTGTCATTCGCCACCGGCCCACTGTTCTCTCTGATGGGGGGCGACATGCTCAACGCCATCTGGTCCTGGCAGGCCGCCACCATTGCATTTTTCTGTTCAACGTTAATCGGCATGGTTTTCGGTTATCTCCCTGCCCGCAAGGCAGCAAGAATGGATCCGGTCGCTTCACTGGCCAGTGAGTAAATGATGAAATTATTACCTTTTCCCTTATGCCTCGCCGTACTCCTCTGTGCTGGCTGCGGCAATATGTTAAAAAGTGAGTATCAACGCCCGCTCATTCAGTATCCGGACCACTGGCAAACTGAAACAGTCGGTACTGCGCCAGCCCCCTTTAACTGGCTGGATTTCCGCGATCCCGCACTCAACAATTGGCTGCATCAGGTGATGACCAGAAACTACGATCTGGCCCGGGCACTGCTGCGTGTCTATCATGCGCAACTTAATGCCGAACGAACCGGCATACTCGCGGCACCAGACCTCAATGCCAGACTGAACAGCGGAGCGGAGCACGAGTTATCCGGGCCATCATCCTGGCAGAATAAAAGTGGTGCATCACTGGATACCCGGTATGAGGTGGACCTGTGGGGTAAGCTTGCCCGGGCACAGGATGCTGCAGAGTGGCTAAGCCAGGCAAGCGAACAGGATTTACGGGCAGCAAGGCTCACGTTGCTGGCAAACGCCAGCACGAACTACTGGCGAATTGGCTACCTCAATGAACAAATCAGCATAAGTCAGGGAAGTCTTGAATATGCAACGAAAACGCGCCAGCTGGCCAGCGCCCGATTCCATGCGGGAAAAATATCGCCCCTTGATGTGGTTAATGCAGAGCAAAATGTCCTGAAGCAGGAAGATCGCCTGCTGACGCTGCAGCACCAGCGCCAGCAGGCGCTGAATGAGCAGACCGTACTGCTGGGTGCCCCGCCAGGGAAAACGGTTGTTGAACCGGAAAACCTGCCGCAAGGACCACTGCCGCAGATTGACAGTGGAATTCCGGTCAGCATCCTGGGCCGCAGGCCTGATGTGAATGCAGCAGAGATGCGCCTGCGCGCGGCCCTGTCCGACATTGACGCCAGACGTACGCAATATTATCCGTCATTCACCCTGACAGGTACGCTGGGCACAGGCAGCAGCGCATTACTGACCTTTCTGAGCAATCCCGTCGCCGGCATCGGAGCCAGCCTGACGTTACCCTTCCTGGAATGGCGAAAAATGAATGTGGACGTCAAAATTGCCCAAAACGACTACGAACAACGTGCCCTGGAATTTACGCAAACCCTCTATAAGGCGATGTCTGATGTGGACAACGCATTGTCTCTGCGTATGCAACTGATGGCTCAGGAAACGCATCTCCGGACCACACTGGCGCTGGCACGCAAGTCTGAACGGCTGAATGAGGTACGTTACCGCGAGGGGGCTGTCACCATCACTGACTGGCTGAATGCTCAGGAACAACGCCGGCAGACAGAATCAGCGCTCAACGAAAATCGGTTTAATCAGTACCAGAATCTGGCGAGAGTTTATCTCGAATTTGGAGGGGGAAGTAAGGAAGTCTTTTTACACAACTAAAAACGATTCAACCGTTGCCTGTGGAGCAAAAACAAAACAGGTGAGTTTGCTGTTTTATTGCCCTGTCTGCCGGGATACTAAACCGGCTATCTCAGCAGCAATGCTCTCTGGCGTTTGCATTGAGAAAATCTTCAAATCACCCAATTGCAGATACTCATAAAATCGTTGTTGAAACTTTCGTTCTTCTGTTTCTCTTTTCAGAAAGAGTCCCCGGTTAAGTTGGCACGTCAGAATACATTCGCGGGCGACGTCATAACACGCTGAAGGCATCAACACCATTGTCCAGTCGCCGATATTTACCCCAGACCATAAACCCAGAATTCGCCCAACACATCTGACCTGCCCCCAAGGTTAGATACAACGCTCAGTTAGTAATGTCGGATCTTGACCCTGACCCCGAATATGCTCCAGTCATAATCAGGAATAACCGGCCTCATGTTGGCTGCATATTCTGGCAACCGGCAGACTTCTCAGCAAATTCTGACGGGGTCATATGGGGACGCCTCTGGTTATAGTGTATGCGCCAGGCCTCGATTTTGCACCGTGCATCCTCCAGTGACATGAACCAGTTCTCGTTCAGACATTCCTACCGCAGCCTGCCGTTGAAGGACTCCACTGTCGCATTGTCCGTCGGGGTTCCCGGGCGTGAGAAGGGATTATTCAGGAAATAACACTATTTCATTCCTATTTTCAAAATATTGTAAACTCCTGTCAAAGAATTATACTACGAAGCTTATTTTTAAAAAAATTCGTATTTAAGGTAATCAACATGGCTCTTGAACCAGAAATTGCAAACCTTGTTAACGACTTTATCGCAACCGGTCGACCATCATCCCGTAGTCAGACATTTGAAGAGCGTCGTGCTGGCTATGTCGCAAGCACCGCGCTTGCCGGTGATATTGAGAAACGTGTAAATATTAAAGATGTGATTATTGACAACATTTCGTTGCGTATTGTCGCCCCTTTAAATAAAGATAAAATGTTACCTACGATTATTTATTATCATGGCGGTTGTTTTGTGAGTGGTGGTTTTTCAACTCATGATAATCAACTGCGACAACTTTCTTTTCTAAGTGGTTGCCGTGTCATTGCGGTGCAGTATCGTTTAGCTCCAGAACATGTTTATCCTGCTGCACATGATGATGCTGAAAACGCCGCTAACATTATCTGGCGGCACTCAGAGGTGCTGGGTGTTGATCGCAACTATATAACGTTTATTGGTGACAGCGCAGGGGGGCATCTCGCCCTGATATCAGCGCTTCGAGTGAGAAATACTGGGCAGTGGTTACCCCGGCAGTTGATACTTATCTACCCGATGCTGGACGCAACGGCATCCTCTTATAGTTACAAAATAAACGGTAGCGATTATGTGCTGACGAGCGACACGCTACTCAGCGGTTTTGAAGCCTATTTTCCTAACACTGACTTTACCCATCCTGAAGCCAGCCCTTTATTCCGTAACGACTTCGCAGGATTGCCGCCAGTACATATCATCACAGCGGAATATGACCCATTGCGTGATGAAGGTGAAGATCTGTTTAATCGCATGATTGATCAAGGGGTAACGTGCACCGCACAGCGCTATTTGGGCGTGATTCACGGTTTCTTTCAACTTGGAGGCATTAGCCAGACGGCGCGTAATCTTATGCGGGACATCTGCACACGAATTTGTTCAGTTGATAAGATTTGATAGTCTTTTTTAACCAAAAAAACATTAATTCGCCTCTACTGTTCAATGAGAAAACAGTAATTGAAAGGCGGATGTGTGACATAACGTCCGCTCCTCGCTCATAGCAGCCGTCGATGGCGTTAAGGTCGGCTTCGTGTGAACAAAACGGCACTGTTGCAAAAATTCGGTGGTGATAAAATTATCGTCACCTTTTGTTGACGTAGCAGCATATGAACCTATTCAAAGGCCGGCATTTTCAGCGTAACATAATCCTGTGGGCGGTTCGCTGGTACTGCAAATACGGCATCAGCTACCGTGAGCTGCAGGAAATGCTGGCTGAGCGTGGTGTGAATGTCGATCACTCCACGATTTACCGCTGGGTTCAGCGTTATGCGCCTGAAATGGGAAAGCGACTGCGCTGGTACTGGCGTAACCCTTCCGATCTTTGCCCGTGGCAGATTGACGAAACGTATGTGAAGGTCAATGGCCGCTGGGCTTATCTTTACCGGGCCGTTGACAACAGGGAGCGTACTGTAGATTTTCACCTATCTCCGCGTCGTAACAGCAAAGCCGCATACCGGTTTATGGGTAAAATCTTCAACAATGTGAAGAAGTGGCAGATCCCGCGCTTTATCAACACGGATAAAGCGCCCACCTATGGGCGTGCGCTCGCTCTGCTTAAACACGAAGGTCGATGTCCGTCTGACGTTGAACACCGACAGATTAAGTACAGGAATAACGTCATTGAATGCGATCATGGCAAGCTGAAAAGGATAATAGGCGCCACGCTGGGATTTAAATCGATGAAAACGGCTTACGCCACAATCAAAGACATTGAGGTTATGCGCGCACTGCGTAAAGGCCAGGCCTCAGCATTTTATTATGGTGATCCCTTGGGCGAGATGCGTATGGTGAGCAGAGTCTTTGAAATGTAAGGCCTTTCAATAAAACAGCAGGCTAACTCATCGCACACTTTGCAACAGTGCCTATAAAAGTGACTGCCTGTATCACAATTGCTACGTGTAGCTTATGGTCATATTTCAGAATGGGTCGTTTCGATGCGGCAGTACAGTAATACGCAGCCAACAACACCTCCACAGGGATACGCTATTGACTGCGAACTATCTTACACCTGGATGAACAACGGCATACTCGCTTTCAGTTCCGTCTCAGGCATACTTATTCGCCAGCGCCGCAAAGACCTTCTCGACGGCATATGCCCCCGGATCCTTCACCCCATCAAGATTATCGCGGCTGAGGTAGGATGAACGACCCGCTCTGGCTTTCGTCATTACGCAGGTGCTCTCTGCCCCGGCTTGCGCAGCGTCAGCTACAGCAGACAACGGGGCTCCTTCACGATACAGGGCCAGTGCGGGCGCAAGCGCGTCAACCATTGTCCTGTCGCCGATATCCGCCCCACCGTAAAACTGCATCCGACCCAGGCCATAAACCAGGGATTCGCCGAGCGTGCTCCCGGCGGCCAGCTTCTGCCCGCATGCATGGAACATGATGGACATCAGCACGCCGCTGGACCCCCCCATGGCGCTGGCCAGATGCTCGCCCACCACAATCATCAGATCATCGGGTTTGTCGAGCGGCAGCATACCTTTCGCCAGGGCCGCGGCAACCCGCCCCGCCCCGGCTGCAAACGTGGAACCCGTATCCCCGTCCCCGACCCGCGCATCCAGAGCGTTCAGCTCATGCTCTGCATCGCGCAGGGTTTCACACACCGTGGCCAGCACGGCCTTTACCGTACCATTCTCAGAGGGCGTGGAAGGATGCGGCGTGATACGTCGGCCCGACGTAACCACCCCGGGCTGTTTCGGAACCACCACGGCAGGCCACCCCGCCACCTCTACCGGAGCCAGCAGCGCTTCCCTGAACGCTTCCGTGAGGGTGATCGCCGAGAGCGAAAAACCTTTCATATCGAGCGCACTGACAACCGTCGCCGGGCCGACCAGCAGTTCAGTTGCCTTCGCAAGCGGGGAACAGAGGACCTCGCGCGTCAGGAGGGACATTTCCAGCATGGAGAAGCCCCCCAGGTTGTTCACCAGCAAAGCCACAGGTTGTGCGGTTCCGGTGGTGCACAGCAGTTTATCCACCATCAGGCTCACCAGCTCGCGGCTGCGTTTAACCGGCAGCGTCTCCACGCCAGGTTCGCCGTGAATGCCCATGCCCAGCTCGCAGGTGCCAGGCTTCACACGATCAGGTGTGCTTTCCCCTGGAATATTACAGCTGGAGAATGCCACACCGATACTGGCCACATGGTTAATCGCCTCCAGCGCAATGCCCGTGACCTCCTGCAGCGATTTTCCCTGTTCGGCAGCGTAGCCGGCAATTTTATGAACCAGTGCTGTGCCTGCCACACCTCGAGGCTGGGGATTATCCGGCAGCGACACATCGTCGCGCACCGTCACCAGCTCCACCCGGTAGCCCAGCTTACGGGCCTTTTCTGCGGCAAGCCCAAAGTTCAGGCGGTCACCGGTGTAGTTTTTGACGATAAGCAGGCAACCGGCGTCACCGGTGACGTTGATGATGGCGCTGAGTACCGCATCCACGCTGGGGGAAGCAAACACATCCCCGCAGACTGCCGCCGTCAACATGCCTTTTCCGACAAACCCCACGTGCGCCGGTTCGTGCCCCGCCCCGCCGCCGGAGATAATTGCCACCCGGCGTTTATCCCAGTCCCTGCGGGCCACAATGCGGATATCCTGACCAGCATCAAGCTGGGCCAGATTATCAAAGGGCGATGAACGCAATACTCCTTCTATCGCCTCGTTAACCAGGTCAGCCTTCTCATTCATAAAAAATTGACTCATCGCTACACTTCCTCTGTATTCGGTGATGAAGGGGGGGTGTTATACCTGCGCAGGCAGGCCGGCTTTTTTACGTCCCAGTTGGTCAGCAACGAGCAGAGCGCTGTAGACGCTGTCGGGGGTCACGATGAACGGCATGTTAAAGATGGTTTCGCCCTCGCTGCAGCTCTTTTTCGCCACCTTGCTCATTTTATCCTTCACATCCCCTTTCACACCGAGCTGCTCCAGGCATACCGGAAGCCCTACCGCGAGGCAGAAATCCAGAACCTCATCGATTTGTGCGTCACTGCTGTTCTGCAGAACCAGTTGCGCCAGCGTACCAAACGCTACTTTTTCGCCGTGATAGAAGTGATGACACTCGTCAAGCTGCGTCAGACCATTATGAATCGCATGGGCTGCCGCAAGGCCACTGCTTTCAAAACCAATACCGCTGAGATAGGTGTTCGCTTCAATAACGCGTTCCAGCGCACGGCTGGTTACCTTCTGTTCCACGGCAATTTTTGCCTTCACGCCCTCCTGCAGGAGCGTGTCATAGCACAGCCGGGCAAGGTTCAGCGCTCCCCGGGTGCTCTGCCCCCCGGACATATTTGCCGCCCGGGACTCGTAACACGCCTGGGCTTCAAACCAGGTAGAGAGCGCATCCCCCATACCACTCACCAGCAGGCGAACCGGCGCGTTCGCCACGATGGTGCTGTCAACAATCACCATATCCGGGTTCGCCGGGTAGAACAGGTATTCCTCGAATGCACCTTCTTCGCTGTAAACCACTGACAACGCGCTCGTGGGTGCATCTGTGGACGCGACCGTGGGCAGCATCACCGCTCGCAGATGCTGGTAATGAGCAACGGCCTTGGCCGTATCAAGCACCTTCCCCCCACCAAATCCAATAATGCCGTCGCAACGGTGTTTCTCAGCCAGGACCGCAACACGCTGGATTTCCTGCCTGGAGCATTCCCCGTTAAAGATTTCAGTCTGAAAGTGAAGACCGTCAGCCTCAGAAGAAAGCCGTGCGACGTGAAGCCGCATAATCGGGTCAGCCAGAATAAGCCAGCGTGAACCAAGCGGACGGATGTAATTGTTCAGCGTGCTCAGCACGTCCGGGCCCTGAATATATTTACCGGGTGACTGGATGATTCTCATGAATATGTTTCCTTATGGGTAGAGTACAGTATTTATCTGAACCTAACTAAACCCATATACAATAACTTCCTTTCAAAAGAGCTCATAACCAGGAACATTCTTTGAATCCAGCGCGCAGAGAAACTCACCCCGAAAGACAACCATCCTGCCACGGTGATTTATTGTTATTTACCCAATCCGCTTTGATTTGGATTCAGGGCGATCCCTCCGTCTGAAGTGCTTAGTCCGCACCAGACGTTTACGATCAGAGCGCCCTACCATTACTGTATAACCCCAGGGAAAATCGGCTTATCTGCGTCAAGAAGCCAGTGTTATACTGCGTGTCGATGCGTATTCCAATACGGGAAGATAAACCATGCAATTAGAAAGTAAGAGACTGATACTCAGACCCTTTACGTTAAATGACACGCATATACTCTGTCAGCTTGCAAACGACCCCTGGCTGGCTAAATGGACTCAAAGTTTCAGTGAGCCATTCACACTCAAACGAGCCGAACAATGGCTCCGAAAAACGATAACGGAGACAGAACAGTTGATGAATATCACGCTCTCTGTTCGTTTGAAAAACGACGGGGCGCTTATCGGCGCTGTATCGGTTAAATTTCCGGAGGTTGACAATGCAGAAATTGGTTACTGGCTGGGCTCCGCCCATCACGGGAAAGGGTATTGTGTCGAAGCTGTTCGGGAGGTTATTCGCTTTGCTTTTTCAGAATATAACCTCAGTAGAATTTCAGGTCATTGTGACTGCAATAACCAGGCATCGGCACAGGTTATGATCCGAAGTGGCATGCGGCTGTCTGAACAGCCCCACCCTCCCGTTATAATAAATGGTAAAAATGTATCTCTATATACTTATGAAGTATTTCGTCAACTCTGAGAAATGGCTAAAAATTGAATCAGTAGCTATGCGTGGGCGATTGCTTTTACTCTCAACGAACGGTTCAGTTTAATCATTATTTTTAAAATAAACCTGTTTCACATACCGCCCCCGACCATCTCCATGACCTAAATCCATCGAAACCATGGCGTAAATTTCTTTTTCCGTGAATCCTTTTTCTTCATAAAATTTCCTCGCATCCTGAGAAAACTGATAACGCATACTGTGTGGCGCTTTGTCTCCCGTTAACCCGACACGGCGAACATGATATCTATATTTATCGATAGCTTTTCTAATGTCAGGCTTATCAATAAGTTTTCCGTTATTTTCCCGAATAACTTCCTCCGCATAACTGATGGCATATTTTAAGGTCTCCCTGTCCAGAATAACCGTATCTCTTGGGCGACCACCTTTTGAGCCAAAAACAACCCTGACAGAATGCTGACCGGTTTCCAGCGCTTTTTTCCAGGTTGAAATTGATTTAGAGGATTCAACTGCTTCTTTCGTGCGTAATCCCAACGTACAGGCCAGTAACATTGTGGCGGCCACGCCTTTATCCTTTTTTTCCACTTCGATAAAAGCATGCCTGAATTCTTCTGCCGCCAGGGGGGATTTTTTCCCGTTCCGGCTACTGCTTTCCAGCCCCAGCGTTTTATTACTGAGTAACGGGTTATCAGGGTCCGCTAACGACTGTTTTCCCAGACTGCCAAATATTCCCCGGAGTGCCGCGCGTTCATTACATATCGTTCTGTCAGAAATGCCCTTTTCTTTCCTGCTGAGAAGATAACCCGAAAAGTGACGTGTTTTAATACTGTCGGCCTGACGTAATTTAATCCCATTATCCCTGAGGTAATTGAGAAAATATTTCGCAATACGCATCCTGTCTGCTTTAGTGGCATACCCTCCGGACACGCTGCGGGCGTGAGTGATAAAGTTTTTCCTGAATATATCAATTTTAGATCTTGCCGTTTTTCTGCTCATCTTCTCTCCGTTCCCTGCCAGCTAAACGCGTGCATGTCAGACGTAACAATGCATCCACTTATGCCAGCCCGTCGTACAGACAGGGTGGAGTAAGCAGACGCCCCTCTGATTGTGAGTTTTTCGTCGTCACAGACGTCCCTGCGTGTCGGTTCGTTCGCCATCCTGGCTCGTTTGATATTGTGTAGCAGAGCTAATCTGTGTTGAGTTTTTGCAGAAGATCGATTGCTACCCATTTCAGGGTTGCATCGGGTATTTCTCCCCGTCAGTCCCAGTCTGACGCCTCAATATCGAAACGAATTTCTCCTTTAATCATGGGGTTAACGCTTTCCGGGGCGGGAAGGCGTTAATTGAAGTGAACAGTATTCCCGGGGCGGCCGTCCGTGAAAACGGACGCGGCGGGAGGTGAGAAACGTACTGAACCTGACCGTTTTACTGTACGACACGCGGTAAAACGTCTGTCCGGTACGTGTGAAAGCCCCGTCATTCGCGGGCTGGAGGTCGTGCGCCTTTCGGCGTCACTTGGTGTTCGCTTTGCTTACACGCAAGTGACGCCGCGCAGCGTTATGCTTCCGGTGCCGTCGCCGTAAGCGCCCTCTGTGCCAGACGGGCTTATACGGACATGCACGGGTCACACACCACTCAGGGCGTATCCCTTAAAGATTCATAACGTAAGTAAACGCCATATCAGCCTGACACGGCTGTTGACGGAGAAGACAGCTGCAGCCTGATGCTGCGTATCTTTGATGGAGTAAGTTTGCCTTCATCACTGGTGTCGTGACACCCGTTTTCAAAGGATAAACGGGTTTACCGCCTGTTTTTTACAGGCTCCCTCTTTCAGGTCACGAGGGCTTTATCTGACCACCCGAAGGCGTTTCTCTCAGGCCAGTGAAACATTGGCTGGTAGCTACCCGAAGGCGCCTCTCTCGAGCTACTGAGGCATTGGCTGGTCGTCCTGAGACGACAATAATGCCTGCTCACAATACCAATGAAGAAAGCCCCCGTCAAGATGATGGAAATACCATTCCGTTGTTTGATTTAAAGAATTCTCTCATTCCTGAGGCAGGACTGGATATTTTAGTTGCGTCGCAGGCTGAACCGTTTTAATTCTGACTTCAGTATGATTTCGGTGAATAAGGAGAATGATGAAACGTTTTTATTTACTCTGTCTGGCATGTATGGTGTTCGCGGGTATGGCACAGGCATCCACTGACTTGTCTCCCTGCCGGACCTTAATACCCGACAATCATGATTATCAGGTTGTTGTAAAGTATGCACTCAATAAAAATAAAGAGACAACACGTTTTGTTGGGGTGACTGAAAAGGACAAAGGTGAGTTATCCCCTGAGCATAAAAAGGCGCTACAGCCTTTTATGGCCTGTCTGAAAAAGCAACTTGATAATTAGCATCAACGGATATGCTACGATTTTTCTCAACAATGAAATCCCTGCGAACCCCATTCGCAGGGGTTCAGTTTATCATTATTAATTACCACATCAATTTTCATCCGGCGTTCATAACTGAACGTTATCATGAAGTTTTACCCCCCCCTGAATAAACTCGCTGTCACCACGGCGTGAAATGCTTAGTTTTATTTAAGCCAGACATTACAACAGCATTATTTGCGACTACATTCATTGGCGTAATGATAAATCCTGAATCACATATCGCAGAGGTTAATATGGATATCGCGGTGCGTTTTGCAAGGCCCGGGGACAGAAATAACTGGCTGGCATTATGGTTTGATTATCTTTCAAAAGCAGGCTTAGCCAGTGATGATAAAAAGGGCATCGCAACCTGGCAGAGAATAATGGACATGAATTCATCACTAATCTGTTGGGTGGCAGAAGTTGACAATCACATTGCAGGGTTTGCTGTCGCGGTAGTGCAGGACTGCGCCCTGGAAACCGATCCCATTTGCTGTATTGAGCATATTTATGTCATGGAAGAATTGAGAGGCAACGGGCTCGGCAAAGCACTTATTCAGGCGATTAAACTTGAACGCGATTTTGCCGGCTGGTCAAAGATATACTGGCTTTCTGCCTCACTGACCCGACATCAGACATTTCTGGTTAACTAACTCAGGGCGTTCTTTCGAGAAGCATTCATTAACATGCTCATGCCTGCGGATACAGGTTAAATATCTGCAGGCTTCGCAACATTCAGGTCGTTAACACAACAGGCGTGTTTATTAATGCATCAATCCGGGTTTGCACCGGCGTTAAAAGATCTACCTCAGACCCTGGTGCATGAATAGATACGATAAGACTGTAGCGAGATTCTGAGGCGTATCTCCCCAACGCTTTACGCGTTCTCCACCATCCCTGCCCGGGGTATACCGCCAGGTATCCGCAACTTGCCAGCTCTGCCGCCGTACCACGCCAGATGTCCTGATGAACAGAACCTTTGTGGCGCTGTCGGATGCCCAGTAGCCAGTTGTTATCATTTCCTGAAATGGTTGTCTCTTCCCCTTCAGACTGCGCGGCCGCATTGATGCGCCCGCGGAAATCGTCAAAAGACTCAGTCGGGCGTTTCATTGCAAAACGAAGACGATGCGAAGGGTAGTAATATTTTGACTCCCCCCCACGAGCAGACGGGTTGGGTTCAATGAAGTAAGACAGCGTCACCCGCATTTCAACGGGCGTGTTTTGCAACGCCAGCAGCGCCTCTTCTGGCCAGGGAAGCGCATGCACATTCATTTCATTGGTTTTAACTCCCCCCGGCGTCAAATGGTAAGGCTGAAGACTGCTCTCTTCAATCATGGCCAGACTGTTTTTGGCGCTCCAGACAGCAAGGTCAGGATTGGGGATCCCCCAGCCACAGTGCCTGATAAGCATTGCATACCCACTCTGGGTATTTGCCGGATACATGGCCAGCATTTGCGGCGTCCAGCGGGCAGAATGAACGATCAATGCCCGAATGGTTTCTGGACGCAACTGTGGAAACTGCGCCATCAGCTGAGCCGCCATTCTTGCAGCCAGCGCTGACGCTGCACTGGTCGCATTGGTGGTTGTGAAGAGGTTTCGCCGGGTCAGGGAACTGGCCGTCAGCAGCTCCAGACTGCCGAAGCTGTCCGCCATCGCACCATCAGTACCTGCGTTCCCGCCCTCAAAGACCACATCCGGTTTGAGGGGCCATACGCTGTCCCATTCCGCTGACGTTGAGGTAAACGGACTTAACCCCCCTTCGGTAGCCAGTACGCTGAATCCCGCTTCATCCAGCCCTGTTTTACAGGTACAGGCACCCACGGACAGGGCATTCCAGGCCTGTGCCGGATCGTGTATCTGATTGACCGAGAGACTGTCCGGATATCTCTGCCAGTGCTCCCGATCAAAAATATTTCCAGCCGACAAAACAAAAAGGCGCGGAAAGGCAGGCTGAGATCCGGCGTCTACGGCCAGAGAATCAACCATAGCAGACCAGGCGGAGGGTTTGCCAAAATCACGATAATCTGTGGCTGTCACAGCAGAGCTGAATACGCGTCTGCGCTGCCCAAAGCTTATCTCTGGCCGTGTGACAGCCATACTGAAAAGGTAAGCATGTTCACGCGCCCCGCCATTTCTTTCCCCGAGTCCGGAGGTGAGCTTGACGGACTCCAGCCGATGGCTGATGCCCAGCGTTTCCGTAGAAACCAGCGCATCAAACATATCACCGTATAAGGCCAGCCCTGCCAGCCCGGTACCGTGATTCACACGATCGTCAGTCCCCCATGCCTCGCTGACGGTATAAACATCCGCTTCATGAACCAGCGGCGATATCAGAGGGTGAGCATGATTAAGCCCGGAATCGAGCAGGCAAATATAGGGGACGGCTGCGCCATCTTCCGGGGCATCAAGTCGGGCTAACACATCTTCTGCCCACAGACCCTGTTCAACAATGGATGAGCCGGTAAAGAATTCGGCTGTCTCTTTTGCACGACGTAGCTCTGCCACACAATTAAGCAAAAGCCCTGAACGGGCAAACTCACGCCGGGAGCCAAACATCCAGGTTACGGTTCGTTCAGGAAAACTCACAGCATGTTCACTGGCAGCACACGCAGTCGTTGATACTATCGTCCGGAAATCGGAGAGAACCGCTTCACGATTGCCGCGAACCGGAAGCCAGACTTCCCACCAGAAAGCCTCTTCTTCATCAGCCGGCAACAACGCGTCATCATCTGTCCAGAGTGAGCGAATACTGGATAACCGGATAGCCGAAAGCGTATTGATGAGCGCCTTGTGATCGCGAGAAGTGTTATTCGCCCCCCGCCTGTCATCCAGATAATCCTGCAGATATTTTTCAAAATGGGCTATTTTCCCGTCAGGAATAAACACGTTGGCGCAGGTAATATCATCTTTATCAGTGTGAACACTCAGAAGCTCGATGTTTTTAGTCCGATCACGATTACGCTCACTGCTGAGGCTTTCAAAAGCCAGTGCAACATCAGGCTGGCCAACAAACTCGACCTGCACACCAATACCACTGTGCAGGGCAGCGCCTCTCTGATTATTGTGAGCCCGGGCGGCTATCGCTTTTACCTGCGCGAGATGAGCACTGAGCATTTGTCCATGCTGCTCACGGTCTCTGTCAGGTAAAGAGGGGGAACCACCTCCGCCTGATGCGGGTGTGGTAAAAGGTTCGCTTTTGGCTGTTCCGGGGAGAATAAAATGCAATCGTTTATTAGCGGCTGGTTCCGTCATGATTCAGATTCTTATTTCCATTTTTCGACAGCTTGATGCTGACCTGATGCCGCTCTTCCAGTGCATGCTTAAGCAGATTGATATCTACAGCGGTACGATCGCTCATCAATGCTTCTTTCATGGACTCATCTGCCGCACGGCAAATCTCTGCATAACTTAGACCATCAAGTAACCCTGCCAGCCCTGTCTTTCTGAACGGTTTGGGTATAAACGCACCAAGCCTTACACGAAGCAGATCCATAGCCTGCTCTGGGGTAGGTAAATGATACTCAATGACATCATCAAAACGCCTGTAAAGCGCATAATCGAGGATTTCCGGGTGATTCGTTGCGGCGATAATCACACTGTTAGAATTATCCTGCTCAATCATTTGCAGAAAACTGTTCAGCACGCGACGGATTTCACCCACATCATTCGCCAGGTTACGTTGTGAACCAATGGCATCAAATTCATCAAAGAAATAGACGCCGCGAATATCAACCATGGCATCAAAAACCTGCCGAAGTTTGGCGGCAGTTTCTCCCATAAACTTGGTGATCAATGCATCGAAACGAACCTGAAACAACGGGACACCGAGTTCACCGGCCAGCGCTGAAGCCGTCAATGTTTTCCCTGTGCCCGGGGGACCGACGAGCAACACCTTCCGCCTGGGCGAAAGGCCATGTTCGCGTATGCGTGTCATCATTCGCTGCTCACGAACCAGTCGGTTTAACTGAGCTTCAGCGGATTTTTCCATTACCACATCAGACAGACGGTAATCAGGCTCACTCACACTCAACAGGTTACCCAGTTCAGTCCGGGATTTGGCTGCGTTGGCGAAAGGGACCAGTTTGCCGCTTTTGTCACCAGCGAGTTTAGCTTTGCCTTTATCCAGCAAGCTCACCAGCTCTTCAGCCAACCGGCCGTGGCCCTGCTTAGCCTCATGCGCAGCAACTTGCATGGCCACCGAATAAAAGTGTCCATCATCGCGACTGATGTGCGATTTGATAAGTGCCTTAAGTTGATCTGCGCTTGCCACGGTAGTAGTCCTGTTATTGGTGCCCTGGAGCCTGAAAATTACATCTCACCTCTCGTGAGTGTAGAGTGAAGCCGGCGGCGAGTAAATGTGATTTATCACCACGAAGTCATTAATCTGTCCTGATTTTAAAGAAAAAGCCTGCCAGGTGCACAGGACGGCCTCGCGCGCTTGTGCCCATTGAACAGGGAATGGATTGATGGCTACGAGCTGCAGCCTGTTGAGGCTAGAAGTTGATATATCAGACAGGATTCATAGCACCTGCCTTATAACTAATCTATACTGCTAATAACATCATAAAAAGTGTGTCAATCAGCACCTGCATAAATGGCGAGGCAGTTAAATGCAGAACGACAAACAATTTGCAGCAGTCCAGCGTGGTATGAAATTCGCGGGACTCTGGAAGAAAACTCGACGTCGGGTAAGTCAGTGGGACGCGATTTGCGTTCACTGGGCTAAGTCACGTGGTCTTCCTGGCTGGCTGGGCCATGTCCCGATCGTACTGGCTGTGGTGCTCTCGATCATTGCGGCGGTATTGGGTGGACTGTTGATTGGCGTAGTAATTGCGTTTGTCTGGATGGCTATCGTTGGCCTAACACCAGATCCTGAAAACAAACATCGTCGCCGACGCCGCCGGTCAAGCGCTATTCCTCAATACAGAAATGGAAATCAGGGTTACGGATTGTATTCTGGTTCTGAAGATCTAGTAACTTCTCACCGTATTGACGAATGAGTTCGAGATAATTATAAAAACCGGAGATTTAAAAACGGTGCTCCGGTTTTTATAAAATAAGGATGATTTTCAGTGCGGGGTTTTATATTTCATAATCCTACACTATCTTTCATTACCTCAGCGCCTTGCCCTCCACTTGCTTCAGTTTGTTGAACGCCGTTTGCAATGGCTTTATCTATAAACCCACCCGTCGTAATCCCAGCCCATGACAGTGCACCTACCCAGACAGCGGGCAATACAATGAACATAGATCCAAGCACAAAGGACATGATCAAATCGTCCGACGTGTTCTGGAACCCCGCCATATTAAAGCTCGTGTGCGTGTCCGAGGTGTAAAGTGCCTCCAGGATCCAGCTGTCCAGCCACCGTGCCAGCTCCCACCAGAATGTCAGGAAGTTCAGCGCGAACACCACGAAGGTCAGGGTGATCACTGTCTTAAACTCGTACGCCGAAAACGCCAGGATAAGCGGGAACATCACGTACACCGCCATCAGCATAACCGCCTGCACCATCGGCAGCGCCTGGCGCATGGCGTCAAACGCAGGCCAGGCGGCCAGACTCCCCAGCGCCATCCCCCCGATACCCACCAGGCGGGTCACCGTGTTATCAATGGTAAAATCTGCGTTCCCGCCATAGCCGACATAGGCCTGCCCGTACTGCGAAGCGTTCAGGCTGACCGGACTCACCAGGCGGCGTATCACCGCTTCCTCATAGTCCGCCGTGCTTTTGCCCATCATTTTCAGGGCGGCTGACAGCCGCAGCCACATGCCCGGGTCGGCCTGGGCCATCACCCTTGCCTTCAGCCCCGTATGGGCCGTGTTCCACCACGCCTGGCAGGTCGGATAGCCGCCGCTACCGGTATTGGGCCGCCCGCTGTCCCGCGCGGTATTCCATGGAAACGCTGCCCGGGGCATCTTCGACTGCAGGTCACCGTAGTAACGGTTCATAAACGTGTTGCTCCCCAGCCACTCGATGTCGCGCAGCACCTTCCTGTCCGTGGTCTGCCCCTGGTCCTGCTGCTTCCACATATAAAGCGCCAGGGCGTAGCAGTCATTGGTGAAGTCCTGCAGCTCGCTCGCCAGGGACGCATTGCCAATCCGGGTGTGCTGCACCTCAAAGCGCAGCTGACGCAGGTCGGGCCGGCACGGAATGGTGGCCACCGCCGCCTGGGTGATGCCTTTGGAGAGCTTATGGACCAGCATCCACCACACCGGAGCCGCTGCCGTCTGGTTGTTGAGGCTGGAAATAATCGTGGCATATCCGCTCTCGTCCGGCGCTTTGGGCGTCCAGGTTCCGCAGGTTTTCGCCCGGGAGAGGTCGTAGGTTATCGTGCTGAGGCTGACGTTAATCAGCGGCACGCAGCAGGTGAGCATCACGAAGAACGCCCCGTACAGGGTATTCTCTATGCGCGGCAGGGAGAGCATGCCCTTGTTCCCCTCATCTTCCCCCTCCTCCCTGACCTTCATCCAGATACCCACGATACGGAACGCCAGCGGGGCCGCAAACAGCCCGGTGCCCAGCAGGATATTCCACAGGCCGTTGTTGATGACCCACCCCAGCAGGGTGAGAAAATATTCGAGATAGCTGTTGGTGGTCATAAGCTGACTCCCGGGACGCTGAACACAGCGTATTCACAGACCAGAATGAAGACAACGCTGACGGTCGCCATCCGTCGCAGGGGCGCCCGGTACTCCGGTTTACAGCCCGGGGCCCGCCAGACCTTGCGGAAGCCCCAGGCCAGCAGGGCGTAAATTACCAGCCGCCAGGCCAGCCACAGGTTGCGGGTGCCGTCCATCCAGCGGTGCAGCCGGGCCACAGCCCCGGGATGCGCCATACCGAGGTCGGCCAGCCACAGCCCTGCACCCGTCACGCAGACGATACAAAGCAGGAGGATACCCAGACGCTTTGCCACCCGTCCGGCCCTCAACATGGTTACGTTCATATGTTTCCTGTCTCCCTATTTGTTGTCTGCCGGCGGCACCGCCAGCTGGTTAAAGCGGACGTCGGTATTATCCTCATACTGCGTCTGGGGGTTGGTTTCGACCCGGTTGATTTCCCGGCCGATGATGGTCAGCACCGAGTTGTTCGCCAGCTCGCGCTTGAGCTCCATTTCGTTTTTCAGGGCGGAGATTTCGCGGTCAAGGGCAGTGATACGCCTGTCGCCTTCAGCCACCGCTGCATCCTGAGCCGCCACGTTGGGTTCAGAAAGCCCGGTGACCAGTATCTGGCGCATCAGAAGGGCGCTCTCCACGGTGTCCGCCATGGCCAGTTCGCCCGCCAGGCGCGCGGTGAGGGCCGCATTGTCCGGGTCCCGCTGCAGGGCCTTAATCACGCCGGCAGTCATGCCCAGGCTCCCGGTTTTCAGTTTCCCGAGGTTCTCCGCCGTGGGTTTCTCCGTCCCGTTGACCAGCTTCACCAGTTCCTCAATGTTGGTTTTTGTCGCCGCCTCCAGCATCGGCGCAAAGCCAGTGCCCGCCACGGTCACCCCCGGCTGCTGGTCATCATCCCCACTGGTGCACTTCGTCGCGTCGGTGCAGGTCCGCATGGCCCGGTCACCCAGCACCTGAACCACCGCCTTCGCGGCCTCCTCCGGGCTCTTAAAGCGCCCGCACACGGCCCCGTTGCAGTTGCCCTGGCTGACGGTCGCGGTGCTGAGCACCGGCTGGCCGGTCATCATGTTGTAGCCCGCCGCCGCCAGGTCATGGGTCGGACGGATTGCCGGCTGCCCCTGGCCACCCCGTTGCTGACCGCCCACCCAGCCGTGACCAGAATTCCCGGTGACTTTTTTCCCTGCCGTGTCCGCCCGGATGGCGTCCGCCCCACCGGTGTTAATCACCTTCCGGTACTCGTCCATCATGGCAGCCTGGGTCCACTTGCTGCTGTCGCTGAAGTTCATCAGGCGCCTCGACATGTTCTGGCAGTTGAGCTGGGCCTTGTCGAAACCGATATTCGCCTGCAGCACACCGTTGGTGAGCATGTCGTACAGGCCGGGATTGGCACGCTGGATAATCATCGCCGGCAGGCTGGCCACTGCCCCGGTCGCGCCCCGGATAACCTCCCCCATCAGATTTTTAAAGCCGTCGGTCACCCCATTGAGCTGGTTGCCCACGGTGGTCTTCAGGTCGAAGTTGCCGCACATCAGGTCGCTGCTCCACCCGAGATTCACCCCGAGGTGCGGCATGTTGCTCCGGGTGCCCGGCTGCGATATCACCGAGCCGCCACCCAGGGTGTAATAGAGCTTGTCGGAGACTGCCCCGGAGACGTCCTTCCCGTATCCCATGGCACTGTTGGTCACTTCGGGCAGCGAAAGCGGTCCGGCATGTACGCCGGGGACGGTGGCAGTGATGAGCCCGGTCAGGAGTGCGGGGAACCACCGGGGTGATACCGGCGTATGACTTGTGTTCATTCTTATTGACCTCAGATATCGGTGCTGTAAAGGAAGGTCTGGCCCCGGCGCTGACAGCAGCTGTAGGGTTGCCAGAGGGCAAAGGCGGCGCGCCCGTCCGGCGCCGCCTCGTGGGGGCCATCGGGGAACACGGCACAGGACCGGCTCAACTGGGGGGAAAGTCGCTGCCAGGTGTGGTTTTTGCTCCCGGTGTTCTCGGTCACCTCGCCCGGAGGCCAGTACCCGGGCCGCCGGGTCCCCTTCAGGGGCTGGTAGACATGGGACTGCCCGGTACGGGTGATAATGTCCGCCACCCGCTGGGCCACAACCGCAGCCGCTTTGTCGGCATCAGTCTGGTTCACCAGCCCCGCCCGGGGGTAGAGCGCGCTCCACATGTCGCCGCTGAGCTGCGAGCCCAGCTCGCGCCGGCCCGGGATAAGGGCTTCAGGGTAGAGGGATTCCGGCAGCCCGGTGCGCCAGGCGAGCGTGTCGAGGGTGCTGAGAAAATACGGGGCCAGAGGCTGTGCTGCGCTGGCGCAGGAGTAACCGCTGATGCTCCCCCCGATAAGGGAGGTGGCCGGGTGACCGAGGGCGTCAGCGTACCGGAACAGCAGGCTGGCGTGACGCTGCCCGGGATTTTTCATCTCCGTGGCGTTCCCGCCCCCGGCCGACAGCCCGGCCAGGGCCCCGGTGACAGCGTTCTCCACCCCGCCCGCCGTGCGGCTGACCAGCGCCATCTCACGCCAGGGGTTACCGCCCGGGGCCGGGTACGTGGAGACCACGGCCTCTGGAAGGTTATGGGTGACTTTCACCGACGTTTTGACCGTGCAGCCAAACGGGGTGCAGAGCAGCCAGTAGCAGATACCGCTCACCCGCCACTGGATACAGGCCGGGGTCATGGCGCTCGCCACTATCTGCGCGGTACTCAGGGTGGCCCGGGTCACCGGGGCCGTGGCGGCCGTCAGAACCAGCGCGACCGCCACCGTATTCAGCCCTGTGCGCAGGCGGTTACACCGGCTAAGCTGCCCGCTCATGGCCGGCCTCCCTGTGCTCTCAGCGCGGTGGCACGGGCCACATTGGCCGTGCCGTAGACCACCTCCGTCTCGTCAAACACCACCGCCGGAAACTTCACCACCCCGAGCTCACGGGCGTGCACAAGACCCCGGTAAGCCTCAGCAATCTGCTGCTGATGGGCCTGCCAGTCAGGCAACTGCAGCACCGCCCTGACCTGCGCTTCAGCCTGCACCGGGTCGGCAGGTAACGTACCAAAGAACTGCGTCTGCAGCCGGTCAGGGCCATCGAGCCACACCACCTGCGTATCGGGAGTTAAATTCACCGGGGGGTGCTGACTGTCGGTGTAGACCACCGTGGCCGCCAGCACAGGAACCGGCAGCAGAACAGAAAAGAACAAGGCGGAGCTGAGGTGCATCGGCGCACTCCATCAGAATAAAGGTCCTGACAGGGTGCGCAGGCTGACGCAGTCGTGCAGCAGTTAATTCAAATCTGTAGGCGGGAAGTTTATTTCTGCTCCCTGCACTCACCAGCCGTGTACAGAGAAATGTGCGGGGATTGTCAGCTCGTCCCGATAATCATTGCATTTCTCCCTGCGCCACCTTACGGACGGTGGTCATCAGATTTTCATAATCTTTGCCTTTCAGATGCGACGGGATCGACGAGGCGTACGTGATGTACATCTGACTGGCCGCGCCATTTTTCTCCAGCGTCAGCTCCAGGTGATCACTGTCGCTCCAGTCATTTCCCATCCGGTAAAAGCTGCCCGGCGTCGCTTCCCAGACCGGATGCTCTTCATCCATGGCGCTGGCTGTCCAGCGGCCCTGATTGCCGCTGCTGCGGATGTGCTCAAGCTCTTCAGTCGTCATGAACTCATAGTGCCGACGAAGCCGCGCGGCGGCGGTGTCCACGTCAGTGGTCAGGGTATATTTACGCTCCACGCTCTGCCGGGCAGCCGGTTGTGCCGGACTCATCCACGGCATACCGCCATCCGTATCCCCGCCCGACCCCCGCAGAGTCTGCGTGATGGATTCTGCTCCGTCGCTGATATTTTTGTTCAGCGCCGCCAGGTCGCTCCCTGCGCAGCCACTCAGCAGCGGGATCAGGCATACCATCAGAGAATACTTGTTCATTTTTAGCTCCTGTTAAATTTGCCGGTTCGACAACAGCCATGCTTTCCCCGGGGTTAACGGGGTGCAATGTTTTTGTCCCGATCAGCCGCGTTATTCAGATAAAAAACCAGATAGACCAGGTCTGCGGCGTCCGGGACGGTGAGGTACCAGCGGGGTCGGGCGTACTCGTCCTCCCCGGGAAACCGTGTCTGCCCGCTGACCGTCACCAGCAGATCGATGCTCCCGCCGCCCTGCCCCTCCGCGTGCAGGGCCACGCTGCATCGCTGGGCCACCCGGTGCGGGTGGCAGGTAAAGCAGACCGGGGGGGTGAGGCGGGTGAGCATAGCGGCGCGCAGCGCGTCGAGCGCCCGTGCATCCGGCGGACTCAGGGTCGGGGTCCCCTGGGGGAGCAAACCAAACAGCACTGGCTCGCCGTCAGTGGGTGGGTAAGTCACGGACGGGGTCGGCCACGTCAGGGTCAGCATGGGGCTTCCTCCCCCTGACCCGGGATGGACAGGCCGCGCTGGCAGTCAAAGGCCGCGGCCACCCGGATGGCCGCGTCCAGTTCGCTGCAGCCGGACTGGTCCATTATTTGGCGTCTCTCTGCCTTCTCCTCCTTCTCGGTCATCCCCAGCGCCAGATAAAGGCTCGGGGGTACCGCCCGGAACAACGCCTCGATATTCTTTGCCAGCACCACGCCCTCGGTGTAGCACCCCGACAGCTTGCGGGCAGAGAGCAGGACCGCCTCCTGCTCAGGCGTCAGCGCCTTGAAGCGGCTAATCTCCTTCACCTCCTCCGGCGGCATGGTCAGGCACACCCACCACTCGGCCATGTTCAGCATCTTCCCGGCAATGTCCGGGTAATCCCTGAGGTTCTGGGTCGCCAGCCACAGCCAGGCCCCGAGCTTGCGCCACATCTTCACGATTTTGGTCATGTAGGGGGCAAGCAAAGGATTGACGGTCACGATATGCGCCTCGTCCACCGTGAACACGATATCCCGCCCGGTATACTGGTCGCGTTCGGCGATGTTGTTGATGGTGTTGGTCAGGCTCACCATGGTGAGTGCCATCTGCGCCTCATACCCCTCCCGCGCCAGGTGCCCGAGGTCAATCAGCGTGACATCGGCCTCCGGCCACAGGCTACCCTCCCGGTTAAACAGCTCCGCCTCAAAGCTCCCGGCCTGGGTGAACATCCCCAGCGATTCCGCCATCTCAGCGGCCCGGGCCCGGCGCTGGGCGTTCCGTCGTTCACTCTCGTCGGTGGAGATGGCGTACAGCGCCTGCTGCAGGTCCGAGGGCAGCATCTGTCGGCCCGCGTCATACGTCAGGCGGGCGGCCACCATCAGCGCCTCGCGTATCATCGCCCGGTCAGCACGCTTGAGCTCCGCCTCCTCCCTTGCGTCCCCGCCGGTTATCATCATCCTGGCCGAGATTTCCATTTCACCCAGGATATCGCGTTTGTCTTCATCGCCGTTGTCCTCGGTGATATCCGGCAGGTCGTTTTCATCCACTTCCCCGCTCAGGGAGGCAAGTTCTTCCTCCACCAGGCGGTGTGCGTACGAGAACGGCGGGAGAGTCACGCCGCTGCCGGGTTTGACGCTGACCACGTGTACGGTCAGGCCCAGGCGCTTAAAGTACTGCGCCAGCAGCCCGAAGCTGTTGCCAGCCTCAGCGATAAAGAGCCGGGGGCGGTGCACCGCCATCAGCTGCGACAGCAGGGCGCAGAGCGTCGCGGACTTGCCCGCCCCGGTCGGGCCGAACAGCAGCAGGTGCGCATTCTGGCTGCGGTCGAGCTTATTGAGCGGGTCCACGGTCAGAATATCCCCGCCCCGGTTAAAGAAGCACATGCCCGGGTGACCTGTACCGGTCTCGCGCCCCGTCACCGGCAGCAACCCCGCCAGGTGCTGCACCCAGGTCAGGCGGGTGTACCAGTGTTTTTTGTCTGTCTGCGGGTTAAAGCACATCGGCAGCGCCCGCAGCCAGGTGTTGAGGGGTGCCACGTCGAACTCCGGCCGGACCGGCTGCAGCCCGGCCCCCAGCAGCACGGTGCTGAGCGCCACGCGCTTGTGGTTCAGCGCTTCCACGTTGTCCGCCCGCAGCAGGAAAGTGAGGCCGGCGCGGTAGAGCTTGTGGCGGTTGCCCAGGTACTCCTTCACCGTTTTCACGTCCTGACGGACGCGCCCGGAGTCGGTGTTCTCCCCGACGGCGTTTTTCGAAAGCCGGGTGAAGTCAGCCTCAAGCGTGTCCTGGGGCTGGACGACAACCGTCATGCAGACCATCGTCCCCTCGGGGAAGGTGTCCATCAGGGCGTTGATTTTCTTTTCGCCCCTGGCCTGTTCGCCGGTGAGTTGCCCCGGCTCCGGGGGCCGCCGGAGCTTTTCCACCGGCACGGCGCAGTGGGCAATGTCGTCCAGCCACCACACCCCGTGCTCCACGTCCGAGCGCGGCGGGGTAAACCACAGGGTCTCGGCAAAGTCGTTCTTCACCGGCATTTCTCCCTCCGGCGTGTCGCGGCGGTCAAAGTAGCGCGCCTCCCGGTACAGGGTGGCTTTGTCCACCCACTGCGGGGCAGGGTTGAACAGGCGCAGCAGCCAGTCGTGGACCTGTGCCCCATTCTGGCGCACGCTGAGGATGCCCGCCCCGCCGAGGGCGCGGGTCACCCGCTCACCCACCTGGTTGAGCATGGCCACCGGCGGCATCGGGTCGCGATGATTATTCCCCACATAACGGTAAATCACCATCCGCGTGCGGCGCTGCTGCCCCCGCCAGGGCTGGCCGGTGATAAGCGTGTCGGTGAACAACCCTTCCGGGCGGGCAATACCGCGCAGATGGCGTCCGGTGACCGCCAGCCAGTCCCGGGTGAACGGGGTGTCGCGGGCATGGGGCTTCACGTACGCTTTCAGGCCGTCCAGGTACGCGTCCACGTTGTCCTCGTCCTGGCAGAAGAACTGCACCACCCAGGGATTATCATCGTGCTCATCGAAGCTGTCCTGGAGCGCATCCTCCACCGTGTCGCGGATTTGCGCCAGGCGGTCGAGCGTTCTGCCCTCCGTGGCAACGGGTGAAATGGCATACACCGCCCCGACCGATACCCCGTCATCGAGCAGCAGGCACTGGTCGTGGTCGAGATACTCCGCCCAGGGCAGGTAGTCCAGGACGGACGGGCCTGCCTGATACACTTTCTGTTCGGCCCCGGTATCGAGCTTTCCGGGACGCCGGAGAGCCTCACGCCCGGCGATCACCAGGGGCTCGCCTTCCCCCGCAGGCACAGTAACGGCCTCATCATGTGGGGTATCCGTTTCAACTGACGGGTCAGTTCGATGTGTGGCGGGCATAGCCTCCGGTGGTGGCAATGTCGGGCGTGTGCGTCTGATGCGTTTTTTATCAAACAGCGGAAACAGGGTGCGCAGCATCACAGCGCCTCCGTGCGTTCACCGGGCATCGCGTACTGGGTCTGCCCGTAAAAGGAAAACACCGTGCTGTAGCCCGGCACCGGTGAGGTGCCCTCCGCCAGGTGCGGGAAAATATACATCACCATGTCGGGGTTCGGCAGGCGCGGGAACTGCTGGCTGATTTCACTCGCCGCCGTGCGGGCATAGCTGTCGTCCGTGTCCGGGACGGTCTGTTGCTCGGCACTGTTAAGGGGGCGTCGTAACGCCTGCCGGGCTACGGCGGTGGCCTGCGAGACACTCCCGCTGCCGTCCTCCCCGTTCCACAGCGCCAGCATGGTATGGTCGCCGGCAGGCAACATCTCTTCTTTGGAAGTCGCGCACCCGCTCATCAGGCAACCGGCCAGCACCAGGCAGGCCAGCCTGCAGCCTCTGTCACTCAGGCTGGCCAGACGAGGTGTGTGATGGTTAATCGTCATAATCATAGTGAGATCCTCAGTCCAGTCCGCCTTCCGCGCCCGCCTCACCCGGGAGGGTGAAGTCATAGCGCACCTTGCGGCCAGGTTCTTCATAGTCAATATTGAGCTGGCGGGTGATGTGCACCGCCAGATGCGCACCCGGCGGAACGTAGATGGCGTCAAACATCTGGCCGTAGCGCTGCTTCACCCACTCCCCTGTCTCGTTCATGCCCCCGGCAATCGCTTTCCCCAGCGCCGCCTTGCCCGCATCCCCGGTCAGGGTGGAGGTCACCCCGCCGTAGCCGTTGGTCTGAGTGGTCTGCTGGCTCTGACTCATGGCTTCGCCGGCAGCCCCCGCCGCCGACAGGCCAAACAGGGTCGGCAGATACGTGGCCGCGTTGGATTTGCGGGTCCCGCTGATGCAGGGGATGCCGTCGTCATCGGATATCCAGCCAATCCCGCCGTTGGTACCGGTGTCGGTTTTGCTGCCGTTACCGGCGGTGCCCGTGCCACTCGCCAGCTCCACCGGGTGTGGCAGGGTACGCACCGTCCCGTCCGCGAACACAAAGGTGATGGAGGTCACCTGACCGCGCACGCACGACAGCGTCCAGTCCCCGCTGGCGGAGCCGGAGACCACCGCCCCCTCCACGTCCGGTAGTTCGATTCCGTTGGCCGTGAGGTTGTCCTTCCCTATCAACACCTTGAACGGATACGGGTCGGTGACTGTCCCGTTGATGGGCACCCGCCCCAGCAGGGCAGTCATCGCCCGGCTGCCCACCAGGGTGGAATTCTCCGGCAGGGTGAAGACGGGTTGTTCAGTGGGCTTCCCGTTAGCGCCGTTTTCAGTGGTGTGGCCCTTGACCTGCATCTCGTACGCCGCCTTCTGGCGGGTGAGCGGGTTATCATCCAGGAACGAGGTCGGGAACTGCGGGCCGGTTTTGCCGTCCGCCTGCCCGGGAAGGGCGGGCTGCTGGTCGGTGGGGGTGACCCACATCAGGCCGTCGGCACCTGCGGTTGCCTGGCCGCCCTGCGCACGGCCCAGGCCATCCAGCCCCAGCCCGGACGGGATATCGCTGTCGCCGGACGCTCCCTGACCAGAGGCTGGCGAAGACGTTCTCGCGTTCGCCAGCCGGTCGGCCATCGACTGCAGCTGGCTTTTGAGCGTCTGCTGCTCATCCTGCAACTGGCGGGTGCGGTCGTCATACTGCTTCTGCATGCTGCTGACCGCGTCATTCACCTGGCCGGACACATCCTGCCCGTGGTGGCTCAGCTGCGCGTTCTGCTTACGCAGGGCCTCGTTCTCCTGACTCAGCTGCTTCTGCTCCGTCCGCACGGTGTTGAGAGAGCCAATCAGGGTGTGCAGGGTGTCCTCCGGCGTGTCACCCTCGACACCCAGGGATTTGAGTTCATCCGGCGACAGGTCGGCCAGTGTGTGGGTGAGCGCCGCCCGCTGCGCGTCTGCCGGGGAGGCGCGGTGCGTACCGCAACTCCGCAGCCCCACCACCACCCCACCGGCAAGCATGGCCGGGACGATAACCTTCACCAGGAGACTGGATTTCACCTTCATGGTTTTACCCCCTTTTTCACACGGGGATGTGCGGCAACGGGCTCAGCGATAAAGGCCGCTTCTGGCCGCCCGGCGGTGACCAGGTACAGCACCGTCGTGTCTTCCGGCGTGCCCGCCGGGCCCAGCCAGCGGTGCTGGAAGGTGGCGGCCACAAACTCGCCCTGAAGAGCCCGCGGGTCCAGAATGAGCCTGCGGGCCTGCGTGTTACGCACCTGCAGGGCCACCACGGCGCGCGGCCCGACGCCCCAGGCGGCCAGCGGCGTCACCGCCACGGGCTCAGCCGGATACAACGTGGTGATGTGCCCCGGCAGATGCGGGTTCAGGGGGTGGATACCCGGCACAGCCTCCACGGTACGCTGTGGGGCATACAGGCTCTGGGCCGCATAGCGGGTCAGCACCACCGGTAGCGGCACATTGAAGTGAGGCTTTTTCGGCGGCGCAGCAGTATCTGCAGCCTCCGGGGAACCTGTACCCCCGGAAGGCGCATTCTCTGAACCCGTCTTCACCCCGGTCTCACGTAAATCACGCTGACTGTTAAGCCGGGTGACATCCCCGCTGTAGACCAGACGCACCGGCTCGTCGGGGCCAGTCTCCGTGGCGGTGACGTCGAGCAGAATCACCTCCCCGGTCTCCACGTCCTGCAGCTGCAGCCGGGTGGTCGGGAAGGCTGTCTCCGCTTTCAGATATACCGCCCCGCCGGTGCTCTGCACCCGCAATTTGCCGTTGAGCGCAGGGGGAAAGCCCACCCGCACGTTTTTATCCACAAACACCACCCGCTCATGCGCCGTGCTGAGCGGGATTTGTAGCGGGATACGCTCCCACTTCATCAGCTCGTCGGCCTGCGCGGTGGCAGAGGCGAGACAGGCCAGGCCCAGCATCATCATGCCGGTGCAAAAACGCTGTTTAACCGGTTTCACTGGAATACCCCCTGTTGCGCCGGTCTGGCTGCCACCGGGGCGGCTTCGAGCCGCTGCGGCACGCCGTCATAGCAGTCCAGCGCCAGACCAAACGGATTACGCTCTGCGTCCCCGCTCCAGCGCACCACCTTCAGCGGGAAGCGCACCAGGGCGCGCTTCACCGGCTCGGCCTGAAAGTACTCGTCCGCCACCACATCGAGGCGCACGCCCCAGCTGTCGCGGTCGTAGACCGTCACGCTGCTGCCGGTGTAGCCCCGGCCGGGTATCTCGTAGACCACGCGCACACGACCGGCCAGTTCCCCGCTGTCGGTGCGTGTTTTTGCATCCGCCTCGAGGAAGCTTTTGCAGGCCGGGGTCAGGTACGGCGAGAGGGCGGCGATTTTCGCCGGGTAGTCCTCCGCGCCGCTCTTCGGCCAGGCGTTCAGTTGCTGGAAGATATAGAAGGCAAAGCTGTAGACCGTCGGCGCGGGCACCTCCCACCACGGGCGGGTGCTGCCGGTGCGCAGGTCCGGCGGTATATGCAGGGTCAGCCGGTCGGGGGCGGTCATCCAGCCGCCCAGGGTGACCAGCAGCAGAAGCAGTAACACGCCGCAGGTCACCCGGAGCGTGCGGATATGCTGGTCCCGGTTCTGGAGAGCATGGCGATAGCGGCTCATGACGACCTCCCGCTGCGGCGCAGGGCCCAGCCCTGCGAGGTGATAATCAGCGACGGATCCCCGATACCCAGCTGGCGTTTTTTCATCGCCAGCTGCTGCCAGATAAAGTTCTCCGGCTTGCCGCGCTTGAGCCGCATCAGCCACTTCCCGCCGAAGCCGATGACCAGCAGCGGCGTCACCAGCATCCCGGTCGGAATAATCACCCAGCCGGCCAGAAGCATCAGGGGCAGCGACCAGGCCAGGCCGAGCCCCACCCCGGCCAGCGCCGCCAGCCCCATCTCCGGGGTGGTGAAGCCCCGGAACACCACCGGCTCGGCATTGAGGCGGTCCGGTAAAAATCGAATCGTCTGCATCGTTAAAAGCGCTCCTGCGTCAGAGGATGATGGTGGCCGATTTGCCCAGCAGCCATATAACCGCGACCAGCAGCACTACGCCGACCACCACAATGGCCCCGAACTTGGTCCAGGAGGCCTTCTCATTGCGCACTTCGGTGAAGGTGTGGATGGCGGCCACAGCCACGTTGATAAAGGCGATGGCGGCAATCACCAGGCCGCCGAGCACAATGCCGTCCTGGACGTAGCCTTTAATCTGCCCCATCAGCCCGGCTCCCCCGCCGCTCACCGGCGGGTCCACCTTCGGCAGGTCGGCCCAGGCGGGCTCACAGGCGAGCCAGACCCACAGGGCCAGGAGACCGGCCCGCCAGGCCAGTCGGTGGAAAAATGCGGTAATACGGGGACGCAGTCCGTCCTGCTGAGTCATAAGTTGCTCCGTTCAGTAAGTCTTCGGTAAAAGAGAGAGAGGTCAGCTGGCAAACATCCAGATGCTCACCACGATGAGCACCACAGCCCGGATAGCGAACCGCACCAGGGCCGCGTGGCGCACTTTTTCGTTCGCCCAGCCGCCCCAGACGTCCGCCAGGGCCCAGGCCGCCCACAGAAACAGGACCGCCACCAGAAAACCCACGCAGACAAGGTGCATGAGGGGAATATCAAGGTGACCCGACGCCGCCGTGAAGGCCGCCGTCTGCCCCGCCGTCATGGCCATCAGGGACGCTCCCGGCGGTACTGCCCGGTGACGGTCCCGCTGTAGCGCGGCTGCGCCCGGGACGGCGTGAGGTAGTGGTCTATCCCGGCCCGCACGGTATTCAGGTCGGTGGTCGCCCGCAGGTAGTCGAAGTAAAAGCGCCCACGCTCCGCCGGGTCGGCCTGCGCGGCGGCCACCCGGGCACGCTCAAGCGAGGCCTGGGCCTGGTCAAGCAGGTGCTGAGTACTGGCAAGCTCGTCCTGCTCGGACGCCTGTGCGGGGGCAGCCGCCAGCAGCGACAGCCCCAGCAGGCCGCCACTGATGACACGGGTAAACGTGGAAGGGGAAAATTGGGGTGGAGAAAATGCCATAGAGACGCACCTCTGCATGAAAAAGTGCGTTCAGGGTGCGGCACAGGGCGGAGGGGATCAGCAGATAACTCATTATGGTATTTTGATAATTTTGCTACGTTAACGGCAGGCACTCGCCGTCGCCTGTGAGATAGTGTGGGCGTTAATCACAAATGAAAAAGGAAAGATATGTTCACCATCTATCTGGACGGGAAAGGCGGAGCCCGTGCGACAGGACTCGGATACAGCGACTTCGTTGAGGCGTTTGAACAAATCTGCCAGGAGCACGTCAGGGATCGACGAGCCAGGGCCTTCGCTTTTGTTTTTTATGACATGCTCGACGGTCCTGTCCGGCGGGCCCTGAAAAGCGCCCGGGGTTTTGAAATACTGAACGCAGAAACAGGCAAGGATATGACCCTCTTTTATCTCCATGCAGCAGCGGCCGAATCACACGCCGGGGCGTTCAACTATCGCTTCATGCAGGCGCTCAATGTTGAAGACCAGGTGACGGCACCCTGCATTGTTTTCTTTCGCGTAAGTGGCGATGAAATCAGCGACATCAGCTTCAGGCACATCGATGAACAGACAGAAGAAAAACACCTGATTATCGAGGCACTGCGCCGTGATATTGCCGAATACACTGCCAGCATGAATGCCGAAGGCGATGTGTCTGCACTGACAAAAGCCGCAGGCTGGCTGTCAAAAACCGCGTTCACCCTGGGTCTGAGGCACCTTTTCTGACCGGACATCCGCGGCGGGACGGGGAAGCATCCCGCTCCGCTGCGGCCCATTATTCTGTCCCTGCGATCAAACCTGGCTCCTGGTCCCGCAGGAAGCCCCGACCCGAGGTTTGCCTTAAGCCTTTTTCCTCCCCAGCAATGCATCCAGAAGAAAATTCTGATTAATGCTGCTCACAAAGCAGAGAGATAATCATCCTTACGATGATCAGGGATAAAGTAAGACTCCACATCATTTTATAACGAAGAAGGAACGCTCTGTGAAACACGTTATCTGTCAGGCCAGTCTCGCCCTGGTCCTCCTGGTGTCGGCTTCAGCCATGGCAGCCTCAACCCCCGATCAGGTCTCGCTGTCTGGCCTGCATATTGAAAACACGGCCAACGGCCTGTCTGCGATCACCGGGAACGCTCACAACGACACGACAGCCCTGCTGAAACACGTCTTTGTGAAATTTAACCTCTATCAGGGGGACACCATCATCGGAGAAACTATCGATGTCGGGGAAAATATTGGCCCTGGCGAAAACTGGAAAGTCCATGCGCTTATCGACACCCTGAAAGGGATCCCCGACCGCTTTAAGGTCACTGAGATTCAGGTCATGAACTGACTGAAATACCCGGGTTCAACCCGGGTATGGCAAAAATATGAAAAACTAACGAGGTAAACATGCCCTATTTACTGCTGAGTCTGGCAGCCTGCTTCTGGGGTGGAAATTACGTGGTGGGTCACGAGCTGGTGACGGTGGCCGATCCGATAATTTTATCTGCTGCCCGCTGGATGCTGACCGCCCTGCTGCTGATGGTACTTTATTTTCGCCAGGTACGTCTTCAGTGGCCGGCCATGAAAAAAGCCTTCGGCACCATCACCTTTCTTGCACTATGTGGCCAGGTGCTGTTTCCCCTGACCCTCTATATTGGCCTGCAGTACACGTCTTCCCTGAACGCCGCCATTTATCTGTCCACCACCCCGGCGCTGGTTCTGCTCATTAATAAGCTCGTCTTCAGGGAAACGATCTCCTCCCGTAACATCGCCGGCGTGATACTGAGTTCGGTGGGTGTCGCGTGGCTGGTTATGCAGGGCGATCTGCTTCATATGGATACGTTGAAGAATCTCAACCGCGGAGATATCTGGACGATGGGTTCTGCGGTCAGTTGGGCGGTGTATTGCTCTTTTCTCAGAACCAAACCCCGGGAAGTGGGGGGCAACGCCTTTGTGGCCGTCAGCGCCCTGCTGGGAGCGCTGGTATTGCTTCCCGTGCTGCTTATCTCGGTTGCGCACACAGGCATACCGGACACCGCCGTTTATACACGACCGGGCTTCATGGCCGGCCTGCTCTATCTGATTGTGTTCCCGTCCTGGCTTTCCTACTTACTGTGGAACAAAGGCATTGCGGCGATCGGTGCGACGCGGGGTGAAATTTATTCTCACCTGATCCCGCTGAGCGGGGGTGTCTTCAGCGTGCTGTTTTTACATGTTTCCCTGCACCCTTACCATCTGGTCAGCGCCGTATTGATCCTTTTCGGCATTGCACTCTGCTCACGTGCATCCGCCTCCGGAAAACGCCGGGCATGCAAATCAGCTGGCAATGAAGAACGAGCCTGACGGAAAGTAAAATAAATATGGCGGGCCAGACGTTGCCCGCCACCGACGGCCAGACTGCGGTTCTAAAGATATTTTTTGAAGGACGCTAGCGTCACCGTCACCGCCGCCCCGAACAGGAGAGCAGCAGGCAGCAGTAACAAATTCGGGTACACCGTCACCGGCCACGCCAGATACAGCATGCACGGGACACAGAGTGCGGGCTTTATCAGCCGCCGCGCATGGTGATAAACAAAGCTGGATTCATACGCTGCACCGTAACGCCGCAGATCCCGGCGGCTCAGCCCCTCTACCACACCCACCATCGCCACCAGAACAAACAGTGGCCCCGACAATACCAGGATAATGACCCGTGTCACCGTCACCCCGGTCACATACATCGCCGCCAGCAGGTACTCGTGCAGTTGCCGGGCTATCCAGCCCGTCCAGACGTTGACCTGCCGGGTAATGTCATTGTCCCCGTGAAGTTGCCCCTGAGCCTGTAGCCAGCCGGTTACCCCGCTGTCCACAAAAGCCCACTGGTACGCCCGGCTCAGCCAGCGTATCGCCGTCACCGACGGCTCCGAGAGCAGCAGGCTGCGGGTAAACTCCGCCGACAGCCAGCCGCTCTCGGTTATCAGCATCCGCTGGCTGTGGGCCGCGCCCTGCTCCGGCCACAGAAACGCCATGCACAAAAACTCAATCAGCAGGCTCAGCAGCAGGGAGGAGAGCACCATCCCCACGAGCGCCCACGGCCAGCCCCAGAGCACGTTGTAAATAATGCCGTGCGGCTTTGGCCGTACCGGCTGACGGGGTGTGTCAGGCTGCGTCGTTGCCATCCGGACCTCCGGTGTCTGGCTCAGGCGCTACGTCGGGTGGCGTGTCGCCCGGGGTATCAGGTGTGAGGGTGCCGCCCGTCCACCAGGTCTCGCTGGAGTGGTAGTTCCGCCGCATCTGCTCCGCCACCGCCGCCAGGTCTTTCGGCATCATCTGGTCATCCGGCTCGTCTGCCGGTAGCGGCATACGGACTTTCCACAGCTGGCCCCCTTCCAGCAGGGCGAACGCCTGGCCTTTCGGGAGGCTCACCACGTCCGCCGGCTCCAGCAGCGGGGTCTTCACCGTCCCCACCCGGTCCTGGGTGCTGGAGGTGAAGTCCTGCCCGCGCTCCGGGTCTGAGACGTCCGCGTGGCCCGAGACCAGGGTTTTGGTGTAAATCTCCACCTGCGGCAACTGGGTGGTCAGCAGCTCGGCCGTCTTGTTATCCCGCACGCGCAGCATGATGAGGGTGTTAAAGTTCCCGGTGACCTGGGCGGTTTTGGCCGCACTGCCGATACGGGCCTCGATGTCGGAGGAGGTCTGGGTGTAGGCGGTGACCTGCATCCCGGCTCCACCACCTTTATTGATAAGCGGGATAAACTCATCCCCCATCAGCTCGTTAAACTCGTCGCAGTGGAGGTTGACGGGCAGCTTGTCCGGGTTATCCCCCGGCAGGCCTGCGTTAATACCGTGCTTATAGATATGGCCAGCGACGCTCACCAGGTCGGCGAACATGCTGTTGCCGACGGCCGTGGCCACCTCGCTGTCGCTCAGGGCATCAAGCCCGATATAGACTATCCCGCGTTTACGTATCACCTGCTCCCAGTCAAAAATGGGGCGCGGGTCGTCCATGTCCAGGTAGTCCGGGGAGAGCAGCGACGCGGTTTTACCTGTGGTCAATTTCTCCAGGAGTGGCAGCAGGGAAGCGACGATTTTGTCGAAGTAGGTGCGGTCGTAGCGGACGGCCGAGCGCAGGCCGTCCAGTATCGGGTCATACAGGGCTTTCCCCTCGGGCGAACTCAGCGCCACCTCCGTCGCCCAGATTTTTACCGCCTCCGCCTGGCCCTGCAGGTTGCGCGGCACATCCTCCTCCGTCAGGACGCCCACGCTGTTGGCTATCTGCTGCATCAGCGCCGGGAGCTGTGCCTGAACCACCTTTTCCGCATACAGCAGATAGAGCTCGCTGATGTTGTTGACGTAGCGCATGATAAGCGTGTAGTCGGGCCGGTGACCCAGGGCCACCAGGGCGCGGGCGATGATGTTGACAAAGCGCCAGGCAAACTCCCGGAAGGCCGCCGAGTTCCCCTCCCCCGACAGCTGACCGGCGACGCGGGAAGCCACCTCGGAGACGCGCCCGAAGCGCCCCACGGCGTTGTAGCGGGCCGAGAGTGCCGGCCAGCCCAGATGGAAGACCGTCAGCACATCGCCGCGACCGGCGCGGTGCGCCTCTGCCCAGATGCGGCGGAACAGGTCCGCATCCCCTTTGGGGTCAAACACGATGGTGATATCCCCCCGCCGGATATCCTGGGTGATAAGCAGCTCCGCCAGACGGGTCTTGCCGACACGGGTGGTGCCCATCACCAGGGTGTGACCGACGCGCTCGCCCAGGGCCATGGTAACCGTCACCTCATCCGGCTCAATGCCGTGCAGTACCGCCTTTCCGCCCACGGGAGGCAACGGGCGCACCGGGTTCAGGGGCGAATCGGTGCTGAGCAGCCGGGTGAGCCAGGGCAGGCGGTATTCGCAGCGGTTCTCCAGCTGGCGTGCGGCACGGTAAAGGGCTGCAGGCTGCACATAGTTTTCGACTTCCGGGCGCAGGGTGTCCTGCAGGCGCTGAGTGTGCTTCTGGGTCCAGCGGAACCCTTTCCCGAGAAACAGCCGCCGGTGACTCACCGGAATATCCCGGCTCGCCATCACGTAGCGAGGCAGGCGACGGAGGTTGCGCCGGTAGCGCAGCACCTTCATGCCCTGACGCAGGCGCACCGCCGACAGCACCGCAAATCCACCGGCGGTGACATAGCTGACCGAGGGCGCCAGGGCCACCGCCCAGGGGGCAGCCACGCAGACATACGCCGCCACCCCGGCCGCCACGGCCGTGTTGAGCTCCACCGCCGGGCGCAGCAGGGCCTCCACCACGTAGCGGTCACTCATCTTGCACCCCACTGCCAGACCTTCACCAGCAGGCGAAGCAGGACCGTGCACATCAGCACCTGAAGATATACACCCAGGAGGTGGCTTTCCTCTCCTCCTGCCAGGCCCGCCGTCAGGACCAGCATCGCCCGGGCGATGTCCCGCAGGCCGAAGACCACGGCTGGCCAGAAGCACAATACGGTCCAGCCCTCTGACAGCAGGGCGTACAGCGTGCGCCCGGCGAGGGACAGTCCTGAACAGACGGTATTAGCGGCATCTCTCATTCATGCATCTCCTTGTATTCTTAACGTTGTTTAAAATATCGGCGGGGTGTTTTCACCCGGTAGCGACGGTGACGACGCAGGCTCGCCCGTCTGCGACGTCGCCGGGTCAGGGAGCACAGCAGACAGGCTAGTCCGCTGAGCAGGACCAGGAGAATCATCCCCGGATTCAGGAGCAGCAGCCCCGCCATCTGCGGCGCAGACATCATGGGGCCACCTGCTGTGACAGGGCAGTGTCGGTGATAAGCACCGGGTAGTGCTCCAGCCGCAGACGACGGGCCAGCTCGCTGCCGCTGGCCGGGGCCATCTCCACACCCGGCGCGAGTTCCCGCAGGGCCTGCAGGTTCGCAACAGTCGTCACGCTCACCACCATCCCGACGGCGTGCCGCCCCGCCAGCGCGGCGGCATTACGCGCCAGCCAGGCCCGGGAGTCAGGGTCCTCCCCGACCAGGAACAGCGCCCCGATGCCGGGCAGCTGCAGCGGGCGGTCGCCGACCGCCCCGGGCGTCAGCTCAGGGGTGGTTACCGGCAGCATGGCGGCCTCGTCCTGCCCGGGCGCTGCCGCCGGGGACAGGGCCTGCAGCGTGCCGTCCTGGCGGTTAATGCTCCCGTAAAATGGCGCCGTATCGTCCCCGCCCACGTCGGCTATCACGTGCAGGGCGGCGGCGGTCAGGGCCGGGAAGATCAGCGCACTCAGAAGTCCGGTGAGGAGGAACGAGCGATAAAATGCGGTGATTTTCATTGGAAGAGACTCCGGGGTTCTGACCAGACCAGTGTCGAATCGGGGGCAGGAAGAGAGGCCGGTGAAAACGCCGGGACAGGCGAAGACTGAAGCTGCCCCAGTTTGCGGGTCACGGTGGCGGTGTAGGTGGCCGCAGGGCGTCCTCCGGCCGGATGATGGTAACATCCGGTCGCAACGAGCCAGCTGCCAGGGTGATTGTCCCAGCAGCGGCGTAAAATCTCTGCCGCCGCACTGAGGTTGCTATAAGGGTCAAACGCCTGCCAGGTGGAGGTGAAATACCCGCCGTTCCAGCCCAGGTTGACCTGAGCCACCCCCACGTCGATATGCTTCAGGGGCGTACGACGCATAAACCCCTGCAGCGCCTGCCAGGCCGCCAGCCGGGTGGGATAGCGGTAGCCTCTCCCCGCCACGTTAATTGTCCACGGCCAGGGACGCTCACCCCGGGGAAAGGTGGCTGAGGACTCGGTCAGCGCCAGGGAATACAGCGCCTCCGGCGGAACCTGATGCGCCTGCGCGATACACCGGTAACCGTCGGGAACGGTCTGCGGGACCGTCGCAGGCAGGCGTGCCGCCAGGCTGCTGCCCGCCAGGGCACACCCGAGGATGAGGCTCAGTACGCGGCAATATGCCATCCGTCACTCTCCTGCTGCAGTACCACCGGCATCAGGCCGTTCCCCACCCGCATCCAGAGCCCGCCGTCGTGGTTGAGCGTCACCGAATGCTGGCGTACCCGCTCCGGCGGGATACGGTGCGCCCCCGCCCACTGGCGCAGCACGGCGTCGTCTCCCCGGCTGTCCACCAGGTAAATGTCCACCGGACGCGGGTCGGCCAGGACCGCCGCCAGCCGGGCATCGCACTGCCCGCAGTCCTTCGCCCGGACAAACAGCGCCAGCCGTCCCCCGGTGTCGTGAGCAATCCCCGCTGAGCTGCCCATGCTGACCGGGAGCACCTGCGGATAGAGCCGCTGCCAGGCGGCGTTCACCTCCCGCTGAAAACGCAGCTCTTTCTCGGTGCGGGCAAATTCGGCCCTCACCCATTTGTCGGCGTACTCCCGCCGCTCGGCATCGCTCCGGGCCTCAATCCCCAGCGTTGAGAGCGGGTCCAGCCCCGGGGACTGCACACCGCGCGGCCCTGCTATCAGCTCCCGGTAGCGCTGCATCTCTTCCGGGCCGAGGCCCCACTGCCCGGCCTGCTGTGTTGTCGTCTGCACCTGCGTCTGCATCGTGCGGCTGTTCTCAACCGCAGACGGCTGCGCGCTCTGGACTGCCGCCCAGGATGGACTGCCGGAAACCACACCACACAGCAATAACCCAACAGCACGATAATTTTTCATTTTCATCACTCTCGTCACCTCACTCGCCACAGCTCAGGGTTAACCGGCGATGGCCAGCGCGAAACTGCGCCTGATGCGGGTCAACCTCTACCAGCATCCAGCCCATAAACGCGTCGCCAGTGCTCACCAGTTGCACCTGCGACAGGTGGTCAAAACCCCGGGGAGCCACCGCCGCCAGCAACTGTGTCCCGCGTCGTTCGGTGCCGGTCAGCACAAAGGGGGCAGATTGCGCCAGGACGGAGTGGCTCTTGCGGGAGCGGGGTGCAGGTTTTGCCTCCGGACGGGGGATCACGGCCGGCACTGCCTGAACCTTCGCAGGCGTTGCGTCCGGTACCGGGGAATCCTTCGTCTGCAGATGCGCCAGCCGGTCACTGAGCGCCTGCTCCTCCTGGCGAAGCTGCGCTACCTCCGCAGCTATCTCCGGCGCGGTCTGCGGACGATGTGCCAGCGAGACCATCTCCCCTGTCACCTGATTCAGGCGAACCTCCAGTGCGCCGGTGCGGTTGGCCAGTGCCGAAAGCGAGGCCTGCTGCAAGGACAGGGCCTCGTGGGTGGGGAATGCGTTTTGAGCCGCCTCCAGCCGGGCCAGCCGGGTGGCCTGGCGGGACAGGACGTGCAGCATCCCGCCGTCGGTAGCCAGCAGCGTCAGCATCACCAGGCTGACGCCGGCGACACGCCTGAGACCGCGGGACCGGGGCCTCGTCGCCGGGGATAAGGGGGTCAGGTCGCTCATTTTGTCAGCCACCGGGTGTGCGGGCGGGTCTGCTGAAGCTGAGGCCGCGCAGGCAGAGGCTGCGTTACTGGCGCGAGGTGAACCGGCACAGGCACAACGGCCGGAGCCGGGGCCAGCTGTGTCGCGGGCAACTGATAGCCATCGCGCAGGCTGTGACAGACCACGCGCTGTACGTCATCCACCTCCACCTGCCAGGCCGGTCCGGCCATCACCTGCAGGGCAGTGCGCAGCCGCATGGGCCCCAGTTGATACTGCACGCCCGGCAGCGGCTGGCGGTAGAGCACGCCGTTGGCCGGCCCCACCGAACAAAGTGCGTATCCTGACTGGCGCAGCGCGTAACGCAGCGCATCCGCGATGGTGGGGTGCAGGGAGGCCGGAATGCGGATATCAATAATCTGGGCGAGCGGGTCACGCTGCGTCGCCTCCGGATCGGTACTGACCAGCAGGTAGCGGTCATAGCGCACCACTTCGGGGGTCAGATCTTCGCTGTCCGCGACAAGGGGCCGGACGTTGCGCGTAACATCCACCAAAGGCAGGGGCGCTGCCGGGGCACGGGACTGGAGGGGCCGGGGGGCATGGCAGGCTGCCAGCAGGCTGAGCGCGAGCGCGGCGGCGACGGGGCTTATCGGGTGAGCCATAGAGAAGGGATCCTGTTCAGTGAAAAACAGGCCTCACTCTGCGGTGCCCACCATACCCCCCTCAATTAACAACTCTATTTTATGCGGACAAAAAAAACGCTGACTGACGTCAGCGTAAGTAATGAATCAGACCTTCAGGCATGAGATATACGACCGAAGGTATAGATAATGGGGTGAGGTCATCGGCATAAAAAAACCTTTTTTCAGCATACTTCCGACCGTGGTCAGTTCGCGTACGGTCGTGTCCATCAGCGGTACGCCTTACAGGCAGTATACTGCTGACTGCGCCATGCCATATCCGAGCCCCATAAAAGGGATGTCGTCGTCAAAATCCATCGGTGCACCCGCACTGATACCCGACGGCGTTAACGCCGTGCCGGATGTGACTGGCCCAGATCCACGCGGGCCTGCCTGTTGGGGTTTGCCTTGCTCGCCACGGGTCGGTTGTGTCGGTGAGCCGGACGGGCGGGCCCCCAGCATCTGCATCGTGCCACCGGTATTGACGATAACTTCAGTTGAGTAGCGCTCCTGGCCGGACTGATCCTGCCATTTTCGCGTCTGCAGTGCGCCCTCAATATACACCTGAGCACCTTTCCGCAGATATTCGCCAGCCACTTCGGCCAGCTTGTTAAATATCACCACCCGGTGCCATTCGGTCTTCTCCCTAGGCTCACCGGTGGCTTTATCCCGCCAGGTATCTGAGGTCGCGAGTGAGAGGGTAGCGACACAGCCCCCTTTTGGCAGCCAGCGCACCTCCGGATCCTGTCCGAGGTGTCCCAGCAAAATAACCTTGTTTACGCCGCGCGATGCCATAGCCAGTTCTCCTTTATGCCCACAGGCGCTGCGTCCAGGTACTGCCCTGCAGTGCCTGCTCAGCGACCTGTCGCGTTCTGAAATATTCTTCAGATTCGCGGGAGATCGGGCCCGCATCATTTGCGGTGCCGATGTAATAGCCGCGGCCACTGCGGAGAATTTGCAAAGGTAAGTGAAAACCTGACGCTGCGGCCAGAATGCCCGTTGAATGCATCATCGAAAATTTCCTTCATAAGAAAACAGACCTCCCTGACGGAAGGTCTGTTATTCAGGGGGTTAAGGGTGAAAACCGCTCAGAATGAGTTCTCTGCGTAGGAGGGCTGCGCCGCGCCATTCTGGGGCGGCAGGGAGTCAGACTTCTCGGCTTTAAAGACCATCTCCTGGCCGATTTTTACCCAGTCCACCTTAATCAGGCGGGCCTTAAGGCTGACGCGCTGTTCGCCGGCGTGTTCGCCCTTGTTCAGCGTGAAAATATCCGTCGAGGGGTGGCTGAGGGTGAACCCCAGCAGCACCTTTTTGTCCTCATCCACCGCTTTCTGACACCGGTTGATAAGGCTGCTGGCCTCCTTCCCGGCCACAGTAACGTCAAAGCGCACGTAGGACGGATTATCGGTGGCCCCGCTGAGCGCGTTGATCACACAGCTGATAAACGTCCCGGTCTGGGCGTTCACCTGGCGGATATTGCTCAGATATCCCAGCCCTTTGATATTCAGGTTGAAGTAGTCGCTTCGCGGGGACTGAGCAGGCGTGGCGGATTGTGGTTGTTGGGTCGTGGCAGTCATGGTGTGTTTCTCCGTGGTTAAATAAGGCTCGGCGGAGAAACGCATCTTCCCTGGCGGGAAATGGTTTCCCGTCGGGGGGTCAGGGCCGGGGCACTGACAGGGCTGAATGGTAAAATGGAACCTTCATCACCGGGTGGGGTGATATCCGTTCTCAAAGGGTAAACGGATGTACCGCCAGAATACTGGCTTCCTCTTCCAGGCTGCGAGGAGATTGCTGACCGCCCGAAGGGGTTTCTCTCAGGTCAGTGAAACGTTGGCTGGTAACCACCCGAAGGCGCTTCTCTCAGGTTACGGAAGCATTGGCTGGTTGTCGTGAGACAACGGATAAGCGTGCTCATTTTTAAACCTGGAGCTTCGGCTGTCAACGAAAGAGGCCAGGTAAACTCCTTATTGTTCCCCGAAAATAAAAACGGCACTGCGTATCAGCAGTGCCGCGGGGCCCACACCGGGACCGGGGGTAAGGGTTCAGCGTGACTCCGGGGAGGTTCTCAGGCTCCCGGCGCGTTTTTCACGGAGCGTCTGCGCCTTGCAGCCCCGCCGGATGTGAGGGGCGGGCTGCCGCACTGTCGGCCAGGCCAGCCCGTTAAGTGGCCTGCCCGTCCCGCAGTGGCGGGGGTGTGTACATCAAAGCCGTATCACCCTATCACAACGCTGACCGCCCGCGCTACCGGGGAGCCAACGGCCAGGGTTAAAGATTTCCGGCAGGTAAGGTCCCTGAGGCCTTTTTACGTCCCTTTCCCTTGCTGCGGGGTTTACTGCCCGGCGCATTCGCCATGCCCTTACATTCAGGGTAGCGGGTACAGCTGTAGAACACGCCCTGTTTTCCCTGGCGTTTGCGGGTTATGCCGCCGCAGGCCGGGCACGGTGGGGTGACCGGCGGGGTCAGGCTGATGGTCTGAGTGCGACCCCGCTCAACCAGATGCGACGTCCACTGCACCTGCTTTTGCATAAACGCCGCCAGTGTCATCCGCCCCTGCGCGATATCGTCCAGCGACTGCTCCCACAGGGCGGTCATCCCCGGGCTGGTCAGCGTCTCCGGCAGGGCGGCAATCAGCTCCCGCGCGAGCGGGGTGGAGATAACCGTTTTGCCCTTTTTCACCAGATACTCTCGCTTGAACAGGGTCTCCAGCAGGTTCGCCCGCGTGGCCTCGGTCCCGAGTCCCGCGTTATCACGCAGGACTTTTTTCAGCTGCGAGTCCGTCACGTAGCTGGCCGCGTTTTTCATCGCCGCAATCAGGGTGCCCTCGGTGAACGGCTGCGGCGGCCGGGTCTGCTGCGCCTTCACCTCTGCCCCGGTGACCCGGCAGGCATCAGTCTGGCTGAGGGGTGGCAGCGGGGAGTTCTCGTCTTCACCATTGTCAGGGGTATCGTCTGGCTGCGCCTTCTCCGCCGCGAACAGCGCCCGCCAGCCGGGCACCACCTCCACCCGACCCCGGGTACGGAACAGCTGGCCGCCGATGTTGAACGTGGCGTCGGTGATGTCTGTCTCCTGCAGGGGCAGGAACTGCGCCAGATAATGCTGGCGGATGAGCTGATACACCTTCCGCTCATCCTCCGACAGCGCCGCCATATCGCCTGCCTGGCGGGTGGGAATGATAGCGTGGTGGGCGGTGATTTTTTTATCGTTCCAGATACGCGACACAAACGCCCGGTCAAGGGTAGCCAGCACTGGGGCTATGGCCGGATCAGTATTTACCAGGGCGGCCATCACCGCCGGGACCTCCTCACGCATGGAGACCGGCAGATACCCGCAGTCGGTGCGCGGGTAGGTGGTGACCTTGTGGGTCTCATACAGCGCCTGGGCAATGCCCAGCACCTGATTTGCGCCCATGCCCCATTTACGGGAGCAAACCTCCTGCAGTGTGCCGAGGTCAAACCCCAGCGGAGCCGGCGTTTTATCCCGCTTCCTGACCACTCCGGTCACCACCGCGCGTCCCGTCTGGCGGCACAGCTGCTCCACGGCCTGCGCGACGGCCTGCTGCACGCAGCGCTTTTCCTCATCACAGTACGCGGCTGCCGGGACCCAGGCCGCCCGGAAGCGTACCCCGTCCTTTTCAAGCTGCGCTGATACCTGCCAGAAGGGGGTGGGGACAAAGTTCGCAATCTCGTTGTCCCGGCGCACTACCAGGGCGAGTGTGGGGGTCTGCACCCGCCCGATGGAGAGAATATCGCCGAACCCCAGCGCACGGGCCTTCAGGGTATACAGCCGGGTCATGTTCATACCAATCAACCAGTCCGCCTGCGACCGCCCCAGTCCCGCCTGATACAGCAACGCCGTTTTATCACCGGGTAGCAGATTGTCGAGGGCCCGTCTGACGCTGGCCTCGTCCAGGGCCGACAGCCACAGGCGGCTCACAGAGCCGGAGAACTGGCAGTACTCCAGCAGCTCGCGGGCAATGACCTCCCCTTCCCGGTCGGCGTCGGTGGCAATCACCACCGCATCCACCTGCTTCAGCAGCCGGTTGATAACCGCAAACTGGTCCGCCGTGTCCTTCTTCACCACCCGTTGCCACCGGTCAGGCAGGATAGGTAGCGAGTCTGCCGTCCAGGGCCAGGCAAACTGCTCTCCATACGCATCTGGTGGGGCGTTCTCCAGCAGGTGTCCGACAGCCCAGGTCACCGTGGTTCCCGGCCCGGAGATATACCCCTGCCCCCGCTGCGAGAGCCCCAGCACCCGGGCAATATCTTTGGCCTGGGAGGGTTTCTCACACAGGTACAGCGTCTGGCCGGGCACTACTCAGGCACCTGGTCTTCTGGCCGGGCTGAACGCACCACCGGCGTATCAACCTGCTGCGGGTCATCGCCTTCCTTCGCGGGCGCTGCGGAGGGCGCGGGAACCGGCATCCGGCGAAGGGGCGGTGAAAAACTGGATCGGACCGCCCCCGACATCACTGCGGCGTCAGGTTCGCCCAGGCGGGCAATCGCCGCAACCCCCTGAGGCGTCTGAGCGAGGATGTCGGCCCGGCTGACCTCAACCCGCCGCCAGCTGCGCAAGATGCCATAAATCTTGCGGATCAAATGCCCCCCCTGATGCAATAACCCGTCGCGATGCTGGCGTGAAATCAGGCCGTAGTGGTGTGCCTGGAAGGCTTTCATCGCCATCTGGTCATAGCCGACAAGCAGCCAGACGCAGCGGTAGCCCAGCGGAGAACGGCTGAAAATGCCGATGTTCAGTGGTTTGACCGAGGCAATACTGGTCAGCGAAATCTGCGACGGAATGGCACTCAGCACAGTCTCCAGTTCACTGACTTTCACCTGGATTTGCGCCGAGGCCTGCGTCAGTGCCTGCTCAAGCTGAACCATCACGGCATCCGCATAGGGATTGTCGGCAGTCGAATCCCTGTAGACAATCCCCGCTACATGAATAACCAGCGGCATGCTGGCAATAGCAGGCCGTCCGCCCCTGTGTCCTTTCGAACGTTTGTCCGCCAGACGCCCCGCCCAGAGGCGGATGGCATAGTCAGAATGCAGCTCAATATTGAGTAATGATTTCAGTGCCCCGGCACGCGGTGCTCCGGTCTGGTCGTTCTTCTCCTCCGCCATCGGGATCTCCTTCGTCAGGAAAGACGCTTATACGTCTTTAAATACATGGAATGGCGATCATTCCGGACACCGTCAACCTGACTCAACGGCAAATCCATTTCTGTCCCCCGGAAAAAGACGGGCGCATAAACTACGTCGTGTCAGGAGCCGCTCGTCTGCGACCCTGAAGAGCACAGTTGCTGCAAGTCCGTTGCACAGACGGCGGTCTGGCAGCGGGAGGCTGGGGGAATATGGCATCCCGAACCGCCCGAACGGGCGGGCTTCGGCGAGTCAGCTGCAGCTGGGTACCTGAACATCAGACTGTCGCCTTCCATGCCCACAGGGCATTCAAACCCCCATGATATGGATAGTTGATACTTATCCAGGTATCGGTAAAACGCTGCACGAAAGACATCAGGCTATTTTTTAGGCAGTGTTGGCACTGCCAACACTGTGTCAAGGCCAAGTACAAGTGTCCGGTGCGGCAAAGTCTAAATGCTCGGTTCTCAGGTTTAACCAGGCATCGATATTGGGAAGGGATCAAAATGTCCGCTTAGTGCCAGGATAGCCGATTTTCAATAGGGGATGTGCGTTATCTGAAGCCAATATCAATCAATGAATAGCTATTAAAGTTCAGTGTATAGTAACCACAATATTGAAATGACAGAGAGTGGAGAAAAATGGAATCAATTGTTCGGGAAGCAGTTTCAGAAGACTTTGAATCCTGGTTGGAAATGTGGAACAACTACAACAGTATCGGTGGTAGTACAGTTGGAGAGTCCCTGACTCTACATACATGGAAACGAGTTCTCGATCCAGCATCACCAGTAATCTGCCGCATTGTCGTTTATATGGGAGAACTCGCAGGTTTTGTTCTTTGTGTTTTGCATGAGGGCACTTACTCAATGACTCAGGTTTGTTATCTCGAAGATTTTTTTGTTAAAGAGAAGTTTCGTGGCATGGGTCTGGGGAAAGCTGTATTAAAATATATTCATGACGAAGCAAGTGAAAAAAAATGGTCAAAGGTTTACTGGCTCACTCGCTCTAACAATCCAGCACGTAAACTCTATGATAAAGTAGCCACCACAGATGACTTCGTCCGCTACAGAATGAATATTGACAAACAAATGTAAGTATATGGCCACAATCCATGAGAGCCAGACCTTGTAAACGATTCTGTGCAAATACTTTTTTCAAATGTGTCCATTCAGACTGTCACTGAACTCAGTAATAAAAAGGCTCATCACCATACGCCAGCCCGGAAGTGGCATCGACCACTTCCGGAACGCGGCCTGGATAGAACCGTCAAGAACACTTGAAGTGCACAGTTTCAGCGACCGTCGCCGGTTGCCACGGTCTTTATCTAGTAGCCGTTACGGGCATTCGAGCTGGCCCTGTACTGATGTTTGTTGTAATCGAGGTGATGGGGCATTTCGACATAGAGTGCAGCCTCGACGCTGTTTTTTTCAGCAGGCGATAAAACCAGTTAAGATCTTCAGGGGCGGTTTTCTTTGCTCTTTCATGTTTTGTAACTTTCGGGCGTGGACGCGTTCATTTTTTAACCGCTGTTGGCAGTACCAACACTGCCTGGTTTTTAACCACCACGTTCAGAAGGCCCTCCCGGCAGCCATGTTGCGCCGGATCTCCGCCACCACGCTGCTGACATAATCCGGGGAAGACGTCCGCGGGGCGGCCTGCGGTGGCACTGGTGCTGTCCGTTTCGTGTTCGGGGGGGTTGCTGGCGCATCTGCCCGCCCGGTGACCCGGCGCGGGCTGAACAGCGCCCCTTCCCGGGCCCGCTTCATCACCGCCAGCAGCCAGCCCACCGGATTACTCACTTTCCCAGCCGCCAGCGCCGTATCCAGACCCGCCAGCACCTGCCCCGCAGCCGCCTCCGGCAGGGCCTGCAACTGCTGCGTCAGCATCGCCTGGTCCTCCGCGCTCAGCTGCTCCAGCAGACTGACTGGCAGCGTCACCTTCGTCTGCGGGGTAACGTACGTTTTTTTATTCTCACGTTGTGTAAAAGCACGTACGTAACAGTTCGGCTCCCGAACTCCGGCGTCATTTTCGTAAGTGTCTGATTTAAGACTGAGTTCGGTTTCCGAACTCTGAGCACCTGCCCCCTGCGAAGGACTGAGTTCGGTATCCGAACTCAGTGTCAAATGGCCGGGTTCGGTTTCCGAACCCCGTCGCAGAGAGGGTTGAGAAGACAGGATTTCGCGCTGACGGTCGGCCATCTGCTGCGGCGTCTGCGCCGAGGCCAGGCGCTGCTCTATCTGGGTGATATGGCTGTGCCGGTGGCGCATCTGCGGGTCTGCCTTTATCTCCGCCAGCACCGACCAGGCGGTGCCGCTCACGGTCCGGTTTTGGCTGCGGCATGCCTCCGCCACCGTATCCAGCCAGTGCGGGTCGAGGGACTCGGCATCCCGGCAGGTCAGCGGCTCGTCATGCTGGGCGTAGACGTTACCCCGTACCCGGCCTCGTTCGTCCCGTACCCGTTTGCACAGGCTCAGCCAGCCGGTGAGGCGCAGCATCAGCAGGACCCGGCTCACGGTTTCCCGCGACGCCTTTCCCTTTCCCGGGGACGCCAGCTGGAGCTGGAGTTCATCATACGTGGGGAAGACCGCCCCCTGATTCTGCCGGGCGCACAGGCGTATCATCATCCAGGCCACCTTGTCCAGGGGCGACAGGCGGGTGTCGAGCAGCAGCCGGCGCGGGAACGCATCCTGGATGTTCCCCGTATACAGCAGCCCGCTGCGCAGCTGCCTGACGTCCTCCCCGGGTATTCGCTCCGCCAGCCGGGCGCTCATCTGTGCCACCGTGTGGGTTATCAGGCTCTCTGCAGGTAGGTTCATTTTTTCTTCCTTTATCGTCACTGGCCGTACACCGCCACATGAACGGATTGCTGCCCCCGGCGAACCGGGGACAGGATAAACTCACGCCGGTCACACCTTGCGCATTTCCCGGTTATAGCGTTCGTGGCTCATCAGCTCCCACGTTTCCCCCCGGTCACGGCTGAGCAACCGCCAGAAGCAGCCGATGTTTATTTTCAGGTAACCACTGCCCCGCTCCTGAAGCCGGGTGTAGTTCCGCTGCCCCCGCCGGAAGCGCTGCACCTGGTGCCGGGCCCTGGCGCAGCAGGGGTCGGGGGCAAGGGGTGGGACATAAAGGCCGGGACTGACTTCCCGCAGCGTGCGTCTCATGCGCTCCTCCTCGCGGTGCGTCCCCGGGGCTCCCGGGCCGTTTGCCAGCCCTGAACGGCGTGCCAGACGGCGGTCAGGGAGATATCCATCTGCTCCGCCGTCAGCATCATCACGTCCAGCCCGTCGGGGGAGTCTGCCGCCGCCACGCCGGCCTTCTGCCACCGCGCCCACACCTGCGCGCTGTCTTCGTCGCTGAGCACATTGCCCCGCCCGGAGCGGACCGTGATACCCGCCATACGGCGACGGGCCGCCACCTCCGCGCTCGACAGCCCGAAATAGTGCTGCATCAGTTCGATGGAGCCTCCCAGCGCCAGCGCCCGGTCGATACTCTCCAGCCGCTTTTGCTCCAGCCGGGCCTGCTGCTGAATGCGGGCCAGCATCTCGTAGTCAATCCGGAAGGACATCACGGAGACCTGGCTGCTGGTGAGGTAGTGCAGGTCCTCCAGCGTCAGACTGAGCAGGGCCTGCATCTGCGAGGCGTCCAGTCCCAGCGACTCACAGCGGCGCAGGTAGCCACTCTTCAGGTCCAGCACCAGCTGGGTCAGCAGGCTGTTGGTGGCCTGTGCGATATGGTTGTTACTCATCTTCCCGCCTCCACGCCGCCACCCGGTGGCGGCTCATCGCCTCTTCCCGTGTTTTACAGGCCACGCACAGCCGGCAGCCCGGCAGAATACGGCGTCGCTCCGCCTCAATAGCTTCCCCGCAGACCACGCAGTGCAACCGGGCCGGGCCCTGCATGCGGGTCCGGTTACGAAAATCGCTCAGCGCCGCCCGGCGGTACAGCTCTTCGCAGGCGCTGGCCTGGTCAGTTTCGTCACTCATTCGGTGTCTCCTTCAGTGTCGTCCGCCCCGTCATCGTCAGGCAGCGCCCGCTGCAGCTCGCGCAGTCGGCGCAGGACGCGGATAAGGCGTAAGCATTTTACGGCATGAACATCATCCAGCCCCGGTGCACTGCCCGGGGCCGCCGTGCCGGTGAGCCAGTCAGTCAGGGAGAAAGGGCTCCCACCCGGATGGACCAGGTCCTGCAGCAGCTGGCCAACAGCCGGTAAGGGGACAGAGGATGCCAGGCGGTAGCCCGCCGCCCGGGCAGAGCTGCTGTCCGGCTGCACACTGGCCTCGCTCCCCTGGTATTCGGCAAGCTCAAACGCCAGACGAAACGCCATCGCCTGCAGGTGCTCAATGTCATCGTGCAGGGCCGGGATATGCCAGAGGTGGTGCACGGGCTCCAGCCCGACGGCGGCCAGCGCCGGGACCGCATCGTCCTGCGGGTCAGTCGACGCCGACGGCACGCTCTCCCCGGTCAGCATCTCCGCAATATCGTCCTCCGGGTCATCGCCGGAGAGCACCGGTGCCCCACCGTACAGGTCAGGCTGCAGTTCGGTGCGGGGGGCGGAGGCGCAGGCTGCTTTCTTTGTCGCGCCCTGCCCGGCCTTCTGGCCCGCCTCAGCCGGATGCGGATGCGTTTCGCAATCCGTGACACCCGGTCGTTCGCCGGCCGGGACCACCGCCAGCACGGGGGGAACGTCCGCAGGACGTCCGGACGGGACCGCGCGCACGTCTGCCGGGGCAGAAGCAGGCTTGCCGGCGGGCAGCTCAGGCAGGGGGGCGGAGTCGCCCAACGTTTTGCGGCGGCTGCGCTCGGCGGGGTTAAGCTCGAGCAGCCAGCGATCGTAGTTCAGCGCCGGATGCGGCAGCGCCCGGAGCAGGTCGCCAATCAGTTCGTCCCGGAACATCTCCCCCGACCACAACTCAGGCGAGTCGAACTTCTGGCAGCAGGCCCCGAACACGTCCATAAAGGTCTGCTCCATGGCGGGCGCGACACTCATCGTGTACTGCTGCCATACCTGTTCTGCATTCTGACGTAGCGCCAAAAGAATTCTTAATTGTGGAGCCCCGATCCCTGACTCCAGGAGTACCGGCATCCATGGATACAGATACTTTGCAACATCATCCATACGACTGATGGTGGAGTAATGAACGGGAAGCCCCTGCTCAGTGAGCAATGATGAAAGCTCACGCAGAGAGACCTTTTTCTCCATCTGCTCCTCATAGATGGCACGCGCCTTCTGGATCCCCAGCGCTTTCTCAATAAAGCTCAGATCTCCCCGGACCTCGTTTTCGGCCAGATGGCCGATAACGCACTGCAGCCGGCCCGGCCACGGCTTGAACAGGCAGTGCAGGCGGTAGAAGCGATCCTCTCCCGTCTCCTGCCACAGCTCGGTCAGGATCTGGTAGCGGGTATTGCCCCCGTCACTGAAGATATAGACCGCCTCCCCGGCCGGGTCGCGGGTGACTTTGGGCACGGTGTCCAGGCCCCGGGCCCGCACCGAGGCCTTGATATCGTCGTACCTGGGGTTGCGCGAGGTGCGCGGGTTATCGGGGTTGGGCCGCAGCTCATCGAGCGTCAGCACCATCGGCATCTCGCTCACCGGCTGCGGCAGGGTGGAGACCTCCGGAGCCTGCCGTCCGCGCTGCAGCAGGGCGCTGCCGAGACTCACGGTTTTTCTGTTCATACCGCAGCCCTCCCGTCACCGAAAGATTCAGCGTCTTCCGGGAGGTTCGTGAAGCGGGTGAACCGCCCGTCAAACTGCACCCGGACGGTCCCCGTGGGCCCCTGCCGCTGCTTGCCGATGATGATTTCCGCCACCCCGGCGTCCGGGCTCGCAGGGTGGTACACCTCGTCCCGGTAAAGGTGCAGGATGAGGTCGGCGTCCTGCTCCAGGGAACCGGAGTCGCGCAGGTCCCCGTTGTTGGGCCGCTTATCAGCCCGGCTCTCCACCTGGCGGTTAAGCTGGGACAGGGCCAGCACCGGGCAGCCGAGCTCCTTGCCCAGCGCCTTCAGGCTGCGGGATATCTCGGCGATTTCCTGGGTGCGGTTCTCCTGCTGCGGGGCGCGCATCAGCTGGAGATAATCCACCATGATGAGGGCGGGTCTGCCATACCGGCGCACATAGCGTCGCGCCCGGGCCCGCAGCAGAGCCGGCGTCTGGTGGCTGTTGTCATCGATAATCAGCCGCCTGTCGAGCTGCGTGAACCGCCCCATGGCAGCCGATATTCGCGCCCAGTGTTCGTCGTCCAGCTGGCCGCTGCGCATCCGGGTCAGCTCAACCCTGCCGTCCATCGCGATGAGGCGCATCATCAGTTGGCTGACCGGCATCTCGAGGCTGAATATCTGCACCGGCTGGTCCAGGCAGCCTTCCAGCGCCCCCATGCAGGCGGCGAGCGCCAGGGCGGTTTTCCCCATCGACGGTCGGGCAGCCAGCAGCACCAGGTCCCCGGGCTGCAGCCCGCAGGTCATCCGGTCCAGCTCACGAAATCCCGTCGGCGTGCCGGTGACACCGCTTCCCCCGTTGACGCTTTCCAGGTGGCTGACCAGGGCCTCCATCGCCGCCAGGGTACTGACCTCCTGATGCTGCCCCGGGCCCTGCTCTGCCAGCGCAAACAGGCGGGCTTCGGCGCGCCCGGTCAGGGCGGTGGCATCGGCGTTGTGATCCTGCGCGTCCGCCGTCAGCATCCGCCCGAGCTGCTGCAGCTGGCGCAGGCGGCTTTTCTCCGCGACGATACGGGCGTAGGCCACGATGTTGGCGGCGCTGGGGGTGTTCTTGCTGAGCTCTGCCAGGTAGGCAAACTCCCCCGCCTGGCTAAGCTGGCCGCGGGACTCCAGCAGCCCGCTGAGGGTTATCAGGTCAAACGGCGTGTCCTGCGCGGCCAGCTCCGCGATGGCACGCCAGATGAAACGGTGTGCCCCGTGGTAGAAATCGTCCGGAGCCAGCAGCAGGACGATATCGTCCCAGCGGTCATTGTCGAGCATCAGCCCCCCGAGCACCGCCTGCTCGGCATCGGTGGCGTGGGGAGCCGGTAACGGTTGTGTGGTCATACACCTTCCTCCCGCGCGATGACCGCGTCAAACCGCGCCGTCCACGCCGGGAACAGCTCACAGGCCAGGTCATGCAGGGTCTGCGCCGCACTGTCGCTTTTGCGCGCGGTGCGGGTCTCCAGGCGGTGCACCGGCTGTCCGGCTGCATGGCCGAACCGGTAGATATCGAGGTCGTATATCTGTGTGTCCATCAGGGTCACCGGCAGCTGCGCGGCGTACTCGCTGTATTTCCCCTCCCCGATGATGTCGCGGAGCTCCTGAAGGGTCTGGCGGGCCAGCACCGTCCGGGTCATGCAGTTGATGAGGATCCGGACGTCGGGGAGCTTCACGCCGTAGCAGGCCAGGGGCAGCAGCTGCTCCATCATGGCGATGGTGCCGCGCAGAAATTCGCGCACATCGGGGAGAACGGGTTTCACCACCCCGACAGCAGTCTCTGTCCCCGCCAGCAAAATCAGCTCCAGCATGACGGAACGCGCCCCCTGAGAGTCGACGATGATGGCGTCGTACTGTCGAAACAGAGGGTGCTGCAGCACGTTGCGCAGCCTGAGTCGGCCATCCGGCGCGTGTAGCATGGCGGTTTTCAGCTGGCCGTGGGGGTCATTGGAGATGATGAGGTCGAGGCCGGGGATGATGGTGCGGGAGAGTATCTGTTCGGGGTGGGATAAATCCGCGGTCTGCATGAGCAGCTCAGACAGACCGCAGGGCGCTTCGTATTCCAGGGCATAGATGCTGCTGGCCGTCGGCTGGGCATAGTCGCCGTCGATTAAAAGCGTCCTTAAACCGGCGTCAGCGAGGAATCCGGCAAGGTTGGCAGCCTGGGTTGATTTCCCTTCGCCACCTTTGGTCGAGATTACGGGCAATATTTTCATTTTCACATCCCTATCAGTTGACGGGATGTGATCAGGAATCAGCTGTATCTGCGAATTTACAGATTGACATTCACGACGAAATCAGAACGGTTGTGCAATGGGATTGAAAATCCCCGTGTCCTTGGTTCGATTCCGAGTCCGGGCACCACTATTTAAAGAAACCAGCCTACGGGCTGGTTTTTTGCTTTCTGGTATCTGGACTCTTCATCGAACAAGTTCGATTACTCGTATCATCCTGATACTCGCCCTACGGGCCAGCGCAAGCGCTGTTCAAAACGTTCCCGACGTTTTAGTATTCGCCGCATCTTGAACCACTAATTATTCGTTCTTTATCACCGTTTTTTATCGTCAGCTGAATAGCCGACATCTTGTTACTTTCCTTGATCGTTATTATCTCAGCACCAAACTCTCCGGTATCAATTAATCCAGTGCGCATCTGCGTTTGGGATTTTTCTTCCACTTATCGTTGTAAACAGGCGTGGTTTGAAAATTTAAATCAGTGCCATTAATGCTGACAGATAATAAATTGCCTCTTTCAGCATAGTTAAGTGGGTATCTGGATACACCACCCGCTACGACTTCCCCAGTGCTAATCTGTGTGTCCCGAATCAGAACACCAGTACATTGATCGGCCAATGCTGCACCAGAGATAATAAATCCTATAAAAACAGACAGTATTTTTTTCATCGAAAAACCACATCACACCAGAGTAAATAACAAACACATCAAAAAGATAGAGAGTCCCCCATCAATAACAGGGGACTCTATTGTTCATTTAAATAATCTATTTGTCTTTGACCACAATCAGCGGTTCGATATCGCTCTCTTTTTTAATCACCAGCGAATCATCCCCCCGCAGGCAGGTGCCACCGTAGCTGCCGCCAACCGTAAAGGTACAAACCTGGATGTATTTGCCGTCCACTTTCGGCAGACACCACAGCTGCTGATAGATATTCTTGCGTGCAACAAACTTGCCGCTGGTTTTATCCAGCAGCTCATCGTGGTGGCTTATCAAGTCGATGTTACTGCCGCACCGGCCTGCAATAGGCTTCACCGCATAGCCGGTTTTTGCCAACAACTCGTTCACCTCAAAATCCGTATCCAGCAGGTAACGGTGATTCGGGAATAGCTGCCAGAGCACCGGCAGAATGGCTTTGTTACCGGGAATCACCGTCCATAGCGGCTCAAACACCAGCACTTCAGGGCGAAGCAAGACGTCGATCAGCCTGATCTCGTTTTGAGGGTGACCGGTACGGATAGGTACGGCGGCATATTCGGTTTCGCTGACCTCGCGAATTTGCTCAATCGCCGTTTCCCACGCCCAGGTCTTCCAGACGCAGTTCACCGCCCTGCCATCGCTATCAATAAGCTGCCCGGCGCTGTCCCAGCTTAGCTCGCCCAGGCCGTGCAATATTTTGGTGTCGAACCCGGCCTGCATCAGCGACCGCTGCATGAATAAGGCGTGATAATCCTCTTCCGAGTCGTTGTCCTGCATGATGTGGACAAACGGCCGGGCGCTGCTGTGCTTCCACGCGCCGGTAAGTTCCTCGAGCAGACCTTCAGCCGGATTATGCCCGGTGCCCCGGTAACCCGTCTTAACCCACTCTTCAAGAATCAGCCCACTCTCAGTGTGGCAGGAGGCAGAATCGGCGTTGTATTCGTACACTTTCAGCCCGCGTTCATCCATACAAAAATCCATGCGGCCGCTGACCATCTGGTGGCGACGCCACTGCCAGGAAAGCCGCAGGCGAGGCCAGAGAATTTTGGGGATATCAAAAAGTGCCAGCAAATTGTCGTCTTTCAGCACTTTATCCGTAGCATGCAGGTACATCAGATGCAGCTCGTTGGTGGCCTTAATCAGCTCCTGCTCGGCGCTTTCGGTAATGGTGAAATACTGACAGGGATCTTTATTAATAATGTGGCCATTGGCCTGTATATAGGCCCGCTGGAGTTCATCTTTTTCATTCAGCCATTTGCCGTCGAACTGGCGCTTGTTGGCCAGGCGAGCCCCGCCAATTTTTAACGCTTCACCGCCGATTTCTGGCTGTGGCTCACTGTGGGCCGTATCCTCAGTCTGGATCATCCAGCCGAGGATTGAGGTGTCGGTAAAGGTATCCTGCAGCGTGTAGCTCCCATCATGCTCAACCAGGGTTAACTCACGCGTCCATTGTTGCCCGGCGGGTAACGGCGCATGAATCACGTTCTGCTCGGCGATGCGCACTTTAGTGCCGATAAGCTGAGTGATCACCGCGACATGGCCTGTTTCATGAAACTCACCGCCCTTCTGCCAGATAAGCAGCGCACCCGCTTCAGGCGCCCGTTTTGAGCCATTAGCAAAGGCCTGCAGCGGCAGAATATTGTCGTTCACCACCTGACGTAAAAAGCGCAGAGAAAATATTTCCCACGCCATATGGACATCGGTGAACACAAAGCCGTAATTGAGGAAGAGGAAACGGCGAGCAAATTCAACGCACTGCCATTTGTGGCCCATGTATTCGTTGCCGATGTAGCTGCGAAACTCGGCTTCTTCGGGGTAATTTTTTGGGTCGAGGCTGCCGTAATTAGAAGAGTAAATCGCTACGCCACCCGGCGCATAGCCCAGAAGTGTACCGAAGGGCGAATCGTGGTCTGGTGTTCCTGTATGCATGTTTCCAACCTAAATCAGGCAGGCGGCAAAGGTCACGCGGATTGTCGTCTGCACGTTAAAATTAACCTGACAGAGAAGGCGTCATCATACACCTCTGCCCACGGTTTTGTGCAGTCGCGCTTCGTTTAAACAAAACGTATTTCGGTAAGGTTTTACCCAAAGAAAAGGCCACCTCATCGGGCAGCCTTTATTAGCCTATTGTCAGCTACTCCTGCTGAGCGCCGTACTCGTTGCTGTTGATCCAGGCGTGATCTTTCTCCCAGGTAAACATCCACTTTCGTACCGGCCCCGCCATTACGTTCAGGTAGTAACTGTCGTACCCGGCCATCGTCGCCACCGGGTGGTAGCCTTTCGGCACTTTCACCACGTCTTTGTCGTACACCGCCATACACTCATCCAGAGCGCGATCGTCGGTGTAAACGCGCTGCATGCAGAAGCCCTGCGGCGGGTTGAGCCGGTGATAATAGGTCTCTTCGAGATAGGTCTCGTGAGGCGGATTATCGATGTCGTGCTTGTGGCTTGGGTACGAGCTGGTGCAGCCCTCATTGGTATATACCTCCACCACCAGCAGGCTGTCGGCGGGCTTATCCTCGGGCAGAATATTGTGGACATAGCGCTGGTTGTGGCCTTTGCCACGCGCTTCGGCATCAATATCCTGCGGGGCGATAAGGCGAGTGGCATAAGTCCCTTTTCCAGGCGCGGAGCAAACGGCCAGCTCGAGCGCGGTAAGCGCCTGAACCTTAACCGGCTCGCCGGAAGTCACGTACACGGCCCAGGGTTTACGGCGTTCAAACGGGCTCATGCGGTCGCCGATTTCAGGGAAGCGGGCGAGCGGCGTATCTACCGTAGCTCGCCCCGCGACCAGCACCAGGCAACGCTCATCTTCCACGGCAGGCAGCTCCAGAATCTGCCCTTCCTGAAGCTGGTAAGCAGCAAATCCCACGTAGTCCCAGCCCGCGTTTTCCGGCGTGACGTCCTGCGTCTGCCCCTGCGCATCTGGCTGCTGCCAGCGGGAAAGTAATTCAGCCATTTACCCTCCTTAAATCAACCCAGCTTCACGAGCGAAGCGGCTCAGGTTAGCGTAGCCCAGCCGCGCGTAGGTCATCGGGTGCGCCACAGCAGGATCCTGCTCAGCTTCAACAACCAGCCAGCCCTGATAGCCCTGCTTTTTCAGCAGCGTCATGATCGGCGGATAGTTCACACAGCCGTCGCCCGGTACGGTAAACACGCCGCTTAGCACCGCATCCAGGAAGCTGGTTTTACGGTTTTTCACGTCAGCCAGCACGCCAGCGCGCACGTCTTTGCAGTGCACATGATTAATGCGTGAAATCCAGCGCTCGGCCACGGCCAGAGGATCGGCTCCCGCAAAGGTCAAGTGCCCGGTGTCCAGCAACAGCCCAACTTCCTGCCCGGTGTGAAGCATCAAATTATTAACGTCGTCTGCGCTCTCGATAACCGTGCCCATATGGTGATGATAGGCAATTTGCACGCCCTGCTGCTGCGTATACCGGGCAAACGCGGTGAGCTTCTCGCCGTACTCTTGCCAGCGTTCTGCCGGGAAACGAGGACGTAAATGCACCGGGGTTTGCTGTTCACCGTGAATACAATGAGTTACCTCGGCAAAGACCAGCACCTTCGCACCCAGCTCGCGGAGCAACGTCAGATGCGGCTGCACGGCTTCAATTTCCTCCTCCACGGAACGTTCCAGTAGCCGCCCGGAATACCAGCCGGAAACCAGCTTTAACGCATGCTTGTCGAGAATCGGCCCCAGCACGCCGGCCTCTCGCGGGAATTTATTCCCCAGCTCAAAACCTTCAAACCCGGCCTCTTTGCCCTCGCTCAGGCAGGTATCCAGCGGCGTGTCTGCGCCCAAAGAAGGCAAATCGTCATTGGTCCAGGTCAGGGGGTTAATGCCTAAATGCACGGTCATAATGCTCTCCTTAGTGTTTATGCTAGCCGCGCTCGCGCCACAGGGCGATCAGCCGCAGGTAATTGTCACGGATGCGTGCCACCAGCTGCGCATCGTCGATATCGCGTTTTAGCCAGGCCTGCGAGGCTTCGCCAAACAGCGTGCGCCCTACCGCAAAGCCTTTCACAATCGGGTAATTGGCTGCCGCGTTGAAACCGTCGCGCAGCACGTCGACCGGGGCATCCAGCCCGAGGATCACCACGCCGCGGCAGTGGGGATCGCGCTTCTCAACCAGCTCGCTCAGTGCGGCCCAGCCAGCGCTGGTCAGCGGCGGAAGCTTCCACCAGTCAGGGTAAATACCAAGGTTGTAGAAGCGGGAAACGGCTCTGAGATAAAGCTCGTCGCTGCGCGGCATATTCGCCGGCAGGATAACTTCCAGTAGCAGCTCGTGACCCGACTGGCAGCAGGCGCTGTACACTTCCGCAATCTTCTGCTCCTGCTCGAGGCGCAGGGCATGGGCGTCTTCCGGGTGGAAAAAGACCAGGCATTTAACGATGTGTTCCTGCGGCCAGCTAATCAGCTGCGAGCCTATGTTGCCGTGCTCCATTTCCAGCGGACGCGAGCCCGGCAGTTCAATCGGACGGCCAATCCACCAGCCTTCACCGGTGATCGAATTCAGCGCGTCTTGCCCGAAGGTGCCGTCGCACAGCAGACCGGCCTTGCCCTCCAGTTCGGCACGCTGAGCGGCATCACGGCTGGCCTGCAAAATCAGCTGTTTCAAAACCGGAATACGACGTAAATCCGCCCCGCTTTTGAGCGCCATCTCTTCCAGTTGGCTACGATGGTCGAAAGCCATCACGCAGAGTTCCGGCCACTGGCGGCGGCGAGTGGTGACGCGGTGCAGGTGGTTCAGACGAGCGTCGAGATCCGGGCGAGGCACCAGGTGCTCGCGCGAAAGATAGTCATCCAGTTCGATTTTGCTCGGCATCGCCGGAGCGCAGCCGTGGCGTGAAACTACCAGCGCGCCGCAGGCATTGGCATAGCGGCAGGCCTGCTCCCAGCCTTCATCATTAAGGTAGCCGCGCAGCAGCCCGGACATAAACGCGTCCCCTGCGCCCAGCACGTTGAGAACTTCCACACGCACGCCGCTGACGTTGATCCCGCCGTCCAGCGAATCAGGAATCAGCCCGAGGAATACCGAGCAGCCCTGCGCCCCGCGCTTACAGACCATCGCTGCATCCGTCGTCTGACGTACTTTTTTCAACGCCGCCAGCGTGTCGGTTGAGCCCCCGGCAATATGAAACTCCTCTTCGGTGCCGACGATGACGTCAAAAAGATGCAGAACGGATTGCAGCTGTTTTGTCACCTGCTCAGCTTCAACAAAGCGCGTCTCGCCGTCGCCAAGAGAGGCCAGCCCCCACAACACCGGGCGGTAATCGATATCCAGCACGGTGCGCACATCGTTCCGGCGGGCATAGTTCAGCGCTGTCAGCACCGCCTCACGGGTACGCGGATTAGAAAGATGTGTGCCGGTGATCGCCAGGCAGCGGGCGGAGGCAATGTACTCTTCGCTGAAATCATCCGCCGTAATTGCCATATCGGCACAGTTGTCGCGGTAAAAAATCAGCGGAAAAGTGTCGCGATCTTTGATGCCCAGCAGCACCAGCGCCGTCAGCCGATCTTTATCGGTGATTAAATGGCTGGTATCACAGCCGACCTGGCTAAGCTCTTCACGCAAAAAGCGCCCCATGTGCTCGTCGCCAACGCGCGCCAGCATGGAAGATTTCAGCCCCTGGCGTGCGGTGCCGTAGGCCACATTGCCGGACGAACCGCCAAGATAGCGGGCGAAGCTGCTGGCATCTTCCAGCCGCGCGCCAATCTGTTGGCTGTAGAGATCTACCGCGACCCGCCCCATGCAAATCAGATCCAACTGCTTTTCTTTCATGCTTCGTCCTCAGACAATGTCAGATACGTTGACCCAGCGCCCCTGCTGGTGAGACAGGGCGATAGCATCGAGAATGCGCGATACCTTCCAGCCCTCTTCAAAATCCGGCCACATCGGCTTATCAGCGGCAATGCCGTCGATCAGATCGCGCACCTCTACCGTTTTTTGATCGTTAAAACCGATGCCGTGTCCCGCCCCCATGCAGAACGAGCCGTAGTCCGGATGGGCCGGGCCAACCAGCAGCGTACGGAACCCCTGGCGGCCTTCCGGATCGCTTTGCAGATAAAGCTTCAGCTCCGCCATTCGCTCCTGGGTAAAGCTCAGTGCGCCTTTCGTGCCGGTGATAGTCCAGGTCAGCCCCATTTTTCTGCCGCTGGCAACGCGTGACGTTTCGATCACCCCCTGAGCACCGCCTTCAAAACGCACCATCGCGTGCGCCTGATCTTCGTTTTCCACGGCAACCATTTCGCTACTGCCCGCCGAAGCCGGGCGCTGCGGAACCACTATTTTCAAATCGCCGCAGACTTCGCGAATGTCGCCCACCAGGTACTGCGCCATATTGACGATGTGCGCCGCCAGATCCCCCAGCGCGCCAAGCCCTGCGGTTTCTTTGAAGCAGTGCCAGTGGATCGGCGAAAGCGGATCGGCCATATAGTCTTCGTTATGGGTGCCGTAGAAGTGAATCACTTCGCCAATCTCTCCGCGTTCAATAATCTGCTTTGCCAGCTGCGCGGTCGGGTTCTTCATGTAGTTGAAGCCGACCAATGTCTTCACGCCAGCCAGATCGGCGGCATCCACCATCAGCCGGGCATCGCGGGCGTTGAGCGCCAGCGGCTTCTCCGAATAGACGTGCTTGCCGTGGCGAATCGCCTCCAGCGCCATCTCTTTATGCAGATGATTTGGGGAGCAGATGTCCACCACATCGATGTTTGGATCTGCTACCAGCTCGCGCCAGTCGCCGGTGGAGCGATTAAAGCCAAACGCCGTAGCGCGTTTGGCCGCCAGCTCAGGCGTGACTTCCGCCACCATTTCACGGACCAGTTCGCCCTGCAGATCAAAAACCGTCGGCGCCTGCGCGTAGGCTATTGCGTGCGCTTTGCCGATGTAGCCGGTGCCGATTAAACCAATTCTGACCTTTTTCATGTGTTGTTCCTGAAGTCGTTACCTGTCCTTTACCCTCACCCCGGCCCTCTCCCTGAAAGGGAGAGGGGAAAACAGAGGCAGCGTTGAAAATATCCCCGCGCTTATCCCCTCTTCCCTCTGGGGAGAGCTGTAATGGTGTCCCCTCTTTTTTCCCCTCTCCCCTCTGGGGAGAGGGTTAGGGTGAGGGGCAATCCTTACAGCGCGCCACGGCGGTTCTTGGCGTAGGTATCAAACGCCACCGCCAGCACGATAATCAGCCCGGTAATGATCTGCTGGTAATAGGCCGAGACGTTCATCAACACCAGGCCGTTAATCAGGATCCCCATGATGATGGCGCCGATGATCGTGCCGCTGATCCGCCCGTAGCCGCCCATCAGGGACGTGCCGCCGATCACCACCGAGGCGATCACCCGCAGCTCAAAGGAGATCCCCGCCACCGCTTCGGCGCTGCCGAGGCGGGCGCTGAGCACAAAGCCCGCCAGCCCTGCGAGGCAGCCGATAACGACATACACGCTGACCAGCACGCGCTTAACGTCGACCCCGGCGAGACGAGCCGCTTCGGGGTTGCCGCCGATGGCATAGACGAAGCGTCCCCAGCGGGTTTTATGCAGCGCCAGATAGCCCAGAATCGAGACAATGGCGAAGATCCAGATAGGAATGGAGATGCCGAGCATTTCGCCGCGTCCCCACCAGCGGTAGCCCGCATCGAAACCGGCAATAGGCGCACCATCGTTAATCACCAGCGTCAGGCCGCGCCAGATAGTCATCCCGCCCAGCGTGACGATGAACGGCGGCAGGCGCAGGCGAGTGACGCCCAGTCCGTGCAGGAAGCCTATTAGCGTGCCAATAGCCAGGCAGATCCCAAGCCCCAACAGCCAGCTAAAACCGCCCCAGGCGTTGGGATCGACGGTAGTAAAGTTGTCACCCTTGATCACATAAGCCGCGGTCATTGCGCAGACCGCAAGGATCGAACCAACCGAGAGATCGATACCCGCCGTAAGAATGACAAAGGTCATACCCACCGCAATGATCCCGTAAATGGAAACCTCGGTCAGGATGTTGAAAATATTACGTTCGGACAGGAAGTTACTGTTCTGCGACTGGAAGAAAATCAGCAGCAGGAACATGAAGATCAGCACCCCGAAGCGCTCAAAGAAAGCGATCGGATCGAAGCGCGAAGCGCTTTTTGCCGGCGTCTGGCTTTTGGTAATCATCTGCGTCATGGGCTCCCCCGTTATGCGGCGCTTAAGGCGCTATGGTTGATGGCCATCAGGGTCATCAGCCGCTCTTCGTTGGCTTCATCGCCGTGCAGTTCGCCGGTCACCCGCCCTTCGCTGAGGGTGATTATCCGGTCAGACACCGCGAGGATTTCCGGCAGATCGGAAGAGATAACGATCACCGCCACGCCCCGCTTTGCCATCTCGAACAGTACCTGGTGCACTTCAGACTTGGTGCCAACATCAATGCCGCGGGTCGGCTCATCAACGATCAGCACCCGTGGATTAAGCGCCATACAGCGCGCAAGGATCACTTTTTGCTGATTACCGCCGGAGAGCTTGCGCACCTCCTGCTCGGCGTTAACCATTTTGATTTGCAGCGCCTGCCGATAGGACTCGATCAGCGCGTCCTCTTTACGTGGGCTAACGAAATAGCGCCAGGTCAGCAGCGACGAGAGGCTGGACAAAGACAGGTTGTCGCGGATCGACAGGCCAAGAACCGCGCCCTCTTTTTTACGATCCTCCGGCACCAGCGCGATCCCCTGCTCCAGAGCATGCATCGGGTTTTGCGGCTGATAGGGTTTACCGTCCAGCTCGAAGATGCCGGTGGTGAATTTGTCGGCGCCAAACAGGCAGCGGGCGACTTCGGTGCGCCCGGCGCCTACCAGCCCGGCGATGCCCAGCACTTCACCGGCATGCACGTGGAAACTTATATCTTTTAATGCGATACCGTGAGGATCGAGCGGCGGTTTTTCACGGCTGAGCCCCTTCACCGCCAGGCGAATGGGCTTGTCTTCATGGTGCGTGAGGCTGGCATCGCGGCGGTTAAACACCACGTCGCGACCGACCATCAGGCGAATAATTTGCTCCACGTTGGTGCCCGCCACGTCGCCGGAACCGGTATAGCGGCCATCCTGGAACACGGTGAAACGGTCGCAAAGCTGGAAGACTTCGTGCAGGCGATGGGTGACATAAATAATGCTAACGCCGCGACCTTTAAGCTCCCGCACCACGCGGTGCAGGCTTTCGACTTCGCTGTCGCTCAACGCGGCAGAAGGCTCATCCATAATGATCAATCGGGCATTCAGCGTCAGCGCTCTGGCAATCTCCACCATTTGCTGCTGGGCAACGCTCAGGCGGGCAACGGCGGTCGTCGGCGCTACGTTGAGCTGTAAATAGTCCAGAATGACCTGCGCTTCCTGGTTCACCGCTTTGCTGTCGACGATAAGATTCCGGCGGCGCGGCTCACGGCCAAGAAACATGTTTTCCGCCACCGTCATATTAGGCAGCAGGTTAAACTCTTGATAAATGGTAATAATGCCTTTGTTCTGGCGCTCCACCGGCGAGTCATCAACGGGCAGCGTTTCACCGTTAAACCAGATCTCGCCGCGCGTTTGCGGCTGTGCTCCGGCCAGCGCCTTTAGCAGCGTGGATTTTCCCGCGCCGTTCTCCCCCAGCAGGGCGTGAATTTCCCCCTGCCCGACGCTGAGCTGAGCGCTGCTCAGCGCCCACACGCCGGAGAAACTTTTCGCCAGGTCGGTCACTTTCAGTAAAGGTTGCGACATCAGACTGCTCCTCTGTTGCGCCCGTCCGCATCGGGACGGGCACTGTCAGATCTACTTGCCGGCTTCGCCGATACGCTCTGCTTGATCCAGGTTTTCTTTGGTTATCATCGTTGGCGCGTAATCTGCCCCGGTGATCGCCTTCTTCTCACGGATATTGGCCACCAGTTGGCTCATCGCCGTCTTCACCGCAAAACCTGGACGTTGATCGGCGGTTGCCGCCAGCCAGCCATCGCGCACGCGGGCCAGCGCTTCCGGCACGGCGTCAAAGCCTGTCACCAGCACTTCACCCGGCTTCATGCCCTGCCCCTGCAGCGCTTCAATGGCTCCCAGCGCCATATCGTCGTTGGCAGAAAGAATGACCTGAGGTTTTTTCGGCAGCGACGGCAGCACGCTTTCAACGATGCGCATACCTTCAGAACGCATCCAGTTTCCGGTCTGATCGGCGACGATCTTGTATTTATCGCCTCCGGCTTTCAGGCCATCACGGATCCCTTTAGTGCGCTCTATGTTGGAGGAAGAACCCGGCTGGCCGGTCAGCAGCACGATGTCCGCGCCGTCAGGGAATTTGGCTTTCACAAAGTCAGCCACCGCCTGGCCGCCTTTGTAGTTGTTGGCGCCGAAATGCAGCACCGGCTTTTCGCTGGCTACCGAGCGGTCGAGCGTGACCACCGGCAGATTAGCGTCCTGAATTTCTCCTACCGCGCTCGACACGGCGTTAACGTCATTCGGCGAAACGATAAATCCCTGCGCGCCACGGGTAATGGCGTTTTCCAGGTCGGCAGCCTGCTTAGGAGAGCTGCCCTGGCTGTCGAGCACCTGCAGCTTAACGCCCATCTCTTTGGCGGCCTGCACGGCGGTGCGCTGCATATGCACTTCAAACGGCATAGCGAGGTTTGGGGTGCTAAAAACAATCTGTTCGTTTTCGGCCAGCGCCGGAGCCGTGGTCAGGGCGATGAGGGCGGCGAGGATCAGCTTTTTCATTGTTATCTCTCTTCTATGTGTAGGGTCTTCGGAGGTTACAAAGCAACTTCGCGCTGGCTACGCAGTGACTCCAGCGCCTTGTCGGCCAGGTACAGGGCGCGTTCACCGTCATCGCCGCTGCACTCGGGTTTGGCCTCACCGCGCAGGACGGCAACAAAGTGCTGCCATTCGGCGGCGTAGGCATCTTTGTAGCGCTGGAGGAAGAAGTGTTCTGGCAACGCGCTGTTGTGACCGCCGTCGCCGAAGAACTGAACCTGATTTTCCAGAATATTGCCGGCGGTCAGCAGGCCCTTAGAACCGTGTAGCTCGAGGCGCTGGTCGTATCCGTAGGCCGAACGACGGCTGTTAACGATGGTGGCCAGCGCGCCAGAAGCGTATTTCAGGACGATAAACGCGGTATCGATGTCTCCCGCCGCGCCAATCGCCGGGTCAACCAGGTTGCTGCCCTGGGCGTACACCGAAACGGGCTCTTCACCCATGATGAAGCGAGCCATATCAAAGTCATGAATGGTCATGTCGCGGAACATCCCGCCGGAGACACGCACATATTCAGCAGGCGGTGGCGACGGGTCGCGAGAGATAATCACCAGCGATTCCGGCGTCCCGATGCGCCCCTGCAGCACTTCGTTTTTCACTTTACGGAACTGCGGATCGAAGCGGCGGTTAAAGCCAATGAACAGCGGAACATCACGCTCTTTAACGACTTTCAGGCAGTCACGCACGCGAGCCAGATCCAGGTGTACCGGCTTTTCACAGAAAATAGCCTTGCCGTGTTTGGCGGCAAGCTCAATCAGGTCCGCATGGGTATCGGTCGCCGAGGCGATCAGCACGGCATGCACCTCCGGGTCACTCATCGCCTGTTCAACGCTTTGCTGGCGAGCCTGGTATTTTTCGGCAATGCGCGCGGCGTTTTCTGCATTAGGGTCGACAACGGACCAGAGGGTGGAATGCGGATGGGCAGCAATATTGGCGGCGTGGATCTGGCCGATACGGCCTGCTCCTAGTAAAGCAATGTTAAACATGGCGGCTCCCGAAAGTGGTGTTGCAGTAGGGTCATGAGCCGGGCAGGCCGGCCTTCACGTGCAGCTGAATAACGACGCCTTAAATAAAACATTTATTTCATTTTAATGCAGAGTGAAAGTTTCATTTTTGCGCAGAGGTTAACATTTTGATGATTTATCGACTTCATTTTGCTAGCAAAATCACAACAACGGGTGAATTAACGCCTGCACAGAGAAGGGATTTGAGAGAGGGAGCGCGTTCATAGATCGACAAAGAACACAGATGAAGTGAAAATGAAATGAACATTCCGCCAAATGGTCTGGCGGAATGCTAAAGGACTAGTACTGACGGGCTTTTTTGAGCTTACCAGCGGTTTGTTCCGCGGCATCGGTCACGGCGCTCGAGCGCGAAACCTGGGCATCTCCGGTACGCCACCAGGCTTCGTAATCGTGCGTCATGGTTTTAGGCAGCACTTTGATATCCAGCAGCGTCGGTCCCGGCTCCCGGCGGGAGGCTTCCAGGGCAGCAAGCAGCTCAGACTCGCCGTTGACCCGCCAGGCTTTGCAGCCATAGCTTTCGGCATTTTGGGCAAAGTCCACCTTCACCAGCGGGCCATCAAGCCTGCCGCTTTGCGGGTTACGGGAACGATTTTCGGTGCCAAAACTGCCCATTCCGTGGCCCATTTGCAGGTTATTGATGCAGCCGAAACCGGCGTTATCAAACAGCAAAATGGTGATTTTTATCCCTTCCTGGACGGCGGTTTGCAGCTCAGAATGCAGCATCAGGTAAGATCCGTCCCCGACCATCGCATACACCGGCTGCTGCGGCTTCGCGAGCTTAGCCCCTACCGCGGCGGCTATCTCATAGCCCATGCACGAATAGCCGTATTCGAGGTGATAGCTGTCCGGCGTTTTTACCTGCCACAGGCGCTGTAAATCTCCCGGCAACGACCCGGCCGCGCCCACCACGATGGCGTCCTCTTCTATATGCTGATTCACCAGGCCCAGCACGCGGGTTTGCGTTAATGAGGTGCCTAGCTCGCGGCTGTATTCCTGCAACGTTTCATCCAGGTGGCCCGCCACTTCTGGAGGTTCTCCTGGTTGCCAGTTCCGCCTCCACAATCGTTGGCACTCGTCGCGCCAGGCCGCTTGAGCCAGAGCTGCTTCGTCCTGCCAGGCAGCGTGGTAGCCTGCCTGATGCAGACCGGCAGTCAGCCGTTCAAGCCCAATCTTTGCATCGGCTACCAGCGGCGTGGCGTCCAGCTTGAGGGCGTCGAACTCGGCCACGTTAAGCAGCAGGAAGTCGGCCTCAGGTGAAAATAGTGATTTAGAACCGGTGGTGAAGTCGGTCAAGCGGGTACCCACGCCAATAATCAGATCGGCCTGCGGCGCAAGCCGATTAGCCGCCAGGCCGCCCGTCACGCCGAGGCCGCCGAGATTAAGTGAGTGCTCGCTTACAATTGCACCTTTCCCGGCCTGCGTTTCGGCAAACGGCAGCCCGAAGCCCTCCACAAAATGCTGAAATGCCTGATGCGCGCCTGAATAGCGAACCCCTCCGCCGCAGATAACCAGCGGGCGACGCTTGCCGGCAATCAGCTTCAACGCAGCCTGCAGGCGGCTTTCATCCGGCGGGCGCCGTTCAATATGATGTACTCGCTTCTCGAAGAAGCTTTGCGGATAATCCCAGGCTTCCCCCTGCACGTCCTGCGGCAGGCAAATCGTTACCGCTCCCGTTTCCGCGGGGTTAGTAAGTACTCGCATGGCACTAATCATGGCGCTCATAAGCTGCTCCGGGCGGTTAATCCTGTCCCAGTAGCGGGACACAGGCCGGAAGCAGTCGTTGGTGCTGATGCTGAGATCGTGATACTGCTCGATTTGCTGGAGCACCGGGTCCGGCTGCCGACTGGCATAGATGTCGCCGGGCAGCAACAACAAAGGAATGCGGTTGGCGGTGGCCGTTGCGGCGGCAGTCACCATATTTGCCGCCCCTGGCCCCACGGATGAGCTCACGGCATAAATGCGCTGCCGACGGTGCTGTTTGGCGAAGCCAGTGGCGATATGCGCCATGCCCTGCTCGTTGCAGCCCTGATGTACCTTCAGGTGGCCGGGTTCCTCCTCCAGCGCCTGCCCAAGGCCGAGCACGTTGCCGTGCCCGAAAATGGTCATTACGCCCTCAACAAACGGCTGCTCGCGCCCGTCGATTTCAACGTACTGCTGGTTTAAAAACCTGACCAGCGCCTGCGCCATGGTCATGCGTTGTGTCGTCATCTTTCCTCCCCTTAGCCCAGCGTTGGCATCGAGAACGCAGAGCCTTGCTGATGGCTGGTGTCCGGCCAGCGGGCGGTGACGGTTTTCATGCGCGTATAGAAACGTACGCCGTCGCTGCCGTGGACGTTAAGTGGCCCAAAGATGGAACGCTTCCAGCCGCCGAAGCTGTGAAACGCCATTGGCACCGGGATGGGGACGTTCACGCCGACCATGCCCGTCTGGACTTCCTCGGTAAAACGCCTTGCGGTGCCGCCATCACGGGTAAAAATCGCCGTGCCGTTGCCGTATTCATGTTTGTTAATCAGCTCCAGAGCGCTGGCGTAATCCGGCATGCGCACCACGCACAGCACCGGGCCGAATATTTCTTCTTTATAGATGGTCATTTCAGGCGTGACGCGGTCAAACAGCGTTGGGCCAACAAAATAACCGCCTTCATTGCCCGCCAGCCTGAGACCACGGCCATCAACGCGCAGCGTCGCGCCCTGCTGCTCGCCGCTATCAATATAGCCCAGCACTTTTGCCCGGTGCGGGGCGGAAATCAGCGGCCCCATGTCATTTTCTGGCTCATGCCCCAGCCCAGGCCCAACTCGCAGCGTGTCGAGCTGTTTTTCCAGTCCCGCACAAAGCGCATCGGCGGTTTCATCGCCCACGGCAACCACAACCGACAGCGCCATGCAGCGCTCACCGGCGGCACCAAAAGCGGCTCCCATGATGGCGTTGGTTGCCATTTCCAGGTCAGCATCCGGCATTAAGATACAGTGGTTTTTCGCCCCGCCCAGCGCCTGGCAACGCTTGCCGTGGGCGGAAGCAGTCTGGTAGATGTACTCGGCAATCGGCGTCGAGCCGACAAAGCTGACGGCCTGAACTCTTGGGTCAGTCAGCAGAACGTCTACGGCTTCTTTATCGCCCTGAACTACGTTAAATACTCCGTCCGGCAGCCCGGCCTCTTGCAACAGTTGAGCTAGCCGCAGCGACAACGACGGATCTTTTTCCGACGGCTTGAGGACGAAGGTATTGCCGGTAACCAGCGCAATGGGGAACATCCACATCGGCACCATGGCCGGGAAGTTAAACGGCGTGATCCCCGCACAAACGCCAAGCGGCTGCATCAGCGAGTGGCTATCTACGCCCGTACCCACGTTGGCCGAATGCTCGCCCTTTTGCAGATGCGGTATGCCACAGGCAAACTCCACCACTTCGAGGCCGCGGGTCAGTTCGCCCACGGCATCAGAATACACTTTGCCGTGCTCTTCGCTGATGAGCCTCGCCAGGCCGTCCATATGTTCTTCAAGCAGGCTTTTAAAGCGGAACATCACGCGAGCGCGCTTGAGGGGAGACTGGCGAGCCCAGCCCGGAAACGCCTGCTGAGCGGCGGCGATGGCCTGCTCGGTCTGCCTGGCCGTGCTCATACCGACCTGGCGAATCTGCTCGCCGGTTGCCGGGTTGAAGATCGCCTGCACGCGCTGACCTTCGCCCGCGACGCATTCACCGTGAATAAAATTAGCTACCGTCTCCATCTCTGGCCTCTCGCTGTTAGGGTTGTCTCCCGAACACTGTATATGAAACAAACATTCCATTTTAAGTTGAAATAAAATAAATGTTGATTATTGTGATCAACACTCCGTTTTTATGTTAACACGGGGAAAGATGTGCAAAGACTGAGAGGCAAGAGACATTTCAGCCCCACCGGCTTTTGGTGCATCTGTTTCATTTTTCGCGGTACTGCGCTTAAATACGTTTCAGTGAATACTTTTGAGGATGGCAAATTGACCACGGCGACGACCCTAAGCGAACTCCAACAGCAGATCCGCGACCGCTACGACGGCCTGAGTAAGAGGCTGCAGCAGGTTTCCCGCTACGTGCTGGATAACACCAACAGCGTGGCATTTGATACCGTGGCCGCTATTGCCGAGCGGGCCGAAGTGCCGCCCTCGACGCTGATTCGCTTTGCCAATGCCTTTGATTTCAGCGGCTTCAACGAGATGAAACAGCTGTTCCGTATGAACCTGGTGGAAGAGACGGCCAGCTACACTGACCGGGCGAGGCTGTTCCGCGAGCTTGGCAGCGAAGTCGTCCCGGAAACGCCGCTGGATATTCTGCAAGAGTTCGCTCGTTCGAACGCTCAGGCGCTGCAGCAGCTGGCCGCACGTACCGATCCAGAGCAGCTACAACATGCGGTTGAGCTGCTCGCCGAAGCGGACACTATCTATGTTGTCGGCCTGCGCCGTTCTTTTAGCGTGGCGGCCTACCTGACCTATGCCCTGAGCCACCTTGATTGCCGCGCAGTGCTGCTGGACGGGCTTGGCGGCATGCTGCGCGAGCAAGTCAACCGCGTTAAAGCGAAAGATATCGTGGTGTCGATAAGCTTCTCGCCTTATGCCGAGGAAACGCTGATGGTGAGTGAAATCGCCGCGCAGGCCGGTGCCCGCCAGATTGTGATTACCGACAGCCAGATCAGCCCGTTCGCAACATTCAGCGATCTCTGTTTTGTGGTGAAAGAGGCGCAGGTCGACGCTTTCCGCTCGCAGTCGGCCACGCTTTGCCTGGTGCAGTCGCTGATGGTGGCGCTCGCGTATTACCAGGGCACGCCCCACAGCGCGCTTTCGCCGGAGGCCTGATTTTCGGATTGCCGAATGTCTCCGCAGGGTTAAGATGAAAACAGCGTTTCAAAAAATAACTCTTACCCTAAGGAGACACTATGCCGTACGAGGCCAGCCCGGCACGTTATCAATCCATGCAGTATCGCTCCTGCGGCCAGAGCAGCTAAAAGAAAACGTGAAAGCGCCGGATAATCTCAGCTTTACGGCAGAAGAGCTGGAGAGAATTGACCGCCACGTTACCGATGGCGAACTGAATTTGTGGCAGGCATCTTCGGATAAATAAAAGCAAAAGCCCCTGTTTAACAGGGGCAAGAAGCCAGCGCGAGGTCCGCATCACACTCTCAATAATAACGTTCCTATCCTGTCTGGAAATGCGTTTAACGTCTCACACGCTGTTCAGGTCTATCTCAGGGCGCTGGTACTGCGGCCAAACCAGCGCCACCAGCTCCGGGTAGGCTTCCCGGCTAAACTCGTTAAAACACTGACGCAGGTTGAGCACTTCAATATCCGACAACGGAACCTGCTCACCTTCGGCGCAGCGTTTTTTAATATTGTCGTAATATTTATATACCGCCGAATTTAAGTCGCTGCAGCGGCGCTGGGCGCTAAATAAAACCGGCTGCGAGGTCAACTCATCAATACGCATTTTTTTAATTGTGGCATGGGTGAAATCAATATACTCACTGTTGATACGCCAATAATAGCTGGGCGTGATTTTTGACATCAACATGCCAAAGTAATCTTCCCGCTCTTCGCTGGTGGTCAGCGGTTTTATTTCATCAGACTTATTATTTGACGCACCAAATTCCTTGCGCATAACCAACACGGCGCATAACAAAATCAAAATTGTGACAATAGAATAAAATATGCTGTGCATAAGAAACTCCTGTTTTTTTTATTTTTGAATTGAGGCATCATATCGCGAATCTCTGAACCTGAATATTGAACCGATATCAAAGGATCACATTCGATGCTGCCTGAACACTTCTTACCACGGCGCTATCCTGTTGTTGCACCCTCAACGCTCCCTGCAGAAGCTGAAAATAGTACCACGCCGGAAGTCGTTCAGGATAAGATTTTAACGCTGGAAAAAAACATCCTGAGCGGCAGTCATTACGCAGGCCAGGCCAAAAACCGCCTGCTTGAAGAAACCGATCGCCATATTAAAGAACGTCTGCTGTGCGCGGTCAGGATAGAAGCTCTACATGCCCTGATGGGCGAACTGGTTGAAAAAGAACTTATTAGCGCCGCCGACTTACAAATGCTTATCGAAGATAAAACCGCCTGGGTGAGTAGCAAAGAACAGGAAATTTGGGTTAATCAAATGACTCAAGAAAAACCCTGGCCATTATGCTATTCGATTGAGGAGTAGTGCCGTGGCAGAACCTATAAAAAAACAATCTGCGTTAATCAACGCCGACGAAAATAAAGACCATGAATTTACGTTAAGTAAAAACATAGCTATTCTTGTTCGGCTTAAAAATGAAAATATTACCCGCAATACACAGGAAGTGACGGATATTACTTCGGCACTGGTCGACCTGAAATGGATGAACCGCCGTGAGATTTACCCATGGCGAGCGAAGGAGGAAGTGTACGGCGCGGTGCTGGAAGAGATCCTCAGCCACCATCCGAAGCTTAAAGAGCAAATCCTCAAGCGACTGGAAGGACATTATCAGCGCCTGAAGGAGCAAGAAGCCCAGACGCTGTCGATAACCCGTGGCCTGGCGGAGAAGACATGGAAGAGTTCCACTCTGTGAGTGGGGTTTGCCTCTTCTACACATTTCCCTTTCCAATCTTCCGGGAGATATCTTTCGCTCCGCGGTTTTCCGTTCACCTTTAGATCTGCTTCCCCTGTACTTTCAGCGCACGGTGAACGTGTCCGGGGGCGATGAGAGCCGGGAACAAGGGCGTGGCTTTGGAACTGGCAGCAATTTTTATGTTCAGCGTGGCTATAAGTTTGAAGCGAGGCTCGGTTCCGGCTTAAATCGCCTCCGTTTTCTCTCCGACTGGCCAGGGTCCGGCCGTCGGGAACGGCCGGAGGCTGAGAGCGTCGGGAACGCATCTCAGGCGACCCAGGACTGGGAGATAAAACGGAGGTCTGCCGCTTTAGCGGTCGATTTATTTGGCCGGGAGTCCGGGGTCTCGGGGAAGTGACGGTGACTTCCCCGAATCGTTCACAAGTTCTGTGATGACATGTGAAGCAGGACTGGAAGTGAACGGAACCTTAGTCGAACCGTCATAGACTCCTCTCCCAAGAGGAAAAGGGCCGTGATGAGGGCCCCCCCTCTTACTTCGCTTTAGTGACTTCCTGGCCGACCAGGCCAATCTTCAGGTACCCTGCCTGGTGCAGCGTATCCATCACGTCCATCAGCGTTTCGTAGTCCACCGTTTTGTCCGCGCGGAAGAAAATGGTGGTGTCCTTTTTCCCTTCGGTCGCGGCAATCAATGAGCTAACCATCGACTCTTTGCTTACCGGATCGTTGCCGATAAACATCGAATGGTCTGCTTTTACCGACAGGTAAACCGGCTTTTCCGGGCGTGGCTGCGGTTCGCTGCTGGAGGCCGGAAGGTTAACCTTCACGTCCACCGTGGCCAGCGGCGCGGCCACCATGAAGATGATCAGCAGCACCAACATCACGTCGATAAACGGCGTAACGTTGATTTCGTGCATTTCACCATTGTCATCGAGGTTTTCGTTCAGACGCATTGCCATGGGGCATTAACCTACACGCAGTTGCTGAGTATTGCGTACCGGGCGCGGCTGGGCTGTACCCTCCAGGTCAAGGTCGCGGCTTTGCAGCAGCAGTACCTGAGCCGCCACGTCGCTAAGGCTTGCTTTGTAGCTGCCAATCATACGCGCGAAGATGTTATAGATAACCACCGCAGGGATTGCGGCGACCAGGCCAATGGCCGTTGCCAGCAGTGCTTCTGCGATACCCGGCGCAACAACCGCCAGGTTAGTGGTCTGGGACTGGGCGATACCGATGAAGCTGTTCATGATGCCCCAAACGGTGCCGAACAGGCCGACAAACGGCGAAATAGCGCCGATAGTGGCCAGGAAGCCGTTGCCACGCCCCATGTGACGCCCAACGGCGGCCACGCGGCGCTCAAGGCGAAAGCCGGTACGATCTTTGATGCCTTCGTTATCTTCAACGCCGGCGGAAAGTTCCAGCTCGTTTTGGGCTTCGTTGATTAACAGCGTGCTGAGGCTTTTGCTGTCAAACGCTTCGGCCGCGCTGCTCGCTTCATTCAGGGAGCGGACGTTAGCCAGCTGCTGCTGTTCGCGCTTGAGGCGACGTTTCTGGGTAATCAGCTCCACGCTCTTACTGAAAAAGATGGCCCAGGTGACTACAGAGGCCATAATCAGGCCAATCATCACGATCTTCACTACGATGTCAGCATGTTGATACATGCCCCAAACGGACAGATCCGTCTGCATCAAATTACTCGTCACGTCTTACGCTCCAGCGAGAAATAAATGTCAAAACTGAGACTAATATATCAAAAAACTATCGAATTGATAGTCGTTCTCATTAGTATTTGCAGACTGCCAGAAATTGTTGAGGCATTCCTTGCGCTTACGCAGGAAAAGGTCTGCCCCAGCGAAATGATGACTTTTTTGACCAACCTGAAAAAACGCCATGATGCCCTTTGCGCATTTTGTGTTAATTTACGTCCAGACATCCAGATGGTTAAACGGGGAAACGACAATGGCGGAAAAACACATCGAAACGACGCTGGTCAACGCCGGGCGCAGCAAGAGGTTTACTCAGGGTTCGGTTAACAGCGTCATTCAGCGCGCCTCCTCTTTGGTGTTTGAAAGCGTCGAGGCCAAAAAACAGGCCACCGCCAATCGCGCAAAAGGAGAGCTGTTCTACGGCCGCCGCGGCACGCTAACCCATTTCTCGTTACAGGAAGCGATGTGCGAACTTGAAGGCGGCGCCGGCTGCGCCCTCTTCCCCTGCGGCGCCGCTGCCGTTGCCAATACTATTCTGGCCTTTGTCGAGCAGGGCGATCATGTTCTGGTCACCGAAACCGCCTACGAACCCACCCAGGACTTCTGCACCAAAATTCTCTCGAAGCTCGGGGTCAGCACCAGTTGGTTCGCGCCGGATATCGGGGCCGGGATAGCCGACCTGATTCAGCCGAACACCAAAGTCGTTTTCCTCGAGTCCCCCGGCTCTATTACCATGGAAGTCCACGATATTCCGGCGATCGTCGCGGCGGTCAGGCGCGTTGCCCCTGACGCTATCATCATGATCGACAATACCTGGGCGGCTGGCGTGCTGTTTAAGGCGCTGGAGTTCGGTATCGATATTTCTATTCAGGCGGGCACCAAATACCTGATTGGCCATTCGGATGCGATGGTCGGCACCGCGGTATCCAATGCACGATGTTGGGATCGGCTGCGCGAGAATGCCTACCTGATGGGGCAAATGCTGGATGCGGATACCGCTTATATGACAAGCCGAGGTATTCGCACGCTGGGCGTTCGTCTGCGTCAGCACCATGAAAGCAGCCTACAAGTGGCCGAATGGCTGGCCGGGCATCCTCAGGTAGAAAGAGTGAATCATCCGGCACTTCCCGGAAGTAAAGGGCATGAATACTGGAAACGTGACTTTACAGGCAGCAGCGGGCTGTTCTCGTTTGTGCTGAAAAAACGGCTCAGCGATGAAGAGTATGCACGGTACCTCAATCATTTCGAGCATTTCAGCATGGCCTATTCCTGGGGCGGTTATGAATCGCTTATTCTCGCTAATCAGCCTGATGAACTGGCTGAGATCCGCCCCGCAGGCGGCGTCGACTTCAGCGGTACCCTGGTTCGCCTGCATATTGGCCTGGAAAACGTGGACGATCTGATTGCCGATCTGGAAGTAGGTTTCCAGCGCATTGCCTAAAATTTCCGTTTAGCGGTAACCGTGGAGCGTTTTTTTGCCATCATCGGCGTTTTGTTGAGCCTGGGATCAAGGTGTCGCCGGCATTTTAGCGGTACAATGTGTAGAAATTAAGGTGAGCCTAAGTTGCGGGAGCAATACTCAGGCAAGCTCAATAAGCGGTTCCACAGGAATACCCATGGCTGTTATAAAAAATATTGTCGAGGCGCTCTGGCATCACGATTTTGCCGCGCTGGCCGCCCCCCACGTTATTGGTGTTGTTTATTGCGTTATGTTCGCAACGCTTTTTCTGGAAAATGGGCTGCTTCCCGCTTCGTTTTTGCCGGGAGATAGCCTGCTGCTGCTCGCGGGCGCGCTAATAGCGAAAGGGGTAATGGGATTTGTTCCAACGTTGGTTATTCTTACCGTTGCCGCAAGCCTCGGCTGCTGGCTGAGCTATTTACAAGGCCGCTGGCTCGGCAATACCCGTACCGTGAAAGGCTGGCTTGCACAACTGCCAACCCAGTACCACCAGCGCGCCACGCAGATGTTTGACCGCCACGGCCTGCTGGCGCTGCTCGCTGGCCGCTTCCTGGCCTTTGTTCGTACGCTGCTGCCAACCATGGCGGGCATTTCGGGCCTCAGCAACCGTCGTTTTCAGTTATTTAACTGGCTGAGCGGGCTGCTGTGGGTGGGCGTTGTTACCAGCCTGGGCTATGCGCTCAGCATGATCCCCTTTGTTAAGCGTCATGAAGATCAGGTCATGACCTTCCTGATGATCCTGCCCGTTGCCCTGCTGATTTTTGGCCTTGTCGGCACGCTGTTTGTGGTGTTGAAAAAAAAAGTTAGCGCCGCGTAATCGTCCTTGATTCAGCCAGAGCGGATAAGAATGGCTTATTCGCTCTTTGCAATCACCGCCTTAAATCACCCGCATCCGCGCCATGTCTTCCCCCGGCGTCACGCCAAAATAGCGCTTAAACTCCCGGCTAAACTGCGAAGCGCTTTCATAGCCGACGCGAATAGCCGCCGCGCTTGCCTTCATACCGTCATGCAGCATTAACATTCTTGCCTTATGCAGGCGATAGCTTTTCAGGTATTGCAGCGGCGAGGTGCTGGTCACCGACTTAAAGTTATGATGGAACGCCGACACGCTCATGTTAGCCTCGGCCGCCAGCTGGTCTACCGACAGGTTTTCGGTGTACTGGTTTTCAATCCGACGCAGCACCCGGCTGATGAGACTAAAATGAGTCTGGCGACTAACCAGCGCCAACAGCGCCCCGCCGCTTGGCCCCGTCAGCACGTGATAGAGGATCTCGCGGATAATTTGTTTGCCCAGCACCCGGGCATCAAGAGGCCTTTCTAAGACGTCCAACAGCCGCTCGGTGGCGCAAAGAATTTCTTCCGACAGTTCGGCTGAATTGATTCCATCGGTGCAGGACTGAGGCCGGAAAAGGTCGTCCTCGCCGATGTCCATCAGCAAATCCTGCAGCTGCTGAATATCCACCTTCACGCGCATCCCCGCGAGCGGCACGTCGGCTGTCGCAAAGGTTTCGCACTCAAAGGGCAAAGGCACCGTCAGGAGCAGGTATTCGTTGGCGTCATAGCGGAATACGCGGTCGTTGAGATAACCCGTTTTATGGCCTGAAAAGAGAAAAACAATGCCCGGATCGTACATTACCGGAGTACGTGCCATCGGTTTGGTGCCGTACATCAGCCTTACGCCATCAAAAAATACATCACTTTTTTCTTTTAAAATCAGCTGATTGATTTTATCCGTCAGCTGCTGGCAGATAGCCTGGCGGTTCATGTTTACGTCTCCACGGCACTTTTATCCGGCTTACAGTGTGCGATGAATCCTACGGTTTCTCCAGCCGTTTGGAGAAACAGGCAAGATAAAGGCAGGAATATGCATTGAGAGAGACAGGGTGGCGGACCACAATAAGCGCCATCAGATTTAGCAATGTAACTCATCTAACGAACGGGAAATCCATCATGAATAACTTCAATCTTCATACCCCAACCCGCATCCTGTTTGGTAAAGGCTCCCTGGCAGAACTGCGTGACCAGATCCCAGCGGACGCTCGCGTCCTGGTGACCTACGGCGGCGGCAGCGTGATTAAAACTGGCGTACTGGGCCAGGTTAAAGACGCGCTGAAAGGCCTCGACGTGCTGGAGTTTGGCGGCATCGAACCTAACCCGTCTTACGAAACGCTGATGAAAGCCGTGGAAATCGCGCGTAAAGAAAACGTGACTTTCCTGCTGGCAGTCGGTGGCGGCTCCGTGCTCGACGGCACTAAATTCATCGCGGCTGCGGCTCACTATCCACAGGATATCGATCCGTGGAATATTCTGCTGACCCGCGGTAACGACGTGAAAAGCGCGATCCCAATGGGCTCCGTGCTGACGCTGCCGGCCACCGGCTCCGAGTCCAACAAAGGCGCAGTGGTTTCCCGCCGTTCTACCGGCGACAAACAGGCGTTTATGTCTGACTTCGTACAGCCTGTCTTTGCGGTTCTGGATCCGGTTTACACCTACACCCTGCCGCCTAAACAGGTTGCTAACGGCGTGGTGGATGCCTTTGTTCACACCATCGAGCAGTACCTGACCTACCCGGTTAACGCCAAAGTGCAGGATCGTTTTGCCGAAGGCATTCTGCTGACGCTGGTTGAAGACGGCCCGAAAGCGCTGAAAGATCCGGAAAACTATGACGTTCGTGCGAACGTGATGTGGGCCGCGACGATGGCGCTGAACGGCCTGATTGGGGCCGGCGTGCCGCAGGACTGGGCAACCCATATGCTGGGCCACGAACTGACCGCAATGCACGGCCTGGATCACGCTCAGACCCTGGCGGTGGTTCTGCCTTCTCTGATGAATGAAAAACGTAACGAGAAGCACGCCAAACTGCTGCAATATGCAGAGCGCGTCTGGAACATCACTTCCGGCAGCGAAGACGAACGTATTGATGCCGCTATCGAAGCTACGCGCAATTTCTTCGAGAAAATGGGCACCGCGACTCGCCTGTCCGCCTACGGCCTGGACGGCAGCTCCATCCCTGCTCTGCTGGTGAAACTGGAAGAAAAAGGCATGACTAAGCTGGGTGAACATCAGGACATCACGCTGGACGTTAGCCGCCGCATTTACGAAGCCGCTCGCTAAGAGAATCCTGGTGATGGCTTTCATTGCCTGAGTTTCGACTAGACTTAATAAAAAACTTACACCGGGCTTGCCCGGTGTTTTTCGCACTATTAAGGAGGTACGTATGACTCATCCAACCTTAATCAAGCTCCAGGATGGCAACGTGATGCCGCAGCTTGGGCTCGGTGTCTGGCAGGCAAGCAACGACCAGGTCAGGACAGCCATTGAGAAAGCGCTGGAGGTGGGGTACCGCTCCATTGACACCGCCGCCGCCTACAAAAATGAGGACGGCGTAGGCGCCGCGCTGAAGAGCGCAGGCGTTGCGCGTGACGACCTGTTCATTACTACAAAGCTATGGAACAGCGACCAGCAGCGGCCTCGCCAGGCGCTGGAAGACAGCCTTGAAAAGCTGCAGCTCGACTACGTCGATCTCTACCTGCTGCACTGGCCGGTGCCGAGTAAGGATCGCTACCTCGAAGCCTGGAAAGGGCTGATTGAGCTGCAAAAAGAGGGCCTGGTGACGAGTATCGGGGTGTGTAACTTCAATATTAATCATCTCCAGCGGCTGATCGACGAAACCGGCGTTAGCCCGGTTATTAACCAGATTGAGCTGCACCCACTGCTGCAGCAGCGCCAGATTCATGCGTGGAACGCTACCCATAAGATTCAGACCGAGTCATGGAGCCCGCTGGCTCAGGGCGGCGAAGACGTGTTTGATCAGAAAATCATTCGTGATTTAGCGGAGAAATACGGCAAAACGCCGGCGCAGGTTGTGATTCGCTGGCACCTGGATAGCGGACTGGTGGTTATCCCTAAATCGGTCACGCCTGCTCGTATTGCCGAAAACTTTGAGGTGTTCGACTTCCGGCTGGACAAAGACGAGCTGGCTGAAATTGCGAAGCTCGACTGCGGCAAACGTCTTGGGCCAGACCCGGATGTGTTTGTCGGCTAAGTCCAGATTTTCTTTCCCAAACCACCTTCGCCTTAACGGGCCGGGTGGTTTTTTATTTCCTGTACACCCCCTGCCCAAGCGGTTTCTACGCGCAACACATCCGTTCTGACGGTGACTGAATTTTCACGGCGTTCATTATTTGTTCTTTTAGCCGTAATCAAAAAGTCACACAACACCACGATAAATAGGGCCAGCTTCGCTAACTCATTTGGAATGGTTATGAACAGATCCCTTGCCGTTGTTACCAACTCTGACCTGGAGTCTCTGCCGCAGTTTGCACCCGCTCCGGGCCGTAAAGTACTGAGCGTTAAGAGCCTGAGTAAGGCCTATAACTCCCATCAGACCGTGCTGCACGACATTAACTTCGACCTGCATGCCGGTGAGCTGGTTGGCGTGATTGGCCGCTCAGGCGCGGGCAAATCCACGCTGCTGCATATTCTTAACGGTACGCATACTGCCACGTCGGGCGAGATCCTCAGCTTTCCAGAAGTCGGGATGCCGCACGATGTGTCTAAACTCAGCGGTCGCGCTCTGAACCAGTGGCGCACCGAATGCGGCATGATTTTCCAGGATTTCTGCCTGGTGCCGAGACTGGACGTGCTGACTAACGTGCTGCTGGGCCGCCTGAGCCAGACCTCCACGCTGAAATCCCTGTTTAAAGTTTTCCCTGAGGCAGACCGCGCCCGCGCCATTTCCCTGCTGGAGTGGATGAACATGCTGCCTCACGCCCTGCAGCGCGCCGAGAACCTTTCCGGCGGCCAGATGCAGCGCGTAGCCATTTGCCGGGCGCTGATGCAAAACCCAGGCATCCTGCTGGCCGATGAGCCGGTAGCTTCCCTCGACCCGAAAAATACCCAACGCATCATGAAAGTGCTGCGTGAAGTGTGTGAGCAAGGCATTAGCGTGATGGTGAACCTGCATTCCATCGAGCTGGTGAAGGAGTACTGCACCCGCGTTATCGGGGTTGCAAAAGGAAATATCGTGTTTGACGGTCATCCGGCGATGTTAACGGAGGACGTGCTGCATCTCTTGTACGGCGATGAAATCAATCAAGTGCATTAATTCTCTCTCCAATTGATACAACACAGGCAATGATAATGAAAAAGCAACTGACTGGCGCATTACGTTTATCTGCAGTGATTACTGGCCTTGTGATTGCAGGCCACGCAATGGCTGCTGACCAGCCGCGCGAACTGAACCTCGGGATCCTCGGCGGGCAGAATGCGACCCAGCAAATTGGTGATAACCAGTGTGTGAAGCAGTTCATGGATAAAGAACTGAATGTCGACACTAAACTGCGTAACTCTTCTGACTACTCTGGCGTTATTCAGGGCCTGATCGGCGGTAAAGTCGACCTGGTGCTGAGCATGTCCCCTTCTTCCTACGCTTCGGTGTACATGAACGATCCGAAAGCGGTGGATATCGTTGGCATCGCGGTTGACGATAAAGATCAGTCCCGCGGCTACCACTCTGTGGTTATCGTTAAGGCCGACAGCCCGTACAAAACCATCGAAGATCTGAAAGGGAAATCCTTCGGCTTCGCCGATCCTGACTCCACTTCAGGCTACCTGATCCCTAACCACGAGTTCAAACAGAAGCTCGGCGGCACTCCGGACAACAAATACAACAACTTCTTCTCCAGCGTGACCTTCTCCGGCGGCCACGAGCAGGACATCCTGGGCGTGCTGAACGGCCAGTTTGCCGGCGCGGTGACCTGGGCTTCAATGGTCGGCGACTATAACGACGGCTATAGCGCCGGGGCGTTTAACCGCCTGATCCGTATGGATCACCCTGACCTGATGAAGCAGATCCGCATCATCTGGACTTCCCCACTGATCCCGAACGGCCCGATCCTGGTCAGCAACAAGCTGCCGGCTGACTTCAAGGCCAAAGTCGTGGATGCGGTGAAGAAACTGGATAAAGAAGATCACGGTTGCTTCGTGAAGGCGATGGGCGGCACCCAGCACATCGGCCCGGCATCTGTGGCTGACTTCCAGCAGATCATCGACATGAAGCGTGAGCTGGTTAGCGCCCGCTAATTGCGAACGCCGCATAAAAATCGCACCCCGGCGACCTGCCAGGGTGCTTTTTTATCAGGACGGGGCGACCCGTCACCGGAAACAAACCGGATAATAAGTGATGATGTTGAATACGGAATTTGAACGTTACTATCACCAGATCAGAATGCGCCAGAAGCGCGACACCCTGATTTGGTCTCTGCTGCTGGTAGGCCTGTATCTTACCGCCGGTCACATCGCTGAGTTCAGCCTGACTACCATCTGGCAATCACTACCAAACTTCTTCGACTACATGTTCGAAACCCTGCCGACGCTGCACCTGTCGGTTCTGCTGGCCGACGTCCACACCAAAGGCTCACTGGCCTATTGGGGCTACCGTCTCCCCATTCAGCTCCCGCTGATTTGGGAAACCCTGCAGCTGGCGCTGGCTTCGACGCTGATTTCGACCTGTATTGCCGCCGTGCTGGCATTTCTTGCCGCCGGTAATACCTGGACGCCGCCCGCCGTACGCTTCGGCGTTCGCGCGTCGGTTGCGTTTCTGAGAACCATGCCGGAGCTGGCGTGGGCGGTGATGTTCGTGATGGCCTTTGGTATCGGCGCCATTCCGGGATTTCTGGCGCTGGCGCTGCACACCGTTGGCAGCCTGACCAAGCTGTTTTACGAAGCCATCGAAAGTGCATCTGACAAACCGGTACGCGGGCTCATGGCCTGCGGCGCTACGCCACTCCAGCGCGTACGCTTCGCCCTGTGGCCTCAGGTAAAACCTATTTTTCTGTCCTACAGCTTCATGCGTTTTGAGATTAACTTCCGTTCCTCCACCATCCTCGGCCTCGTGGGCGCGGGCGGGATTGGGCAGGAGCTGATGACCAACATTAAACTCGACCGCTACGACCAGGTCAGCATCACGCTGCTGCTGATTATCGTGGTGGTTTCGGTCCTCGATGTCCTGTCCGGCAGGCTGCGCCGCTGGGTTCTGGAAGGGAAAAAATGAATACTTTTCAGGCAACGCCGGATATCACCCAAAGCCGCGAGCAGCACCGCGAACTTTACCGTATGCAGGGGCGTTATCTGCGCCACATCGGCCTGCTGGCCGCCGCCATCCTCGGCTACTACATCTGGTTCTTTTTCACCTTCGGCATCGACTCCGGGCAAATTCTCAGCGGCATGGTTCAGCTGGGGCGCTACTTCCTGCGTATGTTTGTCTGGCATGATTTTATGAACTGGCCGTTCGCCTATTACTTCTCGCAAATCGCCATTACGCTCGCCATCGTTTTCGCCGGGACGTTAACCGCCACGGTGCTGGCGCTGCTGCTATCGTTTTTTGCCGCCCGCAATATCATGCAGGGCCCGGTAGCACGCATCGTCGCGCTGCTGGTGCGCCGCCTGTTTGACCTGCTGCGCGGCGTCGACATGGCCATTTGGGGGCTGATTTTCGTACGTGCGGTTGGGCTTGGCCCGCTGGCAGGCGTGCTGGCAATTATCATGCAGGATACCGGGCTGCTGGGCAGGCTGTATGCCGAGGGGCACGAAGCGGTAGAGCGCTCTCCGAGTCGGGGATTAACCGCCGTGGGCGCGGCGGGCATTCAGAAACACCGCTTCGGGATTTTCACCCAGTCGTTCCCGGCGTTTCTCTCTCTCAGCCTGTACCAGATTGAGTCCAACACCCGCTCGGCGGCAGTGCTGGGCTTTGTTGGAGCGGGCGGCGTAGGCCTGGTGTACGCCGAGAACATGCGGCTGTGGAACTGGGACGTGGTGATGTTTATCACCCTGATTCTGGTCTGCGTGGTGATGGCGATGGATGCTGTTTCTGCCTGGCTGCGCCGCCGCTATATCACCGGGAAGCCGGTGCCGCTCTATTCTCCGCAATAACGTCTAAAACGGGGCGCGGTCTTCGCCGTGCCCCGCTCATGCTACAAAGACCAGTTCAGCGTTTGCCAACCGTAGCGTGCGCCCTGCGCCGCAAGCTTCTGGCAAGGATTGACCATCAATACCCGGTCGGCCTCCAGACACAACGGCAGATCGTTAATGGAATCGGTATAAAACGTCAGTTCCCCGCTGTATTCCGGATTCACCTGCAGCCACTCCTTCAGGCGGGTAATTTTCCCGGTCTGGTAGCTCGGCACGCCGCTTATCACGCTGGTGTAAGCGTTATTGCCGGTCACCAGGTCGATACCTATCGCATGTTTAATGCCAAGCCGTGGTGCAATGGCTTTCACCAGCAGGCTGACGGACGCAGAGATAATCATCATCTGCTGGCCCTGGGCGTGCAATTGCTCAATCAGGCGCTTCGCCTGCGGGTAAACCAGCGGCAGAACGTCGGTTCCTACGCAGCGGGCAACGAGGGTGTCCACATCGGCAATCGTCATACCCGCCAGCGGAGCCAGCGTCACGCCAACGTATTCGTGGATATTCATTTCGCCGCGCTGATAATCGAGCATCAGCTTGTGTTCTTTAGCCAGATAATCGGGGTCTTTAATCAGCCCTTCGCGGGAAAGGAAGCGGCTCCAGAGGGTGCTGCAGTCGGCGTCTATCAGGGTGTGATCGAGGTCAAAAACGTAAAGCGGGTTAGACATGTTCATTTCTCATTTCAGCAAAGAGGCCGCCGGGCAGCTTAGCGCCAGGCCCGGCGATCAAGGGTTCCCTACCCTCTTTGTCGCAGAAAAAAATGACAGCGGCATGAAAGCACGCCGTTACTTCCCGAGCGGCTTCCTCTTTCCTGCTGCTGCCGTGCGGCGCTGATGCGCAAGCGGGGTATGCTTTGTGAGCGCCGGGCGGGCGTGACGGGTGTTTCGGCGGGCCTCACGCATCTCCTCGAGCGTCGGAGAAGGCACCAGGCATTCGCGTCTGCCGCCGATCAGGTGCTTTTTGCCCATCGCCTCCAGCGCCTCGCGAATCAACGGCCAGTTCGCCGGATCGTGATAGCGCAACAGTGCCTTGTGGAGACGGCGCTGACGATCGCCGCGCGGCACCACGATATCCTCGCTTTTATAGCTCACCTTGCTCAGCGGATTTTTGCCGGTGTAATACATGGTGGTGGAGTTAGCCAACGGCGACGGATAGAAGTTTTGTACCTGATCGAGGCGGAAACGATGCTGCTTAAGCCACAGCGCCAGATTCACCATATCCTCATCACGCGTTCCAGGGTGAGCGGAGATAAAGTATGGGATCAGATACTGTTCTTTGCCAGCCTGCTTCGAATAGGTATCAAACAGCTCTTTAAAGCGGTGATAGCTCCCCATCCCCGGCTTCATCATTTTCGACAGCGGCCCTTCTTCGGTGTGTTCAGGGGCAATTTTCAGATAGCCACCAACGTGATGAGTTGCCAACTCCTTGATGTAACGCGGATCGGCTACCGCCAGATCGTACCGCACGCCGGAGGCGATTAAGATCTTTTTGACGCCCTTAAGATCGCGTGCACGACGATAGAGATCGATAGTCGGCTGATGGTTGGTGTCCATATGCTGGCAAATTTCCGGGTAAACGCACGACAGGCGGCGGCAGGTTTGCTCCGCGCGCGGCGACTTACAGCGCAGCATATACATGTTGGCCGTTGGGCCGCCCAGGTCTGAAACCACGCCGGTAAAGCCCGGTACGCTGTCGCGCATCGCTTCGATTTCGCTGATGATGGAATCTTCGGATCGGCTTTGAATAATGCGGCCTTCGTGCTCTGTGATGGAGCAGAAAGAGCAGCCGCCGAAGCAGCCACGCATAATGTTTACCGAGAAGCGGATCATCTCATAGGCCGGAATACGCGCCTTGCCATAGGAAGGGTGAGGGATGCGTTGGTAAGGCAGCGCAAACACGCTGTCCATTTCCTCGGTTGAAAGCGGGATCGCCGGTGGGTTGATCCAGATATAGCGATCGCCGTGCTTCTGCATCAGCGCTCTGGCACAGCCGGGATTGGTTTCGTGATGCAGGATCCGCGAAGCGTGAGCGTACATCACCTTATCCGCCTTCACCTTTTCAAAGGACGGCAGCAGGACATAGGTCTTCTCCCACGGTTTTGGTCGCGGTGGCTGCACGGTAACGGCTTTGGCTTCATCCGCCTTTGGCTCGTTCGGTTTATTGCCGTCGGCACAGGGGAGATCGTCGCCGTAAGGATGTGGGATCGGATCGATTTTTCCTGGCGTATCAAGACGGGTGGAATCTACACCTGCCCAGCCGGGCATCGCCTCTTTGCGCATGATGGCGGTATTGCGCACATCACAAATTTCAGCGATCCCTTCTCCGTTCGCCAGACGATGCGCCACTTCCACCAGCGGGCGCTCACCATTGCCGAAAATCAGCATATCCGCTTTGGCATCCACCAGAATCGAACGGCGCACGGTATCGGACCAGTAGTCATAATGCGCGGTGCGGCGCAGGCTGGCCTCTATGCCACCAAGGATCACCGGCACATCGCGCCACGCCTCTTTGCAGCGCTGGGTATAGACCAGAGAAGCACGATCGGGACGCTTGCCTGCTACGTTATCCGGCGTGTAGGCATCGTCATGGCGCAGCTTACGGTCTGCCGTGTAGCGGTTAATCATCGAGTCCATGTTCCCTGCGGTGACGCCAAAGAACAGGTTTGGCTTGCCGAGGCGCATAAAGTCCTGCTTCGTGGACCAGTCCGGCTGGGAAATAATACCAACGCGGAAGCCCTGCGCCTCCAGCATACGGCCGCAGATCGCCATCCCGAAGCTTGGGTGGTCAACATAGGCATCACCGGTAACCAGAATGATGTCGCAGCTGTCCCAGCCGAGTTCATCCATCTCCTCACGGGACATGGGTAAAAACGGTGCCGGTCCAAAACAGGCGGCCCAGTATTGTGGCCACGAAAAGAGTTCGCGATCCGGCTGGATCAGGCTTTTGACGCTCATAGGATGTCCGAAAAGATGATGTAGAAATGAACAAAAGGGCGGCGATTATACGCCTATTAGCAGTAATTTTTGAAGGGTTATTCTGGGTTTTATGCCCCCTCACCTCAACCCTCGCCCCTTTGGGGAGAGGGTTAGGGTGAGGGTAAAAACTACGGAGCGGGCTGAACCAGCAGTTGACCAATAGAACCGCGGTCGGCAAGCTCCAGCGTCTGGCTGGAATAAAGGAACGGGAAATGCTCCCAGGACGGCTGGCCAAAATAGACCAGAAGCTCGACCTGCCCGTCTACCCACACGGTATCCTTCCACCCGCGATCTTCCCCAAATGGCGAAGCCCCGTTGACGTTACGAACCAGGAAACTGACGCCTTCAATGTGGAAAGACTGCGGCGTGTCTGCGCGCACCGTCCAGCGCTCCCAGGTTCCCTGCTGGGTCTGAATATCAATACGCTTCATATCCCACAGCTGGCCGTTAATACCGGGATCGTCACCGAGGGTGATTTCACGGCTGCGCGTCGGGTTACCGCCCATGATCTCTTCCGGCAGCAGGCGCATTGGCAGCGTATCGGTGACCAGCGGCAGCAGCCCTGTCGGACGCAGCGTTAACACCAGCGTGGAAATCAAAATGCTCGACGGCTCAAAGAAGCCGCGAATGCGGTCCATAATGCCGGCAGCTTCACCGGCGGTGATCGACACTTCTTTCCCTTCGGTCATGTCGATAAGAATTTCCCGACGCTCTCCCGGCGCCAGCGACAGCTGTTTGACCGAAACCGGCGCAGGCAGGAAGCCCTGATCGCTGGAAATCACCGCTATCGAACGGCCGTCGCTCATTTGCAGCTGATAGCGGCGAGAGTTGGATGCATTCAACAAGCGCAGCCGCACCCAGCCGCGGGACACTTCAACGTATGGACTTTGCACCCCGTTAACCAACAGCGTATCGCCAACAAAACCCCCGCTGCCCGGCTCCTGGTATTCTGGCGCACCGAAATTATCGAGACGTTTGTCCTGGATGATGATCGGGAAGTCGTCGACGCCGTAGTGGTTAGGAATGGGCAGGGACTTGCTGACCTCGTCCTCAATCAACCACATCCCCGCCAGGCCGTTGTAAACCTGCCTTGCGGTACGATTTGGCGTATTGGCGTGATACCAAAGCGTTGCGGCTCGTTGGCGAATGGGCAGCACGGGTGCCCAGTCCACGTTAGGCGACATCATACGTGCAGCACCGCCAATCAGCGGGCCCGGCACCTGCAGGCCAGCAATGGTCATCGCGACGTTTTCTTGCAGGCGGTTGCTGTAAATCATCTTCACGTCGTCACCGCTCCAGACGCGAATCGTTGGCCCCATATAGCGCCCGTTTAAGCCCCAAACGGGGGCTTTTGCGCCACCGGTAAATGACCAGTGGGCACGCTGCAACGTCAGGAATAACGGCTGGCCACGGCGAGATTCAAGCAGGGGGGGAACCGGTAAAGGTTGCTGCTGCCCTGCCGCGTTTGCCCTCAGCGGCACCGAGCTGGCACAAAGCGCAACTCCGGATGCCTGAATAAACTGACGCCGACTGAGTGACATAATTGCTCCATGTAAAACTGAATAACGAGGGGCGATACAAACCGTACCGCCAAAGTCGGCGATTAATGCGCCTGATTCTTTTCAACTTTGCCGGCGGCTTCACGCGCGGCGACTTCCTGATTTAGTTCGTCGATTTTGGCCATCATCAGTTCACGACAGTCGGTGGCCAGCTTACGTACCTGATCTTTACCATAAGCGCTGATATCAACAGGCGGCAGCATTTCGACAATGACTAAGCCGTTGTTCCAACGGTTTAGCTTAATTTTATTACTGGTATTGGAAACACACACCGGAATAATCGGGACACCCGCCGCAATGGCCGCATGAAACGCACCGGTTTTAAACGGCAGCAGGCCACGCCCGCGGCTACGGGTGCCCTCTGGGAACATCCAGATAGACACGTTGCGCTTGCGAATCTGGTCAACAACCTGAGAAATGGTGCTGTGGGCTTTTGCCCGGTTATCGCGGTCAATCAGCAGGTTGCCCGTCAGCCAGTAAAGCTGGCCAAAGAACGGGATCCACATCAGGCTTTTTTTCCCGACCGTAACCGTTGGCGGCTGGACGATATTAGCGGCGGTGACCATATCGTAGTTGTTCTGATGGTTCCCGATGTATATCGCAGTAGGGTGATTTTCAGCCCCGGCAGGTAAGCGGGTTTCTACCTTAAGACCAAATACCGGCGCAAGACGCCCGAAAAGGTGCCCAAAGGTTGCCACATGGCGCGGATTACGTGGGCTAAACAGACAATAAATTGAACCTAAGATGCATACCAGGATGCAGTAAATAACGACAATAATAAAACGTACAATCGCTAGCATAACTACCTCATGAGCCGAAGCCGTTGATAAGTATATCGGCTTTAGCGTAAAACACACCGGACGGCGGCAACCTCGCCGCCGTACCCCGGATTATTCTTCGCTGTCTCCAGCCCCTGCCCGCATTGGGGAGTCGACATCTACCCGATCTATGCGCTGCAGGCCGCGCATTAACGTCCCGCGACGACCTCGCTCACCGGTGATTTTCTGCAGTTCTTCAGGGCGCAGCTTAATTTTGCGCTTGCCAACGTGCAGGGTCAGGGTGCTCTGCGGCGGCAGGATAAACAGGTGCGCCAGCTTATCTTCACCTTTGGCCGCTTCTGCCGCCGGAATAGAGATAATCTTATTGCCCTTACCTTTAGACAGTTCCGGCAAATCACTCACCGGGAACATCAGCATACGCCCGGCGGCAGTGATAGCCAGCAGCATGTCGTCTGCGCTATGAATTTCCAGCGGTGGGAGGATGCGTGCATTATCAGGCAGGGAAATCAGCGCTTTACCTGCGCGATTACGCGACACGACGTCGTTAAAGGTACAGACAAAACCATAGCCTGCATCCGAAGCCATCAGCAGTTTCTGATCGTCTGCAGCCATCAGAACATAGTCCACGGTCGCGCCCGGCGGCGGCGTAAGTTTACCCGTTAAAGGCTCACCCTGACCGCGCGCTGACGGTAAAGTGATTGGGTCCAGCGCATAGCTTCTTCCCGTGGAGTCGATGAACGCCACAGGCTGGTTGCTTTTGCCTTTGGCTGAGCCCAGATAGCTGTCACCGGCTTTGTAGCTCAGGCCCGGTGCGTCAATATCGTGGCCTTTGGCGCTACGCACCCAGCCCATCTGCGACAGCACGATGGTGACCGGTTCAGACGGCACCATGTCGTGCTCGCTCATCGCTTTCGCTTCGCCGCGCTCATGCAGCGGAGAACGACGAGCGTCGCCGTAGGTATCGGCGTCTGATTGCAGTTCTTTTTTCAGCAGGGTGTTCATTTTACGCTCGGAAGCGAGAATGCCCTGCAGCTGATCGCGTTCTTTTTCCAGCTCGTCCTGCTCACCGCGGATCTTCACTTCTTCGAGCCTGGCGAGGTGGCGAAGTTTCAGCTCAAGGATGGCTTCGGCCTGAGTTTCGCTGATACCAAAACGGGACATCAGCGCCGGCTTGGGCTCATCCTCGCTACGAATGATGTGGATCACTTCGTCGATATTGAGGAACGCCACCAGCAAACCTTCGAGGATATGCAGGCGCTTGAGGACTTTTTCCAGACGATAGTTCAGGCGACGGCGCACCGTATCGCGGCGGTAAACCAGCCATTCGCTGAGGATCTCCAGCAGGTTTTTCACCGCCGGACGACCGTCCAGACCAATCATGTTCAGGTTAATGCGATAGCTTTTTTCCAGATCGGTGGTTGCGAAGAGATGGTTCATCACCTGTTCGACGTCCACGCGATTAGAACGAGGCACAATCACCAGGCGCGTCGGGTTTTCATGGTTCGATTCATCCCGCAGGTCTTCCACCATCGGCAGCTTTTTAGCGCGCATCTGGCTGGCAATCTGCTCCAACACGCGAGCACCGGACACCTGGTGAGGCAAGGCGGTAATCACCACATCACCGTCTTCTTTACGCCATACCGCACGCATGCGGACTGAACCGCGCCCGTTCTGGTAAATTTTGCGGATATCTTCACGCGGCGTAATGATCTCAGCCTCGGTCGGATAGTCAGGACCGTGGACGATGTCCAGCAGGTCGTCGAGCGTAGTTTTAGGCTGGTCAATGAGCGTAATAGCGGCCTGAGCAACCTCACGCAGGTTATGCGGAGGAATGTCGGTTGCCATACCCACGGCGATCCCGGTTGTCCCGTTAAGCAGGATGTTCGGTAAACGCGCAGGCAGCATTTTCGGTTCCTGCAGCGTACCGTCAAAGTTCGGGACGTAATCTACCGTTCCCTGACCGAGTTCCCCGAGCAGCAGCTCCGCGTATTTCGACAGGCGAGATTCGGTATAACGCATCGCGGCAAAGGACTTAGGATCATCCGGTGCCCCCCAGTTCCCCTGCCCGTCTACCAACGGATAGCGGTATGAGAATGGCTGCGCCATCAGGACCATCGCTTCATAACAGGCGCTGTCGCCATGCGGATGGTATTTACCCAGCACATCACCCACGGTACGTGCAGATTTTTTGAATTTCGCGCTGGCGTTTAGCCCCAGCTCTGACATCGCATATACGATTCGACGCTGAACCGGCTTAAGCCCGTCACCGATAAACGGCAGGGCGCGGTCCATGATGACGTACATGGAATAGTTGAGATACGCATTTTCCGTGAATTCGTGCAGCGCAAGACGCTCAGCACCATCATGAGTCAAATCACTCATTGCTCATTCATCCTCAAACTGACGAGCCGATTGTGGCCACAATCGACGTAATTGCCGCCGATAGTACCTTATCTGGCCTGTTGAGTCATAGCGATGAATAGCTTTAAACGAAGCGGTAGCCCGAGAAGGCTTACCGCTTTTTTGGCGTTACTTCAGTTTGTTAATTTGCTTTACGTCGATTTCAATCGAGTTCCAGTCTTTATCGACCTTACCCTGAATTTCGACGGTATCCTGCGGGGTAACAGTCTGGCCATTCCAGCGCTTATGGTCGATGTCCACGTTGATGCTGTCGGTCGCGTCACGGAAGATGTAGTCATCACCACCAATGCGCTGTTCGATTTTACCGGTCAGCGTTACCCAGGTGTCATCAGAGAATGTTTTTGCCTGCTTCACCGTGGTTTTACTGCCCGTTGGGCCAACGAAGCCGCCCTGCTGTACCGGCTGAGTTTGCACGGCCGCATTCGGGTCAACAAAACCGCCCGTTTGCGCGGCAAAAAGAGGGGCGGAAGTTAAAGCAATAATGGCGAACAAAGCTGCAGTCTTTTTCATAATGTTATTCTCCTTTCGTTTCTTAGCCCCTATTAAAGCGCCCAAATCTTAGCGGGATCTTAATCCTTGCGGCATAAACTGTTTTTTTTATGCATTTGCGATTCTTGCCGAAGGCCCGGGCTTTTCTTCTGTACACACAAGCGCTTCGGGTATTTACTTCACCTCTCAACGGCAGCAACAAGGAGTGCACCATGCGCCTACTATTAATTGAGGACGATCCGCTGATTGGCGACGGCATCAAAGCCGGGTTGATCAAAATGGGGTTTGCGGTCGACTGGTTTAGCGATGGAGCACAAGGGCGTGCCGCGCTCGGCCAGGCACCTTACGACGCCGTCGTACTGGACCTAAGCCTGCCGGGCATGGATGGTCTGGACATTCTACGAACCTGGCGTAAAGAAGGGCACAACGAACCGGTGCTGATTTTAACGGCCAGAGATTCGCTGGACGAGCGCATTGAAGGTCTCCAACTGGGTGCGGATGACTACCTTTGTAAACCTTTTGCGCTTACCGAAGTGGCTGTCCGGCTGCAGGTACTCATTCGCCGTGCGCACGGCCACGCACAGCCTGAACTGACCTACGGCAACGTCGTGCTTTCCCCGACAAACCTCACCGCCTCGCTCAATGGTGAACCCTTACAGCTAAAGCCTAAGGAATTTGCCCTGCTGGAACTGCTGATGCGAAACGCCGGACGCGTTCTGCCACGCACGTTAATCGAGGAAAAAATCTATAACTGGGACGACGAAGTGTCACGCAATGCCCTTGAAGTCCACATCCACCATCTACGCAAAAAGCTGGGTAGCGGCTTTATTCGCACCGTGCATGGTATTGGCTATACGCTGGGTGATACATGTTGAGGACGTTGACCAAAAGCCTGCGCACCCGCCTGACAGTAGGTTTTATCGTGCTTACCCTCGCAGCAGCGGCCTTTGCCAGCACCGCCGCGTGGTACGAAGCCCGTAAATCACTAAACAAGCTTTTCGATACGCAGCAACTGCTGTTTGCCAAGCGGTTAAGCGTGCTGGATTTTGACGTCGCGACAAACGCTGAATCACAGCTTCCCCGCAGTAAAAACATGCTTAAAAAACACCGCGGTAAGCTTGATGATGACACGCTCGCTTTTGCCATTTTTACCGCAGACGGCAGGCTTGTACTCAATGATGGCGATAGCGGTAAGGGGCTGACTTACTCCTGGCATAGAGACGGATTTGTTGATGGGCAACTTGAGCACGATGACGATCTGTGGCGGCTGGTATGGCTGACAACGCCGGATGGGCGTTATCGCATAGTGGTCGGCCAGGAGTGGGACTACAGGAACGATATGGCCCTGGATATTGTTTCTGCTCAGTTAACGCCCTGGCTAATCGCGCTGCCGCTGATGCTGGTATTGCTGATTTGGCTAGTCACTGCCGAACTGGCCCCGCTGCGTAAACTGGCGCAGAAGCTACAGCACCGCCCGCCGGGCGACAACAGCCAGCTGGAAACACGGCCGCTCCCGCTTGAAGTCAGACCGCTTGTTGAAGCACTAAACCAGCTATTTGATCGCACAGAGGCGTTCATGCAGCGCGAACGACGCTTTACGTCCGATGCAGCCCACGAACTCCGCAGCCCGCTGGCTGCCCTGAAAGTACAGGCTGAGGTGGCCCAACTGGCAGAAAATGACGCTCAGGTCAGGGAACAAGCGCTTAATCACCTCCACCAGGGCATTGACCGTGCGTCACGCCTTGTTGAGCAATTGCTGACGCTGTCGCGGTTAGATTCCCTGGCCGGGCTCAATGATGTGCAGGAAGTCTCGCTGCAGAAGCTGCTTCAGGAAAGCGTGATGGAAGCCTGGCACGGCGCTCAACGCGAGCAAGTCGACATTCGCCTGCAAATGCAGGAGCAACCGGTTATTCGCCGTGGTCAGCCACTTCTTCTCGGGCTAATGCTGCGTAACATTCTCGATAACGCCGTGCGCTACAGCCCGCCTGGCAGCATTGTGCACGTCGTTTTACGCGAACATGCGCTGGAGATCATCGACAATGGGCCTGGCGTAAGTCCTGAGCACCTGACCTCGCTGGGCGAACGCTTCTTCCGACCTCCGGGCCAGCTTAAAACCGGCAGCGGACTGGGATTATCCATTGTGAGTAGAATTGCCGCTTTGCACGATATGCAGACCGCTTTCGGTAACGCGGAGAACGGCGGTTTCCGGGTTTGCATCAGCTGGCGCTAACCTACTCACAGCTGATTATTGCTTGTACAGCAAAAGTCTTTGCACATTTTAGCCATTTTTTCGTGATGACGATCTCATTACAATGGTTGTCAAACGTAATTATTTAAGGGCTAACGATGAGCAATATCCTGATTATCAACGGCGGTAAAAAATTCGGTCACTCCAACGGCCAGCTTAATGACACCCTGACTGAAGTCGCGGAAAGCTATTTGCGCGACCTCGGGCATGATGTTCAGGTGACCCGCGCGGACAGCGAATACGACGTCAAAGCGGAAGTTGAGAAGTTCCTCTGGGCTGACAGCATCATCTGGCAGATGCCGGGCTGGTGGATGGGTGCCCCGTGGACGGTCAAAAAATACATCGACGATGTGTTCACCGAAGGCCACGGCTCCCTGTACGCAAGCGACGGCCGTACCCGTTCAGATGCGTCTAAAAAATATGGCTCCGGCGGCTTGATTCAGGGTAAAACCTACATGATCTCCCTGACGTGGAACGCGCCTTTAGAAGCTTTCACCGAAAAAGATCAGTTCTTCCATGGCGTTGGCGTAGACGGCGTGTATCTTCCGTTCCACAAGGCTAACCAGTTCCTGGGCATGGAAGGGTTACCTACCTTTATCGCTAATGACGTCATCAAATCTCCGGACGTGCCACATTATGTAGCAGAATATCGCAAGCATCTGGCTGGTATTTTTGCTTAACTGTTTGCCGGACAACATAAGGAGTTAGTCATGCTGACAGTGATTGCAGAAATTCGCACACGTCCCGGTTCACACCACCGCCAGGCTGTGATTGCGGCATTTGAGAAGATTATTCCAACCGTACTGCAGGAAGACGGCTGCCACGGCTACGCGCCGCTGGTCGATCACAACGCCCAGGTCGCATTCCAGACCACCGCCCCGGATTCCATCTTCATGCTGGAAAAATGGGAAAGCGTTGCGCATCTGGAAGCCCATCTTCAGACTACGCACATGAAAGAGCATAGCGCTCGCGTGAAAGAAGACGTGCTGGAAGTACATATCCGCATTCTCGAAGAAGCCGTGAAATAACCGGCTGGCTGGAATGCAAAAAGGGATGGCTATGGCCATCCCTTTTACGTTTTGGATAAAGGTTTTTTAACCCTCGATATCGGCCATGTCGCCTTTTTCTTGCAGCCAGTTACGACGGTCTTCTGAACGTTTCTTGGCAAGCAGCATATCCATAGTCGCCAGGGTGCGCTGATCGTCTTCATCGCTGATGGTCAGTTGAACAAGACGGCGGGTATTAGGATCAAGCGTGGTTTCGCGCAGCTGAAGCGGGTTCATCTCGCCCAGGCCTTTAAAGCGCTGCACGTTTGGCTTCCCTTTCTTACGCTTAAGCTGTTCCAGCACGCCCGCTTTTTCTTCTTCGTCCAGCGCGTAATAAACCTCTTTACCCAAATCAATGCGGTAGAGCGGCGGCATCGCCACATAAACGTGACCGCCTTTCACTAACGACCGGAAGTGGCGTACAAAGAGCGCGCACAGCAGCGTGGCAATGTGCAGACCGTCGGAGTCCGCATCCGCAAGAATACAAACTTTGCCGTAGCGCAGCTGGCTCAGATCTTCGCTGTCAGGATCGATACCGATCGCCACGGAGATGTCGTGAACTTCCTGCGAGGCCAGCACTTCGTCAGAGGAAACTTCCCATGTGTTCAGGATCTTACCTTTCAGCGGCATGATCGCCTGATACTCACGGTCGCGAGCCTGCTTCGCAGAGCCTCCCGCCGAGTCCCCTTCCACCAGGAAAAGTTCGGTGCGGGTTAAATCCTGCGCGCTACAGTCAGCCAGCTTGCCTGGTAGCGCCGGGCCGCTGGTCAGCTTCTTACGCACAACTTTTTTCGCCGCACGCATACGCCTCTGGGCGCTGGAAATAGCCAGCTCGGCCAGCTGTTCCGCCGCCTGCACGTTCTGGTTCAGCCACAGGCTGAAAGCATCTTTCACTACGCCAGAGACAAAAGCCGCACACTGGCGCGAAGACAGACGTTCTTTGGTCTGACCGGCAAACTGAGGATCCTGCATTTTGACCGACAGCACGTAGGCGCAGCGCTCCCAGATATCTTCCGCAGAAAGCTTCACGCCACGCGGCAGAATATTGCGGTATTCGCAGAACTCCCGCATCGCGTCGAGCAGGCCCTGACGCAGGCCATTGACATGCGTCCCGCCCTGCATGGTTGGGATCAGGTTGACGTAGCTTTCCGTCAACAGCTCGCCGCCTTCCGGCAGCCAGAGCAGCGCCCAGTCAACCGCTTCGGTATCGCCAGAGAAATTGCCGATAAATGGCGCTTCCGGCAGCGTTATCAGGCCATTCACCGCTTCGCACAGGTAATCGTTCAGGCCATCCAGATAGCACCAGCGCTGCTCGGTGTTATTCACTTTATCGGTAAAGGTAATTTCTACCCCAGGGCACAGCACGGCCTTCGCTTTCAGCAGGTGGCTGAGGCGTGAAACGGAAAAACGCGGGCTATCGAAGAAGCTTTCATCCGGCCAGAAGTGAACGCTGGTGCCGGTATTACGCTTACCGCAGGTGCCAATCACTTCCAGATCCTGCACTTTATCGCCGTTTTCAAAAGCGATGCTGTATACCTGAGCGTCACGGCGGACGGTCACTTCAACGCGTTTGGAAAGGGCGTTAACCACGGAAATCCCTACGCCGTGAAGGCCGCCGGAAAACTGGTAGTTTTTATTGGAGAATTTACCGCCTGCGTGCAGGCGACAAAGGATCAGCTCAATGGCCGGAACCTTCTCTTCGGAATGGATATCAACAGGCATCCCTCGCCCGTCGTCAATGACTTCCAGAGACTGATCGGCATGCAGGATGACGTCCACGCGTTTGGCGTGACCCGCCAGCGCTTCATCCACGCTGTTATCAATGACTTCCTGCCCTAAATGGTTAGGACGAGTGGTGTCGGTGTACATCCCCGGGCGGCGGCGAACTGGCTCAAGCCCGGTGAGCACCTCTATATCATCGGCATTATAGGATTGCGTCATGGTTTATTCATTCAGATAGCGAAACAGGAAATCGGCCGTCTGGCCTCAGCGTAAGCCGAGGAAGTCGACAATCTGTGTGAAATAATCTTCGAAGCCCGTAAAAGCGTGATTGCCTCCGGGTTTCACCGTCTGGCGGCAAAGCGCGTAGTACGCAACGGCCTGGCGGTAATCAAGCACCTCATCGCCCGTTTGTTGCAGCAGCCAAATCAAATCTGGCGCTTCCAACGGGTCAATCTGCATGACTTTCAGATCGTAAATATGGCGTGACTCTAGCACATATTGCTGCCCGGTGTAGGGGTTCTCGTTCTTGCCGAGATAATCCACCAACAGCTCAAAGGGGCGGACGGCCGGGTTGACCACCACCGCAGGCAGCGTGAAGCACTGCGAAAGCCAGGTTGCGTAATAGCCGCCCAACGAGGAACCAACAATGCCCAGCGGCTCACCGCCGCGTTCAAGCACCAGCGACTCCAGCAGCTCGGAGGCATCCGCCGGGTACGGTGGCAGCTGTGGCACAATCATTTCTATTTCGGGATGATGCTGCGTCAGCCACGCCTTAAAGCGGGTAGCCTTCGCGGAAGCAGGCGAGCTATTAAACCCGTGCAGATAAAGTAACGCCGGCATTAATAACCCTCAGAAGCCGTGTCAGGGCTGAATTTACCGGTTTGCAGTCGACAAACTTCGGTAGTCAGGCTGCCATCAGGATACAGATCGAGCCAGCGCCAGCCGGGTTCAATGGTGTCGAGCGTAAAATTAGCGCAGTGCGGTTTGAACTGGACGCATGTCGAAGGCGTCGCCAGCATTCTGCGGCCGTTCCAGTCGAGATCCAGTTCCTGATGAATATGCCCGCAGAGCAGGGTTTTCACCTGCGGCCAGGGCCTGAGTACCGCATCCAATGCCGCAGCGTTACGCAGGCTATGCTGATCCAGCCAGCTACAACCAGCAGGCAGAGGATGATGGTGCAGCAGAAGTAACGTGTGGCGTTCCGGCGCAGCGGCCAGCTGTCGCTCCAGCCATTCCAGCTGATAGTCGCTTAGTTCACCGTGAGGAACGCCGAAGACCTGACTGTCCAGCAGCAAAATTTGCCAGTGGTCGCCGATATAGACCCGCTTTGCCGGGGAAATGCCGGCTTCCTGCAGGGCGCCAAACATCGCCGGCTGGAAATCATGATTGCCCGGGAGCCAAACGCAGGGCGCAGCAATACTGGAGATCCCTTCAGCAAAATGCTGATAAGCCTCCACGCTGTGATCCTGAGCCAAATCGCCGGTTGCCACCAGCAAGTCACAGGTACGCTGTTCGGCGTGGATAGCGGCCAGCACTGCCTGATAGCTCTTCCAGGTATTAATACCGAGCAGCGTTTCGTTCTTCCCAGCGAACAGATGGGTATCGGTTATTTGCAATATCCTGATTCGGCCCCCATCGGCCACAGGAAGGGTTAACAGGCTTTCCAAATGGTGTCCTTAGGTTTCACGCACACTTACTCCCCACCATACTTACTACCCACCGCACTTAAGCTGCTGATATCCAGGCCGCAGCTCGGTTCATTCAGGGTATTAATACCATCCATTATTCAGGGCGTAGTGCCGTTAGCCGTCCTCGTCCCTAAAAAACTAGGTATAAACCGGAACCGCCATTGCTCCATGCGCTAAACAGTAGCGCAGCCAATCGGCAAGAAACTGGTTAATTTGATGCTTTTCGTCGCGTTGATGCAACTTTTTATTCGGATAATCATAACGTGCTTTGAAGCGAAAGATCTGCTGGCTTGAACACACTTCCGCGACCATCGCATCGTGATACAGCCTGACCGACATCGACGGCAGGCTCCAGTAACTCACGGCGGGCAGCGTTTGTTCTATTTCCACAAGGGTTGTATAACGCGTTGATTCTGAAATAGTTAATCGATATCTGGCGCTATTAACCTGATATGTTACCGTTTCGCCTGGCGCATCATTTTGCGGCAGCAGGCGGCGCAGCTGCGCGAAGTTGGTTTCGCACAAACGCATCATTTCAGGGAAGTCAGGGGTATAGCGCTTCATAATCAGTGATTCCACTCTTTTCTTAGTTGCTCATAATGCAGCTGCAGCCATTGCAAAGCGATGACCGACGCCGCGTTGTCGATGCTCCCCTCTTCAACACACTGGTAAGCCTGCTCCCGGCTGACCACATGAACACGAATATCTTCGTTTTCTTCCACCAGGCCATGAATACCTTTGGCCTTAGTGGCGTCCACTTCGCCTACTAAGATAGACAGCCTTTCGCTGGTGCCGCCGGGGCTGGCCAAATAGCTCAGTACCGGTTTGGTGCGGCCAACGACCAGGCCTGCTTCTTCTACTGCTTCACGGCGCGCAACATCTTCTACGCTCTCGCCCTCTTCAATCATGCCGGCGACCATTTCCAGCAGCCACGGCGTTTCGCTGGAGTCCCAGGCGGCGATACGAATCTGCTCTACCAGCACGACTTCATCACGCACAGGGTCATAGGGTAGCAGCACCGCAGCGTGACCGCGCTCAAAAATTTCACGCCTCACTTCACCGCTCATTTCGCCGTTAAACAAGCGATGGCGAAAGCGATAAAGATCGAGTGAAAAAAAGCCACGATAAAGCGTTTCACGTGCAATAATTTCTACATCCTTTTTGGCGAAAGTAGCCACTTGCTTTACTGACTTGTTCATAGATGATGTCCTGATGGCAAATGGGCGCTGGCCGGGCGATTTCAACCCCGCACAACTGCCCTTTCAATTTTGATGTGGTAGATTGGTGAAAATTAAGGTAGATGGCACTTTACGCCAACCTGCCCGGCTGACGGAATCTGTAGAATTGGCGATCATATTTGACTCCTGTCGGCGTTAAACAAAATAATTCTGCTTCACAACAAGGAATGCAAATGAAGAAATTGCTCCCCATTCTTATCGGTCTGAGCCTGGCAGGTTTCAGCGCTATGAGCCAGGCAGAGAATCTGCTGCAGGTTTACCAACAGGCCCGCACCAGCAACCCGGATCTGCGTAAATCCGCTGCTGACCGTGACGCCGCATTCGAAAAAATTAATGAAACACGCAGCCCATTACTGCCACAGCTGGGTCTGGGTGCAGATTATGGCTACGGCAGCGGCTACCGCGACTCTAACGGCGTTAACTCCAACGCGACCAGCGCAACGTTACAGCTGACGCAAACCATTTTTGATATGTCAAAATGGCGTGCACTGAGCCTGCAGGAAAAAACCGCAGGCATTCAGGACGTCAGCTTCCAGACAGACCAGCAGGCGCTGATCCTGAATACCGCGACGGCCTATTTTAACGTGCTGAGCGCGATTGATGCACTCTCCTACACCGAAGCGCAGAAACAGGCTATTTATCGCCAGTTGGATCAAACCACTCAGCGCTTTAACGTAGGCCTGGTTGCTATTACCGACGTGCAGAACGCCCGTGCGCAGTACGACACCGTGCTGGCGAATGAAGTCACCGCCCGTAATAACCTGGATAATGCGGTGGAGTCTCTGCGTCAGGTCACCGGTAACGACTATCTGAACCTCGCGTCTCTGAACGTTGATGGTTTCAAAACCACCAAGCCAGATGCGGTAAACAGCCTGCTGAAAGAAGCCGAAAAGCGCAACCTCAGCCTGCTGCAGGCTCGCCTGAGCCAGGACCTGGCTCGCGAGCAGATTCGTCTGGCAGAAGATGGCCACCTGCCAACGCTGAGCCTGACTGCCTCCACCGGTGTATCTAACACCAGCTATAACGGCTCTAAAACCAGCGATCAAACTCGTTACGGCAATAGCTACGATGGCCAAAACAAAGTGGGCCTGAGCTTCTCCCTGCCGCTTTATCAGGGTGGCCAGGTTAACTCTCAGGTTAAACAGGCTCAGTACAACTTCGTGGGTGCCAGCGAGCAGTTGGAAAGCGCGCACCGCAGCGTAGTCCAGACCGTACGTTCTTCCTTTAACAACGTGAATGCCTCCATCAGCACCATCAACGCCTACAAACAGGCCGTTGTGTCTGCGCAAAGCTCATTGGATGCCATGGAAGCCGGTTACTCCGTCGGGACTCGTACCATCGTTGACGTCCTGGATGCTACCACCACGCTGTACAACGCGAAGCAACAGCTTTCCAGCGCACGTTATAACTATCTGATTAACCAGCTGAATATAAAGTCAGCGCTGGGTACGTTGAACGAGCAGGATCTGCAGGTTCTGAACAGCGCCCTCGGCAAGCCGGTTTCTACGGCGGCTGACAGCGTGGCGCCAGAAACGCCAGATCAGGATGCCCGGGCCGACGGCTACAACACAACCGCCGCCTCCGCATCGACTAAACCGGCTCATGCCACTCCGGCAGCGGCCACCAGCGGTAAAAAAGCCAACCCATTCGGCAATTAATCGCGAAAACATCATTATCAGGGGCGTGAAAACACGCCCCTTTTTTTTCGCCTCACGTTTAAACGTAAGGCAACGTAAAGATCCCCTGCCAACAGGCCGACATCGCTTCAATTTCAACCGCTCATCCCCTATCCTTAGCACCAAACCTACTGGGCTCAGGACTGATTAAATGAAACGGACAAAAAATATAAATCATTCATCGTTCCGCAAAAGCTGGAACGCTCGCCATTTAACGCCGGTGGCGTTGGCCGTCACCGCCGTCTTTATGCTGGCTGGCTGTGAACAAAGCGACGAAACCGTCTCCATGTATCAAAACGCGGATGACTGCTCGCAGGCAAACCCGAGCAAAAGCGCGGAATGTACCACCGCCTATAACAATGCGCTGAAAGAAGCCGAGCGCACCGCGCCGAAGTACGCCTCACGTGAAGCCTGTGTCGCCGAGTTTGGCGAAGGTCAGTGCCAGCAGGCGCCAGCTCAGGCAAGCCTTGCCGGCGAAAGCCAGGCTCAGGCTCAACCGCAGCAAAGCGGCAGCTTCTGGATGCCGCTGATGGCGGGCTACATGATGGGTCGCCTGATGGGCGGCGGCGCGGGCTTTGCTCAACAGCCGCTGTTCAGCTCGAAAAATCCGGCCAGCCCGGCTTACGGTAAATACGCCGATGCCAGCGGCAAGAGCTACGGCGCAGCCACGCCAGGCCGCACCACCACCGTACCAAAAACCGCTATGGCACCAAAACCAGCCACAACCTCTACGGTCACTCGCGGCGGCTTTGGCGAATCAGTAGCCAAACAGTCCACCATGCAGCGCAGCAGCGCCTCCGGCACCAGCCGTTCGATGGGCGGCTGATAAATCATGGAAAGAGTTTCTATTGTCGAGCGCCCTGACTGGCGCGAAAAGGCCACGGAATACGGCTTTAACTTCCACACCATGTACGGCGAGCCGTACTGGTGTGAAGATGCCTATTACAAGCTGACGCTGGCGCAGGTTGAACGCCTGGAAGACGTTACCGCCGAGCTGCATCAGATGTGCCTTCAGGTCGTGGAAAAGGTGGTTGCCAGCGACGAGCTGATGGCCCGCTTCCGCATTCCGAAACACACCTGGGAGTTCGTGCGTCAGTCATGGCGCAGCCAGCAGCCGTCCCTTTATTCACGCCTGGACCTGGCGTGGGATGGCGTGGGTGAACCCAAGCTGCTTGAAAACAACGCCGATACGCCAACGTCGCTGTACGAAGCGGCGTTCTTCCAGTGGATTTGGCTTGAAGATCAGGTCGCGGTGGGCAACCTGCCCGAAGGCGCAGACCAGTTCAACAGCCTGCAGGAAAAGCTGATTGAACGCTTCGCAGAGCTAAAACAGCAGCACGGCTTTAACCTGCTGCATTTCGCCTGCTGCCAGGACACGGTAGAAGATCGCGGGACGGTGCAATATCTGCAGGACTGCGCCACTGAATCAGACGTCGCCAGCGAATTCCTCTTTATTGAGGAAATTGGTCTTGGAGAGAAAGGGCAGTTTACCGATCTGCAGGATCAGGTTATCAGCAACCTGTTCAAGCTCTACCCATGGGAGCACATGCTGCGCGAGATGTTCTCCACCAAGCTGGAAGATGCGGGCGTACGCTGGCTGGAGCCAGCGTGGAAAAGCATTATCTCCAACAAGGCCCTGCTGCCGATGCTGTGGGAAATGTTCCCGGATCACCCTAACCTGCTGCCGGCTTACTTCGCCGAAGATACCTTCCCGCCGATGGAAAAATACGTCGTGAAGCCCATCTTCTCCCGCGAAGGTGCCAACGTGAAGATCATCGAAAATGGTCAGGAGATCGCGCGCGTTGACGGGCCGTACGGCGAAGAAGGCATGATAGTTCAGCAGTTCTATCAACTGCCTAAATTCGGCGACAGCTATACGCTGATTGGCAGCTGGCTCATCAACGATCGGCCAGCCGGGATCGGCATTCGCGAAGATCGCGAGCTTATCACGCAGGATCTTTCACGCTTCTACCCGCATATTTTTGTTGAGTAAAGCAGTAAAAAAGCGCCCATTGGGCGCTTTTTCGTTTATCCAATAACAACCGACAGCATGCTCAGCGATCCCATCTCTATTCCGTCTACCGGAATCGTCACCGGCTCTTTACCGTCCCACGCGCCTAAAATATAAAGCAGCGGCAGGAAGTGATCCGCCGTCGGATTCGACAGTGAGCCACCTTCGTGGTCGAGATAGTTCACCAGCGGATGCTGCCCGGCAGGCCCCTGCCATGTCAGGTTCGTTTTCACGTAATCGTTAAACGACTCGGCCCACGGGTATGGCGTATTTTCACCGTGCCAGCGCGCGGTGCGCAGGTTGTGCACAACGTTACCGCTCGCCACCAGCATAATGCCCTGGTCCCGCAGCGTGGCCAGTTTGCGGCCCATCTCCAGATGCCAGGCTGCAGGCTTGGTGCTGTCGATGCTCAACTGCACCATCGGGATATCCGCATTCGGGTACATTTTAATAAGCACGCCCCACGAACCGTGGTCAAAGCCCCAGGCTTCTTTATCCAGCGCGACCGGAACCGGAGCCAGTAACTCGACCAGCTGCTGCGCCAGTTCAGGCGAGCCGGGGGCCGGGTAATGCGTGTCATACAGCGCCTGCGGAAAACCGCCAAAGTCGTGAATCGTTTTCGGAGCTTCCATCGCCGTCACGCCCGTCCCCCGGGTGAACCAGTGGGCCGACACCACCACAATCGCTTTTGGCCGCGGCAGCGTTTCACCAAGCTGCGCCCAGGCGCGGGTATAGCGGTTATCTTCCAGCACGTTCATCGGGCTACCGTGACCAAGGAACAGCGCGGGCATACGTTGGGTTGTCATGAGGGTGTCCTTAAATGGCTAAGCTTTAATGCACACAGATTACGCCCAATTTTTGGGGGAAGAACTCAGATAAGCATGATGATGATCATCAGAAATTTTGAACAGGTCTGAACGAGCGGAAAACGGTGAGGCGGAGGTGAGAAGTAAAGCCCGATCGCGCTGACCGGGCTTTATTTTTTAGCTGGCTTTGCGCGCTTGCGCCTGGCGGTATTCCACCAGATCTTCAATGGTCACAACGGCCATATTGTGTTTGCGGGCGAACTCCATGCACTCCGGCGCACGCGCCATGGTGCCGTCGTCGTTGGTCAGCTCACACAGGACGCCAGCAGGTTTGAAACCGGCCAGGGAAACCAGGTCGATAGTCGCTTCGGTGTGGCCGCCGCGGGTTAACACGCCGCCCGGCTGCGCGCGCAGCGGGAATACGTGACCAGGGCGATGCAGATCGCTCGGTTTCGCGCCGTCGGCAATCGCCGCGCGTACGGTGGTCAGGCGGTCAGCAGCAGAAACGCCGGTCGTGACACCGTGAGCGGCTTCAATGGTCACGGTAAAGCCTGTGCCAAAAGCGCTGGTGTTGTTTTCGACCATCATTGGCAGATCGAGCTGTTTACGGCGTTCGTCGGTCAGGCACAGGCAGACAATACCGCTGCCGTGGCGAATGGTCAGCGCCATTTGCTCAACGGTCATGGTTTCAGCCGGGAAGATCATATCGCCTTCATTCTCACGATTTTCGTCGTCGAGAACCATGGCGCCACGGCCTTCGCGAAGCGCATCAAGAGCACGCTCAACGCGCTCAGTCGGGGTGCCAAATGCAGAAAGTAGCGTCTGATTCATGGTAAAAAAACCTCATTAAAATTATGGTTACCAGAATCAGGGCAGTCTTAGGAGCTAAAAAAATAACGCGGGCAGGCCGAGGCCTGACGTGATCGTTACTCTCTCCCATCCGGACTTTAACCGTCGGCCCCGGAATTACACCGGATCTGCTGACCTTCAGGCTAAGCCTGAAGCGCTCGCGGGCTTTCAGCGTAAGCTGATTTACCGCCGGTGGGGAGTTTCGCCCCGCCCTGAGAATAAGCAGGTTCACTATAGCGCTAATCATTTTTGTGGGCAACGATTACGCAGGCAACATTTCCAGTTTATCCCCTGGCAATCAGGCATTACAATTAGCCCAATCACCCGCCAGATAATGGAAGCCGCTATGATTGACCCGAAAAAAATTGAACAAATCGCCCGTCAGGTCCATGAGTCAATGCCGAAAGGGATTCGTGAGTTCGGGGATGACGTGGAGAAGAAAGTACGCCAGGTGCTGCAGTCTCAGCTAACCCGCCTCGACCTGGTGAGCCGCGAAGAGTTTGACGTCCAGACTCAGGTCCTGCTGCGCACCCGCGAGAAGCTGGCTCTGCTGGAGCAACGCCTGACCGAGCTGGAAAACCGCGAAGCCCCGAAAGACGCAGAGTAATACCCCGGCCCCTCGCCTGCCTGGCGAGGGGTACATCGCCTATTCAAATACCTACCAAAACGGCCGATAATAATAACGTCTCATTAAACTCAACAAATTGGGTTCTCGCTGAACATGGACGTCAAAAGCAAAATAAATAAGCTGCTTAGCTATATTTTTTCTAAACAATTCATGGTGACAGCCGTCTTCATGTCTTTTTTTGCCGCAATAATGTGGTACATGCTCTGGGCCATGTCTATCTCGCACTACACCGTTTTGGTAAAAGACTTTCCTGAGCTCCGAATTTACCTTGGCTTTGGGTTCTCTATAGGCCTGATATTGACGCTTGGCTCCCTGCGCCACCTGCCCGCAACAAAAAAGCTCAAATATTTAGGTGAAAAGTTTTTCGGCTACTCTACGGTATTCACCGTCCTGGTATTAAACAGCGCGGATGTTTATGTTTATCTCTTCCCCGACAAAACCATCGGCTACCTTTCCGAATATGACGTCGAGTTTCCAGGCCCGGCCAGAGGCAAAAGCGGCCACTGCGAGGCTGGACTGTGGATTAAAGATCCCCATACGGACAGATGGAAAGAACTGTGCACCAGCAAAGCAGCATTACTTGTGGAACGAAGACAAGGCATGGATGCCGTGTGGGTCACGGCGAGGGTGAACAAACTGGGCTCTTACATTGTGAACTACGAGTTTGCTTATAAATAACCACGGCAGCACAGGCCGCCGTAGTTTACTTAACGTCATTAAATCAGAAGGTTTCCCAGTTATCGTCAGACGCGGCGGCAACGGCTTTGCGCGGGGCAGGCGTCGTCGCGACGGACTTAGGCGCAGCAGACTGCGCTTTTGCCTGGCGCTCCTGAGCGATACGGAACACGGACACGGACTGAGTGAGGCGACTGGCCTGCTCTTCCAGCGCTGCGGCTGCGGCTGCGGACTCCTCCACCAACGCGGCGTTTTGCTGAGTCACGCGATCCATTTCTGCAACGGCTAAGCCAACCTGATCGATACCACGGCTTTGCTCGTCGGACGCGGAAGCGATTTCCCCCATAATATCGGTCACGCGGGTTACCGCATTGACGATCTCACCCATTGTTTCCCCGGCGCTTTCAACCAGCGTCGAGCCGGTATCCACTTTGCTGACCGAGTCTTCAATCAGGGTTTTAATCTCTTTTGCGGCCTGGGCGCTGCGCTGCGCCAGGTTGCGAACCTCACCGGCTACAACCGCAAAACCACGCCCCTGCTCACCCGCGCGAGCGGCTTCAACGGCGGCGTTCAGCGCCAGAATATTGGTCTGGAAGGCGATACCGTCAATCACGCTAATAATGTCGGCAATTTTCTGCGAGCTGCCGGCAATTTCGCTCATGGTATGCACCACGTTATCCACGACTTTTCCGCCACGCTGGGCGGTTTCAGAGGCGCTCAGCGCCAGTTGGCTGGCCTGACGAGCGTTTTCAGCATTCTGCTTAACCGTGGCGGTCAGCTGTTCCATGCTCGCGGCAGTTTCCTCAAGCGAAGCTGCCTGCTGCTCGGTACGAGAAGAGAGATCGTTGTTACCGATAGAAATCTCGCTGGCGCCGCTATAAATCGCGTTCGCGCCGTTACGCACTTCGCCCACGGTGATAACCAGCTCGTTTTGCATATGGCGCAGATTCTCAGCCAACTGCCCCATCTCGTTGGTGCCTTCAACGTCGATTTTGCGCACCAGGTCACCGCCAGCAATATGGCGGATGCTTTCAATCAGGCGGTTAAGCGGAGAAATAAGCGTCGTGCGGATCCCTTGCCAGACCACAAGAATCACCACCAGGACGACAATCAGCACGCCAATCAGGATCCAGATAGCCATGCTGTAAGAGCTGTTGCTGCTGTCTACGGCTTCCTGATACAGATGGTCGTTTTGCTGCAGGTAGTTAACGTATTGCTTCTCAAAACCGTCCTGATACCCCTGAGTCGGCTGATCGAAGAATTCATTAATTTTGCCCGCGCCAAGCAGCTGAATCAGCTCCGCCAGCGCGCCATGATAAATGTCGTAGTTGCGCTTAATTTCCTGCGCGGCGGCATCGCTCTGGCGCGGGTCACGCGGCAGGGCTTCATAAGCCGCCCACTCGACCTCGGCCTGTTTCAGCGAGGTGCTGGCAATCGCCATCAGCTCTTCAACGGTCGAACCGCTGCCAATTTTATTGGCATCCATCATATAGCGGATGCCCGCGCGATTCAGGGTATTACGGGTCTGCAGCAGCGCAACCCAGCTGCCGTTTAGCGTTGACTGCTGCTGACGAATAGTTTGTAAAACGGTGAAATTTTCTTTGTCCTGCTTCAGCGCGTTAAAGAACAATCCGCCGGAAGCTATCTGCAAAATGCCAAACAGCCCCAGGACGACCAGTAAGCTTGTAACGATTTTGATACGGTTTAACATTGCTTCTCATTCCCTGTAAGACAAGTCTTAATCATCGGCGTAACAGCAGAAAACTTTACCCAAAGCGTTTTTTTGCCGCTTTTTCTGCTACTCCCAGGAAATGGCCTGGCAATAATTCATCCTCCACTACCGCGGGGTTAAGTCGTAACACATTCATAATCCGAGTTTTTTTCACTATCATTTTTTTAATAGTCAACCAGCCCGGAGGAAGGCATGCTTACCGTTGCTATCTGTGAAAGAAATAGCCATTTTGCAAATGGCATTAAAATTATTATCCAGCAGCTCTGTCGTCAGTTTAGCGAGACTTATCATTTCTTACCGTTGGCGCACCAGGACGTCGCCGACCTGGTATTTTTCGCGCTCGATGACAACTGGTCCACCGCCAACTGCTACAAAATCCCGCAAACGACGCGCCACCAGCGGGTGATCCTCATCTGCCGTAAGCAGGATCAGGAAAACCTGATGTTCCGCCCTTGCCTGTATATGCTGCCGTCAATTTATCGGGAGGATGAGGTCGAGGATGTCAGGCTCAAACTGGCGCCCTGGGTTGATCCCGAGCGGCGTAGAAAAAATACCCTGCCGGTCCCAACGTCTATTTGCCACTACTGCACAACCCGGCATTTCAACCTGCAGGAACGCGAATTGCTCAAGCTTATGGCCTGTGGCTACTCGCTGGTCGATGCGGCCTTTATTATGCATATTGATGAAAATGTCGCTCGGGATAAACGACTGTCGATTATGAAAAAACTTAATATCAAGAACCAATATAAACTCATGAATTATATCAAGCTCAATTTACCTTTCCTGCTGGACTGAAGTATTTAATTAAGTCTTTTCTTATTACGTCAGGGAATTAATCTTAATTATTAAAAAAATCACCCCTTCACATATCAGGGTTGCGAATTTTCGCAACCTGGAATAAGTCATCCCCGGTATTCACCCCGTCAAGGCACTGAGAGAATACCTTCAGAATAATCTCCAAATTAGCTGGATGCACACCGCCTCTTCCTCTCAGGTCCCTGATCGTTCAGCAATTCAGTTCTAGTTGTCACAATTAGCGACAAAATAATGATAAATATTTCTGCCGATAACATTTTATTATCTGTTAACCAACATATATCCGGACTCCGCCTGGAGCCGATTGTTAATTTATTTAGCGGGCAGGTGATTAGCCACGAAGTCCTCAGCCAGTTACCGCCGTCGCGCGATCCTGAAGCTTTTTTTGCAAAACTACCGGTTACCGATAGCGTGGCGCTCTTTTGCCATCAGGTTGACCTGCTAAAGTCTCTGCAAAAATCTGGCAGATACTTTCTTAACCTTCCCCTTAAGGCGCTGATTGACGATCGGTTGTTCGCGCGGCTGCTTGATGTTTGTGAATCGTGGATAACAATTGAGATACAGGATGCCCCACTTTTTGGCACGCTCGCCCGGCAGCATCAGCGCTGCCTGTGTGAGCGAATTAAGCTACTACAGCAAGAAAGGATATCGGTATGGCTTGATGACCTTACCGACCGCTGTATGGAAAGCTTCCATCGCTACGCCTTTGATGTCGGCGGAGTAAAAATTGACAAGTACGCATTCTGGGCCCTCTGCAATAACCGCCGGGCGCTTCGGCAATTGGTTGCACAATGCGCGGATATTTCGCCTCAAATTGTTATCGAAGGTATCGAAGACTCGCTTCATCTTGAGCTGGCCCGGCAATCCGGCGCCAACCTCGGGCAAGGCTATTTATGGCCGCATAAACGCTGGTCACTCACCGATTCATTGCCGTTGTGAGGGGGCTTATGTGCGCTGCTATCAGGCGAAATAAACACCGCCGTAGTCGGACAGATTATTTTCTAAACCCCGCCAACTACACCGCGCCGCTTTTTTTCGATCGACTTGAATATCTTCAGCAGCAATTAATCGGAGGACAAAAACCAAAGAAGCCCGACGCCATCCTGGTGTCTGCCGACGGCTTTCTCAGTAGCGCAATCACCGGCAGCCTTTTTCATCACCTTAACATTCCGGTTTACCCTTCACTGGATGACGTCGTCGCGCACCAAACCCTTTCTTCTTTACCGCGTCTGATTATTGACCTCGACAGCCTGGAGACGCCTATGCTTGAAGTCCTGAAAGCTATTCGCCAACAAATTATCACCACGCCACAGCACCAGATAACCCTGCTTAGCGCCCAGCGCAAGCCTGAGATTACACGATTTATTCGCTATGCCGTCGACTGCCAGATAGTCGAACGCCGTCTTTCCCCCGAGGGGCTGAAACAGGCGTTAAGCAGCAGCCCGTCCGATTTAGTCGCGCTTTACAGCACGCCTCGTTTTTCCATTAGAGAATGGATGATTTTGCTGGCTCTGAGCCGCGGGGAGTCATTGAAATCTATCGCTCTTTTTCTGGAGAGACCCTATCATCACGTCGTTTACCGCTTCAACGTTTTGTTGGCCAGGCTGGCGCTTGAAAATCGCAGTAAATTGCTGCACCTGCTTAATGAAATTTCTGTTGCAGGTAGTGTGCATTGCCGTTCGAACTAACCTACTGAGCGGTAAGATATTTTAGGAATTTACTTAATTTTTATGTTTGATGTGGGTTAAAAATAAACAAAACAATAACAATTATAACTATTCCTGGAAGCAATTTTTCCGCTCTGCCGCCAATCAGCACTTTTTGATCCAAAACAAATCAACAACAATCAGAACTAAATGTCATTTTTTCTAGAATAAAAAGTCTTTTCAACCACCCTAACTCAAAATTAAGGTTTCTTAATTCAATTTATAAAAATGACGATCAATTACGCAGCATTTCGTATTGACTCTGATTAACCCCAGGAACATCAGACTTTTCCCACAAGAACTGCGCTGTATAATCACCTCATCACATATTTATATTTGCCAGGGCATTTATAACGTTTAAATGTGAAGTTATTTAGGCAGTCGTTCTCCAGCCATGAATAACGAATTTAAAAAGGGATAAGTATTAATATAAACAAGGAGGTTCCCGCATAAAGACCGGCAACCGCCAACTCACTGTTTATCACTTTCGCTGCCATTGACGCTGTGTCAAAGCGATGTTTTTATCAAACACTCGAGGCAAAAAAAATGAAACCGGCATCCGTAATCATTATGGACGAACACCCTATTGTCAGAATGTCGATAGAAGTGCTGCTCCAGAAGAATAAAGATATTAATGTTGTTTTAAAAACAGATGATGGTCGGGAAGTTATCGACTATATGCGAGCGAATCCCGTCGACCTGGTGATTCTTGATATTGAACTCCCAAACACCGACGGCTTCACATTACTCAAGAGAATCAAAGGAATACAGGAAAAAACCAAGATCCTTTTCCTGTCATCAAAATCAGAGTCTTTTTACGCCGGACGCGCGATTCAGGCGGGTGCCAACGGATTTGTTAGCAAACGTAAGGAGCAGGAAGATATATTTAACGCGGTGGAAATGCTGCTGTCGGGCTACTCCTTTTTCCCTTCGGAGACGCTGCATTTTATCAGCAGCCATAAATCTCGCCGGGGAACGATGGACGACATGCCATTATCCAACCGTGAGGTAACCGTGCTGCGCTATTTGGCAAATGGGCTATCAAATAAAGAGATTGCCGAGCAACTCCTGCTTAGCAATAAAACCATTAGCGCACATAAAGCGAATATATTCTCTAAACTTGGACTCACTTCAATTGTCGAGCTGATTGACTATGCCAAGGTGCACGAGCTGCTATAAGGGACAATCGAGCGCTGGAAGCGGAAATACCGGGAACGCTCCTCCCGGTTATTTTCTGGAACCATCTGGATTCTTTTAGTTGTAGTTAATCAGAAACGTCGCATCGGCATTGGCCAGCCCGGCATCGGCGTTGTCCGCCGTCGCTATATAGTTTGCCCAAAACTTCATCGTTACGTCACCGTTAGCATCCACTTGCATCGTTTTACTGGCGTTATTCAGCAACAGCCGGGACTTATCCTCATTGAGAAGTTCAATCGCCACGTTCTTCGCCGTGCTGGCCGCGTTCAGCGCCAGCAGCCCGCTGCCGGTATCCTTTCCGGTAAAGGTTATCGACGCAGCGCCGCCTGGCGGGCAGCCGGTTAGCTTCAGGTTGAACGGCATGGCCTGTGTCGTGCTACCTGCGGTGCGCAGCTGTTTGGTCGGCCACGATCCCAGTTTCACGGTCTTGTTGTCGCTCGCCGTCTCAATGACACAGGTGTAATCCACAATATTGCCACGCAGCTCAACGTTGATTTCCCCCAGCGGAGAGGCCGCTTTGGCCATGGGATTCAACAACGCTGAAAACAGAGTCAGCGCGGCCAGGGATAATTTTTTCATCCTTTTCCCCTTAATCAAAATCAACACGCAGATAGCCGCGGGCGGTGAATGGCCCTTCTTTCGGCTTAACGCCCGTGACGCTCACCGGCCAGGCGCGAATCCCCACCCTTGCCGCCGCCGTATCATCAAGCTGGAAATTAATCTTGCTGCCCAGGTTGTTTGGCGTCAGCGGCGTGCCGCTGGAGTTGGCCACGATAAAGCCGAGATCGCTGTTATCGGACACCATCATATTGCCGCTGGCCTTTTCGGCTTCAAGACGCAGCGTAAGGTAAGCCTGAGCGTCAATATTGGTGCATTTGATGCCGACGGTTTTGCTCTGCGGCGTCACGCTTTGCGGGCGATTACCGGCTCCGGCCTGGCTGAACAGCGATGCGCCAATGCTGCCAAAGTCGAACTCGACCACCTGGCCGGCGTTGATTTCACAGGTCTGCGGCACTTCAACTTTGCCGCTATAGCTGATGGTGTAAACCACCGTACTTAACGGATCGCCGGTAGTGGTCGTGACGTAGACACGGAACATCGTCTGGCGTGGGATCGGCACCATATTGATAAAACGGCGGGTAACTTTAAGACGAAATACCAGTTTCGAATCTGTGACCCCAAAAGGCTTATTCTTCGACACGTTAGGGTGAGAGCCCATCTGCATGTAGTTCACAGGAGGATAAAAATCACCGGCATAGCTGTCGTTGATTTTCATCGCGCCGTTAAGATAATCATTTATTTTTAGATACTTATAACTACCCACTACTTCCTGGATAGGTAAATCTGTCACGTAGCTACGCTTGGTGGTATTCCCCGATGTTCCCTTAGGGCAAACCGCATTCACGCCAATCAGACCTGATTTTTCAGACAGGGTCACAATCTGCCCGACGTTGTTATTGCTGCTATTAAATTTGTCAGACAAATCATAAGCAATATCGGTCGGAATGCCTTTCTCGTTTGAGCAAACCGTCGCCGCAGCGGGCCCCGCGCAGGCCAGCAGCAGCCCGCCGGTAATCAAAGTGTTCAGTTTCATCTTCATCTTCCTGAATCTCTCCGCACGCTATGAGCAGGTGGCGGTCGCCATGACGACAGCCTGCTTCAGGCTCTCCTCCGGCAGGGAGTAGTTGGCGCGGCACTGGGAACCCTTCCCGTCGCCCCATTGGATCAACAAGTTACCTTTCAACGGCAGGCCGCTGAGGTAGATTTGCCCGTCGTCGCCGGCCATGCTGGTCACGCCGCTTTGCACCTCCCGCACCACTGAGCCGAACGGCACCGGGCGGTCACCGCGCTTAACGGTAATGATGGCGCGCACGCCGATACGGGCATCGAAAGCGGCTCGCACCAGCGCGCCTTCGGTCGGCACCACGCTGCTGACGTTATTTTCAATGTCGGTGTGGTTGTCCATTGTGTTGGTATCCAGCGCCACGCGGTTGTAGCGGTAAACCGTGGCGTACGGCATCACGGCATAGCCGCGCCAGTCCGTTTTCACACCGGTCTGGTTTTCAATGCTGACGCCGGAAGCGCCGGGCGCTTTGATCAGCACGTTGGTGTCGCCCAACGGCTGGCTGAAGGTCACCCCGTCAGCATGCCCCACTACGCCGCCGGAAGCCTGCCAGTTGAAGTCATGCTGGCTGCGGTCATAGTTGTAGCCCAGGCCAAGCGTGCCGTAAGTCGCCTGCCAGTTGGCGGTGGCGCTGCCGGAATAGCCGTTAGTGCTGGTATGGCCCTGGGTAACGCTGTAGTTCAGGTTACGGCCTTCCAGCAGCGTCCCGCCGACCCCGCTTTGCCAGCTGTTTTTGCCGTCAGAGCTGCGGCTTGTGGCCATCGTGGCATAGGCACGATCCAGCGCCGTATCGCGCGAATAGCCGTGACCAAGCAGCGTGCTAAACGGAACCGAGAGGTTAAACGCGATGATGCGGTTGGTGTCTGAAAGGCCGAGGGATTTACTCCAGGACAAGGAAAGCGAATAGCTGATGCCGCGCCAGCCGCTGGAATAACCCAGCTGATACCAGGTGTTGTCCTGATCGGTTCCCCAGTAGGTTTGCTGGCTGCCGGAAACATAGACCGAGCCGTAATCTCCCAGAGACTGAGAAATGTTGACCTGAAACCGGCCCTTTTTGTTGTAGCGCAGGTTGTGATAGCTGGTCGCCACCAGCTCCTGCCGGTTGCTGTCGTTGTTTTGCCACTCATACTGGTAGCCTTCCATGTTGCGGTAGGCCACGTCATCCAGCGTGTAAAAACCACGCGTGGAGTAGCGGTAGCCGAGCAGCTGGAAGTTGGTGCCATAGTCGCTCAAGGATTTTGCATACAGGAAGCGCAAGGACTGCCCCTGATGCTCACTGTCATCCGCCAGCTTGCTGCGTGCGTGGGTCAAATCAAGGGAGATAGCCCCCCAGTCGCCAAGGTTTTTACCGGCACCTAACGCAACTGCGGTATAGCGTTCAGCCAGCTGCGTCCCGCCGTAGGCGGTATAGCCGTTCGGCAGACCGGCAACCAGCGTCCCCTGGGTAAAGAACGGTTTATCCTGCTGGTTATTCCCGCTGCGGAAGTCGCCCATCACCACGTCATACTTAAAACGCCCTTCACGCTGCAGTAGCGGAACGGTGGAATAAGGCACGGTATATTTCTGCTGGGTGCCGTCTTTCTCCTCAACCGTCACCTCAAGGTCACCGCTTGAAGAGGTCGGGTTAAGGTCGCTAATGGCAAACGCGCCCGGAGAGACATAGCTCTGATAAATCACATAGCTGTTTTGACGAATGACGATCTTGGCGTTGGTGCGAGCAATCCCACGCACGGTCGGCGCGTAGCCCTGCAGGCTGTCCGGGTACATGCTGTCTGAAGAATAAAGGCGCGCGCCGCGGAATCCGAGGCTGTCGAACACGTCACTGCCGGTGTTGCTGTCGCCCATGACCAGCTCACCCTTAAGCGGAATAATCGTGCGCTGCAGCGTGGTGCTGATGTTCTGCCACTGATTCTGACGGCGGCCATCGCCGCTGCTGTAGTTCCAGGCCCCGTTATTACGCAGGCGCCACGGGCCGAAATTCAGGCCGCTTTGCAGGTTCAGATAATAGCTATCGTTGTAAGTCCCACGGTTGCCGGTAAAGGTGTAGTTCAGCAGCGCGGCAGGGATCCCTTCATCCCACTGATCCGGCGGAATGTAACCACGGGCGCTGTTGATAAGCGAAGCCTGAGGCAGGCTAATATCAAGGCGCAGGCGAGAAAAGTCGTAGCTAATCTCGGCTCCCGGCACCGCCGTCGTCACCGGCACGCACTCCCCGGGCTTAAATTTTGCCAGCTCGGGATAGGCGAGCATATTCAGCCCAAGGCGCTTGAGCCATTCGGTGTCCAGGCAAGGCGTTAGTCCGCCGGATTTCACGGCTTCAGAAGCAGACAGTTTCTTATCCGCCGCAGCAAAGTTCACGTCTTCGGTGGCAACAAACTCATCGTTACGCCAGATGTCCACGCGGTAGACGCCCGGCGGCTGGCTGCTGCCTTTTTCGAAACGAGACAGATCCGCCACCGCCGCGGTATCGTCCGACAAGAATGCCGGGTTGAAATAGCTCTCGGCGACGGCGAGTCCAGGCCAGAGTGATGCCAGGATGGTCGCCGTCAGCGGCGCTAGCGTAAAAACCTTACGCGAGACTGATGTCTTCATGATTTACCTGCTTCCCTTTGCCAGCCCGGCTTTACTGCATGACACCCGCTTGTGCTTTCGTCACCGCGCCGTAATCGTTCACGCTCTGGAAGCTCACGGCGCCCTGAACGCCAGACGGCACGGCAACCTGCACGCTATTTTTTGGTGCCACCATGGTGTTAGGCAGCTTCTCGTTGCCCATCTTCAGGTTGACCAGCGACACATAGTAAGGAGAAGGGTTGCTGATTTTCAGGTACTGGCCGCTGCGGGCGAAGCGAATCTGCTTGAGGGCGTCTTCGGGCTGCATCTGCAGGTTTTTAGGACGTACAAACAGCTTAATGCGGGAGAGAACCGCCAGTTGGAGGACGTTCTTGCCCTCAACACTGTTTTTATCCACCGAAGGAATCGCCTTAACGTTCATCCAGAAGATGGACTCACGGTCGCTCGGCAGCTGCGGTCCGGCATAGATAATACGCAGCGTGTTCTCGCTTTTTGGCTCGCTGACAAACAGCGGCGGCGTGACCACGAAGCTTTTCTCTTTCTGCCCCAGATCGTTTTCAATCCAGGAGTTCACCAGAAAGCGTTCTTTAGGATCGCTATTGGTGATGGCCAGCGACGTTTGTTTCGCATCGGCCGGGTAAATAACGCGCGTGGCGCCCAGGGCAATACCGCCCGCAGCCTGCGCATTAAGAGAGGTAATCATTAAAGAGAGCATCAGCGCCGAAGCGGCTTTATATAATTTGTTCATCACGACAGGTACCATCAAAATAGCCAGAATGGAGAAGCAGAGGTTCAGGGATAAACCAGCGTGAACCAGACGTCGGAGCGAATATTTCCGGGCGACATGTGCTTAGAAACCGAACGATAACGCGCAGTAAAATGAAAGCTCATTTCCTGCGTGGTTATTGGCGAATATGAAGCCGGTTCGCTATTTGGAATAATCAACTGCTGCTGTTGGTCAAATAACGCCAGGCCAATCCCGCTGCTGGCGTCATTGCCGCTTACGCTGGATGTAGCCAGAAATACCTGAGGATCTTCCGCCGGGGTTGAGCCCTGGAACGCGATACCAACATGGTCATAAACCTCCGGGCGGCAGTCCGTCAGCCGAAGGGTAAAAGGGATGCTGGGCGGCGCGTAGCTGCCAACATCTTTAAAAACGTTGCTTGGGTACTGACCCATTTGCACGGTCATTTCCTGACTTTCAGGCGCGACGGCGCAGGCGCCGTTGACCAACTCGCCCTGCATGTGCACTTCACCGCCGTGGATAACCACAATGCGCTTTGCCTGAACGGGATTCACCGCTGCCAGAATAGCCAGGAGCAGGATTTTCCTTGTCATCATCGTCCTCTCTGGACTCACGTCGGACAAGCCTCGTCCCTGAGGCTGAATCATCCTTGTGCTATCAGCTGTCGCTGATTATTCGTATTTCATTACGAAGGTAGCGTCCGCGTTTGCAGCACCGGCAGTGGCGGTAGCAGCAGTAGCTTTATAGCGAGCGGTGAACGGAATGGTGTTCTCACCGTCGTTCAGAGTCTGAGCGGTAGAGAACACGGTCCCGTTTGGAGACAGCGTCTTAGAACCACGATCCAGGATCTCGATACCTACGCCTTTCGCGGTGGTAGCGTTACCGCCTGAGTTCACCGCCAGCAGGGTTGGATCGGTTGCATCAGTCTGGCCGGTGAATGCCACAGAAGCGGTAGCCGCAACGGTGCTATCGCAATCGGTCAGCACGATGTTGAATGGAATCTGGGAAGAGGTATCGCCCACTTTGGTGAAAGCGGCGGTACGGTACTGGCCCAGCTTAACGATCTGGCCGTCGGACTGAGTGCTTACTGCGCAAGCGGCGTTAACCAGCTCGCCCTGGAAATGCACGGTACCGCCATTAACGGTAACTGGATCTGCTGCGTTAGCGGCGCCGCTTACCAGAGCAACGGTGGCGATCAGTGAAGAGGCGATTTTGCTTAATTTCATGGGTATTCCTTCATATATAAAACGCACATCGGAGCAATGCATCCTTCATTACGCCGTTTGAATCATCATCGGTCTTAAATGACCGCATAACGCATTTCCCACATCCTGTGGGAATTCCTTAGAATGCTCAGTATTTTCATGAGAATTAAAGACAAACGATTCCCCGGCCCGTTATTTCATGGCCGTAAAGAAGTCATCCTTAATAATCAAAAATAAAATTTATATATATTCGCACCAGGTGACGAAGTGGGGCTAAATTAAGCCAAATTTGAATTAAGTAATAGATGCCAATTCTTTATGTTAGGTAAGTCCGGTCTTAATAACGCCTAAGAAATCACCAGGACAACCTTTCGGGAATACGGGGATAAAGCAGCAAAAACCTCGTTTATTTAGGGGGTTATGCGTCCCTCCAGGCATGAGAATATTGTATATTTATTGTTAAATTTGTTTATTTTTTGTTTAACACAGGAAAGGGAATCTTGAACGCCAAATGCGCAATACCGTGCAAAGTTGCCAAAACGTTAAAGTCGTTGCGCAAGCGGTGATACACTGGAGGGCTTGCCATCGAAAACTTACCCAGGACTTCAGGATGAATGAGACCGCTCCCCACGCCATTCCGGCGACCTCGATAACCCGCCCCAATTGGTCAGCAGTATTTGCTATCGCTTTTTGCGTCGCCTGCCTGATTACCGTTGAGTTTTTGCCGGTTAGCCTGTTGACCCCTATGGCACAGGAACTGAATATCTCCGAGGGCGTTGCCGGGCAGTCGGTCACCGTCACCGCGTTTGTGGCCATGTTCGCCAGCCTGTTTATCACCAACCTCATTGGCTCCACCGATCGCCGCCGCGTGGTGCTGCTTTTTGCCGTCCTGCTCACCGCCTCCTGCCTGCTGGTTTCATTTGCCGGTAATTTCTCCCTGCTGCTTTTGGGCCGCGCCTGCCTCGGGCTGGCGCTTGGCGGCTTCTGGGCCATGTCGGCTTCGTTGACCATGCGCCTCGTTCCTGCCCGCACGGTGCCAAAGGCGCTGTCGGTTATCTTCGGCGCGGTGTCGATTGCGTTAGTGATTGCCGCCCCGCTGGGCAGCTTTCTCGGCGGAATAATAGGCTGGCGCAACGTCTTTAACGCCGCGGCGCTGATGGGCGTAGCCTGTATTATTTGGGTCTGGAAGGCGCTGCCTTCGCTGCCGGGTGAACCGGCGCACCAGAAGCAAAACATGTTTGGCCTGTTAAAGCGGCCGGGCGTGCTGGCGGGCATGCTCGCCATCTTCATGGCGTTTGCGGGTCAGTTCTCGTTCTTTACCTATATCCGTCCGGTTTACATGACGATGTCGGGCTTCGACGTTGACGGCCTGACGCTGGTGCTGCTGAGCTTTGGTATCGCAAGCTTCGTCGGCACCTCGCTTTCCGCGCCTATTCTGAAACGCTCGTTAAAGCTGGCGCTGGCCTGCGCGCCGCTGATTCTCGCCGTTAGCGCTGCGGTGCTGGTGCTGTGGGGAACGAATAAAACGGTGGCTTCGGTGATTGCGGTTGTCTGGGGCCTGGCCTTTGCCCTGGTGCCGGTAGGCTGGTCAACGTGGATCACCCGTTCGCTGGCGGACCAGGCGGAAAAAGCCGGGTCGATTCAGGTGGCCGTTATTCAGCTGGCCAACACCTGCGGCGCGGCGGTGGGCGGCCTGGCGCTGGATAACCTCGGCCTGCTGGCTCCGCTGATGCTATCCGGCAGCCTGATGCTGCTGACGGCCCTGCTGGTTGCGGTGAAGGTTCGGGCTTAAAAAAATCTAAAAATAGCGCCTGATATCAGGCGCTATTTTTTTATCAACCGCGCCAGAAAGGCTTATCGCCCAGAATAGTCGCGCGGTGCATGATGCGGCGAGCCGGGAGATAATCAGCGTTGGCATAATGCTGGGTGACGCGGTTATCCCAAATGGCAATATCGTTTTGCTGCCAGCGCCAGCGCACCTGGAACTCCGGTTTGGTGATGTGGGCAAACAGGAAGCCCAGCAGCGCCTCGCTCTCTTTTTCCGTCAGGTTGACGATGCGGGTGGTAAAGCCTTCGTTGACGAAAAGCGCCTGCTTGCCGCTGACCGGATGAGTACGAATCACCGGATGGCGCAGCGGCGGGTTCTTCGCCACGGCTTCGCGCCAGCGCTGGTGCTCGACCTCGTTATGGGAGTACTTGTACTCCTGGAACGATTTGCGGAAGTCATGTTCTGCCTCCAGCCCGGACAGCAGCTTTTTAAACGGCTCCGACAGCGCCTCAAAGGCAGCAATCCCGCTGGTCCACAGCGTATCCCCGCCGGTTTCCGGCAGCTGCTTCGCGGCCAGAATCGCCCCGGCAGGCGGCGTTTCAATAAAGGTCACGTCGGTGTGCCAGTTGTCGTTATCCGGCGGATTATCGTTGTGGGTATCCAGCACGATAATTTCTTCCACACCTTCCGCATGCGGGTAAACCGGATGGATATGCAGGTCGCCGAAGCGCAGAGCCAGCGCGCGCTGCTGAGAAGGCGTTATCTCCTGTTCGCGGAAGAACAGCACCTGATGGCGGATCAGCGCGTGGTAAATCTGCTCGAACTGGTTATCGCTCAGGCCACGCGTCAGATCCACGCCGCTGACCTGCGCCCCGATGTACGGCCCCAATGGCTTAACGTTCACTTTTTCACTCATTGCCCTTCTCCATGCCACGGGGTCAGGCGGCGCTGTAGCGCCCGCAGCCCCAGTTCTAAACAAAATGCGATGACGGCTATTACGCCGATCCCGGCCAGTACCACATCTGTTGCCAGAAACTCACCGGCCGACTGCACCATAAAGCCCAGCCCGCGCGTCGCGGCAATAAGCTCTGCGGCCACCAGCGTGGACCAGCCCACGCCCAGCCCGATGCGGAAGCCGGTCAGAATTTCAGGCAGCGCTCCCGGCAAAATCACATGCCAGATGACCTGCAAACGGGACGCGCCCAGCGCCTGGGCGGCACGAATACGGACCTGCTTCGCGCTGCGCACGCCCGCCATGGTGGACATGGCTACCGGCGCAAAAATCGCGAGGTAAATCAGCAGGATTTTGGAGGTCTCGCCGATGCCAAACCAAATCACCATCAGCGGCAAATAGGCCAGCGGCGGCACCGGACGGTAAAGCTCGATCAGCGGATCAAGGATGCCGCGCACGGTGGAGCTCAGCCCCATCGCAATGCCCACCGGGATGCCTATCAGCACCGCAGCGGCAAGCGCGGTAAGAATGCGCCCCAGGCTGGCGGCCAGGTGCTGCCACAGCGTGGCGTCCATAAAGCCCTGCGGCCCGGCTATGGTAATCAGCTTCGAGAGCACCTGCCCCGGCGGCGGAAGAAACAGCGGGCTGACCCAGTGCTGAGAGGCAACCCACCACCACAGCAGCACCAGAGTCACCAGCGTTGCCGCGCTAAGCGTCAGCTGCCGGGAAAACGGCCAGCGCAGCGTAAGGCGGCGGCGCACAGGTTTGTCCTGAATGACTACGCTCATAAGAAGCCCTCCCGCTGTTCAAACACGCGGCTCAGCACGTATTCGCGCTTAGCGATAAATTCAGGGTCAGATTTGATGCTGCGGCACGGCTCTCCGGCGGCAAAACGACGACCGAAATCAAGCTGTAGCCGCTCCAGCACGCGGCCTGGGCCCGGTGACAGCAACACTAACTCTGTCGCCAGGAACACCGCTTCCTCAATATCATGAGTAATCAGCAGCACCTGACGGCGGCTCTCGTGCCACAGCTTTAGCAGCAGGGTTTGCATCTGCTCGCGGGTAAAGGCATCCAGCGCGCCGAAGGGTTCATCCAGTAGTAAAAGCTGAGGCTTTGTTGCCAGCGCGCGGGCAATGCCCACCCGCTGCCGCTGCCCGCCGGAAAGCTGCCAGATGGCGCGTTTGGCTTTATCTTCCAGGCCAACCTTGCGCAGCATGTCGAGCGCAAGCTCTTCACGCTGCGGCTTAGGCTGCCCGGCAAGCTGCAGCCCGAAAGCCACGTTATGCAGCACCGAGCGCCAGGGCAGCAGCCCCTCGTTCTGGAAAACAACCCCGCGCTCGGCGCCAGGGCCCTCAACCGTTTTGCCCTGCAGCGTAATACTGCCGGAGTGATAGGGGACGAAACCGGCGATCAGGTTAAGCAGCGTGGTCTTACCGCAGCCGGAAGGGCCGAGCACCACCAGCAGTTCGCCCTCGTCCACCGTCAGATTAATGTCGTCGAGTACCGCTTTACCGCCGTACTCCGCGCTAAGATGCGAAACCTGTAGCATCGCCGTGCCTCCTGTTAACGGTTACTGCGCCAGCGGCTTCACGAAGCGGTCGGTCACAAACTGGCTATAGTCGGTTGCCACCGCAGGTACTTTGCCCTGCTCTTTCAGGAACTTCGCGGTATCGACGATAGCTTTATTCACCGGGCCGCTAAGCTGCTCGACCTGCTGTTTCGCCGTCAGGTAGGTATTGCCCTTCACCAGCCCAGGGACGTCGGTTTCCGGCACGCCGCTCAGGCGCGAGAGCTTGCTCAGGTTGTCCGGCTGCTTGAGCCACTGCTCCGGGTTGTCGATATAGCCTTTTTGGGCCGCAATGGCGCTGCGGGCAAAGGCGGTGACGACATCAGGGTGTTTTTCGGCGAAGTCTTTACGCACCACCCACACGTCGAGCGTTGGGGAACCCCATTTGCCCACCTGCGCAGAGTCCGTCAGCACGTTGCCGTCTTTTTCCAGTTCTTTCACCGCGGGCGCCCAGACATAGGCGGCGTCGATGTCGCCGCGCTGCCAGGCGGCAATAATTGCCGGAGGCTGTAGGTTAAGAATTTGAACCTGATCCGGCTTAATACCCCAATGCTTGAGGGAAGCCAGCAGGCTGTAATGGGTGGTGGAAATAAACGGCACCGCGATACGTTTACCGATGAGATCCTGCGGAGATTTGATGCTTTTTTTGACCACCAGCGCTTCCGAATTACCGAGCTGGGAGGCCAGCAGGAAGACCTCAATCGGCACGTTCTGGCTGGCCGCCACGGCTAGCGGGCTGGAGCCGATATTGCCGATTTGAACGTCGCCGGAAGCCAGCGCGCGAACCACGCTCGCGCCGCTGTCGAATTTGCGCCATTCCGCTTTTGCCCCGCTGTCTTTGGCAAAAGCATCATCGGCTTGCGCAACTTTGGCGGGTTCGGCGGAAGTCTGGTACGCCACGGTGACGTCCACCGCGTGGGCCTGAGCTGCGATTAAGGCCAGTGCAACCAGCCAAAGTGAGTGTCGTTTTGCTGCCATGATTCTGCTCCTGTCTCGGGGGAGAAAGCAGTATTTCCAACGGCAACGATTCCATAAAAGAATAAAAAATTATCGCTAATGCTTTTCTGTCCTTAGAAAAAAAGTGGGTAACGATAGATGTGAAGTGGGAATAATGCCGCCCGCAGAGCGCGGGCGGGCAGAGGTATATTAACTTAAGTTAAATCAACGTTCTTGCTGCCAAAGAACCAGGTCATGATAAAACCGGCGGCGTAGGCGATAATAATCCCGGCGACGTAAACCGCCATCCCGGCGAAGATCCCCTGACTTGAGGTCATCAGCGGAGTCGACACTAATCCGGACGGGCCAAAGACGGTATTCAGCCCGACGGGCAGCCCGAGCCAGGCCACCAGCCCGATGAAGAACCCACCAATCCCGCCGCCGATACAGGCGGTGATAAACGGCTTAAGGCGCGGCAGCGTCACGCCGTAAATCAACGGCTCACCAATGCCCAGCAGGCCGGGAATAATGGCCCCTTTGATTTGCGTGCGCAGCATCGAGCCTTTTGGAGAGCGGGCAAACAGGGCCAGCGCCGCGCCTACCTGCCCCGCACCGGCCATCGCCAGAATAGGGAACAGCGAGTTGAAACCCTGGGCATCCATCAGCGCGAAATACACCGGGACAAAGCCCTGATGAATACCAAATACCACGGCAATCAGGAACAGCCCGGCCAGAATCGCCGTCCCGAATGGGTTGCCGTTCAGGTGCATAAACAGCCACGACATGCCTTTGAACAGCTCGCCGCCGATGGGCATGATCGCCACAAAAGTGATAGCCCCGGTGATCAGCAAGGTGATCGTCGAGGTAAGGATCATGTCCAGGTTATCCGGGATCATCCGCCGCACCTGGCGTTCGATCCACGCCCCCAGAATACATGCCAGCAGTACGCCAATGATGTTGCCGCGCGGGTCGATTGTCAGCCCAAAGAAGGTATCCATCCCGGCGTAATAGCCCACTTTGCCTTCCGGCACGTAGCGCAGAATAAACAGCGAGGCGATGATGGCCCCGTTCACGCCGGTGCCGCCGAAAGCCTTCTGGGTATTGAAGCCGATAAGAATGCTCAGGAAGGTAAACAGCCCGATGCTGAACACCTTCATATAGGCAATAAGCTGGGTCAGCCACGCCGCAGGGGTTGTGCCTTCCACCACCAGCGTTTGCTGCAGCAGCGTGGCAATCCCCAGCAGCAGCCCGGCGGCAATAAAGCCCGGGATCAGCGGCGTGAAAATGGTGGCAAACTTGGTGAGGAAGTTATGCACCGCGCTGTTCTGCTTCGCCTTCATCTGCTTTTTGTTCTGGCTGGCGAGCGCGGCCAGATCCGCACTTTCGCCGTTCTCCGGCTCGCTTTGGCCGCCCTGCTTCAGCATCGAATTCATCAGCTCGCTGGCGGTTTGCGCTTTGCCAGGGCCGAGAATGATTTGCAGCTGATCGTCGCCGTTGACCACGCCCATCACGCCGGGAATTTTTTTCAGTTCGTCGTGTTGGACGAGATCTCTGTCTTTGAGCGTCAGCCTGAGGCGCGTCATGCAGTTGCCGCAGACAAGAATATTGCCGCTGCCGCCCGTCAGGCGCAGGACTTGTTCCATCATCGAGCCGGTGATTTTCGCCATAGCTATCCTTTTAACCCCTGCAATGCTTTGCGTATAAAGCCCTGATTTTTCGCCAGCAGCTCGCTGGCCTCTGCGGCAGACAGGCCGCTCAGCAGCATGAAGATCGCCGTTTTACAGTGACGGTGGCAGGCATTGAGCGCCTCTTCTGCCTGCGCAGGGCTGGAATCGGTAGCCTCAACCACGATATTAATCTGGCGCTGAATCAGCTTGGCGTTGGTGGCTTCCACGTCAACCATCAGGTTGCCGTAGACTTTGCCGCTGCGGATCATCGACCCGGTGGTGATCATATTCAGGATCAGCTTTTGCGCCGTGCCCGCCTTCATGCGTGAAGAGCCGGTGACGACTTCGGGGCCGACCACGGGTTCGATGGCGATATCTGCCGCCAGGCTCATTTCGCTGCCGGGATTACAGGAGATTGCCGCGACGGTGGCGCCCATGCTTTTTGCATAGGCCATGGCGCCGAGCACGTACGGCGTGCGGCCGCTGGCGGCAATCCCCACCAGCACGTCTCGCGCGCTAAAGTTCAGGTTCCGCAGATCCTGCTCGCCCATTTCACGGCTGTCTTCGGCGTTCTCCACCGCCTGCAAAATGGCCGGATGCCCGCCGGCAATCAGGCCGACCACCTGCTCACGCGGGGTGCCGAAAGTTGGCGGGCACTCACTTGCATCCAGAATACCCAGCCGGCCTGATGTCCCTGCGCCGCTGTAAATCAGCCTGCCGCCCCGGGCGAATGCGGCCACGACTTTATCGACGACCTGAGCCACCTGCGGCAGCGTTGCCTCAACCGCCAGCGGCACCTGTTTGTCTTCGTTATTGATAACTTTGAGCATGTCTAAAGTGGGCAGCGTATCGATTTCCGCGCTCGCCGTATTGCGGCTCTCAGTGACCAGTTTGGTTAAATTAATCTTCATCGGGACATCCATTAGTGTGTTCTGCAGTGCATAGTATGGAATATTTTATTCCAAATGCGTGCGCATTATCACGAATATTTTATTCCAATGGAGAGGGAATAGCGGAATAACTCGGGCGAAAAGGCCGCCCTTGCGAGCGGCAAAGGAGGGAATCAGACGAGGCGGGCGAAACCGGCTTCGAGGTCGGCAATCAGTTCTTCAACGTTTTCCAGACCGATATGCACGCGCACCAGCGTGCCGCTGAAGTCTACCTTTCCGGCCGGGCGGATTTCATTCAGCTCTTCCGGCTGGTTGGCCAGGATAAGTGACTCAAACCCGCCCCAGGAATACGCCATATGGAACAGCGCGAAGTTGTCGAGATAGCCAGCAAGCTGTTCGTCCGTCAGGCGCTGTTTCAGCACAAAGGAGAACAGGCCGGAGCTGCCGGAAAAGTCACGTTCGAAGAACGCATGCCCAGGGCATTCTGCCAGCGCGGGATGGTTAACCCGCTCCACCTGTGGATGCTCTGACAGCCAGCGGGCAATCGCGAGGCTGCTTTCTTCATGCTGCTTCAGCCTCACCCCCAGCGTGCGCAGGCCACGGGCGGCCATATACGCCGTATCGGCATCCAGCGTCTGGCCCATCAGGTAGGAATTTTCACGCAGGCGATCCCAACAACGCTCGTTGGCCACGGCCGTCCCCAGCATGCCGTCCGAATGGCCAATGGTGTATTTGGTCCCGGCCTGAATCGAGATATCTACGCCATAATCCAGCGCGCGGAACAGCACTCCGGCGGCCCAGGTATTGTCCAGCATGATGACAATGTCCGGTCTAACGGCACGAATCGCCTTAATCATGCCGGGAACGTCCTGAACTTCCATGGTAATTGAACTCGGAGACTCAAGGAAAACGACGCGGGTATTGGGCTGGATAAGTTCAGCTATCCCGGCCCCAATCATCGGATCGTAGTACGTCGTTGAGACGTTAAATTTGCTCAGGATCTTATTGCAGAAGTCCTGTGTTGGCTCATAGGCCGCGCCGGTCATCAGGATATGGTCTCCGCCGCTGACGAAGGCCAGAATCGCGTTGGTGACCGCCGCCGCACCGCACGGATAAAGCGAGCACCCGGCGCCGCCCTCCAGGTCGGTCATCGCCTTCTGGAAGGAGAAATGCGTCAGCGTGCCTCTGCGACCATAGAACAGCTCGCCGTTTGCCCGGTTGGCAGTGGCAAATTTTTTGTCTTTTACGCTGTCAAAAACCAGCGAGGAAGCGCGCTGAATCACCGCATTTACCGCGCCCTGGGTGTAGCGTTTCTCCCGTCCGGCGGTGACCAGTTGGGTTTCAAGATGCATTTTCTGTTTCATAAAAATCTCCCGTTATTTCCTGATTCATTCCATTCAAAGGGCTTAGCCCGCAATACCGTCCGCCGCCAGCGGGGCGCTTGCCTGAGGTTCAGTGCGCTTCTTTCCGGCGAAGCGCTCAACGATTTGTGCCGCATTAAGATCGTGAATCACGTTGATGAGCGTGGCCGGGGCGTCGGTAATGGTGCCAAGCACCACCAGCAGCGGGATGGCCTCCATCGGCAGACCCAGCGTGGTCACAATAAAGATTTCCCCGAGGAACGCGCCGCCCGGCACGCCGCCAACGATAATGGCCGACAGCACGGCAATCAGCATCGCGAGGAAGAAGGTTTCGCTGGTAAACGGCAGGCCGAGAACCGAATAGATAAAGACGATTTTCAGCGCGGCAATCATCGCCACACCGCCTTTATTGAGGTTAACCAGCAGCGGAATCGAGACATCGACGATTTCAGGGTTGATACCCATCGCCTTGCCCGCGCGCAGCGTAACCGGCAGCGTCCCGAGCGAAGAACAGGTGCCCAGCGCGGTGGCTGAAGGTTCAATGGCGTGCCGCCAGAACGCTTTCACCGCCGGGATCCCGCCGCCAATCCACGAGTAGAAAATGGAGCCAAGCACGTAATAGATAAGCGTTGCGGCCATAAACAGCCCGATGGCGCGGGCAAAGGTCATCAGCAGCGCGGCATCCTGACTTGCCATGGTGGCCGCGAAGTAGCAGCCCAGCCCGACCGGTGCCATCTGCATGATAATCGAGACAATTTTCATGATAACGGTGTTGGCGTCCTGCAGCAGAGCGGCGATGCGCCTGCCCGCGTCCGCCGACTGGCCAATCGCTACCCCGGCAATAATCGCGATGACGATCAGCGCCAGAATGTTCGACTTGGAAAACAGGCCAACGAAGTCGCTGGTGGTCACCATGCTGACAAAATCCATCTCCCCCGAGCCGCCTTTCACCGAGTGAGAAAGATCGATGGTCACGCCCTGAGCCGGGTTGTACCAAAGCGCCAGCAGCACAATGCCTGCGGCGGGAATAAGCGCCATGGCGATGGAGACAATAAAAATAACCACCATGATGCGGCCCAGCCTTTTAAGATCGGTCATGCCGGCAATAGAAGACATCACGCTGACGCCAACCAGCGGCACAATAATCATAAACAACAGGTTGAGGAATATTTGCCCGACGGGCTGTAATTTAATGGCGTAAGTCGGGGCATAAATACCCAGCAGGCCACCGACAATAAGAGCAAATAAAAGAACAAATGATGATTTGTAGGGTTCGAGGCGTGTCCACATAAAGGATACCTTCTCAATAAAAGTAATAATAACTGGGACGAAAATCACAATTACCAACTGCTGCAATTAAATCCCCGGGCTTTTGTGATGCAAATCACTAATGATGTATAAAATTCATTTTCTAACTTCTTTATTTACTACAGCGCAATAGTTACACTTTTGAAATTGGATTGGTATGGGGAATTAATACCGTTTCCGCAAATCACTTGTGAATAAAAGGAAAGAATGAGCGCGCCAATTTCACTCAAGCATCTCGAGGTATTCGTCAAAATTATCGATTGCGGCGGGCTGTCTGAAGCTGCGGCGCAGCTCAGCGTGTCGCCTTCGGCGGTGAGCAAGAGCCTGGCGGCGCTGGAGGATTTGCTGGGAACAACGCTTATCAAAAGAACGACCCGCAGCATTACGCTGACCGATGCGGGGCAATATTTGTTTAACCGCGCTAATAAGTTAATTAAAGAGTTCGACGATACGCTAAATACCACATCCAGCTATTACAATAATCCGCAGGGGGAATTACGTATCACCTGCTCGATTGCGTTCGGCTACGCCAGGCTGGTCAACCTGGTTGATAAATACCGGGCGAACTTCCCCGACGTGAATCTTTATATCGACCTTAACGATAACTTTATTAATCTTAATGAATCCGACTTTGATATCGCCCTGAGAATATCCACCTCTCCGCCGCAAAATTATGCCATGCGCAAACTGGCGCCGGTACGCTGGGCCTACTGCGCTACCGCTGACTATCTCAGCAAGAAAGGGATGCCGGGCAAACGCACGGACCTGGTGACGCACGACTGCCTGGTTTACCCTGGGTTAACGCCGCTGATTAAAACTACCGACGAGCACGAGCGGCAGCACCTGCTAAAAATGCGCACGCCAATCCAGGCCAACAGCAGCCTGGTGCTGCTTAAATCCGTACTGGAAAACCAGGGCGTCGCCTACCTGCCCACCTACCTGATTGGCGACCATATTCAAAAGGACGAGCTAACCCCGCTGCTGCTGGACGGCATCATCACCTACGAAACCCACGCGCTGTACGCCCTCTATTTCCCGAGCAAATACAGCAACCCGAAGGTCCGGTCGTTTATTGATTTCCTGGTGGAGCAACTTGCGCCGCAGCCCGCGTGGGACAGCTGGATCCCTTGACTATTCCCCTCTAGTTTTTATGTGTTATTATCCGCCCGTTTCCTCAACCGAAGTCACTCAGAGGCCTGATGCTGGAGAATGTAATCATCAGATAATCAGCTCCCCGCCCACCACGGGACGGACTGATTATCACTGCGCTTAATCCGTATGCGAACACACGCGTTGTGTTGGCACGTTTTGCACATGATGATGAAAAGGCTTTTCCAGTATGAATTTATCCCGTCAGGAACAACGTACCCTTCACGTTTTAGCGAAAGGGGGACGCATCGTTCACACCCGCGACAGCTCTGGCCGCGTCACCGCCGTTGAATGTTATACCCGTGAAGGCTTGCTGCTTAGCGACTGCACGCTGGCCGTGTTCAAAAAACTCAAAACCAAGAAGCTGATTAAATCCAGCAACGGGCAGCCGTACCGGATCAATACGACCGGCCTGAACAACGTTCGCGCCCAGTTGGATAACCGATAATTAGCGATGAGCCTGGATGAGTAAACGCTTTGAAGGGCTAAAACAAACAACGGGCCTACTGGCCCGTTGTTTCAGTGTTCGAGCGCGGCGGCTCGGGATTCTTCGATGCAATAATGGTTGAAGCGTTCGCAGAACCACATTTTTTGCTCGTGGCTCATGTTGCCGGTCACGGCCTGGAGATTCACCTGCTGCCCCGAAGCCTGCATATGCGCGAAGCTGCGCGCCAGAAAATCAAAATTCTTTACTGCCTGTAGATCTCTTTTCATCAGCATATCCCTTTGTGAGTTAACTTTTGGGTAAGTCATATGCTTCTGTTTTCAGTATCGACCCGCCCGCGATCATTTTTTGAACATTGGGTGCGCTTTTGAGCTTTTTTCGTTCGATATATCGGCACGCCTCGCAAAACACATCTCAACGCTGCCGAACCGGCCTTGCTAACTGCGCTGCCTCCAGCGTCAGCTTCGCGGCGGTAAACCTGTCGCTTCGCACGCCAAGCACCTCTTTTTCCCATAGCGGATTCAGCGGCACGTGGTAGCCCGCATTCTTCGCCTGCATCACCAGCTCGGCCAAATCGTCTTTATTCTCAATGATGCACAACGGCTCGAAGCGCCCGATTTTGCACGGCAGCGCAAACGTGGCCGGATAATTACTCTCCGGGTCAGTCACCGGGTTGGCGTTGTCCGTCGCGTGATGCACCACTTTTTCCCCATCACCCACCAGCGCCTGATTAAGCACGCCGATCATCCGGCGAGCGCGTTCGCTGGTATTGCCTATCTCACCGTCGCTCTTGCGGTAGAAGCTCGCCGGGTCGTCATAGTCCCCACGCAGCGCCGCGTGCTCGGGAAGCGTGCGGTAATTTTCCAGCCTCTGACGAAATACCTGATGCGACACGTCCGGCACCTGCAAATTGTCTTCCGGCCCTAGCTCGCTAACGTGCGGGGCGATGACCATCAAATCATAATCTGCTGTGAAGGGCCTGGCTTCGGCATGCGGAGCAAGCACCTCCAGCGGCGTATCATGATGGGAAATTCGATATCGCGCCTCTCCGTTCCCCGGCAGCCGTTGGGCCTCAAACGCATAGCGCTCGCCGCCCGGCCCGCTGGCCCTGAGATGGCTCACGCCGCGGGTATTCTCCGGGGAAAGCTTATCGATAAGCCCGTGCTCAAACAGGTTATGCAGACGGCTTTGGGAAACCTCCAGCGGCACGGCTACGGCATGCCCTTCGGCGATACAGGCCTGCGTCTGCAAGTTGAATTTTGCGATTCGCTCGGGCGAGGCGTTCTCCAGCTTGCTAAAACTCTGCTCCACGCAGATAAACCCTGCCTGCGGCCCCCACGAGGCGCTTTTCCCCTTGATGTGAAAACCTTTGGTTGGATACCCGGCCTCGATCAGCGCCGTCGCCAGCTTGTCCACCGGGCGAATGCCGATAATGCAGTTGTGCTCCGAGGCCACGCGCTGGAGCGGGATAAGGTGTGCAGGCACGATGCCTGTTTTGTCTTTGACCTGAGAAACAAGCTGCTGGAGACTCGTGCCGGGGATTTTATTCTCTGCGGGCAGATGAAGCCCGGCATGGCGATACGCCACGGGGGTAGATTCCACTTTCATTTTTACGGCCAGGCTCCCGGCGATAAACAACAAGCCATTGAGGCTGCGGCCGGGAAAAGGCGGCCGGGGCAGCATCACGCGAAACATCACCCAGGTGAATGCTCGCGGATTGCCCCGCCGCCCCAGGTTTTGGTTAAGTCTTATCTTTCACCGTTTCGGTTCCACCGTTATTTTTCACCGAGGCAACGCCTTTGTCGCGGGACTGCTCCGTGGCGTACATCTGGCTGGTGCCAATCACCTGATGATTCCCGGCCTTGAGGTTAAAGTAGAACTTTCCGTTGCTGGCGACCTTCTTGTCGAAGCGCTCGTCCAGCGGGCTGTTGGTGCGCACCGAGGCGATGCCGTTGTCCGCCGAGGCGCGGGTTTTATACAGCTCGCTGGTGAGGACCACTTCCCCGTTACCGGCCTTGAGCACAAACTTGAACTGCCCGTCGCTGCTTTTGCTTAATTCGAACCAACCAGACATGTTAACTCCTTGATTAAAATCATAAACAGTTAATAGATTGGGTGAACTTCAAAAACAGTATGTACGAAAAAAGAGCAAATCGCCCACTCCGCCAGCGAACCGGCGGGACAAATGTCCCGGCCACGATGCGGATTTCAGATCCCGCTGGCAGTTTTCACGCTAATCTGTGGGCTGCGCGGGACGGGCGTCCTGTCCTTATTTGACGGGAAATTTTATAGTGAACACCATGAAAAACGAGAGCAGACAAAGCGACTGGCTCAGCGTCATTGAAAGAGTGACCGGCGACCCGACGCTGTATGAGCTGCTGAAGTATTGCCCGCTGGATATTCTGCGCAGGTGGCAGCTAAAACATTACCCTCGTGGCTCGCTGATCTTCCGCCAGGGTGAAACCTGCGATGAGTTCCACCTGATCGTTAAAGGGGAAATTGACGTTTTCACCACCGCCGACGACGGGCGAAAATATTCCCAGGCGCGCTATAAAAAGGGCGACATGCTGGGCGAGCTGGAAATCTTCGAGCGGCGGCAATACATCTGCTCGGTAGAAGCGGTTAGCGACGCGGCGTTATTAGTGCTGACGCGGGAAGATTTTATTCGCTGGCTGGCGTTAGACAATTACTTTAATCAAAAAATATTACAGGCCGTCAGCGTTCAATATTATCAGCTGTCTAAAAAGGCCGGGGAAGACATTCTTTATTCGTTACATCAGCGTATTTGCCTGGCGTTATGGCAAAAACACCAGCAGATCCAGGGCGACATCCTGCTTAATAAGCAGCAATTAAGCGAGCAGTTTGCGGTGGCGCCGCGCAGTATCAACCGGATTTTATCCGAGCTGCGGGAAGAAAATATTATTGTGATTCACGGCGAGCATATTCAGGTTATCGATCCTCAACGCCTGCGCCAGCACGCCGAACATTAAAAACAGCAGTAAGTCCTGAGCCCGTTTACAGGGCTCGTTTAACGCCAGGTAAAACATCATGACCCAACTCCAGCCCCATATCCGGCTCAGCCGGGAGATGACGCACGCCCGTTATGCGCTCCTGCCGGGCGATCCTAAACGCGTGGAACACGTCGCTCAGTTTCTGGAAAACGTAGAAGACTTCGGCAGCAACCGGGAATATCGCGCCCTGCGCGGCTGGTTCCGTGGGGTGGAAGTGCTGGTGATGTCCACCGGCATGGGCGGGCCCTCTACCGCCATCGCCGTGGAAGAGCTGCGCCAGATTGGCGTCACCAACCTGATCCGCATCGGCAGCTGTGGGGCGATGCAAAACCACATCCGCCTCGGCGACCTGGTGATCGCCACCGCCGCCGTGCGGGACGACGGCACCAGCAATATGTACATCGACAAAGGCTACCCGGCCTGCGCGGACATCGGCCTGGTGCACCATCTTGCTCAACAGGCCAAACGCCTGGGCTACGCCAGCCACTGCGGCTACGTGCGCAGCCACGACAGCTTCTACACCGAACGCGAAGACGAGATTAACCAGTTCTGGTCCGGCAAGGGCATCCTCGCCGCGGATATGGAAACGGCGCCGCTAATGGTGGTCGGCGCGCTGCGCGGCTTACGCATCGCCTCCGTGCTCAACGTGGTCGTGGAGCACAGCGGCAATCTTGAAGAAGGCATTAACAACTACCAGCAGCAGGAACAGTCCTGCCTGCAGGGTGAATCCCGCGAGATCCTACTCGCCCTCGAAGCGCTCTACCTTGACAGCCAGGAGCAGTAATCATGGATTTCTTCAGCATTAAGAATGTGATGGTCACCATTCCGCTTGGCGAAGGCGGCTACGCGCTCTCGTGGATCGAAGCCATCGGCACCGTTTTCGGCCTGCTCTGCATCTGGTTCGCCAGCAAAGAGAAAATCATCAACTACCTGTTCGGCCTGATTAACGTCACGCTGTTTGCGGCGATTTTCTTCCAGATCCAGCTTTACGCCAGCCTGCTGCTGCAGGTGTTCTTCTTCGCCGCCAACCTTTACGGCTGGTATGCGTGGAGCCGCCAGAACGACGCCAACGAGGCCGCCCTGAAGATCCGCTGGCTGCCGCGCAGCAAGGCATTCACGCTGGCGGCGGTGTGCCTGGTCGCCATCGCGCTGATGACCTTCTTTATCGACCCGGTCTTCGCCGTGCTGACCCGCATTGCGGTGGGCATTATGCAAAGCCTAGGCGTGGCGGTTGAGATGCCGCAGCTCCAGCCGGACGCCTTCCCGCTGTGGGATTCCGCGATGCTGATCCTGTCGATCGCCGCGATGGTGCTGATGACCCGTAAATACGTTGAGAACTGGCTGCTGTGGGTGGTTATCGACGTGATTAGCGTGGTGATTTACGCCATTCAGGGCGTGTATGCCATGTCGCTGGAGTACATCCTGCTGACGGCGATTGCGGTGATGGGATCTATGGCGTGGATTAAGAGCGCCCGAATGATTGGCTCCCGCCCGCTGGCTTAAATATTTTTATTCACTTCAAGGGCCGTTTAACGGCCCTTTTTTTATTCGGATATATCTTATTTATCAAGCCGGATGAAAATTAAAGGCTTTTTAAAAATCTCGAAATTTTCAGCGACCGTATTCAACCCGCTCAGCGCAATCATCTATGCTTTAGTTAAGGCATAGCAGCCAAATAATTTTTAACGATCGTTAGCCGGTCGTTTGCACTCTCGCTTATCACCGCTAAATACGCTTTATTTTTCATTCAGGCCTCTCCCTTTAATCGTTCCCGACCACAGGATAAGCTCATGAAAATATTGTTTTTAAAAATCTTCACGCTGAATTTCAACCCACAATTTTACCTATCAGAGCAATCAAACACGCCGCAAATCGGTTTGTTATAACCAGCTTGCTGCCGCGCATAAGCCCGCAGCACAAAATTTTGCGACATCTGTCTCTTTGCATCATCCGATAAAAATACAGGGTTAAACGATGAACACGTTAAAAACGCTAAAACTGACGCTGTGTATTACCGCCCTCGCCTGTACCGGGCTGGCGCAGGCCGCCACCGTGACCATGAACACCGTGGACGCCAACGGCACCTCAACGCCAGCGGGCACAATTGAATATCACGCCACCCAATATGGCGTGGTCTTTACGCCAAACCTGAAAGGCCTGCCACCGGGGATTCACGGCTTCCACGTGCACACTAATCCGAACTGCGGCCCCGGCATGCAGGACGGCAAAATGGTGGCAGGCCTGGCGGCGGGCGGCCACTTAGATCCGGCCCACACCGGCAAACACGAAGGCCCGTGGGGCAACGGCCACCTCGGCGACCTGCCTGCGCTGTATGTAGACAGCGACGGCACCGCAACCTACCCGGTGCTGGCTCCTCGCCTGCGAATGTCTGACCTCAAAGGCCACTCGCTGATGATCCACGCCGGCGGCGATAACCACTCTGACCACCCGGCAATGCTCGGCGGCGGCGGAGCGCGTATGGTGTGCGGAGTGACGTCATGAGCAAGCGCTTCTTAACGGTGGCGTCTTTCGCGCTGATGACAGGCGGGCTTCCGGCCCTGGCGAACGCCGCAGAGACTTCTATCGATGCGCCAAAAGGCGAGCATCTGCAAACCGAGCTTTATGCCCGTGGCGTGCAAATCTACCGCTGCGCGGCAACGGACGCCGGGGCCAAAACCGGGAGCTGGGTATTCCAGGCCCCGGAAGCGGACCTGTTCAGCGACAAAGGCCTGAAGCATCTCGTCGGCAAACACTTCGACGGCCCGCACTGGCAGGCCACGGACGGTAGCGTGGTCGCCGGAGCGCTGAGCGCCACCCGCCCGTCAAAAGATAAAGGCTCTATTCCGTGGCTACTGCTGACCGGCACCTCAGAGGCCCAGCCAGGCCTGTTCGCTAACGTGAGCAGCATCCAGCGCGTGGACACTCGCGGCGGCGTAACCGGCCCGACAAACTGCGACCCGGCGACGTTTGGCGCCACGCTGAAAGTGCCTTATACGGCGACTTATCGGTTTTATACGAAGTAGTAGCTTGCAAAGTCCTGGCCGGGAGGCCGGGGCTTCTGTTTAATGGACGTGACTTTATGAGTCACACCAGAACCCATCTCTGCCAGCCCATCAAAAAACCTTATCCTCTATAAAGGATAAATTGCATTTAACCCCCACAGAGGATAATCTTATTTTAACCCCTACAGGGGATTTTATTAAAATATCCGCTAAAGGGGATAATGATGAAAGTAACGTCACCGACCTCACTGGCTTACGCAGTCAAAGACCAACGAAAAATCAATAAACTGACTCAAACCAAAACCGCGGAGATGATTGGAATCAAGCAAACAACTGTCTCTGATTTCGAGAACAGACCAGAGTCCACCAAGCTGGAGACATTATTTAAAATCCTCTCAGCACTGGATCTTGAACTGCATGTGGTGAAAAAAGACACAAACATGGATGAGAGAGCAGCCGGGTACTGGACAAAAGAGTGGTAAGAGATGAGAACACAAACTCTGACCGTGGCCATGAACGGCGATGTGGTGGGCACATTGTACCGGGACGGCAGCGGCGCGATGTCATTTCAGTACGTACCCGAGTGGCTGTCTGAACCCGGTGCACGCACCATCTCGTTGTCACTACCCCTCCAGCACAGCCGCATAAGAGGAAAAGAAGTTTTCAATTTCTTCAGCAACCTTTTACCCGACTCCGAGGCGATTATTGCCCGGATGCAGGCCCGCTTCCATGTAGAAACAGCCCACCCTTTCGATCTGTTAGCAAGTGTCGGGCGTGACTGCGTGGGTGCCATACAGCTTTACCCTTCTGGAAGTGACATCCCCTCCGTAATGGAAACTCTGGCAGAGCCGTTGGATGACTCTCAGATAGAAACCCTACTGGATGGTTACCAGATGGCTCCGTTGGGAATGGAAGAAGGCGCTGATTTTCGTATTTCATTAGCCGGAGCCCAGGAAAAAACAGCCCTACTCTGGTACCAGGCACGCTGGCAAAGGCCGCAGGGTAGCACCCCGACCAGCCACATTTTCAAACTCCCGATTGGCAGAATAGAGCAGAACAACATTGACCTGAGTGAAAGCTGCGAAAACGAGTGGCTGTGTTTGCGTATTGCCAGAGCGTTTGGATTCCCGGTGGCTAATGCAGAACTTGCCGTATTTGGTCAAAAGAAAGTGCTGGTAGTCGAACGTTTTGATCGAAGATGGTCTCGCGATGGTTGGCTGCTGCGGCTGCCCCAGGAGGACTTTTGCCAGGCATTGGGCGTTGCCCCGGCCCTGAAATATGAGTCACACGGCGGACCGGGCATCGCGGATGCAATGAAATTATTGTTGGGCTCTCGTGTTGCAACGCAGGATCGTGAAATATTCTTTAAAACACAGATCCTCTTCTGGATGCTGGCCGCTATAGACGGTCACGGGAAGAATTTTAGCTTGTTCATCGAGCCAGAGTCATCATTTCGTATGACCCCCTTGTACGATGTTATGTCTGCCTTCCCGATCTTTGAAACGGGCGGGATCCCTCTCCAAAAAGCGAAGATGGCAATGGCATTACAAGGGAAGAATCGGCAGTACCATTTCTCGATGATCCAACCCCGGCATTTCATCAGCACTGCCGATCATGTCGGATTTTCTCCGAAAACGGCGTTCGACCTTATGCAGGAAATGGCCGCTCGTACAGAGGAAGTTATCGCCACAGTTACAGCAGAACTGCCAGCCGACTTTCCCCAACAAATCAGCGATGCTATTTTCAATGGACTATCCCACCAGGCGGCGCGGATTATCAGAGGATAATATTTTAGACTGGCAGCCTTGCATCAGGTGGCTAACGCACTCCGTTAGCCGTGAAGCTGATAACCGGCATAATTGCGACAAGCAACAGCAGCACGCCGGTTAAGGTGTAGTGGAGCCGCTTAATAGCCGTATTTTTGCATAATCTATTCCCTGTTTAATCCAGAACTGGTCGTGTGGGTCGTCTCCATACGGGAATGGACCATACCATGCTCCCCATTACGGTTGCGATGTTCCGGCACGCTTATATCATCAGAGATAATGTCTTCTTAGTTATTCAACTCCATAAATTAACCCTCTTACTTAAACACCCAATAATAAATAAAATCATCCACACGACATTTAAATAAATTTAAATTTTGTGACCAAAAAACATTCTAAGACATAAAAAACCAGATAACATAAAAACATTAATCATTTAGCATCAATTAGTTAGCCATGTAAAAAGAAACGATAATTTAAGAACCCAAGACTTTTTTGCCGATTTGACTCTCATAACTATAAAGCTACGTTCTTCGTAGTATCCAGCCAATTTTATTTATTTTAAGTTAGATCACGCACTAAGAAATAACCGTTAGATAAATAAGTGGAGGGAGTTATGAATGAGAATTGGCATTCAGCAGATATTATTGCGGGTTTACGTAAAAAAGGAACGTCACTGGCAGCCGTTTCGCGAGCAGCCGGGCTGGCTTCTTCAACATTAGCGAACGCGCTTACACGCCCCTGGCCAAAAGGTGAGTTTTTAATTGCCGGTGCGCCTGGTGTGCATCCGAGTGACATCTGGCCGGATAGATACGCCGCCCAGAGCGATAACCGCCAGCCGCGAGAGGCTTTGACACAAACATGCAGCCCCGGCGTTAAAGATGAGGCGACGGAAAGTCATTAAAGATTCACCCTTTACGGCTGGTTTACCCTAACCAGCCATATCCATTCATCCTTTATAAGATCGCGAAGGAATGCCGTTTATGAAATCTAAATTACTACGAACAATCGCTACATCAGGAATAACAAAAACACCAAACCCCAAAAGCGCCAGCCGCCATTTACGAGCTGCCGGGAAAATTATCCTCAGCCTGGTAATCATCAGCTCTATTCCGGCCAGCTACGCCGCTGAACAAACTGCGGCCAAAGAAAGTGAATTGGTGGTGCTCATCCCTGGAAAAGTCGGAACCCCAAATAAAATCTACCCATCCGCAAAGGCACCTGAACTTACCGTTGCCACCTACAACATAGCGGCGGTACGAGTTGGCACAATCGACGCCGTAGCCAGGGCGATTAAAGCTTTAAATGCCGACATCATCGCCCTGAGCGAAGTGGATAAAAACACTCGACGCAGCGGCGGCGTTAACCAGCTTGAACAGTTAAAAAAGCTGACAGGCATGTACGGCGTCTTTGGCAAAACAATTGATTTTGAAGGTGGGGAATATGGCATAGCCGTGCTTTCACGTTACCCAATCACCCGCCACGAAGCGTTCCCGCTACCATCACCAAAAGTAGAACAGCGCATAATGCTGGCGACCGAAGTACAAAAACCCGGTTTCAGCAGCCCGATAGTATTCATCGCCAGCCACCTCGACTGGCAGGAAGACCCGGCCATACGCATGCAGCAGATGTACGCTATCAACGACTTTGCAGCCGGGAATATCACTTCCAGCTTCCCCAACATTGAAACGTCCATAAAAATACTGGCAGGCGATTTCAACGATGTATCCGGCAGCCCGGTAATGCAGGGGTTCCAGCGCTACTGGCAAAGCCAGATGCCGTCTGAGTTTGATGCCAGGACCTGGCCTGCCATAAACCCGGCAGCAGCCATCGACCACATCCTGACATTTAAGGGCCAACGCTGGGAAACTACCGAGATCCTTCTGCCTACAGGCAAGCAGCAGCAATTAAAAGGCATCAACTGGCCTGCGGTAAGCGATCATTTGCCTTTGGTTATGCGTTTGAAATTGCTGGAGCAGTGATTTTTTTCTGATGTTTGCGTTCACCAAAGGGGCTTAGCGCCCCTTTCGTCTTTGGGCAGAGGAACTCTATGGCATGGCGGTGAAAGATTGAGTGTATGGAGAGCTTGAGGTATATCCCTTTGGGATATGGCCTGAGCGGTATGTTGGGAAGAATGGGGTGATGATTGAAAGGAAGAGGTTGTTTAGATGAATTAAAAACCTGTAAGCACAGAAACCACTTGACAGACTTGCTAAAGGCTCAGGCATATTAATGCCTGAGCCTTAGGTTCGTATAACTGGATAAGTCTCTTAAAAAATTAATATTCCTATCAAAATTTTATTTCGCATGTGAAATAACTCAAAATAACACAAACCTACAGCACAATAAAAAATATCAGAATTATTCACAATAATAAAATTAGAAAAACAAACGTGCAACAACCACTCTCTTAAAACGAGAGTTCATTTCCTCTAAATATATTTCATTCAACTTTACAAACATATCATGCTCTGCATCAAAAACTTTTCTCTCATTCTCACCAATGCTTAAATAAGTTGGAACCAACGGTAGAATCACACTTTGCATAGATTCCAATTTATCTGCTATTAGTGCGTCATTTGAAAAGTCTAATGAAATAAAATCATGAATCATCTTCATATATTCATCTTCGTTTAGATCGCCATTTGAGTTCTTCACAAAATCGGCCCTTTTGCTATACAGCTCATTTATTAACGCTGTTCTTTGTGCAAGAATCCTTACAAATTCATCATAGCTGCCCGTAACAACTGATAACTCTGTATACATACGATTCAACACACTGGTGCAATCAGATACATTTTTTTTGAGCTCATTCAATTTTCTCTGCTCAGTACCAAGTGTATCAACTACTGAAACATAAAAAATTGTTTGTTCATATGTTATTCTATTAAAATCCATTTTACTTACCCGCTTCGTTTCATCTGCAAAAAGTTTTAAGGTCCCAGCCACTAAACCATACTGCAAAAAAAGTTCGTTATGTTTCTTATGGCAATCATTCCGTGCATCTCTCATTGGACGATAGTAATCGTTTAAGATTTCTTTCCGAGAGCTCATATCATTCTTGTAGCTTTCAATCAATCCTGAAAACAGCAAGCTCCCAAAAAAAAGAGGGAGTATGGCTGTAATCATCGTTTTCACGATCAAAGACCCATATTTACCATTCATATAAAATCACCTAATTCATTATGATATTTTCACTTGAGCCGAGAACACATTAAGATAACGCTCAACTCTTTTAAGATTTTTCCACCACATATTCTGAAACAGAGAATTACCACTTAACGCTGTTCATAGATATCAGCACTTGAATAATTGAGTTATATATTGGGTGTCATGTAACGCTATCTGCTCAATTACAAAAGACAGCCGACTCGCTTCGAGCATGTCAAAAGAAATGACAGGTCCAGGTTAACAAAAAAACCTCATTGTTAAAGAAAGCGGAAATAATCAACTGCGTAACGACTCATCGTGTCTACTTGGCCAATCATCTGTTTCCCTTTTTTAAGGTATCGTGCAATAGCAGGTACGAAACGAGCTCCGACTAGTTTGATGCAGCTTAATTGAGGCACAAAAACGTGCAGCAGCTTCTCAGCCACTGATAACCACTAATATTACATGGATTAATGGAACTTAGTACGCAAAATATTACGTAAAAAAGACTGTAAATCAACTCATTCGTTACGTAAAATATTGCGTACATAAATTCATTCACTTTTTACATGGATAACAGCATGGCTAGTGTTGATGCAGATTACTGCTACTCTTTTCCAGCTATACGTGGCATTCAGGCTGGTCGTCCTTTCTACATCGCCACGTGCCCGATGCGCATCATTCCCAAGATATTCAGCTTTGATGAAAATGACGTACCGCCTGAGCTACGTGCACAGCGCACACTGAATAAATCGCGTATCCCCGAAATGGTGCGTTATCTTCTGGAAAACCCGAAAGATTATGTGTTTTCTGCATTAACAGCGTCCATCGCTGTTGACGTCCAGTTTGATGAATTCCCCGGCTCTAACAATCTAGGGACGTTATGTGTGCCAATGGATGCACAAATCCTCATTAACGACGGCCAGCATCGCCGTAAAGCGATTGAAGACGCTTTAGACGCTCGCCCGGAGCTGGGGCAGGATAATATCCCGGTACTGTTTTTTGTCGATGAAGGGTTAAAACGCAGTCAGCAGATGTTCGCCGATCTGAATAAATACGCCATTCGTCCCAGTCCGTCACTGGCATCGCTGTACGATCATCGCGATGCTAGTTCAAATCTGGCGCGGTATCTGGCAATGTCCGTGGAGCCTTTCGTTGGGATGACTGAGCTGGAGAAATCCGGCATCAGCCAGCGGTCGAATAAATTGTTTACGTTGAGCAGCATCAAGCAGGCCACCCGAGCTTTATTGGGTAAAGATCCCAAAGAAAATAATTTTGAAGAATGCATCCAAATAGCCTCCGGTTACTGGCAGGCTATTTTTTGCGTGATGCCGGACTGGCAACTAGCAACTAAAAAAGAGGTTTCTCCTGTCCAGTTACGACAGGACTACGTTCACGCTCATGGCATTGGATTGCAGGCCCTTGGGCAGCTGGGATATACCCTGTTGACGGATTATCCTGAGCAATGGTCGGAGAAAATCTCTGCACTCAAAACATTTAACTGGCGCAGAAACAATCCGGATCTGATAAAACGCGCGATGCAGCACGGCAAGCTGAGTAAAACCAGTACGGCGATCCAGCTTACCTGCAATGCACTAAAAACTGCGCTCTCAATTCCCCTCACTCCTGAAGAACAGGAGCTTGAAGCTCAAATGGTTGTCTCATGAGTAAATTAGTTCAGGCCTATGATTTGGCCGAATACGAAGATTTTATTAATCAGGAGCAGTTCGCTGGACGCCCTCTGGCCGAATATGTTGCTGAGGTTCAAAGAATTTATTGTGCGGATAAGCGTCCGTGGGTAATTGGCTATAGCGGCGGGAAAGATTCTTCCGCCGTGATCACGCTGGTGTATCTGGCCCTGCTCGGCCTGCCCCCGGAAATGCGCAGCAAAGATGTTTTTCTGGTGTCATCAGATACACTGGTGGAAACACCAGTGGTCGTGGATCTGATTAAGAAAACAATGTTGCAGATTGAGGCAGGCGCAAAACGTAATGGCCTGCCGATCACTCAACATGCCGTGATGCCTAAAACTAATGAAACCTTCTGGGTCAATTTACTAGGGAAAGGTTATCCGGCCCCAACCCGTAGTTTTCGCTGGTGTACCGAGCGTATGAAAATCAATCCGGTGAGCGACTTTATTAAAGATAAGGTCAGCCAGTTTGATGAGGTGATTGTTGTCCTCGGCTCACGTAGCAGCGAGAGTGCCTCCCGTGCGCAGGTCATCGCAAAGCACAAAATTGATGGCTCACGCCTGGCTCGACATACCACGCTGGCAAATGCGTTTATCTATACCCCTATTGATACCTGGGATGTAGAAGACGTCTGGAAGCTGTTGCGCGGCGCGTTCCGTTATGCCCCTGAAGATATAGACGAGTGGGAAAGCCCGTGGGGCGGAAACAACCGCCCACTGTGGACGCTGTATATGGACTCTTCCGCACAGGGGGAGTGTCCGCTGGTGATCGATGAAAGTACCCCTTCTTGCGGAAACTCTCGCTTTGGCTGCTGGACCTGTACCGTAGTCACCAAAGATAAAGCAATGGAGAGCCTGATCAAGAATGGTGAAGAGTGGATGTCTCCTCTGCTGAAATTCCGCGATCTGCTGGCTTTTACCACCGATCCAGTGAATAAAGATACGTTTCGCAACTACAAGCGTCGTACTGGCAAGGTCAGTTATCAGTATGCCAAAGATGGCGAAGAAATTAGTGCCGAGCGTAAGCATGTTCCCGGCCCCTACTGGCTTAAATATCGCCAGCAGTGGCTGAAAGAGTTGCTGGAGATTGAGCGCGATTTAAATGCCCAGGGCCATACGATTACGCTAATTACCCAGCCAGAGCTGCACGCTATCCGTCAGGAGTGGTTGAAAGATCCTAATGAGCCAGACTGGTATGACACATTACCCGGTATTTACCGTGACGTGTATCAGCGGGAACTAGACTGGGTAATTGATGATCAGTCTCGCTTTGACGCCAGCGATGCAGATTTGTTGGTGCAGATAGCTCAGGGGTTTGACGTTGCACCCGAGATGGTCATGAAGCTGATTGAATTGGAAGTGTCAATGGAAGGGCTAAGCCGCCGTCAGGGAATTTTTGACAAGCTCGGTACCATTCTAAAACAGGACTGGGGCAGTCTCGAAGAAATACAGCAGCAACAGGCAGCGCTACAAAAACGTAATGACCGGGATATTCATCAGGAAGAAGTCACCAGGCTGGAAGCTGAACTTCAAGTTCTACAGCGCAGAATTGTAGATGCCAGTGAATCCTCTGTTTTGGCTGAGGAGGAAAACGAACATGCTCATTAAACAATTAGTGTTACATAATTTTCGGGTATTTAACGGTACTCACACCATTGATCTGGCTCCAAGAAAGCGCCCGCACGAAGTGAATCATCGTCCTATTGTGCTGTTTGGTGGTTTAAACGGGGCGGGAAAAACGTCGATTCTGTCGGCGATCCGTCTGGCGTTGTATGGTCGGCTGGCGTTTGGTCTGGCAACTCAACAACAGGAATATATTGAACAGCTTAGCTCGTTAATTCACAACGGCGCGTACTATATCGAGCAACCTGAAGAAGCGGCTGTTGAATTGACCTTTACCTACAATAAGGGCGGCCATGAAGCAGAATTTACCGTTACGCGAGCCTGGAAAAAGGGTAAGAAAGATCGTCTATCTCTGCAACAGGATGGGCAACCGCTTAGTGAGTTGGATTACGATCAGTGCCAGGGGTTTCTTAATGAATTAATCCCGCATGGCATTGCCGATCTGTTCTTTTTTGACGGTGAGAAAATTGCGGAGCTGGCGGAAGATGAATCTGGCAATATTCTACGCACTGCCGTGCGTCGTTTATTAGGTCTGGATCTAATATCCAAACTGCGCAATGACTTAATGATTTTTGTTAAGCGTCAGCAATCCAGCCAGTTAGCGAGTTCTCAACAACAGCAGATTGCAGAGCTTGAAAAACAAAGTAAAGCATTAGCCTGCCAGACTGAAGAGCTGTTGGAAAAAGCCGATTTTGCCAAAACTCGGATTGAGTTTCTGTCTAAAGATATTATCCGCTATGAAGGTTTATTGAATGCGCAGGGCGGCGCATTTGCCCAGACTAAAGCGCAGGAAAAACAGAAAGTTGATACGTTGCTGAAAGATAAGGAGCGTCTGGAGAAAACACTGCGACAGGAGTGTGATGGGGCGCTACCTTATGCGCTAGCCCCGAAAACGTTAGCCCAGTTGCTGGGAAAAATTGCTGATGAAACCCAGATTAAGCAAACTCAGAGTTTTGAAAAAGAGTTGATGCAGTTTTTAGCTCAGCTTAAAAGCGATATCGCATTGCGTTCCAGCACCACCAGTAAAATTGCCACGGAAGCAATTACCGATAATTTGAAAGAGTATATGGCAACCAAGCCTAAAGGCGATTTGCTGTTTGATATCTCTGAACGTGAAGCCGGTATGCTCCAGCAGTCGATTGAACAAGACAGCAAAAAGGCGTGGCAGCGTTTCGATGTATACCGTACTCAGTTAGCAGAGATTGAACAACAGTTAGAGCAGGCTGCTGCCAACATTGCCCGTGCCCCGGAAGACGACCAGTTAATGGATCTCTTTGAGAAGCTGCGCGAACTGGATAAGCAACGTGAAAAACACCGGCAAAAATATCTTTCATTATTGGAAGATGCTAAACGGGTTAAGCAACAGCAACTAGATTGCGTTCGTCAGGTACAAAAAATGCATGATGTTGCCCGCAGTCAGCATGGCTTCAGTAGTGCGTTTAAAAACGCGCAAGAAACGATTAATTTGCTAGACCGGTACAGTGATGTATTAACGCAGGCAAGAGTGAAAACACTGTCAGCGAATTTTGAAATCGCCTATCGCAAACTGGCCCGCAAAGAAGATTTGCAACTTAGGGCGCATATTAATCCGGAGACGTTTGACGTTGAGCTAATTGATGAGCAGGGTTCCGTAATAAACCGTAAGCTGCTTTCTGCCGGTGAAAAACAGATTTATGCAATTGCTATTCTTGAGGCGCTGGCAAAAACCTCTGGCCGTGATTTACCGGTGATTATCGATACGCCATTAGGACGTTTGGATTCCAAACATAGAGATAAGTTGATTAATCACTATTTCCCGTTTGCCAGTCATCAGGTGGTGTTGCTGTCTACAGATACGGAAGTGGATGAGCGTTATTTTGTCGATCAATTGCGTGATGATATCTCTCATGCTTATGAGATTGTGTTTAATGCACATACTAAATCATCGGCACTGAAACCAGGTTATTTCTGGGAATTAACCAAGGAGGCAGTCTGATGCTCCCGAATCGAATGATACTAAGTCGTCAGACTGAAGACCAGCTCAAGAAGTTAAAAGGATATACTGGGATTACGCCCAATGTCGCGGCTCGACTGGCATTTTTCCGCTCGGTGGAGAGTGAGTTTCGCTATTCGCCTGAGCGGGATAGTAAGAAGCTGGATGGCTCGCTAGTGCTGGATAAAATTACGTGGCTTGGGGAAACACTGCAAGCTACAGAACTGGTGTTAAAGATGCTTTATCCGCAATTGGATCAGAAGGCGATGATTAAGGCGTGGGCGGCGCATGTTGAGGATGGTATTGCAGCATTGAGAAGCTATCGTAACCTTAAGGATTTCAGCAAAGCCTTGTGATTTTTCAACGACCCCCGCTAACTATTGGCAGGGGTCATCATAAAAAATAGCTTATACGTTTATATAACTCATTATTTTTTTATATATAAATACTGAATTCTTTGACACCGCATCAATCCCTGAAAAGAAATTTTCATCTATGTCAACATCACTCAATATTTTAGCATATTGATTCTTATCAATTACCTCCCCATAGTTGATGGTTCCATCATCAACGAATTTATTATATATATCTCTAAGAACTCTAATCAATGCAATAAACCCAACTGTTTTATTCAAAACAGAGCTTTTATTATCACCACTCCAACCTTCAGGCCATTTAGCATCTACTGCTAAGAAGAAATTATAAACATTCATTGCTATGACTGAATCTTCCCCATCAATAAAACTCTTTCTAAATGGAAGCTTTCTAAAACTTTCATTATTATTATCAGGAAGATTTTTATCTTTCAATCCAATGAAATTCTTTTTCCTACCCAATAAAATATCTCGATCCAACCCCGGCTGTTTAGATATTGTCCACTTAACTAAATTATCAACAAAGGCAGCCTGAGTTATTAATTCAGTTGTGACACCCGGTGTTTTTACGCCAAGACGTTTTATTCTTTTATAAAATGGAGAGCCACTTTTTGAGTTTAATAAAACAGCTATTTGATGTGCCGTTTTAGTTGGATTCCTAGCTAACGCAAGCGATTCAAGATCATAAACCAAGCTTTTGTTAACCTTTGTTTGATTTTGGTTAACCATCGTAAAAACTTGAGATTGCGTGTGTAAATCCGCCTCTACAAATATAGTCACCAATACTTCAAAATCAACTTTATCATTATTCTGAGATGTAAAGCAAAAATCTGTACCTTCAAAACCGGCAAGTCTATGTTGACCATCCAGTATTTTTGCGATTTTACCTTTATCTTTTTCACCATAACTAATAGATAGTTCCTCTCCACTCAATGAAATAAATTTAGAATCGATCGCAACTATTATTGAGTTTGGAAAAGTCGCATCCACTGACTTGATATAATCCGAAATCTTACTAACTCGACTACTATTCAGCTCTCTCTGAATACCAAGATAAGATTCAAAGCCATCATTATTTTGCTCTTCCTCCATACGCCTAACATCTGAATAAGATATCTCATATAGATCTTTAGCTTTCATTACACAACAGTAAAATTCACCGATAGGTTGCGATACTTTTAAATATTTATTTTTAATAACATTCATATTTTACCATTCCCCATCAATGAATCAAAGCTATCCCCAAGATCATCCTGTTGCTTTTTATTAATTAAACCTGCGTTCATTCTAATTGTATGATCAGCCCAAACACTATAGTACCAAACAATTATTGTAGATATCACTACTGCGATCCCTACATAAGTTATAGCATCAGGAGGAATACTCATTTTTTTTGATAAAACATCTTCCATTCGAACAAAACTAAAAGCTAATGCCCCTATAACAAACGACAATATAGCAATTACACCAATGATTACGCTAGGCAATGGTTCCTTTTTACGTAGTTTCTTATGTGCATAGGGAGCTAAAAAAGCAGAAGTATAGAGGAAAACTTCACCATAGCTAAAGTTAGATACAAAAGAGGCCAATAGCCCTTTTTCAGACCAACAAGTAGTGACTACAGCCCCCAGAAAAACGGGTAAAAAAGAAGCTACGATCGTAATCATAAATTCAATGCTAGCTCTTCCCCAATGTTTTGTCTCTTGCCAACATTTTCTTATCCATAGAATCATAATTTACGCAACTCCCAAAAGGCTCGATCCCGCATCTTTTTAACTCGTTTATCTCCATCAATATACAGGCTAAAATGCTTCTCAAGCTGCCGAATCTGCCCCATCAAAGACTCCTGCTCACCTTTATCATCAACGTTAAATACCGCCTTAATATCCGCATTCTTAATCTCAGAAACACGATGAACCACCCAAGTTAGAATATAGGAAGCATAATTGTTTTCCCCAGTCTTAAAGTGGGTGATCTCCTGAGTTGAAAGAATGGCCCCTACACCATATTCACGCCCCTCTTTAAGGATCTTACGCAAGCTAGAAAAATCCTGACGCATAAAGTTATCGGCTTCGTCCACCAGAATCATTTTGGTAAGCTGACGATAATCCCCTCTAACCACTGGTTTACCGCGTTTTTGCATCTGAGCGTAAAACAGATCCAGCGTAAGTGCGACTACCAGGTTTTGCACTTCTGGCGGGTAACCAGCCAGTTCGATCACGGTGACGCCGTCAATCAATTCGTACAAGCTGGTCATCTTCTCCGGGATAGTCTCGAATATCTTGTAACGCGCCAGTTTAGAAAGTGCTGCGTAAAGCGAATCTTCTTCAACCTTCTCCTGATCGAGGAAGCGCTGCCATACATCTTCAATCGTCGGCGCAGTTCTTGACCATGTTGTCGGATCTTCCGGCGAAATACCTGCCGCTTCGTAGCATTCTAAAATTAGATTTTCTAATTTGAGCTGCTGTTTATGGCCCAGCCCATAGGCTTTCGCCATCGTTTCCGATAGTCCACCAGCGGTGTGGATTGGTAACATTGGCGTGTCGCCAAACAGAGATAAGGGGTTGTAAGGCAGCTTAAATAACTTGTACTTTTTGGCCCCCGTAGCATCAATAAAAGCCTCGTCCACATAGTCTGATTTGTAGTCGAAGATCAGCAAACCAATAGGTTTACCTTCAACGTTACAGGACTGATTACGCATCAACTGTGTGACCAGCGATTTAGTAAACTGGGTTTTACCGGTGCCCATCGTTCCAATAATGCCGGTATTGGTATTCATGAACTTCGCGGTGTTGGTTGGCTCCCAATGTAATGGGATCTGACGAGCAGCATCATGACCAAACAGGATCTGTAATGGAGTATCGCTAATATCAGGTGCCACCACCGGTACAGTAGGCTGTAACGACTCCGACTCAGGTTCCGAAATGGGTTGTGCAGCAGTCGGCGTTGTGGCTTCTACCACGACTTCGGGTTGTGACGGACTGGCATCACACTCAGGATTAAGCCGGTATTTTTCCGGCACCCGGTAACGTTCCGCCAACGGTGGTTCATCCCCCTGAGCAGCAATCAACGAAGGCAGCAGTGAATAAGGGATTTCGATCTGTAAGATATTCTCCGCTGTCTCTTTATAAGAGAGATCGAAGCAGGTTGCGCTGTCCACATGCGCCACAACGAAGCCGTCCGCATAGTCGGCCAACTCACCTAACTGATAGTCGCCCGTTAACCACCATTCGCGTCGATCCAGCAAGGGAGCCAGTTTGTTGCTGTCCAGCACACCATACAGACGTAGTTTCTCCACCTGCATCAGCACCTGACGAATAAAGAGCGCCCGGTACAGCTGTGATGCCAGCGTTTGTGGTTCCAGAATATCCTGCTGTAAATAACGTTTCAGCTCACGAGCCTGTTGGCCTGCATAGCTGTAGTCAGGCCGCGCCCCGGTTTTAACTTCCAGCGGCAACAGATAGAGGCGGTTTTCTTTGAAACCAACAAAGAGCACATCATCAGAGATCGCACCTTTACGATAACCCTGTAAATTTCTCGATAAATCGCTCTCTTTCATTTTCAGCCCGACATTGCCCGACACGCGGATAATTTCGGCCACCGATAACGGAATCCAGCAAATATTGGACTGGTGCAACATAGATTGCACAAATTTGTACGCACCTATAATGCCGTACTTCTCTTTACGCTCTCTTTCACTGGAACGCAGCATTTTCAGCAGCCATTCGCCGTTAAAAGCATTAAATTCAGCCAGCAAATGCTGACTATCAACAGCAGGTTGCCCTGACTGGCTTCCGGTTTGAAGCAACCGCAGGAACAAATCAACCTGCTTAGTGACGGTTACGGCATCGTAGCCTGCGCAACTGGTGTACTGGTCAGAATAGTGGATAAGCACCACATCTTTCTGACTGGTGAAAAAGTCGAGAGTGACTTTTGGATCAATAATGGTGGTCCAGAGCGCACTATTGTAAGAGTAATTGAGCAGCTGTTTAAAATTGCCGCTCACAGCCAGGCCGATCCCTTGTCCATGATACTGGCTGTTGCTTTGACGCGCGGGTTGCCACAGGCAGCCGATTAGTCGGGCAAGACGCAGGGCGCAGTAGGACTCAGTATCCACATCACGCAGTCCAAACGCGGTAAAGTAAGCATCCCCCTGCGTTTCGGCACCTTCCCCAGCGATCAACCCATGACACAATACCCCGCTGGACGCATCTTCAATGCGGATCTGGCGGCAATCCACAGGTGCTGTATTGGTGAAAAATGCCAGATGTGCATAGGCCAGCTTGTCGCTTTCTGACGGCAGGACAAACTTGCTGAACGTTAACCGGCTACGCAGCAGGTCAATCAGCATATCGGCTTCCGCCCGCCATACGCCGCTGTTCAGATCGAGATCGTTTTTAAGCTGCTCATAGCTACCACTTTCGGCAAAGTGATCGAACATATTGGGTAGCAAACGTTCATCGTAGCAGTTCACATGCACCGAAATAGCGTGCTCTTTTTCTTGCTTAAAATATTCTACTAATCCCAGAAACAGTTCTTTGGCGTTCCCTTGATTAATGGCATTGATAATCAACGCACTGTTTTCAGCGCTCTGGAACAATCGAGCGTAAGCGTCCGTAAACTCATTGAGTTTGTCTTTTACCAGACGTTTAACGTAGTCATGGCTGATCCGCCGCTGGGGAACCGCGTCAATCCAGAAACGGTTTTCCTCCACCGGCTGTAGTTGCGCGTATTCATGCTCACTGTGGTAAACAAATGGCATTAAGCCGGAAACCATCAAGCGATCGAGAGTAATCGGTTGTAGTGTGGCAAATGAAGCCGAATCGTGCTGTTCCGACTCCGCAACGATAGTTTCTGCCAGTTGTAGATGGTAGGCCAGTACTAGCGGATGCAGCGGAGAGAGGCGCTCATGGCTATCATTGCGGCAGATCCCCAGATGCAGAAGACGTTTCTCCTGCGCTGTCAGCGCTCTGCTCAGGCCGATTTGCTGGAGTGCCTGTTCAAACGTAGTAACAATGTAGCTGACCAGTGTGCGATATTCCGCTGACCACGACACCAGACTCGGCAGGGTGTTACGACGATGATAGTAGGCAAATAGCTGCTCATAAGCGTTATGGAGATCGGGGTAGCTGGCAAGAAGTTCATCCAGCGCAAACACGCTATCGTCACTTCCTGTACCCAGCAGACGTTGCTCAATTAATGAGGCTTCCAGTATCAACAACTGCTGGCGTACACCGACAACCTTGTGTTCAGTATTATCGAGTATGACGCGCCCTTTTAGTCGGTTCCAGGTTGCATTGCCCTCTTCTTTGAACAACTTATTGAAACGACTTTGGTCAAAAAGCAACGGCAGCGTTAGCCCTTCTTCTGCTCCCGGTCCCTCGATGTTAAACGACAGACGGGAATCACCGGAAACGAGCGCAAACTGAACCAAGTCACTTTGATTTGCCAGCGTCTCAAAATTCACCTGAGCATAATGCTGGCGGTCAATGTCTTCGCTCTCATCATCCAACGTACAGGTCAGGTTGCCAGACTCGGCAATACGCAGCGTGTTATCTTCCAGTTGCAGGGTTATTTGATCTTTACCTGGCTCAATGCGGTAGCAGTGCTGAATATCGTTTAGCCAGAATTGCCCCTGCTCAACCAACAACAGACGAAATTTATACTCTTCGGCTGAATTGTTGCGGTTGGTCAGTTCGAGACTAAAGAAGCAGGGATGCCCGTCAAAAGGCACCGACGCCATAATGCGGGAAGTCTTGCCTCCCGCCCGGCTAGTGCGCCAGAAAGGTGCATTCTTTAACTGGCGATTATGGGCAATCTTTATCTGGTTATCCTGAAGATCATTACCCTGAAAACTGAACTCCAGCTCAGCCTTTGATTGCCTTGGCTGCACCTGTACCAACAGGCTGATGTCACGTTTGCCCGCCTTACTGGCACTTTTTGCCCGTAGCCAAATCTCGCCGTTTTCGACGGAGACATTCTCCAGCACCAGTTTTTGTTCGCTGTTCTGCTCTTTCTCTTTCCTGTAGTCAGAGAAATCGAGCTCACGCCAGTCGCCTTTATCGTAAAAATGCTCCTGAATGAATTTTGTACTGAATTCAGGCAGTACATTCTCCAGCTGTCCGCTGTAGCGTTCAACGCTGTCTTCTATCTGGCGATATAATTTCCGGTTTTCATTCAACCGGGTGCGTAGCTGTTTCTGGCTATAGTTCAGTAGTTCATCATCTTTAAACAGATGAAGCTCGGAGAAATCCAGATTGCCATCATCCAGCAAGCGATACAGCGACGAGAAACCAAATACGGTCGCGCCTTCATCCAGTACCGTCGCCAGTTGATCCTCCAGCAAACAGCGGGACAGTTCTGAACGGTTGCTGTCGGTGGTAATGAGCTTTTCCAGTTGATGGCTGAAGGTTTGTGGATACCAGATAGCATCCGGCGCTGCCACGTCTTTCGTGCTGTTAATAAGGGTATCGAGCATACTGTTGTGAATAATCAACAGCGCTGTTTGGGCAAAAACGCCGCTGCGCCCTGCAACTTCATCGCGCAAATGAGAAATGTAGTTTTCCGTGAATGCTGGAGCCTCGGCTCCGTGCAGTACAGGAATAAGCTGAACACCATTGCAGGGGAGACAATCGATATATTGCCCTGGCGCAATTTCCAACTGATTGCCGTCCGCCAGAGAGACGAATGCTTCCCAGAGTTTTAGGGCATTATCGGGATCGGGAGATTTGAACTGGTAGCGCTCGCCGGGCTGAATGATGCCACCTACCCATTCAATAAAGGTTTCTGCCAGATAGGTTTCATACTGTTTTACGGACATACACGGCGTCTCCACTATCACTCATTCGCTCTACATTTCCCATGCGTTCATAAAACGCCACCAACGTTTGCGACGACTGGTTATCCAGATAAAAACCGCGCTGTTCAAAACCACGCAGCAGTTCGTGCAGGCGGAGTTTGTCATTTTTGCCTACGGTGAGATTGGTCAGTAACAGAAGACGATCCTGATTCAGCACCAGCACTTTCCCTGCCCGACCACGGACCTGAATGAAACCTGTACAGATTTCTCTTTCCAACTCATTTATGTAATTACGGTTTACTGCTGCCCTATCTTTTTTATCTTGAAATTGTTCAAGAGCAACGGAAAAAAATTGATTGAAGGCACTTTCTAGAGTTGATGCTTTTTCCCTAGCTTCGAGCTTCCGATTCTCAATAAATTCACTCAAATATTTATTAAGCGCGTTTAATATCTGAAATGAAGTGTCTGGATAATTTAGTACATCCTGATAAACCTGCCATAATGGACGTTTTTTTTCGCCTTTTTCCCACTGTAATACCTCTAATGCAGAAAGCATGGGGAAAAGTTTTTCACTTTGACGTGAGAATAGTTTATAACCATATCGTTTCAACATATCACGTTCGGAGCTAGCCTTCTCACTATCAAGAATAAAAAACAACGATTTGCTTTTTGGAACTCCATCTTTCCAGTTATCAATATTTAGTGCTAATTGAGCACACCAGCTGAAGGCATACAATCGGAGAGTATTGGTTAGCTCTTGTAATAGATACTTTGGATGCTCTGCTAAAAATGAAAGATCTGACTGAAAACACTCCACCATATAGGGCAAATATGGTTGCTCTTCTGTAAATGGCCCCCTTCCCAAAAAAGGAGTAATATTTTTAGCAAGTTTATCTAACATTCTTTGCTCGATGAAATTTAAATTATCTTGTATTGGATAATTTAATGAAAACTCACCTATCAGATTAGAAAATAGGATAGCAAGTCGCTTATCTGCTGTAGAGCCTACATTTATTTTATCATCAGAAAATTGCGCATGGAAAAGTAAAAAAAGCGGAGATACACGGAAAACATCATAGTTTGTAAAGTACATTCTTTCCAATATCGACCAAAATTCTGGATCTTCAAGTACTCCCTGCAAATCAGATCTGCAGTCATCACGAAACTGAGAGAAATCGTAATTATCAATCTTATGTTTAAGTGCATAACTAAGTACTAGACCAGTAACTATTTTCCAATCAATATTATTATTGCTGTTACGCACTGGTAAGTAACTATCGACTATATTGTTTCCAACTTTCAGTTTTTTTAGGGTAATGGGATACATCATGTTATCCCTCCATGCAGCTAATTGATATTATGTCGTCATCTGCTTTTGCGCGATAGACTCGGAATCTGCCATCATAAAATTTTATATCGCGGCTAGATTTAGCTTGTTCGGCAATTAATTCAACGAATTCATCCAGCAGAACTATGGCATTTTTATCGTATTTATTCGGACGATAGCCATTGTTCAATTTGTGCAAAAGTTCAAAGAGATTGAGTCCAATTTGAACAGGAGGAAGTGCGTTACACCCAACCTTTAAATATATATCAAAGCCGGTAGGATGAGCCGTGTGTTTATTACGAATAGAGTCCCAGTCAGGCTTTATCTCTACCGGCGCGGTTATTTTAACACCACCGAACTCACCCAAAAAGAACTCTTCTTTTTGCATACTTAATTCAGGCGCTTTGCGGTTAGCATAGCGCTGGATACCAGCAATAAGCTCAAAAGCATAGAAGCGATTCAGTGACCTTTTTTGCTCCGGATCTGCTGTGTAATTACTATGCAAGTGCCAGATTTCTGAGTAACGTTCAAACAGCGATTCGTTAAAGAACGCGGAAAATTTCCGATGATAATCATTACCCAATGACTCGTGCTGCAACAGCCAGAAAAGCCGGATCAAGGAGGTTGCGTCACCAGACTTAACTCTCTGGCGATCAAACTTAATGTGCAACGGCTCAAGTGCGGCTAAAAAATCATCGAGATCAGCGTCAACCAGCCCCAGTTCATAGCGCAAAACAAACTGATCAAGTTCATAGGTGTGCAATCTGGCGGGATCAAAATCTGAAACTTTTTTAATCAGTTCATTTTCTGCACCGGTGAAGAGATTATCAAATAAGTAGCCAGGCCCCATCAACAGATGATGCAGAAAATCCAGCAGCGTTCGGGTCGTTACAAACTGGTCTTTAATTAATCGCGCTTTAAAGAGCTGCGTAATTAACACATTCTGCACACCAGGTATGCAAAGCAATTTAAAGTTTGCGACCTCTTTTAGATCTGGATTAACTGACTCATCGCGTCGAAAGATAAACTGAAATAAATTCTTATCATCATCGCGAGTTAAGTTATCTAATAAGGTTTTAATAAATGATGAATAGTTTTTATTTTCGTTAAACTGGAATTTAGGGTAGTGTTCAAAATCAAAAAAAGAACAATTCTCGTTACGGTAGGGACGGCTTACATCGTGCTGCCCTGATAAAAATGAGTCAATTGCAGACCGGATCACCTTGTGGTATTCAGCGCCTTCTCGGGCAAAGTTGGCAAGCATTCCGGTGTTGATACCAATGAGCAATGGAGATGATTGCTGATGATGATTCGCAAACAAATCATTCAAAGCATCAATGGCTGATTGTCGAGGGGCAAAGCTATGCGTTGCATCCAGGTGGAAACTAAATCGCCGCTGATAACGCGGATCTGATTGGCAACGGGTTAAAATTTCGGACTTCCCATCCCCGCTACTACCGCACAAAAAAATGATTTCCCCAGGCCTTGCAACATCTAAATAACGTTGTAATTCAGTTTCAATCTCTTGTTTAACAAAGAGTTGTTCCTTCAACTGGTCGAACTCATCCTTCTGGCGATGTGTCACGGTGGTGACGGAAAACGAAGATGACTTCGCAAGTACACCCAACGCTTTACGTAATGTGATTGCGCCCATAACTTCATGTTCTCTAAAGTAAGAATTCGTCTATTTTATACGAGCTAATTAATGATCTCCATAGAACTTTTACTTGATTCATTACAGAAAACCACTAATACATTGAACATTAAAAGTGATATTTATAATTTCTATTACCGCGGAAATTATTATGTAATAACTAGTCCCAACTACCAATCTAAGTAGTTGACTTTCTGAAGTCACATATAATCATTACTTATTGAACACATTAGTTAAGAATAATTATTTCCAGTGTAATAATAAAACAACAAGAATTTCTAATTCTCAGGCACAAAAAAAGCCACCCGTAGGTAGCTTTAATTTGCATATCGATGGTGCCGAAGGCCGGACTCGAACCGGCACGTATTTCTACGGTTGATTTTGAATCAACTGCGTCTACCGATTTCGCCACTTCGGCACTGAAGGGGTATGCGGAAACGTTGTGGATTATACCTGTCGCTGGCCGCCATGCAAGCGGTGCTGTGCGTAAGTGGCGTTAAGTGCTGCATTTTTCAGCGGCCTGCCATTTTCCTCCTGGCCCTATCCATGAACAACTCAGCGGTTTACATTCCTGCTTGTTTGCGATGTGATTCGCTTTCAGCCTGTCCGCCCACCGGAGCTATCAACCATGCCCAACCCCACCACGTCCCCCATGCGAGTTGCCATCATCGGGCCGGGGCAGATCGCGGAGAACGTTCACGCGGCTTACTACACTACCAATCCATCGCTGATTTTGGTGGCGGCCTGCGGGCGCGACCTGGCGCGTACCCAGGCGTTTGCGGATAAGCTCGGCATTCCCGCGGCGTATGACGATGTCGGGCAGATGCTGCGTGAAGCGAAGCCGGAGATCGTCAGCGTTTGCTCGCCCAATATTCTGCACTGCGAACACGTGATGCAGGCGCTGGAGGCCGGTTGCCATGTGCTTTGCGAGAAGCCTCCGGCGATGACGGTGGCACAGGCCGACGAAATGCGGCGGGCGGCGCAAAAGACGAATCGGGTGCTGGCCTACAACTTCCACCATCGCTTTGCGCTGGACAGCGCCCTGCTACGCGAGCAGGTTCAGGCCGGTGCGCTGGGAGACGTTTATGTCACCACGGCCAAAGCGCTGCGCCGCAGCGGCGTGCCGTCGTGGGGGAATTTCATCAGCAAGGATTCGCAGGGTGGCGGCCCGCTGATCGATCTGGGCATCCATATGCTGGACGCCGCGCTTTATGTGCTCGGCTTCCCAAAGGTGAATCGGGTGATGGCCCACAGTTTCCGCAGGCTGGGCAACAGTAAAAACAGCGGCCAGTTTGGCGAGTGGGACCCGGCTCTTTATACAGTGGAAGACGCGCTGTTTGGCGTGGTCGAGTTCGAGGGCGGCGGCATTCTGCGGCTGGACACCTCTTTTATCCTCAACGTAGAAGAAACCTCGCAGATGAACGTCGAGTTTTGCGGCGAACGCGCCGGTGCCACGCTGTTCCCGGCCCATATTTACCATGATCGAGACGGCAAGCTGGAAACGCTCCAGCGCCGCGAAGCCGCCGACGACCGTCGTCATTTCCGCGCCATGGAGAGCTTTGTGCGCCGCGTTCAGGGTGAGCCGGTCATGGTGGCTGACGCAGAACAAGGTTATGTCGTGCAGCAGATCGTCGCCGCGCTTTATGCTTCGGCTGAACAGGGCGGCGGCTGGGTAACGCTTTAGCGCGTCAGGGCACATTCCACCAGGTTCCAGTCTCGCGCAATGTTCTAAACTGGTTGCAGAGCCAACACAGAGGAAGAGCGAATGTCTGTCATCAAAAGTTATGCCGCGCCAAAGGCCGGTGCGGAGCTGGAGCTTCAGGATTTCGACGCGGGCGATCTGCTGCCGGAAGATGTCGAAGTTAAGGTCGAATACTGCGGTATCTGCCATTCGGATCTGTCGATGATCGACAACGAATGGGGGTTCTCGCAGTATCCGCTGGTCGCCGGGCATGAGGTGATTGGCCGCGTGCATGCGCTGGGCTCGGCGGCACAGAGTAAAGGGCTGAAAGTTGGGCAACGCGTGGGCATCGGCTGGACGGCGAGAAGCTGCGGCCACTGCGACGCCTGTATCAGCGGCAGCCAGATCAACTGCCAGCAAGGTAGCGTGCCGACCATCGTCAACCGCGGCGGCTTCGCCGATAAAATTCGCGTGGACTGGCAATGGGCGATCCCACTGCCGGAGTCGATTGATATCGAGTCCGCCGGGCCGCTGCTGTGCGGCGGCATCACGGTGTTTAAACCGCTGCTGATGCACCACATCACCGCTACCAGCCGCGTGGGCGTGATCGGCATCGGCGGCCTCGGGCACATCGCCATCAAGCTGCTGCACGCCATGGGCTGCGAGGTGACGGCATTCAGCTCTAACCCGTCCAAAAAAGAAGAAGTGCTGGCGATGGGCGCGGATAAAGTAGTGAACAGCCGCGATCCGGAGGCGTTAACCGAGCTGGCGGGCCAGTTCGATCTGATCATCAACACCGTCAATGTCGATCTGGACTGGATGCCGTACTTCAAGGCGCTGGCCTGGGGCGGCAACTTCCACACCGTTGGTGCGGTGATGAAGCCGTTCGAGGTGCCGGCCTTCACCCTGATTGCCGGGGACCGCAGCATCTCCGGGTCGGCAACCGGCTCCCCGCACGAGCTGCGTTCGCTGATGAAGCTTGCGGGCCGGGCGAAGGTTCAGCCGCAAATCGAGCTGTACCCGATGTCGAAAATCAACGAGGCCATCCAGCACGTGCGCGACGGCAAAGCGCGCTACCGCGTGGTGCTGAAGTCAGATTTTTAATGTGATAAAGGCTCCCAACCGGGAGCCTTTTTAGTTACTTCACCAGCCCGGCAAATACCGCAGCCACGGCGACTGCGCCCGGATCTTTCACCCCATCCAGGTTATCGCTGTTCACGTAGGACGAGCGTCCGGCGTTGGCTTTTTGCATCTTCGCCGTGTCGTCCGCGCCTTTCTCTGCTGCCTTCGCAGCGGCCTTAAGATCTTTATCTCTCAATGCCTCCAGCGCCGGTTCCAGAGCGTCGATCAGCGTTCTGTCGCCCAGGTCCGCGCCGCCGTAGCGCTTCATCTGCGCCAGGCCAAACAGCAGGGACTCGGCCAGCGGCTGCTTCTCGCCCACTTTCTGCCCGGCGGCGGTGAAGAAGATAGACATCAGCACCCCGCTGGAGCCGCCCATCACAGTTGCCAGCCGCTCGCCCACCAGCCCCAGCAGCGCGGCGGCGTCGTTCAGCGGCAGCTTGCCTTTGTCGTTCAGGTTCGCAATGTCGCGCGCGCCTTCGGCAAAGGTTGAGCCGGTATCGCCGTCGCCCACTTTGGCATCCAGCGCGTTGAGGTGGTTTTCCTGCCCGATAAGCGTTTTGGTCACGCTCGCCACCAGGGCTTTCACTTCGTCGTTAGCGGAAGGCTTCACTTCACGATCTTCGCGGATAGCGCTCTGCTTCTGCTCCGGCATCTTGTGGTACTTCACCATTGGCTGCCAGCCTGCGGTTTCCACATCTGACTCCAGCGCCTGTATAAAGTCCGGGGTCAGCTTAATGGTGGAGAGCGAAAAACCTTTCATATCGAGGGCGCTCACCAGCGCCGCGGGGCCGATCAGGTATTTGATCTGCGCGCCGAGATCCGAGTGCATCAGCTCTTTGGTCAGCAGCGCCATCTCCAGCGACGAGACGCCGCCAAGGTTGTTGATCAGCACCGCCAGGTCGCTCTCCTTGCCGGTGGCTTTCCGCAGGTGCTTAGCCAACGTGGCAATCACCTCTTCGCTGTTTTGGCTATCCACCGTGCTGGCGCCCGGCTCGCCGTGAATGCCCAGCCCAAGCTCGACGTGGCCGCCCTTGATGCGCCCTTCTGCCTCATCGCTGCCCGGCAGGTTGCAGGTTTGCATCGCCACGCCCATGCTGGCAATGCTGTCGCAGGCTTTTTGCGCGATGTCCCGAACTTCGCCGAGGGATTTGCCCTGCTCTGCGGCAAAGCCCGCTATTTTATGCACTAATGCCGTGCCGGCGATGCCGCGCGGCTGTTTGTTATCCGGTAGCGAGATGTCGTCGCCGACGATCACCATCTCGACCTTCAGGCCATGTTTTTTGGCTTTTTCGGCAGCAAGGCCAAAGTTCAGCCTGTCGCCGGTGTAGTTTTTGACGATCAGCAGGCAGCCACGGTCGCCGGTAACTCCCACGATGGCGTTCAGCACCGCGTCCACGCTCGGCGAAGCAAACAGGTCGCCGCATACCGCCGCGGTCAGCATACCTTTGCCAACAAAGCCTACGTGCGCCGGTTCGTGGCCGGAGCCGCCGCCGGAGATAATCGCCACTTTGCTTTTGTCCCAGTCGCTGCGAGCGACCACGCGAATCGCCGGATCGATATCCAGGCGCACAAGGTTGCGGTAGCGGGAACTGATAATCACGCCTTCGATGGCATCGTTGACCAGCTGCTTACGATCGTTATAAAAGAATCTGGACATAGCTTTCCCTGGTTTTGTGTGAAGTCTGCCAAGCATAGCCCTTTGCCGGGTCGACGAGGTAAACATGGGAAGATCCTGATGCTCAATTTGTGCGGAAAGCTATGCTTTAGACAAATGTTGCCACAGGGAAACGCTGATGACTGAACCACTGCTGATTGCCAGAACTAAAGAGACTGAACTGCATATTCTGCCCAACATGGCGAACCGCCACGGGTTAATCACCGGCGCGACCGGGACGGGCAAAACCGTGACGCTGCAAAAGCTGGCTGAGTCATTCTCGGAGATCGGCGTGCCGGTGTTTATGGCCGACGTGAAGGGAGATTTAACCGGCGTCGCCGAAGAAGGCGCTGAGTCTGAAAAGCTTCTCGCGAGGCTGGCCAATATCGGCGTGACGGACTGGTCGCCGCACGGCAATCCGGTGGTGTTGTGGGACATCTTCGGGGAGAAAGGCCACCCGGTTCGCGCCACCGTGTCTGACCTCGGGCCTCTGCTTTTAGCCCGCCTGCTGAACCTGAACGACGTGCAAAGCGGCGTGCTGCAAATCATCTTCCGCATCTCGGACGACCAGGGCCTGCTGCTGCTGGACTTTAAAGATCTGCGCGCCTTAACCCAGTACATCGGCGACAACGCAAAATCCTTCCAGACGCAGTACGGCAATATCAGCAGCGCCTCCGTGGGCGCTATCCAGCGCGGGCTGCTTTCCCTTGAGCAGCAGGGTGCAGAGTATTTCTTCGGCGAGCCGATGCTGGATATCAAAGACTGGATGCGAACCGACTCAAACGGCAAAGGGATCATCAATATTCTGTCGGCGGAAAAGCTCTACCAGATGCCGAAGCTGTACGCCGCCAGCCTGCTGTGGATGCTGTCCGAGCTTTACGAGCAGCTACCGGAAGCGGGCGATCTCGACAAGCCGAAGCTGGTGTTTTTCTTCGACGAGGCGCATTTACTGTTTAGCGATGCCCCGCAGGTTCTGCTGGATAAAATCGAGCAGGTGATTCGCCTGATCCGCTCGAAAGGCGTGGGCGTGTACTTCGTGACGCAAAACCCGGCGGATATTCCAGATATGGTACTCGGCCAGCTCGGCAACCGCGTGCAGCATGCCCTGCGCGCCTTTACGCCAAAAGACCAGAAGGCGGTGAAAGCGGCGGCGCAGACCATGCGGGCGAATCCGGCTTTCGATACTGAAAAAGCCATTCAGGAGCTGGGCACCGGCGAGGCGCTGATTTCCTTCCTCGACGCCAAAGGCAGCCCGACGGTGGTCGAACGCGCGATGGTGATCGCCCCTTGTTCGCGCATGGGGCCGGTGACGGACGACGAGCGTAACGGCCTGCTGAATCATTCCCCGCTGTACGGCAAATATGACGAAGTGATTGACCGGGAATCGGCCTACGAAATGCTGCAAAAAGGCGTGCAGGCCGCGGGCGATAAGCTGGATGCGCCACCGGCCAAAGGCCAGAGCGTGGAGGTGGACGACGGGATCCTCGGCGGGCTAAAAGATATTCTGTTCGGCAGCACCGGGCCGCGAGGCGGCAAGCGCGACGGCGTGGTGCAAACGATGGCGAAGAGCGCGGCGAGGCAGGTCACAAACCAGATTATTCGCGGCGTGCTGGGCAGTATTATGGGAGGGCGTAAGCGGTAGTTTCCGTCATTCCCCCCCTCACCCTCTCCCTCCAGGGAGAGGGGACTTTCCCTTTCAACCCTTTCCCCGATAGTTGGTAATAAAACCTGCAATAACAGCCACATGACTCACCAGGTCAGTTTTGTGCTAGATTACGCCGGTTTTTAGAAATCAGTCAGAAGAAAAGATTAAATAATGCGCAAATTCTGGACAAAAGAAGAAACTTTGTGGAGTTTCGCCTTATATGGTACTGCCGTTGGCGCAGGAACCCTTTTTCTCCCTATTCAGCTCGGCTCCGCCGGGGCTATCGTTCTCCTCCTTACGGCGTTGATTGCCTACCCGCTGACCTACTGGCCACACCGGGCGCTCTGCCAGTTCATCCTGTCGGCGAAAACGTCGGGCAGCGGCGGCATCACCAGCGCCGTGACCCACTACTACGGCAAAACCATCGGCAACCTGATAACCGGGCTCTACTTCGTCGCGTTTTTTGTGGTGATCCTGATTTATGCCGTCGCCATTACCAACTCGCTGATCGAGCAGCTGGCCAAACACGGGCCGATTACGACCACGGTCAGGGTGCTGGTGAGCCTCGGCGTCGTTGCGGCGCTGAACCTGATCTTCCTGATGGGGCGGCAGGTGACCATCAAAGTGATGGGGTTCCTGGTGTTCCCGCTGATTGCTTACTTCCTGTTTTTATCGCTGTATTTGACCAGCAGCTGGCAGACCTCGTTGTTGACCGAAGGCCTGGTGCTCGACCGCCACGCGTTGGGTGAGATCTGGATGTCGATTCCGGTGATGGTCTTTGCCTTCAGCCACACGCCGATTATCTCCACTTTTGCGGTGGCCCAGCGCGAGAGCCATGGCGAAGGGGCGATGAATAACAGCAAGAAAATCATGCGGGTGGCCTACTTTGTGATTTGCTGCAGCGTGCTGTTCTTCGTCTTTAGCTGCTTCCTGTCGATTCCGGCTCAGGATATTACCGCCGCGAAGGCGCAGGGTCTGACTATTCTGTCCGCCCTGTCGATGGTGCCGGGCACGCCTGCATGGCTGGGCATTTCAGGCTTTATCGTCGCGATAGTAGCGATGTCCAAGTCGTTCCTGGGCACCTATTTTGGCGTGATTGAAGGGGCAACGGCGATTGTTAAGTCCACGCTGGGCGCGGCGGGCATGAGCCGAAGCCGGGCTTTCTGCCGGGCGCTTTCTATTACCCTGATTTCGCTACTGACCTTCGTGGTGTGCTATATCAACCCGAATGCGCTGGCGATGATTTACGCCATCAGCGGGCCGCTCATCGCGCTGATTCTGTTTATTATGCCAACCCTGTCGACTTATCTGGTGCCTGCGCTTAAGCCGTGGCGTTCGCTGGCGAATCTGCTGACGCTGATTGTCGGGATTTTGTGTGTGTCGGTGATGTTTATTCACTGATTTCCCTCACCCCGGGCCTCTCCCCAAAAGGGAGAGGGGGGTAAAGAAAGGAGAGGGTAAAACTTATCCCGCTCTTTTCGTCAGCATCCAGAGGCTGATCAGCAGGAAGGTCACGCTAGGCAGCAGCGCGCCGACAATCGGTGGGATGTTGTAAACCAGCGTTAGCGGGCCGAAGACCTGGTCCAGCACGTAGAAAATAAAGCCGAAGCTTATCCCCGTCACCACCCTCACGCCCATCGGCACGCTACGCAGCGGGCCAAAGATAAACGACAGCGCCATCAGCATCATGACCGCTACCGAGACCGGAGCGAAAATCTTGCTCCACATATTCAGCTGGTAGCGTCGGGAGTCCTGACCGCTGGTTTTCAGGTACTTCGTGTAATCGTACAGGCCGCTGATTGACAGCGAATCCGGGTCCAGCGCCACAACGCCAAGCTTGTCCGGCGTCAGGTTGGTTTTCCACTCGCCGCTGACGGTTTGTGAGCCGGTGATCTGCTTTGGATCGGAGAGGTTAGACTCGTCAACCTGCGACAGGCGCCAGACTTTATGCTCAGCGTCGTACTTCGCCGCCGCCGCATTACGTACCGAAAGCAGGCGACGCTCGCCGTTGAAGTGATAAATCATGATGCCGGCAATTTCAGAATCATTGTTCACATGATCGATATAAACGAAGTCGTGGCCATCTTTCGCCCAAATAGCGTTGGTCGTGGAAAGCAGAGAGCCACCCAGCAGCATTTGGGCACGATAGTTACGCGCCATCTGCTCACCCTGCGGAGCTACCCACTCGCCGATAGCCATGGTCAACAGCACCAGCGGGATCGCCGTTTTCATCACCGAGGAGGCGATCTGCATGCGGGTAAAGCCAGAAGCCTGCATCACCACCAGTTCGCTGCGCTGAGCCAGCATTCCCAGCCCCAGCAGCGCGCCTAATAACGCAGCCATCGGGAAGAAAATCTGAATATCTTTCGGCACGCTGAGCAGGGTATACATTCCTGCGCCCGCCGCAGAATAAGAGCCCTGCCCCGTTTTCTTCAACTGGTCAACGAACTTAATGATCCCCGACAGCGATACCAGCATAAACAGCGTCATCATGATGGTGTTTAGGATGGTTTTACCGATGTAACGGTCAAGTACACCAAACATTTAAGCCGCTCCTTTGTAGCTAAAGCGGGCACGCACTTTGCGCATCGGTACCGTATCCCACAGGTTCAGGACGATAGCCAGCGCCAGATACGTCAGGTTCACTGCCCACATCCAAATCATCGGATCCAGCCTCTCCTTTGCCCCACTAGAGCGTAGCGAGCTTTGCAGCAGGAAGAAGACCAGATACAACAGCATGGCCGGTAGCATAGATAACACACGCCCCTGACGCGGGTTTACCACGCTCAGTGGGACAACCATCAGGGCCATAATAATCACTGACATGATAAGCGTCAGCCGCCAGTGCAGCTCGGCGCGGGCGGAAGGATCAGGGCTGTTCCAAAGCTCACTCATGCTCATCTGGCTGGTATCGGATGGGTCCAGCATTACCGCCTGATGGCCTATCACGGCCTGGTAATCTTTGAAATCAGTAATGCGGAAGTCGCGAAGGGTAGAGGTCCCTTCAAAGCGGGTGCCGGTATTTAACTTAACGACCTGAGTGCCGTCCGGACGCTGGAAGATTTGGCCTGAATCTGCAACCACGACAGAGGGACGCGTGTTGCCCTTAGGACGCATCTGGGCAAGGAATACATCTTTAAATTCTTTCCCCTTCGCGCTTTCGATGAACAGCACCGCGTTACCGTCCGTCGCGACCTGGAACTGCCCCTGCGCCAGCGCGGCCATGCCCGGGTTGGCTCTGGCTTCAGCCAGCACTTCGTCCTGATGACGAGCGGACCACGGGCTCAGCCACATGACGTTCACGGTGGCCACAATGCCGGTGAAGAGTGCAAGTACCATCGCAGCTTTTACCAGTACCGCTTTACTCAGACCGCAGGCATGCATTACCGTGATTTCACTCTCGGTGTACAAACGCCCAAGCGTCATCAGCAAGCCGAGGAAAAGGCTCAAGGGGAGAATTAGCTGCGCCATTTCGGGCACCCCTAATCCAAGCAGAGAAAGCACCAGATTTGTCGGGATTTCGCCATCGGCGGCAGCGCCCAGGATCCTTACCAGCTTCTGAGCAAAGAAAATCAGCAGCAGGATAAAAAGGATCGCCAGCTGGCTCTTAAGCGTCTCCCGAACCAGATATCTTATGATAATCACATTAAATACGCCTGTGAAAACGAGTCTTTTTGCAGGAAAATTGCTTGTTTCATCGCTTATACGTCATTTATTCTCTTTAATCGTCGAAAACATCGCTAAGATTAGATAGCCCGGCGAACTCGCATAACGGGACGATGTTCAGACATAATAGAAAACGTAGATCCATTCGTTAAGATTAACACGAAGTCATCGCAACAGCGGAGATGAGTTACGAAAGCTTGCAATTCTAGCCTGTAGCCCCCGCCGTTGTCTTTAAGATTCAGGAGCGTAGTGCATGGAGTTCAGTGTAAAAAGCGGTAGCCCCGAGAAACAGCGTAGTGCCTGCATCGTTGTGGGAGTCTTCGAACCGCGTCGCCTGTCCCCGATCGCAGAACAACTCGATAAAATCAGCGATGGCTACATCAGCGCGCTTCTGCGCCGTGGTGAGCTGGAAGGAAAACCAGGGCAAACCTTGTTGCTTCATCACGTGCCAAACGTGCTGTCTGAACGCATTCTGCTGATTGGCTGCGGCAAAGAGCGCGAGCTCGATGAGCGCCAGTACAAGCAGGTGATTCAGAAAACAATCAATACGCTTAACGACACCGGTTCAATGGAAGCCGTCTGCTTCCTGACCGAGCTGCACGTTAAAGGCCGCAACACCTACTGGAAAGTGCGCCAGGCGGTTGAGACGGCGAAAGAGTCGCTGTACAGCTTCGATCAGCTGAAAACCAACAAAACCGAACCACGTCGCCCGCTGCGTAAAATGGTATTCAACGTGCCAACGCGTCGTGAGTTGACCAGCGGTGAGCGCGCAATTCAGCACGGCCTGGCCATCGCTTCCGGCATCAAAGCCGCGAAGGATCTTGGCAACATGCCGCCAAATATCTGTAACGCCGCTTACCTGGCCTCTCAGGCTCGTCAGCTGGCGGACTCGTTCAGCAAAAACGTGGTCACCCGCGTGATTGGCGAACAGCAGATGAAAGAGCTGGGCATGCACTCCTACCTTGCGGTAGGTGAAGGCTCGCAGAACGAATCACTGATGTCGGTGATTGAATATAAAGGCAATGCGTCCCCGGATGCTCGCCCAATTGTGCTGGTCGGCAAAGGCTTAACCTTCGACTCCGGCGGTATTTCCATCAAACCTGCCGAAGGCATGGATGAGATGAAGTACGACATGTGCGGCGCCGCTTCCGTTTACGGCGTGATGCGCATGGTTGCCGAGCTGAACCTGCCGGTGAACGTGATTGGCGTGCTTGCAGGCTGTGAAAACATGCCGGGTGGCCGCGCTTATCGTCCGGGTGACGTGCTGACCACCATGTCCGGCCAGACCGTTGAAGTGCTGAACACCGACGCCGAAGGCCGCCTGGTGCTTTGCGACGTGCTGACCTACGTTGAGCGCTTCGAGCCGGAAGTGGTTATCGACGTCGCTACCCTGACCGGCGCCTGCGTGATTGCCCTTGGCCATCACATCACCGGCCTGATGTCGAACCACAATCCGCTGGCGCACGAGCTGATTAGCGCGTCCGAGCAGGCGGGTGACCGCGCATGGCGCCTGCCAATTGGCGACGAGTACCAGGAACAGCTGGAGTCCAACTTTGCCGATATGGCAAACATTGGCGGCCGTCCTGGCGGGGCGATTACCGCGGCATGCTTCCTGTCTCGCTTTACCCGTAAGTACAACTGGGCTCACCTGGACATCGCCGGCACCGCATGGCGCTCCGGCAAGGCAAAAGGTGCAACCGGTCGTCCTGTCGCCCTGCTGTCTCAGTTCCTGCTGAACCGCTCCGGATTTAACGGCGAAGAGTAATTTGTAAAACTGACCCTCACCCTGGACGGGCGTAAAAACTCCGTTTGTTTCCCTCGCCCCTTTGGGGAGAGGGTTAGGGTTAGGGTGAGGGGCAACAACATTCAACTTAACAAGCTGGTCTCATGAAAAACGCAACGTTTTACCTGCTGGATAACGACACTCACGCCGATGGGCTCAGTGCCGTGGAACAGCTGGTGTGCGAGCTGGCAGCGGATAGATTCCGTGCAGGTAAGCGGGTGCTGGTCGCCTGTGAGAACGAGCAGCAGGCGATTCGCCTCGACGAAGCGCTCTGGCAGCGAGATGCCCAGGCATTCGTCCCGCACAATCTGGCAGGTGAAGGCCCGCGCTACGGCGCGCCGGTTGAGCTGGCATGGCCTCAGCGCCGCGGCAGCGCCCCTCGAGATCTTCTGATTAGCCTGTTGCCGCAGTTCGCAGATTTTGCCACCGCTTTCCTGGAAGTGATAGACTTCGTACCTTACGAAGAATCCCAGAAACAACTGGCCCGCGAGCGCTACAAAGCGTACCGCGTTGCCGGTTTCCACTTGACTACGGCGACCTATACCCCGCCGGGAACGACATAGCAGACAATGGAAAAGACATATAACCCGCAAGATATCGAACAGCCGCTTTACGAGCACTGGGAACAGCAGGGCTACTTCAAACCGAATGGCGACACCAGCCAGGAAAGCTTCTGCATCATGATCCCACCGCCGAACGTCACCGGCAGTTTGCATATGGGTCACGCCTTCCAGCAAACCATTATGGACACCATGATCCGTTACCAGCGCATGCAGGGCAAAAACACCCTGTGGCAGGCGGGCACCGACCACGCCGGTATCGCGACCCAGATGGTTGTAGAACGCAAAATCGCCGCCGAAGAAGGTAAAACCCGCCACGATTACGGCCGTGATGCGTTCATCGACAAAATCTGGCAGTGGAAGGCAGAGTCCGGCGGCACTATTACCCGTCAGATGCGTCGTCTCGGTAACTCCGTAGACTGGGAGCGCGAGCGCTTCACCATGGACGAAGGCCTGTCCAACGCGGTGAAAGAAGTGTTCGTCCGCCTGTATAAAGAAGACCTGATTTACCGTGGCAAACGCCTGGTAAACTGGGACCCGAAACTGCGCACCGCGATTTCCGACCTCGAAGTTGAGAACCGCGAGTCCAAAGGCTCCATGTGGCACCTGCGTTACCCGCTGGCCGATGGCGCGAAAACCGCAGACGGTAAAGATTACCTGGTGGTCGCCACCACTCGCCCGGAAACCGTACTCGGTGACACCGGCGTGGCCGTTAACCCGGAAGATCCGCGCTACAAAGACCTGATTGGCAAATTCATCGTTCTGCCGCTGGTTAACCGCCGCATTCCTGTCGTTGGCGACGAACACGCCGATATGGAAAAAGGCACCGGCTGCGTGAAAATTACGCCTGCGCACGACTTCAACGACTACGAAGTTGGCCGCCGCCACCAGTTGCCGATGATCAACGTTCTGACCTTCGACGGCGATATCCGCGAAGCGGCAGAAGTTTTCGATACCAACGGCGAAGAGTCCGACGTTTATGCGTCCGACATCCCTGCAGAGTTCCAGAAGCTGGAACGTTTTGCCGCGCGTAAAGCCGTGGTCGCGAAGTTCGACGAACTTGGCCTGCTTGACGAAATCAAACCGCACGACCTGACCGTCCCTTACGGCGACCGTGGCGGCGTGGTTATCGAGCCAATGCTGACCGACCAGTGGTACGTGCGTACCGCGCCGCTGGCAAAAGTGGCGGTAGAAGCCGTTGAGCAGGGCGACATCCAGTTCGTGCCTAAGCAGTACGAAAATATGTACTTCTCGTGGATGCGCGATATTCAGGACTGGTGTATCTCCCGTCAGCTGTGGTGGGGTCACCGTATCCCGGCCTGGTACGACGCAGAAGGCAACGTGTTCGTTGGCCGCAACGAAGCGGAAGTCCGCGCCGAGAACAACCTGGGTGCCGACGTTGAGCTTCACCAGGACGAAGACGTGCTGGATACATGGTTCTCCTCTGGCCTGTGGACCTTCTCCACCCTGGGCTGGCCGGAAAATACCGAAGCGCTGCGTACCTTCCACCCGACCAGCGTCATGGTCAGCGGCTTCGACATCATCTTCTTCTGGATTGCCCGCATGATCATGCTGACCATGCACTTCATCAAAGATGAAGACGGCAAGCCGCAGGTGCCGTTTAAGACCGTCTATATGACCGGCCTTATTCGCGATGACGAAGGCCAGAAGATGTCAAAATCCAAAGGCAACGTTATCGACCCGCTGGACATGGTGGACGGCATTTCTCTGGAAGATCTTCTCGAGAAACGCACCGGCAACATGATGCAGCCTCAGCTCGCGGAGAAAATCCGCAAGCGCACCGAGAAACAGTTCCCGAACGGCATCGAGCCACACGGTACCGACGCCCTGCGCTTCACCCTGGCAGCGCTGGCCTCTACCGGCCGCGACATCAACTGGGACATGAAGCGCCTGGAAGGCTACCGTAACTTCTGTAACAAACTTTGGAACGCCAGCCGCTTCGTGCTGATGAACACCGAAGAGCAGGATTGCGGCTTCAACGGCGGTGAAATGGTGCTGTCTCTGGCCGATCGCTGGATTCTGGCCGAGTTCAACCGTACCGTGAAAGCGTACCGTGAAGCGCTGGACAGCTACCGCTTCGACATCGCCGCCAACATTCTGTACGAGTTCACCTGGAACCAGTTCTGTGACTGGTACCTGGAGCTGACCAAGCCGGTCATGAACGGCGGCACTGAAGCGGAACTGCGCGGCACCCGTAATACGCTGGTGAACGTGCTGGAAGGCCTGCTGCGCCTGGCGCACCCGATCATTCCATTCATCACCGAAACCATCTGGCAGCGCGTGAAAGTGCTGAAAGGCATTACCGCAGACACCATCATGCTGCAAGAATTCCCGGCCTACGATGCGTCTCAGGTTGATGAAGCGGCGTTCGCGGACACCGAGTGGCTGAAGGACGTGATCACCGCGGTGCGTAACATTCGCGCCGAGATGAACATTGCCCCAGGCAAGCGTCTGGACGTGCTGCTGCGCGGCTGTAGCGAAGAGGCGATTCGTCGCGTGAGCGAAAACCGCACCTTCCTGCAGAACCTGGCTCGCCTGGAAAGCATCGCTATTCTGCCTGTCGATGACAAAGGTCCGGTTTCCGTGACCAAGATTATCGATGGCGCAGAACTGCTGATCCCGATGGCCGGCCTGGTTGATAAAGCCGCGGAGATCGAGCGTCTGGCAAAAGAAGTCGCGAAGATCGAAATCGAAATCGGCAAGATCGAAGGCAAGCTGTCCAACGAAGGCTTTGTGGCCCGTGCCCCGGCTGACGTTGTCGCCAAAGAGCGCGAGCGTCTCGAAGGCTTTGCCGACGCCAAAGCTAAGCTGATTGAACAGCAGGCCGTTATCGCCGCCCTGTAATCAGTCGCACTGCATAATCCGCCCTGCACTTCGGTGTGGGGCGTTTTTTATCCAGCTTGCACCCTCCGTAATGAAGTGCTATTAACTCCTTTTATCCTTCCCTAAGCCTATGAGTCGCATGATGAACACCACTGCTCCGGTTGATATGAAGCTCCAGCTGCGCCGGATTACTGCCGAAGATAATTCGGCGATCGCCCGGGTTATTCGACAGGTATCGGCCGAATACGGCCTGACCGCCGATAAAGGCTATACCGTCGCGGACCCTAACCTTGATGAGCTGTACCAGCTCTACAGCCAGCCAGGCCATGCGTACTGGGTGGTGGAAATTAATGGCGAAGTGGTGGGCGGCGGCGGCGTGGCGCCGTTATCGTGTAGCGAGCCGGACATTTGTGAACTGCAGAAGATGTATTTCCTGCCGGTGGTTCGCGGCAAAGGCCTGGCGAAAAAGCTGGCGCTGCAGGCGCTGGATCACGCCCGTGCCCAGGGCTTTAAGCGCTGTTATCTGGAAACCACGGCGTTCCTGAAAGAGGCCGTTGGTTTATATGAACACCTTGGCTTCGAGCATATTCCTGCCCCGCTCGGCTGCACCGGCCACGTGGATTGCGAAGTCACGATGCTCAAAGCGCTGTGATCACAGCGCAAAAACGAGTCTCAGTGCAGCCAGTGGACGCCATCTTCAGGCTGGAAGTAGCCGTTATAGCGCATCTGAAAAGCGCTAATATCTGACTTATCCGGCTCCATTTCACGTAAAAAGCCCAGCGCCAGGCGAACCTGAGCGTCGGTTATCGGCGTGGCAAGCCGGGCCTTTTGCAGCCTCCGGTACCACTGCTGGAGATTTTGATCGCTGCCGTCCACAATCACCATCTGCCAGACAAGCAGCACCTGAGCGGCATTTTGCAGATGAGACTCGTCCGGGCGGTGTAGATACTGCAAAAACGCGTCGCCCTGCGCTTTCCCCATCTGATCGATCATCGACTCAACCGGCACCACATCGATCCCCAGCCGCTCACTCAGCCGGCGGATCGCCCGTCGGGATTCAGAGGTGAGTACCCGAAAGCCGACAACAAACACCACACATAGCGTGGCCAACATAATCCAAATCATAAAGTTAGATACCCGGCAGCTTGACGACAATTTGCTAGCAATGAATGCCGGGCAGTATAGCGCAATCACTTTTCTCCGTAATGCCTCACGCCGGGGTTAACCGCAGGCATAAAAAAGCCCGGCGTTATGCCGGGCTGGAAGCGTTCACCAGGACGCTTAGGCTATCTTCAGCTGCTGGATTTTTTTCTCACGGCGAATTTTACGCTCTTCAAATATCGCCACGATGGCCATCAGCACAATACAGCCGATTGCGGCAGCATCGAGCGCGGCAAAGGTGCCCGCCCAGCCGGTCAGGCCGAAGATCGGCGTGCCGTCGGCAATCATCCCCAGGCCCAGCTTGGCAAAGCTGTCGCCAATCAGGTAAGCGAAGGTGCCCTTGATGCCGTCTGCTGCACCGATGGCTTTCTTAGGTACAAAGCCCACGGCGGCCACGCCAATCAGCAGCTGCGGCCCGAAGACCAGGAAACCAAGCGCGAACAGCGAAGCCAGGTAAACGTACTGGTTGCTCGCATGCTGATACACGCCCAGCGTAGCAATGATCAATGCCAGCGCCACGCAGGCCACCAGCGCACGGCGGCCGTTGGCGAGGTCAGACAACCAGCCCCACAGCAGGGTGCCAACCAGCGCGCCCACTTCAAACAGGGTGAAGCCCTGAATCGCCACTTCTTTGGAGAGCTTCAGCTCCTGGAAGGCGTACACGGTGGACCACTGGTCGATGCCGATGCGCACCACGTACAGGAAGATGTTGGAGAAGCACAGCAGCCAGATCACTTTGTTTTTCAGCACATACTCAACAAAGATCTGCCATTTGGTCATCGAGTTATCTTCGGCTTCTTTATCTTCTTCGCTGACCTCTTCGCCAAACAGCTCTTCGGCGGTGCCGAGACCGTAAGATTCAGGGGAGTCACTGCCGTAGCGCAGGGCAATAAAGCCAACAATCAGCGCGATAACGGACGGGAAGATAAACATCCCGATGACGTGCCCGTCAAACAGGTAGTTCGCGCCAAACAGGGCGACACCGGCCGCGCCCGCGCCGCCGAGGTTGTGGGAGATGTTCCACATACCCAGGTAGCTGCCGCGCTTGCGGCGTGGCGTCCATTTGGTGATGGTCGAATAGCTGCACGACCCGCCGGTGCTCTGGAAGAAGCCGCTTAGCGCGTAGAAGGCGATCATCAGGAACAGGCTAACCGAACCCGCGCCCATGCTGGCGCTGAAGCCGAGCATACAGATGGCGGAAAGGATCAGCATAAACGGCAGGAACTGCTTGGTGTTCTTCCCATCCGCGTAATACGAAACCAGCGTTTTGCCCACGCCGTAGGTGATGGAGAAGCCAAGGCCGATCATCCCCAGCTGCGTCATGCTCAGCCCGTAGGTGGAGATCATGTCGTTCTGGGCGATGTTAAAGTTTTTGCGGATCAGGTACATCGTCAGGTAGCCAATAAACACCACCAGATACGACTGCATAAACGGTTTGAACCACATTTTGCGCCGCACTTCGAGCGGCAGATCCAGGGTGGGCTTGCGCACCTGGTTTAGAAAGGCCAGCATGGATGACTCCTGATATGAATACCTGCTTAATGGCAGGCATTGTAAAAATCAGCGAGCAAACTGGCCTGAGACAGCATCCAGGCCGAACCGGGAATATTTCTTAGTTTTGCCCTTCTTGGGGCAAAAGGGTGAGATGCATCACGCTTCGCTGGCGGCGCGCGGCGCCTGGGCGTTTAAAAACGGCAGCAGCAGCAAAGCCGATATCCCGGCGGCTATCGCGATCACCGCGAAGAAGCCGTTCCAGTGCCAGATGTCGATCACCCGCGCCAGCGGCCAGCCGGAAAGCGATGCGCCCAGGTAGGCAAACAGCCCGACAAACCCCGTGGCCGCCCCCGCCGCCTCTTTGTGCGAGCACTCGGCCGCCGCCATGCCAATCAACATCTGCGGGCCAAAGACGAAGAAGCCGGTGGTAAAGAAGCAGGCCGCCTGCATCACGTAGCTGGCAAAAGGCATCAGCCACAGCGAGCCAACGGAAAGCAGAATCCCGGCGGCGAAGATCAGGTTCATCGGCCCACGGTTGCCGTTGAACAGTTTGTCCGAACCCCAGCCCGCCACCAGCGCGCCGATAAACCCGCCCAGCTCAAACATCGTCACCGCCGAGTTGGCGGTAACCAGTCCGACGCCGAGCGTCTCCGACATATAAAGATTGCCCCAGTCGTTGATAGCCGCCCGCACCACGTACACCAGCACGTAGCACAGGGACAGCAGCCAGATATAAGGGTTAACCAACACGTACTTGTAGAGGATTTCTTTGCGCGTCAGCCCGGCCCCTTCCTGCTGCTGGGCGATTTCCAGCTCGTCATGCTGCCAGTCGCCGACCGCCGGTAAGCCCACGGTTTGCGGCCTGTCGCGCAGCCGCCAGCACAGAAACAGCCCGGCGATAATCGCCAGCCCGCCGGCAATCATCATCCCGACGCGCCAGCCGTACTGTAACGCCGCTGCGCCCATGATGATGGGGATTAACGCCCCGCCCACGTTGTGCGCCGTGTTCCATACCGCCCACCAGCCGCCGCGCTCGCTGCGGGAATACCACGCCGTCAGCAGGCGGGCGCAGACCGGCGACCCCCAGCCCTGGAAAAAGGCGTTCAGCGCCCACAGCAGCGCAAACGCCCAAAGCGAGGTCGAGAAGCCAAACAGGATATTCACGATGCCGGTGGCTATCAGCCCGATGCCCATAAAGTAGCGGGCATTGGAGAAGTCGCTGACGATCCCGGAGAAGAACTTCGACAGGCCGTAGGTGATGTAAAACAGCGTCGCCAGCAGGCCGATATCGGTGCGCTCCATCACGCCGGTGGCGAGGATTTCCGGCGCGGCGGCGTTAAAGCTTTTGCGGGTAAAGTAAAACAGCGCGTAGCCGAGCCAGATAGTTATCAGGATATGACGGCGCCAGTAGCGGTAACGGGCATCAATCTCACTTTTGTCGCTAAGCGGCGCGACGCTGGGCGGTACTTTTAAAAAACTGAACATGCTTGCCCCTTAGAGATAGCGCAATGGCAGGCTTACGCTGACGCGCGTGCCGTGAGTGCAGGAAATCGCGAACGTTCCGCCCAGCGCCGTGACGCGTTCGCGCATCCCGGTAAGCCCAAAGCCCTGCTGCCCGGACCCCGGCGGCAAACCGCTGCCGTCATCTTCAATCACCAGCATCAGCCGCTCTGCCTGCTGCCAGCCCTGCAGGGTTACCGCGCTGGCGCTGGCGTGCTTCACAATGTTGTTGAGCCCTTCCTGACAAACGCGGAACAGCGTCACGCGCTGCCCTTCGCTAAGCAGGGGCTCATCGATTTGCCAGTCGATATGGCCGACGATGCCGCGGCTTTCGAGCTCCATTTCACGCATCAGGGAGCGTACGGCCTGCTCAAGGGACAAATCATCCAGCTGGCGCGGACGCAAGCGCCCCAGCAGGCGACGAACCGAGTCATAAACGCCAAGCGAAAGCTGTTCGATATGCGCCCCGCTGCGCTTCACGCCTTCGTTTTCCGGCGCCTGACGCTGGACGATGCCGGCCTGGGTGCGGATCGCCGTGATCGTCTGCCCGATATCGTCGTGCAGTTCCCGCGCCACTTCCCGCCGCACGCTTTCTTCGGTTTCCAGCAGGCGTTCGGCCAGGCGGCGATTACGCGCCAGCTCGGTTTGCAGCGACTGGTTAAGCTCGCGCAGACGCTGTATCCCGGCGCCGAGCAACAGCCCGGTCAGGCTTTGTGCCAGCAGCGACAGCAGCAGATCCACCGGATGATCGTGCCAGGTCTGGCTGGCTATCAGCGCAATGGCGTTCATCAGGGTGGCAATCAGCGCCCCCTGCCAGCCGTAGTGCCAGGCGAGGGCGATAATCGGCAGCGCGAGGCAGAACGGCGTAAAACGGGAAAGTTCGGCGGGCAAACCCAGCTGTAGCCAGAGGCTGACGGCAAACAGCAGCAAATACCAAATCAGGTGACGCCCGCGCCAGTTGACCGGCTGGGAAACCAGCGCCGGACCGAGGGGCTGCCAGACGGTGCTGGTCAGGTAGTGCCAGAGCACCAGGCAGGTCGGCGCCAGCGTTAAGCCACCGGTCAGCGTCAGCAATAGCGCATTGAGGGATTCTTGCCCCTGGCCAAGCCACGGCAGCGACTGGAGCAGCGCGGCGGCGATAAGCGCCGCACCTTGCCTCAGCAGGGTGCGCCAGTCACGCTGATGGCGATAGCGTGAAATCAGCGCCACCGGCACGACGGTGAGCACCCCGCCCAGCATCAACAGCGGCAGGTGAGCCAGGGCCACTTCCTGCGCGAGCCAGGCCAGCATCAGCCATTCTGCACCCAGCAGAACCGGCCAGTAGCCGCGCGGGCATTGCAGCATCAGCCCTAAACGCAGCCCAAAGGGAAACAGCAGCACCGCCAGATCGGGCCTTTCCACCAGATGCAGGCTAATGCTCCACAGGCAAAACCAGCCGGCTGAGAAGATAAAGAAACTGGCGATAACGGCGATCAGCCGGGAGAGGAAAGTCCGCATTACCAACCGTCAAACAGACGTCGCGCCAGCGCCACATCGTTGCTGACGTCGAGCTTTTCCATCAGGTTGGCGCGGTGCACGTGCACGGTCTTCGGCGACAGCCCCAGCTCGGTAGCAATCTCTTTAACCGCCATACCCTGCGCCAGCTTTTCCGCGACCTGCCGCTCGCGCTTCGTCAGCGGATCCTGCCGCCCGGCCGCCAGCTTCATGGCGATATCCGGCGTCAGGTAACAGCCGCCCGTCGCCACGGTGCGCACGGCAGCAATCAGTTCGTCCGGGCTGCAGCGTTTGGATAAAAAGCCGCGCGCCCCGGCGTTCAGCGCCTGCTCCACCAGCGCCGGGCTGTCGTGCACCGACAGCATGATGATCGCCATCCCTTTCGGCAGTTGGCTAAGCAACTCCAGCCCGGAAATATCCGGCATCGAGATATCGCAGATGCAGACCTGCACGCCGTGCCCCGGCAATCCCGCCAGCGCCTCGCGCCCTGAACCAAACTCGGCCACAACCTGAAAATCAGCCTCGAGCCCAAGAAGTTGGGCAAAGCCGGAGCGGACGATAAGGTGGTCGTCGATAAGGGCAATGGCGGTCATGATGCTTTCCAGGAAGGTAAAAAAACGCGCATACCTTAGCGATAAGCGCGTGACTGTTCAAGTCTTAAGCGATTTTGAGGCTGCGCAGCGGGCTACTCCAGCGCAACCGACAGGCGGATAATCCCGGCCGCACGGGCCGGAGGAAGCTGCAGCACGTTGCGCCACAGTTCCTGCACCTGATTACAGACCAGCCCCTCTTTGCCCACCGCTTTGTGCGGCTCGGACATCAGCTGCAGATCGCTGCCGTAGCGCTTCGTCAATTGCCGGACGATAGGCTGAATGTCCTGCCGTGCCTGTTCGCGTTCGGCGTCGGTGACGCTGTGTTTGTCCGGGCCGTAGGCGGAGCGCATCATCGCCGCATCCACCTGCATACGGCGCATCGTCACGTCGCGAGGCAAGATTTTCGGGGAGTTGATCCCGCCCTTCACGCCCGGGAACAGGAAACGGAAACAGGCGTCATCGCTGGACTTCTGCACCATCGCCGTTTGCTGCATGTTCACCTGCATAAACGCCACCACGTTGTCATCCGTCGCGCTTTGCAGACGCTTCGTCTCCACGGCGAGGATTTGCGGCTGGATGGTGTCGATAACCTCCTGCTCGGTTTTCCCCTGCCGGTGCATCTCCACCGCCTGCTGGCGAATAGACATCCACAGCGCGGGCTCCTGTTCCTTCAGCACCTGGTAAACCGGCATCCGGGCCATAGCATCGTCAAGTTCGGCCAGTTCCTGCCCGGATCTGTCGCGTGGAATCAGATATTTTACGTCAAGGATGTTCCACGCCATGATGGCGACCAGCGCAATGACCACCGCGCCCACTTTGCCGACCCAGCCCTTCTTTCGAAATATCGCCACCACTGCGGCGATCGCGGCGCCGACATAGCCTGCAATAATGACGTGGGTCCAGTTCATGGTTCATCCTTCTAGTCTGCGGGCACGCCGCTGTGAAAACGAAACTCGTCGTCGTGGCTTTGGATTAGTTCAGCCTCGACGTGGCCAAAAAAGCGAACGCGTTCGCTGATATCGCCCCCGGCAATCTGTTCTGCCAGCGTTAAATAATCCTGATAATGCCGAGCTTCTGAGCGCAGCAGCGACAGGTAAAAACGCTGTAATTCATCGTCCAGGTGCGGCGCCAGCGCGGCAAATCGTTCACAAGACCGCGCTTCAATGTAAGCCCCGCAGATAAGCTTATCGACCAACATCAGCGGTTCATGAGTGCGGGTTTCACTCAGTAAACCTTTAGCGTAGCGGCTGGCGGTGATTTTGGCGTACGGGATGTTACGGGCAATCATGATTTCCCGCACCTGCCAAAAATGGTGCAGCTCTTCTTTGATCAGCAATACCATGCTGTCGATAAGCTGTTGCCCCCAGCCGTGCTTCGTTTTCGGCATGATGCTTTTGTTCAGGCCTTTATGAAGCGCCAGAAAATCGGGTTCTTCACCGTCGCGAAAAGCAAAAGCCTCATAGGGCTGCAGCCAGGCCAGCAGCGCCTGCGAACCTTCTTTATCGGCAACGTATTTACGGATGAACAACATCGCGGTTTGCGCGGCTTTCAGTTCGCAAATCATATGGTCGGTTAACAGCAGGGGCAGATTTTCCGGGCGACGGGCTTTTTGAATCCACGCTTCGGGCGTTGGGCACAGCAGGAATTGGTTTATCGGGGAGAGGAGTTGCTGGTAGTCCATGAGGTATCCTGAAGCGCAGCGGCCGAACGCCGCTGCACCGCTTACTTTTAGTGACGCACGCCGTCGTCGTCTTCGTCCTGATATTCGTCGCCTTCTTCGCCTTCCTCACCCTCTTCGCCGTTCGGGTCTTCGAAGTAGGTGCCCCAGCCGTCGTATTCCACGCCGAATTTCTCTGCCAGATTCAGCAGCTGTTCAACCTGGGCACCGATCAGTTCAGCGTTCAGCGCGCATTCGCTCAGAATGTCGCAGCAGATGACGGTATCGCCTTCTTCAACTTCCAGCTCTTCCGGGTCGGTGACTTCATAACCCAGCTTGAAAGCTTCAACGGCGGCTTTCTCCAGCGTTTCGAAATCATCCGCAGAAAAGTGGTGTTCGATGGTGTACAACGCGTCCGGATCGCTACCGTCGTCCAGCAGTTCCTCAATGATTAAACGTGTTTCTTCGCGCTGTTCTTCCAGCTGTTCTGGATTTGCCATGGCCCTTTCCTCAAATGTGTAGGCAGATACTCTCATTTTCACACACGCCGGGGTTTGCCTCCACCTTTCACGGCAAAGTTTTAACTCGCGGGGTTGCAATTGAATATTCATACATATAAATTGAATTTTAATTCAATAAAGGCTTGTGCCACGCGAGGAAAAAATGAGTCACTTCTATCAGAAAAATTTTCTTAAGCTGCTCGATTTTACCCCTGCTCAACTTAACGAATTGCTGGTCCTTTCCGCCAGGCTGAAAAGCGATAAGAAAAAAGGAAATGAGATTCAGCAGCTTACTGGCAAGAATATTGCGCTCATCTTCGAAAAAGATTCGACTCGTACTCGCTGCTCTTTCGAAGTTGCCGCTTACGACCAGGGCGCGCGCGTCACTTACCTCGGCCCAAGCGGCAGCCAGATTGGGCATAAAGAATCAATTAAGGATACGGCACGCGTGCTGGGCCGTATTTATGACGGCATTCAGTATCGCGGCTATGGTCAGGATATCGTCGAAACCCTCGCCAGCTATGCGGGCGTGCCGGTGTGGAACGGGCTGACCAACGAGTATCACCCTACGCAGCTGCTGGCGGATTTGCTCACCATGCAGGAACAGCTGCCGGGCAAAAACCTGAATGAGATGACGCTGGCGTACGCCGGGGACGCGCGCAACAACATGGGTAACTCCATGCTTGAGGCCGCCGCGCTGACCGGCCTTGATCTGCGCCTTGTGGCGCCGAAAGCCTGCTGGCCGGACGAAAAACTCGTTGCCGAATGCCGGGCCATGGCCGAAAAAACCGGTGGAAATATCACGCTAACCGAAGACGTTGCCGCGGGCGTTAAGGGCGCGGACTTCATCTATACCGACGTTTGGGTCTCTATGGGCGAAGCCAAAGAGAAGTGGGCCGAGCGTATCGCCCTGCTGCGTCCTTACCAGGTTAACAGCGCCATGCTGGCGTTAACCGGCAATCCGCAGGTCAAATTCCTGCACTGTCTGCCGGCGTTTCACGATGATAAAACCACGCTGGGCAAGCAAATGGCGCTGGAGTTCGACCTGCACGGCGGTATGGAGGTTACCGACGACGTCTTTGAGTCTTCCCACAGCGTCGTATTCGACCAGGCTGAAAATCGGATGCACACCATCAAGGCCGTTATGGTCGCCACGCTGGCAAAATAGTTTTTTCGCTCCCAGGGCTTATCCTGGCCCCTCGGCGGCTTTCCCGTCCGAGGGGTTTTCTTTTCCCCCGCATGTTTATTACTAAAGATGTTGCGTGTCTGGTGCATCACCCGCGTTTTTTATGCACAAAAACGGCATAACCTCATACAACGTCAGTTTGAACACACCGCCAACACCTTGTTTTATTGTAAGTAATAAGAAAAAACCCTTCCCGCTCACAGTTTCCATTCACTGCATTCATGTCAGATTGAAAATAACTATTGTTCTATTTTCTTCCCTGCACGGCATTAAACAAAATCCACAATGAATAACCATTCAAACTGAGAATAAATAACATTAATAATCAATGCATTAAGAAATTCCTGTTTTCGCATAAAATCACAACCCTTTAACACCAAGAAATAATTAAAACTCCTTCAGCGAGTAATTATGCATTTGTCACCACCCGTATAATTGCTATTTCCTGACACCCATCAATTAATAACAAGACAAATAAAAACAGCCTTGAACACGTGATAAACCTCACATTAAATGGTTGTGAAGAAATTAAGATACGCCACGAAGACAACTTAACGGGTTATTAAAATCGCGACGCAATATTCATTGCGCCACAGGCACTTTTATCTCCAGATTAATGCAAAGGAATAGTCATGGACAAACATTATGTCGGTTCCGAAATAGGTCAATTACGTAGCGTGATGCTGCATCGCCCAAACCTCAGCCTGAAAAGACTTACCCCTTCAAACTGTCAGGAATTATTATTTGACGACGTGCTGTCGGTTGAACGTGCCGGTGAAGAACATGATGTGTTCGCCAACACCCTGCGCGGCGAAGGCGTCGAGGTTCTGCTGCTCACCGACCTGCTGACGCAGACGCTGGACGTCAGCGATGCCAAGGCCTGGCTGCTGAACACGCAAGTTTCAGACTACCGTCTGGGGCCGGCTTTCGCCTCCGATGTGCGCGGCTGGCTGGCCGATATGCCACATCGTGAACTGGCGCGCCGCCTTTCTGGTGGGCTGACCTATGGAGAAATCCCAACACACATAAAAAATATGGTGGTGGATACTCACGCCGCGACCGATTTTATTATGAAGCCACTGCCAAATCATTTATTTACCCGCGATACATCCTGCTGGATTTATAACGGCGTCTCTATTAATCCAATGGCGAAAGCGGCTCGCCAACGTGAAACCAATAATTTAAGAGCAATTTATCGCTGGCATCCGGCATTTACCGACGGAAAATTCATTAAATATTACGGCGATGAAAATATTAATTACGACCATGCCACGCTGGAAGGCGGAGACGTATTAGTCATTGGCCGCGGTGCGGTATTAATTGGCATGTCCGAACGCACCACGCCTCAGGGCATAGAGTTCCTCGCTGAATCATTATTCAAACACCAGCAGGCAACCCGCGTAATTGCCGTCGAGCTGCCGAAACACCGCTCCTGCATGCACCTCGACACCGTCATGACCCATCTCGATATCGACACCTTCTCCGTTTACCCGGAAGTCGTCCGCAAAGACGTGCAGTGCTGGACCTTAACCCCTGACGGCCACGGCGGCATCAAACGCCACCAGGAAACCAGCCTGGTAAACGCCATCGAAAAAGCGCTGGGTATCGATCAGGTCAAGCTCATCACCACCGGCGGCGACGCCTTTGAAGCCGAACGTGAGCAGTGGAACGACGCCAACAACGTGCTGACCGTTCGCCCCGGCGTCGTTATCGGCTACGAACGCAACATCTGGACCAACGAGAAATACGACAAAGCCGGGATCACCGTTCTGCCGATTCCTGGCGATGAACTGGGGCGCGGGCGCGGCGGCGCACGCTGCATGAGCTGCCCGCTGGACCGCGACGGAATTTAAGGGAGCAAAGCATATGGAACTAAAACCCACGCTGGTTGTGGCGCTCGGCGGGAATGCTCTGCTGAAACGCGGAGAACCGCTGGAAGCCGACCTGCAGCGCAAAAACATCGAGCTGGCGGCGAAAACTATCGCCCGGCTCACCAGCGACTGGCGCGTTGTGCTGGTGCACGGCAATGGCCCGCAGGTTGGCCTGCTTGCCCTGCAAAACAGCGCCTACCAAAACGTGAGCCCTTATCCGCTGGACGTTCTTGGCGCAGAGAGCCAGGGAATGATCGGCTACATGTTGCAGCAGGCGCTGAAAAATCATCTGCCTGACCGTGAAGTCAGCGTGCTGCTGACTCAGGTTGAAGTTGATCCGCAGGACCCGGCCTTCAGCAATCCGACCAAGTATATCGGCCCGGTGTACAGCAAGGAGCAGGCGGATGAGCTGGTGCGTGACAAAGGCTGGTCGGTAAAAGCTGACGGGCAGTATTTCCGCCGCGTGGTGCCGTCACCGCAGCCCAAACGCATCGTCGAGAGCGATGCCATTACGGCGCTTATTCAGCGTGACCATCTGGTCATTTGCAACGGCGGCGGCGGAGTGCCGGTGGTGGAGAAAGCCGACGGCTACCACGGCATTGAAGCGGTCATTGATAAGGACCTTTCCGCCGCGCTGCTGGCTCGCCAGATAGAGGCCGACGCCCTGCTGATCCTGACCGACGCCGACGCGGTTTACCTCAACTGGGGCACGCCGGCGCAGCGCCCGCTCACCAGCGTGACACCGACTGAGCTGGAAGGGATGAGCTTTGACGCCGGATCGATGGGCCCCAAAGTGGCCGCCTGCAGCCGCTTTGTCGCCAGCTGCCACGGCATCGCCGGGATTGGCGCGCTGGAAGATGGCCCGGCGATTCTGGCCGGTGAGAAAGGCACGCTTATTCGGGGGCGGTGAAAGCCCCTCACCCTAACCCTCTCCCCCGAGGGGAGAGGGGATAAAACAGAGTCGCCTGCGCTTCCCCCTCTCCCTTTTAGGGCGAGGGGATAAAACAGAGTCACCTGCACTTCCCCCTCTCCCTTTTAGGGAGAGGGCCGGGGTGAGGGTCAGCAAACTATTACTCTTCAAGGATAACGAAAATGACTATCAACTTAAAAAACCGTAATTTCCTGAAACTCCTCGACTTTAAACCTGCAGAAATTCAGTACCTCATCGACCTGGCCCGTGACCTGAAGGCCGCCAAACAGGCCGGTACTGAGAAAAAAACGCTATGCGGTAAAAACATCGCGCTGATCTTCGAAAAAACCTCCACCCGTACCCGCTGCGCCTTTGAGGTCGGCGCGTTTGACCAGGGCGCGCTGGTGACCTACCTCGGGCCAAGCGGATCGCAAATCGGCCATAAAGAGTCGATGAAGGACACCGCTCGCGTGCTGGGGCGCATGTACGACGGGATTGAATACCGCGGCTATGGCCAGGACATCGTCGAAGAGCTGGGAGAATTCGCCGGCGTGCCGGTGTGGAACGGGCTGACCAATGAATTCCACCCGACCCAGATCCTCGCCGACCTGATGACCATGCTGGAGCATGCGCCGGGCAAAAAACTGAAGGATCTCTCCTTCGCCTATCTCGGCGATGCCCGCAACAACATGGGCAATTCCCTGATGGTGGGTGCCGCCAAGATGGGCATGGACATTCGCCTGGTAGCGCCAAAAGCCTTCTGGCCTGAGGCGGCGCTGGTCGAACAATGCCGCGCCATCGCCAAAGAAACCGGCGGGCGCATTATGCTGACCGACAGCGTGGCGGAAGGTGTCGCGGGGGTAGATTTCCTCTACACCGACGTTTGGGTTTCGATGGGTGAACCTAAAGAAGCCTGGGCCGAACGCGTGAGCATCATGACGCCGTACCAGATTAACCAGAACGTCCTCAACGCGACCGGCAACCCGAACGTCAAGTTCATGCACTGCCTGCCCGCCTTCCACAACGAACACACCAAAGTCGGCAAAGAGATCGAAGAAACCTACGGCCTGAAGGGGCTGGAAGTGACCGAAGAGGTCTTTGAGTCAAAACACTCCATCGTCTTCGACGAAGCCGAAAACCGTATGCACACCATCAAAGCCGTGATGGTTGCCACGCTCGGCGCGTAACGCTGTCGGGCAGTGGGAACCTCTCGCTGCCCGTTTTGCCCTTATGCTGCCTGGCGCAGCGGGAGAAAAGGAAATGGCCGATGTTATCCATGAAGGTGCCACAGACACCTCCGCAAGCAGTGAGAGAAAACTCGGGCTCAGCGCGCTGGTTGCGCTGGTTATAGGCTCAATGATCGGCGGCGGCGTGTTTAGCCTGCCGCAAAACTTTGCTTCAGTAGCCTCACCCGGCGCGCTGCTGATTGGCTGGGTGATTACCGGCGTGGGCATGCTTTGCCTCGCGTTTATTTATCAGAATCTCAGCGCCCGTTGCCCCGATCTTGACGGCGGCGTTTACAGCTATGCCCGCGCCGGGTTTGGCGACTTTATCGGCTTCCAGTCCGCCTGGGGCTACTGGTTCTCCGCCTGGCTCGGCAACGTCTCTTATGCGGTGCTGCTGTTCAGCGCCATGAGCTTTTTCATCCCGGTTTTTGGCGATGGAAACAACCTGCCGTCGATTATCGGCGCCTCCATCGTGCTTTGGTTAGTTCATGCCCTGGTGCTTCGAGGGGTGCGTGAAGCCGCCTATATCAACACCATTCTTACCGTGGTGAAGGTCATTATCCTGCTGGTGTTTATCGTCGCGGTGTTGATTGCCTTCCGGATTGGCGTGTTCACGGCAGATTTCTGGGGCCGCATGATGCTGGTCGAAGGGTCACGCCCGGAGATTTTCGATCAGGTGAAAAACACCATGCTGGTGACCACCTGGGTGTTCATCGGTATTGAAGGGGCGACCGTCGTTTCCGCACGTGCCGCAAAACGTGAGGATATTGGTAAGGCCACGGTTATTGGGCTGCTGGGCGCGCTGGCGATTTACGTGCTGGTTAGCGTGCTGTCGATGGGCATTCTCGATCAGGCGAGCCTGGCCGGGCTGAAAAACCCGTCAATGGCCGGCGTGCTGGAAAGCGTGGTCGGGCCGTGGGGCGCTAAGTTCGTTGCCGGCGGGGTGATTCTTTCGGTTGCCGGGGCGCTGCTGGCCTGGACGCTGTTCGCCGCAGAATTACCGCGTGTCGCCGCTATTGACGGCATTTTCCCCAAAGTTTTTGCGAAAGAAAATGCCCGCCACTCGCCCTCATTTTCGCTGTGGATCACCAATGGTTTAATTCAGATCTTCCTGATCCTGACCCTGTTCTACGCCGCGGGCTATCAGGCGCTGTTTTCCATCGCCACCGCGGCCATTTTGCCGCCCTACCTGTTCAGCGCCGCCTACGGGTTAAAGCTGGCCTGGACCGGAGAACGCTACAAACAGGGCGAATCGCGCACCGGTGGCATTGTGCTTGGCCTGATTGCGACGGTTTACGGCTTCTGGCTCTGTTACGCCGCCGGTGACTCAATGCTGCTGAGCTCGCTGCTGTTTACGCCTGGGATTCTGGTGTTCCTGTGGCAGAAAAAGTCCCAGGGCCAACCGCTGCTGAAAAGCTATGAGCTGGCCATAGCAATTGCCATCCTGGCGCTGGCCGCGTGGACATTAAAACTGGTGATAAGCGGAAATTTACAGATATCCTGACGACATTAACGCCACATTAGTGGCGTTAAGTTCTTTAATTCAACAAATTGACGATATTTTTAAACGATAAGATCGGCAAAGCCTTTTCTATCAAACGGTTTCAGACATCCACCATGTCTGGTAACGCGCCAGCAATCAAAGGAGTGGTGAATATCATGAGGATCTCCCGACTCTCGTCCGAGAAAGAGCAGCGCCAGCTTGAGCTATGCCAGCAGCTCATCAGCCATAAGAGCTATCACTCCCAGGAGCAGCTACGTCATGACCTGAAGCAGCACGGCTTTGAAGCCATCAGCCAGTCCACCGTCTCCCGCCTGCTCAAGCTGCTGGGCGTCATCAAAATGCGTAACGCTAAAGGACAAAAGATCTATGCCCTCAGCCCGATGACCCTGCCGCAGCCGAATGCGGCGCGCTCGGTGGCCGAAATGGTTATCAGCGTTGAGCACAACCGCGAGTTTGTGATGGTTCATACGGTGTCCGGCTACGGCAGAGCGATAGCCAAAATACTCGATCACCACGCCATCGCCGAGATTTTGGGCGTGGTCGCCGGCAGCAGCGTCGTGTGGATTGCCCCCCGTGAGATCCGCAAAACGCCGCAGGTGCATCACCGTATTATGCGTACGCTGGGTTTAGCATAGGCTCGCCGCAACCGATTGCCGCCCCCCTAAAAAGTGTGATTTTAGCGCTTGCAGAGAACACGTACGCGCGTATAATGCGCCACAATTTGCCGGGAGGAAGCATGGTCCACTGTGTTCAAAAAAATGCCGCAGCGCGCCGTCTGAAAACAGACGCGGCAGGGCGTTTTTCTTCCCGTTGCAGCGTCGAATTTCTAAATTCCCAAATTGCTAAGGCCCCTCGTTGAGGGGCCTTTTTTTTGCCCGTCGGACCGAGAACAGGAGAGAAACATGACTAACCCGCTCTATAAAAAACACATCATTTCCATCAATGATCTCAGTCGCGAAGAACTTGAACTGGTGCTGGCAACCGCGGCAAAGCTGAAGGCTAACCCGCAGCCGGAGCTGCTGAAGCATAAGGTTATCGCCAGCTGCTTCTTTGAAGCATCCACCCGCACCCGCCTCTCTTTTGAAACCTCCATTCACCGCCTGGGCGCTTCGGTGGTGGGTTTCTCCGACAGCAGCAACACTTCGCTGGGCAAGAAAGGCGAGACGCTGGCGGATACCATTTCCGTCATCAGTACCTACGTTGACGCCATCGTGATGCGCCACCCGCAGGAAGGTGCGGCTCGCCTGGCCACCGAGTTTTCCGGCGAGATCCCGGTTCTGAACGCAGGCGACGGTGCCAACCAGCACCCAACCCAAACCCTGCTGGACCTGTTCACCATTCAGGAGACCCAGGGCCGCCTGGAAAACCTGAATATCGCCATGGTCGGTGACCTGAAATATGGCCGCACCGTGCACTCTCTGGCCCAGGCGCTGGCGAAGTTCAACGGCAACCGCTTCTACTTTATCGCCCCGGCCGCGCTGGCAATGCCGCAGTACATTCTCGATATGCTGGATGAGAAAGGGATTGCCTGGAGCCGCCATGAGTCCATCGACGACGTGGTAGGCGAGCTGGATATTCTGTACATGACCCGCGTGCAAAAAGAGCGCCTCGACCCGTCCGAGTACGCCAACGTTAAGGCGCAGTTTATCCTGCGCGCCGCCGACCTGACCGGCGCACGCAGCAACATGAAGGTGCTGCACCCGCTGCCGCGCGTGGATGAAATAACCACCGATGTAGACAGCACGCCGCACGCCTGGTATTTCCAGCAGGCAGGTAACGGCATTTTTGCTCGCCAGGCGCTGCTGGCGCTGGTTTTGAATCGCGAACTGGTTTAAGTGAGAGGACAATAAGATGACGCACGATAATAAATTGCAGGTTGAAGCCATCAAGCGCGGCACCGTTATCGACCATATTCCGGCTCAGGTTGGCTTTAAGCTGCTGACGCTGTTCCAGCTGACCAAAACCGACCAGCGCATCACCATCGGCCTGAATCTGCCGTCCCGCGAGCTGGGCCGCAAAGATCTGATTAAAATTGAGAATACCTTCCTGACCGACGAGCAGGTGAACCAGCTGGCGCTGTATGCCCCTAACGCGACGGTAAACCGCATCGACGAATACGAAGTGGTGGGTAAAAGCACCCCGAGCCTGCCGGAGCGTATCGAGAAAGTGCTGCACTGCCCGAACACCAACTGCATCAGCCACAACGAGCCGGTAGCGTCTTCGTTCGCCGTGAAGCAGCGCGCCGACGATATCAGCCTAAAGTGCAAATATTGCGAGAAAGAGTTCGCCCGTCACGTAGTGTTGGCAGATTAACGACCGACTAATGACAAGCAAGCTCCCATCCCTATAATGGGCGGGAGTTTATATCCAATACTAAGGAGAAAGTATGTCACGTACGCTTAGCACGGAAAACGCACCGGCCGCTATCGGTCCTTATGTTCAGGGCGTAGATCTTGGCAGCATGATCATCACCTCCGGGCAGATCCCGGTTAATCCAAAAACCGGCGAAGTGCCGGAAGACGTAGCCGCTCAGGCTCGTCAGTCCCTCGAAAACGTGCAGGCTATCGTTGAGTCCGCGGGTCTGAAAGTGGGCGATATCGTAAAAACCACCGTGTTCGTTAAAGATCTGAACGATTTCGCGACCGTGAACGCTACCTACGAAGCCTTCTTCAACGAGCATAAAGCGACCTTCCCGGCTCGCTCCTGCGTGGAAGTGGCTCGTCTGCCTAAAGACGTGAAAATCGAAATCGAAGCTATCGCCGTTCGCCGCTAATTCGCCGCAGCGCTTTTGCTTCTGGCCCCGCTTTCGCGGGGCTACTTTATTGCCTTACTTCACAACGGCCCGCAGCAGTTTTTCCAGCGGATAAACCGCCGCAATCACCACTTCATCTCGAGCCTGCGCCGCAGTATCCAGCTGAGCCTGAATGGCCTTAAGCTCGTCATCGTTGAGCGATCCTTGCTTCGCTACCAGATCCGTCAGCCTTAAGCCCAGCCCGGCAAGCTTATCCACATCTTCGGCAACCGGCTTGAGCGGCTTCAGCACGTAATTGCCGTCGATCAGCGCCAGTACGTCCGGGGTATTGCTTTGCCAGCGAGAGAAGATATGGCGCAGCGCCTCCGCACTGTTGCTGTCTTCCGGGTCGGCAATCAGTTTATCCACCCAGCTATTAATTGCCCTCACCTGGCCGCTTTCTGCCCCCAACGCGTCGGCAAAGCGGTTCAGCGGCTCAAAGTGATTGTAGTTTCCGGCCTGGAACTTGAGGTGTTGACGCGTGTAATACTGCGCGGGTTCAATCGCCTGAGCGAGGATCTGCAGCGGCATGATCTCCGGCGTACCGGCAAGGCGCGTCAGCTGAGTGACGGATTCGGTGTGCTGACGCAGGCCAACGGACACCGTCGACCAGGCGTCAATCGCCTGCATACGCTGGTACATGTTGTCGACGTCGGTTACGTCTTTCGCCGACCACAGGCGCTCGGCTACCGCAAAGGTACGCGGCCACAGCTTGATATCCAGCAGCGGAGAAATGATGTTTTCCGCCCACAGGGCCGCTTCGCCGCCGAGAATATTGCTCATCTGCGCTTCGGTCGGCACCACAGGTTGCTTGCCGTCCGGAACACCTTCCAGCTTCTGCCCGGTGGCCGGATAGCGCACGTTGCCCACGAGGAAGTAGCCGCTAAGCTTGTCGTTTTCCACCGTCACAACCGGGCGAGTTTCCCCCATCCAGGTATCCACCGTGAAGGTCACCTGGGTTGGGCTCAGCCATTTCACATCGTGAACCGCGCGGCGGGATTTGCCCTTGAAGTCGATAAACCCGCGCCAGCCGCCGTCGTTTTTCACCAGCGTGAAGCTGCCTTCCACCGCGCTGCCTTTCAGGCGAGGCATGCTGAAGAACCAGCTTTGCGCGCTGTCGGCTTCGCTAATATGATCCACGCCGTTCAGCCCCACCGGCAGCACTTCATTGCGGTAGTGGTAGGCGGTGGACTGAGGCTGGTCGAGATAAAAGCCCGTCGACAAAATGCCTTTGTAGCCGTTAGCCGCGATCGCGCCCAGCGAGTCCTGCCCCTGCCAGGACTGGATCAAAATGTTTTTCGGCAGATCGGGATGGTAAATCTCGTCCCAGCCCATCATCTGACGCTTATGTTTTTCGAGGATCTTCTCCAGCCGCTGGTTGAAATACGTTTGCAGCGCGTGGGAGTCCGCCAGATTATGCTGCTTCATAAACTGCTGGATGGCGGCGTTTTCTTTCCACTGGCTGTCATCTACCTCATCACCGCCAATATGCAGATAACTGTCCGGGAAAATAGCGGTAACTTCGCCAATTAGCGTATCCACAAACTTATAGGCGGCTTCGTTAGCCGGGTTCAGCAGCGGTTTCAGAACGCCCCAGTTGCGCTCCATCTGGTAAGGCCCCGGCGCGCTCATCAGCTCCGGATAAGCCACCGCCAGCGCTGAGCCGTGCCCAGGCAAGTCAATTTCCGGCACTACGCGAATGCCCAGCGATGTGGCATAGCGCACAACCTGCTTCATCTGCGCCTGAGTGTAGAACTGCCCGTCGCTCGCCAGCTGCTGTAACTTCGGATAATGAGTGGAAGCGAAACGCCAGCCCTGATCATCCGTCAGGTGCCAGTGGAAAACGTTCAGCTTGGCGGCGGCCATGCCGTCCAGCTGGCGCAGAATGTCGTTCACCGGCATAAAGTGGCGGGCCGAGTCGAGCAACAGCCCACGCCAGGGGAAGCGCGGCACATCTTTAATGTCTACATAAGGAATCGACGTATTCTGCGGGCCATTTTGAATCAGCTGTAGCACGGTTTCCATGCCGCGCATCGCGCCAAAGCGCGTGTTCGCGGTGAGCTTTACTCCCTCTGCGGTGACGCTTAGCGCATAGCTTTCGTCGCTGTCGGCTTTAGGCAGCGGATCGACTACTTGTTTGATTTGGATGGCAATCGTGGGTTTCGCAGGCTGCGTGACGGCAGGCTGTAGCTGCCAGCCGGTTTGCAGGCTAATGCGCTGGCGCCAGCGATCGACGGCCCCGTCCAGCTTGTCGCCGCTAATGGCGATAGAAACAGCGTTAGTCAGCGGCAGGCTGCCCTGCGTTGCCGGAAGCTCGACCTGCTGCGGCCAGGGCATGAGAGGTAAGTCCCCTGCCGGAGTGGCGTGTGCCTGGCAGGCAACGGCGATACCTGCGGCCAGCAGGCTAAAACGAAGCGATTTGAACATGAGTAATCCTTTCACGTGACGGGCCAGAAAATAGCAAAAACAATCTGTTATCACGTGAAGGATTTTTCAGCAAGGCGGCGGCGAGACGTGGATCACATCTCGCCATTTTTTGAGATTACTGCCAGCCGTAGCGGCGGCTGTAGAAGCCTTTCACGGCCTGGGTCAGCATCACGTAGCCCGCCAGAATAACCACCAGCAGCGGGAAGTAGCTCAGCGGCAGCGCCTGCAGGTGCAGGTACTCAGCCAGCGGTGAGAACGGCAGCGCAATCCCCAGCGCCATCACCAGCAGCGTCATCATCATCAGCGGCCACGCCGGGCGGCTTTGCAGGAACGGAATACGGCGGGTACGGATCATGTGCACAATCAGGGTTTGCGACAGCAGGCCTTCCACGAACCAGCCGGACTGGAACAGCGTTTGCGCTTCCGGAGTATTCGCTTTGAAAATCCACCACATCACGCCGAAGGTGACGATGTCGAAGATGGAGCTGAGCGGCCCGAAGAACACCATAAAGCGGCCCAGGTCGGCCGGGTTCCAGCGCTGCGGCTGTTTGATTTGCTCATCGTCGACGTTATCAAACGGAATCGCCACCTGAGAGACATCGTACATCAGGTTCTGGATCAGCAGGTGAATCGGCAGCATCGGCAGGAACGGCAGGAAAGCGCTGGCCACCAGCACGCTGAAGACGTTACCGAAGTTGGAGCTGGCGGTCATTTTGATGTATTTGAGCATGTTGGCGAAGGTACGACGGCCTTCGATAACGCCCTCTTCCAGCACCATCAGGCTTTTTTCCAGCAGAATAATGTCGGCGGCTTCACGGGCGATATCCACCGCGCCGTCTACGGAAATACCGATATCCGCCGCACGCAGGGCCGGGGCATCGTTAATGCCGTCGCCCATAAAGCCCACCACGTGGCCTTCACCGCGCAGCAGGCGAACGATGCGCTCTTTGTGCATCGGCGTCAGGCGGGCAAACAGCGTGGTTTGCAGCGCAACGCGCGCCAGCTCGTCATCGCTCATCTCTTCGATATCGCTGCCGACGATCAGGTCGCCGACTTCCAGCCCGACTTCACGGCACACTTTCGCCGCGACCAGCTCGCTGTCGCCGGTCAGGATTTTTACCGCAATGCCGCTGGCTTTCAGCGCTTTTAACGCCGGTGCGGTGGTTTCTTTCGGCGGATCGAGGAAGGCAATGTAGCCTTCGAGGATCAGGTCTGACTCATCCACGCGGCTGTAGTCTGCGCTGCGGGCAGGCAGGAATTTGGTGGCGACGGCAACCACGCGCAGGCCCTGGCTGTTCAGCGAGTCGGTCACGCTGCGAATGCGTTTCAGCATCCCTTCGCTGAGCGGCACAATCTCGTCGCCGTGGCGCACGTGAGTACAAACGTTGAGGATCTCCTGCAGCGCGCCTTTGCAGATAAGCTGATGCACGTCTGACTGCTCGGAGACCACAACCGACATGCGGCGGCGGTCAAAGTCGAAGGGGATTTCGTCTATTTTGTGCCACTGGGCAACCGCCGTGCGGGCGTGGTCGGCATCAACGCCTTCAAGTACCGCCACGTCCAGCAGGTTTTTGAGCCCGGTTTGGTAGTGGCTGTTCAGCCAGGCGGTGTGCAGCACGCGATCGCTTTGCTCGCCGAAGATATCGGTGTGGGTTTCCAGCACGATGCGGTCCTGGGTCAGGGTACCGGTTTTATCGGTACACAGGATGTCCATCGCGCCGAAGTTCTGGATAGCGTCGAGGTGCTTCACAATGACTTTTTGTTTCGACAGCTTCACCGCCCCGCGCGCCAGCGTGGAGGTGACGATCATCGGCAGCATTTCCGGCGTCAGGCCGACGGCAACGGAGAGTGAGAACAGCGCCGCTTCCCACCAGTCGCCTTTGGTGAAGCCGTTGATCAGCAGTACCACCGGCACCATCACCAGCATAAAGCGGATCAGCAGCCAGCTAACGCGACTGATCCCACGCTGGAAGGCGTTAGGCTCGCTTTCCTGCTGGGTGACCCGCCCGGCCAACTGCCCGAACCAGGTGTTACCGCCGGTGGCGATAATCATGGCCAGCGCCGTGCCGCTGACGACGTTGGTCCCCATAAAGCAGAGGTTGTCGCACTCCAACGGGTTGTGCTGATCGTGCTGGCGGCTAACGGCCACTTTCTCGACCGGCAGCGATTCCCCGGTCAGCGAAGCCTGCGCCACAAACAGGTCACGCGCCTGCATAACGCGCAGGTCGGCTGGGATCATGTCGCCTGCGGCAAGCTTGACGATATCCCCCGGCACCAACTGGTCCAGCGGGACTTCTACGTAGGCATATTCACCCTGTTCGTTGATAACGCGCAGCACGGTGGCGGTGTTGCTGACCATCGCCTTGAGCGCATCCGCCGCACGGGTGGAGCGGGTTTCCTGAATGAAGTTCAGCAGCGTGGAAATCACCACCATCAGGGCGATAACGCTTGCGCCAAACAGGTCGTCTTCCGTGGCGTAGGAAAAAATCCCCAGCGCCGTCAGCAACAGGTTGAACGGGTTGCGGTAGCAAACCCAAAGGTGCACAAACCACGGGGAAGGTTTCTGCGCCGGGATCTGGTTCAGACCGTGAGCTTCGCGCGCCTTTTCCACTTCGCGCTCGTTGAGCCCTTCCGGATGGCTGCCAAACTCAATATAGAGCTGCTCTTCGCTGGCGGCGGCATATTTCAGGCAGGCCTGAGTCAGCGTCGCCGGAATGTCTGCGGCTTTGGCCACGACGTTACCGTCGGGCATAGGATCGCGCTGCACCAGGCGGCGAGGCAGGTGGCGGCTCAGCTGGGACATCAGCTGACGGGTGAGGTTTTTAAATTGCATAAACGTCCTTAGCACCGTCATGAGCGGTACCTAAGTTTCCTGCAGGCGTAACAAAGCTGCACCAGGCAGGAGAGCATCAACAAGCAGGGACGTAAAAGAGGGGGTCGTCACTGCCTTACAAAACCGGTAAGGCAGCGGGCGTTAACCTGTGGCTTACCGGAAAATTCCTGTTACTTCAGGGTGAGGACTGGGATCGGGTTCCATGTCATCTCCGGTAGCGTTGAAAGATAAATAGCATTACGCCTTCTGGCATAATGAGAATGCCCGGTATACTACGCCCGTGAAACTAAACCTTTTGTAAACCAGATTTTGCCCATCGTGGGAACGGGATACTGAGTTAAAATTTTACTCTTACTAAGTATATTCTAAATAATCAGGATTACAGGTTGGTGGCAAACGAGTGACAATCACTGCGCTCGTGACCCTAAAGGAGCGGCACTCGCCGCCAGGCCTGATGAAGAACGAGCTTTTTTGCACCGTGACCGCCAGGAAAAAGAACTGCTATGCAAACTCGCCTTACCATTAAAGATATCGCCCGCCTCAGCGGCGTTGGGAAATCTACCGTTTCTCGCGTATTGAACAATGAAAGCGGCGTCAGCGCCCGCACGCGTGAACGGGTTGAAGCGGTGATGCAGCAGCACGAGTTCTCCCCTTCCCGCTCGGCGCGCGCCATGCGTGGGCAAAGCGATAAAGTTGTCGCCATTATTGTCACCCGTCTGGATTCCCTGTCGGAAAACCTGGCGGTGCAAACCATGCTGCCGTCTCTTTACGAGCAGGGTTACGATCCCATCATGATGGAAAGCCAGTTTTCGCCGGACATGGTTGAAGAACACCTCGGCATGCTGCGCCGTCGCAACATTGACGGCGTGATTCTGTTTGGCTTCACCGGCATCGACGAAAAAATCCTGCAGCCCTGGCGCTCCACGCTGGTGCTGATGGCGCGAGACGCCAGCGGCTTCGCCTCGGTGTGTTATGACGATGAAGGCGCCATTCAGATCCTGATGTCGACGCTTTACCAGCAGGGCCACCGCGACATCAGCTTCCTCGGCGTGCCCCACGGGGACGTAACCACCGGCTACCGCCGTCATCAGGCTTATCTCGCTTTTTGCCGTGACCACGATATTGCCCCTAATGCCGCCCTGCCGGGCCTGGCCATGAAGCAGGGTTACGACCACGTTGTTGAAGTGCTGACCCCGAAAACCACCGCCCTGCTGTGCGCCACCGACACCCTGGCGCTGGGCGCGAGCAAGTATCTCCAGCAGCAAAACCTCAGCGAGATCAAGCTGGCGAGCGTGGGCAACACGCCGCTGATGAAGTTTCTGCATCCTGAAATTATTACCGTCGACCCAGGCTATGCCGAAGCCGGTCGCGCCGCGGCTTTACAGCTGATCGGGCAGATCTCCCAGGGCCAACAGCTGCGGCAAATCGTCGTCCCAAGCCACCTGCAATAAAACCTCCCCTAAGCGGGATTTTGTGATCTTCGCCCGATTTCGGGAACGTTCCCATTTTCGTAAAATAGATTCCCGGCTACCCTTACTACAGGTCATTACCTCCTACCCAGGGTGTTACTTATGAGCAAAGTAAAACAACAAGACATCGATAAACTGATCGAACTGGTTGGCGGACGCGAGAATATCGCCACCGTCAGCCACTGTATTACCCGACTGCGTTTTGTACTGAACCATCCCGAAAATGCCCATCCTAAAGAGATCGAAAACCTGCCAATGGTGAAAGGCTGCTTTACCAACGCCGGCCAGTTCCAGGTGGTTATCGGTACCGATGTGGATGATTATTACAAAGCGTTGATTGCCACTACCGGGCTCGACTCCGCCGACAAAGAGCAGGCCAAAACGGCGGCCCGCCAAAACATGAAATGGCACGAACAGCTGATCTCGCACTTCGCGGAGATCTTCTTCCCGCTGCTGCCAGCGCTGATAAGCGGGGGTTTGATCCTCGGCTTCCGTAACGTGATTGGCGACCTGCCGATGAGCAACGGGGAAACCCTTGCCCAGATGTATCCGGCGCTGAAAACCGTGTACGACTTCCTGTGGCTGATTGGCGAGGCTATCTTCTTCTATCTGCCGGTGGGTATCTGCTGGTCTGCGGTGAAGAAAATGGGCGGGACGCCGATCCTCGGCATCGTGCTGGGCGTCACGCTGGTGTCACCGCAGCTGATGAACGCCTATGAGCTTGGCAGCAAGATCCCGGAAGTGTGGAACTTCGGCTGGTTCACCATCGAGAAAGTCGGCTACCAGGCACAGGTTATTCCTGCGCTGCTGGCGGGCCTGGCGCTCGGCTTCATTGAAACACGCATGAAACGCATCGTGCCGGATTACCTTTACCTGGTTATCGTGCCGGTCTGCTCGCTGATCCTCGCCGTATTCCTGGCGCACACCGTGATTGGGCCATTCGGCCGCATGATCGGTGACGGCGTTGCCTTCGCGGTTCGTCACCTGATGACCGGCAGCTTCGCCCCTGTTGGCGCCGCGCTGTTTGGCTTCCTGTATGCACCGCTGGTTATCACCGGCGTTCACCAGACCACGCTTGCCATCGACATGCAGATGATTCAGAGCATGGGCGGCACGCCGGTCTGGCCGCTGATTGCGCTGTCTAACATCGCGCAGGCTTCTGCGGTTGTCGGCATCATTATCTGCAGCCGCAAGCAAAACGAACGTGAAATCTCCGTCCCGGCGGCTATCTCTGCCTACCTCGGCGTCACCGAGCCGGCGATGTACGGTATCAACCTGAAGTATCACTTCCCGATGCTGTGCGCGATGGTAGGTTCCGGCCTGGCCGGCCTGCTGTGCGGACTGAACGGGGTCATGGCGAACGGCATCGGCGTCGGTGGCCTGCCGGGCATTCTGTCCATTCAGCCTAAGTTCTGGGGCATCTACGCTATTGCGATTGTTATTGCAGTCATCGTACCTATTGTTCTGACATCTGTGGTGTATAAGCGCAAATTACGTCAGGGCACATTGTTGGTGGTTTAATTCGATTTACCGGGGGGCAGCAATGCCCCCCTTCAGCTAGCAGGAATTCGTTATGAATATCACTCCTCCTTGGTGGCAGACCGGCGTCATCTATCAGATTTACCCGAAGAGTTTCCAGGACACGACCGGCAGCGGTACCGGCGATCTGAAGGGCGTGATTAAGCGTCTGGATTACCTCAAGACGCTGGGCGTCGACGCCCTCTGGATTACGCCGTTTTATGTCTCACCTCAGATAGATAACGGTTACGACGTCGCCAACTACTGCGCCATCGACCCAACTTACGGCACGCTGGAAGATTTCGACTTACTGGTCGCGGAAGCCCACCAGCGCGGCATTCGGCTGGTGCTCGATATGGTGTTCAACCACACCTCTACCGAGCACGACTGGTTTAAACAGGCACAGGATAAACACAGCCCGTATCGCGAGTTCTATATCTGGCGCGACGGCACGCCGGATGTTCTGCCGAACAACTGGCGTTCGAAGTTTGGCGGCAACGCCTGGCAGTGGCAGGCGGAAACCGGGCAGTATTACCTGCACCTGTTCGCCCCCGAGCAGGCCGATCTCAACTGGGAGAACCCGGAGGTTCGCGCCGAACTGAAAAAGGTCTGTGAGTTCTGGGCCAACCGCGGCGTGGACGGCCTGCGTCTCGACGTGATTAACCTGATCTCCAAAGATCAGCAGTTCCCGAATGACGTTGACGGAGGTGATGGCCGCCGTTTTTACACCGACGGACCGCGCGTTCATGAGTACCTGCAGGAATTCAGCCGCGATGCCTTTAAGCCGCTCGGCCTGATGACCGTCGGCGAGATGTCCTCCACCTCGCTGGATAACTGCCAGAAATATGGCGCCCTCGACGGCAGCGAGCTGTCGATGACCTTTAACTTCCACCACCTGAAGGTCGACTATCCGGGCGGCGAGAAATGGACGCTGGCAAAACCAGATTACGTGGAGCTGAAGTCCATTTTCAACCACTGGCAGCAGGGCATGCACAACGTGGCCTGGAACGCGCTGTTCTGGTGTAACCACGACCAGCCACGCATTGTTTCCCGTTTTGGTCACGAAGGCGAGCTGCGCACAACGTCGGCGAAAATGCTGGCGATGGTGCTGCACGGCATGCAGGGCACGCCGTACATCTACCAGGGCGAAGAGATTGGGATGACCAACCCGCATTTCTCCAGCATCGATCAGTATCGCGATGTGGAAAGCCTCAATATGTTTGCCGAGCTGCGCACGCTTGGGCGCGACAGCGACACGCTGATGTCTATTCTCGCCAGCAAGTCACGCGACAACAGCCGCACGCCGATGCAGTGGGATGCGGGCAACAATGCAGGCTTTAGCGAAGGCACGCCGTGGATTGGCCTGTGCGATAACTACCAGACGGTCAACGCCGAAACGGCGCTGAAAGACAGCGACTCGGTGTTCTATACCTACCAGCGGCTGATCAAGCTGCGTAAGGCTGAGCCGGTGCTGACCTGGGGTGACTATCAGGATCTGCTTCCGGAGCATCCGCTGGTGTGGAGCTACAGCCGGCAACACGAAGGGCAAACGCTGGTGGTTGCCGCTAACCTCAGCGGTGAAGCACAGTGGCTGCAGCTGGAAGGCCATGACGGTGAATGGGAAGTGCTGATGAGTAACTACTCTGACGCCGCCGCTAAGCCGGGCGAGATGAGCCTGAGGCCGTTTGAGGCGGTGTACTGGGTTAAGCGTTAACCTGGTACTTGCTCTATTTATGCAGAGCAGGCGAATATTCCGTTCACTTCAAATACAGTTTCACATGCCGCCATCGAACCGGTGAACGTCTCGGGAGAATCACCGTCATTCCCCCGAGACCCCGGACTCCCGGCCAAATAAATCGACCGCTGAAGCGGCAGACCTCCGTTTTATCTCCCAGTCCTGGGTCGGCTGAGATGCGTTCCCGACGCTCTCAGCCTCCGGCCGTTCCCGACGCCCGGACCCTGGCCAGTCGGAGAGAAAACCGAGGCGATTTAAGCCGGAACCGAGCCTCGCTTTAAAACCGCAGCAATTCTGAAAGTCACAGTCGCTATTTGTGACTAAGAGGCAGCCTCAGGTGAGGGAGAAATTACCCTTTCAGCGCCTGAATCCGGCTCAGCCAGCCGTTTACGCCCTCATCGATCAGCGCTTCCGTAATCGTATTTGCCCCCTGGATCAGCGCGGGTGCCTGCCAGATCATGCCGGTTTTATTCGCCATCGCATGGAACGGCAGCAGCAGCTCTTCAACGGTATAACGGTTAGCGCCGTCAGCACGATAAGCTTCCGCCGCCCCGCCGGTTGAGGTCATCACCATCAGTTTTTTACCGTGCAGCGCGGTGCCGTTGCTGCCGTAGGCAAAGCCGAAGGTCAGCACCAGATCCTGCCAGTCCTTGAGGATCGCCGGAGAGCTGTACCACCAGAACGGGAACATCAGCACGATGGACTCGTGATCCAGCAGCAGCGCCTGCTCACGCGCCACGTCAATCTGGTGGTCCGGGTATTCACGTTTCAGCTCATGAACGGTGACGCCTTCAATGCCTTTCAGGGCGGCAATACCTGCCTGGTTAATACGGGATTCATCAGGCGTGCGATGCGCCGCCAGCACTAATATTTTTTTCATCTTTCAGGTCTCATTTTTGGGATGAGGCTATCTTTTCAGATGACAGACCTTACCTGTAGTCCATAACATGGCACATCTGTTTCAACCAAAGGTTACAAGCATGATGCTTTCGGCAGACGTTCATCGGCTCATTCCGGCTTTTCTCGCGGCAGCAGACTGCGAGAGCTTTTCCGCCGCTGCGCGCCAGCTGGGCATCACGCCTGCGGCGGTGAGTAAGAGCATACGCCAGCTTGAACAGCGGCTCGGGATCGTGCTTTTCGTGCGTAATACGCACTACGTGGTGCTTACCGAGGAAGGCACAGCGCTGCGTGAACAGGTTGCGCCGCTGTGGCACGCATTGAACCAGGCGCTGGTCAACCCCGGCGCGGAACCGTCCGGGCTGCTGCGCGTCAGCGTGATCCCCGGCTTTGGTCGCCACTGCCTGATGCCGATCCTTGCCGAGTTTCAGCGGCGCTACCCGCTGATTCGCTTTGAGCTGTCGATGGAGGCCCGCAGCGTGAACTTGATTGGCGAACGCATCGACGTGGCCATCGGCCACCGCACGGTGCGTGATAACCGCGTAGTCGCCCGCGAGCTGTACACGTCACAGATGATCATGGCGGCATCACCGGCTTACCTGGCCGAGTTCGGCACGCCGCAAACGCTGGAAGACCTCATGGAGCATCGCTGCCTCGTGCACCGCAACTCCGGCACCGGGCGCCTCCAGCAGTGGATGGATAACGGCGCGCTGTTTGACGAACCCTCTGCCTGGTTTATCACTACCTCACCGGATTCGCTGGTGGATGCGGCGCTGTCCGGCATGGGGATCGTTTATCTCGCCGACTGGTATCTCACCGGGCCAATTGCGCAAGGAAAACTGCTGCCGATTTTGCAGAACGTTGCCACGGAACCACAGCAGCTCTGGGTGAAATATGCCGGAGGAAAAGTCCCGCCTAAAATCCGGGTTTTTGTCGAGTATCTCTCCGAAAAACTAATCAGATGATTCTCATCATTTTGATCGATGCCCACCGTCTCTGCCGCCCCCGATTTACTTTGTTCTGCATCAATAAAATCGCAAACATGTTTGATGCAAATCACTATATATAGACCTTAGAATGCACCTCGGCCCTACATGTTGTATCTATCGACTATTATAACAACAACGTCCGCAGGATAAGTTTGGGGATTATCTGTGGATAAAAAGGGCCGAGTTTCGGGAAGTTTTGACAGGACAAACGGCTACGCGCTCCCGAATACGCCCCTACCTATGTGGATAACCTAAAAATAAACGGAGAAATCATGACACCGCATGTGATGAAAAGAGACGGGTGCAAGGTACCTTTCACTTCAGAGCGCATCAGAGAAGCTATTCTGCGTGCAGCTAAAGCAGCGGGAGTCGATGACGCGGACTATTGCGCCACCGTCGCAGAGAGCGTCAGCCAGCAGATGGCAGGCCGCAGCCAGGTAGACATTGGCGAGATCCAGATCGCCGTGGAAAACCAGCTCATGGCCGGTAACTACAAGCAGCTGGCGCGCGCCTACATTGAGTACCGCCATGACCGCGATATTGAGCGCGAGAAGCGTGGTCGTCTGAACCAGGAAATTCGCGGCCTGGTTGAGCAGACTAACTCCGCCCTGCTTAACGAGAACGCCAACAAAGACAGCAAGGTGATCCCAACCCAGCGAGATCTGCTGGCCGGGATCGTCGCCAAGCACTATGCCAAGCAGCACCTGCTGCCGCGTGACGTCGTGCTGGCACACGAGCGCGGTGATATCCACTATCACGATCTCGATTATTCTCCGTTCTTCCCAATGTTTAACTGCATGCTTATCGATTTGAAAGGCATGCTGACCCACGGCTTCAAAATGGGTAACGCCGAGATTGAACCACCGAAGTCTATCTCTACGGCCACGGCGGTAACGGCGCAGATAATTGCCCAGGTTGCCAGCCACATTTACGGCGGCACCACCATCAACCGTATCGACGAAGTGCTGGCGCCGTTTGTGACCGAAAGCTTTAACAAGCACCGTAAGATTGCCGAAGAGTGGCAGATCCCGAATGCTGAGGAATATGCACATTCCCGCACCGAGAAAGAGTGCTACGACGCTTTCCAGTCCCTTGAATATGAAGTGAATACGCTGCATACCGCCAACGGGCAAACGCCGTTTGTTACCTTTGGTTTTGGCCTCGGCACCAGTTGGGAATCACGCCTGATCCAGAAGTCTATTCTGCGCAACCGCATCGCTGGCCTGGGCAAAAACCGCAAAACTGCGGTGTTCCCAAAACTGGTCTTTGCAATCCGTGACGGCCTGAACCACAAGTTTGGTGATGCCAACTACGACATCAAACAGCTGGCGCTGGAATGTGCGTCTAAGCGCATGTATCCGGACATTCTTAACTACGACCAGGTCGTGAAAGTGACCGGCTCGTTTAAAACCCCAATGGGCTGTCGCAGCTTCCTGGGCGTGTACGAAGAAAACGGCGAGCAAATCCACGACGGGCGTAACAACCTCGGCGTAATAAGCCTGAACCTGCCGCGCATTGCGCTGGAAGCCAAAGGGGATGAAGCTGCTTTCTGGAAACTGCTGGACGATCGTTTACAGCTGGCGCGTAAAGCGCTGATGACCCGCATTGCCCGTCTGGAAGGCGTCAAAGCTCGTGTGGCCCCTATCCTCTATATGGAAGGCGCCTGCGGCGTCCGCCTGAAGGCCGACGACGACGTGTCTGAGATCTTTAAAAACGGCCGCGCGTCGATTTCTCTGGGCTATATCGGCATTCATGAAACGGTTAACGCTCTGTTCGGTAATCAGCATGTGTACGACAGCGAAGCCCTGCGCGAGAAAGCCGTTGCTATCGTGGCTCGCCTGCGCGAAGCCACCGACAGCTGGAAAGAAGAAACCGGCTACGGCTTTAGCCTCTACAGCACCCCAAGCGAAAACCTGTGTGACCGCTTCTGCCGCCTTGATACCGCAGAATTCGGCGTCGTACCGGGCGTGACCGACAAAGGCTACTACACCAACAGCTTCCACCTCGACGTGGAGAAAAAGGTTAATCCTTACGACAAAATCGACTTTGAGGCTCCGTACCCACCGCTGGCTAACGGCGGCTTCATTTGCTACGGCGAATACCCAAATATCCAGCACAACCTGCGGGCGCTCGAAGACGTGTGGGATTACAGCTACAAGCACGTGCCTTATTACGGCACCAACACGCCGATCGATGAATGCTATGAGTGTGGTTTTACCGGCGAGTTCGAATGTACCAGCAAGGGCTTTACCTGCCCGAAATGCGGCAATCACGACGCCGCGCGCGTGTCGGTTACCCGTCGCGTATGTGGCTACCTCGGCAGCCCGGACGCTCGTCCGTTCAACGCCGGCAAGCAGGAAGAAGTTAAGCGTCGCGTTAAGCACCTGGGTAACGGGCAGATCGGCTAAGTCATTTAGCCATTTCCCCTCACCCTAACCCTCTCCCCATAGGGGAGAGGGAACCGTCGAGCATGTTGTTACATCCTGCGCTGGTTTTCTCCCTCTCCTGTGGGAGAGGGCTGGGGTGAGGGCATCAGGCCAATACTATGAATTATCATCAATACTACCCCGTCGACATCGTCAACGGCCCCGGCACTCGCTGTACGCTGTTTGTCTCAGGCTGCGTGCATGAATGCCCCGGCTGCTACAACAAGAGCACCTGGCGCTTGAATTCAGGTATGCCGTTCACTCCAGAAATGGCCGACCGCATTATTGCCGACCTCAACGATACCCGCGTTAAGCGCCAGGGAATTTCGCTTTCGGGCGGTGACCCGCTGCACCCACAAAACGTGCCGGAGATTCTTAAACTGGTGCAGCGCGTGCGCGCCGAATGCCCCGGCAAGGATATCTGGATCTGGACGGGGTATAAGATTGACGAGCTGGACGCTGCCCAGCAAGAAGTGGTTGCGTTGATTAACGTGCTGGTAGACGGCAAGTTTGTTCAGGATTTAAAAGACCCGGCGCTTATCTGGCGCGGCAGCAGCAACCAGGTCGTGCATCACCTGCGTTAAAACCGGCTTCCCGACGGCCAGCGGGAGGCTTCACTTCAGCCCATCATGGCGATGCACGTTACCCCATTCACACATCATATCCAGCACCGGGATCAGCGACTTACCGCGCCCGGAAAGGCTGTACTCGACCTTTGGCGGGATCTGCGGGTATTCGTTGCGGATAATCAGCCCGTCGCTCTCCAGCTCTTTCAGCGTCAGGCTCAGGGTTCTGAATGAGATGGTATCGATGCAGCGCTTAAGTTCGTTAAAGCGGATCACCGGTTTATGCTCCGCCAGCGCATAAAGAATGATCATTTTATATTTCCCATTCACCAGCGACAGCGTATAGGCAAAGCCCGTATCGCCCATAAATGCGCAGGAATCCGGCGCGATCTCTTCGCTCATGACACTATCCTTTTGTATAGTACATATCAACAATGACAGTATTGTACTTTAATTTAAAGCTGCCTATGATGCAAAACTTAAAATAATCGCTGACGGTCAGCCACTCCGTAAGGAATTAGATATGAAAACGTTAATTATTGTTATTCATCCCAATATCGATGAGTCAAAAATCAATAGGCATTGGATAAGTGAAGTAGAAAAATACCCGGAGTTATATACCGTGCACAATCTTTATCAGACTTATAAAGATGGCGCTATTGATGTTGAAAGAGAACAGAAACTCATTGAGCAACACGATAAAATTATTCTGCAATTTCCACTGTACTGGTTTAATAGCCCGCCTTTATTGAAGCAGTGGCTGGATGACGTCTTCACCTACGGCTGGGCATATGGCTCTACCAGCGGGCATAAACTCAGAGGCCGCAAGTTTGCGCTGGCGGTAAGCGCCGGGATTAAGGCAGAGGATTTCTCACGCGAGGGGCGTTACCACCATTCGCTTCAGGAAATACTTCTGCCCTTTGAAATGACGGCGAAATATGTCGAAGCAGATTATCAGCCGTTTTATGCTTTTTACGGTGCCGAATATGAAGTCTCGGCCCAACAGCTGGAAAACAGCGCTAAAGGATATATTGATTACCTGCAGTCCTTTTAATATTTAGCCTTTACCGCCTGGGTATTCATCTTCTCAATAATATTTAGCAGCTAATTCCCGTAGCTGACCTGAGTCGAGGATCGTCACGCCTTCCCGTGCTGGATTGAACGCTTCAGAAAGCATCGCTTTCGCCACGTCCACTGACTCAATAGCTTTTAGCTTGCCGGGCAGCATTTTGAAAATCGGCACCATCAGCGTTTCATTTAACCTCCGGGCGTGGCGATCTCCCAGCAGCATTGAAGGCCGGGCAAGCGTCAGCCGTGGCCAATTTTGCGCTATCAGCGCGTCTTCCATTTCGCCCTTAACGCGGTTGTAGAAGAACGGCGAGCGGCTGTTCGCCCCCAGAGCGCTGACCACCAGCATATGTGTTGCACCCAGCCGGAGGCCAGCAAGTGCGGTATCCACCACCAGCGTATAATCGACGAGGATAAAGGCTTCTTTGCTGCCCGCATCGCGTAGCGTCGTTCCCAGGCAGCAAAAGACGGTATCGACCGGCTCAGTGACCTGCGCGAGCGCATCGGAAAGCTGCGGATCGTGGGGATTAACCACTTTGTTCAGGGCCACCTGCAGCGGGCGGCGAGTGGGTGCAGCAATAGTGCTAATCCGGGAGTCCTGGTTAAGCAGACGAAGTAAATGGCCGCCGACAAGCCCCGTGGCTCCGGTGATTAAGATTCGACTCATAATGCCTCCTGTTCTCGCTAAGCGCTTGCAATGTCAGCATGGTAGTCCAGGCTTAATAGTGCCACAAACATAACGGAGGAAAGATGAGCAAGAAAATTGCAGTTCTGATTACCGACGAGTTTGAGGACTCTGAATTCACCTCACCGGCTGAGGAGTTTCGGCAGGCCGGACACCAGGTAATCACTATCGAGAAGCAGGCGGGAAAAACGGTTACCGGCAAACAAGGCGAAGCCAAAGTGAAGATAGACAAGGGTATCGACGACGTCCGCCCTGCCGACTTTGATGCCCTGTTGCTCCCTGGCGGCCATTCCCCTGACGCCCTGCGCGGCGACGATCGGTTTGTCAGCTTCACCCGCGATTTTGTTAACACCGGAAAACCCGTGTTTGCCATTTGTCATGGCCCACAACTGCTGATCAGCGCAGACGTGATACGCGGCAGGAAGCTCACTGCGGTAAAACCTATCGTCGTTGATGTGAAAAACGCCGGTGCGGATTTTTACGATCGTGAAGTCGTCGTTGATGGACATCAGCTGGTCACCAGTAGAACGCCTGAGGATCTGCCGGCGTTTAATCGTGAAGCATTGATTCTGCTGGGCCGCTAGTCCTCACGCAACCAGTGTAGCTTTTTCCCGAAACCAAGCGTGTTGTCGGTCATTTTCAGCTCATCGAGCCGAATTTCCCACATCGGAGCCGACATCACGCGCGCAATCGGAAAACGCTTTAAGTAGCGCCGACGATAGTCCACCGCTTCTTCTGCCGCAAGCAGGCGGATCCCCCCTCGAAACTGCACGCCGCGGATAAGCGCCACGGTTTTAGGCTGGCCGTTTATCGTGCCGGCAACCGGCGCCTGCTCTCCAATCAGCTCGCCGTGGCGTGAAGTGGTTTCGCTCAGCAAATAGAATGCCACCCGCTCGGCATCGAAGATATAAAAAGCATTCGCACACCAAAGCGAGTCCCCGCTGCCCACGCAGTAGCTCAGAACATGTTGTTTTGTCAGCCAGCGGCTGATGGCATTGAGTGATTCCATCGTCATCCTGAACAGTGATACTCTGCGGCAAATGCTAATTATGCGCCCGCACTATGACTTCCTGGTATCTCTATTTAATCCGCTGCACCGATAACCGCCTGTATACCGGCATTACTACCGACGTAGAGCGTCGCTTTGCCCAGCATCAGGCTGGCAAAGGGGCGAAGGCACTGCGTGGTAAAGGGGAGCTTGCGTTGGTATTCAGTCAGGCTGTGGGCGACCGCTCGCTGGCGCTGCGAGCTGAATACAGAATTAAGCAGTTGAGCAAGGCCGAGAAAGAGCGGCTGGTTGGAGGGAAGATGCCCCTTGAAGACCTGCTCGCAAGCCTTCAAGGGAAAACCCGTTAAACGTTGTTGAAGTGGTCCGAATACTCGACCAGGCCGCTAACGCCGTTTAAGGCATCATCAGCCAGAGGATGTACCTGGAATGCCGCTTCGGTACCCGGCCAGCTGCAACGGAGGTCGTAACGGGCCGCAGGCTGGAAGCCAAGATGACCGTACATCTCCGGCGAACCCAGCGTGACCACCGCGGCGTAGCCAAACTCGTTCAGTGAGTCCAGCCCTTCATATACCAGCTGTTTGGCAATGCCCTGACCGCGAACGGACTCGTCTACCGCCAGCGGAGCAAGCCCAACCCACTGCAGCTCTTCGCCCTCAACGGCGACCGGGCTGAAGGCGACGTAGCCAATCACCTGCCCTTCATCATCGGTTGCGACGAGACCCAGCGTTAACAACCCATCTTCCCGCAGCGCCTTGACCAGCTCAGCTTCGCCCTCGCCTTCAAAGGAACGGCGTAACAGCGCGTCGATGCCAGGGGCATCAATGGGGATCTCTACACGAATTAACATGGCTCACCTATCGAATTACCTTCAGAGGCGGGGTTATGTCTCAAACCTGCCTCAACAAAATCAGCCAGCTGTAACAGCAGGATGCGTAGCGGTTTCGGCATCGCATCCAGCTCAATGGCATCCATTAGATTCTTCACATATAACCCGAGTTCCGTGTCGCCTTCAATCACCAGGCGACGCTGGAAAAATAAGGTATCCGGGTCCTGCTTGCGAGCGGCTATCAGCAACAGGTCGTTGGCCTCAGCGCTAAAGCTCACGTCTGCTGGCGCATCGTCGCACACCAGCAGCTTATTGTCCTCAACGGAAGTAAACCACTTCAGCCCAAGGTCACGGACTTCAATACTTAGCCAGCGGCCTGCCAGAAAGTCCAGCTCTCCGTCCTGCAGCGCCTGACGGAACTGCCAGCCAAGCACCTGCTCCAGAACCTGACGCTTAACGGCAAAAGGGGTTAATCTGACCGGAACCCGCAGCAAAGAAGGACCAGCCTGAACCAGGCGAGAACGCAGTTTATCGAACACGGGTTTAGCTCCTTTAAAAAATTTGCCGTTATTTTGCCATAACGACAATTCCCGGTGACGCGCCAAATCAACAATTCCGCAGGTTGCTGCGGGGCCGAATTAGCGCCGGGCCCACTAAGCAATACGCCTTTCTCTGCCTCAAATCAAAAATTGTCGCCGACAGGTTAACTAAAATCCCGGTTCGTTAACAATTTGCTGCCCGTCCCTGTGCAGCGCGGGCATTTATTCGTGCCCCCTATGATTCAGGATAAATTATGGAGTTGCTTTGCCCGGCCGGAAACCTTCCGGCGTTGAAAGCGGCCATCGATAACGGTGCAGATGCGGTGTACATCGGCCTGAAAGATGATACCAACGCGCGTCATTTTGCAGGCCTTAACTTCACCGAGAAAAGGCTGCAGGAAGCCGTCAGCTACGTGCATCAACGTCGCCGTAAGTTGCATATTGCCATCAATACGTTCGCTCATCCGGACGGTTATGTACGCTGGCAGCGAGCGGTTGATATGGCCGCGCAGCTTGGGGCCGATGCGCTGATCCTGGCGGATTTAGCCATGCTGGAATATGCGGCTGAGCGCTACCCACACATTGAGCGCCACGTGTCGGTCCAGGCTTCGGCCACGAATGAAGAAGCGATCCGTTTTTATCATCGCAACTTTGACGTTGCCCGCGTGGTACTCCCGCGCGTGCTTTCTATTCATCAGGTTAAACAGCTCGCTCGCGTCACGCCGGTGCCGCTGGAAGTATTTGCCTTCGGCAGCCTGTGCATAATGGCCGAAGGCCGTTGCTATCTTTCGTCTTACCTCACCGGCGAGTCGCCGAATACCGTGGGCGCCTGTTCGCCTGCTCGCTTTGTGCGCTGGCAGCAAACGCCGCAGGGGCTGGAATCTCGCCTCAACGACGTACTGATCGACCGCTATAAGGACGGCGAAAATGCCGGGTATCCAACGCTCTGCAAAGGGCGTTACCTGGTTGACGACCGCCCCTACCATGCGCTGGAAGAACCCACCAGCCTTAACACGCTTGAGCTGCTCCCGGAACTGCTGGCCGCAAACATAGCCTCGGTGAAAATCGAAGGCCGCCAGCGCAGTCCGGCTTACGTTACCCAGGTGGCAAAGGTCTGGCGTCAGGCTATCGATCGCTGCATGGCGGATCCTAAAAACTACCAGGCACAGCCCGCCTGGATGGAGACGCTGGGATCGATGGCCGAAGGCACCCAAACGACGCTCGGTGCCTATCACCGCAAATGGCAGTAGGAAAAAGCATGAAATATTCATTAGGGCCGGTGCTTTACTATTGGCCAAAAGAGACGCTGGAAAAGTTTTATCAGGCGGCGGCCAAAAGCCGTGCCGACGTTATTTATCTGGGCGAAGCGGTATGCAGCAAGCGCCGGGCAACCAAAGTCGGCGACTGGCTGGATATGGCTAAAATGCTCGCCAACGAGGGCAAGCAGGTAGTGCTTTCCACGCTGGCGCTGGTGCAGGCTCCGTCGGAATTGGGCGAACTTAAGCGCTATGTAGAAAACGGCGATTTTCTGATTGAGGCCAATGATATCGGCAGCGTAAATATGGCCGCAGAACGCAAGCTGCCGTTCGTCGCCGGACACGCCCTCAATTGCTATAACGCCGTTACGCTACGCCTGCTGCATAAGCAGGGCATGATGCGCTGGTGCATGCCGGTAGAACTCTCCCGCGACTGGCTCGCCAATATGCTTAACCAGTGCGATGAACTCGGTATCCGCGATAAATTCGAAGTGGAAGTGCTGAGCTATGGCCATCTGCCGTTGGCTTATTCCGCTCGCTGCTTCACCGCACGCTCTGAAGACCGCGCCAAGGATGAGTGCGAAACATGCTGCATTAAGTACCCGAACGGCCGGGATATGCGTTCTCAGGAGCAGCAGCAGGTCTTCGTGCTGAACGGCATTCAGACCATGAGCGGCTATGTTTACAACCTCGGCAATGAGCTGACGTCGATGAAAGGGCTGGTGGATATCGTTCGCCTGTCGCCGATGGGCTTAGGGACGCTGGATATTCTTAACGCGTTCCGCGCCAATGAAAACGGCAGTGCTCCGCTTCCGCTGGCTAACCGCAGCGACTGTAATGGCTACTGGCGGCGCGTTGCAGGGCTGGAGCTACGGGCCTGATAATAGCTCACTTTGTTAACAAGTCTGGTCATTGTTTAATGCACTATTAAAGGTGCAGCTTTTCTGGCCGGCGCGGTATTCCTGCGCCAGGCTGGAAGAAGACCTTCAATCTGATGACTACGCTGTAACAAAAGTGAGCGGTTATGACTGACAAAAATATTGCTTTCTCGGTGCTCGATCTGGCGCCGATCCCTCAAGGCTCCTCGGCGCAGGAGGCTTTTTCCCACTCTCTGGATCTTGCCCGGCTGGCCGAAAAGCGCGGCTATCACCGTTACTGGCTGGCAGAACACCACAATATGGTCGGCATTGCCAGCGCGGCAACATCGGTGCTGATTGGCTACCTGGCCGCGAATACCACCACGCTGCATTTAGGCTCCGGCGGCGTGATGCTGCCTAACCATTCGCCGCTGGTCATTGCCGAGCAGTTCGGCACCCTGAATACGCTCTACCCGGGGCGTATTGACCTTGGCCTTGGACGAGCGCCGGGCAGCGATCAGCCCACCATGAGGGCGCTACGACGCCATATGAGCGGCGACGTTGATAACTTCCCACGGGATGTCGCGGAGCTGGTTGACTGGTTCGATGCCCGCGACCCAAATCCACACGTTCGCCCCGTGCCTGGCTATGGGGAAAAGGTTCCGGTTTGGCTGCTAGGCTCCAGCCTGTATAGCGCCCAGCTGGCGGCACAGCTTGGTTTGCCGTTTGCCTTTGCCTCGCACTTTGCGCCTGACATGCTGTTCCGCGCGCTGCAGCTGTACCGCGAGAACTTCAAGCCGTCCGGGCGGCTGGCAAAACCTTACGCGATGGTGTGCATCAATATCGTGGCAGCAGACAGTACCCGGGACGCGGAGTTTCTGTTTACTTCCATGCAGCAGGCGTTTGTTCGACTGCGTCGCGGCGAAACCGGGCAGCTGCCGCCGCCGGTGGAAAATATGCATCAGCTTTGGTCTGCCTCTGAGCAATATGGCGTCCAGCAGGCGCTGAGCATGTCTCTGGTGGGGGATAAAGCGAAGGTACGTCACGGCCTTGAGTCCATCCTGCGTGAAACCGAAGCGGATGAAATTATGGTTAACGGACAGATTTTCGATCATCAGGCTCGTTTGCATTCGTTTGATTTGGCGATGCAGGTTAAAGAAGAGCTTTTAGGTTAGCGTTGTATCAGGCCCTTTCAGTCTGAAAGGGCCCATTCATCTTTACTTATAAACCGGCAGCACATCGAAGGTAGAAAGGATGTGTACCAGCGCGTTGCCCACGCCAAAGACCAGAATCAGGGCAATCATCGGCTTACCGCCCCATACCCGGAATTTAGGGCTACCAAAACGCTTACGGGAAGCCCTGGCAAGCAGCGCGGGGACAATCGCAGCCCAAATAGTCGCCGCCAGTCCCGCATAGCCAATGGCATACAGGAAGCCGTTCGGCCACAGCAGGCCACCGATAATCGGCGGAACAAAAGTCAGCAGCGCCGTTTTCAAACGCCCGAACGCGGAATCGTCAAAACCAAACAGATCCGCCAGGTAATCGAACAGCCCCAGCGTAACGCCGAGGAACGAGCTCGCTACCGCAAAGTTTGAGAACACCACCAGCAGCAAGTCGAGGCTCCGGCTGTTGAGCACGCCGCTCAGCGCCTGAACCAGCACGTCAATATTACCGCCTTTCTCCGCGATGCCGACGAACTCCGGACGAGGAATATTCCCCATCGTCCCCAGCAGCCAGATAGCGTACAGCACCAGCGCCATCAGCGTGCCGTACACCAGGCAGCGAATAATGGTGCGTGGATCTTTGCCGTAATACTTCATCAGGCTCGGCACGTTGCCGTGATAACCAAAAGAGGCCAGGCAGAACGGCAGCGTCATCAGCAGATATGGCGTATAGGAAGCATTGCTCTCCGCCACGTTAAACAGCGTTGTCGGCGTTACGTGCCCAAGCAAGCTGCCGAAGGTCAGGAAGAAAGTGATGACCTTCGCGCCCAGGACAATCGCCGTCATACGGCTCACAGCTTTGGTGCTCAGCCAGACAATAAACGCGACGACCAGCGCAAACACCAGCCCCGCCAGGCGAGCCGGCACGTCGAGCGACAGCGCCGAAAATGTATGATGCAGGATAGAGCCGCTGGCCGAGATGTAGGCATAGGTCAGGATATAAAGAACAAAGGCAATCGACAGGCCGTTTATCGCGTTCCAGCCTCTGCCCAGCAGGTCTTTGGTAATGGTGTCGAAGCTGGAGCCAATGCGGTAGTTAAGGTTCGCCTCCAGGATCATTAACCCGGAATGCAGCATACAAAACCAGGTGAACACCAGCGCGGCCAGTGACCAGAAGAACCAGGCACCCGACATCACCACGGGTAAAGAAAACATCCCTGCGCCAATGATCGTCCCACCGATAATCATTACGCCGCCTATTAACGAAGGCTTTGTGCCGGGGGAGGTTAAAGTTGTCATATCGAATCCCTGAAGAGAGGCATAACGCGACGAAATTGTCTGATGCGAATCATTGTACCAGTACATGAGTACGAAAGGGATAAAAAAAAGCCCCGATTGCAATAACCGGGGCTTTTCCGACTGCCGTTTAAAAATAAAACGGCAGATTATAGGTCAATTATGCATCACCAAAGCGACGACGTGCGGTTGCGGCACCGTCTTCACGACGCGGGCCACGGCCACCTTCACGGCGTTCACCGCTGAAGCTACGACCAGCCCCAGCACCGGCTCCTGCACCAGCGCCTTCGCGACGTGGACCACGACCGCCTTCACGACGCTCGCCACCGAAGCTACGACCGCCGCCGTCGCGACCGCCACGGCGTTCACCGCTGCGCTCTGGACGAGGCTGAGCATCACCCAGCAGCTGCATATTCATCGGCTTGTTCAGAATACGAGTACGGGTAAAGTGCTGCAGAACTTCACCCGGCATGCCTTTCGGCAGCTCGATGGTGGAGTGGGTCCCGAACAGCTTGATGTTACCGATGTAACGGCTGCTGATGTCGCCTTCGTTAGCGATAGCGCCAACGATATGACGAACTTCAACACCATCATCACGGCCCACTTCGATGCGATACAGTTCCATATCGCCAGCTTCGCGACGCTCACGACGTGGACGATCTTCACCACCACGCTCTGGACGGTCACCACGCGGGCCACGGTCATTACGGTCGCCGCGACGTTCGAAACGATCGTCACGCTCTTTGAATTCACGACGTGGGCGCATTGGTGCATCTGGTGGCAGAATCAGAGGACGCTCACCCTGAGCCATTTTCAGCAGGGCTGCAGCCAGCGTTTCGATATCCAGCGCTTCTTCAGCGGAAGGCTGAATTTTTGCCAACAGCGCACGGTACTGATCCAGATCGCTGCTTTCCAGCTGCTGCTGAACTTTAGCGGCGAATTTAGCCAGACGACGCTCGCCCAGCAGATCTGCGTTTGGCAGCTCTACTTCAGGGATAGTCAGCTTCATGGTGCGCTCGATGTTGCGCAGCAGGCGGCGCTCACGGTTCTCAACGAACAGCAGCGCACGGCCAGCACGGCCAGCACGGCCGGTACGACCGATACGGTGAACGTAAGACTCGGAGTCCATCGGGATGTCGTAGTTAACAACCAGGCTGATACGCTCCACGTCCAGGCCACGGGCCGCAACGTCGGTCGCGATCAGGATGTCCAGACGACCATCTTTCAGACGCTCCAGGGTCTGCTCACGCAGCGCCTGGTTCATGTCACCGTTCAGCGCGGCGCTGTTGTAACCGCTGCGCTCCAGCGCTTCAGCTACTTCCAGGGTCGCGTTTTTGGTACGCACGAAGATGATAGCTGCATCAAAGTCTTCTGCTTCCAGGAAACGAACCAGCGCTTCGTTTTTACGCATGCCGTAAACAGACCAGAAACTCTGGCTGATGTCAGGACGAGTGGTTACGCTGGACTGAATGCGCACTTCCTGAGGATCTTTCATGAAGCGACGGGTAATGCGACGAATTGCTTCCGGCATGGTAGCGGAGAACAGCGCGGTCTGATGTTCAGCCGGGATCTGCGCCATGATGGTTTCAACGTCTTCGATGAAGCCCATACGCAGCATTTCATCAGCTTCGTCCAGAACCAGACCTTTAAGGCCGGACAGGTTCAGCGTGCCGCGTTTCAGGTGGTCAAGCAGACGCCCTGGGGTACCGACAACAATCTGTGGTCCCTGACGCAGAGCGCGCAGCTGCACGTCATAACGCTGGCCGCCGTAAAGGGCAACAACGTTCACGCCGTGCATATGTTTAGAGAAATCCGTCATGGCTTCAGCAACCTGAACCGCCAGTTCGCGGGTCGGGGCCAGCACCAGGATTTGTGGTGCTTTCAGCTCAGGATCGAGGTTGTTCAGCAGCGGCAGGGAGAACGCTGCAGTTTTACCGCTACCGGTCTGGGCCATACCCAGAACGTCACGGCCATTCAGCAGATGTGGGATACACTCTGCCTGGATTGGTGATGGCTTTTCGTAGCCCAGGTCGTTAAGAGCCTGAATGATGGAGGCGTGCAGCCCCAGATCAGAAAAAGTGGTTTCGATGATATCAGTCATGTAGTACATGTGCCTCATTGATGGCGGCCAGTCTACGTAACTCATCGTGAAATTGATCTGCAATTTTCATTGAAAAGTGTGAACCGGCTCAAATTTGATTGATTAACGAACAAAAACGCCCTCACCCGTGAAGGTGATGACTTTAGTTAAAAAGTGTATGGGACGATCGTTGTTCGTCAGCTATTGCTGGTCCGATTCTGCCAGGTCGTCATGCTCCTGGCCCAAGAGCGCTAATTCCAACAATGCATAACGATGCTCAACGTAGTTGTGTACGTTGTTAGCAACCGCTAACTTGAACAGTGCCTTGGCGCTGTCCTTATCCCCCAGACTTAGGTAGTACTTACCTAAATAGAAGTTGGTTTCACTGAGATGCTCAGCGAGCGAGGTGTTATCCGTTGCGTCCGCCTTGAGGCGTTCCATTAGCTCTTTTTCGCTAATGTTGCCCAGGTAGAACTCGACAATGTTCCATCCCCATTGTTCTTTATCCGATTTCTCGAGACGCTGTTGTAGCGCCACTTTGGCCTGTTTTTCGTCCATATTGCGTTCAGCAACATAGAGCCACAGGCTACGGAAAGGATCGTTGGGATCGTCTTGATAAAACGCCAGCAGATCATCTTGCGCTAAACGATAACGACCGCCGTAATAGAGGGCGATACCGCGATTTAAGTGCGCGTA